>Ga0207684_10000062_pt1 | contig 202863 bp, 174 predicted proteins | sample KBSK5501metaG_FD_184342 | JGI IMG/M metagenome (GOLD analysis project Ga0207684, IMG submission 184342) | Corn, switchgrass and miscanthus rhizosphere microbial communities from Kellogg Biological Station, Michigan, USA - KBS K5-50-1 metaG... | ecosystem: Host-associated > Plants > Roots >... | reverse complement strand
CCCTGCCGACGCTTCGTCTGCGTCCTCACGAACGCCAACGCACGGCTTGGGGTCGCCGTGGGTTGCTAACCCTTCGGCGCACGGCTCTTTCATCCGCTCCTCCATGCCGGTTTATCCCGGCGCACTCTCCCCCGCGCCCACCTAGACAGAACCGACCGACGATCAGGCGATCACTTTCAGGTCATGGCGCATGATGGGACGCGCCGGAATGTGCCGCGCGACAGTCTTGAAGCCGAGGCGCGTGAACGTGGAGGCGAAACCTGTGCTCGTCGAGCTCGGCGATAGCTCACGGTCGAACGGATAGGCTTCGAGCGCCGGCGCCTTCGCGCGCTTTGCGGCTTTGAGCGCGGCCTCAATCAGCGCCGCGTTGACGCCGCTGCGGCGATAGCTCTTGCGCACATAGAAGCAGGAGATTGACCAGACGGGCTGATCATCGACGTTCTTCAAACGCCACTCGCGCGCAAAATGGGGCAGCGCGGCCCGCGGCGTAAGCTGGCACCAGCCCACTGCGAGACCACCATCAAACGCGATGAGCCCCGGCGGCGGGCCGTCCTTCACGACTTTACGGAAGGCCGCTTTGTTGTCCTTGCTCGGCCTCGTGCGATAGGCGGGGCCGGTGCGCCAATACATGCACCAACATCTCTGGCAGATCGCGCTGTCGCCAAACAAATCCTGGATCGCGGGCCACAGATCGGGCGTGAGCGGCCGGACTTTCAGCTTCACGATGCGATAGCTATCACCAAAACCCGGAATTGAATGCCATCTAGACCAAGTCGCGGTGATTTCCACCACCTGGAAGGGTCGTTCGGCAACCTTGCTCGTTGACGGGGCCCGTATTCGCGTACGCTCCTCACCAGTAAGTAAAGGCCGCAGCGCGGCCTAGAGAGACGCTCGCCGCTCATGTTCGCTGCGACGGCGGTGTCCGATAAGGGTTCGCGGCGGAAAGCGGTCGGCCTCGCAACCCGGGCGCGGGAATAGTACAAGGCGTGGAGATCATGCCCGCCTCCGCGGCCAAGAAACCCTCGCTTCCCGACGGACTGGTGGCGGTCGTCAAGCGCGATTGCCCAACCTGCGCCCTAGTCGAGCCGGTGCTGCGGGAACTCCAGGAGGCTTCGGGTCGGCTCACCGTCTACACGCAGGACGACCCGTCGTTTCCAGCGGGCCTTCGCGCCGTGGACGATCGCGAGCTGGAGATGAGCTGGCACCACGCCATCGAGACCGTCCCGACACTGCTGCGCATCGAGCGCGGCGCCGAGGTGGGACGCACGGTGGGTTGGAATCGGAAGGACTGGGAAGCCCTGACCAGGGTTTCTGGGCTCGGCCCCTCACTGCCCCCCCATCGGCCCGGCTGCGGATCCATGTCCGTGGACCCAGATAAGGCCGACGCGCTGGCGGCCCGCTTCTCGGGTGGAAAGATCCGGAGCCGGCGGATCGAGCTCGCTTCCCTTGAGGATGAGGTGGAGTCCTTGTTCGATCGCGGCTGGACCGACGGGCTGCCCGTGGTTCCCCCCACCGAAGCGCGCGTGCGTCGCATGCTCGAGGGGACCCGGCGCGCGCCGGACGAGATCGTCGACGCGGTGCCGCCCGACCTCGCCCCTGCGAGCGTCGAGAAGGTGGCGATCAACGCGGTGCTAGCGGGATGCAAGCCCGAGTACCTGCCGGTGGTGCTCGCTGCAGTGGAGGCGGCCTGCACCGACCAGTTCAACATGCACGGCGTGCTCGCCACCACTATGCCGGTGGGCCCGGTGATCGTCGTGAATGGGCCCATCCGGCGCGCGATCGGGATGAACTCAGGCGTCAACGTCCTCGGCCAGGGCAACCGCGCGAACCTGACCATCGGCCGGGCGCTTCAACTCGTGATCCGCAACGTCGGCGGTGGTCGCCCCGGCGAAGTCGATCGCGCTACCCACGGCAGCCCGGGGAAGCTCTCGTTCTGCTTCGCCGAAGACGAGGAGGGCTCGCCCTGGGAGCCGCTCTCCGTCGAGCGCGGCGTCCCCGCCGGCGCCAGCGCGGTCACGCTCTTCTCCGGAGAGGGGACTCGGTGCGTCATCGACCAGAAGAGCCGCACCCCGGACTCCCTGGCCTCGACTTTCGCGGCGAACCTTCGCGCGCTGCACCACCCCAAGCTGGTTCTGGCGTTCGACGCGATGCTGGTGATCGGCCCCGAGCACGCCCGCGTCTTTCGCGACGCGGGATGGACGAAGGCGCGGCTGCTCGCGGAGATCGAGGCGCGGCTGCAGATTCCGTGGGCGGACCTCGCCCGCGGCGCGCACGGCATCGCCGAGGGCATGCCCGAGCATTTCCGCTCGGAAACACTTCCTAAGTTTCGCCCAGGCGGCCTGTTGCTTGTTCACGCGGGCGGCACCGCCGGTCTGTTCTCCGAGATCATCGGCGGCTGGCAGAGCGGACCGGGCGGCAGCCAGCCGACGACGAGGGAGGTACGACCGTGACGATTCTTCTCGACCCCACGAGCGAGCGCACCGTCGCCGGTCGCGCGTTGGCCGCGCGTCCGCCGTCGCTGAAGGGCAAGGTGGTGGGCTTGCTGGACATCTCCAAGCCGCGAGGAGACGTGTTCCTCGACCGCATTGCCGAGCGGCTCGCCGGCGAGGGCGCCAAGGTGCTGCGCTTCGCCAAACCGACCTACACCAAGCCGGCGCCGGTGGATCTGCGCCACGAGATTGCCAGCAGGTGCGAGGTGCTGATCGAAGCTCTCGCTGATTGAGGGAGCTGCACGTCGTGCAGTGTGCACGACATCAGCGACCTCGAAGCGCGTGGTATCCCGGCGGTGTTCGTTGCCTCGCGCGAATTCTTGAGCGCCGCCGAAGCTCAGGCGCGAGCGCTGGGGTTTGCTCCCGCGCGCGTTCTGGTGTCGCATCCGATCCAGGACCGAACGGACGAGGAGATGCGGGTTCACGCGGACGCCGCTTACCCGGAGATCGTCCGCGCGGTCACCTCGGAGCGCTGAGCTCTTCAGGACGATTCACTTGCCACCAGCGCATGGCTTGCTCTTCACCCCTGGTGGCCGGCCTCTTCGCCGCCTCGATGAAAGGTGGACAAGGGAGTATGGGAAAGCCATCGCCTGCTCGATCAATTCGGCGAGTCGGACGATTCGCCGTTCGTCGATGAGTTCCTGCGCGACCGCGCCAGCCGCAGCCTGGAGCACGTGTTTACGCTGTTGTCGTTGGTCCTGGCGCGGCAGCCGCTGTCGGTCGCGTTTCATGGCTTGTATACAAATGACGAGGCGCTCCGCGGCACAGCCCTCGAGTATCTGGAGGGCGTGCTGCCCCCGGACATCCGCGAGCGGCTGTGGCCGTTCCTCGAGGATCGGCGCCCTCGCCAGCGCATCGAGCGCCCGCGCGAAGACGTGCTGGCCGAGCTGCTGCTCTCCAACAAGTCGATCCAGCTCAACCTCGATCAACTGCGCCGGGCGGCGCGGCAGAGAACACCGTAGCGCCGGTGACGATCGTGGCCATCAACGACGACGTGTTCGGCGCCGACGGAACAATTGACCGCTTGATGATTTTCGTATTCGTCGTCAAATTGGTCTCCCCGCCCCGCCTTTTCTTTATAATCCCGGTATGGCTCTCATTGTTTTCCTCCGAGGTGTCAATGTTGGCGGACACAGGACCTTTCGCCCCAGCATTCTCGCAAGAGAGCTGAGCGACTATGATGTCGTGAATGTGGGTGCTGCCGGTACGTTTGTCATTCGTAGACCCGGGTCTCGAGCAAAGTTCCGCGCTGACTTGCTACGGAAGCTGCCATTCGAAGCGGAAGTTGTGCTCTGCGATGGCCGCGATCTCATCCGCCTGGAGATGGAGAATCCGTTTGGAACTGAGCCGTCACGCCCTGATGTTGTTCGATTCGTGAGCATCCTGTCGAAAGCCGGCCGCGTGCGGGCTTCCATTCCAATCACACTTCCGCCGGACGGGGAGTGGTTCGTGCGAGTCATCGCGTCGAAAAACCAATTCGTCTTCGGGGAGTACCGTCGTCACATGAAAACGATCAGCTACCTTGGCCAGATCGACAAACTCTTCAGTGCGCCGGCGACGACACGGAATTGGAACACAATAATTACGATCGTGCGAATTCTAAAGGGCCAGGGGAAGAACGGCCGCTGATTGCACGCCTAAGAGACTCGCGCGGTCATGCGGTCGTGCTTTGGGCTACCCGTGAGGCGATCCATTCACGTGAGGCTCATTCCACCGTCGACCGAGAGGACCTGGCCCGTCACCCACGTCGTGCTCGGGTCGGCGATCGCGACCACCCAGCGCGCGACCTCCTCGCTGCTACCCATACGCCCGAGCGGCACCTGTTTGCGGAATGCGTCCTTCACCGCAGGTAACTCCGCCGGCGGAATATCCGACTTCTCGAAGCCGGGTGTGTCGACAGGCCCCGGCGCGATCGCGTTGACCCGGATCCCGTACGGCGCCAGCTCGAGTGCCCACGAACGCGTCAGCGACTCCACCGCTGCTTTGGTCGCACCGTAGTGCGCGCCGCCCGGAACGGGCTTGTGCCCAGCAGCGCTGCTGATGTTGATGATGGTTCCGCGGCTCGCGCGCAACGCCGGCAGCGCCGCCTGGGCGACGAAAGTCGTGCCGTAAACGTTGGCCTCGAACTGACGACGGACCATCTCTTCGGTCGACTGTTCGAGAGGAGCGAACTGAAAGACGCCGGCGTTGTTGACGACCACATCGAGCCGACCGGCCTCACGCACGGCGCTCTCGACAGCAGCGCTCACCTCCTTCGAGTTGGCGACGTCGGCGCGAAGCCAACGAATGTTCTGGTGCCGAGCGCGCGCCGCCTCGAGCGCCTCCTGCCGCCGCCCAAGTCCGAACACCGTTGCACCCGCCTGCTGGAACGCCACCGCAATCGCCTCGTCGATTCCCGAGTTAGCACCCGTGACGAGGACAACCTTGCCTTCGAATACCTTTGTCATTGCTCGCTCCCTTCCGAGGGGGTTTGTTGTCGTTGTCAGCAACATAACGGCGGTGCCTGGGTTGCAGTAGCGGTGTCGGCCGTAGGAGACTTTTGCGCTGAAGTTACGAATCGATCGGTGCGGAATGGATCTCCTCGAGAAGATGGCCACCTACGTCCGCGTCGTCGAGGCCGGCAGCTTCTCGGCAGCGGCGAAGCAGCTCCGCATCTCGCCTGCCGCCGTGAGCCGCCAGATCACGACTCTCGAAGACGAGCTACGCATCCCGCTGCTTCGACGCACAACGCGCAGGATGTCGATCACGCCCTCCGGACGCACATACTACGAGCGCTGCCTGCGTGTTCTGCGCGAGGTCGACGACGCGCAGGCTATAGGTCGAACCTCGGCGACGGAGGGAGTGCTCAGCATCAGCGCTCCCGTCACGTTCGGGCTCGCGTGCGTAGTCCCGCACCTGTCGTCGTTCATGGCGGCACATCCGGGATTGCGCGTGGATCTGCGCCTCGAAGATCGTTTGATTGACCTCGCGCTTGAAGGTGTCGATGTCGCCGTACGCGTTGGAAGCGTGCTGCCGGATCGCACCGACGTCATCGCGCACGAACTGATGTCATTTCGCCGGGTCCTCGTGGCGTCGCCGACATACCTCAAGCGCCACGGCGAGCCGAGAACACCAGAGGCGCTCGCGAAGCACAACGCGCTTGCGCACCCGTTCGCTGACGCGCTGGATAGCTGGACGCTCGTCGGCACCGAGCGCGAGGCCCGCGTCCGTTTGAACGTGGTGTTTCGGAGCAATGCGCCATCGGCGCTGCGCGCGCTCGCCATCGACGGAATCGGCATCGCGATGTTGCCGGCGTGGTTTGTCGAGGATGAGACTGAGCGCAGCGCACTGCGCATCGTCCTGGCAGGATGGGAGACCGAGCCCGTGACAGTCCACGCTCTCCATCGTAGAGGGCAGCGCGGGGCAGAGCGCATACGCGCCCTCATCGAGCATCTGCGGACGGCGTACGCGCGTATGGCCCGGTGATGCTTCCGCAGCGACACGACCCGCTGCTTATCCGGGCCGCCGAGACGGGGTTGCATTCTGGATCAGCAACAAGCCAGCAGCGGCGAATACGCGCAGAGCCGTCGCCAATGAGGCAAGACCACTCGGCGCCTCTTCATTGTTCCTCCAGGTGAGACCATGTGAGCGTGATGCTCTTCAGTCATTGAGCCTCATTTACAAGGTTGACGGTAGTTTTGAACGCGCCCTATCCTATCGACAACGCCGGCATCCCTCTCGCCAGCGCCCGCACGAAACATCACCATAAAAACACTCTGTTCTGCCCTCAGGATTGAGTCAGATGAAGGAGAGCCTTCCATGAGCACACTCGCTTCGCGCGTCGGTGTCTTTGCCATCGTCTGGCTGGTGTCCGCGTGCACGGGCTGGCCACCATCGCGCACAAAGAGAGCGTAATCCTCCCATCGCAGTGAGGTGGATATTTGCGCCCTTGCAAGCAAATTCCTGCGAAGCGTATTTACCACAGGGGAGTTGGAAGTGATTCATTCTTTGCAACTGAACCGGCTACCAGGGCGCGCAACTGTCTGACAGTTTCGGAAGGCTCAGGACGAATCGTATAATCCGCGTTCACGTCGGCTGCACGAATAATCCCTCCCTTGTCGATGACGTACCGCGCGGGCATCGGCAATCGGTATTCCGATTCATCGTGAAACCGGTCCAGGGTACTACCGAACGACTTGTACAGGTCGCGCAAGTAATCCGGAAGCACGTAGACAAGCCGAAACAGCTCTGCCGTCTTCAGATGGAGATCCGTCAGGATGTCGAAGCTCAGGTTCAGCTTCTTATGGACATTGCGCGTGTACCGTTCGAGTTCAGGAGAGAGCGCCACGATGCGCCCACCGAGTGCTCTGACCTCGAAATCCATCTCTTGTAGAGCTTCCAGCTCCAGCATGCAGTACGGTCACCAGTGTCCTCGGAAGAAGCTGACCACCACCGGCCCTTCTCGGAGAAGGTCGGTCGAGGCCACCTGCAGGTGATCCTGATTGAACAAGGTGAAGCTCGGAGCACGGTCCCCGACCTTCAGCGCGTGCTCTTCAATGTTTGACGCCTTGAGCTCCATTGTGGCTCGATGCATCGTTTCGATTGTCTCGTGCCGAGCGTTATAGGGAGGAGCTCCGGATTCGAATGCCTTCTTAAATTCGTCCAGACGGTCCTGAAGATTTGACATCGCCTTTCATCCCCTTCTGTTGTTTTCATCGACTGCAAGCAAATTGAATTCCTAGGCTCAGATTTGGGCCACACCGCCATCAACGAATAGCTCTATGCCAGAGACATAGCTCGACTCGTCAGAAGCGAGGAACGACACCACTTTCGCGATCTCGTCTGAGTCCCCCATCCTGCCCAGCGGAACAGCCTTCGTGAATCTCTCTTTCATCGCGGTAAGCGCGTCCCCTTGCTGCAAGCTTTCGAGGATTGGAGTATCGATGTGGAAGCCCTTGGTTGCAGCAATCGATGCATTCAGGATGATCGATCCTCCATCATCAACGAGTATGCGAGACCAACTCATCCGAGTGCTGAGGGAGCATTACCACTTTCGCCACGGTCTGCTTCCGCGTTTCAAACCCATCATCAGCGATGCGCTCTTCCGTGGAAACGCGAATAGGGCAATTCCCGGTAGCCCTCAACGACTTCACCCAGAGGAACTGAACATCTTCGGCGCAGACGATGGTATCGGCGCCTATCCTCTCAACCACGCTCTTGGTATTGGGGTCATAGGATAGGCCCTCAACGGCTTTCCGTACCGTCCTGACGGGCGCCGGACCCTCAGTATCGCGCCCCTCCGCCAACTCTATTCTGATCCATGCACGACCGAGCTCGCGGTTCACCTCAAAATGCGTCGTGACGTCGGTTGCCGATCCGATTGGTTCCTCAACCAACAGGATGGGCATTTCGGGCGCCGATTGAGCGTTGGCTCCGATTAGGAGTAAGGAATAGATAAAGACATTTTGAATCGAACGCATTTCGGACCTCCTGAGTTTCAATGAATTGCCAATGGACTTGTCATCTACAAGCACGAACGGGGCCAATATCGAAAGCGCTACGCTTTACTTGGCGATTGCCCGCGTCGAAACACGTCTAATCAGGCGGGCTAGGTCGAGCTCGCGCCCGACCGCGTGTCGGGCAGACGTCTCCGTGTTGCTATCGCGACACCGACGATTGACCCCAAGACTGTAACTGCTCTCCCATCCTGAGATGGCCGCAGCGAATAGGCTCCTAAAACTCCAGACGCTCTTTCGCTCTGCACATCGCGTCAACAGGAACAGTGATGGTTTCGAAAGACGCAGTTCAGAGGAACGGTGGCACGCGAAGTGCTTTGGCCTTGGCAGAGGCCATTTGGGCCCAAATCAAGCTCGACGGAGATAGAAACTGTGAAATCGTTCAGAAACAAATTAACAATAGGTGCATTGGTGGTTGGGTCTTTTCTCGGAGTCGCGAATGCCGCTGAGAGCGCTAAGAGCGCTAAGACCAAGTTCGGAACGACGCTCAACGGCGCCAGCGAAACTCCGCCCGTCAGTGCGAACGCGACCGGGACTGCGACGTTCACCGTTTCGGGCGCGTCGGTGAACTACAAGATTACCGCCTCGGGTCTGTCTGGTAACGCGACTGCGGCGCATATCCACGTCGCGTCGTCGACCGCCTCCGGGCCGGTAGTCCTGCCGTTCCCTGCGAAGGCGATCAACAATGGGCCCGATGGATCAGTCACGATCTCTGGCTCGTTTACCTCGGCAGACGTTAAGCCGCAGACGAATCCGACCATCAGCAACCTAGACGACCTCCTTGCCCAGATGCGCGCCGGCAATACGTACGTCAACATTCATACGGCGGCGCATCCTGCGGGTGAGATTCGCGGGCAGATTTCCCAGCAATAGCCGCCCGGGGATACGAGGGGCGCCATGAAAACCATCCGGGCACCCTTCCCTCTGAGGGCGCACAGGTCATTGGCCAGCCCGTAGCCCATGCGGGCAAAGGACGCCGCAGAACCCGCCCTGGTGGACCGCGTCCATTACGACGATCGAGGCCAGGCTTGCGAGCTGCGACCACGCAGTGGGTTTGGCAGGGCGGGCTGGGTTGAGCTCGCGGCCGACCGCGTGTCGGGCAGACGTCTCCGTGTTGCCATCGCGACACCGAGGATTGACCCCAAGACGGTAACTGCTCTCCCATCCCGAGATTGCCGCAGCGAATAGGCTCCCAAGACTTCTAAACGCTCTTTCGCCCTGCAGATCGCGTCAACAACAACCGTGAAGGTGCGAAAGACGCAGTCCAGAGGAACGGTGGCACGCGGAGTGCTTTCCGCCTGGGCAAGCCATTTCGGCCCGAATCAATCTCAACGGAGACAGAAACTGTGAAATCGTTCAGAAACAAATTAACAATGGGTGCATTGGTGGTTGGGTCTTTTCTCGGAGTCGCGAATGCGGCGCCGGTCATTGTTTTCGAGGCACCCCTCGACAAATGGCACCAGGACGTCTCGGCAAACTTCGCGGTGAACCGCAAGCTGGGTCGAGCCTGGATCGATGTAAAGGTGACCACCGAGACTAACAGCGAAGCGCCACCGCCGACAGAGGTGATGATGAGGATGGTCGAAGGCCTCTATTATGACTCGGCCCGTAAGCAGGTGCTTTATCGGACCGCGTCCGAACCCATCGTTTGCGCTGAAGACGCCACCTTTCTGTGGATGACTTATTTGAAGAGTACAGGGCAGTGTCTGTTAAACCCGCGCACCGAGCAGCGCAAAGTCGACGATGGCTTCGATACCCTCGAGCAAACCGTGGCCCAGGTCGTTTTCGACGCTCAGGCGCCCACCGCTGGTCAGAACGCCGCAGCTTCCAAGTAGAAGATCGCCGAGAAGGCGGGCGAGTGACATACGCGGTCTTCATTGCAGAGGCAGGAGTCTCTGGTAGTCCTCCGGTGTGTGAATGACGGACCAGAGCCCGCCCGCAGTGCACCAGCAACTGTTTCGGACGCCCCATCCGCTGTGATGCGCCAGCGGCGAGAATCGCGATGCCAACACGCTTCGGCTCCATCGTCAGATACACCCGTACGGCGATGGCGGCGGCGCGCCACCGCATCATGATCACGCGTCGGGAGCTAGGCACCCGATGCGAGTCCCCGAAGAGATGTCCGCGACCGGCGACCAGTTCTTCGGGGCGTGTGCCGGTGCGTCACCGTGAATCGAGCCGCGGCGAGCGTACAGCGGTCCACCGGAACGCCCCCTGAGCACGGCCAGAATTTCGGCAGCAATCGACAGAGCGATCTCCGATGGAGTCTCAGCTCCGAGGTCCATGCCAACCGGCGCGTGCAGGTGGCCCAAGGACGACGTGTCCGCTACAAAAGCAGAACGTACTTCGGACAGGAGCCGCTCGGTGCGACGCCTTGGGCCTAGGCAACCCACGTAGCGTGCCGGCTTGTTCAAGAGCACGTTCAGCACTTCCACATCGTGAAAGTAGTTGTGCGTCATCAATACCACCGCCGTGGACTCTGTTAGAGTTACGCGAGCGCTCACCTCTTCCGGACGGCAGAGGATTACCGCATCGGCATTTGCGAAACGGTCGAGACTCCTGGAGCGAGCATGCGTATCGACTACGGTCGTATGCCATCCAAGGTGACGCGCCATTTCGACGAGTGGAACCGCGTCGGCGCCGGCGCCGAAGATGACGAGCGGCACTTGGGGCTCGACCACTTCGATAAAGACTTCGACAGCGTCGTCTGCTCCGTAATTTGTGACGGACGAAACACCCCTGCGGACGGCAGTGTGCAGGTCGGTGAGGATTCGTTGCGTGATGCCGTTTTCAGGCGCGCCCGCGTCGCATTCTGACACACCGTCCGGGTACAGGAACAATCGAATGCCGAGCACGACCTCAGCGACCCCTTCGGACCGAATTACCGTCGCAAAGGCGGCACGGTCTTGACTCTTCGAACACGCATCGAGAAACCGCACAAGATGATCGGCGCGAGCCCTTGCCGGCTCGATCAGGACGTGCACTATACCGTTGCATCCTAATCCGAGACCCCACAGGATCTCGTCGTCTGAAGTCGTATCGTACTTGACGAGGGTTGAGCGTCCAGTTCGCATGACCTTCGCTGCGCGCTCCCGGACGTCGCTTTCCAGACACCCGCCACTGACCGCGCCAGTAGCTCGGCCGGCTTCTGTGATCACCATGCGGGCGCCAGGCCTCCTGTACGCCGAGCCTTCGACGCGAACGACTGTCGCCAACGCCGCGCGAATGTTCTCCTCACGCGCGCGGCGATATGCCTCGATGATGCGTTGTGTTTCCGTCATGGGGCCTCGGTATCACGCGCGGCCATTTACAACAGTTTGTCCAGCGTGATCGGCAACTCGCGAATGCGCCTTCCGGTCGCGTGGTATACAGCGTTAGCAATTGCGGGCGCTACGGGCACGGCTGTGAGCTCACCCATGCCCTTTGCGCCGATTGGGCTGGCTTCGTCGTCGAACTCACCAACGAACAGGATGTCGAGCTGCGGGATATCCGCATTCGTGGGTACGAGGTAGCCGGAAAAGTTGCGGTTGAGGAAACGTCCCGTGACCGGGTCGGTCTCGGATTGCTCGAGCAGAGCTTGTCCGACGCCCCAGATGGTGCCGCCGATAGCCTGGCTGCGCGCCGTCTTCGGATTGATGATCCGACCGGCGTCGTAGGCGCCGACGAACCGGTTCAAACGGACCAGCCCAAGGTCCGGATCGACCAACACTTCCGCGAAGACCGCTGAAAAGCTAAAGATCGCCTTCGGTCCTTTCGCTTCTTCAATCGGGTCGTAATTTCCGTCAGCCACAAGTCTCGACAGTCCGTTGCGCCTCAGCAGATCAGAATAGCTGACGTGCCGGTTCCTGCTCACCAGAGTGAGCCTGCCGCCGCTCACAACCACGTCGTCAGCCGCCGCACCAGCCAAAGGCGCGTCTCGGCCACCTATGGCCAACGCGATCGCCTTATCGCGAGCGGCCTTCGCGGCCAACATGACCGAAGCTCCAGCGTTCGCCATCGTGGACGAACCGATCGAGCCATGGGAGTACGGCAGCCTGGTGTCGCCGAGTCGCACGGTTACCTTCTCAGGCGGCAAGCCGAGCGTATCCGCCGCCACCTGTTGCATCACGGTATAAGTGCCCGTGCCGAGCTCGTGCGTCCCCGCCTCGACAAGTGCCGAACCGTCACGGGCAAGTGTGACTCGCGCTTTTGCCGGCCAGCGCCAGTGCGTATAAATCGCGCTCGCCATCCCCTGGCCAATCAGGTAACGACCATCGCGCATCGAACGCGGCTCCGGTGTGCGCCTGTCCCAGCCGAAGCGTGCAGCCCCTTCGGTCAAGCACCTGCGCATCGCGCGCGTCGAGAAGGGCCGTCCGCTGTACGGGTCGACGTCGGTGTCATTGAGCAGACGCAGCGCAACGGGATCGACACCCGTTGCATAGGCAAGCTCGTCCATCGCGCTCTCGAGGGCGAAATGCCCGAGTGCTTCGTGCGGCGGGCGCATTACCGTCGGGGTGTTGCGGTTCACATAAACAACCCTGTGGCTGGTCGAGATGCCTCCGCTGGCGGCCCACAGCGAGCGTGTGCAGTTCGCGGCGTATTCAATGTAGCTGTCGAACACTGCTGTCGGCGAAATGCTGTCGTGGCGAATGCCAGTCAGCTTGCCGTTCTTCTTTGCGCCGAGCGCAATCGTCTGAATCGTCGCGGGCTGATGACCGACCATCGAGTACATTTGTGCGCGCGTAAGCTGCACGCGCACCGGTCGGTTCAAGACCTTTGCAGCGAGTGCGGCGAGCAACGTATGCGGCCAGACATACCCCTTGCAGCCGAATCCGCCACCCAGGAAATGGGAGACGACGTTGATCCTCGCTGGCGGTAACCCGAGCACGATCGAGACAAGGTCCCTGGCGCCAAAGACATATTGCGTGGTCTCGTACAACGTCAGCGTGCCGTTGGCATCCCATACCGCCGTCGTCACATGAGGCTCCATCGGGTTGTGGTGTCGATCGCAAGTGGTATAGGTCCGCTCCATCCTCACGTCGCCGGCTGCGATACCCGCGTTGGCATCGCCTACCGACGAATTGACAGGCCACAGAAATTGCGGCGGCTCCACGGCGTCTTTCGTCGACTGCGGCCCAAACACAACCGGTTGGTGCGCCTCGTACTCGACGCTGATTAACGTCCCGGCGTACGCCGCCTGGTCGAGCGCAGCGGCGACGACCAGCGCGATCGGCTGGCCGGCGTAGTGAATCTTGTCATCCTGCAGCGGCAAATAGGATTGCCCGTGCGGATGGTGATGGCTCCAGGGCTTTGGTGTCGGACTCATGCGTGGCATGTTGTGGTACGTGAACACCGCCAACACGCCAGGAGCCCGCTGGGCGGCAGTAGTGTCGATGGATACCGTACGGCCATTTGCGATGGTGCTGTGGATGATCGCTGCGTGCGCCAGTCCTGTAAACGGAATGTCCGCCGAGTAGCGCGCTCCGCCGGTCACCTTGAGCCGCCCGTCGGCACGTGAGATCGGCTGTCCAATGGCAGTCATGTGCGTGCTCCTGCCGTCTGCAGCGCGCGCAGGGCGACGCGCTGCGCAAGTTCGACCTTGAAGGCATTGTTGGCGAGTGGGCGAGCATCGGCGAACGATGCGGCGATCGCGGACCTGAGTGCATCGATGTTGTCCAGCGATACGCCGCGCAGCGCCGTTTCGGCGGCCGTCAGGCGCCACGGCTTGTGGGCGACGCCGCCCATCGCGAGGCGCGCTGAGGCGATGCGCCTGCCATGGGTCGCCACGGCGGCCGCCGCAGAGACCAGCGCAAATTCGTACGACTGGCGATCGCGGATCTTGAGGTAATGCGACGCGCGTCCCTCGATCCGTCCGGGTACTTCGATTGCGACAATCAGTTCGCCCCTCTCAAGCACGTTGTCCCGTTCCGGTGTATTGCCGGGCAGACGATGGAACTGAGTGAACGGAATCGACCGTTCTCCGCTCCGCGCGCGTACGATCACGTTTGCATCCATCGCCGCGAACGCGACCGCCACGTCAGACGCATGGGTGGCGACGCAAGCGTCGGACCATCCGAAGATCGCGTGAGTGCGATTGAGGCCCGTCAGCGCCGAACAGCCGGTGCCTGTTCGCCGCTTGTTGCAAGGGAGGTCGTCGGCGTCACGGAAGTAGGGGCAACGTGTGCGCTGCATGATATTGCCCCCGATCGACGCCATGTTGCGGAGCTGGCCAGACGCTGCGAACAACAGCCCCTCTGCGATCACGGGAAAGCGCTGGCGCACTTCTCTGTCAGCCGCAACGTCGCTCATCCGAGCAAGTGCGCCGATACGCACGCCGCCACCCGGCAATGGATCGATCCTCGCCATACCGGGCAACCCATTGATGTCCAGCAGACGCTCGGGTAGCGCCGCGCGATCCTTGATCAGGCCGAGAAGGTCAGTACCACCCGCGATGAACGCGAGGTTGGGATCGTCCGCGTGGGCCGCGATCGCTTTTGCGGGTTCAACCGCTCGCGAAAGCGCGAAAGGATGCATACGTCAGCCCCTCCTTGCCGCTTGGGCAATGGCAGCAACGATGTTGGGATAGCAGGCGCAGCGGCAGAGATTGCCGCTCATGCGCTCGCGAATCTCGAGGTCCGACAGATCCGCCAATTTGACTCTTCTCCTCACGTCTGTCGTCGCAGCACTCGGCCATCCCCTCTTCGCCTCTTCAATCACGGCGACGCCAGACATGATCTGGCCGGAGGTGCAGAAGCCGCACTGGAACCCGTCATGTTCGATAAATGCAGCTTGAAGGGGGTGGAGGCGTCCGTTTCGTTCGAGCCCTTCAATCGTCGTCATCCGTTTCCCGTCCTGCATTGCCGCCAGCGTCATGCAGGAGAGAATGCGGCGGCCCTCGACATGGACCGTGCATGCGCCGCATTCGCCCCGATCGCATGTCTTTTTGGTGCCGGTCAGACCTAATCCGTCGCGCAAGGCATCGAGCAACGTCATACGCGGCTCGAGGCGCAACTGGTGGTCGGAACCGTTGACGCGCAAGCGGACCGCAACCGTCGGTCCCACGATCCCTGGCACCACCGTCGGGGACTGTTTGACTGCAGCTGCCGGCTCCTCCGTCGGCAGCCTTTGCCATACGGCCAGGCCACCGCCGACGACTGCCGTCCGCTTGAGGAACTCGCGACGCGGAATGCCCGTCGCAACGTCCACCGGCGACGCTGCGGATTGACGGTCGGAGGACGTTGTGGTGCATGTATCCGACGTCTGCTCTTCCTCGCCCGTCCTTGAACAACGCTCACGTCCATCGCCCATATCGATCTTCCTTCCGGGTCGTTGTGTCGCGTCAGATGTTTTGCTTATGTGCGCTGCAAGCGGAGTGCCGACTTTGCGTCTACGTTTCGCGCTCGCACTGTGTTGCGTGGCGCGGCGAATCGAGCAGAGCCATGGGGGCTCGACGGCTACCTTCGTGTCGACATATCAGCACCGTGGCATTTATCTGACGCTCACTCGTCACAAACGAGCTGCAGGTCGCGTTCGACGCTGAGCACAGTTCAGTTGCGGAATTCTAACCGCTTTTGCCAATCCGCCGTTCTCGATAATAAAGCTCGCGATTCGCTCGACACCTTCGCCACTCTTCAAATTCGTGAAAACAAATGGTCGGTTCACACGCATTCTCAGCGTATCCGCTTCCATTACCGCAAGGTTTGCGCCAACGAGAGGAGCTAGATCAATCTTGTTGATAACCAGAAGATCGGAGCGCGTAATACCGGGACCGCCCTTCCGAGGTATTTTTTCACCTTCCGCGACGTCGATGACGTAAATCGTTAGGTCCGCCAATTCGGGGCTGAAAGTTGCTGCGAGATTATCGCCACCCGACTCAATAAAGCATAATTCCGCATGCGGGAATTTCTGACTCATTTCCTCAATCGCGGCAAGGTTCATCGAAGCGTCCTCGCGAATTGCCGTATGAGGACAACCTCCTGTCTCTACGCCCATGATGCGCTCCATCGGCAGCGCTTCAGCGCGTGTGAGAATGAGCTGGTCTTCCTTCGTGTAGATGTCGTTGGTAATCACGTAAATGTCGTAGTTGTCCCGGAGCCGCTTGCACAGCGCTTCAACAAGCGCCGTTTTGCCTGAGCCAACCGGGCCGCCGATCCCAACCCGCAAAGGCTGAGTTTGTGATGCCGTGCTAACAAGAACAGTCATGAGCGGAACAACCTCGTGTATTGAGTTTCATGCCCCATCGAGGCAAGATCCACCGTCAACGCGGCGGATCCGAGATCGTCAATCGTTGCCCCCATAGCTTCCTCAGTGGCAGCGAGCACTGCTTGTTCAAGCGCGGCGATGGTGCGCTGACCATCCGTTTGACCGAGGGGGATCAGTCGAACTCCGGCAGTCACCAGATTGGCGACATAACTCAGCAGGAAGGCGGGCAAGGCGAGATTAGCTGGCACTCCCTCCTTTGCTGAAGCGACTCCGTGAACGACGGCTAAAGCAGGCGGAACATGCTGTTCACTGAGTACTTCCGAAAGCCGGTCTAACAGATCGTCCGGCCACACGCGGCGTAGCGTCGAGAGGCAACCCGCACCCTGCTGTGAAGATTCAAGGGCGAATTCCGAGGTTCCCCGAAACGCGCTTGCCAGTGCCGCAATCTCAAACAGCTTCGCCCGATCATCGCGTGTGGCCGAGCGCCAAGCCTCGATGAAGAAAATCGCTTCATTTCGTCCCGAGCCATAGCGAAGGTCCGCCTGAAGCCAATCGATGAGACTTTCGTGGTCATCTACATATCCCGCCTCCACAGCCCATTCGAGGCCATGGGAATAGCTGTAAGAACCGGAAGGAAATGCCGGCGAAAGCCAGCTCTGTAGGCGCAAGAGCGCCAGTCGCGGGAAACGGTGTTGTTCATTACTCATGATGGTGCCCGCCGTCGCCATGATTGTGATCGTGGCCGTGGTCGCCATAAGCGCCACCCTCGGGCTGGAAAGGGGCCTGCACTTTACTCAGCTCCGCACCAAAGCCGTCGAGCATATGCTCGATCACATGGTCGGGCCGAATGCGGAGAACCTGGTCCCGAATTTCAGTCGGCAGATGCCGGTTTCCGAGGTGCCAAGCCAGGCGCACAAGCTGGTTGGGATCTCGGTGCCTAATTTCGACAACATGCTCCGCAGCAGCCTGAACCATCAGCCACCTCCCATCTTCAAGTTGCAAACCATCTCCATCAGCCATCGCAACCGCTTTCGGGAGGTCGAGAAGGATATTCTCGCCTTCGTCCGAAGTCAGGCGAATGCGACGGCGATGGCGCGCGTCAAAACCGAGAGTCAGAGTGCCTGCGGCGTTTCTCCTCGGCCAGTCGCCAGCGGGGCGATGAATTGAAGCGGAATGCATGGTCCTCTCAGTACATGAAATACCGTTGAGCGAGCGAAAGCACTTTTGCTGCTTCGCAGGTAAGGAGCCGGCCGTCGGCCCGCACTTCATAGGTCTCCGGATCGACCTCCATACGGGGAGTCGCGCTGTTCAAGATCATCGAACGCTTGCTGATGTTGCGGGTGTTCGTGACCGGAAGAAGCTTTTTTGCAAGTCCAAGCTGCTCACTTTTATCAACTAGAGCTTGGCTGACGAATGTGACGGAGCTTTCTGTCACACAGCGGCCAAACGCACCAAACATCGGACGGTAATACTCCGGCTGAGGGTTAGGAATAGAACCGTTGGGGTCTCCCATGATTGCGGCAGCAATGACGCCGCTCTTCAGCACCATGTCCGGCTTCACGCCGAAAAAGGCCGGGTCCCAAATACAGAGATCGGCAAGTTTCCCGACTTCGATCGAGCCAACATAATTGGAAATGCCTTGAGCGATCGCGGGATTGATCGTGTATTTCGCGACATAACGCCGCGCCCTGAAATTGTCGTTGTCACCCTTCTCTTCCGTCAGCCGCCCGAACTGTTTCTTCATTTTATCGGCCGTCTGCCAAGTACGGATGATGACTTCGCCTACCCGGCCCATAGCCTGACTGTCCGATGAAATGATCGAGATTGCGCCTAGATCATGCAAAATGTCCTCGGCCGCTATCGTTTCCTTGCGGATGCGGCTCTCGGCGAAGGCAACGTCCTCGGAAATGCGGCGATCCAAATGGTGGGTTACCATCACCATGTCGAGCGCCTCTTCGGCCGTATTCGCGGTGTAGGGCCGCGTTGGAGTTGTCGAAGACGGAATGACGTTCGCCTCACCGCACACTTTGATGATGTCTGGGGCATGCCCGCCACCAGCCCCTTCGGTGTGAAATGTGTGAATGGTTCTACCCTTGAACGCCGCGATGGTATTTTCGACAAAGCCGCCTTCGTTCAGTGTGTCGGTGTGGATAAGAACCTGGATATCCATCTCATCCGCGACAGAAAGGCAGCAATCAATGGCGGCGCGAGTTGTGCCCCAGTCCTCATGAAGCTTTAGGCCGCACGCGCCAGCTTCGATCTGCTCAATGAGACCCGCCGCGAAGCTCGCATTGCCTTTGCCGAAAAAGCCGAGATTGATTGGAAAGGCGTCCGCAGCTTGAAGCATCCTCTGAATATGCCAGGGTCCTGGCGTGCAGGTCGTGGCGGTGGTACCAGCCGCCGGCCCTGTACCGCCGCCCATCATTGTGGTGAGGCCTGAATAAAGCGCTTCCTCAATTTGCTGGGGGCAGATGTAATGGACGTGAACGTCGATGCCGCCAGCAGTGACAATCTTGCTTTCCCCGGCGATCACTTCTGTTCCCGGTCCGATAATGATGTCTACGCTCGGTTGCACATCGGGATTGCCAGCTTTGCCGATTCCAGCAATCCGACCATCCTTGATGCCGATATCGGCCTTCACAACTCCCCAGTGATCGAGAATCAGTGCGTTGGTGATCACCGTGTCCACCGCGCCATCGCGGCGGGAACGCTGCGACTGACCCATACCGTCACGGATGACCTTCCCGCCTCCGAATTTCACTTCCTCGCCGTAGGTGGTGAAGTCCTTCTCCACCTCGATGATCAGGTCCGTGTCGGCAAGGCGCACCTTGTCGCCAACCGTTGGGCCAAACATCTGCGCGTAGGCGGCACGATTCATTTTGTGGGGCATTTCTCGGCTTCCTCAGTGATCCAAATAGGTCATCGCGTTGGAACCTGTGGCAACGCTCCCATCACCGCTTGGTTGAACCCATAAACCAGCCGCGCACCGCTGTAGGGGATAAGCGAAACTTCACGGGACTGTCCTGGCTCGAACCTCACGGCTGTCCCCGCCGGGATATCCAGGCGATAACCGAGAGCAGCCTTTCGATCGAAAGAGAGGGCCGCGTTGGTTTCCGAAAAATGAAAGTGGCTGCCGACCTGGATCGGCCTGTCGCCTGCGTTCGCGACTTTGAGACAAATTGCCGTTCTGTCCTTGTTCAGAACGATGTCGCCAGATGCTGGAAAAATCTCGCCCGGTATCATCCTTGCTGCTCCTTAGCGAATTGGATCGTGAATGCTCACCAGTTTGGTGTTGTCGGGGAACGTTGCTTCCACTTGGATCTCGCGGAGCATTTCAGGGATGCCTTCCATGACCTGATTGCGGTTCAGGATTTTGCCGCTTTCGGACATGAGCTCAGCAACAGACTTGCCATCCCGTGCTCCCTCCAAGACGAAGTCTGTGATCAGGGCGACGCTCTCGGGGTAGTTAAGCTTTACGCCTCTTGCAAGGCGGCCGCGAGCGACCAGTGCAGCGAGCGCGATCATCAGCTTGTCTTTTTCGCGTGGCGTGAGGTTCATGAGCTTCTCCGTTATCGGGCGCCCTTTAGCACGACCACATCTTTGGTACTCGGAACGGGCCTGGGCCAAACTCTCGGCTGAATTGCTGCAGAAAACTGTGCAAGGCAACTCTCAACTCGCTGGAGAGCCTTGCTGCAAAGCGAGCGACAATAAGCCCGCCGACCGATGTCGCGGCGCACTGACAGCGCAGCGACGCAACAATGTCGCGGACGAACTCGAGTCGTGTCTCAACAGCGCTACCGAAATAGATCAACGTTGCAACGGCTTTGCAATCCGAAAGCAGGGCCCTTCTGCGAAGCTGTGGAAACACCCGGTCGGTAACGCGGAAGCTATCCGCCCAGATCAACCTGCCGTCCTTCTTGACTCGCCAGCTATCGGTTATGTGTCCGCCCAACACCTCCTCGCCGTGCGCGGCACGCCCTAGCACAAGCCATTCAAGTGCGAGCAACTCCGCCCCAGACGAAACGGCGATTTCCGTGTCTCGGCAAATGCGTCCCCCGTTGAAAACAATTGTTTCCTGAGGGAGCCATGCGAGTCTGGCGCCAGCGTGCGCTTTCAGCTTTGTCGCAAGGTGTGCCGGTTCGTTCAATGCCCGATAGACCTTTTCCGCCGCCTGCGATGTCACCGCGATAGAAGCATTGGCTAGCGCCGTCACGGTGCATTCGAGCCAGTCTCCACCCGCAACACCGCCTGTGGTATTGATGAGAACAGCCTCTTCGACCGGGGCACCGGCCACCCTTGGAAACATGATGCGAATGGGAGACCGTTGAAACACATCCGTTATGCAGGTGCCCTTTTCAGAGCCGCTCACCACGATGCGTCCGGAGCCTTCGGCGCGCGCCAAATCCTTGTCGGATGGATGCGTCATTGACGTGCTTTCGATCTTTCCGTCGATGGCGATGCATCCAAGCATTGCATCTGCACGGCTGAAGACAACGGGTGCGGCGCAGCCGCTCGCGGGATTACGCTCCCGGCGCGCTGACCAATCTGTGTCCCGCAAGCAGCTGCTCATCGCGTACCTAACCCTTTTTCACCAAAACGGGGGCGCGAGTTCGCTAATTCGGCCCCTTTCCATAACAAACACGATTGTCCCTGTTGAATAGATGGCGATGCATGCCTCGCTGGCGCCGAGCACCGCCTGTGTGCGGCTGAAGCCCCCGCGTGCGCCGCAGCCACTCCCGGGAAAGTAGCTGCAGCGCGTCCGGGGAGCAGGTTACCGCCCAGCCGGGCAATGCTCCTGGGCTTGATCATCGCGTCGCGAATCCCGCCAAGCCCTCCGGGCCATTGTAGGGAATTTGCACGCTGGTGACCTCGTTCAGCGAACCGTCTGGCTGAACGGCGTAGCCCACCAGTTTCGAAGCATTCCCATAGATCTGGTAGAGATACGCGCCGTTCGGCGTCAACCAGGAATCGCTCGGGCCGCTGCTAACCACTCCATCGAGTGCTCGGAAGGTGCCATCTCCCGGAACCTTCGGGCACGCGGGATCCTTCGCGATGGAAAGCACGTTGCCGTCGATGCGGTAGCTGCTGAGGTAGCCGTAACCGAAATTCGTGGCGAACACGAATCGGTCATCCGGTGAGATCTGCAGCCAGCACAGCTCAGAGGGCACGCCCGCGCTCGTGTTAATCGACACGACCGGGCTAACGCTGATTTTGCCGTTAGCGTCGATCTTGCCGATGGATACTCCGTCGCTAACGGCGTATCCGACGACGAAGCAATCCGGCCGGTTGTGCAGGAAGGCGATGTAGAAGGGAGAAGCACCTCCCCCATCGCAAAATGAGGGTTCGCCGAGTGCGCCGTGTTCGCCCACAGGGAATACGACGATGCCGATAGGGTCCGGTGCATTCGAACCGATGAAGTGCGGTGCGCCGTCTTTTCCATGCGGGATCCAAAGAACCAGTGAGCCATCCGGATTTTTTCTAGTGGGCAACTCGTCGAACGTGGTGCCTACAACGAGGAATTTCCCGTCGGGCGAGAGCGCGGCCATGGTGGGACAACGATTGTTCCAGTCCATTGTGTTCACCGAGTATCGTTCCGTGCGCGCCGTGAGATTGCCTTTGTCATCGACCGACATCAGCCGGAGATGATCGGGGCCTTCCGTGTGCACCACGAAAAGCGTGTTGCTCGAATGGGCATACGCGAGCGATTTGGCGCCACCGTTCTTTGTGTTCCCCGTCCGCTTGACGTCAAGCAGCGTGAGCCGGCCTTCGTCACTTACAGCGAAGCTGGACACGGAATTATCGTTGGCGTTGGTAACGAACAGAAAGCGACGATCCGGCGTGAGAATGACACTGCCCGCACCCTCGAAGTTGTTTGGCCGGTTGATGTGGTAGATGGGGCTCAGATCGCCAGTACCGGTGCCGCCCGTCGGAATTCGTTCCACCTCGGTGAGCGTGCCGTTCGCAGACCAATTAAAGTGTATTACAGCGTTCCGGGTCTCGTTCGTCTGCATATAGAGATGTCCGCCCCGACCCATCTCTTTCGACATACCCATCTCTCTCGACATACCCATCTCTTTCGACGTAGCCATCTCCATCGGTATACCCATTTCCATCGGCATAGTTATTTCTCCTTTTGTTTGTGTGAGTGAAATTGCAACCTAATAGCCCTGCTTGTCACGAAGTAACGGATAGAACTGAATCCACGTCATGTCTGTTTTGGCGACATTTGCGATATGGCATCCTGCACATTCGCTCACAGGTCTTTCCTCCGAAGTCTGATCATACGGCAATGGATGATGCCCGAAAGTGAAATAACCCCAGCCGTTGGTCTTGGCGAAGCGCTTGCTGTCTTTTATTGACATGTCGATGCCGTTGTACGCACCATTGAAATACCCGCGTCCAGATGGTTCTTTACGAGAGTTGTCCGGAAAAACTGGATCAAGGACCCGAGTCAGTTCTTTTACAATGACCGTTCCTTCGGGAAAGTCTCCCGTCTTCAGATACACGTCGACGTTTTTCTTTTCTATATATACATGATGATATTCGGGGAAGTTCGACTTGGTACAGTTCGTTCCGTCCGCGTGGCAGTTGTACTTTCCATTATTGAGGCCCTCGGGAGTTAAGGGAGCACCGACAAAAACCCACGAACGAAAGCCGGTTGGCGTCTTCACTCTGCCCGCAGAATCATACACTACCGACCACTGGTTAGCCTGAGCGGCGACGGGACTCGGGGTCAACACAGTCAAGGCGGCAGCAACGACACCAACTGCCAGAACAATAACGAACAGATACTTTTTCATCACTCAATCTCCTTTAATACGTTTACTGAAACCAATACGTTTGCTGAAACGGTTTTCGAGAAACACCTTTTACATTGTTCTGATTACTTCGAGCTGAGACTTGGATAACCCTGGACGTAGATCCAGTCCGTTGCCTGCGCTGGGACGTGGCAGCCCAGGCAGTCCCTTTTGTAGTCAGTTGCGATCTGCTTGTCGGGCGCGTCGGATTTGTAGAGTGCCCATCCCCAACCATCACCCCACAGCGGATTGCCGGAAAAGCGCCCCTTTTCGTCTTTGATCATCACGAACCACACTTGAATTCCCTTAGACCAATACGCGTCCCCGGTCGTCAATTGAGCGTGATCAGTTCCAAAGACCTCTTTCACCAATACGGTTCCATCTGCGAACTTTCCCGTCTTGCGGTAATACTCAGCCGTGCCGGGCGACGCGTATACAGCGTGCATCTCGTGGTCCTCTTTGAGATCGACCACCGCATAACTTCCGAGCCCTTGATAACGATCCCGATAGTCAGCCGGCTTGCGAATGATCCCCGACTTGTCAACCAAATCGTATCCGTTGGAGCGGCTGCTTGCTGGTTTGACTTGCCGATCGCCAGCCACGCTGACGAGCATGAGAACGAGAATCGAGAGGCGTGAACTCATAGGCTGTGACTCAGATAGTGAAGTTGTTGTGTCGGTTTCATGTGGTTGCCTACGTTCCCTGCACATGCGGGGCCAACGTCGAAAGGGTACTCTTCGGTGGCCGATGCCCGCGTCGCACCACGCGTTATCGGACCGGTTGCGTTGAGCTCGCGGCCGATCGCGTGTCGCGCACGACGCCTTCGTGTTGGAATGCCGTCTCCGGGTCGCTACAGCGACACCACGAGTTCAGCCCAACACAACAACTGATCTCGCGCAGCGGCCCCGGACTCCCCAATGGTCCATCGGTGCGAGCACTGACGATATTCCTCGGCGCAATTCTAGCGGTCTGGATTGCAGTCGGGTCCTTGCCTCTTCAGAACCAACGCTCACAGGCGGTCTGATTTGGTGCTGGGTCACGTTTGCCTATTTGATCCCGAGAGCATCGGTGCTCCGCATCGTCACCTGCACGCTTGCAGATTCGTGGGTCCCGAGACGTAGAGTCACATTCGAAGAAATAGGCACGTTCGACACAGGCTCTTGGGAGGCACTCGATTGCGCCAACCAACGCGACTGGCAACTACGCCATTCCGGCAGCAGCGCGATCGGTGGCGAGTGACCGTCGTCTCACTCCGTCACCGCGGAGACCCATCGACAGATTCAGATTCTTCACGTACTTACGGGGTCTCCATTTGCTCGCCGATCGCGATTGGGTGCGCCATGACAGTCTTCAGCGTCCCGACGTCGAGCCGGCGCTCCCAGCGGCTCACCACCAGCGACGCGAGGCCGTTGCCGACGGTGTTCGTCAGGGCGCGGACCTCGCTCATAAACTTATCGACCCCGAGGATGATGGCGATGGAGAGGATTGGAATGTCCGGGATGATCGACAGCGTTGCGGCCAACGTGACGAATCCGGCACCGGTCACGCCCGAGGCACCCTTCGAGGTGAGAATCGCCACGCCCAGGATCGTGAGCTCCTGGCCGATCGTGAGGTACGTGTTCGTGGCTTGGGCGAGAAACAACGTTGCCAGCGTCATATAGATGTTGGTCCCATCGAGATTGAAGCTGTAGCCCGTGGGAATAACCAATCCAACGATCGTCTTGGGAGCCCCCAGATGCTCCATCTTTTGGATCATGCGCGGGAGCACAGTTTCGGAGGAGCTGGTCCCCAGCACGATGAGAAGCTCGTCCTTGATGTACGCAATGAAGCGGAGAATCGAGAAACCGGAGAGCCGAGCGATGAAGCCAAGCACCAGCAGGACAAACAGGATGCTGGTCGCATAGAACGTCGCGACGAGCGCGCCGAGGTTGATCAGCGAGCGCAGTCCATAGGCACCAATGGTAAAAGCCATCGCTCCGAACGCCCCGACGGGGGCAGCGCGCACGATGATCCCGATCAGGCGGAAGAACATTTTTCCCGCGACGGCGATCCCGGACGTGATCCTCTCGCCGATTGAGCCCATGCCGGCCACCGTCACGCCGGTGAGGATTGACACGAGGAGGACCTGTAGGACGTCGCCCTTCGCCAGCGCCCCGACGAATGTGTCCGGCACGATCGCGACCAGGTGAGACACAAAACCCTGCTGCTTCGCCTGCGCCACGAAGGTGGTGACCGATTTCGGGTCGAGCGTCGTGGGATCGATGTTGAAACCCTTTCCGGGTTTGACGATTTCGCCAACGACGAGACCAATGGCGAGCGCGAGCGTCGAGACCCCTTCGAAATAGATCAGCGCTTTGATCGCTACTCTGCCCACACTCTTGAGATCGCTCATCGCGGCAATCCCTTGCACGATCGTGCAGAAGATCACCGGTGCGATCATCATCTTGATCAGACCGATGAAAATATCGCCCAGCGGCTTCAGCTTGACGCCGATCTGCGGATAGAAATAGCCGATGGCGACACCGAGGCCGATGGCGATCAGCACCTGGACGTAGAGGATCTTGTACCAGGGCGTCCGGTGATGTGGCGCCGGCTTGACGTCCTCCGGACAGTTCGCGCACCGCATGTCATGGAGCTCGAATCCTCGCGGAGGCTTCAGCGCGCTCGCCGGCATCGGGGGTTGCGGCGGGGAGGTCACAGGTCGGACCTAGCTCTTGGTGGGAGCAAACGTCGAGTAACTTGGAGTCCACTGTGCCATCTTCACGCGTTGACCAAGCTCCTGCTCATTTAACCTGGGAGCGACTCCGTCCTTTTGCGCTGCCAGGCCGACCGCGGTGGCGATCTGAACGGCTACCCTGCGAAGGTCGGCCAGCGCGGGTAAGAGCGAGGCGGTGGGGTCCTTGAGCGTGGGGGAGGTTTCGGCCAGCGCTCCAGCTGCCGCCTGCATCATCGCGTCGGTGACCCGCCGGGCGCCGGAGGCGACGACCCCGAGTCCGATGGCCGGAAAGATGTACACGTTGTTGCACTGTGCGATCGGAATCGTGCGCCCGGAATAGTTGACAGGCGCAAAAGGCGAACCCGTCGCCACCAGAGCGCGTCCCTCCGTCCAATGAATCAAGTCGTCGGCTTTCGCCTCGGACTTCTCGGTCGGGTTCGAAAGCGGAAAGATGATTGGACGCTGAACTTTGCGCGCCATTTCGCGGACAATCTTTTCCGTGAAAGCTCCGCCGACCGTGGAGAGACCGATGAGGATCGTCCCTTCGATTTTTCCAATGACGTCGGCAAGGCCGATGTCGCCATTGGAACTTCGCGGCCACCCGGACACACGGTCTATCGGCTGGGCATAGACAGCCACCTCCGGGGTAAGGTCTTTTCGCCCCGAAAGCAGAAGGCCATGTCTGTCAACGACCCAGAAGCGGCTACGCGCTTCCTGTTCGGAGAGGCCTTCTTGTTTCATTGCCGCACGCAACCCATCGGCAACGCCGATGCCGGCTGAACCTGCGCCAAACATCACGATCTGCTGATCCTTCAGACGCCTTGCCGTCACTTTGACTGCGCCCAGAACACCTCCCAGGGCAACAGCCGCCGTCCCCTGGATGTCATCATTGAAGGTCAAAAGCTCATCACGGTAGCGCTGAAGAATCGGCCGAGCGTGCGGTTTCGCGAAGTCTTCCCATTGGAGAAGTGTCTCGGGAAGCTCCTGCTTCACCGCCTGGACGAAGCGCTCGACGAAGTCAAAGTACGCCTGACCGGTAATTCGCTCGTGGCGCCAGCCGAGATACTCAGGATCGTTGAGCCGTTCCGCATTGTTGGTTCCCACATCCAATACGATGGGCAGCGTCCGATCCGGACGAATCCCACCGATAAGTGTATACAAAGAAAGCTTCCCAATCGGGATTCCGAGGCCTCCAGCGCCTTGATCACCGATGCCCAGGATGCGTTCGCCGTCCGTGACGACAATTACGTCGACCACTGGATTGGGACGATTCCGCAGGAGCGCAGAAATAGAGTCACGCAGCGGATAAGAGATGAATAGGCCGCGGGGCCGCCGGTAGATGTGACTGAATTGTTGACATGCCAGCCCGACCACTGGTGTGTAGACTATCGGTGTCATTTCTTCGATGTGGTCGAGTAGAAGCCTGTAGAAAAGGACTTCATTGGTATCCTGGAGAGCGCGCAAGTAGATGTGTCGCTCCAGGTCGTTGTCGTTTCGCTGGTAGCCCTCATAGGCGCGGACGAGTTGCTCCTCAAGCGTTTCCACGTGAGGTGGCAGAAGTCCGTGCAAGCCAAGCTTGCTTCGCTCCTCCTCCGTGAAGGCCGTGCCCTTATTCAGCTCCGGGTTGTCGATCAGATCCATCCCGCGAGGGAAATCCCGCGAACCTGACTGCTTCAGCTGCTGTTTTGTAGCCATTTCGTTCTTGAAGACAATTACCTTGACCGGCAAATGCAACTGCCGAAGCGAGAGTAAATCTCCCAAATCGAGATGCGTGAACTAGTGCGATCTGACTCAGTTGTCGTTTCATGTTGTTGCCTCCGTTCCTTGCAGGTGCGGGGCCAAAGTCCGAAAGCGTACTCTTCAGCTGCCGATGCCCGCGTCACACCACGCGTCGTGGGGCAGGCTGCGTTGAGCTCGCGGCCGATCGCGTGTCGCGCACACGTCTCCGTGTTGCAATGGCGTCTTCGGGTCGCTATACCGACACGCCCAGCTCAGCAGCTGATCATGCGCGGCGCACTAAGTCCTATTTCAGCAGTGGCATTCGTTCTGCAGGGAAAGTTCGTATGGACATCATCTCACGAGGATTTTCCGGTCGACGCAGCGCGGAAGCTGGCAAGCTACCGCCAGGGCAGTACCTGACTGCTACCTTCCCCGTCTTGTCCGCAGGACCGACGCCACACGTGCCGCTCGACCGGTGGGAGTTTACGATCGACGACGGCACTAACGTTTTGCAGCGATGGGATTGGAAATCGTTTCGCGACTTGCCCTCCGAGACCTTCACCACTGATATTCACTGCGTTACGCGCTGGTCGAAACTCGGCACAACCTGGGAGGGCGTCTCCCTCGATACGCTGTTTGCAGACCTAAAGACCGACGCGTCCTATACGCTCGTGCGTTCCTACGGTGACTACACCACAAATGTGCCTCTAAAGGACCTGATGAACCACCAGGCGTGGATCGCGTTCCGATTTGAAGGCGAAGATCTTGCGCCCGAACACGGTGGCCCTGCACGACTTCTCGTCCCTCATCTTTATTTGTGGAAGAGCGCGAAATGGGTGCGGGGCATTACGCTGATGCAGCGGGATAAACCTGGTTTTTGGGAAAGCCTCGGCTACCACATCTATGGGGACCCCTGGCGAGAGCAGCGTTATTCGGGCGATGAGTGATGTGGCGCGTTGGAAAGGTCGTTGCTCTTCACGACGAAACGGCGATGGCACGGACGATCACGCTCGAAGTTCCAGACTGGCCGGGTCACGTCGCAGGTCAGCACGTTGACGTGCGTTTGACCGCCTCGGATGGATACTCTGCCGTTCGGTCATACTCGATCGCCTCTGCGCCGAACTCCGAACGGCGCGTTGAACTAACCGTCGAACGATTAGCGAACGGTGAAGTCTCACCCTATCTGACGCGAGAGCTCGTAGTCGGCGACCGTCTGGAGCTGCGAGGTCCGATCGGCGGCTGGTTCGTGTGGCGCCCGCAGCAAACCGAGCCGATCCAGCTCATCGCAGGGGGTTCCGGCATCGTTCCCCTGATGGCTATGATTCGCTCGCGCGCGTCCGCGGGCAGCACTGCGCCGTTTCGGTTGCTGTATTCCGTGCGCGAACCGGGAGCGGTTTGGTACCGCGATGAACTGCAGGCGCTATCAGATCGCGATCATTCTGTGAACGTTACCTACGCGTACACACGAGCGGCTCCGAAGAATTGGCCGCGACCGCCCAGCCGTATCGACGCGGCTCTGATCGCGAGCACGACCTGGCCCTCAAACTTTGTTTCGACTAGCTATGTTTGCGGCCCCACATCGTTCGTTGAAAGTACTGCTGGCCTTCTTACCGCCTCCGGCAACAGCCCTGATAAGATCAGGACGGAGCGTTTTGGCCCCACGGGAGATCGGCAATGAGCTCAGATGACTTCGACTATCTCGACGGTAACGCTGCGGCGGGTGAATTGAGCAGAATATTCACCATGGATGTTACGGCCGCAGGGGGGCGGTGTGCGCATTGCGACGCAACAAAGCCCTTCGCCGAGGCGCATGTGTATATGGACGGTCCCGGCGTCGTGGCGCGGTGCCCCGTTTGCGAGCACGTACTTCTTCGTCTTGTAAATGTTCGCCAGCGCGTGTTCCTTGATGTGCGTGGCATGACATACTTACGCCTCGACATGTCACAACTCCAGGAGTCCGGCAGATAATTCGCATTTTCAGAAAGAGTCTATCGCGCCCGAGGACGTTTCAGCGCACAGCTCGGTAGCCAGAAATTTCCGAGCTCTCATCCAGCGGCCGGTTGCCACCGCGCCTCGTTCTCGCAGTTCTGGTCCAGCCCATTGCTGTCGTTTTGCCCCACTGGTCGTGAGATTCCGAGCTTTTTCATTTTGCCAATTAAAGTGGTCCGCTTCAGTCCCAGCCGGGCGGCTGCACCACGGGGTCCTCCGACAACCCAATCTGCCGCCTGCAGTGTCTGCAAGATCAGGGTCCGTGCGGATTCGCTGAACGTGCTCGGTGCGGGAGTTATCTTCACCGGATTCTTGTCCGATATCGGTAAAGGATTTGGAAGCACTCCGTTGTCCGAGCGAATCACGGCACGTTCGATCAAGTTCTGAAGTTCCCGCACGTTCCCAGGCCAGGAATACGAGGTGAACGCATGCAGCGTTTCCTTCGGAATGTGGGTAACTTGCTTTCCCATTCGCCGGCCGAAAATCTCGACAAAATGTGAGACCAACTGTGGAATGTCTTGACGGCGCTCCCGCAATGGCGGCAGCACCACGGGAAATACGTTGAGACGGTAGTAGAGATCATTACGGAATTCTTTCCGCCTGACCATCTGGGTGAGATCGCGATGTGTCGCCGCAATCAGACGGACGTTGATGCGATGCGTCCGGCCGCTTCCCAGACGCTCGAACTCCTGCTCCTGCAGCACTCGCAGCAGCTTGGGCTGTAGCGGCAGCGGAATGTCTCCGATTTCATCGAGGAACAGCGTCCCCGTGTCCGCCATTTCGAAACGGCCGATTTTCTGTGCGACCGCTCCGGTGAAAGCTCCCTTCTCGTGCCCAAACAGCTCGCTTTCCAATAGGTCAAAAGGAATGGCCGCGCAATTGAGCTTGACGAACGGACGTCCGCTGCGTGGACTGATATTGTGAATCGCGCGGGCGATCAACTCCTTGCCGGTACCCGTCTCTCCAAGAACCAGCACGGTGGAATCGGTCGGTGCCACTCGTTCCACCTCCGCGAGTACAGATTCCAGATCAGGGCTGTTGCCTATGATTTGTTGAAATCTATCCTCAGCGCAATCCTGATCACTTGACCGAACTCTGTTGACATTTTCCATAATGACTCCACAGAGGTTCTGTAAGACTACGAACGCGGAGCTCTATCCCTAGTGACTCGGTCTCCGTACCGCTTTTGTCGTGCCGTAAGGCTGAACGAATGGCTTTGAGTAACTGTTCGTCGCTAAAAGGCTTCCCTAGCAATGCGACGGCACCGGCTTGGATTACTTGCCGATGGGACTCTTCGTTCTCATAAGCGGTGATGAAAATGATCGGAATGCCGTAGCCCGCGGCAGCCAAGTGGCTTTGGAGCTGCAATCCATTCATCCCCGGCATCTGTACGTCAACGACGAGACACGAGGTATCGCGCAGTTGGCCGGATCTCAGGAGAATTTCGGCCGATTCAAAGGCGGCCGCTCGAAAGCCAAAGGATTCGATCAGTCGTGTTGTGGTCCTGCAGATGGACTCATCGTCGTCAACCACCGAGATCAGATTCCTTGCCACTTGGAATTCTCCGGTGAACTGAAGGTATTCTCAGACGAAGAAGGAATCTATTGGGCATTGGTAGATCTAGCGTCCCAGAAAGGAGGAATACGAGTAATGCTTTCGTTTACGAGGTCTTTCCGAGCGGCGTTTGAGCTTCTCGATCATTCTTACGAGGTCGGCAAGGAATTGCGCGTGCATCTTCTCCATTGCCCGGCTGCGGTGAACCGAGGCGAAGCGCCCTTGCAGCTCCGTGACTTCTTTCTCCTGTTCGCGCCTGGCACGATCTCGCTCCAGAGCGATGCGAACAGCATCCAGCAGGTCCTGGTCGCGGAATGGCTTGGTAAGAAATTCGCCTGCTCCGCAAATAACAGGCAAGTCGGTCGATTCTCCAGCTCATTGCAGATTGGCTTTACGACTTCTACTTCTGAGCTTTCCCGAGCCACCCTGTGAAGCCCGGTTCGCCAAGTTTGTGCAGTGACTCCGGCCGCCTTTCACGCACGCGTTACGCAGCAGCTCAATCAACGCGCCGCAGATGCGATGCCTCCGATTTGCGGACCGCTCGCGCATTCAGCCGCTTTGGCTGTCGGAGCGAGTCCAAACGCTGCTACCCACCAGCGCGAGTGCTCCGACACTGGCGAACTTCTGTTTTTGTACTCCTCATTTGCTCCTCTCTCTGGCATTGCCTACGTCGTGCCACGTCCGCAATCCTCGAGGAGCAAACCTCAGGCCACTCGCAATCTTCTGAAAACGCCAGAAGGAACAACGGGCGCGGCGACCGTGAGCTTGCGAATCAGGCGACTTTGGCGAATTTGCCGATTCTGGTGGTTGTCACGCTCCATCTGGCTCAAGGGCTTCGGTCACCGCAGCTATCGCCGCTTGCCGCGCTGGTCGAGAGATCCCGAGCTTCTTCATTTTGGAAATTAAGGTGGTCCGTTTTAGTCCCAGCCGCGCGGCCGCGCCCTTTGGCCCTCCCATCATCCAACCCGCCGCATGCAGTGCCTGCAGGATCCACGCTCGCTGGGAATCCCTGAATGCTTGCGCGGGAGTCCCTACGACTGGGTTCGAGTTGGTTGGGCCGGCGCCTACCGAGTTGGTGTCGAATTGAGGGAACGGATTCGCAAGCACACCGTGATCCGATCGAATTACGGCCCTTTCGATCAAGTTCTGCAGTTCTCGCACGTTTCCGGGCCAAGCGTAGGAGTTGAATCCATCGAGTGTTTCTTTGGGAATGCTGCCAATCCGCTTACCCATCCGCCGAGCAAAGACTTCGACAAAGTGCGAGACGAGTAGCGCAATATCCTCGCGGCGTTCGCGCAGGGGTGGCAGCACAATCGGAAATACATTCAAGCGATAATAGAGATCACCGCGGAACTGCTTTCGACCGACCATTTCACTTAGATTGCGATGCGTCGCGGCAACCAGACGGACGTTAATTCGATGTGTCTTGCCACTTCCCAGACGTTCGAATTCTCTTTCCTGTAGCACGCGCAGCAGCTTCGGTTGTAACGCCAGCGGAATGTCCCCGATTTCGTCGAGAAAGAGAGTCCCTGTATCGGCCATTTCGAAGCGGCCGATTTTCTGCGCGATTGCCCCGGTGAAAGCGCCCTTCTCATGTCCAAAGAGTTCGCTCTCCAATAGATCATAGGGAATGGCCGAGCAATTCAGCTTAATAAAAGGGCGCCCTGAGCGCTGGCTGAGGTTGTGAATCGCGCGGGCGATCAGCTCCTTGCCCGTACCCGTCTCTCCCAGAATCAGCGCCGTGGCATCGGTGGGTGCCACTCGTTCCACCTCCGCGAGCACCAATTTGAGACCCGGGCTGTTGCCAATGATGTTTTCAAATTTACCCTCCGCGCAATCTTCTTCAATTGACGGAGCTGTATTGACCTTTTCCATAACAGACCTCCGGCAGATCAGGTGGGGTCCTTCAATCTCCAATGGCCGGAGGCTGCTCCGAGATGGAGAAAGAATCTATTGGGCGTTGGTAGACGTCGCGTCCCAGAGGGGGGGAATGCGGGTACTGCCTTCGTTTACTAAGATTTGGCCAGGCACCCTTGATCTGTTATCCGCTGAACGGGACTCGGCTTCGCAGAAGACTTGCGCATCAGGTCGTCCCCATGCCGCCTTTCTTGTGACCTAACGCTGAACGAATCGTTCGAAGTAGCTGCTCGTCCGTAAAAGGCTTGCCGAGAAATGCGACAGCACCGGCTTGCATCGCTCGCCGATGGGATTCTTTCTCATAGTAAGCGGTGATGAAAATGATAGGAATGCGGCAGCCCGAGGCAGCCAGCTGACTTTGCAGCTGTAGTCCACTCATCCCCTCCATCTGTACGTCAACGATGAGACACGAGGTATCTTGCAGCTGGCCCGACCCGAGGAAAACTTCCGCGGATTCAAACGCCGCCGCTCGAAAACCAAAGGATTCGACGAGTCGTGCTGTGGTCGTGCGAACGGACTGATCGTCGTCAATCACCGAAATTAGATTCCTGGCCACTCTGTCTCCAATAGAACGAGGGTGCTCCCAGATGGAGAAAGGAATCTATTGGGCGAAGGTGGAGATCGCATCCCCGAAGGGGAGAATGCCGGTAATGCTTTCGTTTACGCGGGTTTTGCGAGGGACCGTTGATCTTCTATCCCTGAACCGAACTCGGCACTGCAGAAGACTTGAGCTTTTCGATCATTCGTACCAGGTCGGCCAGGGATTGCGCGTGCATCTTCTCCATTGCCCGGCTGCGATGAACCTTCACGGTATTTTCCGCAGTCCCGAGTTCATCAGCAATCTGTTTATTGAGCATGCCCGAGACCACCATCGAGACCACCTGCTGCTCGCGCGGGGTCAACGAGTTGAAACGCTCTTTGAGATTCGCTACCTCGTTCTCCTGTTCACGCCTGGAACGGTCCTTTTCCAATGCGAGCCGAACAGCATCAAGCAGATCCTGGTCGCGAAATGGTTTGGAGAGGAATTCGACCGCCCCAGCCTTCATCGCCCGGACACTCATTTGAACATCACCGTAACCGGTGATGAAGATGATCGGCATCCGGCAGTTTCTCGCGGCAAGCTCGCGCTGAAACTCGAGGCCACTCAGTCCACCTAATCTGACATCGAGTACCAGGCAGCTGGGTACCTCTGGCAGCTTTCGTTGCAAGAGGCCGTTAGCCGAGTCGAAGCTCTCAACCTGGAGACCGACGCTGCCGATTAGAACCTTGAGCGACGAACGCACTGAAGGATCATCATCAACCACAAAGACCACACCAGCGTCAGGATAACTCATGACGGACTCCCACCGGCTATCGGCAGGGTGAAGGAGAACACCGCTCCGTGGGGAAGATTCGGCTCGGCCCAAAGGCGGCCACCGTGAGCCTCAATCAGTGAACGGCTGATCGGCAAACCCATCCCCATCCCGTTCGCTTTGGTGGTAAAGAATGGAGTGAAGACGCGGTCTCCTTCCGAACCGAGGCCAGTGCCCGAGTCGCGCACTGCAACCACTACCTCGCCCGATCGGTCGGTGCCGGATTGCACCCACAGTACGCGAGGTCGCTCTGTAACCGCAGTCATGGCTTCAATCCCGTTCCTGATCAAGTTCAGTAGGACCTGCTGCAGCTGAACACGATCAGCCAGAACGAGTGGTAGCGATTTTGTCAATTGAGGCTCGAGTCGCACTCGATTCTCATGAAGCTCGCGGCGAGCTAAGGCGAGCACCTCCTCTATCACCTCGCTGATATCCAATTCGTTTCTCTTTGCAGGCGTTTTTTTTATAGATGCGCGTATCCGAGCCAACACCGCGCTGGCGCGACTGCTATCTGCGACGATTTCTTCAAGGGCTTGACGCAGAACTTCAGGTTCGAGATTGCGACGGGCGAGCAGTCTCAGGCAGGCGTTGCCGTTATTGGTTATCGCGGTTAGAGGCTGATTTACTTCGTGGGCTATCGAAGCTGCCAATTCGCCCATCGTTGTCAGCCTGGAAACACGGGCAAGCTCGACTTGGGTCGTCTGCAATGCGTGCTGTGCCTCTTTCCAATCATGCAGATCCACAACGCACCCGAACCACTTGATCACGCGATCTCCCTGGTCGCGTAAAGGCAAGGCGCTGGCAATGCACCAGCGGTACATGTGATCTGCCGCTCGCAAGCAGCGAAATTCATACTGAAATGGTTCACCGGTTGAAACCGCGACGGTCCAAGCCTGAGTCATTCTGTCCAGGTCATCCGGATGAACTGCCTTCATCCAGCCGGCGCCTGGGACTTGTTTCCGGGATAATCCTGTGTAGTCAAGGGCGCGCTGGTTGCAATAATCAATCGCGCCATCTTTATCCGCACTCCAAAGCATCTGCGGAATGGTTTCGGTTAATTCACGCAGACTGCGCTCGCTCGCTCGAAGCCTTTCTTGCGCTCGTTTTTGCTCCGTCAAATCGAGCACGAAAGCAACACCTTCGTTCGCACTCCTTTCGAAGAATGCGCCGCCGAGCAGGACGGGCACTCGGCTGCCATCTTTCCGGAAGTACTCCTTCTCGAACGGTTGGAAGATCCCGGACGCCTTTAAATCAGCGATAGCCCGTTCGTCGTGGCCACGCCATTCGGCTGGCGTCAGGTCCGTCCAGCGCACGCGGCCGGACGCGATATCTTCACGGGCGTATTGCACCATGTGGAGGAATGCTTCATTGGCTTCGGTGATCGCACCTTGGAGATTCCAGATGACGATCCCCACCACATTGGCCTCGACCAGGCGCCGGATCTTGGCTTCCAACCCACTTGCCAGTTTACGGACTTCTGCTTCCGCCTTTTCGCGCTCAGCCACTTGCAATTTGAGGTCGTCTATGTGTACCAGAGCTTGATACGCTGAGGAGGCAAATTTCCCCAGCGAGCCCATCACCCGGTCATCTTCTGCGTCGAACTTGCGACGATCACTGTGCATGATCGCCCAGATCGTTCCGACGGCTTTGCCGCCGACGTAAAATGGAACCAGCAGACATTCTTCGGCTGCCGGAATGACGGGCAGCAAATAGGGGTAACGCCGCTCGAAATGTCTGAACAACAGGGTACGGTTTTGATCAAGCACGTCGCCGCAGGGGCCGAAATTGCGCGGGGTCCCACCTCCAACGTGCGGATTCCACATGCCGGCAATAGCTGGCCAATAGAACCTTTTGCCCCCATCGTCCCTGGTCAGCAGGCTAAGGCCAGCGGAGTCACACTGGGTAATATCCAGGATCGTTTCAGCTAGCGTCTGAAGGATGGTGCTCGGCGAATCGGCCAGCGCGCTCACCAGCGCCACGAGCGCGCGGTTCTCCCTTTCATAATCAGGCGGACGCGACGGGCGGCGCTGCAACTCCTCTGTGCAGAGGATCGACTCTAGGGAAGCCATGGCTTCTGGAATTGAATCTTCAAATGGAATATCAATCTTTGATTTGGACAATTCAATCATATTTGTACCCTCCACAGCGGCGCGACTTCGCTCGCCTAAGGAGCCTTCAACATCCTCACATTTGTTCTGTTGCAAAGCCGAGTGTACGGCATTGAGTAAAGCTTCGCGGCGTACCGGCTTGAGGAGAAAATCCACCGCGCCGCCCTTCAATGCCCTCTGGCGCGTGGCCTCATTATCGTCAGCAGTAATGAACACCACCGGAATTGGGTGATTCGAAATGGTGGCGGTCAGCCGACGCTGGAGTTCGAGGCCGCTCATCCCGGGCAAGAGTACGTCGAGAATGACACAGGCTGTGTCATCGCGATGAGAGAGCGATAGAAATTCTTCGGCTGAGCCAAAGCCTTGGGTGGCGAAGCCAGCGGATCTGATCAGGCCGATCAGGCCTTCACGCACTAACGGATCGTCATCGACGATTAAGATCAAGGGACTTACGGAATGCATTCCCATTGATTCACCATTCAAGCTTAGGCCTGTGAGCAGCTTGGTTCCGAGAGCGCTGTTAGCAGCTCTTAAATTCGAGGGGTATCCTCCATTGGTAGGAGTCGACTACCCTCTCGGAAGGACGCTTCGCAGTCTGCCGGTTATCCGGACCAAGTCGGCTAAAGACTCTGCGCGCATCTTTTCCATGACATGTGCGCGGTGAGTCTTTACCGTCAGTTCGCTGATGCCGAGCTCGCCAGCGATCTGTTTGTTGAGCAGCCCGGTGACCACCCTGTCCAGAACCTCCCGCTCTCTGCGGCTCAGCGTGTCAAAGCACTGGCGAAGTTCTGCTATTTCCGCGCGCTCGTGGCGAGCGTCGCGGTCGCGGGCGATCGCTCCCTGAACTGCGTCCAGCAAATCCTGTCCACGAAAAGGCTTGGTCAGAAACTCCACCGCGCCCGCCTTCATCGCCTCCACCGACATGGGAATGTCGCCATAGCCGGTGATGAAGATGATGGGAATGTGAATGCCCGATTCGCGCAGTTCGCGCTGAAGATCCAATCCGCTGAGGTCCGGAAGCCGAACGTCTAGAACCAAGCAGGCTGGCGCATCTGGACGCGTACTACGAAGAAAGTCCCGGGCAGATCCGAATGTCAGCACCCGCACACCCACGGATCCGAAGAGGCTTCGGACTCCATCACGGATGAGCGGATCGTCATCGATCACGAACACCGTGGGACTATCATCACTCATTGCACGCTTTCGATCTCCGCCGGCAACGTGCATTGAAAGGTCGCACCGTTGGGAGTGTTCGCTTCAGGCCACAGCCGTCCACCATGCGCCTCGATAATGGAGCGGCTGATCGCTAACCCCATGCCTATCCCCTGCGGTTTCGTGGTGTAGAACGGCTCAAAAATCCGGTCGATCACCTGCGCATCTATTCCGACTCCGGAATCTCCGATGGAAACAAGGAGTTGATTCGGATCATGTCTTGCCGACCGTATCCGTAACTGCCGGGGCCAGTCGTCGACTCTGCTCATGGCTTCTATTCCATTGATTATCAGATTGAGCATCACCTGCTGTAACTGAACGCGATCACCAAGCACGGGCGGCAACTGGGAGCCAAGTTCGGTCTGCAAGGAGACATTCTTCCTCAAAGCCTCACTTCGGATCAGCGCGAGAGTCTCTTCGATCACTTCGTTGATGTTTACTCTCATCTTTTCGGGAGCAGCCTTCTTGAAGAGGACCCGAATTCGGCGGACGATATCGGTCGCCCGAGTTGTCGCCTCAACCGTGCGCTCTGCGGCGGCACGTGCCTCATCCAGATTTGGAGGCTGGCTCGAGAGCCAAGCCAAGCAGGCATCACTGTTCGCAACGGCCCCGGCGAGCGGCTGGTTGAGCTCGTGGCCAATGGAGGCCGTCAGCTCGCCCATCGCCGTCAGCCGGGTGACGCGCGCGAGCTCCGCCTGCGCCTCCCGCAACGCTTCCGAGGCCTTCATCAGTTCGCTGGTCCGTTCTACGACACGTCGTTCGAGCTCCTCATTGAGTAGCTTGATTTCGGCCTTCGCTCGCTTGAGCGCGGCGCTCTCGAGAACGACCCAACTCCCGTGCCGCCTTGCGAGGACAAACTGGTGTGTACGCACGGTATCGAGGATTTCAAAAGCTCCGCAGCCGGCAAGCGGATACGTGCAGAGCAGGGCCAAGCGCTGATTGCCGATCATCTCGTTGATACCCTCTTCGAGCTCGCAAAAGTGCGACCAGTCCCTCTTTGTGAGCCAGCTGGTATCTCCGGTCACTCGCACGCCGGCGTAACCTTTACCCGACACACTGGCGAGTTTCGCAGTCATAGTGTCTGCCACTCGTTTGCCATCGAACTTGCCACCCTGGAGAAAAATGTCGCTGGCCGGCACAATTTCTACACGGCAATCCGCCAGGTAACGCTCGAGGTCAGGCACCGCGTCTTTCAGCGCCTCCTTGGCTTCTTCGATTGTCACGGGCTCGGCCACAATCCACAGGCAATACTCCTCGTTTTCCAAACCCGACTTGCAGTACGAGATCAACGCATCAAGGAGATCCTGTTTCGTCTCGTAGAAGAGACAAAAGTGGGCCCCCCAGGTCGCCATGTCGCCAATGACATCGGTTCCAGGCTTCCGCATCTCGGTTTCCATCGAAGTCATCTCCCAATCTTAAGCGCGATCGTGGTTGCATATGCCGCCAATGCTGAACCAGACACAAGGCGTATCCGCCACCGACGAATGAAATCGGACTTCCGTCCGCGGCAAGATTCGTTGGACCGCGAACAGGAGAAAAGGTGAAGCTTTACTTCGCTTGTTCGCAACGACCTTGGCACCGGCCCGGATTTCCGCAACGCTACCCTCTCCGCCGACATGAAGCACCTGCTTATCCGCTCAGGCTTCAACCGCACTTAGGCCACAACGAGCCAAAAAGGCGTGGTGCGCGGCCTGCACCGTTGCCGAAACAGCCTTGGGTTGCAACGGACGGGGCGCTTGTCCGAACAGCTCAACGACGCCTTCCATGCCCCGGTAGGCCAGCGGCATCCACTTCTCGACCCATTGCTCCAGCAATTCCTTAACCGCGGGACGCTTGGTCAAGGCGTATTGGACCAGTGCCGCGCTCCAGTCGCCGCTCCGCTGGCTGTCGAGCGCAAAGTCGTCGAGCATTGAGGCGAGTAGACCATCTTCATGCACACGCGCTAGCTCAGCGAGTTGTACGTCGAAGACCGCATCGAAGACCGGCTTCACGGTCAAATTGAGCGCGGCAAAGGCCTCACCCCAGTCGTAGGCAATGAGCAGCTTTTCGATTGCCTCGCGCAGGGGTTGCCAGGCGATATCTTCTTCCCAGAGCCTGCGGGTGTGTGCGCTGGAGGTGAGATCGAGGTTGTGCTCGAGCGAGAGCGATTTGGCGCGGTAAGCCGTCCACTGGATCCGGCGCAGTTCATCAGCCGCCTGGAAGTAAGCCGCGTTGGTAATAAACGATGAGGGAGCCATTTGGCCGAGGTAGAGGCTGGTCATTTGCAGGGCATGGGTGGGGAAGCGGGCGGGCAAGTAAAGCCGATCCAACGTCTGGACCCAGTCTCGCTGAAGGCGCGCGTCGTGGTTACGGCGTTCGAATTCGTCGACCAAGTTGTCGAGATAGCCTTCGCGCGCGGCTTGTCGCTGCACGTACGATTGATACGTCAGCTGGTGTGGATCTCGGAAACCTTCCCAATCATCAGTTTGGAAAGGAGACCCTTCCCGATAGGTGCGGTACCAGGCATTGATCGGCGTGTTCGGATCGAGCTCGAAGGGGGCAGGCTGGCGACGGTAATGGTAGTGCAACCTGGCCGTGACAATTTCGTACTCGCTCGGCTTTTTGCGGGCCTCGCCCAAGAGACTCCACGTCTTGGATGGCTCGCGCCTGCGCACGACGGCCACCGCTAGTCCTCCCGTTCCAAATACCACTCGAGTGCCTCATCGCCCTCAAACCGCATTCGCCCGGCAAAGGCCGACAGAGAGGGTTCTAGCTCGGCCAGTCGAAAGGGCCGCTCCAACGCCGCTTCCAGGCTCTTGCGGGTCACACGGCAACGCCGGCGAGTGTGTATACGCACGTAGCCACCGCGGTCCTCATACAACAGCTCGTCGTCAGGGTTGTCCTGTGCAATAGCGACCAGGAGCGCCTCGATGATTTCCTCGTCCATGCCACGGAGCACCGGCCCTACGAATTTTTGCCGCTGGATTTCCTCCATGGCTATTCTCCTTAGCTGCGGTCCTGGATACACACGGAGATCACCGCATCCTCAAGCTTGACGTCGTAGCGGTCCAGATGACAGCCCTTTGGATTCACGCCTTCCCCCGTCGACAGATCGAAGTGCCACAAGTGGGCGGCACAGGTGAGGATGCAGCCTTCCAGCTTGCCGTCCGCGAGTGCGGTCTTTTGGTGGGGACAGTAGCCTTGATAAGCGCGAATATCGCCGCCGGCCAGGTGCACGAGGAGAATCAGCTCATCCCCCACCTTGACATCAATCATCTCTCCCTCCCAGAGGTCGTCCAGGGTCGCCACCGAGATCCATTCCAGGGTGCTCGCGTCCTCAGGCATCGTAGAAGACCTCCACAAAACTCATCGGCGACAGCCCTGCCTGAGCGACCGTTTGATCGGTTGGTAAGACACGGCCGCTATATTGCACGCGCATGGGGGCATCCTGCGGCGGCAAACGCCGATGAATCACGTGATAGGCCACCTTCTGAGCGACCACCTCCACCGTATCCTGATCCTCTACAAGCACTAACCACATCGCAAAATCGCCGCGAAAGGCTGCTTGAAGCGGTACGATGGCCATACCCTTCGCTCCTCTTAGCTTGCGCGCGTCACTGCGGATTGCAGCTGTTCAAAGGCCCAGGCGCAGTTCATCGCATCAGTCCCTTGCTCGCCGGGGGAAAGGCCCATATAGGCCAGGGCGCCCGGCAGGTTACGTGGCTGAATGTGCCCGGACACGAACCGGTCCACAATCGACAGATGGCCTGCGTAGCGTGCCGGATTTTGTTCGAAGATCCACTTGCAGGGTTCGGAGCAGAAGGTGAACACCCGGCCGTTGCGCGTGACCATTTGGGGCGGTGCACCGATCGTCGGGCTGCACACAGGGATTTGGCAGAGGTTGCAAACAACGAGAAGCGTTTCGGCATAGGTGAGGCCAATCTCCCCCTGGCGCACATTCTCGGCGATGGTTTGCCAATAGGTGCCAAATCGGTCTTGCCAACCGGGGTACTTGGCTTCCAACCACTCACGCTCCGCAACGTTCACGCCCGCAGCCGGGTTCCACCAGACGGTCCGTCGGTTGAACCAGACCCCCAAGTGGAAGGCATGATGGAGCCAGTCTAACTCTTGCAGGAAAAGGTCCCAATACCACGGACGCTCCAAGCCGAGATCACGGAACTGATCGCTGAATTGCTTGGCGATCCATTCAAGCATGAACTCTTTAAAGGACATGCTGCGATGCGCGACGGGAGTGTAGTAATCCATGGACATGCCGGTCAATAAGGCGAAGATCCGCCACGCGCGCCAGAACGCCACATCGATCAGGCGTTGGGCCTCTGCCCTCTTGCCATGCTGGATTAGCAGGCGCAGAGTCGGCTCGCCCTGCTGAGCGTGGCGGGCTTCGTCGGTTTGGATGCTGGAGATCAGCGTGCCGAATACTACGTCACCCGTCTCCATGGCGTCGGCAGCCATGCCCAAAAACTGCAGGTTCGTAAATCCGGTTTCAACGGTAAAGGTGAGTTGTATCGCTGTGGAGACAGCATCGTTCGAGGTAAATATGTCATCAAAAAAGTGACGAATGGCAATCACTCCCCACTCATTGGTGTGCATGGCTTTGTGCGCCCAGTCGAAGCGCGGCTCTTTGTTGAGCAGGTCGTGGGAAAAGGAGAACTGGATTTGGCCATGGCGGATTTCGTCCAACGTCCCGTACAAGGCCATGTTGCGCCAAGCCGCGGCACGCCCGAACCGGCCCATGCGGGCCTCGCCGAAGGAAGCTAGGTACTCGGGCATGGCGATCGCTCCGTAATGTGCGATGATCGCAGCTTTCCAGCCCGGGTCCAGGTTCTCAAAAAGCTTGGAGCGGGCGATGGCTGACCGCACGGAGTACACCCCGGAATCCTTCTTCGCCTGGTTGTGTACGTACTCGCGGTAGGCGATCTTGTAAGGCTCATCCCACTTCCACCAAGCAGCCGCGGGTATGCCGTGGCTCTGCGAAAGCGCTTCGGGGAAAACTTCTGCCTCTGTCACGTACTTGAAGCTCCAATTCATGTCGCGGCACAGGTCGTACCACTGTGAACGCTCAAGTTTCGGCATTGTTACCGCTCCTCATTGGCCCCGGAAGGATTTGATCGAGAGGTTCACCGCCGGGGTCTTCGAGCACGAGCGTCGTCTGCCCGCGTTGCTCGGAAAGGGCGAGGGGCCGAACCGCCCAGGCTGAGCTCAGCTCATCCCTCAACGAGTATTCGTGTTCTATTTTCTTGAGGGTGGCCAGCGCGGGCCGTGTGGAGACTGGAGTTAGCAGGAGAACAGAGGGTGAGCCCGGCTGGTTCGAGGGCTTGCCCCGGTACAGGACGAGCTCCTCATCCTTGCGGACAGATTCGAGGACATATTGTGGAGGCTCCACCATGGTTGTCCTTTACGGCACTTCTATCCCAACCGCGCCGCAAGGCAATGCACTGCCGACACGGATAGTTGGGCCGGAGTCAGAACAAGCGCTACATCGGAAGCCACAGCATCCAGGCGGCGACGCATAATGCGCGTCCAACTGTGGCTTGTCCGTGCCGGAGAAACCGAATGGCGCGCTTTCAGTCAATACGCCAGTGGATCACGAACTCAAGTTCTGGCTTTCGTGGACTTGACGAGATCCGCTGCGGAGGCGCCTTCGAGCGCGAGTCCGTAGCCAACTTCTCGCACAATGCGTTCCTTCAACGGTTGTATGAAGTGGACGCGGGCGTTGCGGCGCGCAACTTCCGGGGCCTTCAGGTAGAGCGAGGCCAACTCACGAGCCCGAGCGAGCGCTTTACCATTTGGCACAACCTCGGCAACCACTCCCCACTCGTGCGCGGTGAGCGCCGTCAGCGGCTGTGGATTCAGCAGGAATGCCTCCGCCCTTCCGGCTCCGGCGCGGTAACTCCAAGCTGTAAAGACTCCGTCACCCGGAACAAGACCACTGGCAAAGTGGGGCAGATCATTAAAGGTTGCCCCTTCACCCGCCACAATCACATTGGCAAGCAGCGCATACTCGGAATGCACATTGGCGCGTCCTTCGATCGCCGCGATCACTGGCACGCGAATGTTCGCAAGATTCTCTAGAATTTGAACACCTTCATCATGCACTTGGCTCCAAACACCGGGGTCGGCAACGTTACCAAAGGATGAAAAGTCGATCGCTGGAATGAACTCCCCACCCGTTCCCGTCAGGATCACGATCTTGTTGGCCCGATCCTGAGCGATCCGGTAAAAAGCATCGACAAAGTCCGTATGATCGTGCGCCGTAAAGGTGTGCGGCCCCCCGTTGGTATGAAACTCGACGACCAATACACCTCGGGCGTCTCGATTCATCTTCAGGCCGCCGTAGGCGGTGAAATAAGCAGGCTGCGTCGTTTGCATAGCATTCTCCTGACGCGAGTAACCGGCTATATGCACGACACGGACCAAAGAACGAGAGCGAATGCCGATTGCGCAAGGCTGCATAATTTGTGCGTTGGTCCAGCAGCGGGAGATCAGTCGCGGCCAGCGATCCAGCCTGTCCTGTCGATTTAATGACACACGGACGTCTGCTCGACGGCGGTTCTGACGCGCGCTCAAATTATCCTGCCGATTCGACGCGCCGCCAAGCGCGGACTTTTTAGTATTGGCCCACTTTGTGCTGAACGTGAGCGAGATGAGAGCAAGACCGCCTTGGCCAGAACCTTCTGGCTCGACAAAAACAAGCTTCAAATGCATTTGTTTACAGCGACGGAAAGAATGCTGAGGACCAGACTGTCAGCATTACCGCATAACACCGATGCACATAATTTGGCACATTCCGGATGCTGAGCCGCGGCCGTTGAGCGTTGCTTACATTCACGAGCTCTTTCGGAGTCTCGAATCTGCTGATGGCAAAGGGTTCTTCGACCATGTCGCAGACGACGTGGACTGGATAGTCGAGGGGATGCACCCGCTTGCTGGTCATTATCACAGCAAGGCTGACTTCCTCGCACATACGTTCGAAAAGCTGGCAAAGGTTCTGCCGCAAGGCACGCAACTGCACGTGGAACATGCACTCGTAAGTGAAGACTGGGCGGTGGTGGAGTTGCATTCCGAAGCCACCGTGAAGAACGGGCTCAGGTTCGATAACCGGCACTGCTGGCTTTGCCGATTCGCCAACGGCAGGATTGTAGAAGTACGAGCCTATCTCGATTCTGCTCTCGTTGCTCGTCTGTTCGAAGAGAATCCGATTTAGCCCGGCGCGGTTGCGCCCCGTCTTGGCAGGAGACCTCGAAACAAGCTCGGTGCGCAACAAATCAGCGCGGCCATGCAAGCTCCAGAAAGGTTGTGCAGCGGCCCGTCAGCAGTGCGCGAAGACAACGCACGAACGTGCCGAGCCCGAACCCGCGCACGATCATCGAGGCATTCAGCAACACATCTCTCGTCGTTATGCTTCCCCTGATCATGACCCACTCTGCAGAATGCAAAGCAAGGGCCACGAATTGATCTGACGCTTTTCCGACGCGGCGTTTACGAACCAAGGCACCTTGGATCGTGGAGCGCGCGCTCGAGCAGGCGCGCTTCGCTGCACGCTTTGGTAGGACTTGCATAGACCGCGGCCGGCCAGACCAATCGCTGTGGCTCCGTCGACGCGATGTCGAGTGAGCTCGTCGCACCCGATCATGCGGCGTGCGCTCCAACCCGGTGCTCCTCCAACGCACGCCGAAGCTTCGAGCGCGCACGGTGGAGAAGCACTCGCTGATTATTCCGGCGAATGCCCAGCATGTTACAGACCTCGTCCGATCCCATCCCTTGCACATCCATCAAGGTGACCACCGCGCGTTGGTTGAGCGGCAACTGCCGTAGCGCGCGCTCCAGGCACGAAATCGCCTGCTTGTCGATGAGCTGCTTTTCGGGGGTCTCGTCACTGAAGCTTCGCGGGGACTCCACCCAATATCCATCGCTGACAAACCGAGTTGGATCCGCTACGGCGTCGTACGAGTGACAAGGTTTCAGCGCCGAAAAGGGAACGCAGCGGGCTTCGCGGAGGAGACGAGTCTTGGCCTGGTTGGCGAGGATCCGGAAGATCCACGTCTTGAGGCGGGACCGACCCTCGAATGAGGCCAAGCCGTCGACCACGGCGATCCAGGTCTCCTGAACCACCTCTTCAGCCAGGGCTTCGCTGGGCAGAAAAGCAAGCGCGAATCGCAGCATGGGGCGATGATATCGGCGAACCAACTCGCGAAGGACCGACTCATCTCCGCGAGGGCAAGCGAGCACCTTGAGATTCGCTGAGCTTGCTCGCGCTTTCACGCGACTGTTGGGTGCCGCTGTTTGGGCAATCGTAGCGGCCGGCGCCAGCCGGACTGCTGATGAATTCTTCATGTTGAGCCGCAATTGCATCGGTCGGGCCAACCGCGAACCCTTGACTTTCGCGCGCAGTTACGCTGGCGACCCCGTCAGCCGGGCAGCAGTCCGACAGCGCTGTCGCTGGATCGACATGAGCGCGCGATACAAGATTCGACGACGAGGGACACCATCTTTGCAATGCCGGAACGCTCTGCGGCAGATATAAGTGGGTCGGAGGTTTCGAATGAAAGCACAGTCGAAAGGCTCATCAGGGAAGCAGCGGCACAGCCATTTGAGCAGCACAGATCTCAAGGCGCTTCGAGCGGCGCTCGAGGCCAAGCGCGCCGAGCTGCAGCGCGAGGTCTCAACAGACATTTCCGAAGGGACACACTCGGAACAATTTGCCGAGGTGAGGGACTGGGCCGAGCGAGCCGAGCGAACGGAGGAGGAGGAGGAGCTGCTCGACTTGGGAGATCAGGAGAGTAGGCTGCTCTCGGAGATCAACCGCGCGCTCGGCAAGATGGACAAAGGGACTTACGGCCTGAGCGAGGAAAGCGGCCTGCCGATCCCAGTCGAGCGGTTGCGTGCAGTGCCGTGGGCTAGATTCATCGCCGAGGAAGAAGCGGAAATTGAGCAGGGCCGCCGGGAAAAGCGCCAGCGAACGCGCGGTCAAAGCTGACATGGCCCGGTTCAGCGCTTAATTCGGGTTGCGAAGACCGGAACATTCCTGAGTTCTGCACCTGCCAGCGACGTCCCGAGCTCGTACGTCGCAATGACTCGGCTGCACCATCTGCGTCGCCCTGGTGACAGCGCTGTCTCAGTTCCGTCGGGAGCAGTCGGCCTAGGAAGTATCCATCTACCGCCCGGTGGGAAATTCGCGGCGGTGGCATGCGCGGTGCATTCCCCGCACGGGCGAAGTGCACACTTTACGAGGAGCGCTGCGAACTGGCAGCGAACAAGAGCGAGGGATCGAATCAGCAACACAATGGTGATCATACCGATACGAGTGGTTTCACCCGCACGGTGGCGAACACGTCGCCATCGACTGCGGAATACGAGGATATCCTCCTGAGGGATGTCGCATGACCGCTGCTCTTTCCCCGACGTTCGAGACGCGCCGCGCGCAACTGTTTCCAATGCTCGCGGCGGACGAGATAGCGCGCATTCAACGCTTCGGCAGCCCGCGCAGCTTCGCCGATGGCGAGCGGGTGCTCGAGACCGGCAAGGTCAGCCCCGGCATCTACGTGGTGCTCTCGGGCGCGATCCGCGTCACCGCCCGCGACGCGCGCGGACAGGATTATCAGGTAGTACAGCACGAGCCCGGGAACTTCGCCGCCGAGCTGAGCCAGCTATCGAGCAAGCCATCCTTCGTCGACGCCGTGGCGGTCGGGGACACGCAGACGCTCGAGATCAGCACCGAGAACCTGCAGGCGCTGCTCATCGCGGAAGCGACGCTCGGCGAAAAGCTGATGCGCGCCATCATCCTGCGCCGCATGGTGCTGATCGAGACGGGCCGGGGTGGGCCGATGCTGATCGGCGCCGCTTCATCCCCGGACATCGCGCGCCTGCGCCGCTTTCTCACCCGCAACGGCATTCCCCATCAGCTCCTCGACCCGGCAACCGACGGCGATGCCCAGGCGTTCATCGCGCGCTTTGCACCACAGCCCGAGCAGCTGCCGCTCGCGGTCTGCACCAACGGCGAGGTGCTGCGTAATCCAGCCGAGAGCGAGCTCGCACGCTGCGTCGGCATGCTGGACGCCGACGTCATCGCGGGAGTGCACGACGTCGCGATCGTCGGCGCCGGGCCCGCGGGTCTGGCTGCGGCGGTGTACGCGGGCTCCGAAGGCCTCTCGGTTCTTGTCATCGACGCGCGGGCCTTCGGCGGACAGGCGGGCGCGAGCGCGCGCATCGAGAACTACCTCGGCTTTCCCACCGGCATCTCCGGCCAGGCGCTCGCGGGACGCGCCTACATTCAGGCGCAGAAATTCGGCGCGCACATTTTGATCCCGATGGAGGTGCGGCGCCTCGATTGCAAACCCGGCGAGCCGATGATGCTCGAGCTCGGCAACGGGCGCACCGTGCGTTGTCGGACGGTGGTGATCGCAACCGGCGCGCGCTATCGCCGTCCCGACTGCAAAAACCTCGTGGCCATGGAAGGGCGCGGCGTGTGGTACTGGGCTTCGCCGATCGAGGCGAAAATGTGCGCCGGGCAGGAGGTGGTGCTGGTCGGCGGCGGCAACTCAGCGGGGCAGGCGGCGGCGTTTCTTTCTTCGCATGCGGCCAAGGTTTGGATGCTGGTGCGCGGCCCCAGTCTGGCGGCGAGCATGTCGAAGTACTTGATCGACCGCATCGCCGCCACTCCGAACATCGAGCTCCTCACTTGCACGGAGATCGCCGGGCTCTCGGGCTCTCCCCAGACCGGCCTCGAATCGGTCACCTGGCGCAACCGCGACTCGGGCAAGACCGAGGCGCGTCTCATTCGCCACGTGTTCCTCTTCCTTGGCGCCGACCCGAGCACCGAGTGGCTCGAGAGTTGCGACGTGGCGGTCGATAACAGGGGCTTCGTCACCACGGGGAATGATCTGACACTTCCGCTGCAGACGAGCGTGCCGGGCGTGTTCGCGATCGGCGATGTGCGCGCTGGATCGGTGAAGCGCGTCGGGGGTGCGATCGGCGAGGGCGCGGCCGTGGTGTCGCAGATCCATGCCTATCTCGCCCGGCAGTTGGCCAAGGCCGAAGCGGCTTCTCTTCCATTGCCACACGTGAGCCAAGACTTAGTCCGAGCGCCAACCATCCGGCCCCAAACCGCACCAACCCATCCGTAACCTCGCAAGGAATAGGAGCCAACGATGATGCAAACGAATGGAATTCGCGACGCGCGAACAGACCATCAAGAGCGTGGGGGGTCTCAACATATTCCTCAGATCGTGGCAACCGAAAGGGAGACCGCGCAGTCAATTCAGTGGAGCTGACCTCAAACTACGTGGTGGCAGGAGCAGGAACAAGGGCATAGCCCAGCTGCTTTGCAGCTTGGGCCATGGAGGAGAGGCGGCGGACTCGAAAACGTTCTTCGTAAGCAGCGTCGCCGATATCGATGTAGTCCTGTCCGAAACGTAGCAAGCGGTAGATGAGTTGAGCCAGCTTTCGTGCGATGGCGAAAAAGGGCGACTGCTGCGCCTTTGTGGCGGGCAATCCGCCGAAAGGCGGCACCGAGCGCTGTTTTGGAACGCTGCATCGCGACCGCGGCCATTCTTAGCGAAGCGGTAATCCGACTGGCACCGAGAGCATTGCGCCTTTTCTTGATTGGTTTGCCTCCGGAGATAGGCGTTCGGGGACGGAGTCTGAGCCAGGAGACGAAATGATTCTCTGACGGAAAAGCAGAGATTGACGCCTACCTCGGTCAAAACAATCTGAGCGGGTGGTCGCGCTGATTCCATCGATGCGATTCAAATCGACTCCGGCGAAACGCCATAGCTGAGTTCGGGCTTCTTGTCCGCCGCGGGACTTGAGGGCGGATTCCTTGGCGGGGTTCGGGTGCCTCGGAACGGGTTGATTCCGTCTCTGCGGCGCTTGGAGAGCCTGCATTCCCTGAAGTATCCGCGCGTCGTACGAGGCGATCATCTGTTCAACCGCGTCGTAGAGCTTGAGTGCACAAGCGAGATTGAAGAGGTGCTCTTCTCGCCAATTCCCGGTGAGGTACCGTGCAATCTCATCGACCGACTTGTGGCAGCGACAATCTCGATGCACTGCCAGTGTGACGGGGTTCCGCTCTCCAGCCACAATCGCGCGGACGATCGCCATCCCAGTGGTTCCGGTGAGGTCTGATACCGCTCGGTGGAGTTGGACGTTCATTTGGTCCAATGCCTTTTGCATCCACTGAACGCAGCGCGTGCGTTCCGCCACCAGGTTTCCCAGCTGACGTTGCAAAGCGCGCAGCCGCACAATCGCGTCACCAGGCCGAAAGGAGCCGCGGAGCAGTCCACAGCTGCGCAACAGCTGCAACCACTGGCAATCGGAAAAATCTGTCTTCCGGCCAGGAACGTGGTGCAGTTGCCTAGCGTTCACCAGCACCACCTGGATTTTTCGCGACTCCAATAGCTCGTAGAGCGGAATCCAGTAGACGGATGTGCTTTCCATCGCCGCTGACTCCACTCCCTGTTCCACCAACCAGTCCGCCAGGGCGTTGAGCTGATCCGTGGTGGTGCCAAACACACTGGGTTGGGTTCTCCGTCCCCCCTCGCTGGACTACAAACCCGGTGCTCCCGACTCCCTACGTCGATGCCTGCCACCTTCGGCTGAATGACCGGAAGGGGCACCCCTTCTTCTCTCTTGTTGTTGGCTCTTCTGCGACGATTCATGTATTCACCCTCCCACGGCGAATGTGGGCCCGAGGTGGCGATGCTCTGGAATCTGACCTGGGGGAGTGCTCGCAAGGCCCTTCCTTGCGAACCTCGCCAATGACGGATGGCCAACTCGGACCCAAGCTAACCGAGGGGCACGAGGCTCCAATGCTTAATTGGGGTGTGACTGCCGGGGCCATTTCGCCGCCTGGCGCTTTGTCACATCTCAGCCCCTGTTTCACTCTTGACGGATCCCCCTAAAGGGGGGTGTGGAGCTGACCGGGATCGAACCGGTGACCTCTTGAATGCCATTACCGAATGATAGGTAATAAAACCCTAAACTTGACAAGTGGCACCTTGCACCCGGCGTGACAACAGATACCAATAAATCACAATTGTTCACAATCGGGTGCAAACCACAAGACCTCAAGGATCGTCCAGGCGATCTCCAGGTTCCCTGTTCGTTTGAGTTGAAACCACGCGATCGACTGCAGCTAATCGCTCGTTAGGTAGCCACAACTAAGATGTTTCATTATTAAGGAAGGAGAAGCGGCGTGAGACATGATTCAGCAGAAACGTACATCTGATTCACGCGACGAAGGAATCCCTACTCCGCGATAGAAATGAACGTTGACAGTCAAACATTCCTCGAAAGTTTTGTCGAGCTACTAACGAATCTTAAGTGCTCTTCCGGGCACTTCGTTACAAAACTGCAATCCTCCGCAGCGACCTGTGCTTGAGTCCGCAGCGACCTGTGCTTGAGCATGTCGGTATTCGTTCCTGAGTGCGCTTTCTACGTCGCTCAAGACATTCGGAGGGGTGCCGCCATGACATCGTCACAAACAATCTCCCGCTTGCTCCACCGCTACCTGCATAGCTCTAACACATTGCCCCTGACGGTTCGAGCAATGACAATGCTCGTTGCTTTCCTGACCTTGGTGAGCGCAAGTCAGCCGGTGGACAAAAGCGCGCAGCGAGCTCAACCGCTGGGCCCGGGTTCCGTCAATGTCTTGACCTATCACAACGACAGTGCTCGCACCGGGCAGAACCTGAATGAGACTGCCCTCACCCTGGCCAACGTCAATTCGAACCTGTTTGGCAAATTGTTTTCTTACCCAGTCGATGGCTACGTCTACGCCCAGCCGCTTTACATGTCGAACCTGGCGATCCCCGGCCAGGGCACCCGCAATGTTGTTTTTGTGGCTACGCAACACGACAGCGTGTACGCCTTCGATGCCGACGGCAATGCTCCCGGGCAGCTCTGGAGGAGAAGCTTCATCGACCCCGCGGGCGGAGTCACGCCGGTCCCTCAGCCAGACGTCCTCAACGCGGACATTGTGCCAGAGATTGGCATTACCGGAACACCCGTCATTGACTCGACCAGCAGCACACTTTACGTCGTAGCCAAGACCAGGGAGGTCAGTACCGCCGGCGACCGACACTACGTGCAAAGGCTACACGCGCTTGACGTAGCTACCGGGGCGGAAAAGTTTGGCGGACCAGTTGTTATCGGAGACACCATCTTTAATCCTCCGCCCGAGATCTACACGAACAACACGGCAATCTCGGTTCCCGGCACCGGCCTGGGCAGTGAGGGTGGCCAGATAAAGTTCAACGCGCTCAGACAAAACCAGCGACCTGGTTTGGTTCTCTTGGGCAACCGCGTCTATATCGCCTGGGCTTCGCATGGCGACACTCCTCCCTATCACGGCTGGTTGATCGGCTACAACAAGAGCACCTTGGCACCGGAGACCATATTCAATTTCTCTCCGAATGGTAAAAATGCTGGTATCTGGATGTCTGGCGGAGCACCTGCCGCCGATGCTAGCGGCAATTTGTACTTTACGACTGGCAATGGCACATTTGCCCTTAGCCCCACTGACCCCTGCGGCGAATGGCAGGACGCCGATGGACATAGTCCCCCCTGCAATCCAGCTTATGGCGATAGTGTCCTGAAGCTTTCGACCAGTGGCCCGTTAAGTGTGAGCGACTTCTTCACACCGTTCAACCAGCGCGATCTAGAAAGAAATGACCAGGATCTGGGATCGGCCGGCGTGCTGCTGCTGCCAGATCAGCCTGGCGCGCACCCGCATATGCTCGTGACCTCCGGGAAGGGATTTGGAAAGATCTATGTCATCGATCGCGACAACATGGGACAGTTCAACCCGACCTTTGATAACGTCGTGCAGGTTTTGCCTGCCGGCACTGTCGTTGGCGGTTCTTTCGACACACCCGCCTATTTCAACAGTGGTAGCCGCCAACTCATCTATTATCAGGGCTTGGACGATGTTTTAAAAGCCTTCGAGATCAGCAATGGAGTACTTTCCTCAACGCCCTTCTCAAGGGCGGACCCTCCACCCTACGGCTTTCCCGGGGCAACGCCTAGCATCTCGGCGAATGGCACGACGAATGCCATCGTCTGGGATTTGAACGTAAATGCCCTCTTCGGCGGTGGTCCGGCTGTCTTGTTCGCCTTCGATGCCACTGCTTCCCCCACTCTGACGCGCCTCTACTCTACCAGCCAAACTGGGCTCCGCGATCAACTGGATGTGGGCGTGAAATTTACGGTACCGACGATCGCGAACGGCAAAGTCTATATAGGGACGCAGACCAGCCTGGCCGTATTGGGACTCTTTCCGGCTACCAGCACACCGCCCGACGGCGCTCCCTCGAACCTGAGCGCGACGGCGTTCTCCTCTTCGCAGATCGACTTGTCCTGGACCAACAACGCGACCAATGCTACCGGGGTCAAGATCGAGCGATCGCTGGATGGAACCACGTTTACGCAAGTCAACACCGTCAATCGCAGTGCCTCCACTTACAGCGACAAAGGGCTGACGCCTTCCACCGTGTACTTCTACCGTGTGCGGGCGACCAACCAGGTCGGTGACTCTGCGACTTCCAACATTGCCAGTGCCAGAACCAAGCCTACGCCCCCGGCCTTACAAGTCGACGACATCTTGGATGGGCAGATCAAGCTGTCTTGGAGCAGTGCTCTCGACCACGTTAACTACACTGTCGAGCGCTCGCTTGATGGCGTTAACTTCACCCCAGTTTTCACTACGGTTGACGCAAGCACTACTAGCTTCACCGACAGCGGCTTGGCGCGCGGGACCTACTTCTATCGCGTGCAGGCCTTCGGCGCGACCGGTGATTCGAGTCCCTCCAATACCGCCAGAGCCACCATTGGACCCCTTAGTATCGATCATTCAACCGGCTTCGCTAACAATTCCGATCTGACGGCAAATGGAAACACGCATTTTGTGGAGGGCATTGCCCGGCTGACAGACATTATTGCCGGTCAAAGAGGCACCTTCTTCACCAACGAGCGGGTGGGTATCAGAAATTTCAGTACCACGTTCACCGTCCGCATTCACGAAGGCACCTTCCCCAGAGGCGACGGCTTCACCTTTATCATTCAAAGTAGCGGTGCGAACGAGCTGGGACGACCCGGTGGCCAGTTCGCGTATTTCCCCATCCTCAATGGCATGGCGGTAGTCTTCGACGTACTGCACAACTCGACCGGGATTGTCGCGGGCAGACATTTTCCCGGCCAAACTGTTCCCGGTAGCGGCGACGTTCGCGTTCCCCTGGATGGGACCGGCATCAATCTGCAAAGCCAGACTACAAAGCAAGTTGTTTTGAACTATGATGGCACCACGCTGACCGAGACCATTCGGGATCTCTCCAGCGGGGCCGTCTTCAATGCTCCCTATACGGTAAACATCCGTTCGCTGGTGCGCGCCGACTCAGCCTTCGTGGGCTTCGGGGGTGGGACGGCTCTATTTACGGCACTCCAGGATATCCTGACGTGGAGGTTCGAGCCGCATGAAGACAACTTGCCACCTCGCGCACCCGACAGCGAGCGTGTAACGTCGGTTGTTCGCCACGACCACAACCGATCGAGGATCGCGATAACCTGGAAATCCCACAACTCCTATACGGCACAGGGCTACACTATCGAGCGGTCCACGGATGGAACTAACTACACCCCGATTGCCACGGTCGATGTTACCGTCGACAGTTTCACGGATCCTGATACGCTAGAAGGCGCCACTTACTATTATCGAGTGCGGGCCTTCGATAGTCTCCAACGCTCTTCAGCTCCTCTCAACGTTGCCAGTGTGGTCATAGGCGGCGGCGATCGGGCAGCTGCTTTTGATCACTCGGCTGGCTTTGCCCTTCATTCCGACCTCACCAGCAATGGCTCTGCATCCTTCCCAGGTACGCGTGTCCGGCTAACCGATGACAGAGTCGGCGAGGACAGCAGCGTGTGGATTGCTGTCAATAGCGGTGTCGGCCTCACGAATTTCACCACTGCGTTTACTTTCCAAGTTCGCCCTGGGGTTATCAATCCTCCTCGTCTCGCTGACGGGTTTACTTTTACGATCCAGGGTAACAGCCTCTCGGCGCTCGGAGGCGAAGGCGGCGGGCTCGGTTACTTCGGAATCCGCAACAGCGTGGCCGTGAAGTTCGATCTGATCAAAGACGGTGGTAATGAGACTGGGCTGTATACCGATGGTCATTTCCCCGGTACACCTGCTCCGGGTAGCGGTGATGTCGTGGTCTCTTTGAACGGCACTGGTATTGATTTGCTAAACCAGAATCCGAAGAGGGTGGTCTTGTCCTATGACGGCACCACTCTCACCGAAACAATAACGGACCTGATCACGAGTGCGACTTTCCCCACCTCCTATACGGTCGATATACCTTCGAAGGTGGTGCTGGATAGCAGCAACCTGTTCTATCTTGGTTTTACCGGTGGGACGGGAGGGCTAGCCGCCATTCAGGACGTTATGACTTGGACGTTCCAACAAACTGAAGTGGACCTTGAGACCGGCGGGTAAGTTTTCCGCAGTAGACCGCGGTTGACTTCATAGCGCTTCTGCAAAGGCGCGCTGGGAATTCACCTCGACGCCACGCAGCTGACCATGCTGTTGGATGGAATCGACTACAGCCACGTCCGGCGTCCGAAGCAATGGGCGCCACAAACTAGACAAGGTACGGAAAGTTTGATCTACCCTGATCGTTGGCACCGCTCCCCGAAGACCATCACTGTCCGTGGCGCGAAGAAGCGCTAAAAGGCTTCGAGCGGAGAATGAGCAACTCAAAGAAGAAGCCAACGTGCGAAATTGGATAGAATCACAGGGAGAGCCAATACAAAAAAGTCGCTGCCGAGTATTAGGCTGCTCATCAGAGGGAGGCGGGTATGCTCTCATCAGGGCAATTCAACCCGAGTCGGGGTTCGCGAATCCGCCGTAGCTTGGCCATCGCTCTCTGCTTGTCCCTCCTAGAGGTGCGCATCGCCCGCGGCGCGGGCGAGTTGGAGGGGCAAATTCGCGGTCGGGTCGTCGAGGCGACGACGGACGCACCTGTGCCCGGCGCCACGGTGACGGTCACTTCTCCCAGTCTCGGTGACCCACGCGTCGTCACGACCAACGACGACGGCGAGTATCTGGTGCCCAACCTTCCCATCGGCGATTACCGGGTGACAGTGAGCTACCCGGGCGTCCAGCCAATGACGCGCGAAGTCTTGGTCCAGCCTGGTACCACGACTCCACTGAACATCAGATGGTCAGCAGAGCTGAGCGAAGCCGACACTACCGAGGTCGTGGAAGAACGGCATTTAACCAATCCCGACTCAACACAAACTGGGGCAGTAGTTTTTCTTGATCAGTTTAGATATCTCCCAACCAACCGCAGTTACACGGACGTGGCGCGGATTACCCCGGGGGTTCAACGACATCTGTCGGGCAGCGATCACTACATTTTGGGTGGGCGGAGCTATAACAACCGTTATCTCATCGATGGGTTGGACGTCACCGATCCACTCACCCGCGAACATCGGCAGCAGCTCGCCTTCGAGAGCATCGATTCGGTCCAGGTGATCACGGGCGGTTTTGACGCTGAGTACAACGTGTTCGGCGGCGTGATTAATACGATTACTCGCGAGGGAACAGACGACTGGCATGGCAACGCGTCTTTCCATTATCAGAATTCATCCATCACGAACGAAAGCCGAAGGCCTATTGGCAATACAATTTATGAGGGGACCCGAGTTTTTGCCGACGCTCCGCCCGATTCGAGCTATAATTACCAGGCCACGGCTACCTTAGGCGGACCCATTGTCAAGCATAGACTTTGGTTCAGCGGCACGTTTCAATACAATTTCGAGCAGAACGCAAGGAATATCAGCGGGCCGCTCAACGTTCCGCACGTGCCGGGGGTCAACAAGACTTATCTTCCAAGGCTCAAGATTACCTGGGCTCCGAGCATCAAGCATCGCCTGGGCCTGTCACTAGCCGCCGACCCCCAAATCAAGGACAACATGAACGGCGGCGGAGGACGGTTAAGTACATATGAAACCCATAATAACAACGGTGGATATAACGCCATCCTCAACTGGAGCTTCTTTCCCACCTCGAGCTTCGAATTTCGCCTCGATGCCGGTATCAAGACCCACTACAACTACGATGGCCCTCAAGGCTGGTATGGTACGGTCGACACTCGCGGCTGCGAGAACTTTTCGCCCAGAAATTGCACCTACGACCGAGAAGCACCAACCCACGAGAATCAGTTCGATGGTTCCATCTGGTACAACGCCAACGCCCAAATTAGCAAAAATGACCGCATGGCCTTCCAGGTTGATCCAAAAATCACTTTGCGCGGCCAACTGCTCGGCGAACACAATGCAAAGGCCGGCATACAATTTAGCTACTTCTTCAATCGGACCTACCAGCACCAACCGGGACTGGTTAAATACCTAGACCGGGACGGAGGGCCGGGCGAGGAGGGCCTTTGCCTACCTGAAGCTGGCCAGTACCTTGGCTGTTATCAGCGCAGTACTTCTCAGGATCGAGAGTTCACTCTTAAGGGTCTGAGCTCGGGCCTTTTCCTTCAGGACCATTGGCGAGTGTTCCGCCGGGTGACGCTCACGCCCGGAATACGATTTGATTTCGGCGAAGTGCTAAACCCTGATGGCAGCCCGTTCCTGAGGCAATTTGCAATTGGGCCGCGGATGGGAGTGATTGTCGACATCACGGGGGATCAGAAGACGATTTTCTCGACCGCCTATGGCCGCGCAAATGAGTTCCCCTACCTCGGATTCGCCCGCGACTATCTCATCAGCTCTTACGGCGCCAACGTGGAGGAACAATGGGTTCCGAAGGGCAGCCCTAATGGACAGTGGGTATTCGTTTCGCGAAGCGGCGGAGAGGCCGGCAGCGTCATCAACAAAGATGCTAAAGCTCCGCACTCCGACGCGATTACCACCAGCTTGCGTCGCGAGATTTTCCGAAACACGGTCGCTACCCTGGAGCATACCTGGAAGAGAATTACCCAGACCTGGGACTCATTTGAGACCAACGTGATCTGGGACCGCACGGGCTATCGCATTCTCGATTACGTCGACGGGCAAAGTCACGAGATTCGATACTACACAACGACGGCGCTGAATACGCGGAATTACCAAGGCTTCACGTTAGCGGTCGATGGACGACCGTCGCCGAATTGGTATTTTCTCGCGTCCTACACGCTTTCTTGGCTGTGGGGCACCGGACGAGATAATACCGGTGCCGCGCATCGCATTCCCCAGCAATGGAAGTTCGAAAACGGATGGCAACCGCAGGACAACCGGCATTTGATGAACATCGGGGCAAGTTACACGTTTAATTTCGGCTTAACGGTCGGCGCGAGGCTGGAATACGAAAGCGGCCGTCCGCAAGATAAGTATTTCATTGCGACGTACCTTCCCGACACGGGCAAGACCATCAACCGTCGCACTCCGAGTGGGACCACGCCGGGCAATTGCTCGGGGACTATCTCTGGCCAAGGGAATTTTACCCCAGCGTCGACGGCGTGTGGCAACGACGTAACCCGGATCGACGACTATCGCACGCCCCCGCGTGCACAGCTCGATCTTCAGGCGACCTATGACCTCTACTCCCTTCTCCGCCAGCACATCGCTTTGGTTTTTTACGTTACTAACGTCTTCAACGATCGCAGTCCGTCCACGCTCAACCAGAACGACGCGAACAGCGGCACCTTCGGCCAAACCGGTGGTCGCTTCGGGGCTCTGAGCCTTCGCCTAGGAGCGCGCTATGACTTTTAAGTGTTTCCCAATGCTTCTTCTCCTCGCTGCCTGCAGTCCCTATGATTACCAGCAGGGCGAATTCAATGCCGGACCCATCGACGCAGCCAACTTTCCCCTCGCCTATAAGGGTGCGGGGGGCGAGACGAGTGTGAACGGCTATAGAGCCGGAGCGGGAACATTTACGGAAATCCGTGCCTTCATCAATGGCGGACAGGCGGGATACTACTCCTTTCCTCTTAGCGACAGACAGCTGATGCTCCAAGATCTTCCCGACGGTGGTACGCCCGCAACGAACGTTTATCCCGATAAGGATCCGAAGACGCCCATAACCTATGCATTCGATCCCTCGCCGCCGAATCCTTTTCCCTCATCTCAAATATGCACGGCGCCCGCAAATTATACCTACGACCTGCGAACCGACGACATGCCTCTTAACGAGCAAGACAACATCTTCACTCAGCTGCCGTTCGCAAGAGAGGTACCAGGCATTGCCAGCACGTTCGAATATATCCCCGTCGTTGCCGAAGTCGCCGTGACCGCTGCAGGGTTAGCCTGCCAAAGCATCAAGAGCGAAAAAAGGTTGAAACAAGTCCTAGGGACGCCGCCAAAGACTGGCAGGTTGCTCCTTTGGGCGATCATTGACCCATCCTCCGGCGTATATCGCGTCGGTGAAGAGTCAACGCGCTTATTGCCTGATGCAGGCCTCAATCCCAACTATACGAACGGTAACGTCGTGCAGAAATGGGGTTGGTTTGGACAATACTACCTGGCTTACATCGATGGCGCGTACGTCCCCTACGATCTCGTCGATGATAGGTATGGGGTCCCGCCGACGGTGCATCAAGTGCCACGAATGAGGACACAGAAGCTGTACGTCCCCCGGGGCGTGGTTCTTTCTGACGCAGTCCAATGCGGCGATATGGCATGCGAGCCGGGTCAAGTGTGCGCGGGCGGCAGCTGTCAGACTTGCCAATCGAGCGGAGCACGAGCGTGTCCGCGGAATTTCCAATGCGGGACAAGCGGGATGGTTATGGGACGGTGCAACGCAAATGCCCAACTGGGTGCGGGATACGATGTTCTCCAATACCGATGGGGCGCTCCCGACTATACTCCAGTCTGCCAAGTCTGGCTGTACACCGCCTCCAATATTAGTGGTCGGCCTAGGTCTGTCGCCGAGCTGCCGAAGAGTGCAGCGGAGATTGAAGATCCGCTGGCCGGAACCTCTCCTGCAAAATCAGCCGGGCCTCCTGTCGGGGCAACGCCTCGCCCGGGAGACCCGCCACCTCGCTATATCTATTGTCCTCAGGTGGATTAGATCAGCTGGGGACCGTTCATGGCAGGAGTTGAATCTCGGCTTGGTGTCCGGATGCAGAATCCGGCGCCACCCACAACTGAAACTTTCCCGGCTCGATCGTCAATTGTCCTCCCGCCTTGTAGAACGCCAGATCATCAGCCGCCAGATTGAATTCCACAGTCTGTTTTTCGCCGGACTTCAAACGAATCCTCCGAAACGCGATCAGTTCCCGAATCGGCCTCGTTACACTGGCTGCCAGCTGACGGATGTACAGTTGCACCACCTCGTCAGCTGGATATTTCCCGGTATTGATTACGTCGGCTGAAACCGTCAGCTTGCCTCCGACTCGCATGCTCGGCGAGGAGAGCCTTACGCTTGAATACTGGAAGGTCGTGTAAGAGAGTCCAAAACCAAATGGGTACTCTGGTGTATAAGAAACATCCAGATACTTCGACGTGAATTTATTGTTCGCGTCGCGACCAAACTCCGCGGCAGGTCGGCCAGTATTCATGTGATTGTAGTAGAGAGGAACCTGCCCAACGGTGCGAGGAAACGTGACCGGCAGTTTTCCCGATGGCGCGACATCGCCGAAGAGCACGTCGCATATCGCCGGGCCGCCCATCGCGCCTGGATGCCACGCGTACAGCACCGCGTTCACCTGCTCCGCCACGTTATGAAAGGTAAGCGGCCGCCCGGCGAGAATAATCGCAATGGTTGGCTTACCGACCTTGACGATTTCAGAAGCCAATTCCTCTTGTGCTCCGGGCAAGTTCAAGAATGCCCGCGAGCTTGCCTCTCCGGAGAGGCTGGCCTCTTCACCAAGAAACAGCAAAGCGACGTCGGCACTACGTGCCGCCTCCCGGGCGCTCGCAAATCCGTCGTGACTGGTATCGCGCGCGTTCTTAAGACCTTGCGCCGAGGCTACTCGCGACTCGCCCAAGATCCCCCGAATCGCTGCTAGCGGCGTGCGAACGGCCGCGCGGTTTCCTCCTATCGCCCAGGTACCCATTTGGTCCACCGGACTATCCATCAGGGGCCCGATGATTGCGACCTTGCCAACCGACTTTGCGATGGGCAGCGCACCATCCTTGTTCTTCAGCAGAACCAAACTCTCGGCAGCTAAATGATTGGCAACGTCGAGAGCATCGACTGAGGGCGCAGCGGGAAGGTTGTCGGCCGGCTGCATCCGATTATCGAATAGACCTAACCGAAACTTAATCCGGAGAATGTTTTTAACCGAATCGTCGACCACCTTCGGATCGAGTGCTCTCATGTCAATGAGGGCTTGCGCGTTTTGGTGGTAGCTTTGACTAACCATCTCCATGTCCACGCCCGCGGTCATCGCTTTTAGAGCCGCATCCTTTTCATCGACGGCATAGCCATGCGGAATCATTTCAATAACAGCGTTGTAGTCACTTACGACAAAGCCGTCGAACTTCCACTCGTTTCGCAGCACCTGCCGCAAAGTGAACGCGCTTCCCGTGGCTGGCACGCCATTCAGATCGTTAAAGGCAGACATATACGTCGCGACCCCCGCATGCCGCATAGCCTGGAAAGGTTTGAGGTAGACATTCCGGAGCAAGACCTCGGGAATCCAGGTGGTGTTGTAGTCCCGTCCGGCTTCGGCGGCACCGTAGCCAACGTAGTGCTTGCCGCAAGCCGCAATCGAATCCTGGGCGCTAAGCGAATCCCCTTGAAATCCGCGTACCATGGCGGCGGCGAGGACGCTGGCCAGGTAAGGATCCTCACCGAGAGATTCCGCGATGCGTCCCCAACGCGAATCTCGCGCGATGTCCGCCATCGGTGCAAAAGTCCAATGGATGCCCTCCCTCGACGCTTCCCGTGCGGCGATGCGCGCGGCCTGCCGCACGAGCTCCGGGTGCCAGCTCGCGGCCTGCGCCAGGGGAATCGGAAATAGGGTTCGAAAGCCGTGAATCACATCCTGGCCATAGAGAATTGGAATGCCGAGCCGGCTTTCCTTGGTGGCGATTCGCTGCGCCTCGGCCTTCTCCTGAAGGGTGCCGCCGTTGAAGAACGATCCCCAGCGCCCCCGTCGAATCTCGTCCCTGGCCGTCGTTGGCAGGCCGCGCGGAAAAGTTGTCTGCGACAGCTGTCCGAGCTTCTCTTCTAAGGTCATGCGAGCCACGAGCGCGTCGATTCTCTGCTCCATGTCTGCTTGGGGCTTTGCGACACGAAATGCGCATCCGGCGAGCAAGAGTAAGAACGACACAAAAAAGGTGCCAGGGTAGAGAAAGACACAGATCACTCGCCTACTTCTCATCGTTGACCCCTTTCGGTTCCGTCTGTCTTTCGGTACGGTTTCCGGTCCCTGAATGTTTCTGATTACCTGTCCTGTGCAGGCTATACATCAACCACGGATTTAGTGACATTCCTCCGTATTGTGCTGTCACTCGCTCTTCGATTCTTACGTGCTCGAAAGCGGCGCATATTCGGCGGTATCAATCGGAGGGTCCACTCGCTGAGTTCTGAAGACGACAATTCCACAAACTGACAAGTAGAGGACAGGAGCGGTCATCAGTGCCAAGTCCCGGGTCCGCAAGGCATTTGTATACGCCTTAGATGTTGCGGCGGGAGCAGACGCGCGATTAGACTTACACGTGCTTTGGACAGCCGTGCAAATGCACTGACGCGACGGGAGTTCCTTAACGGCGCCGCTGGGGCGGCTATCGGTGCGCTGGCATCGGCCTCCGGGCCTACCGCGGCGCTTTCTCGCAATGACGATTTCCTGGAGGATCTGTCGCGCCGCAGCTTCCAATTTTTCTGGGAACATACAGACCCCGACACGGGCTTGACGCGAGACCGCGCGAGGACCGATGGCTCGCCCTACGAGGGAACGCGGCGAGACATCGGGAGCATCGCTGTGACCGGATTCGGCCTTGCAGGCCTGTGCATCGCGGCCGAGCGCAAATGGGTTAAGCCAGAGGAGGCGCGCAGGCGCGTCCGCAACGCGCTGCGATTCTTTGCTGAGCACGCGCCGCGGGAGCATGGCTGGTTTTATCACTGGATGAACGTGAAAACGGGCGAGCGGACCGGTATTCGTCAGACCGATGACGTCAAGAGTGAGCTCTCCTCAATCGATACGGCATTGCTGATGGGCGGGATCCTCACCGCTCGACAATACTTTCTTAAGGATGTGGAGATCGGCCGGCTGGCGAAGCAGATCTATGAGCGCATTGATTTTCGCTGGATGCTGAACGGTGATCCGTACCTGCTTTCGCACGGTTGGAAACCCGAGGAAGGATTTCTGAAGGCACGCTGGAATCGCTATAGCGAGCACACCATCATCTATCTCTTGGGGATCGGCTCGCCCAGCCACGCGATCCCTCCGCAGTGCTGGTATTCGTGGGATCGCAACGCAAATCGTTACAAAGAATTCAACTTCATTGGAACTGCGCCACTCTTCACTCATCAGTTTTCCCACGCCTTCATCGACTACCGGGGGCGCCGCGACGGCCGAGAGTCGCGGGTGAACTGGTTTGAGAATTCGGTGACCGCAACGAAGGCACATCGGCAGTTCTGTGTTGATTTGGCGAGCGAGTTTCCGGGCTATGCGGAAAATGTCTGGGGTATTACTAGCTCGCTGAGCAAGACAGGATACAAAGCCTGGGGCGGTCCACCACGAAACAAAGCGATTGACGGAACGGTCGTGCCGTGCGCGCCGGCAGGCTCACTGATGTTCACACCGGACATCGCCCTGGCTGCGCTGCAGAACATGAACGCGAGATTCGGCGAAAGGATTTACGGCCGGCACGGCTTCGCGGACGCATTTCATCCGACTGACGGTTGGGTCTCGCCGGACGTGCTCGGCTTGGATGTGGGAATCACGCTGCTAAGTGCCGAGAACCTGCGCACGGGCAACCTATGGAAATGGTTCATGCGTAATCCTGAGATTCCTCGTGCCATGAAACTGGCAGGATTAGCACGAGGCTAACAACAACTCAGAATTTCAGGTCCGAAGTCCTGGCGCTGAACCTTTCAGCGCCAATGGAGACGTGAAGTCGTATTTCAGCCAATGCCAGAAGGGATGTCGCAGCGATCGCAACCCGGGTGGCGCGAAGCACAATACCAGTTCTTCGAATCATGGCTGCTGTGGATGATATGTCCAGGTGACTTCATCGTGTACCGTTTGGTTGTGGCAAGTGCCAGTTGCTTGGACGTGGTTCTCGCCCTGAGTGAGAGTGATATGGTCCCAGCGGAAAACGTGCAGATCAGTGGGATGTGAGTTGCCATAGCGCCGGCCATTCACGTCGAGAGAAACCTCATCACAATTGGAAAAAACTTTGACCGGAGTGTCTGCTGCGGATCGCGTGCTATCGCGATGGCTGGTGATATAGAGCATTGGCTGGGCTGTCCAGTTTGCCTGATACAAGAAATATGCATCTTTGCGAACCTTGCGGTCACGCGTGACCAAGCCCTTATCGTTGATTCCGACTTGATCGCCTTCCTTGCGGTTGGCGCTGGCAAAGTCAAACATATTCCAGATGAATGCGCCGAAAATAAAAGGGCGTTGCCGAATCTGCCGGTAGTTGCCCTCATGCACTATCGACTGCCACTCCTCAGGATGCCACGAATTCGGGGCCCGTCCAGTCCTGCCGCTGAAGTCCTGCTGATGCTGGTGTATGCTCGCCCCTGCGCCGTACTCGCTAATGATGATCCCTCGGGCGCCATATGCTTCGTTCCATTTGTCCGCGATCGGCCCCATATCGTCTGGCGTTTGAATGTACCATCCGGGGTAAACATTCAGAGCGAGCAGGTCGTTGAGTTCTCCGACGCGATGAAGTTTCTCAATACCATCAATGCTCAGCGCGCCAGTGGTCGGTCGACTTGGGTCTTCTTTATTCGCAAGTTCCTTAAGTTCTCGCACGAGAGGGGCAGGATCGGCTGTGTTGGAGGGATTAATCTCGTTGTACAGGCTCCACATTAGTATGGAAGGATGGTTGATATTCTGCCGAATCAACTCAATTAGCTGCTGGCGGGCGTTTTCGCGCAACGCCGCCGTATCACGCATCCAATCAACCATGGCCAGCTCGGCCCAGACTATCAGCCCGTACCTATCCGTGAGTTGATAAAAGTAGTCATTATGCTGATAGTGAGCAAGCCGGACAGCATTGACACCCATTTGGCGCATAAGCCGCATGTCGATGTCCTGCTCTCTTGGCCCAATTGCCCAACCCACTCCAGCCCAGTCCTGATGTCGGCACACGCCATGTACCTCGACACGCTTGCCGTTCAGTATTAAGCCGTGCCGCGAATCGAATCTGAAATATCGCAACCCAAGCGGCTGCGCTACAGTATCGACGGTCGAGCCATCTGCGATGAGCTCTACATGAACAGAGTACAGGTATGGATCGGCTGTCCCATCCCAGAGGTGCGGATGCGTGAGCATTAGTGGTTGCACGACCGATCTGGTCTGACCGGTACTCAACGTTAGCTGTCGGCGAGCGGTCGCGACGACAGAGTTACGAGCATCCTTAACTGTGACGCGGACGCCGATCATGCGAGGTACGCTATCGCCATTCGAGACCTCGGTCGTGATGTCCAAATCAGCGCGGGAGGAGGAGACCTCCTTCTGCCGAACGAGTACACCGGATGAAGCATGATTGAGAGGAGTGATAATGACCGGGCCGGTGACGATCAGCAAAGCCGATCGATACAGACCGCCAAAGACCGTGAAATCTCCACCCAATGGAATTACGTCTTCCCGGCGGGAGTTATCTACCCGTACGGCGATGATGTTTGCAGAACCGAGACGTAAGTACGGTGTCAGTTCGAAACAAAAGGCTGCGAAGCCGCCCTTATGCTCACCTATCTGGATTCCATTCAGAAATACTTGCGCAACCAGACTCGCAGCACCAAACCTCACAAATACGCGGTGCGCTTTCCAGTCGGCTGGGGCACGGAAGGTCTTGCGGTACCAACCAGGGCCTCGGTAGTAACCCGCCTGCGGGGGATCCGTATCGGTGTTCCAAGTATGCGGAAGCGACACCGAGTCCCAAGCGGCATCCTCGAATTTAACCTCTAAAGCGTTTTCGGGATCGCCGCGATGGAATTTCCAGTTCTGATCGAAAGGAATAGTGTTTCGTCTTGCCGCAAAGGCCATCGGCGCGAGAAGACAAATGGCGAGGCTAACTGCTAGGTACCTACACATTTTGAAAAGGGCAGATGTGCCGAAGCAGTTTAGCATTGCATGAAATCTTGCATTTCTAATCACGAGTGAATCTCTCCTCATCGTCGAGAAGATCGAAGCAGATGCCAAAATCGCAAATGAACGGCTTCCAGTCGCTGTCAAATAAGACGTTCGGTGGCTTCAGATCGCGATGGACAATTCCAGCCTCATGCGCAGCCGCAACCGCACGGCAAATCTGCCCGAAGCAAACGATTTTCAGGAATTCGTCGGTCACTTGACTTCCCTCACTTATTGACTTAGCATACTCAAAATGAAAATGCAATCTGAGATTAAGGCACCATCTATTACCGACGAGGTACTTGTGCAGGTTCGAGTCCCCGTTCAGCTGGCCGATCGAATCAAGGATCGAGCTCACCAAACTGGAATGGCGACGAGCCATTGGGTCCGAGATGCGATTGTTCGCTTGCTCGATGCTCCTGAGCTTCGAGCCTGGAGCATCGAGGCATCCGAGGTTGGCAAGGATACGCCTGCGCTGCGCAATCTCGAGTTCGGTCGCAAGAACCCCCATTACTTCCTAGTAGTCCGCGATTTTGCAGGCGATGGTCTTTGCGTTGAGGTGCGCGGGGGCCCCGCACAGGGTCGCCCCGCCACTGAGCCATTGAGCCATGATGTCTTTCGAGCTGTATACGGAAGAAGCCTTCGGGGTCAGCACCTATTCATTCGGGGAGCCGGCTTCTGGGTAGTAGAGCACGTCTTCGACGTAACGGACCGACCACTCGTGGCATTTCTCAGGTTTGAACAAGATCCTCCCTTCGATCGCGAAGTCAACCCGACTCGGTCAGTTCGGTCGCGCCACCCTCGACGCCAGTGATGACGCGTTACGTATTCGAAGCAGTGGAATCCGACGATGAATTGGGAAAGCAGCGTAGCGCGGCGACACGCACTGGTAGCGGACGACTCGCAAGGTTTGGCTTTCGCTTTTCTGATTTGGTCCTCATAAAACGCGCGCTAACTCATTTGAAAACCCGTCGTGCGGCGAAAATTTCTGGGACTGCGGCCCCAATCTCACCAGTCTTCCGAGTGGAATCACCAGCCGCCACGGGCGCACCAGATTGGGACATTCAGGAGGATCATGGTGACGCCTTGGTAATTGACGAGGTGAAGAGTGGGCGTCTCTCCGCAGATGATCGACGGGAAATGTGGAAGCGTATTCGACGAACCGCGGTAGCGCTTGACTCGAGTGGCGCTCGAAGCATTGCCCTGCGCCTGACGACGAACGCCGCCAACCCAACTACCCACCCCGACACAACCGTTCACAATTGGGTGCAAAGCACAAGACCTCAAGGTCTCTGAGGCGACCTTCACGTTCCTTCTTTCTTTAGGTTGAAACCACGCGATCGTCTGCGGCCACGTGTTCAGCCGAAGATTTGGGAGTGATGAAGCCGCGATGTGCTCAACCAGCCGGACCGCCGGGCAGCAAGTCGTGAAGCCCTGTTCCCAAACGGGACAAGCTTCCTCCGACGCCGGCATTCGCAGGCTCGGTCAAATCATGCCGGACCCATTGTCTCTAGCTACGAAGCCCTCTATCGCCGCAGCTATCTGATCCGGCGCTTCAATTGTCGCGATGTGGCTCCGCGTTTTGAGTTCACGCTCATAGGACCACGGATATTTACGGGCCAATGACTGCTGCATTTCCGAAAAGGCCGGATCATTAGGTCGGCTGTACATGTGCAAAGTCGGCATCACAGCGTCCAAAGAAGCGAGCGCCTCTATCGGACTGCTCATTCGCGCGTAGGCTGCGGTTATCTCGCGCGCCGCTCTCTGCCACATGGGGAAACCGTAGGTTCCCATATCTTCACGTACGTAGTGAATGACCTTCGGATCGCTCACACCGTCAAGCCACATCGAAAACAACTGGTCTCGCACCTGCGCCCACGATTCTGCGGATTGCAGTCCGTTCAGGGCATCCAGGAAAGGGCGAGGAGCTGGTACGGTGATCCAGTCTACGAGCACCAGTTTCGGAATGCGTCGACCGAGCCTGCGACGCAGTTCAATAGCGACCCAGCCGGCATGGGACAGGGTCACAGGAACAATGTCCCGGACACCACTGGCTTCGATCACTGCGAGGGCATCCTGCAGCAGATCCTCGGCGGTGAAGTCGCCAGGCGGTTTTTCAGATTGGCCGTGACCGCGCCAGTCTAGCGTCAGTCCGCGCCGATATGCGCTGCAGCGCGACAGGAGCGCTGAGAAAGCTGCCCGGCTGCCGCACCAGCCCGGCATGAAAAGAAGCGCCGGCTCGCCTTCACCGAGGTCGTCGTAACTGATTCGAAGTCCATTCGACTTCGTCTCGCGGCCTCCGATCCGGTCCGCAGCACTATCGAGTTCCGCCAGTGTATTCGTGACTGATTTGATCCCTTCGTCCATTTTGCGCCTCCAAGAATGCACGCTTCTGCGCGGCCAAACTTTGCCGAGTTGTACGTGCCTGTCGTCAATTTATGGGAGCCGGCGCCAGAGGTATTGAAGGTTCTTGCGGAATTCTGGAACGTTCCTGCTATTTTGTGGAGGCGCGCTCCAAAGAAGCATTTTGATCCGCGAAGAGCTTGGGGGTGATGTTGTAGGCGCGTTTGAAGTGACGCGTAAAGTGACTCTGATCGGCGAAACCGACGCGGTAAGCGACCTTGCCGGGGGAAAGGCTTCCCGAGAGCAGCAGTCGCCTGGCCTCGTCCAGGCGGACCCTAATTAAATATTGATGCGGAGCTTGGCCGGTGGACTCTTTAAATAAGCGGGTGAAATGGTAGGGACTCATGTTCACGGCTCCGGCGATCTCGGCCAGGGATGAATTCCCGGCCAGATGGTCATGAATGTAGTCGACCGCGCAGCGCAGGTTGATTCGGGAGAGACCCCGTGCGTAGGACCGAGACCGCGTCCCGAACATACCGCTGGTCGTTAACAGACGGATCGCCAGAGCCGTGGCCAGAGTTTCGCCATATAGCCGCCCACCTGGACAGCCGGCTTCCAGCTCTGCCTTCAAGGCCAAAGCGATATGCTGGATTTGTGGGTCGGCACCGCCGTGGCGTTCCGCGAAAGCGATCGATTCTGACCTGGCCAAATCTCCCGCCGCCCGCGTTACAAGTGCGGGATCGAGCGCAACGTGAAGAACCTCCCCACTGTCGTGGCAGTAATGCTGAAAAGACGTGCCGCGCTCGTAGACGCAAACATCACCCGGCAACAGGTGTGCGGGCCGGAACCTTCCGTTTGAGCGCAGTTCCAGTCTCATCGGACTTAGCTGTAAGCCCAGCAGATGCTGCTCGGAAAAAGCCTCCGGTATTTCGGTGTTCGCAGGAAATCGGTGATGCTCAACGACCAGACCGTCCCAACCAGCACTCGCGCTTGATAGCAGCACACACCCTTCCGGGGCGGCGGGCAGCGGTTTGCCGTTACGTGCATCAACCAGTAATATGCGGCTTTCCGGCATGATGTATGCCTCGGTTGCGACGTGACTCAGGCAGACAAACCTCACTGTTCGCTGCCAAAGTCAACACCAATCCGTTCGGGAAGCAGCGTGTTCCCCAAGCCGTGCTCTTCTGTCGTGGTGCAAGGAAGTAGATCGGTGGTTGCAGCTCGAATACGTTACCGAAGCGCTGTTTCATTATCGTTTGCCTGCATTTCGACCGCGCCGTGAGTGCTCGTCGGGATATCTCGAACCGGTATAGCTCGAGGTCATAAGCGAGACCGTCTTCGGACTCAGCAACCGCACCCCGTCCAACTCGCCTTCCTTTAGGAGGAACTGCGCGAACCGGAAGTAGTCGGAGATCCTTGAGCGAAGCCCACCGCCACCGAAGTAGAAGAAACTTGGGGTCTCCCGTGCCCGCGGGGGCGCGGATCATGGTTGATCGCCACGAGGTTGCCCGGCATCGCCACCTTGGTCAGACCGATGCAGCTGATGCCCGCGACTTCGCCGTCGACGCGCGTGTGGCGGTGACTGAAGTTAAAGAATATGTCAGACCCGACTCAATTTGTCCTATCGCTTCAAGCACGATCCGGGTTCGCAGACCGATCGGGCGAGGCCATGGAGAAGGTATGGCTGAGAGGAAACCTGCAATGAAGGACAGGAAGAAATCCGCCAAGAGCAGCACAGCGGTCGACAAGACGTCCGAGGGATTCACGGCCGAGGAACGAGCCGCGATGAAGGAGCGCGTCCAAGAGTTGAAGGCGGACGCGCGCCGCGGCCCGCGTGCGGACAAGGCGGACGGGGAGAGCGCCGTGCTCGCGAAGATCGCCGAGATGCCGGAACGGGATCGCGCAATTGGCGAGCGGCTCCATGCCATCATCAAAGCCAGCGCGCCAGCCCTCTCGCCGAGACTCTGGTACGGGATGCCCGCGTATGCCAAGGACGGCAACGTCGTCTGCTTCTTCCAAAGCGCGCAGAAGTTCAAGACGAGGTACGCGACGTTCGGCTTTAGCGACAAGGCGACTCTCGACGAAGACGCCATGTGGCCGACCGCCTTCGCTTTGACGGAGTTGACCCCGGCCGACGAGGCAAAGATCGGCGTGCTCGTCAAAAAAGCCGTGAGCTGAGGACTGAGCTCGTGACTCCGCAACGTCAACCCGGCGAGTCTGAACCCGACGCCCTCGATGGGTCCACGAAGAGTTGGTCGAGTTCTTAAATGGGGCCTCGCCATAGGCGGCTACTGCAAAACCCCGCGTTCCTGATTTCCTTCGGAGGAGTTTGACTGGATTGTCGGTCGCACTCGCTCCATTAGCTCAATCGTCCCCGCCTGGGCCTTGCGGGGAAGGCGCACCGTGACCGTTGTACCCTTTTCCCTCGAAGAGCTCACTTCGATAACGCCGTCATGTGCAAGGACAATTTGCTGAACGATATACAGTCCCAAACCAATGCTCCGGCCGTCCTTGTCCATTTTTCGAGGGCCGCGTTTCATTGGTTTGAAAATATCTGCGAGTAGTTCTTGCGGAATGGGATCGCCGGCGTTGTGAACTTGTAGCAACATCAATTCATCCTGTGCTTTTGTTTCAACGTCAATCGCGCTGCCGGGTGGGCTGTACTTGAGCGCATTGTTGACCAGGTTTTCAAGAACTTGACCCATTCTGTCGGGGTCCCATTCCCCCTTCCCATCGCCAGATTGCTCAAGCTCAATGTTTCGCCCATCATATAAATGGCGAATCCCCTCTAGTGATTCTCTTGTCAGCGCGTGAAAATCGACAGCTCGACGTTGAATTGGAATACCCCCGGCCATTCTAGCTTGCGTGTAGTCCAACAGGTCCCTTATCAGGCGATTGGCGCGTTCCGTAGCAGACACAATGCGGCTTGCTAACTTTTTATGACGTTCGTGGATACCAATTTCCTTCTCGATTGTGGCCGCCGACAGTCTGATAACCCCGAGCGGATTTCTCAAGTCATGACTCACGATACCAATCAGCGCCTGCTCAAAGTCAGCCCGCTTGCGTTCGGCTTCGTAGAGTTGTGCGTTTTCAATGGCCAAACCAGCCCGAATTGCCAAGTCCTGCGCCAGGGTTAAATCTGCTGGACCATATCGCCTGTTGGATTCAGCGAGCATGAACGAGATGACACCCAGGAGGTTTTGATGGGCGATGAGTGGGGCGATAATACAAGAGCTAACCCCTAACTCGCGCAGGAGCTGCAGGTGCTCCGCGCCATGAGCCGCTGCAACAAGCTTTGAGTCATCCACTTCTGGAACGAGAATTGCCCTCCCCTCGTGAAGCACGGTCGCATATTCACGCGCCCTATAGAAAATGGGTGGAAAGCGTTTTTCGTAATCCCGGGCCAAACCCTGCTTACGGGGGTCCCGATGCACCACGGCCACCCTGTATACAGACTTGCCTTCCTGAACCAAGGTTACCGTGCACCAGTCGGCGACAGCCGGAACCGCCAGATTAGCAATCCGGGCGAGCGTAGTATTGTAATCAAGCGATTCAGACAGCACAGCACTGGCCTGAGCTAAGAACGAAGCGCGCTGCTGGGCGCTCTCTGCCTCTAGCCGCGCAATCTCTGCCGCTCTTCGGGCGAGGTGAAGCTTCAAACAGAATTTGACTCTGGCTCTTAAAATGTCTGGCTCTACTGGCTTTATGAGGTAGTCCACAGCCCCAGTGGCGTAGCCCTGGCGTATGTCACGCTCTTCGGTGCTTACGCCGGTCAGGAAGATTATCGGAATAGAGCGGGTTCGTTCGCGCCCTTGGAGAATTTGAGCCAGCTCAAAGCCATTTCCTCCTGGCATCCTCACGTCAAGAATAATTAGAGCCACTTCTTCCACGAGGAGCTTCGCGAGAGCCTCATCGGCGGAGAGAGCTCGCAGCACCCGATAGCCGAGAGGCTGGAGAACTGCTTCCAGCGCCACCAGATTCGAGGGGTGGTCATCGACGATCAGGATGCTTGCGTCTGGTTCGGTAGGCACCCGGCGATCCCTCTCCAAGGCGTGAAATCCGCTGAAAATAACCGGATTCAAATCCGCCTTCATAGCGCCTGTAGGGCGAACAAGCAACCGGGCAGCCGCAGAGTCGGGATAGGACGTCAGTGCCTTATGTCTCGCATTGTGCGGGTCAGGCCCGATTATACGCGTTATTCAGCAGCGCCATCGGGATACGGGTCTCGCTCAGCAGTATCGATGCACGGATTTGAGAACCTCATCCGCCCGAACCGGCTTTGTGAGCACCTGCTGATTCGGAATCAAGTCCGCCCGTCGTTCCTCACTCGCGGTGATCATCACCACTGGGATACATTGAATTGACGGGTCTCTCTGTTGTTCTCGGCGAAATTGCCAACCACTCATCACCGGCATCATCATGTCGAGGAGAATCATGGAAGGTCGACCACCGGCGCGAAGGAACTCGAGCGCCGCACGGCCATTCTCGACCCGCACCACCCTGTAACCCTCTTCCTCCAAGAGCTCCGATATAGCGTCCCGCATGTCTGGGTCATCATCGACCACCAACAGAAGATGCGAACAGTCATTCACGCCCATAGCTGTGAGCTAGGAACCGTTCCCGTTCCAGGGAAGCCTGGACAAATTGATGGCGCACCGGTCGGTTGCCCGTACGCTGTTCAACAAGAAAGGGAGACCGACAGAGGCTTCTCATGCCGCAAAGGTCCAAAATTGCGCGGTTTAAAAGTCCGGCGAGAAATTCTTGTCCATTAAAAATCGCTTGCAAGAATTGCCTGACCGCGCCGGTAGATTTCCTTGGCATAATCCGTCCAAGCTCCTTTTCCCCAGTAACGAAAGTCGCTCGATTGAAGCAGGAGGTTGTGCAGCAGCGCATTGCGGTAACGGAATTGCTTCGTGATGCCCTCGGTCGCCATCAACGGGTCGATCTTCTCGTGGAACAATGCGCTCAGTCGATGCATGGGACCCAAAACGTTCTCGTATCCCCGCACCCAGCTGCGGTCATTCGTCCAGGAGGCTCCCTCCATGTGAAAGTTCGGGTCGGCTCTTTTCACCGCCTCGATGGCCTTGTCCACCGCACTGGGGTCAGAGCTCGTCGACGGCATCGAATTCCGGAGCTTGTGTTGGCCGATCGCCTGGCAGGCCGGAAACATATCAGGTGTACATCCTGTCGCCTCCAGCAGTTCTAGATACTCCGTGCCGGTCACACCAACCACTCGTGACGTTCCTTCTCCCTGTTGGACGATTTCGTGCCAGGCCTTTCTGAATCCTCCTGGAAACTCGTTCATCATCACGCCGCCATTTTCTCCGTCACCAATCTGTGTCACCAGCGGCGGCACCGAGATCGTTCCCAGGCTCATGCGGAGCAAGCTCTTCGCTTCGTAGAAGGGTTGCATCTGAGCCACGAGCTTGGTGTCAGAGCCTTGGGTCTTGATCAACGCGGTGATGCCAATTGTTTCGCCACGCGAGTTTCGCACCAACAGGCGGTGAGGCAGATGCTTATATGACAGGGATTGGCCGTTAAGCGTTTCAACGGAATGCTCCTGAACCAGCAGCCATCGATATCCAGAGTCGAGGAGGGCCTTTACATATTCAAACAATGTGTCAGGGTGATTCGGGAGCGCCATTTCTGGCGGCGAAAATCCCTTCACCCGGGCCAGCGCCTCCCAGCCAAAAATCGAGGCAAAGTGATGCTGCCAAGCCTGGATGTGAAGCTTGATATCCGGGATGGGAGTCGAAGGGACCACGGCGTGGCTCCACATGGTCCCAAGCCACTCCACGTTCGGTTGGTAAGCAGCGTCAACCGTGATGCGCTTGAGATTGTCGAGGATGTCTCCTCTCCTCATTTGCCGCAATCCCCAAAGCAGATTGCCGGAGTAATCCAACATCACGCGAGGGTTGCAGCCCTGAGCTACCAGCTCAGGAATTATCTCTGACATGCGCTCGTAGCAGCTTGCGAAGGGGCCCGCATTGTGATTGTCCCCTTCATTGGGATGTTCGAACATGTACTGAAGATGTCCGATCAGCTCGCCCTGCGAGCCGGCAGGAATCGTCGGCTGGTGCATGTGCAGGGCGATGGCGAACGCGGCGGTAATGTTCTTCAGATCGATGTTTGTTCTTGTCAAGAATACAGAGCTCCGGCCGTGGGCGACGGAATGAACCTGCGTCTCCCAGCCAGAGATACTGGGCAACCCGTCCATCAATTCTGGCAGGTTGGGAAGCCCCGATGGGATTGAGGAAGTCACACCGCTCCTTTCATCGCTCAAGATGGCCATCTCTGGATTAGCAGCAGCCCGGTGGCTGGCTCGGTGCACAAGCGAAGGCGGGCGCCTACGCGGATTGGTTGAGTGACGGCCCTGTCGATCGCGGTCCTTTCCGGAGAGCGTACACCGCGGGTGTCAGGCGCCCTTCTCGGTGCGACTCAGGGCAAGCGCCACACGCACGTCGGACAGGCAGAGAAATTGCCCATTCACCATTATGCCGTGATTGACGCAGCGCGGACCCTTACAGTGCGAGCACCGCATCCCGGTTTCCTGGCCACAGTAGATCCCATTCGCCGGCTGGCCTCGGCGAACATGAAGGCAACGCATACTGGCTCCTCGCCGTCGCGATAGTCATAGCGGGGCCGGCTGTCAATTGGCCCAGGGTGCAGGTCGGCGTCTGCCCAGCGTTAGCCCTCTACAGCTTTGCGGCAGCTTGGGTGAGAAGTACCCGCTGGCTTTGCGCGGGGTTAATTCTTTTTCGAGAGCCCTGGCCCGCTCTGACCATTCTCGAACCATCGCCTCGTGCCCGGCCCTCGCCTCGGGTTCTGCAGCGTACTGGGAGGTGAAATTCCTCGATCGCTTCCACGACTGGGTCCCATGACTTTACGTGTGCACCTGCACCAGTGATGAAGAGCCAATCGATAGAGTCGGCCATGCCGAAAGGCTACGCAGGGAGTCGGCAAGAGCGCAGCGTACCGTTGGATCCCACATTGCGTCCGCTTGTGGAACGCCATCTCAAGGAGCACTTGAATCCTGGCCTTGAAGCCTGGGTCTTCGCCCGACGTGATGGAACGCGTCGAAGTTCAACAACGCGGTGGTTCGCCGTTTCAGTTCGTAGAGTTGCCCGACGGGCTGGCATTACGCGCTTCTTGACGTTCCACGATCTTCGTCGGACTTATGGAGCCATGCTTCTCGAAGCAGGCCTGGACATCTTCAGCGTGTCCAAGCTGGGGCATTCCGACGTTCGCATCACACAAAAGGTGTACGCCCCGCTCTGCGGCAAGTTTCTCGCACGCGAAGCATCGAAGCTCGGTCGCTACCTCGCGCCCAGCCTGCTTCGTGAGATCTCTTTACATGCTGAAAGGCGATCAGCCTCGAAGTAGGCCTCTTTATTCCCCACTTCGAGCCTGGGTGCACGACCGAGTTTGCACTCAGTATGCACCCATGCACCCAAAACCGCCGTTTTCGAAAAAAATCGTTGGTAATTTCAGTGGAGCTAACCGGGATCGAACCGGTGACCTCTTGAATGCCATTAAAGTGTTCAACTGAGTAAAACCAAGGGCTTGACGAGCGACATCGTGCAACCAACGTGACAATCTTTCACAATGGATCACAACCAGTCACAAATGGTTGCATAAACCTCGGTAGCTGCACCCTCATGATCTGCTCGGCGGGAACGACCGCTTCCCCCAGAGTTGGTCAAACCTCCGAATCGTCGCGGTGAAATTGAATACCGGAGCGTCGGTTCGCAATACCGCAGCAAGCTCAGTGGAGACAGCCGTCTCGAGAGCGCGAGCTTTCGCGGGGGTCAGTCCAAATGAAGTGGGTTGTTCACGAAGTGGAGCGTGCTTCAGTTCGGCGAGCTTGGCATCCACGAGAGAGATGAATCGCTTCGACGTAAAATCTGCCCCTTGCTCGGCGAGTCGTTCAAGATCATAGAAGTCACGGATTGTCTCGCGGGTGAACGCGGCCCGGACCTTCTCCGCTCGAGCCTCGTCGGCATCCAAGGCCCAGCAGAACGCTTTGCTGTAGTCGCCCAAGAGCGGGTCCGAAAGCAGTTGTCGGAGAACCACTCTTCTTTCGGGTCGAAGCGTGGCTCGAAGGAGAACCTCAAGTCGAATTGCCTGCGGCCCGAACTCCGAACGGTAACTCAAATCCCAAATCGCGTGCGTACCTTTGTCAAAATGTTCGCCACCGGGAAAGCGTGCGGTGATCCCGACCATCTGGCCCAGCTGTTTGAGCGCATCGCGTACCTCATTCAGCTGTCGAACGTTCCTGCCGCGGTTCCGACTTGGTGCCACGGGCATTACCAAGTCGGCATCTTCGGACATCCTGAAGAACGCAAGATCTACCTTGCTGAACAGCGTGCCGCCTTTTAAGAGCACCCGCGGTCCAAACGATTGACCGAGCGCCCATAGCAACCTCGTCAGGTAGAAGTCTTTTTCGATGAGCTCAGGTTGAACTTTTTCTCGAGCCGCAGTCTCGCGACTCAAATCAGCAAGGAGAGACGGATCGGGGAGCCCCGGCAGGGCAGTGGTCACCCGTCATTCTCCACAACATTCCAGAGGCGATTGACCGGTCCCAGGCGTGGACCAGCCGGCAACAGGGACAGGAGCGAACGTGTTTGCCGCACTCTCCTACGAAGGGGGGCGAGCTGGCGCGTGGGAGTCCCGGTCCGCTCCAGGAGTACGCCTAAGCGCTGGCAGGTACTGAGTCCCGATCCGCGCGCTGCATATGCAATGAGAAGTCGTCTGTCGAGCGAAGGGAGCACCTCTGACGCGAGAGACACACTTCGGGCAATGCCGCCAAAGAGACGAGGGTAATCCAGGGCATCAAGCACTGTTCGTTCCGGATCACTGACTCGAACTCCCGCACCCTCGAGCTGGACGCTCATTGCTCCATAAGCGAGTTTATCGCTCGGCAGCACGTGGAACCGGACTCTGCCGGGTCCGAGCAACCGTGGTTGCAGGCGATGACGAACGAAAGCATCGATCACCGTCAAAAACTTTTGCTCGGTCAGGCGGTGAAACGACAGCGCCCAGAGTCCTCCCAGATAGTAGAGATCACCTGCCAGAATTGCCGCGATCATCACCGAAGTTGAGCGAGACGAAGGCCGGCCGAGGGCGCGAAACGGGCGCACTAGGTAGACACCCCTTCTAACGCGCTCAAGAGCTTGCTTGTGCACGAGGGCCCGGGCAACGTCTTTGGCCGCATCCGAACCCACCTCGTTTCGGATGTCGTCGATGGTTACGAATGTCCGGCGAGCGCGTTCCCATCCCGCAAGAAGGTGCACTTCACGTCTCGAGAGGGATGTTGTAGATTGAGGCATCGTTGGTGGAGTCTATCTCCCCTATTGATGCTCCAATCTACAACGATTCCCTCGACAAGTCATCAGAAGCGCTCTTGTTCGAGGAAGTGCAAGGAAGTGCATCCGAGTGCAAGGAAGTGATCGGTGGTTGTAAGCCAGAGAGGACTGGTAGCTCGTTTACTTCACTTGAATAGAGAGATCGACGACACGAGCCTTGACACGACCCACTCCCTCTCGTCCCTCGAAGGCTACCAGCAATCGGTCGCTCTCGAGCAGCGCCATTGCTGGACGTTGATCGGGAACCACATCTGGGGCCACTACGAACTGCGCGGATATCTTTCGGCTGCGGTCCACCCGCGCCCAACGCAGTGCGGAGCTACCATCGGCATCGCGCTGTTCCGCCAGCACGAGGAAACCGTCCTGATGGGCCAGCACACGAGGAGTCGCAGCTGAAACGGCCCTCATTATGGCAAAAGAAGAAACTTCGCCTGCCGCATTGACCTCGGCGCCGTGGACCTCAGCGGCACCACGGAATCCATGAGAGACGTCTTCAGTTTGCTTCCAAACCACCAGGAGCCTTTTTCGATTCACCGCTAACGCTGGCTTCGTAATGAACAAATCGGAAGTCACACTCGAGGAATGCAATGCAATGCCGCCGCGAATGCTGAACGGGACTCCGACGTGCCGGGACATCCCGTCAACGCGCACGCCCCATAGACCGTCGAGCTCGTCCCAGTTCTTTCCCTTCCCGTGACCTTGGTGCCAAACGTATCGAAACCACACGACAACATACGCCTCTCCGTCAAATGCAATCGCCGGAGCGTGCGCAACACACAGGCCTTTACAATTCTGACGCGGGTCCAAGTTCACCTGCACGCAAGATCGCGGGTTCTGCCAGTCAATGAAGCATCCATATAGCTGCGATGATGCAACCCAGCTGACCACAAAGCGATCTCCGTCGCCGGTTACGGAATGTCCGGTTGTAGTATTCCCGCTCTCTTTGAACCAATCTGGAGGCGTCGGAGGAGCGAGCCCACTGGAAATTACGAGAGGTTGCGCATCGAGGCTTTGACCATCGAGGTCTAATCGCGTTGCAAGGAGTTGGTCTCCTTCGTGCCAAACCACGAGACATCCTCTCCGGCCGCAGCTGATCGTTGGCTCCGCCTGATCGTGAAGGCTATTTGCCTTAACCATCTTTCGGCCTTCGAGTGGCCGACCGTTCAATGGGATGCTCGCGGCAAAGATTTCAGACACCGATCGGTCACGAAAGTCTTCCCAAACAAGGAAGCACTTTCTCTGATAACAGGCGACATCAGGGCTTCGACTGTGCTCTGGCACAACCATGGGCAGACCCACATGTAACTCAGACGCGCCGGCAGCCTCGAAGGATCCATCGAGGACTGCTGCTTTCCAGGAAATGAGTGCAAAAGCCCCAAAAGCCATCCCTAAAGCGCGACCGCATCGCCAAGCCAGTATCGTTGATGAAAGATCCACGGAATCCGCCTAGATTCGCCCCTCAGCCGCGAGTACGGCCTTGAGGCCCCGGGCGATCAGACGCGCTCGCGTGATCCCCAGCTCATTCGCGAGTTCGTCAGTCCGAGCAAGCAACGCCCGTTCAACGCTGACAGAGATGACGTGAGCACCTTGCCCAGATTTTGGCCGTCCCGGTTTTCGTCGCGCTCGCTCGAACCGAGCTCTTTCGGCCGGCGAAGCTTGCGCAAAGGTGTCGGCAACGAACTCACGATCGAACTCGGCGGTGCCCCGTACGCGCTGCTTGCCCTTGGCCTTTCGCTTGACGCGCTTCATCTTAGTCTCCTCCGGAATCGACGCTTCTCCCGATCAGTCAATGGCCTGGCATGGATGACGAACACAGTGTCATCATCGTCCAATATGAACACGACCTGCAGGAACCGACCACCTCTGCCTCTGCCCCACACAAGCCATTTGTCGTCTTCACGCTGCAATGGATAGGGATCTGTGGCCTGCTCCACTTCCTCAATACTCACGCCATGGGCGTCGATGTGATCGACGTTCCATCTGTTCCAACGAAAGTCCAAGCGCCCTCAATTACTTATATAATAAACTGACGTCGGCACTCAACCTGGCCCGGCCAAGGTCTATGCAGTCGCTTCGGGAAAACGCCTTCTTCTACATCGACGGCGAGCAGCGAGACTATTGGTTGGAAGGTGTTGAGCGCGAACTCGCTTCCATTCAAGTCACTGGCCATCCAGCGACTTCGCTTCCGGTCGGTCTTTGCCGGGAGCGGATCGCCTATTGGCATTTAGCTCTGTTGACGGTCACCACGGCGCTTTAGGCCGTCGTGAAAATTCGACAGCTTCCGAGCTCGTAGGTGCGACCGGGGCCCTTAAGCTTAGTCCTATGCTCGCTTTACTGCTTCTATGGCGGTGTTCGCTTTAACTGCCCAAAATGAAAGGGCAGTTGCCGTGATGAATCGTACCAAGCACTTCCTGGTTGCGGGAAAGTGGCAACCAGCGGAAGAAAAAACCTAGCAATTTGTGGAGCTAACCGGGATCAAGTCTACTCGCGCAATCGCGTTCCCCACCCGATCAGCCAGACGAGCAGCACCAGCTCGCCGAATGACGTGACGAAGAGGAACTCGAGGTTCACGCCCACGTAGCGGCCGATGATGAGCAGGATCCACCCGAGGCCGTCCACGGCGAGGATGGCCCCGAGCCAGCGCGGCAGGTGCGTCGAGCGCCAGAAGAGCCAGCCGAGCAGCAGGAGATGAACGCCGAACAGGATCAGGCTGAAGGCAAACTGCGATCGAAACGCAACGACCGCGACGAACACCTGCGCGTCGAGCTGTGCCTGGCCGAGCGCGGCCAGATCGGAGGCCCGGGTGACCAGCTGGTTCGCCGTGACCAGGTTCTGGAGCGCCGCGAGGCCGAGCGCCGCAAAGGCGACGCGCACCCAGGCGACGAACATCGAGATCGACGCATTCACCGGCCGCAACAACAGATACAGCCCCCAAGCGACGACGATGTCTCCGAAGAAATTGAGGTAGTAGGCGAAGATCGCCAACAAGAACTGCCCGTGGTGCGCAGACAGGTTGCGCGCCGTCTGCGCCGCGCTGCCGGCAACGAACAGGGCCGGCAGGATGCGAAACTCAGCGAACGGGACGCCCCAGGCCATGACGGCGCCGGCGATGGTGATGATCGCCGCCTGCCGCAACCGCGGGGTCGCGAGGCTCTCGCCGTCGGGCATGATTTCTCCTGAGCGCTGACGCCCGCCAGCATACATTATTTCGCAGCGCGGAGACACAGACTCAACTCTTTGGTGACAAAACTACCAAGGACGGCGAAGTTGATCTGTTGATCTCGTGCTGGCTATGTGAGTGATTCCGATTCGCGACATGTCAATCAGCGCTCAGGACGCTCCCGGAAGTATCCAAGCTCGGCCGTCATCTCGGCCCGATGCTTATCCGAGCCGTCGAAACGGGCTCCAACTCGGCTTAAGAATCGTCTTTCGAAGCCGTAGTTTGCTGCAACAGTTTGCAACCACCCCCCCCCGCTTCAACTGAGCTATATATCCGTCTCGAGAGGCTGGTTGCTGCAACCACCTTGCAACCACCCCCCTGGTGGTTGCAAAAAACGAAAAAAACCTGTGGAGCTAACCGGGATCGAACCGGTGACCTCTTGAATGCCATTCAAGCGCTCTCCCAGCTGAGCTATAGCCCCATCCAGTCGAACTTCAAGCTTCAAATCGGGCGTGCATACTGCCTTCGTCGCCTCGCGCTTTCAACTTTCGGACCTTCAACTTTCGACGTTTGACTCTCCGCGTCGACTTCGCTTCTCCTCCCCCACCGCACCGCCTTGGCCCTCCCGTAGCCCACCATCCATAGCGCCTTCGCAGCCGCTCTGCCAACCCCTTCGCAACGTAGCAAATGCGGGAACGTCCGGCCCTGTCAGCGGAGGATGCGGGCGTGCTGGACGTTCGCTGAGAGCTGCTCGGGCCTCCCATTTCATGAGAATGCGTCGTCCCTTTCGCTCCATCATTTTGACCTTGCGAGCACGCAGCGAACAGCTACCGTAGCGCGCGCAACTGGGACGAACTTCTGCGTCGGGGGGATGCGAGGGGGTACGCCATGAAGCTCGCAATATCGGAACGCTGGTTGAATCGCTCACAATCAAAATGGAGGGGCTATATCCGGAAAACTCTGTTTGTCATCGTGGCTTGGGCAAGCCTCGGCGGCTCGCATGCACTGGCAAATTCGCCCTATATTGATTTTTTTGGCCGGAATCTATTTCTGGGGATCGCCTATCACCGCTACGGCTGTCTCAACAACTCCTCCGATTCCGTTCATGGCGTCATCACCAGCAACAACACCTATCAGGGATTCACCAACCAACAATATTGTTTCAACGGGCGCTCGTACGCGCAGACGCGTCGCGAAGCCAGTATTTATTTGGGCTGGAGGACGGCACCCACGGATGCTTGGTTGGGCTACTACTTTGGCCTGGCAAACTGGGACTACGGGACGGCGCTGGTCGGCACCAACCCGCGCGACATCCGAAACTACTCGCATTCATTGCAAACGTCATATGCGAACAACGACACCTTTGGCATCAGCCCACGCTCGGTTTCCGGAGCGCCGAACGCTTGCAACTACAACGTCATCACCAACTGCAACAGCGATTGCTGGATGCGCGACTTCTCCACGCGCGGCTGGGGGTCGGGCGGGGCAGTTCCGATCGCCAGTCCGTGCTTGGGTCGCTTCGGAGCCGTTAGCCAGCAAGCTTACGCCTCTGCAGTCTCTTCGGGTCAAGCAATGCCGGGAACGGCCGCAATGCACGCCGACACCGATCTTTATGTCGACTACAACCTCGAATTGGCCGATGAACAAGCGCGGGTGGAAGGACTGACGTTCGACGAAGTCCGCGAGCTGACCTTCTTCGGCGCGGTGGGCATGCGCACGACGCAGCCGCACGTGGTAGAAGATGTTCTCGGGCGCGAATTGACCTCAGGCGAAGTCGAGCGGCTGAACGAGATTCTGCGTCAGGCCGATGAGGCTCTCACCGCGCGGCTGCACGAGCACGTCGAAGGCGCCTCGCCCCTCGGCACGCGCTGGGCGACCATCCAGGCGGCGGAGCAGGAATACATCGACCAGTTCAGATCGGCGTTTGGGATTGACTCGGACGGCTTCGATCGCATGTTGAGGCCCGATCCCGACCTACCGGACCCCGAGCCCTTGGACCTAATCCTGCCGGATCCTCCGCAGGAGTAGAGCCCGCCAAACGGGAACCGCTCACGCAGCAACAACGGCGTGGCGATTGAGATGGGGAGGACGCCCCCGACCCTGCGCGTCCCTCCACTTCCGGTCGTCCGTCATCAATCTGTTAGTTGGTGACCAACATTCTTCGAATGATACGCGCGTTGATCGAGTTGGCCTGAGTCCTGTCTCGGCCTTGAAACAGTCTCGAAACAAAATGTCTGTGTTGGAGCCTCGAGCGCATCTGCCGGCGGAGCCGCTGAGGACTGGAAGCACTTCCACGGCCGAAGCGCGAGCGCACACTGTCGGTGCACAGCCGCTCATCGTGGCTTGAACGCTCTGAAAATTTTCAGGCAGGCTCTTGGCCAAGCCCTTCATCGCGGAACAAGGATATGAACAAACTCGTTGGCGGATTGACCGCCTTGGCGTGGGTTCTCATCGGCTGCGGAGGTAGCGGCCAGGGCCCCACGCGCAGCTACCGCCTGGCCTCCACCGGCATGCAGAGCGTGTTGAATGCCGACCCTTTCAATCAGCTCACGCCAGCCAATCTCAGCACCGATGTGGACGTGGTTTCCATCCACCAGGACTTTTATGGGCTTCCGTGGGACGAATTCGAAGCGGGCCAGCCACCACCGGCTCCGTGGACCGCGGCAATGGACGACCTGGTCCAGCAAGCGGGCGGCAAGGATGTTTTTCTGAGCCTGCAGCTGGTGTCGGGCGCAGGCAGGCAATTCCTCGCGGCAAAGAGCGCCATCAACCCCGGCAGGTTGACCGCCCCCGTCGAGCAGTGGTCGGTGCCCTGTTACAACTTCGCGACTGCCTCGGATGGCGCGAGCAAGAAGGCTGCCTACCTGCGATACGTCGACTGGATGGTGCGCAAGTTCAATCCGCGCTGGGTCAACGTTGCCATCGAAATCAACTTCTTCCAAAGCTGCGGCACAGCTTGGGCGCCCCTGGTCGACGTCTCCAATGCCGCCTACGACACGGTGAAGGCGGCGAAGTCCGACGCGATTGCCTTCCCCAGCATCGAAATCGACGCGCTCTACGGCTACGACGCGTCCACCTGTCAATCGGGAATGAGCCAACCGCAGTGCTTCGATGCCAATTATGCCGGTATCGCCGCACTCAAGCGCGACCGCTTTGCAATCTCAACCTATCCTTACATCACGCCTGGCATCGGCACTCTGGATAGGCTTCCCGACGATTGGCTGACGCGCGGCGGCGACCGCGGTGGAGAGCGCACCTTGATCGCCGAAACCGGGTGGAATTCGGATTCGATCCAGGTGATGCAAAATGGGAATTGCACAACCGTGGTGCCTTCCAGCGAAGTGTCACAGCGCGACTACCTCGATCGAGTATTGAGCGTCGCGCAGGCGCGCAACATGGAGCTGGTCACTTGGTGGTCGAATCGCGACGTGCTGCCGGCGCCGGTGATGGCCTGCAACTGCACATTCGATGCAGGATGGTGCAATCTGCTGAGCGCCGCGCGAAGTCAGGACGCGGAACTGATCATCAAGCTCTTCGGAACGATGGGCATCCGCAACTACGGCGGGACGCTCAAATCGCTAACCGGCGCTCGTTGGCAGGCAGCTCAGCAGCTGCACTTGGCTCGGTGAGACTCGCCCAGATCTCTCGGGTAGTGTCCACCAAGCGATAGACTCTTACTGCCCGTTAAGTCGACGATGGCCAAATGCGTTGGCGATGCACAACTCAGGACACCGGTTGGGCAGGACTCGTGGCGAGCTTGCACGGCAAAGGACCATCCACGGCGCAGGGACAACCGAAACTCCATGCTGCAAATTCAAACTAGTTGGTGAAGCGCAACATGAAAAAAATCGCCAAAATGCTGTTGCCATCGTTCTTGATTTGTCTGGCGACAGCTTGGGCAGACTCGGGTTGGTCCATCCAACATCTCATATTGACGACGGATGCCCGCTATCCAGTCTATTTGAACGGGGTGGCGATGCGGGAGGGCGGCAAGTTCGGCATCGCCGTCGGAGGCCGTCTGGGCGTGCCGGGGGGGATTGCCATGGTCGAAAGATGGAGGACGGCGGGCGCCACTGGGAAGTGCGCAACATAGATGACGGCCACGGAGGCCTGTCGAAGGTTGTGCTTATTGACCAGACTACCGCCATCGCTGTGGGTGGCTTCATTTTCCGCACCACCGACCGGGGCAGGACATGGATGCGGGTCAGTGTACAATCCGCGCGCGGGATCTCCTTCGAGAACGCAACAACTGGAACCGCCGTCGGCGTTGAGGGAAGAGTATTTCGCACTACCGACGGTGGCCTCAATTGGGTAGCCCAATCCAGCGGGACGACCAATGATCTACACGACGTCTCTTCGTTTGACAGCAACGCCGCGGTTGCGGTGGGCGATAGGGGGACCATTCTCCGGACAATCGACGGTGGAAAGACCTGGCTGCCCCGGAACAGCGGGACGACGAGTACGCTTGCTGCGGTCGCATTCGCGAATGTCAACAGTGGAACCGCGGTGGGCGCTGGCGGAATCATCCTGCACACCGCGGATGGAGGCGAGACCTGGAGTCCCCAGGTGAGCGGGGTGACCGCCGATCTCTTTGGCGTGGCGTACGCGCACGACGCCGATACAGCGGCCGTCAGCGGTGTCCTCGGGACCCTGCTCCGGACGACCGATGGCGGCGCGACCTGGAGACAGCAAGAGCTACCAACCGCACTCGACTCTTTTACGTGGAACGGTGTCTCGTTCAAAGGTGGAGTCGGCATCGCGGTGGGTAGTCTTGGTAGCAGCGCGATCTTGCGCACGGTGACGGGAGGAGAGCCCGTCATTTGCACCGTAAGTGAGCCACTATGAAAAGGTTTCCATCGCTTGTGCTCACCGTCGGCACATCCCTACTAGCAACGCCCGCGTCGGCCGACTCAGGATGGTCGATTCAATGGATTTCATTTGGCGGTGCGCCATTTGCCCCGCAGCTCAAGGCCGTAAACATGCCGACCGAAAACGACGGGATCGCGGTTGGAGGATTCACCGGGCGTTTCGGCGGCGCCTTCGCTTTTGCTCTTTGGACAGAAGACGGCGGCGTTCACTGGAGGGGTGCTTCTACTCCTCCCGGCTCAGGTGCCTTGAACAATGTCAAATTCACCGACCTGACCACCGCCGTCGCCGTGGGTATGGAGGGGACGGTTCTCCGCACCACCAACCGCGGCGCAACGTGGACAAGATTAGACAGCGGAACTGTCAGGGAGCTCGCAGCGGTCTCCTTCGACGACGGCAACACTGGTACCGCCGTCGGCCAGGCGGGAACTATTCTTCGGACCACCGACGGCGGCCTCACTTGGATGGCCCAATCCAGCGGGACGACAAATAGTTTGGATGACGTTTTTTCGCTCGACGCCAAGACAGCGGTTGCAGTGGGTGGTGGGGGAACCATTCTTCAGACAATCGACGGCGGTGTCACCTGGACGCCACGGAGCAGCGGGACGACAACTCACCTTCGTGCGGTCTCATTCGCGGATGCGAACAGCGGCACCGTGGTAGGGGACGCTGGAACCATTCTGCGGACCGCGGATGGCGGAGTCTCGTGGAGCCCTCAACTGAGCGGGACGACGGCAAGCCTTCTCAGCGTGGCCTACGCAGCTGAGGCAGACACCGTAGCCGTCGGTGGCATCGGAACCATTCTCCGGACGACGGATGGCGGCGCAACCTGGAGACAGCAAGAGTTACCCCTCGTCGTGGAACAGTGGCCCGGGTGGTCTGGTGTTTCTTTCAGAGGCGGCAACGGCATCGCAGTCGGCGGTCTATTCATCCTGCGCACATTGACTGGAGGAGAGCCCGTCACTTGCACCGTAACTATACGGTGAACCGACTCTAAATCACCGATCGTGATTCCCGAATAGTCTCACGCGCTGCAACATTCGCATGTTTCACACGGCTACTCAGCGTGATGCTGATATCTACGAGGCACTCCGAACATGGGAAGTGTGCGACAATTAGGTGCCGAGCGGCACCAAAGTGACGCACACTTCCCCGGAAGCATGGCAAAACCTTCCTAATTGTCTCGATCGAAAACCACGAATGGCCGTTTAGTTGCATCGGAGGCCTGCGTCGAGCTGAATCATGATTCAAAGAGCGCCGCCGACGCCGGATGGTGTGCTCGGCGCGCTCAACGGACCGACGCGCGCGGCGCGCCGAGGAATGCGCGGATCTCGGCGGCGATGCGCTCGGGCTCGTCCTCCTGGATGTAGTGTTTTGCCGTCTCCAGAATCACGGTGCGGTGGTTGGCGAACGTCCGCTCGAACCGCTGGCGGTCGGCGGCGCGGAAGCCTCCGTCCTTCGCGCCCCAGATGATCAGTGCCCGCCGGTCGGCGACGCGCGCGAGGTTCCTCTCCACCTCGGCGAGGTACTCGCCCGACGCGATGATCTCGCGCGGGAAGATAACCGTCGGCTCGCGCCGCTCCGGCCGGCGAAACGGCCGCAGGTACATCTCGAGCACGTCGTCGGGAAGCGGGTCGCGCGTGCCAATCGCGAAGAACATGTGGGGGATGCCGTTGAACTCGAGGCCGAGGAAGCGACCGATCGGCCCTCCCATGAATCCGCTGAAGCGACGCGCGTTCGGGTCGCAGTTCTTCGGCCACGCCCAGGTGTTGCCGATCACCAGCGACTTCACCAACTTGGGCCGGCGGCCGGCAACGCCGAGGCCGATCGGGCCTCCCCAGTCCTGCACCATCAGCGTCGCGTTCGAGATCTTCAGCGCGTCGAAGAACTGCTCGACGGACTGGCTTTGCGTGCGCGGGAGGAAGTCGTACCCGGCGGGCGCCTCGGACAGCCCGAAGCCCGGGTAGTCGAGCGCAATGCAGCGGTATTGGCCGCGCAGCTCCTTGACGATGTTTCGGTAGAGGAACGACCAGGTCGGGTTGCCGTGGAGGAAGACGATCGTCTCGCTCGCCTGCGCCGGCCCCTCGTCGAGGTAGTGGACGCGCGCGCCGTTGGGCAGATCGACGAAGTGGTGCGCGAACGGGTAGAGCGCCTGGTCGACGGGAAACTTCAGCGAGCCCGGCCCCGGCCCCGGGTCGCGCGCGGACAGCTTCGCCAGCACCACGCCCACAGCCGAGCCGAGCGCGACCAGCGCCCCGACTGCCACTCCGACTCTCTTCAGCGTCTTCATCAGTTGATCCTCGTGGTGGTTAAGGGTTCGAGCGCCGCCCGGACGAGATCGCGCCGGAGCTTCGAGCTCGGGTCGGCGCGGTAGTACGCGCCCACGCGAATCGCCGCGTCGATGCTCTTCAGCTTCTCGCGCAGTGCCGCCACGTCGAGCGGCGTCACCGTGCTCGACACGCCCGGCGCCACCCGGCCGAGCGCAGTCGCACAGGCGAGCCGGCGGTGGCAGCGGCACGGCGCCGCGGGGTTGATCACGCCGCAGTTCGCGTCGAGCACCTCGCGCAGCCGCTCGCGCGCCCGCGACAGCCGCTTGCGAAACGTCGCCGGCGGCAGCCCGAGGATCTCGGCGGCCTCCGGCCCCTCGAGCTCCATGATCTCTCCGAGGATGAAGGCGATCCGGTCGTCGGCCTCGAGGCACTGGAGGAGTGCGCGGCTGCAGCCGACCTTCAGCTCGCCGAGCAGGACGGAGTCCTCGGTGCGCTCGGGAGCTTCCGGCTCGAGCCCGTCGGCGAGGTCGGCGGCAAACTGCTCGGCGGTGAAGAACGGCTTGCGCTTGAGCTCGATGATCCGGTTGACCGCCACCTTCCACGCCCAGGTCGAAAAGTTCGAGCCGCCCTCGAACTGGGCCAGCCGCGTGGCGACGCGGAGCAGGCACTCCTGCGCCGCGTCTTCGGCCTCCACCGGCGAGAGCAGCATCCGCAGCGCGAGGTTGAAGAACGGCCGCTCCAGCGAGCGCATGATCTGCTCCATCGCGGCCTTCTCTCCGGCGACCGCGCGCTGCACTACGGCGAGTGTGATCTGCTCCATGTTGGCTCCTCGAAGCATTGGACGAGGGGTGCGGTGCGAGTGTGACCGCGTTCCTGCCAACGCTTTCGATATGGGACGGTTCTGTTTGGCATTGAGGAAGCGCACGCTCACGTACTCATGCGCGCCAAACAGCTGACTACTGCCTATTCCATTGCTCCATACGCCAGCGTCCAGAAGTCAGTGAATACCTTCGGCGGTTCCGGCGAATCCATCATGCGCTGCGTGAGGAGGATGCCGATCATTCCCTCTGCGGGATCGGTGTATGCCGATGTTCCGAAGCCGCCGTCCCAACCGAATCGGCCTGGGGTACGGAAAATCTCGTCGCGCTGAATGTCCACCGCCATTCCGAAGCCCCAGCTGGAATGGCCACCGAAAAAAATCTCGGCGCCTGCGCGTTGCTCAGGCGTGAGTTGATCTGAAGTCATCAGCTCCACTGTGGCGGGTGAAAGAATTTGCTCTCGGCCGTGCCGGCCTTTGTGCAGCATCATCCGGCTGAAGGCAAAATAGTCATCGGCCGTCGAGACCAGCCCGCCTCCGCCCGATTCGAACGACGGCTGTGCCCGCCAAGCGCTGTTGGCCACGCCGTCAAATACATCCAACTTGTTCGTTCGACGATTGAAGAAATAGCACGAGGGCAAGCGCTCGATCTTTTCGGAAGGCACGTGGAATGCTGTGTCTCTCATACCCAGTGGATCAAAGATGCGCTCGCGCATGAACGTGCCGAGCGATTGTCCCGACACTCGCGTGATCAATACCCCGAGCACATCGACACTCACGTGATACATCCACCGCTCACCCGGTTGCGCCATCCATGGCAGAGAGCCGAGCTTCTGCAGCCATTCTTCCGTGCCAGGCGTTTGCGCAGGCAGCGGCGGGCCGTCGCCGCCAATCCGGTATTCACGGATCAACTTCTGAATCGGATACGTATCCGGCATCGCCATCACACTGCCGAAGCCCATGCGGGACGTCAGCAGATCGCGAACGGTAATCGCCCGCACCGCAGGCACCGTGTCATCGAGCTGCGAGGAGATGGACTTCAGCACGCGACGATTTGCAAGCTCCGGCAGCCACGGCTCGATCGATTCGTCGAGCCGTAACTTGCATTCCTCCACCAGGATCATTGCCGCGACTGCGGTGATAGGCTTCGCGATCGAAGCGACGCGAAAGATCGCGTCACGCTTCATGGGCGCCGGATCGCCGATCGACATTGTGCCGAGCGTCTCCACATGAACGTCGTCGTGACGGCTGACGAGCGCAACGAGCCCAGGCACATCTTTGCGTTCGACGTATCCGGATAACACTCGATGCATTCGCTCGAGCCGCGACTTCGAAAGACCTGCCATGCTCATCTGCCGACCTTGTCGAGGGCCGAGACTAAGAAGCACCTGGAAGAGATGCAACCATCATCGATGCATCATTCGGAGCACGCGCGCCGCTCGCCACAAGAAGATGATGGCTATCGTCGCGAGCCCGACCACCAGAGCCCAGAAGCCCGCTCTCAGCGCACCGCTGCCAATGAAGCCTTCGCCTTCCGTTGCAAGCACCACCGCGATCGCGCTGCAACAAAAGAGCAACAGGCTGACGACCCACGACCCCGGGCGTGGTGCTGGGCCTTCCTCGCGTCGCCCATCATCAATGAAGCCCGTGGTCACAGGCATTCCTCCCACTCTCGAAACACAAACAGCGCTCGGTAACGCGAGACACCAAAAAAGGCCCTCGCTGTTGCGGCGATGAGTCATCCACCTTGACTCACCGTAGTTGACGGTTTGTATTCAACCGGGACCATCGCAGCGCAAGGGCGGCGCAGCGAACTCATCGTTGCCCAAGGTGCAACAAAATTCCGGCGGAGCCGTTGCTGCGGCCCCTCAATGAATTTGAACCGTGCGCGGGCCCACGACCAGTACTTGCTGGGCCGGCATTTCCTGGAACGCGGATCGGCGGACGGATACGGCCGCGCAGTGCAGTCGCTGGAGAGGGCAGTCGCGCTCGATCCGGCCTACACTCCTGCTTGCGCCGCGCTCGCGGCCCCGAGCTTCTGGGCCGCCGACCAGAATCCGACGAGCTATGACCCGAAGAAGTACATGCCCGCCGCGCAGTCGGCGGCGGAAAAGGCCGTCGCGCTCGCGCCCGACTTTGCCGGGGTTATGCCCTCAAGTACGACCCCCATTCCTGCGAAAGGTCCGCGGCGACTCGCGCTATGCGGCGCTGCTGCGCAAGATGAACTTGCCGGTGAACTGAGCGCATAAATTCAAAGTCGTTGCGTCGGTGGGTGAGGTTGGGGGGCTTTCGGGCAGCTGGATCTGGCGGAGGCCGCGGCGAAGAAGGCGCTGGAGATTTCGCCCGGGCAGGGCGGGCAAGGCCGCCGCTCACCTCAGGTGAAGCGCCTCGTTGCGTGCGATAACAACTGCCTTGGCCCTCCCCGGACTCGAACCGGGACGCGGGGTCAACCGCAACGGATTTTGAGTCCGTCTCGTCTACCAATTTCGACAGAGGGCCGGAAACCGCCGAGCCGCGCTTTATACCGCTTCCGACGCGGCCGTGCATCGGTGATTGCCCAGAGCGAGCCAGAGCGGTTAGAAGTTGCCCATGTTCAATCTTCTGATCTCCGTCGCGGTGGGCGTCCTGGTGACGTTGCTGATCAGGCTCGCCGGGTTTTCCGTCTGGGCAGGCCTGGTGCCCGGCACCTTGGCGATGCTCGGCACCTTCGTCTTTCTCGCTCGGCGGATCGCCTTGAAGGTGCAGGCGTTGAGCAAAGCTGCGGAGAAGGAGCTGTCCACCCAGCCCACCAACAATCGGGACCGGCAGCAGCGCATCGAGAAAGCGGTCAAGATCCTGGAGGAGGGCCTCTCGTTCGACCGATGGCAATTCCTGATCGCCGCGGAGATCCACGCGCAGATCGGAATGATCCGCTACGTGGCGCAGGACTACCCAGCTGCACAAATCCACCTCTCCAAGGCCAACGCCCGCAACTACATGGCCAAGGCGCTTCAGGCCGCCCTCTACTTCAAGCAAAAGGAGTATCCGAAAATGGAGAGCGCCTTCGAGAGCGCGGTGAAGAGCGGAAAGAAAGAAGCGGTGGTCTGGGCCGCTTACGCCTGGTGCCTGCAGCAGATCAAGGAGAAGGAGAAAGCGCTCAAGGTGATGGCCCGCGCCGTGGAAGCGAACCCAAGCGACGAAAAACTCAAGGCCGGCCTGACCGCGCTCCAAAACGACAAGCGCCTGCGGATGAAGGCCTTCGAGCCAACCTGGTGGCAATTCGGTTTGGAGACGCCGCCGCCCCAGATGACCGGCGGGCGGCGTGTGCAATTCCAGCGTCGCTGACGAATCCTGCTCCCGGCAGGATCAAACGCTTCAGGTCTTCCCCTCCCAACCGATGGAGACTTTGCCGTCGCGCAAAATCACCGGGACCTCTCGCGCTCCCTTCGAAAGCTTGAGCATCTCCTGTAGGTCCGAGTCGCTCTGCTTCACGTTCCGATAGTCAACAGTAAACCCCTGCTTCGCATATGCCTCACGGGCTGCCACCGTATGCGGTCAGGTATCCTTGCCAAAAATTCGGACTTGCTCGCCCATCAGTTCCTCCTGCCTGCTCCCTCGCTGGAACCAGTCCTTACTCTCTTGGGAATCTATGTTGACGGCAGCGAGCTCTCAAGGATGACGGCATGCCCGAGCTGCCTTGCCGGATGAGCATGTGCATCTTTTTGTCGTGGCTGACAACCGGATAGGAACGCAATGCGGCGAATCGAGCAGCGACGCTGAGCAAGATGCGGAAGGGGATGGAGAAGAGACCACTCGCTTGGGGTACGTGGCAGGTGAAGAAGATCGAACCGCTTCGGGCGAGCATGCGGCCCGGGCCCGGCGCTTCGAAGCGCTGGAGGAGGCTCACCACACTCCGCTGGTGCTTCTGGTGGACGACGACCCGGACAGCCGCGAGGCGCTCGCGGAGCTGCTCAGCACGCGGTTTGCCGTGGTATCCGCAGCCGATGGCGAGCAGGCGATCGACCTGGCGCGTGAGCGCGCGCCCGACTTGATCGTGATGGACGTGGTAATGCCCAGGCTCAGCGGCGTGGGCGCATTCGAGGCTCTGTTGAACGACCCGAGGACCGCGGAAATCCCGGTCATCTTCCTGTCCGCCCATACCGATGAAGGCACCACCGCGCTGTGCCTGAATCGAGGAGCCGCGGACTACGTCGCCAAACCAGCGAGCGGCCGCGAGCTCTTCGCAAGGATCGATCGCGCGCTTCGCGAGACGCGAGAGCGCCACGCGCTGCAGGCCATGGCCCAGACGGATGCGCTGACCGGCCTGGCCAACTTTCGCGCCTTGAGCGCTCGGCTGGACCAGGAGATCAAGCGAGCCAGCCGATACCACTACCCGCTCTCCGCGGTGATGATCGACCTCGACAACCTGAAGACTCTCAACGACCGCTTCGGCCATGAGACGGGCAATCGGGCGATCGTCGCGCTGGCGCGGCATCTGCGCGACAACCTGCGCGAGACAGATTTCGCCGCGCGATTTGGGGGCGACGAGTTCGTGGTCCTGCTTCCCCATCAGACCGCCCCGGACGCGGCGATCTTCGCCGAACGGATTCGCGCTGGCATGCGAGACCTGCATTTCCGGGCGGACCCCGCGGCCGGCGCGGAGGAAACGAAGCTGAGCGTCAGCGTGGGCGTCGCCTGTCGGGGCGCGCAAGATCCGCGGGGGCCGTCGGAGGATCTGCTCCGAGCCGCGGACGCTGCGCTTTACCACGCCAAACGCAGCGGCCGAGACCGCGTGCAGATCGACGGCGCCGACGTTGGCAGCTCTGCGGAGGGCGAAGCGGAGGGCAAGGCATAGTTAGATTGGGTGGCGGGATGGATGGTCTGGCGAACGGCTCCAAGGTGGCGATCATCGGCGGTGGTATCGCCGGCACCGCGACCGCCACCGCTCTTCTGCAGATGGCGCGTTCGCGCGGAAGGACGGTGGACGTCCGCATCTACGCGGGCTCTGCCAACGGGACCGCACCGCGTGCACCGGTTCTGCTGAGACCCTCGTGCCGCTCGGCGCTCGCCAGCTTGGGATGCCGCGTTTCCCCGAACTGGCGTCCCACGGAAGTCCAGGCCGTGCAGGTGATCTCGCGAAGCAGATCCCAGCTGCTCAATCTTCCTGCTGGCGCGCTGTCCGTGATCGACGACTGGCCGCTCGGCGCGTCGGGTCAGCAGCTGTTGTCGCTCGCCATCGCCTCGGCCGCGGAGGTCCAGGGCGCCGCCTTCGTGCCCCTCCAGGTTGATCGAGTCGATCGCCAGCCCGCAGTAGCTACCAGACCGGCGCGCGCCATCCGGCCCGGCGCCCTGATCCTCCGAGCACAGGGGAGCAGCGAACCGTACGACGCGGCCATTTTCGCAGCGGGAAGCTCCACCTCGCTCGGCGGCAACCGATTCTTCGAGGGCTTCCGGGCCTGTCTTGCAATCCAGGCTGCGCACGCACGGCTCCGGTACCCGCGTCCGCGGCGGGGCATCCCCCAGCTCGCGCGCCTCATACTTTGTCCCTCGCAAGCCTTGGACGCGGTCTGGCTGATCCCCTGCGCTCACTCCATCTACGCCCTCGCCTTCGGGCGCGAGGCGAGACCCGCAGACTTGTGCGAGTGCCTGATGAGTGCCGCTCGCGACGGCCACCTGGCACCGGGATTTCAGATCTCACACGCGTCGGTGAGCGCGCTGGCATGTGGCTTCGGGCGGCAGCTTATCTCGCGCGGACAACTCGCGGTCGGCTCGGCTGCATTCGGTCATCCCTTCCAGGTCGGGCTCACGGAGACGCTGGCCCATGCGGCGCAGGTCGCCAACGCGCTGCTGGAAACAAGATCGGAAGTGCGGCCGCTCAGGCGGGCGTACCTCGGCGGAGACTTCGCTGCGGCCGCCGCGGGCGCAAGCGCGCTCACCCGGGCGACCGCCTGGCTGCGACGCGCCGGACGGCGAGGCGCGGAGGCCTTCTTGGAAGCGCTTTCCCCGGATGGTGAGCGCCTCGGGCGAGAAGCTGTCTTGGGCGTTCCCGGGATCACCAGCCGAGCCCTTCTCGCCAGCGCTCGGCGCAACGCCCTCTGGGAGGCCGCCGCGTCCCTCTTCCGGGTTCCACCACCCGAATCGGAAGCCGCATCCGTGGAGCCAAACCTCTACTACGTCGTCGACGATGACGCCGAAACCCGATCGGCGCTCCTCGAGTTCTTCCAGGCCCGCGGCGCAAAAGTGGTGGCCTTCGAAGACGAGCTGACCCTGTTCAGCGCCGTGGCTCGCCATCCCCCCACGGCAGTGCTGTTGGACGTGGTGCTCAGCTGGGTGGACGGGCTGCGCCTGTGCCGAGGCCTCAAGCAGCACCCGCTGACCCGCGCCAGCCCGGTCTTCGTGATCAGCGGCCTCGCCAGCCCGGGCACTCGCGAGCGCGCCCTCGCAGCGGGCGCCGAGGCTTTCATCCCCAAGCCGGTGGATCCCCCCTCGCTCTGGGAGCTGATCAAGGGGGAAAACCTGGCTCACACGTCGCTCGCGCTGAGCTCCGCGTAGGGTGGCGCGATGAATCTCGCGCCGGCCTCGCGGCGAAACCAGGTCAGCTGACGCTTGGCGTATCGCCTCGCCTCCTGCGCCGCGCTGGCGATGGCTTCGTCGCGCGACATCCTTCCCTCCACCATCGCCAGCGCCTGGGCGTAGTTCACGCTCCTCATCGGCGCGGCGTCCCGAAAACCGCGTTGCACCAGGGACTCGACCTCCTCCACCAATCCCCCTTCGAACATCGCTCGCGCGCGCTCGTCGACTCGTCCATAGAGCGCCTCGCGCGGCGGCGAGAGGACGTAGAGCTCGTACGGGTAACGCTGCTGCGAAAAGCCGTGCCGCCGGCGGTACTCCGAGGCGGTGACGCCGCTCACCTGGTGTATCTCCAGCGCTCGAATGATCCTCAAGAGATCGCCCGGCTCGATTTCCGCGGCGGACTCGGGATCCACCTCCGCGAGCTCCCGGTAGAGCGCCGCCTTTCCCTCCGTCGCCGCGCGCTCTTGCAGGCGGTTCCGCAAATCGCGATCCGCCGGGGGCGCCGGCATCAAGCCGTGCAACAAGACGCGCAGGTACAGTCCTGTCCCGCCTACGACCAAAACCCGCTTCCCCCGAGAGGAGATCCGGGCGATCGCCTCGTCCGCGAGCTTTTGGAACTCCGCGGCGGAAAACAGCTCGGACGGCTCGATGATCGAAATCAGGTGGTGGGGAACTTCCGCCAGCTCCAGCGGCGAAGGTTTGGCCGTCCCGATGTCGAAGTAGCGGTACACCTGCTGGGAGTCGGAGTTGACGATCTCCGCGTTCAACCGCCGCGCGATTTGAAGCGCGAGCGCGGTCTTGCCGGAGCCCGTCGGCCCGGCGAGCACCACCAGCTTCTGGCTCACGGCCGTCGCTCGGATCGCAGTGCGTCGGCAAGGCCATCCAGCGGTACGCTGCGCGGCTCGCCGCCCCGGAGCGGCTTCAGCTCGGCCGTCTTTTGCGCCAGCTCGCGCTCGCCCAGGACGATCGCGAAGCGCGCCTGGCTCTTATCCGCCCGCTTCATCTGGCTCTTCAAGCTGCCGCCGCGCGCATCGAAGTCGACCCGGAGCCCGGCGCGCCGCAGCGAGCTCACCATCCGGATCGCCTCGTCCTGAACCTTCTCGTCCACCATCACCACGAACAGGTCGGGCTCTTCCGCCTCCTGCGCGTTTCGCGACAGCAGCAGGAACAACCGATCCATCCCCAGCGCGAAACCGACCGCCGGAATATCCGGCCCTCCCAGCGAGCTCACCAGCCGGTCGTAGCGACCTCCACCGCCCACCGAGCTCGCAGTTCCCAGGGACGGATCCGCAGCGATGAGCTCGAAGGCCGTCCGCGTGTAGTAGTCGAGCCCGCGAACCATGCGCGGGTTCACCTGGTATGGCAGGCCGAGCACATCCAGCTGGTGCTTCACCTCGTCAAAGTGCGCGCGACAAGCGTCGCAAAGAAATTCCAATACGCTGGGAGCCGCGCGGGCGAGCCGCTGGCAACTCTCATTCTTGCAATCGAGGATGCGCAGCGGATTGCGTTGCAGGCGCTCGCGACAGTCTTCACACAGCTCGTCGCGGTGCGCGGTGAAGTACTCGACCAGCGCCTTCTGGTAGGCCGGGCGGCAGACCTCGTCCCCGAGCGAGTTCACCGTGAGCGCGACGTCCTTCAAGTTGAGCTCGCCCAGAAACTGCATCACCAGGTCCATCAGCTCGACGTCCTGCGCGGGCGCCTTCACCCCGAACGCCTCGGCGCCGATCTGCCAGAACTGGCGGTAGCGACCGGTCTTCATCCGCTCGTAGCGGAACATCGGGCCCACGTAGTACCAGCGGGTGACCGGCTCCAAGTTGTAGACCGCATGCTCGATATAGGCGCGGGCGGCGGGCGCCGTGCCCTCCGGGCGCAGCGACAGGCTCCGCCCCGCCTTGTCCTCGAACGTGTACATCTCCTTGCCCACGATGTCGGTGGACTCGCCCACGCTGCGGACGAAGAGGGCAGTATCCTCTGCCATCGGCGTCCGGATTTCCGAGTAACCGAAGCGCCGGAACACTTCGCGCGCGGCGGATTCCATTCTCTGCCAGACCCGGATCTCGGGCGGCAGCAGATCGTTCATGCCCTTCACGCCGCTGATTTTCTGGCTCACGTCGCCTCTCCGATGCGCTGCCCCATCGTCACCGGCGCCCCTTCGATCAGCGAGCTGGCCCAGCGCACGCGGCCCTTCTCGAACAGCAGGATGACCGTCGAGCCCATCTCGAAAGCTCCCAGCTCGTCGCCTTTGCGGATCTCGATCGGCTGGGGAAAGCGGTGCACGACGCCTGGTTTACCCGAGTGGGTGAGCACATCGCCATAGCTGGCGCGGATTCGCGCCACGCAGGTCGCCCCCACTTTCGCCACGGCGCACCGACCCGCTGGGGTGCGAAGGAAGGTGATCAACCGCTCGTTGACGCAAAAGAGCGCCCGCTTGGAGCGGACCGAACGCGGGTTCACCGGCCAAAACTCCCCCGGGATGTACGCGTACGCCTCGATCTGGCCGCTCAAGGGCGCGTGGATCCGGTGGTAGTCGCGCGGCGCCAGGTACAGCGTGGCGAACGCGCCATCCGCGAACGGCGCCAGGGCCTCCGCGCTGCCGAGCAGCTTTTCCAGCGAGTAGCTGATCCCCTTGGCCTGCAGGCATTCCGCGCCCGCGGCGTATCCCGCCTGGGACACCCTTCCGTCGACGGGCGAGATCACCACCCGCTCGCCCCCCTCGATCGGCCGCAGACCCGGCTTGAGGCGGCGCGAGAAAAACTCGGCGAAGGTCGAGTAGCCGTGGAAATCATGCTCGGCTTCCTCCAGCGAAACGCCGTAGCGCTTGGCGAACGCCCGCATCGCGAAACGATGCACCGAGGCCGGAGCACGCGCGCGGGTGGCTCGACCCACCGCGGCAGAGAGCGCCGACTTGGGCAAAAGCGCCATCAGCCTGATGAAGGTTTCATCGCGCATCGCCTTATTGGATAACCGACAACGCGGATCTTATCGCGGCCTTTGGGTTTCCTTCGGCGGAGCGCCCCCATCGGGCAGTCGCCACTCCACGGCGCTCTTGGGCATGACCATCGCTACCTGCCGAGCGTCGGTGATCACGATCTGCGCGTCGAAGCCAGGGTGGCGGTCCCGGCAGTTGGCGATGTCCTTCAGCTCCCAACTGTTCATCATTCCCTGGCCGATCACATTGATCGGATCGGACGATTGAAAGCAATTGGCGAAGCGAACGTTGAACTCGCCCAACGGCATTCCCGCCGTCGGGTGGGCCACGCCGCCGTCCTCGGTCTGCGCGCTGGGAGGACCGCTCGAGGGTCGGTAGTCCATTCGTTGGTAGGATCCGCCGGCCAGCGCTTGTTTCTCAGCCGTTTGCCGCGCCTGATTCGATGCTTCGAGCGCGAGCCGCCCCTCCCGAATTCGACCGAGCACCTCCTGGGCACCGGAGAAATCTGCGCTGTCCTCCGGGACCTGCTGCAGCAGTTGCTCGATGATCGCCATCTGCGGATCGCCGAAGGAATCGTCCAGCTTCGCCGCGTACAAACGGGTGAACTGCGCGTGGGCCTGAGCGAACTGCTCCGAAGGCGCCCGCTTCTTGTGGCACCCCGAGAGAAGGACCAAACAGGTCGCCACGAGCCTCAGAAGGAGTCTTCGCTCCCGGTGACCTCGGACGCGTGCGTCGCCGCGATTACTCTGCAGTGACTTCACCGGATGACTGTAAGCCATAATCCGAAGCGAGGCTGGTTTTTGGCCGCTACACTCCGAGGAACAAGCGCTTGCCGAAGTTGAGCGCCAAGTCCGCGTCGAAAATCTTCTGGGCTGCCTTCTCGATGTCGTACTCCACCCGCAGGTATTCGACGGTGCGCGCGTCGGTGTCGCAGACCACGAAGCAGGCCCGGTTGTCGTAGTCGCGAGGCTGACCCACGCTGCCGACGGAAATGATGTATTTGTACCCCCGGCGGATGCCGAATTTCTGGGCCACCACGTCGTTCACCTCGCCGCTGCCGATGGCGAAGGCCTTGCACAGGTGGCTGTGCCCGATGAACGTCACCTCCGGCAGATGGGCGACGAAAGGCATCAGCTCCCGAGCCTGCTCCAGCGCGAAAATATATTCGTAGGCGCGGGGCTCGATCGGCGAGCCGTGGCAGAAGCCCACTTCCCCGACCCGGTACGTGTACGGCAGGCTGCGCAGCCACTCCAGGTTCTCCTCGGTAATCACGCTGGCGGACCAGTCCAGCGCGTGTCGCGCCGCCTCGTAGTAGAAGGAGTAGTCCATCCGTCCGGCGACCGCGGCATCGTGATTTCCCAGCAAGGTGATCTCGGTGACCGAGCGCACCAGCTCGCAGCACGGATTGGGCGATGCACCGTAGCCGACGATGTCTCCCAGCGAGACGATCCGGTCCACCTTCTGCTGCTCCGCTGCGCGCAACACCTCGGTCAGGGCTTCGAGGTTCGAGTGAATGTCCGAGATGATGGCTACCCGCATGAATCGACGCAGCGTCCCTCAAAAGAGTAAGAATCCAGGGTATCGGCGAGTCAGGCAGAGAGCAAATGCATACAAACATTCCGGGTGGGTAATTGCAGGCCGAAGTATGCTGTTGCTTTCAACCCAGTGGATCTTGGAAGGGGATACTTGTGCGGATCGTCATCACCGGCTCGCTCGCTCACGATTACATCATGAGCTTTCCGGGCTACTTCAAGGATCACATCTTGCCGGAGAAGGCCCACGCCTTGAGCGTGAGCTTCCTGGTGGACTCGATGAAGCGGATGCGCGGCGGCGTGGCCGGCAACATTGCGTACACGCTCGCGCTGCTCGGGGAACGACCGTTGGTGGTCGGAGCCGCGGGTCAAGACTTCGGCGAGTACCGTACCTGGATGGAAAGCCACGGGATCGACACTTCGGGCATCGCGGAGATCGAAAATGAGTTCACCGCGTCCTGCTTCATCAATACCGATCGCGCCAACAATCAGATCGTGGCCCTCTACACGGGCGCGATGGCGTACTCGCGGCAGCTGTCCATCGAGGGCAGGGGCCTGAGCCGCGGGGACCTGGCGGTGGTCTCGCCCTCCGATCCGGAGGCGATGGGCCGCGTGGTTCAGGAGTCTCGCAAGCTGGGCCTCCGCTACATTTTCGATCCCGGAAAGCAGATGCCCAGGTTGGAGCGCGCGCAGATCCTGGACGGGCTCACCGACGCGTATCTGTTGATCGCCAACGACTACGAGCTGGCGATGATCGCACAGAAGATTGGCCGCACCGAGGAGCAGGTGATCGCCGCCGCGCCGATCTGCGTCGTCACCCGCGGCGAGCGTGGGTCCACCTTCTATTCGGGCCACGGCCGCGAGCGCACCGAGATCCCGATCGCCCCGGTGTCGGACGTGCGCGATCCCACCGGCGCGGGCGACGCGTACCTGGCCGGAGTCGCCTTCGGGATCGTCCGCCGCCTCTCCTGGCCGGCCACCGGAAGAATCGCGGCGCTGGCCGCGGCCTACGCCATCGAGCAGCGCGGCTGCCAGGAGCATCATTTCACGCCCGCCGAGTTCGGCCAGCGCTTCGCCACCGCCTTCGGGCACTCTGCGGAGGTGGAGCGCGCGCTCACCTCTCCCCGGGCCTGAAGACTACGGCCGCACCGAGGGAGCAGCGGTGAGGACCGCTTTCAGGTCGTCGTCGGTGAAGAACACGCCCGCGCCAAGAAACAGATCGCGTCCAGCGAGCAGCTTGTTGGTGCTGGCGTCCCGCACCTGACGGTTGAGGATGTCGTCCATCCCGAAGCTGGCGAACAGATGCTGGAAGGCCTGTACCCGGATGGCCGCGCGCAAGCGGGGATAGCGCAGCTCGGTGGCGGAGAAATTGAAAGCGTCCATCCTGATCGACAGCGCGTCTTGGAAGAAGTGGAGGTCGGCGCCGAGCCCTCCGGTGGATTCGATGATTCCAAAGCGCAGGGTGGCGAAGTAGTAGCGCTTGGCAAATTCGGCGGAGATCTTCAGCTGGTCGCGGGTGATCCGCTGCACCTGGGTGGCTGGTTGATCCAGCTCGGGAGGATTGCGCTGGACGATCTGCGTATCGACGTAGCCACGGGGATCGTCGACAAATTCCAGCAGGTAATACTTGTCCGGCCTGGGAATGAGGCGAATCCCGAGGCTATTCTTCGCCGAGCCCTGCGAGAAGAGGTACTCGCTGCGCAGACCGACCTCGATCTGCAGCCGCGTCAGCCGGCTGGCGAAGTCCGACACGTCCTCCACCGTTTCGCTGATCTTCTGGCCCAGCCGCTCGTCGGCGAGCAGCGTTCCCACCGTCCCCTTCCCTTCGTTGACCCGCTTGGTGAGCTGCTCGACGTTGGAGAGCGTGTTGTCCAGCCGGTCCACCATCTGCCGGACGCTGGCCATTCCCCCTTCCACGCCGCCGTCGGTGGACTCGATCGAGCGCCTCAGGGTCCCCACCACCTCCCGCATGTCGCGGGTGATGTCGTTGACGTTGGCGACGATCTCTCGGACGCTTTGCCCCTCGCCCTGGGTCATGTCGCGGACGTCCGCCGAGACACCCTGGAAGTTTTGCAGGATGCTGTTCAGCTTCTGAGAGCTCTCGCGAAAGGAAGCGTCGAAATTCTCGGACAGCCGGACCAGGTTCTCCACGATTCGCTGCATCGAGCCCTCGCCCTTCTCGCCTCCGAACACCTCGCGCAAGGCGCTCGTCACCGCCTGGATGTCGGAGGTGATCTGGCCCAGCGAATTGAAGATCGCTTCGACGCCCTGGGTGTCGATCACGCGCTTGATCTCCCCGCCGTCGGGCATCGGCGGGGCGGCCTCGGTTCCCGGATAGAGGTCGAGGACGTAGTCTCCCAATAGCGACTCCGAGCGCTTGGTGAGCGACGCGTCCTCCCGCAAATTGACGTCGCGCCGCACTTTCAGCGTCACCTTGGCCCGGTTCCCCTGCAGCACGATCTCGCTGATCTCCCCCACCGAGATTCCCGCGATCTGAACGCGGCTCTTCTTGCTCAAGCCGGACGCGTCCCGGAAGTAGGCGTGGACGGTCAGCGCCTCGCGCTGGGAGAGCCCTCCCTTCTTGGCGAAAGTGAAGAAGACGAACAGGAAGACCGCCGAGGTGAGCACCAACAGGCCTACCCGGAAGGGGGTGACAAGCTTCATCAAGGCGTGCTGACTCCGCGGCCGCTGGGCAACCGAGGTCCGCCACTGTAGCGGTTCGGCGCGCCGGTTCCATCATTTGGCAGCCGCCCGCCCATGTTCAGTCGTTCTTCCCGAACCAGGTGGACAGGAACAGCTTCACCGCGGGGTTGTTCGACTGCCGCAGCTTCGCAGGCGGCAGCTGCTCGACGATCCGGCCCTGATACAGAAACCCGATGGTATCCCCGACCTTGAATGCCGAGGCCACGTCGTGGCTGATCACCACGGAGGTCACCCCCAGCTCGCGTTTCGCATCCAGGATCATTCCGTCCACATAGTCGGTCGTGATCGGGTCCAGTCCGGTGGTCGGCTCATCGTAGAGCACGATCTTGGGGTCGAGGACAATTGCCCTGGCGAGGCCGACTCGCTTTCGCATTCCGCCGGACAACTCGGCTGGATACTTGTTCTCGATGTCGTGCAGGCCCAGGATCGCCAGCTTCTTGCGGACGATCGCGCGCATCTCCTCCTCGCTGGCCCGGGTGTGCTCCCGCAGGAGAAAGGAGACATTCTCGTAGACGGTCATCGAGTCGAACAGCGCGGCGCCTTGGAAGACCATCCCGAACTTACGGCGCACCCGGGTCAGCTCTTCCGGGCCAAGCGGAACGATGTCCTCGCCGTCCACGATCACCTGACCTCGATCCGGCTTGAGCAGCCCGATGATGTGCTTCATCAACACGGTCTTGCCCGAGCCCGAGGTGCCCAGGATCACGCAGGTGCTGCCCTCCGGGACACTGAGGTTCGCGCCGGTGAGGACCTTCGTTTCGCCGAAGGACTTCCAGAGGTCCAGCACCTCGATCATCAGACGGTCGGCCATCAGTGCAGCATCACGCCGACGAGGTAATCCAAAATGAAGATCGCCACGGCGGAGGCAACCATCGCTTCCGTAGTCGCCTGGCCCACGCCCTTCGCGCCGCCGGAGGCATGGTATCCCTTGTAGCAGCCGATCAGCGTGACGGCGAGACCGAATACCGCGCCCTTGATCAAGCCTTCGGCGATGTCCTCGGGGTCGAGCCATTGCTGGGTGCGGCTGATGAACGTGCCCGCGGAGATGCCCTTGATGGTCACGGAGATCAGGTATGCGCCAGCCATGCCGGCCGTGTTGAACACCATCACCAACACCGGGACCATGATCAGCCCCGCCAAGACTCGGGGCACCAGAAGGTACTGAACCGGGTTCACCGCCATCGTCTCCAGCGCATCCACCTGCTCGGTCACGCGCATCGTGCCCAGCTCGGTGCACATCGCGGAGACCGCGCGCATGGTCACCATCAGCGCGGAGAAGACCGGAGCCAGCTCCCTGGTCAGCGTCAGCGCCACCGTCGGGCCGACCAGGCTCTCCGCATTGAACAGCTCGAACGCGCGCGAGCTCTGGTGCGCGAAGACCATCCCGGAGAATACCCCTGTCAACAGAACGATGAAGATGGAGCCAACGCCTACGAAATCCAGCTGCACGAAAAGATTTTGGAGCCGGAACGGCGGGCGGATTGTCCAGCGGACGACTGACCAGGCCAACTCGGAAATTCCGCCGAGAGTCTCCAGGGTGCGGATCACCGCCCGTCCGATGCTCTCGATGGAGGACGCCGCCGCTCGGCCAAGCTTGTCCGAAAGCGCCGGTTGGGCTTCTTGCGCCATGCGGCTCTACTCTATGTCCTGCGCCGTGCCACACAAGAAGAGCCGCCAGAAGAGTAGCGTCGCCGATCGCCCTGAGCGTAAGGCGAGCGAACGCGAGCCTGTAGTCGAAGGGCCGCTTCAAACTCTCTTCCTGCGCCTGTCTCGAGCGGAGTCGAGAGGATCGGGGCGACCCCTCGACTTCGCTTCGCTACGCTCGGGGCGAGCGCAGTCGCGACTCGGGGCGACCCCTCGACTTCGCTTCGCTACGCTCGGGGCGAGCGTCAGGTTTGATTGAGCACGATGCGCGGGACGCGGGCGCTCACGCCGCAGAGCACCTCGTAGTGAATGGTGCCGGCAAGCTGGGCCAGCTCATCTGCAGGAATCTGCTCCTCGCCTTGCGCTCCCAGCAGCACCACCTCGTCGCCCATCGCGACGCCGGCAACCTCGGTGACATCCACCATGCACAGATCCATGCAGACCCGTCCCACCACCGGGGCCCGCTGGCCTCGGATCAGCACCTGCGATCGGTTGGAGAAATGCCGGACGTATCCATCCGCATAGCCGACGGGAAGTGTGGCGATGGTGGACGGCCGAGGCGCTCTCCAGGTGCCGCCGTAGGAAATCGGAGTGCCGCTGGGCACGCGCTTGAGGTGAACCACCGCCGTCTTCCAGCTCATCACCGGCGCCAGGTTGGCGCTGCCTTCCATCCAGGCGGCGGGTGCCAACCCGTAGAGCATGATCCCCGGGCGCACCATGTTCAGCTCGACGCCGTCGCGGACCTCGGGAAGCTCGATCACTCCCGCCGAATTGGAAAGATGCCGCCAGGTCGGCCGCAAGCCGCGCGCCCTCATCCGCGCCAGCGCCTGCGTGAAACGGCGCAGCTGCTCGAGAGTGAACTCGGCGTTTTCCAGGTCAGCGCTGGCGAAGTGCGAAAGCAAGCCGTCCATTTGCACGTGGGGAAAACGCGACGCCTGATCCAGAAAGTCATCCAGATCATCCGGGAGGACGCCCAGCCGGCCGGTGCCCGAATCGAGCTTCAAATGCGCCTTGAGCGGCCGACCGATCCGCCGCGACGCCTCCGCCAGCTCCGCCACCTGCTCCGGACGAAAGACGGTGGCCGTCAAATCGTGCTCGGCCATCAGCTGATAGCTGCCGTCGTACGAGCCGCCCAGCACGAGGATCGGCGCGCGAATGCCGGCGTTTCGGAGCTCCAGCCCCTCTTCCACCAGCGCTACGCCGAGCATCCCCACCTGCTCGCGTTCCAACGCTCGCGCGATGGGTACCGCCCCGTGCCCGTACGCATTGGCCTTGACGATCCCCAGCATCTCCACGCGGGGCGCCAGCCGGCGGATCTCGGCCACGTTTTGGCGCAGCGCCGCCAGATCGATCTCGGCGCGCGTCGGCCGGATCAGCTGATCGCCGGCCCGGCGTCGCGATTGCGCGTCAGAGTCGGGCGGCGGCTTCACGCGATCGCGTCCACCTTGGATCGCCGCAGTGCTGCGTCCAGCGGCGTTGGCCTGTTGTTCGCTGGCCGCACGTGGCTCCACCGGCCGAGTCCCACCGGCCGCAACGACAGCCGTTCCAGTACTTTCCCCAATCCGATCAGTCAAGTTGTGCTTCCTCACCGCAGGGCGAAGTCCTATTCTTCCGACGCATTCACGCGCCGGGCCAACGCGATCTTTCGCCAGGGAGCAAGGGATGGCAACGCACCGAGTAGGCGGAGAAGTGGACTCGTTCTGCGCTCGCTGCAAGCTGACGCTTGCGCACACCATCCTGGCCATGGTGGGCGCCAAGATCGCGCGCGTGCGCTGCAACACCTGTGGTTCGGATCACGCGTTCCGTTCCACACCCGGCCGCACAAGGGCGGCTTCGACGCCGCGCGCGACCCACGAAAGGGTGGTACTTTCTTTCGAAGAGCAGCTCGCCGGAAAAGACGTCGCGCATGCCGCCAGGTACACGCCCAAGGACTCGTACCGGGTCGACCAGGTCATCGATCATGCCAGCTTCGGCGTGGGAATCGTCACCGCAGTCAGGGAGGACAAGGTCGACGTGGTGTTCAAGTTCGCTCAAAAGACGCTGGTGCACGGGCGGGGCGAAGGACACGCTTCGCACCCCACCTTCGATCATCCGCGCGGAGTAATGGATGCTCCTGCGGAAGAACCGGATCGAAAAGAAGAGCGGGACGAGTTGGACGGCGCCTGAACCCGCGCAAAGATTCCTTCGCTGAAAGGCTTCGATGCGCGAGTGGTGGTCCGAAATCCTGCCGCTGCTCTTCGCCTCCTCGCTTGCCCTGGCCGATGCCCCCGCGGTTGCCGTTCGCCCAGCCTCGCTGACTTTGACGAGTGGCGAGAAGGTATCGGTGGCGGTCCAGGTAAGCCGGCCGGGGAAGAAACTTCGCGCGGTGGCCAACGTCGGGACGCTCGAAGGGCCGGACGATCCGAAGGCGTCCGAACAGCACTTCACCTATTCGCCTCCCAGTGCCCGCTTTCCACAGACCGCGGTGCTGCTCTTCTGGGTCGAGGACCCGCCCTCCCCGCCCGAGGTCGCGACCGTGCGGATCCCCTTGCTCGGCCACACCACCTTGCAAATCAGCACCGAGCCAGGCGCGGAGGTGCGCGTGCAGATCGCCGACGCCAGCTTTGGCCCCAAGCGCGCGGACAAGCGCGGTCGCGCGGAGATCCCGATCGATGTCCCGCCCGGAACGCTGACCGCGCAGGTCGTGGCCGAATCGCGCGACCGCACCACCACGCGCGCCGCGCCTCTGGACGTTCCCGTCGTCAATCCGCTTCATGCGGCGTTCTCCCCTGAACCGCTGCCGGCTGGAGAGGACGGCTGGCTGATCGTGGCGCACACCGGATCGCTCGACGCTTCCCAACTTTCGGTGGAGGTCGTGGGCGGCACGGCGCAGCGAACGGCCACCCTACCCGATCGCGCGCTGTTCCGAGTTGCGCTGGCGCCGGCGTCGAAACGCGTTAGCGCAACCGTCACCCTCCGCAATCAACCGGGGGCGAGCGCGAGCGCGGAAGCGACCGTGGGAGCTCCGCGCCCGGTGGAAACTCGCGCTCCCTGGGCGGCGTGGCGGTTTTCTGCGGGGGCATTGATCGGCGGATTCTACGGGGGCGGCTCGAGCTCCGGTCTGGCGGTCGGGGTTGACGGAAGCTACACCTTGCCCTTCGCTGGAAACCGATTCAGCGTGGATGCCGAGATCGGCTTTCGGTCCGCTCATCTCTCGGCCGCCGTCGCTGGCCTGGGCCGGGTGGACTCCAGGCTCGACGGCGTGCTGCTGGAGCTGGCCTTGCGCGCGCTCATCTGGCACCGGGGGCATTGGTCCGTTTCCGCGAGAGTAGGAGGAGGCGCGATGCCTTTCTGGACGTCCACCAGCAGCGACTTCCAACCTTCGTTCAGTCAATCGAAGCTCAGCTACGAGGCGTTCGCAGCAGGCCAGGTTGGCTATCACCTCGGCAGCTTCGTGTTGATCGGAGAGCTGCGGGGCGCCCTTGCCCCGGCGTCCACTCCGAATCTCGATGCCAGGCTCGGCGGCGCGGTGCTGACATTCGGCGCGAGGTACCAGCCGCGATGAAGGCGAACGCGCTGCCGCTGCTCGTCGCCTTTTCGATGCTCGGCGCGTGCGGCGCGCCGCCGCTTCCCGATCCGAAGATCCTCTCCATTGCCCCGACCGAGATGGTGGCTTGCGAGGGAACGACGGTGAGCGTCACCGTTCAAGCCGTCCTTCCCACGCACCTCGACTACAACAAGTCCCAGGTCACGGCCACGGTTGATCTGCAGCTGCGGATCGGCCCGGTGGCTGTCGGCCCCGGCCAGTACGTCAACGGCGGAACCCTGACCGCCGCCGTCCCGCCCGTGCTCGCACCAGGACTTTACGATGTCGGCCTGCAGCTGTGGGACCAACGAGCGGAGGCGGTGCTGCCCTCCGCGTTCACGGTCAAGCCCAATCCGACCCTGACCGAGCCCGGCTACTCGATAAGTGCGATTGCCGACCAGCGAAGCGGCGTGCCCTTCAACATCACCTTCCGCGCGCTCGGTCCCAACGCCGCCACGTTCAGCTGCCGCGCCAGCCTGTCTTCCAATCGGGGTCCGATCTCTCCTAGCGCGACCGGGCGCTTCGAGCAGGGTGTTCGCACCGAGCAGGTGGTGCTCGACTTCGTCAATACCAACCCGAGCACGATCATCTCCGTGCTGGACGCGGATGGGAACTTCGGCTTGTCCAATCCGTTCCGCGTCAATCCCTAGGCGCCGCGCAAGATCTCCAGAGCCCGGGCCATGTCGCTCGGGATCGGCGACTCGATCGAAAAAGGCGGCTCGCCGCCGAGCGCGGGCAGCTCGATTCGCTGGGCGTGAAGCGGGGTTCTCTGCAGCACGACCTCCTCGCCGACGCGCCCGAGGTCGCGCGCCGTCGCGCTTTTCGGCTGGCCATATTGAGGATCGACCAGCAGCGGATAGCCGGCGTGCACCAGGTGAACGCGGATCTGGTGGGTTCGTCCGGTCAGCGGCTCGGCCTCCACCAGCGTGGCTGCCGCGAAGACCTCCAGCGGCCGCACCCACGTCTGCGCCGGCTTTCCCGCGTGCCTGGGGTGGGCCGCTCGCATCCGTCCCCTGCGCGCCGGAACGAGCGGCACGTCGATCTCCAACGGAGCTTCCATCCGCCCGCGAACCAGAGCGAGATACCGCTTCTTCACCTTGCCCGCCTCGAACGCCACCGAAAGCTCGCGATGGGTATCCGCGTCGAGCGCGAACACCAGCGCGCCGGAGGTATCCCGATCCAGCCGGTGAACCACGAAGAGTTTCTTGCCGAGCTGTTGCTCCAGCAACTCGCGAAGCGAGAGCGGCTTGCCCTCGCCCCGGCCCGGGATCACCAGCACGCCGGCCGGTTTGTCCACCACCACGAATCCGGGCGCCCTGGCCAGGATCTCGATCCGGGTCACCCCAGCTCCGCCGCCTGGATCACCCGCAATCTCCCGAGGCCTCCCAGCTGCTTCCTCACCGCCGCCGCATTTCCCACCACCACCATCGTGGGCGGGCGATCAAACAGATACTTTTTCGCTGCCGCTGCCGCCATCGGCCTCGTCACCGCCTTGATCCCCGGGACGAACCGCTGGACCCAGCGATCCCCCAGGCCATAGACGCGGATCTCGGCGATGGCGGCCGCGACCGCCTCGTTGGTTTCAAACCGCATCGGGAAAAGGCCGGCCACGTACGTCTCGGCCGCCTCCACTTCCTCCGCGGTGGGGCCCTCCCTGCGCATCTTCCTGATCACCGAGACGGCGACGTCGATCAGCTTCCGGGTGCTCTCCGTCTTGGTGAACGAGCTCACGGTGAAGGCGCCGCCCGCCATCAGGCGCTCGAAGTTGCTGCTGGCGCCGTAGGACAACCCGCGGTTCACCCGGATTTCCTGCATCAGCCGCGAAGTGAAGCCGCCCCCGAGGGCGGTGTTCATCACCGTCGCGGCGAACAGATCAGGATGGCCTTTGGGGAACCCCGGTCCTCCCATCCGAACCTGTGATTGCGTTTGCTCGGGCTTGTCCACCAGCAGCGGACCGGGCAACGCGGGATTTTTCGCCGTCGGGATCTCGGGCGGGCTTCTGGGCCCACCGCTCCACCTGGCGAAGGCGCGCTCAGCCCAAACTCGCGCCTGCCACGGCTCGATCAAGCCCACGATGATCAACTGGCCCACCCGCGGTCCGAAGCGGGCGCGATGAAAATCCACCGCGTCTCGCCGCACGAAGCTTGCCGCATCCCGCGCGGTTCCCGCGACGTCGTGGCCGTACGGATGGTCTCCCCACAGCGCTCGCAGCAAGGCGCGATCCGCCAGGAGCGCCGGATCGTCCAGATCGTTCGCCAGCTGCGCCACCAGCCGCTCTCGCGCCGCCGCCACCTCTTTCGGCGGAAAGCTCGGCTCGCGCACCAGCTCGGAGACGATCCGCAGCATCGTGCCGAGGTGCTCGGAGGGCGTGCTGACCCGCACTGAAAGGGTGTCCTCGTCGGCGCCGCAGGACAGGGCGGCTCCGTAGAATTCCACCGCCTCGTTGATCTCATCCGCGCTGCGCCGTCGCGTGCCGCGCCTGAGCAGCTCGGCCACGAACTCCGCCAAGCCCGCCTTGCCCCGCGGATCGCTGCTGCTCCCCGCGCGGAGAACCAGGTGGATGCTCGCCAGCGGCAGCGGGCCTCGCCGGGCGATCACGATCTTCAAGCCCCCGGGCGTGACCGTCTCGAAGAGCATGGGCAGCCGCACTTCTCGCCGCCGCTCCTCCCACAGCGACCTGGCCGCGGCTTCGGCTCTCGTCTCACGCGGCCGCATCAACTCCCCCTTCCCGCCGGAAAAAGCGTGGCCACCGATCGCGCGTGGGCAACCAGGTATTTTTCGCACGCGGATTGGACCTGCTTTGCCGTGACCGCCTCGTAGCGATCGCCCAGGTCCAGGCCGGCCCGCCAATTTCCGAGCAGCAGCTCGTAGGTGCCCAGCGCCTGGGCCTTGCCAGCATTGGTGGCAAGCCCCTGCAGCAGGTGCGATTTGAGATTGTTCTTCGCCTTCTCCAGCTCCCGACCGCTGATCCCGCGCTGGGCAACTTTCTCCAGCTCTTGATAAAGCGCGCTCTCCACCCGCTCCGCCGCCGAATCCGGCTTGAGCTCCAGATAGAAGACGATCGCGCCGGGGTCGATTCGCCAGGTCCAATCCATGTAGAGCGAGACGGCCAACCGCTTGTCGAACACCAGCGAGCGCACCAGACGGCTGGCCTCGCCCACCGAGAGCGCGTATTGCAGCACGTCCAGCACCAGCGAGTCCTCGTCCCGCGCCGCCGGCGCGCGATAGCCGATCATCAGATGAGGGGCCTGAACCGGATGGCGCAGCATGGACCGGCGCTCACCCCGCTGTTCCGGCTCCGAGTCCGGCACCGGCGGCAGCGGCGGCCCTCGACGAATCCGCTCGTAGTAGCGCCGGATCCGCTCCAGAGCCCGCGAGGGCTCCAGGTCGCCCACCACGTACAGCAGCGCGTTGTTCGGCGCGTAGAAGGTGCGGAAGAAGATCTCGCAATCCAATCGGGTGATGCGCTCGATGTCGCCCATCCAGCCGATCACCGGCCACCGGTAGGGATGCGCTTTCCAGACCAGCGTCCCCAGCTCTTCGTCGAGCATGCCGCCCGGCTCGTTGTCCACGCGCAGCCGGCGCTCTTCCTTCACCACCTCGCGCTCGCTGGCAAGGATTTCATCGCTGATCACCAGGTGGCCCATCCGATCCGCCTCGAGGTCGAACACCTTCTCCAACGCATCCGCGGCGATGTCCTCGTGGTACACGGTGACGTCGTGGGTGGTGTACGCATTGGAACGTCCGCCGTGCGCCTCCAGCACGCGATCGAACTGCTTGGGGCCGTACTTCTTCGCGCCGTTGAACATCATGTGCTCGAACAGATGGCTGATGCCGGTGATCCCCGGCCGCTCGTTGCGCGAGCCGACGCGAAAAAAGGTGTACACGCTGGCGATGGGAGCAGCCGGATTCGGCAGCACCCGCACTCGAAGGCCGTTGGCCAATGTGGCCTCTTGCAGCTCGCCCATCGATTTGCGAAGGGCGGTCTTGAACGGCGTTGGGCTCGATCGAGGCACGGTTTGCCTGCTCCGCCTCAGCGGCGAGCCGCCGAACGGCGAAACACCTCGTCGATTTTCCGGAGCTGGCCCTTGGCGACGCGCACGGTGACGTCCCGTTGCTCGCGCCCGTCGAGCGTGGCCAGGGAGATCTTGTGGACGCCCGGCGCAATCGGATATCGCTTCAGCGGAGCGTGCTTCTTCAGCCGGCGACCGTCGATGTGCACGACCGTCGGGACATCGGAGTTGATGCTCAGGTAACCCGCTCCTTTCCGCGGGGGAGCGTCCCATTCGATGGCCGCCTCGGGCTTGGCGACCTTCGGCGGCTCCGCGGCCGCGACGGGCGGGGGCTGGTCCGACTTGGCGGAGATCGCCGTCGAGGCGGGCTGGACGGTCGAGGCGGGCTGGGCGATCGATGTCGTGGCCGGGGGTTTCACCGCGCTGGCCGATTTTTCCTCTGGGGGCGGCTTGCTGGCTCCGCCCGGACGCCAGAACATCACCATAAGCGCGAACCCGGCCGCCACCGCGGATGCCAGCAGGAGCCTCGCCACCCTCTTGCCGCGGGCGGAGGGCGCCTCCCCTGGATCGGCAGCGCCGGCGGCGTGCACCCTGGCAGCGCGAAGCTGGCTGGGCGTCAGCGGGGGCGAACCATCGGAACGAGCCGTGGGCGGCTCCCCGGTGGCGCCGCTGGGCTTCGCAGATTGGCCGGATGCGTTTCCCACGTCGGCCTGGCTCAGCGGAACGGGAGCTTCGGCTCCGATCGATTCCAGGGGCGACGCGGCGGCTGATTCCTCCAGCTCCGGAGGTCTGGTCAGCGAGAACGGATCGCTGAACGGCACCGGGCGGCTGGCGATCAGCTTGCCTCCCTCCGGGAAAAGATCGCGAAGGAACTTCTGGAGATCTTCGCGGCTCGCGGAGATGTTGTTGCCTCCCAGAAAACCGCGCAGCGCGGCCGAGAACTCGGCACAGCTGACGTAGCGCAGCTGGGGGATGGTCTCCATCGAGCGCATCAGCAATGGATAGAGCCGCTGATCCACTTGCGAGCTGACCGGAAACGGCGATCGCGGCGCGGTGGAGCCATTCTTGTCCGGCGACACTTCCCGAAGGGTGAGCAGCTGGTAGGCGACAGCTCCGACCGAGAAGAGGTCCGACTGGCACGTGGCCGGCTCTCCCCGCTCCAGCTCGCGCGCGCGATACGAGCCGCGCCCGGTCGCGCTGAAACGGGCGGTGAGCTCGGGAACCGCCCACAACGCGCGCAACGCGCCGAAGTCGCAGAGGGCCGGCTGGCCGCGCGCCGAGAGCAGGATGTTTCCTGGCGTGATGCTGCCGTGGGTGATCCCCGCGTCGTGCACCGCCTGCAGCGTGTCCAGGAGCTCCAGCACGATCAGCAGCGCCAACGGCGTCGGCAGCATGATCCCCCACGCGGTGAGGCGGGAGAGGATCTGTCCCAGGTTGAAGCCTTCGATGTGCTCGCGGACCACCGCCAGCCGTCCGGAAATCAGGCCCAGCTCGAGCACGTGGAGGATGCCCGGGTGCTGTAGCGCTCGAAGCTGAGCCGTGGTGAGGGCGATCTCGCGCGCGTAGCGCAGGTCGGTGGTTCCCGACTGGAAGAGCTTGATCACCACCGGCTCGGATTCCCCTCGAACCGCCTCGAACGTCTCGGCGAGCTCACCCGCGGCGATCCGCGCCGTCAGGCGGTAGTGTTGACTTGTCACCTGGAAGCCCTGGCCTTGACCGCTTCGAAGCGGAAGCCGCACCAGACGCAGCTGTCGCGCCGGCGCCCGCGAGGGAGCTCGAGCAGGCACCCTGGGCAGCGGGGGCGCTCGCGCGCCGCTGCCGCGGGCTTGTGCGACTTTGAAGCGTCTTGCGCTTCACCGCCTTTGCGCCGGCTCTCGTCCGCGGCCAGCGTCCGCACCCGCGCTTCCAGAAGCTTGAGGCGCAGCTCCAGCTCGGCGATGCGGGCCGCAAGCCGCTCTTCGCATTCCAGCTGCCTAGATGATGGATGGCGGGGCATTGAGCTCGAAGACTGCCATGCAATCCGAAAGACCCGCAAGAATGTGCCTCGCCGAAAATCCCGGGGCAAGCGCAGCGGTCATCTTTGTGCCTGAGCGAACACGCATGTTATGAAATGTCGAGATTGCGTTCCATTCTGCCACCAGGCGGACCCCGCGGGGCGGACATCAGTCCTGACTCGCCTGGAAAAACCCAGACCCTCACCGAGCTCCGCGACCGGGCGGCCGACGCCGAGGCCCGGGCGCAGAGCCTGCTGGCCGACGCCGACCTTTCGCGCTTGTTGGCCACCCCGCGGGAGAAGCGGGAGATCGAGCGGGCCCGTCAGATCTTCGTCAACCGCAACCTGAGGATGAGCAAGATCGACGTGGTCGGCTTCGACATGGACTACACGCTGGCGATCTACCACATGCGCCGGATCGAGCAGCTGTCGTTCGACATGACGCTCAAGCGCCTGATCCAGCACCACGGCTACCTGTCCGAGATCTCGCAAGTCCTCTACGATCACCAGTTCGTGATGCGCGGCCTGGCGGTGGACAAGGCCAACGGCAACCTGATCAAGATGGACCGCTACGGCCACGTGGGCCGGGCGTATCACGGCCGTCAGCCGCTCAGCGACGCGCTTTGGCGGCGTCTCTATCGGGAGCTTCGCGTCCGCTTGAAGAATCCGCAGTACGCGTGGATCGACACGCTGTTCGCCCTTCCCGAGGCTTGTCTCTACGCGGGGATCATCGACCTCGCCGAGTCGCGCGGCCGGACGCTCGACTACGGGAAGCTCTACGACGACATTCGCGAGGCGATCGACACCGTTCACCGCGACGGCAGCTTGAAGCAGGAGCTCCACAAGGACATCGGCCAGTACATCTTCAAGGATCCGGAGCTCGGGCCCGCCCTGCACAAGCTGCGCTCGGGAGGGAAGAAGCTGTTCCTGCTCACCAACTCGCTGTGGGGCTACACCGACGCGGTGATGCGCTACCTGCTGCACGGCGTTCTTCCGGAGTACCCGAGCTGGCGCAACTACTTCGACTTCGTAGTGACCGGTGCCGCCAAGCCGGCTTTTTTCTCCGGCACCGCCAAGTTTCTGGAGGTGGATCCCACCACCGACGAGGACCGGATCATCGGCGAGGCCAGCAGCCTGGAGCGGCTGAAGGTCTACCAGGGAGGAAACCTGGACGACTTCGAGCGGATGACCGGCTTCACCGGCGAGAACGTGCTCTACGTCGGCGACCACATCTACGGAGACATCCTCAAGTCGAAGAAGAGCTCGCTGTGGCGAACCTGCATGATCGTCCAGGAGCTGGAAGAGGAGATCAACTACACCGATTCGCGCAAGGAGGAGATCTCCCGCCTCTCGGAGATCGAGCTGCTGCGGGCTCGGCTCGACGACGAGGTGAACACGCGCAAGACGGCCCTCAACACGCTGGAGCGCCGGCTCGAGCGCGATGGCCTGGACCCGCAGACCCGCGCCGAAGCCGAGGCCGAGCGGCGGCGGTCCAAGCTGGAGTTGGACAAGATCCGGCGCTCGCTGCGGGAGACGGTGGAGATCGCGGACACGCTGGAGCGCGACGTGGAGGAGGGCTTCAATCGATTCTGGGGGCTGCTCTTCAAGGAAGGAAACGAGAACAGCCGCTTCGGCGAACAGGTCGAGCAGTACGCCTGCATCTACACCAGCCGCGTTTCCAACTTTCTCCACTATTCGCCGATGCAGTACTACCGCTCGCCGCGGGACCTGATGCCGCACGAGCGCGCCGGCGCACTGTCCGGCAAGCTCTCGCCGCTGGGAAGCGAAGGGCCGCCGGTGGGCGCGAACAAGGACTGAGTGGGAAGCGACGGACCTTGACATCGTCGATCAGCTTAGCTGTCCGGGCCGTTTCGTCGTCCGCGAGAGCGAGGGCAAGAGCTTAAGAAGCTCTACCCGCCACCTGCCCGATGAGGCCCTACGCTCCCGGTAACACCTAAAAGCTCGCCCAGAGCTCGACTCTTCACCTCAGTGATACGCGCGGTGTAGAACTGGCGCCACGAGGGGACGCGGGTGACGTCCGGCACGGACAGTCCAGAAGGCAAAGACCCAGGCGCGCGGCCGACCGCTGCGAGCACGGTTGGCTTGCGCGATTGGGTCGGGGAGCTGAAGCGCCGACGCGTATTCCGCGCGCTGGTCGCCTACGGCATCGCTTCGTTCGCGGTGCTCCAGGTCGTCGAGCCGATCATGCACGGGGCTCACTGGCCCGAAGTCGTGCTCTCCTACGTGGTGGCCGGATTGGGCGCGGGCTTCCCCATCGTGATCGCCCTCGCGTGGATCTTCGATGTGAAGGGCGGCCGGATCCAGCGGACCGCACCGGCACCCGCCCGCAGCGTAGGAGGCATCCGCGTTGCGCTGCTACTACTGGCCATTGGCGTGGTGGCAGCGGCGCCGGGGCTCCTCTACTACTTCGTCTTCCGCGCCAGCGACGGCAGCCTGCTCACGCGGGGATCTCCTTCCGCCGAGCGCGTCCCTTCCATCGCCGTGCTGCCCTTCGTGAACATGAGCAGCGACAAGGAGAACGAATACTTCTCCGATGGAATCACCGAGGAGTTGATCAACGCGCTGGCCAACATCGATGGGCTTCGCGTCGCGTCGCGCACCGCCGCCTTCGCCTTCAAGGGTAAGAACAGCAGCATCAAGAAGATCGGCGAGGAGCTGAACGTCACCACTGTTCTCGAGGGGAGCATCCGGCGCGAAGGCAACATGGTGCGCGTGGTAGCGCAGCTGATCGGCGCCGCCGACGGCTATCACCTCTGGTCCAAGACCTACGACCGCGAGCTGAAGAGCGTATTCCAGCTGGAGGACGAGCTTGCGCGCTCGATCGCCCAGGCGTTGCGGCCCAAGCTGCTGACTTCCGCGTCGCCAAGTCTGGTGAAGCCTTCCACCGCGAATATGGATGCACACGATCTGTATCTGCGCGGCCGGTTCCTCTGGCAGAAGCGGACCCCGGACTCCCTCACCAACGCCGCCGAGTATTTCCAGCAAGCCGTCGAGTCGGATCCGACGTACGCTCTCGCCTACGCTGGCTTGGCCGAAGCCAGGGCGCTCCTCATCGAGTACGGCTCGGCCCAGAGCTTGGACACGCTGCCGAAGGCGAAGGAAGCCGTGCGCAAGGCGCTGGAGCTCGATGGCAGCCTCGCGGAGGCGCATGCTGCGTCAGGCGCCCTCAGTCTCTACGACTTCGACTGGTCCATGGCGGAGCGCGAATTGCGGCGGGCGATCGAGCTGAAGCCCGACGACGCCTCGGCACACCACCGGTACGCCCTTGTGCTGGTGATGAAGGGCCGCTGCAAGGAAGGACAGGCGCAGGCGGAGAAGGCATCGCAGCTCGATCCAACCTCGCTGGTGATCCGCAACTACCTCACCGTATCCCTCTACTGCGCTCGCGAGTACGGCCGCGCGATCGAGCAAGCGAGGAAGACGCTCGAGCTGGATCCGGGCTTCGCGCTCGCCCGGAGCTTCCTCGCTCTTTCGTACATTGGACAGGGCCGCTACACGGAAGCGGTGCAGGAGCTGGAGAGGCTCGAAGCCACCAATCGATATGTCGGCGACCTGGGCTACGCGTACGGAATCGCGGGACAGCGCGAGAAGGCGCTGCGACTGCTGTCCGACCTCGACGCGCGTTCCCGGACCGAGTACGTCACGCCGACGGTGCGCAGTCTCATTTACCTCGGCCTCGGAGAAAAAGAGCAGGCCCTGTCCTGGCTAGAGAAGGCGGTTACCGCGCGCGACTGGAGGCTGCGCCAGCTCAAGTTTGACCCTCGGTGGGATCCCCTGCGGTCCGAGCCCCGCTTCGCTCGCATCCTGAAAGAGGTGCACCTGGACTGAAACACGCCGGGCCTACCGCAAAAGAGCCTGCGCGGCTCGCAGCGTGACTGCCTTGTCTCGAGAAAGGGGCGCACGCAGCTTCGATGAACACCGTCAGCTTGCGCTGGTGGACGCCTGCGCTCGCTGACGCGCACGCGGTCGTGGTGGTTCCGCCTGAGAACTCCTTGCGCAAGCGCAGCTCATCGCATAAACATGCAAAATATGCATAATGCTTCGGTGGCCATCATCGGCGCGTCCGGGTACTCGGGAATCGAGGCCACGCGGATTCTGGCCGAGCACCCCCGGGTGGAGTTGAAGCTCCTCGCCAGCGAGCGCTGGGAAGGCGATTCGATCCAGAAGCGCCTTGGCATTGGCGGCCCGGTGGGCGCGCTGCAGTACGCGCCAGTGAAGGGATGCGAAGAGGCTGCGAGGCACTGCGACGCGGTGCTGCTGGCGACACCGGTGGACGTCTCGCTGCAGCTGGTTCGGCTTCTCTCCGATTCGCAGGAGTCGGGCGACCCTTCGACTCCAGGCTCGCGTGCGCTCGCCTTACGCTCAGGGCGAGCGCCTTTGGTGATCGACCTCTCGGGCGCTTTTCGCCTGGCCAACGCGGCGTCGTATCCCGCGTTCTACGGCTTCGCGCATCCTCATCCCGAGCTGCTCGCGGCCGCGGCCTACGGCCTTCCCGAGCTGTTCCGCCGCGAGATCGAAGGGGCCCGCTTGATCGCCAATCCGGGCTGCTACCCCACCGCCGCGGCGATCGCCATCGCGCCGCTGCTTCGCGAGGGATTCCTGGACGACGGCTCGATCGTGATCGACGCCGCCTCCGGCACCACCGGCGCCGGTCGGAAGAGCAGCGATGAGTGGATCTTCAGCGAGGTGGACGAGGACTTCCGGGCGTACAAGGTGCTCAAGCACCAGCACGCGCCGGAGATCGCGCAGAGCCTTGCCCGATGCGCAGGCCGGCCGGTGCCGATGACCTTCACCCCGCACCTGCTGCCGATCAAGCGCGGCATCCTCGCCACCGTCTACGCGCGCCTCAAGCCCGGACGGGACCCGGCCGAAGCGGTGACGGCGCTGAAGCGCTTCTATCGATCCGAGCCCTTCGTCACCGTGCTCGACTCTCCCGACGAGGTGACGCTCAAGGGCGTGGTGGGCACCAACCGCTGCGCGATTGGCGCCGCCTGGGATCGAACCCAATTGGATCCCGGGCGACTGGTGGTCATCTCCGCGATCGACAACCTGGTGAAAGGCGCGGCCGGGCAGGCGGTGCAGAATCTCAACATCGCGATGGGCTGGCCGGAAGCGGAGGGCCTGTCCCAACTCAGGGGGTTCTATCCTTGAAGACGCCGATTGGATTTTCCTTCGCCGGGGTGAACGCCGGAATCAAGGTGAACCGCAAGGACGTAGCGTTGGTCCTGAGCGACTCGCCTTGCGCGGCCGCGGGCTGCTTCACCGCCAACAAGGCCAAGGCCGCGCCGGTGCTGGATGCCGAGCCAAGGCTCCCATCGGACAGCGTGCGGGCGGTGGTGATCAACAGCGGCAACGCCAATGCGCTCACCGGTCAGGCGGGATTGGAGGATGTGCAGACCGTGCTCAAGGAGACCGGCAAGCTGCTGGGCATCTCCCCCCAGTCGGTCCTCACCGCCTCCACCGGTGTGATCGGCCACCGGCTCCCCACCAGCAAGATCCTCTCTGCTCTGCCGCAGCTGATCGCCAACCTTCGTCCGGAACCGGAGGCCGCGGCGGAAGCGATCATGACCACCGACACCCGGATCAAGATGGCCACCCAGAGCATCCGGATCGGCGATCGCGAGGTGACGCTGTCCGCCATCTGCAAAGGCTCGGGGATGATCGCGCCCGAGCTGGCCACGATGATCGCGGTGGTCGCCACCGACTGCGCCATCCGGCCGAACCTCTTGGCGCAGGCCCTGCGTCGGGCAATGACCACCACCTTCAACAGCCTCACCGTCGACGATGACATGAGCACCAATGACACGGTGTACGCGCTGGCCAATGGGCGCGCGCAGAATCCGCCCATCGCCGACCCCGGACCGGAGCTCACCCGGTTCACCGCCGCGCTCACCGAAGTGTGCCGCCAGCTGGCCAAGGAGATCGCCGCCGACGGCGAGGGCGCGACCAAGCTTTTCGAGGTGCGGATCTCCGGCGCGCCCAGCGACGAGATCGCGAGGGACCTCGCTCGCGCAGTGGCGGGATCGAATCTGGTGAAGGCGGCGATCTTCGGCGCCGATCCGAACTGGGGACGGATCCTGTCCGCCGCCGGAGCCCGCGCGGGCACCAAGGGCTATGCGGTGGACCCGTTCCAGGCGCGGGTGACGCTGCAGGGCGTACCGGTTTTCGCCCGACAACCCCTGCCGCACGACTCATCCTCGCTCCGGGCGAAGATGCGCGCGCCGGACATCGCCACGGAGATCGACTTCGGCGCCGGCGACGGAACGGCGGTCGCCTGGGGGTGCGATCTCTCGTACGACTACGTGAAGATCAACGCCGACTACTCCTCGCTTCTGGTGCACACGCCGGAGGGCTCGATCGCCAAGGACGATCGGCTGGCCAACTACAGCCCGACCTTCAAGGCGTCGCTCCTGGTCGAGGCGCTCTCGTACATCTCTCGATTCAGCGGCAAGCGCTGCGTGATCAAGTACGGCGGCGCGGCGATGGTCAAAGACTCGCTGAAGAAATCGTTCTGCGAGGACATCACCTTGTTGCGCTCGGTGGGACTTCGCCCGATCGTCGTGCACGGAGGCGGACCGGAGATCACCGCCACCCTGGAGAAGCTGGGCGGCAAGGCGGAGTTCGTGGATGGAATCCGCGTGACGCACGCCTCGGACGTGAAGGTGGTGGAGATGGTCCTCACCGGCGCGATCAACACCGAGCTGGTGACGCTGCTCAACCAGGAGGGCGGCCACGCGGTGGGCGTTTCAGGGAAGGACGGCGCTCTGCTGCGCGCCCGCAAGATCGCCTCGGAGGCCGGGCGCGACCTCGGGCAGGTGGGCGAGGTGACGCGGGTGAACCGCGACTTTTTGGAAATGCTCCTCAATCAGGGTTACGTGCCGGTGATCTCCCCCATCGGCATCGGCGAGGACGGGCTGAGCTACAACATCAACGCCGACGCTGTCGCAGCGGAGATCGCCGGCGCTCTCAGCGTGAGCAAGCTGATCTACCTGACGGACGTGGCCGGCATCCTTCGGCACGGCGAGCTGGTCAGCGACCTCACGGCCCCGGAGCTGGCTCGCGAGCTGGAGGACGGCAGCATCTCGGGCGGGATGAGGGCCAAGGTGAAATCCATCCTCAAGGCCCTCAGCGGCGGCGTGGAACGGGTGCACATCATCGATGGACGCGTGCCCCACACGGTGATCGGCGAGCTGTTCACCGATCGCGGCGTGGGCACCCTGATCACGAGCGGACCGTGAAGCGCGCCTTCCAGCAACCGCCGAAGGGCATCCGGAACACCGCCGAGCGCCGCACCGCGATCCGGCGCATCCTGCGCGGTCGGGCCGTGGCAACGCAGGAGGAATTGGCGCACTTGCTCGCGCGGGAGGGTTTGGAGGTGACCCAGGCCACGCTCTCCAGGGACCTCGCCCAGCTTCGCGCTCGCCGCGTGTCTCGCCCGGAAGGCACCGTCTACGAGCTGGAGCCGGCGCTGGGACTGGTGGGAGATCAGCGGCTGCGCGAGGTCGGCGAGATGGTCTTGTCCGTCGCCGAGAACGGCAGCCTGGTGATTCTGCTCACCCAGCCCGGAGCCGCGCCCGCCGTGGCCCGAGCGATCGATCTGGCGCGCCTTCCCGAGACCCTGGGCAGCCTCGCCGGCGACGACACCATCTTCGTCGCTCCTGCTCGAAGCACATCCGCTCGCAATCTGGCCCGCAGGCTCAAGGGGCTCCTCGGGAGCCACTGAGGCAAGGAGACGCATTTGAAGCGCGACTTTCTACGTTTGTCGGATTGTTCCCGCGCAGAGCATCGCGCGCTGTTCGAACGGGCGCGCGTGCTGAAGCAGCGGCGGCGGGAAGGGCAGCGCGACACCACGCTGGCGGGCCGAACTCTGGTACTGATTTTCGAAAAGCCCTCCACGCGGACGCGCTTGTCGTTCGAGGCGGCGATGTTCCAGCTCGGCGGGCACGCGCTGACGCTCAACGCATCGGACAGCCAGATGGGCCGGGGCGAGACGGTGGCCGACACCGCCCGGGTGGTGTCGCGTTACGCGGATGCGATCATGCTTCGCACCTTCGGCGACGACCGCCTTCGCGCGTTCGCCGATGCGGCCACCGTGCCGGTGATCAACGGCCTATCGGACGGAGCCCATCCGGTGCAGTTGCTCGCCGACTTGTTCACCATCGAAGAGCGACTCGTCAGCGTAGAGGGCAAGACCGTCGCCTTCCTCGGAGACGGCTCGAGCAACATGGCGCGATCGTGGATCGAAGCCGCCGGCCTCTTTCAGTTCCAGCTCCGAATCGGCGCGCCCGCCGCGTACTCCGCTCACCCCGATCATGGCGAAGCACCCTCCGCTCGCCCCGAGCGTAGCGAAGCGGAGTCGAGGGGTCACCCGAAGCCGGGGACAAACCCGGTCCACATCACCGAAGACGCCACCGAAGCCGTTCGCGGCGCGGACGTGATCGCCACCGACGTATGGACCAGCATGGGCCAGGAGGCCGAGGCCCAGAAACGGCGCAAGGAACTGAGCGGCTACCGGGTAGACGAGGCTCTAGTCAAGCGCGCGAAGCCTGGCTGCATCGTGCTGCACTGCCTGCCCGCGCATCGCGGCGAAGAGATCACCGACGGCGTGATCGACGGCCCGCAGTCCGAGATCTTCGACGAGGCAGAGAACCGGCTGCACGTGCAGAAGGCATTGCTCGAGCAGCTGCTCGATGCGCTCCACGCCAGCGAGGTTGTACCGCCGAAGCGAAAATGACAAACCGAAGGCTCAGCGGACCTGTGCCAACTTTGACGATGGACAGTTGCCAGGTGGAATGGCGCGAGGCATTCGCTCGACGCTCAGGTCCACCGAGAACGGCGCCGAGCAGATCGGTTTCTTCTCTCCCGGGACGTCGACCTTGAACACGAACTGCGCATCGCGGGGCGGCGCTTGCCACAGAGGCGTGACCCAGATCGCCGCCCAGTGCCGGGGATCTCGATCCTCCCTCGGCGCTTCGCGGAGCAGCGTAATCATTCCGCCGATCCGATCGTCGTCGACCGCGGTGCCATCCGCTCGCATCACCGAGACCTTCCTCGAGCGCGTGACCTCAAAATCAGTCGCGTCCGCCGCCAGAAGCTCCTCCCACTCGAAGAACGGCAACTGGCGCTCGGGGCTGCCGCGCGCATTGGTGCACACCATCTCCAGCTCCTCGTCGGGAGCCTGGCGGCGCTCGCCGACGAAGCTGGGCCCGAACTCTTCCTCCGGGCCGGGACCTGGTCGAAAGATTACTGCGGGAATTTTGTACTCACTGCCCGACGACGCGCTGCTTCGCAGGCGTTCCGCCACGCAGCCCATGAACGGACCCTCTCGCGGGCCCCAGATCGTCTGGGCGGCCATGTAATCCTGGGCCGCGTACTCGTCCGGCGTGGCGGTGTAACCGATGTACTCGTTGGCCAAACCGATCAGCGCCGAGGTCTCGCGCCGCAGCTGCAGCCGCTCGCGGATCTCGAACCACTGCGCGGTGCTCATCTCCGTCGGGAAGGCGACCAGCGTGAACGAGCCCACCGTCGCATAGCTGACCGGCAGAGTCTCGGGAAAGCTGTCCGGCGGCGCTAGCTGCTTGCTGAGCTTGATGGCGCGGAGCACCTGCAAGTCCAACGCGCCGCGCTTTCCGCCCTGCCCGTCCAGCGCCCGATCTCGAACGCCCTCCCGGAACCCCAGGCCGTAGAAAATGGTGCGATCCCACTCCGAGCCTCCGAGCGCTGCAGCGCCCACCAATGGCTCGGGCGCAAGCCGTTCGGGTGGGCTGGAAGCGGAAGCGCTGCACTCGCGGTCCTTCGCTTGCGAGGTGTGAACGACGGCCCGCCGCGCGGTTACCGCGCCTGCGACCTCCGCGCCTGGCGTGCCCTCGCGCAGCGCCTCGATGGCGCGCGTCAGCTCGTCGCCCATCCGCACCACGTCTCTCAGGTCGCGGCGGATCCGGCGAGGCACGATGTCTCCTTCCGCCCCGTTGAAGAAGGCCACCACCGGCTGCCCGGATCCGCGCGCCCACTTCCGCTCGAGCAGGCCCGTTGCTCGCCCGACGAAGTCGGGGCTGTACAAAGGCGCTCGCGGAACAAGAACCGTGGCGTGAACAGCGAAGAAAACGAGCACGCCGGCGGGCCCATCCGCGCGCCGGATCTCCAGAAGGTTCATCGTTCGGTCCACCGCCCAGAGCCGCGCGCAGTCCTCCGCATCCCAATCCTGATCCACTTCACCCGCGCTGCGAAGCGCTGCGCACGCCTGGGCGGATGGCGGCGATCCGTTGAGCTGGGTGGCGATGGCATGCCGGTTCCAGTTCAACAGAAAAGTGCGTGGCGACCGGTTGAGCTGGAGCGCCCGAGGTGCGGACCCTGAGCGCAGGATCAGCTCAGGCGGGGGATGCGCGCGCGCATCCTCGACGGCGAGCGCGATCGCGGCGGCGATCCGCTGCGCCAGGAACTCGAAGAGCTCGGTGCTGAACCCCGGATAGAACGAAGCGTGCTCGTTGTACGCCAGGGCGGTCCAGAAGTTTCCGGGCCCGTGGTGCGTGTGCGTGGCCGACAGTACGATCGAATCCGGCGGGATCGAAACGCCCTTGTCACCCCATCGGTTCGCCACCAATTGGGCCACTCGGGCGTGCAGCCCGCCGGGGATGGCCACCAAATCGCACGACGCCAGGACAAGTGAGTGTCCTTCCGCGTCCTGGAAGAAAAACGCGCGCGCGTAGAGGCGGCTCCAGTATCCGCGCGAGAGGTTGCCGGCGATGGAGTGCCCTCCGGTTGGAAACCCCGGCGGCGGCGTGATGTCTTGCCGCCCTGCCCCGGCGATCAGCCCTGGACCCTGCGCGGGCCTGGGGACGTCGAAACCCTCCACTTCCATCGGTACTCCGCGATCAGGGAAAGCGAGCTGCGTCAGCGGGCGCATGACCGCGCAGCCAGGCGTGCAGATCGCGCTGGCCCAACAAGCAAGAAGAAGCCGTCGAATCCCGCCCCTCATGTCCCGCAGCATCGTGCAACCAGGGCGCCGGGAAGTCCACGGCCATCTACCGCTGCGTCGAGGCCCGCAGTGAGCCAGTCCTTGGGCTTCTTCGATTTTGGCCGTGCTAACCGGTTAGCACTGAAGGACGCCATGGACGCCACTTACGGGCGGTCAGAGATAGCCATCATGGCCACCTGATTCTCTTCCCATGTGGCGCTGATGGCGCTAATGAGTGCTAACGGTTAGCACGGGGGAGTGAACGATGCGCGCGGTCAGCGTGGTCCAGTTGAGAAACGGCTTGAGCAGGTACCTGGTCGCGGTACAGCAAGGTGAGGAGATCCTGATTCGCGCTCGACGGCGACCGGTTGCCAAGATCGTCCCGATCCGAATCTCGGAGGAAACCGAAGAAGGCGAGCAGCTCCTGGCCGCCGCAGGTTTGCTCAAATTGGGCGAAGGACCGATTCCGAGCTCCTTCTGGTCCAAGCCATCGTTGCGCGTCTCCGCGCAAACGCTTCAGCGCGCCCTCTCGGCGTCTCGAGCGAACCTCAGCTCCACAGGCAAAGCGCGCCACAAACCCAAAACGAAACGGAGGGGGTAACGTGTCGTCCTTCTGGGATGCGAGCGCTGCCATCGCTCTGTGCGCGCACCAGTCAAGAAACTCCCCGCTTCGGCGGCTATTGCGAGAGAACAGTCCGCTGGTCGTGTGGTGGGGAACGCCGATCGAGATTCGCCAGGTTCTGGTCCAAGCCGCTCGCGACCGGACCATCTCCCGGAGCGGGCTCGATCAAGGGTTGGCCCGGCTCAGCGTCCTCCGGCGTTACTGGCACGAAGTGCTCCCCAGCGACCGCCTCCGGGAAATGGCGGAAGGCCTGCTCGACGCCCACGCGCTTCGGCTCGAGCATGCCCTTCAACTCTCGGCGGCGCTCGTCTGGAGCGATGTTCCCAGAGGACGGCGGTTCGTCTGCGCAGACCCGCAGCTGGCTCGGGCTGCCGCGCACCTCCGGTTCACGGTCGTCCGGGCAGACGGAATGCGCGGCGCCGAGGCGCAAGCTGCCGGCCAACGCGGCGCATCGCCGGAAGAGGACGCCTGGGAGAACCCTCTGATGATCTTCTGACCGGTGCTCAGCCCACAACCTCGAGGTACGACTGAATGGATCGCACCGGCAGCTCGCCGCGGGCCAGCGCCTCCAAAGCGTCCACCACCATCCGCGCCGCCTGCACCGTGGTGAAGTAGGGCACGCTCTGCATCAGCGCCTCGCGCCGGATGGAGAAGCTGTCGGCGATGTCCTGCTTGCCGAAGGTGGTGTTGATCACCAGGGCGATCTCGCCGTCGATGATCTTGTCCACGATGTGCGGCCTGCCCTCCTTCACCTTCTGGACCAGCTCGCTTTCGATTCCGCGCTCGGCCAGGTAGCGGTGGGTGTTGCGGGTCGCCACCAGCGTGTAGCCGAGGGCGAGCAGCCGCCGCGCAGGTTCCGCCATCGCCGGCTTGTCCTCGTCCTTCACCGAGATGAACACCTTGCCGCTTCGAGGCAGGCGCGAGCCGGCCGCGATCTGGCTCTTGGCGAACGCCGCCGGAAAGCTATCGGCGATGCCCATCACCTCGCCGGTGGATTTCATCTCCGGGCCCAGGATCACGTCCACGCCGGCGAAGCGCGCGAACGGGAAGACGGATTCCTTCACCGCCACATGCTTGAACTTGCGCTCCTGCCCGTGGCCGAGCTCGTCGAGCGTCTTGCCGACCATGCACAGCGCGGCGAGCTTCGCCAGCGGCACGCCGGTGGCCTTGGACACGAACGGCACGGTGCGCGACGCGCGGGGATTCACCTCCAGGACGTAGACGGTTCCGTTCTGGATGGCGAACTGCACGTTCATCAGGCCCACCACCTTGAGCTCCTTGGCCAGCGCGGTCGCCTGCTCCTTCATCTGCTCGACCACATCGGGAGTCAGCGAGTGCGGGGGCAGCGTGGCGGACGCGTCGCCCGAGTGGACGCCGGCCTCCTCCACGTGCTCCATCAACCCGCCGATCAGCACCTTCCCGGTGCGATCCGCGACCAGATCCAGGTCCACCTCGATCGCCGATTTCAAGAACCGGTCGATCAGCACCGGGTACTCCGGCGACGCGCTCACCGCCTCGCGCATGTAACGGTCCAGCTCGCTCGCGTCGTAGACCACCTCCATCGCGCGGCCGCCCAGGACGTACGAGGGGCGGACCATCACCGGGTAGCCGATCTGCTGGGCCACCCGGAATGCCTCCTCAGAGGAGCGCGCGATCCCGTTCTCCGCTTGCCGCAACTTGAGCGATTCGATCAGCCGCGAGAACCGCTCGCGATCCTCAGCGCGGTCGATCGCATCGGGCGAGGTGCCCAATATCTTCAGCCCCGCCTTTTCCAGCGGCACCGAGAGGCGAAGCGGAGTCTGGCCGCCGAACTGCACGATCGCGCCCAGCGGCCTTTCGCGCTCCGCCACCTCGATCACGTCCTCGATGGTGAGCGGCTCGAAGTACAGGCGATCGGAGGTGTCGTAGTCGGTGGACACCGTCTCCGGATTGCAGTTGAGCATCAGCGTCTCGAAGCCGGCTTCTCGCAGCGCGAACGCTGCGTGGACGCAGCAGTAGTCGAACTCGATTCCCTGGCCGATGCGGATCGGACCGCTGCCCAGGATGAGCACCTTCTGGCGACCGGAGGGCGGCACCTCGTCCTCCTCCTCATAGGTCGAGTACAGGTAAGGCGTGTACGCCTCGAATTCGGCCGCGCAGGTGTCCACGCGCTTGTACACCGGCCTGATCCTCCGCGACTGTCGATAGCTGCGGACCTCCGCTTCCGACTGGGAGAGCAGCTCGCCCAGGTAGCGATCGGAAAGGCCGTCTGCCTTGGCCGCTCGAAGCGCCAGGTCCGGGACGCGCTCGATGCGGCCGAACTCAGCCAGCTGCTCGGAGCGGAGCACCAGCTCCTCGATGTGCCGCAGGAACCAGGGGTCGATGCCGGATAGCGCGTGAACCTGCTCGACCGTCATCCTCTCCCGGAAGGCCTGGGCGATGTACCAGGGCCGCTCGGGGCGAGGCACGCGCAGAGCGTCCTTCAGCGTCCGGTCGCGCTCGGCCGGAGCCGCGGGAAGCTCGATCGGCTCCAGCGCGGACCGCCCCGCCTCCATCGAGCGCATCGCTTTGAGATAGGCCTCCTTGAAAGTGCGCCCGATGGACATCGCCTCGCCCACCGAGTGCATCTGGGTGTTCAGCGTGGTGTCCGCGTGGGGAAACTTCTCGTAATTGAAGCGCGGCACCTTGACCACGACGTAATCGATGGTCGGCTCGAAGGATGCCGGCGTGTCGCGCGTGATGTCGTTGCGCAGCTCGTCCAGTCGATATCCCAGCGCCAGCTTGGCGGCGATCTTGGCGATCGGATATCCGGTCGCCTTCGAGGCCAGCGCCGAGGAACGCGAGACGCGCGGGTTCATCTCGATCACCACCATCCGTCCATCGCGGGGGTGGATGCCGAACTGGATGTTCGACCCGCCGGTGTCCACGCCGATCTCGCGGATGATCGCGATGGCCGCCTGGCGCATCCGCTGGTACTCCTTGTCGGTGAGCGTCTGGATCGGCGCCACGGTGATCGAATCGCCGGTGTGCACGCCCATCGGATCGAAGTTCTCGATCGAGCAGACCACCACCACGTTGTCCGCGCAGTCGCGCATCACCTCCAGCTCGAATTCCTTCCAACCCAGCACCGATTCCTCGACCAGGATGGTGCGGGTGGGGCTGGCCTTCAGACCCGCGCGGCAAACAGCTTCGTATTCGTCGAGGTTGTATGCGATTCCCCCGCCGGTGCCGCCGAGCGTGAAGCTGGGCCGGATGATGGCCGGGAAACCGATCTCCTGGATCAGGCCCTGCGCCTCCTCGAAGTTGTGGGCGAATCCGCTCTTGGGCAACGGCACGCCGATCTTCTGCATCGAGGCCTTGAACTGCTGACGATCCTCGGCGCGGTAGATTGCCTCCAGCGAGGCGCCGATCAGCCGTGCGCCATACTTTTCCAGCAAGCCGGCCTCGGCGATCTCCTTGGCCAGGTTGAGAGCGGTTTGTCCCCCCATCGTCGGCAGCACCGAGTCGGGGCGCTCCAGAGCCAGGATCTTTTCCGCGGACTCCAGGTCGATGGGCTCGATGTACGTGCGATGCGCCAGCTCCGGGTCGGTCATGATCGTCGCTGGATTGCTGTTGAGGAGGACGACCTCGACTCCCTCGTCGCGCAGCGCCTTGATCGCCTGCGCTCCGGAGTAGTCGAACTCGCACGCCTGGCCGATCACGATCGGACCCGACCCGATGATCAGAACCTTCTTGATGTCCTTGCGCTTTGGCACGGTCGCCTCACATACCATGCCCGCTCGCCCCGAGCGTAGCGACGTCAGTCGCGGAGTCGAGGGGTCGCCCCACCCGGGTGCCGCCAAAGCGTCGAGCCGCGCCGCCACGCTTGACACATGGCTTGCCGCGATGTTTGTAGGCGAGAAGCGCGTCCGCTCACGCGTAGCCGATTGGCCAGCCCATGCCTGGCCTGAAAGTAACCGGCGAAGGGGAGCTCTCTTCTCGGGCGGCGTATTTCGCAGCGCATCGTTCTCCTCCGCGGATGGCGAAGCGCATGGGGCTTTTGTCCGCAGGCCAGGTAGGCGATGACAGCCAAGAAAGATCTGAAGAAGAGGATTCGCGCTCGCCAGCGACAGAGCGGCGAGCGCTACACCACCGCGCTCGAGGAAGGTCAAGGCCGAAGCGCCGAGAAGGTCCCGCGTGGAGATAGTGGTCCTGAATGAAATTTCAGATCAAGCCGGGGCGGCGGGGCTCCGCTCTCGCGTCTACGCGTCCTCCGCGCTCTGGGCGCTTCGCAGCGTCAAGCCGGAGCGCGATCTGCTCCTCCGCGCCGTCCTCGAACGCCTTGCGGAAGTGCTGCGCGTCACCGAATCGGACGCCTCCACCGCCCTGCTTCGTCGTGCACTGCTTGACGGCAAGGCAATGCCGCCGCTTCCGAGGGTGCTCGATATGAAGCGCATGCGCGCCTTCCATGCCCAGCGGCTCGCGTTCCGCGAGCGCTTGCGGCTCGGGGTGCGCGGCACGAGCGAGGACGGCCGTGCCATTGCCTTCGAGGCTCCGGATCCTGCCGGCGGAAATCCGCTCGTGCTCGTGGCGATGCTCTCCCAAACGCACAGGCGCGAGCCCGTTGCGTACCTGACGCTGGCATCCGAGTCACTGGCCCGAAAGGAATCCTTTCACGACGTCCTCGGAATGCTCCTTCCGCCCATCGTTCCGACATGAGAATTCGTAGGATGCAACAACGCCGACCCGCTTGGTGACGTTTTCGGAGCGGCTCACAGTGGTGAATGGCTTCTCCTTAATAGTTCTTGCGTGTTTCATCAGCGGTTTCAGTTGGACGGACGGGCACATCGGTCACCGAAGACGATTCTTCTTGTTAAGGGGAAGCCATTCACCACTGTGAGCAGGGTTTTCACATCTCCCTCGAGGCCGTTACCCGTCTCTGAGCGGAGACGTTCGTTCGGCAAGCCCGAGAGTGATGCTCGAGTGCCACCCACGTCCGGTTTGCTCCGTTCCCTCGTATGCCCGGGTCACTCCGTTCCTTCTATGCCCGCTCACTCTGTTCCTTTTGGCCAGTTCGCTCCGTTCCCGATGCGCAGCTCGCTGTGTTCCCTCTCTGCCCGGCCCGCCGGAGCAACCGCCCGCTCCAATCGGGCACCGATCAGTTGATTTCCAGACCGCAATGGCCGGAGAGCGCGGCCACAGACGCTTGTGGCGGCGCGCGGGCAGGCCGGGCCGGCCATTCCGAAGCATGCTCGGTCCGCGCAGGCCTACCGCGCCGGCTGAGCGTGGCGGGCGGCGAGACGCGCCCGGACATCCTCCAGCGACGCGCCGAGTCCCCGAAGCGCGACGATCAAATGGTAGACGACATCCGCCGCCTCCTCGGTGGCTCGCTCTTTATCACCATCCGCGCAGGCGACCAGGAACTCCGCGGTCTCCTCGCCCACTTTCTTGAGCCGCAGGTTGCGATCGGCGAGCAGCTGGCGCGTATAGGACTTCTGCGGGCCGTCCGCCGGTCGCGAGGAAGCGCGCTCGGCAATCACCTGATCCAGCGCGGTCAACGCATCGGGAACGAACGCATCTGCGAAACACGACCGCATTCCCTTGTGACAGGCAGGACCGGCAGGGATCACCCGGGCCAGTACCGAATCTCCATCGCAGTCCGCGGTCAAGCTCACGACCTTCTGCACATTCCCGCTCGTCTCGCCCTTTCGCCACAGGCCGCGCGAGCGCGAGCGGTAGTGCATCTCGCCCGTGGCGATCGTCTTCGCCAGCGCTTCCCGGTCGGCATGAGCCACCATCAGCACCTCGGAGGTGCGCGCGTCCTGCGTCACCACGGTGACCAGGCCCTGGCTCTTCTGGAAATCCAGCGCCTCAAGGTCAAGCATGCTTCCTCCTGCCCTGATCGCCGGTGAGCAGCCGCCGGATCTCCAGGGCGAGCGCGCCGTTGGTGGCGATGGCGCTGCCGCCGAAGGCCGTGGCCTGGCCATCCCAATCGGTGAACGCGCCGCCGGCCTCCTGGACGATGGGCAGCAGCGCTGCGGCGTCCCAGGGAGAGAGCACGTCGTCCACCATCGCTTCCGCTCTGCCGGTGGCGACCAGCAGGTACCCGTAGCAGTCGCCCCAGGTCCGGCTGATCGCCGCGCGGCGCGAGAGGCTGCGCCACCCTTCCAGCCAATTGGGATGCGCCGCGAATCGATCATCGGTCACCAGCACGGTAGCCGAGTGCAGATCGGCGACGCTGGACACCGAGCACCGCGTCCCGTTCCACCAGCAGCCGTGGCCGGGCGCCGCCACCAACGCCTCGCCCACCGCGGGAAAGTACGCGGCCCCGGCGAGAACTTCCTCGCCATTCGCCACCGCCACCAACGTCCCCCACAGCGGCACGCCGCGGACGAACGTCTTGGTGCCGTCGATCGGATCCAATATCCACCGCCGCTGCGCATTGGGAAGATGCGCGCCGAATTCCTCGCCCAGGATCCCGTCGTCGGGAAAGCGGGCCTCGATCCACTCGCGAGCGCGCGTCTCCGCATCCCGGTCCGCGGCGGTCACCGGGGTGCCGTCCCGCTTGGTCTCCACTGCCAAAGCCTTGCGGAAGTGCGAGAGCGCCACGTCGCCGGCCCGGCGCGCCACTTCAGCGACTGCCTGCATCAACGTCCCTGCTTCGTCCTTCATGAAAGCCGCCTCACCATGAATCCGTCTTTCACCAGCGCCCCAGTTTCGTCCTTCATGAAAGCTGCCTCACCGTCAATCCGTCTCTCACCAGCGCCCGCTTGATCTCGCCGACCGAGGTCGTCCCGTCGTGGACGATCCCCGCCACCAGCGCCGCGTCGGCGCCTCCCTCTCGCAGCGCAGCGGCGAGGTGCTCCGCCTTCCCCGCGCCCCCCGAGGCGATCACCGGGACATTCACCGCGTCCGCCACCGCTCGCGTCAGCGGAAGGTCATAGCCGGTCCGAGCGCCGTCCTGATCGATGCTGGTCAGGAGGATTTCCCCGGCGCCCCGCCGCTCGCATTCGCGCGCCCAGGCCACCGCCTCGCGATCGGTCGGGGTGCGCCCGCCGTGGATGTACACGCGCCACCCGCCGCCTTCCCGCCGCGCGTCGATGCTGGCGATCACGCACTGCGCTCCGAACTGGCGCGCGCACTCGGTGAGCACCTCCGGCCGATTCACCGCAGCGGAGTTGATGCTGACCTTGTCCGCGCCGAAGCGGAGCGCCCGGCCGACGTCCTCCGCGCTGCGAATCCCCCCGCCGATGGTCAGCGGGATGAACAGCCGCTCCGCCGTCCGCTGGGCCAGCCCGAGCAGCGTCTCCCGCGCCTCGGAGCTGGCGGCGATGTCCAGGAAGGTGATCTCGTCCGCGCCTTCCAGCTCGTAGCGCTGGGCCAGCTCGACCGGGTCGCCCATGTCCTTCAGGGACTCGAAGCGCACGCCCTTCACCACTCGCCCCTCTTTGACGTCGAGGCAGACGATCACCCGCCGCGCAAGCATCACTTCACCTCGAGCGCCACCGCACCCTTGGTGCTGAACACCGCGCCGGAGTCGACCAGCGCATCGCGGAGCACCAGCCCCAGCGCCTTGAACGATGCCTCGAGGATGTGATGCCGCTTCTTCCCGCGAAGCACGCGCAGGTGCAACGTCACCTTGGCGTTGTCGCAGAACGATCTCATCCAATGGTCATAGAGCGGGTTGGGCAGCGGCCCGCGGTAGTACGCGCGGCCGCCGACGTCGATCGCGGCGTGGACCAGGGCATCGTCCATCGGCACGAATCGATCGGCGTAGCGCACGGCGGTGGCGGGGATGATCTTCCCCACGCCCGTTCCCACCGCGATTGCCACGTCCTCCATCAGGTGGTGCTTGAGATCGCCGTGCGCTCGAACGGAGAGGTCGAGGCCGGAGTACTTGGCCAAGGTGGCCAGCATGTGGTTGAAGAACGGCAGCGGCGTGTCCACCTGCGCCGCGCCGGTTCCGCGCGCCACCTCGATCCGGATCTTCGTCTCCGCCGTTTCTCGGACAATCACGCTCACGCTGCAAACTCCTGCGCAATGGCGCGCCCGTCGAGCGCGCCGGTATAGAGAGCCATCCCCAGAACGGCCGCGGCGACCCCGGTCCTGGCCAGCGCGCGCAGCTCGTCCGCGGTGGAAATGCCGCCCGAGGCGTAGATCGGCAGCGCGCTGGCCTTAGCCACCTCGCCCATCAGCGCTAAATCCGTCCCCTCCATCTGGCCCTCGCGATGCACTGCGGTGACCAGGATCGCCGCCAGCGGCAGCGGGCTGAGAGCCTTCACCACGCCGAGGACATCCTCGGGGAGGACGCGTTGCCAGCCTCGCGTCACCACGCTGCGCCCGCGCACGTCCGCCGCGACGATGAGCCGACCGGGATGGCGCTCGGCCGCACTGCGCAGCCAAGCCGGCTCCTCGAGCGCGCGGGTTCCGACGATGCACCAGCTGGCGCCGCTCGAGAGCAGCTGCGAGATCTGCTCGTCGGTCCGGACGCCTCCGCCCACCTGGACTTCCAGACTCTTTTCGGCGAGGAGGGCTTGAACCACCTGAGCATTCGAGCTTCGACCTGTCGCGGCATCCAGGTCTATCACGTGCAGGCGGCGAAAGCCCATCGCCCGCCAGTTGCGCGCCACCTGGATCGGGTCGCTCAGTCGGATCCGCTCCTGGTCATAGGCGCCGCCCACCAGCTGAACGCACGCGCCCTCGCGCAAATCCACCGCAGGCAACGCAATCAACTGCGCGCCTCCTCGAGGAACGCGGCGATGAATGCCAGGCCTGCAGCGGAGCTCTTCTCCGGGTGGAACTGCACCCCCACGGCGCGGCCCAGCCGGACCGCGGCGGGAAACTCCTCCTCGCCGTGCCGGCTCCAAGCGGTCACCGCGGCATCGTCTTGTGGGCGGCAGACGTAGCTGTTCGCGTAGTAGATGTCCTGGAGGTTGGCGGCGGAGAACAGCGGATCGCGCGGGCGGTCGAGCGTGTTCCACCCGATCTGCGGGACCCGGCCCGAGCGAAGCCGCCGCACGCGCCCGCGGAACAGGCCGAGGCCTTCGCCATCGCCTTCCTCGCTGGTTTCGAAGAACAGCTGCATCCCCAGGCAGATGCCAAGGCAAGGAAGCCCGCTCTCGATGGCGCGGCGCATCCGGTCGCGCCCGGGCCGGAGGCGATCGGCCGCGGGCGAAAACGCGCCCACGCCCGGCAACACCAGCGCGTCGCCTTCGGCGCACTTGAGCGGATCGGGCTCGATCTGCACCGTCGCTCCTCCTCGCGCCAGCGCCTTGGCGAGCGAGTGGATGTTGCCCGCGCCGTAGTCGAAGAGGATCACCTTCACGACGCCACCGATTTCAATGCAGCCAACGCGGCCTCCATCATCTCCCACGGTCCGATCGAGATCCGAAGCGCGTCCCCGATCCCGAGCAGATCCGGGAACGGCCGCACCGCGACGCCCAGTTGCCGCATGGCCTTGGCCTTGCCGAGCGCGTCCTGCACGGGCACCAGAACGAAGTTGGACGAGGAGGGGATCGGCGCGAGGCCCTGCGCGCGCAGCGCTTCCACGAAGCGGGCCCGGTTGGTCACCACGTCCGCGATCCGCGCCTGCACCCACTGGCGATCTTCCCTGAGCGCCGCCACCGCGGCGCGCTCCGCGGAGCCGTTCACCTTGTACGGCCCGCGCGACTTTTCGACTTCGGCCACCAGCTCGCGCGATCCGACCGCGTACCCGATCCGGAGCCCTGCCAGGCCGAATGCCTTGGACATCGTGCGAACCACCAGCAGCTTCTCGCGCCGGGGCGCCGATCGCAGGTAGCCTTCCTCCCCGGAGAACTCGGCGTAGGCCTCGTCGAGAACCACGATGCCGGGAGCCTTCTCCAGCAGGCGCTCCAGCGCGGACCGCGAGGCCATCGTCCCGGTGGGATTGTTGGGCGAGCAGACGTAGATCACCTTGGCGCCGGTGGCCGCGAGCGCGTCGGGATCGATGTCCCAGCCCTTGGCGAGCGGCACCTTCACCGGGGTCAGCGCATTCATTTGCGCGAAGATGGGTACCATCGCGAAGGTGGGGTTTGCCACCGCCAGTCGATCGCCCGGCTCGGCAAATGCGCGGATGGCAGAATCGAGGACGTCGTCCGAGCCACAGCCGGTGACGAGCTCCTCCGGATCCGCCGACGCGTAATCGGCCAGCGCCGCCTTGAGCTCCTTGGCGTAGAGCGCCGGGTAGCGGGTCAAGGTGGCGGTGGATGCTTCGCGGTAGGCGCGCTCGGCCGCCGGGGGAACGCCGAAGAGGTTGGTGTTGTCGCTCAGGTCGATCCGGCACGGCGCTCGATCGGGAGCGTAGAGGACGATGTCGCGATAGGCGCGGCGCGCCAGCTCGAGAGAGGACTGGCGACCGGCGTCGGGCGGCGCCTCGACTGGGCTCGGCGCGAGCGGGGATGCGCTCGGCGCGAGCGGGGATGCGCTTGGCGCGTGCGGAGATGGATTCGTCCGCGAAGGCGATCGGCTCACGGCCTGCCCTTCCACGCGCGAGCTGCCGCGGCGTGCGCGGGAAGTCCCTCCGAGTCCGCGAGCAGCGCGACGTCGTCGGCCAACCGCGCCGCGGCCGATGGATCGACCTTCTGGTACGAGGTCCAGCGGACGAAGTCGAGCACGGAGAGTCCGGAGGCGGAGCGCGCCCAGCCGCCCGTGGGAAGAACGTGATTGGCGCCGGTCATGTAATCGCCGAAAGGCACCGCGCTGCTCTGCCCCAGGAATGCCGCGCCGGCGTTGCGCACCAGGGTAAACGCGGCGCCCGGGTTGGCGATCGCGAGCAGCAAGTGCTCCGGCGCAAACTCCTCGGCGAACTCCAGCGCCTCCTCGGTGCTTCGCGCCCACAAGACGCCGCCGCGCGCGGAAAGCGACTCGCGCACTTCGGCCCGTCCGTCGGCGCTCACCACTTCCACGAGCGCGGCCTGAATGCGCGCGGCGACGCTCTCGCTCAGAGCGATCGCCAGCACGCAGCTCCTCGGATCGTGCTCGGCCTGGGCCACCATCTCGCGGGCGATCGCACGAGGCTCGGCGCTCTCGTCGGCGATTGCCAGCAGCTCGCTCGGTCCCGCCGGCGTATCGATGGCCACGGCGGCGGAGACCTGGACTTTCGCCTCGGCGACGTAGGCGTTGCCCGGCCCGACGATCCGGTCGACCTTGGGAACGGTGCGCGTGCCGTAGGCCATCGCCGCGATCGCTCCGGCGCCGCCGATGCAGAAGAATCGATCTGCGCGCGCGAGCTCGGCGGCGGCGAGCACCACGGGCGAGGGCGAGCCGGAGCGATTCGGCGGCGAGCACACCAAGACGCTCTCCACGCCGGCGACTCTGGCCGGCACGGCCGCCATCAACAGGCTGCTCGCGTAGGCCGCACGACCGCCGGGCGCGTAGATTCCCACTCGCCGGAGTGGATCGGGGCGGCGGCCCACCAGAATTCCCGGTTCCGTCTCGACCTCGACCGCTCTGGGCATGAATGCACGATGAGCTCGCTCGATGTTCCGGGCGGTTCGCTCCAGCGCCTTGCGCAGCTTCGGATCGAGTTGCGCGAGCGCCGCCCGCCAAGCGTCGCGAGGAACCTCCATCGAATGCAGGCGCGCTCCATCCAGCTCGGAGGCAAGCGCGATCAGCGCGCCGTCTCCGTCGCGACGGACCCGCTCCACGATCTCCGCCGTCCGCGCGCGCACGGTGGGATCGGCGCTCGTCCCGCGTTCGAACAGCAGCTGCCGATCATCGGGCCCCAGCGCCGCCAGCGGTCCGGCAAACCGAGGCACCGCGACGGTCATGGCATCAGCCTTTCGATGCGCGTGACCAAAATTCCCTCGCATCCGAGCGCCTTGAGCGAAGCGATGGTGCGGTACACCGAGCCGGCCGACACCACGGCGTGGACCGCCACGTACGCGCCGCCATCCAGGATGTCCACCACCGTGGGTCCCTTCAGCCCGGGCAAGACGTCGCGCACCTTCTCCAGCGTGGCTCTGGGCACGTTGGCCATCAGGTAGCGCTTGTCGCGGGCGCGGATCACCGAGGCAAGCGCCATCACCAGATCGTCCAGCGCCCGCTTCTTCTCCGGCGAAGCACCCCCCGCTCGCCCCGAGCGTAGCGAAGCACCCTCCGTTCGCCCCGAGCGTAGCGAATCAGCCTCCGCTCGCCCCGAGCGTAGCGAAGCGGAGTCGAGGGGTTGCCCCGAGCCGAGCGGCCAAACCGCAGTGAACAGGCGCGCGCTCGATTCCAGGATGGTAGCGATTTCCTGCAGCCCATTGACCTTGAAGGTCGACCCGGTGGAGGTGAGATCAACCACGATGTCCGCGATCCCCAGGTGCGGCGCGATCTCCGCCGCACCCGACACGGGCACGATCTCCACCTGCCGCCCGACCTTCTGGAAGTAGCTGCGGCTCAGCGAGGGAAACGACGTAGCGACCCGCGCCCCGGGCCTGATTTGCTCGATCGACGCGATGCCGCTGTCATCGCGAGCGGCCACCACCAGCCGGCAGCGGCCGAACTCCAGATCGATCAGCATCTCCAGCTGGCGACCGGACTCGGAGATCAGATCCCAACCGGTTACACCCGCGTCGGCTGCTCCGTCGGCCACGAACTCCGGGATGTCCTGCGAGCGAACGAAGATCGCCTCGAACTCTCCACCCAGCGAAGCGGACAGGGCGCGGTCGCCTTGGCTGCGCACCTCCAGACCGGCGTCGTTGAACAGCTCTCGGACGTCCTCCGCCAACCGGCCTTTATTGGGAAGCGCAATTCTGAGCATGCGATTCCATAACGCATTCTCCGGGGGGAGCGCACCTCCCCCGGCGCAGAAGGGGGCGTGTTCGACCCCCCGCTCGTCCCACCGCTCGTCCCGAGCGTAGGGTCGCCATCCGGCGACCCGAAGTCGAGGGACCGCCCGGAGTCAGCACCATCGGCTAATAAATCCCCATGGGTTTCTGGTTGTACATCCTTCGCTGCGCCGATGGTTCCTTCTACATCGGGCACACCGACAATCTGGATCTTCGGATTTCGCAGCATCAATGGGGAGAGATCGATGGGTACACCGCGAAGCGGCTCCCAGTTCATGTTGTCTTCGCTCAAGAGTTCCCCACGCGCCTGGAGGCGCTGGAACGAGAACGGCAGTTGAAGCGCTGGGGCCGTGCAAAAAAGGAGGCCCTGATAGAGCGGGAATGGAGACGCTTGTCGGCTCTCGCTCGTGGTCCGGATCGAAGTGCGAGGTCGCAAGAATAGACTTTGGGCGACCCCTCGACTCCGCGACTGACGTCGCTACGCTCGGGGCGAGCGGTTACTCGTAGCGAAGCGCATCGATTGGATCGAGCAGCGACGCTTTGCGCGCGGGATACAGCCCGAACAAGATTCCGACTCCAGCGCTCACTGCCACGGCGATCACGATGATGTCCGAACGAATCAGGGTCTGCCATCCAAACGTCGTGGCGAGCCATCGCGCAACGAGGACGCCGAAGCCCATCCCGATCAGGCCGCCGATTGCTGAAAGCGTGAGCGCCTCGATCAAGAACTGCGTCATGATGTCGTAGGGTCTGGCGCCAATTGCCATCCGCACGCCGATCTCCCGCGTCCGCTCAGTGACGCTGACCAGCATGATGTTCATGACCCCTATCCCGCCAACCAACAGGGAAACCACTGCGATCCCCAGCAGGAGCTTCGCTCCAGTCCTCGCCGCCTCCTCCTGTGTGCTGGCGATCTCGGAAAGGTTTCGGATATTGAAGTCGTCGTCCATTCCGGGAAGGACGTGGTGCCGATCGCGCAACAGGTTGGTGATGTCCGTCTGCGCGCGCGGCGTGGTCGCTGCAGAGGTGGCGCCCACGAAGACGATGCCGTTGACGAACTTGCCCAGTCCCTTGGAAATTTTGGTTTCGAACGTGCTCACCGGGATGAAGGCGGTATCGTCATAGTCCTGACCCACGGGAGATTGTCCCTTTCTGGCGGCCACCGCGGTGATCTGGAAGGGAACGTTCCTGATCCGGACCATCTGCCCCACCGGATCGGCGTTGGGCCCAAAGAGCTTGTCGACCACCGTTTGCCCGAGGATCACCACCTTGGTCGCGCCGTCGATGTCGGACTGAGTAAAGCGGGTCCCGCTGGACATCGGCCAGTTGCGGATCTCGAAGTACTCGGGCGTGGTCCCGGTGATCCGCGTGGACCAGTTCTGGTCCTCGCTCATGATCTGCACGTTGGCGCCCACGCTCGGCGCCGCGTAGCGGACCGTCGGGACCTCGGTCTGCATCGCCTTGAGATCCTCCCAGGTCAAGGTAGGCTGCGAGCCGAACCCACCGCGCGCGCCACCGGCTCCGCTGGACCCGGAGAGGACGATCAGGATGTTGGTTCCCATCGAGGCGATCGCTTCCTGAACGCTCGCCTGCGAGCCCTCGCCCATCGCCACCATCGCGATCACCGCCGCCACGCCGATGATGATCCCGAGCGCCGTCAAGAACGAGCGGGTCTTGTTCCGGAGCAACGCTCGAAGCGCCACCAGAAATGTTTCCAGGACGTTCACGCGCTCACCTCCTCCTGCGCGGCAGGGGCAGTGGTGGCAGGCCTGGGTTGTTGTCGACGGTCGAGCTGCACCAGGCCGTCCTTCACCATGATCACCCGCGAGGCGTATCCGGCGATGTCCGCTTCGTGGGTCACCAGCAGGACGGTGATCCCCGAGCGGCCCAGCTCCTGCAACAGGGCCATCACCTCGACGCTGGTGCGCGAATCCAGATTGCCGGTGGGCTCGTCGCCGAGGATGATCCGCGGATCATTCACCAACGCGCGGGCGATCGCTACCCGCTGCTGCTGACCCCCGGACAGTTGATTGGGATGGTGGTCGATCCGATCGCCCAGGCCCACCCGGTTGAGCGCCTCGGTTGCCCGGCGAGCCCGCTCGCGACGAGAAAGCCCGGCGTAGACGAGCGGCAGCTCCACGTTCTCCAGCGCCGTGGTGCGGGAGAGCAGGTTGAAGCTCTGAAAGACGAAGCCCAGCGTCCGGTTCCTTAGCTTGGCCAACTGGTCCCGCGTGAGATTCGACACCTCCTGCCCCTGGAGGGAATAGCGACCCGTGGTGGGTCGGTCCAGGCAGCCGATGATGTTCATCAGCGTGGACTTTCCAGACCCGGACGCGCCCATGATCGCCACGAACTCGCCCTGCGAAACGCTCAAGGTGACCCCGCGCAGCGCGGGAACTTTGACGTCCCCCATCTGGTAGACCTTGCTCACGTCTTGCAAATCGATGAGGGGAGCCGCAGCAGTCATGGTGAGAGCCGTCGCAAGCTAGAACAGCCGCGGGCCGCGCGGCGGTCCTCCGCCGGGAAGCGGACCCTTCTGCTCTCCGCCCGTGGTACCGGTGATCGCAAGCTCCGCCTCGTGCAGATCTCCATCCACCAGCTCGCTCACGGTGCCGTCGCTCAAACCGATCTTGACCGGAACCGGCTGGGGACGGTTCTCCCGGAGGACCCAGACCACGCGCTCGTTGGGCGGAGGTGGACCGCGGTCCCCACCTTGAACGCCATCTGGACGGGGACGACGTGCCTCGCCGGGCATGCGCGCAGCGACCCGACCCGGAGGTCCACCGCCGCCGGCGCTGGCCACGCGCGTCTGCAGCATCTCCGGGGGCGGCTTGAAGCGAAGGGCAGCGTTCGGCACCTTGAGCACGTCGTCTCTCTCCGCGTAGATCATCGTGACGTTGGTGGTCATCCCGGGCCGGAGCTTGAGGTCCCGATTGTCCACGTCGATCACCGCATCGTAGGTGACGACGTTCTGTATGGTCTGCGCGGCATTTCGAATCTGGCGAATCGTCCCCTGGAAGCGCTCGTTGGGATAGGCGTCAACGGTGAAAGTGACCACCATCCCCGCGCTCAACTTGCCTACGTCTGCCTCGGCCACGTTGGTGTGCACCTCCATCTTCTTGAGGTCCTCGGCAATGGTGAACAGCGTGGGCGCCTGGAGCGAGGCGGCCACCGTCTGCCCAACGTCCACGCTGCGGGAGATCACCACGCCATTGATGGGCGAGATGATCGAGGTGTACTCGAGATTGATCTGCGCCTGATGGAGCGCGGCCCTGGCCTGCTCCACGGCGCCGTTGGAAGCTTCGACCTGCGCCTTGGCGGCCAGCGCGTTGGTCTCGGTGGTGTCGTAGTCCGCCTGGGAGATCAGGTTCTTGGCAAGAAGGTCCTTGGCGCGCGCGGCCTGACGTTGAGCGTCGATCGCCTGCGCTTTTGCCTTCTCCAGGTTTCCCTTCGCGGCAACGTAGTTGGCGCGGGACTGCTCGACCGCGGCCTCGAAGAGCTGCGGATCAATTTTCGCGATCAGCTGGTCCTTGGTGACGGGCGAATTGAAATCGACGTTCAGCTTCGCAATGCGACCGGAGACCTGGCTGCCCACCTGCACCGTGACCAGGGCCGAGACCGTTCCCGTGGCAGTAACCTTGGCGATCAGCCGTCCGCGCTGCACGGCGGCCGTGTCAAAGCGCGGTTCATTGCTGGCTCCCCTTCGCCGAAGCAGATACCACCCCGCAGCGACCAGGAGCGCCACGGCGACGGCGATCCAAATCGCACGCTTTCTACCATTGCGTTCAGTCGTCTCAGCCATGTGGACACCGCCAAAGCGCTTGAACCATTGTCCGGTGATAAATGTTCTCCCGAGGGTGAACAAGGCAAAAAGGTTAAGCCGCCGTGCCTTTTCTCATAAAAAGTGTGAAGTTGCGCGGGCGCCTCGGTCCTGATTGACCCGCCCACCGTCTTTTGCACGGCGGCCGAGCGAGGACGAACAGCCTGCTGCCCGCGCGATGAGGCCGGCAGATAGCTCTCGATCTCCGGGCAGGCATGCGGTCGGTCCTGGGCGAATGCCGGTCGTATGACTTCGCAGCACACCGCGGAATGCCGATGTTTCATTGGATCGAGGGTCAAGGCATGTGGCCGGATATGCACAGCTCGAGAGGTGGCGGCGCCGTGCTGGGCCGATCATCCAGAGCGAGCGGAGGGGCCGGAGTTGTCGCCGCCCGAGACCGACATTCGATCAAGGCCCTCCGCTCTTCGATCAATTTGTTCCGGCGAGATCCAGGGAGCGCTCTCGCTCGCTCGGTCCGGCTGACTCGCGTCGGCTTGCGCGCTCGCCTGGCTGTGGCGGTGATCATCGAGGCGGATCGGGCGGTGGTGGTGAGGCGAGAAGGGCTTCCACAGGAGGTGTGGTTCGCACGGAAGAGGCCTCCTTCCGAAGACCTTTGGCGTCGGACTTCGGAGGGCAGCGAGCCCACGGCGGTGGAGGACCTCCGGGAATCGGAGCCCGAGCACTTCGAGAGTTGGGCTCCGCTCAAAGCGCTTTCCTATCTCGGCGTCGCGCTGCGAACGGGCGAGGGAGTCGGCATCGGAGCGATCTGCGCGATCGACTGCCGGACGCGCAAATGGTCGAAGGAGGATCTCGCGCTCCTCGAGGGAATCGCCGAATCCGCAGCGGCGGAGATCGAGCTGCAGCGCGCGCTTCACGAAAAGAACTTGGCGGCGCGAGACGAGAGCGAGCTGCACGGCGTGCCCGACAGCGACGCCCGGTTTCGCCAGCTGCTGGATGCGAACCTGGTGGGGATCATCTTCGGAGACGCCGGCGAGGTGATCACCGGCTCCAACCAGACCTTCTTGCAGATGATGGGCTACAGCAGAGGCGATCTGGCCGCGGGCAAGCTGCGGTGGCAGGAGATCACCCCGCCCGAGTACCGCGAGCTGGACCAGAACGCGCGCGAGGACAGCCTCACACGAGGCGCGAGCAAACCCTACGAGAAGGAATACCTGCGCAAGGACGGCAGCCGCGTGCCGGTGCTGGTCGCCCCGGCGCTCCTGGATCAAAGAGGTCAGCGCTGGGTCTCCCTGGTGGTCGACCTCACCGACGTAATCCAGGTGCGGGACGAATTCTTGTCCATCGCCTCGCACGAGCTGAAGACTCCGCTCACGCCGTTGCGCCTCCTGTTGCAGAGCACTCTCAGAACGCTGCGGTCCCAGGGCGAGCCGCCCTCGAGACAGTCGGTGGCGCAGAAGCTCGACAAGGCGGCGCGGCAGGTGGACCGGATCACCCGGTTGATCGATGACCTGCTGGTAGTTTCGCGGATCACCGCCGGCCGGCTGACATTGGCCACCGAGAAAGTCGATCTGGCAGAGGTTGCCCGCGAGGTAGTGGAGCGCTTCCGCCTGGAGTCAACCGTTGCAGGCTCCTCGATCCAGTTGCGCACCGCAGCGGCAGAAGGAGAGTGGGATCGAGTCCGGATCGAGCAGATCATCGCCAGCCTGTTGACCAACGCCATCCGCTATGGCGCGGGCCGGCCGATCCAGCTGAAGGTGGAATGTCGAGAACGGACGGCGATTCTGCAGATCGTCGATCACGGGATCGGCATCTCGGCGGAAGCGACCGAGCACATCTTCGAGCGCTTCCAGCGCTCGTCCTCGCCCACCGCACCGCACGGCTTGGGGCTCGGGCTCTACCTCACCCACCAGATCGTCCGGGCGCACGGCGGGGCCATTCACGTCCGAAGCCAGCCTGGGGCGGGCTCTACCTTCACCGTCGAGCTGCCGCGCTTCCCCGCCAGCTGAGCCCGGCCTCAGCCAGCGATTCGGTCTTCCGTTCTAGTCAATCCCACGTGCGCGGGAAGGCTGATGAAGAACGTGCTTCCATGTCCAATCCGGCTCTCGATCCAGATCTTCCCGCCGTGGGACTCGACCAGTCCTTTGGCGATCGACAGGCCCAGGCCCAGGCCGCGCCCCGTGCCGGGATCGGCCTGCCAATAGGATTCGAAGACGTGTGTCTGATCCGCGTCCGATATCCCGGGTCCGGTATCCGTCACCGCGAAGATCACGTCGGAGCCGCCGGGAAGGGCTCGCACCGAGATCGCCCCGCCCTCGGGCGTAAACTTGATCGCATTGCCGAGCAGATTCGAAAGCACTTGTAGAATGCGCCCCCGGTCGCATCGGATCTCGGGGAGAAAATCATCCGCCTTGGCGTCCAACCGGATCGACTTGGCCTCCGCGATCGGAGCATGAAGCTGCACCACCTCACTCACCAGCGGCGCCACGGGTTGCTGCGCCAGTTGGAACGCGAGGTGCCCAGCCTCCATGCTGGCGAGGTCGAGCAGGTCCGAGATCAAGCGCTTCATCCTCTCCGCCGAGTGGAGGATGGTCTCCAGGTGTTTGCGCACGCGCGGGTCCTCCGACGACCCCTGGGCCCGGGCCAGCAGAGCCGCGGCGGTCACGATCGAGCTGAGCGGGTTCCTCAGGTCGTGCGACACCACCGCCAACAACTTGTCTCGTGCCTCGGTTGCGCGCTCGGCCTTTAGACGCGCTTCCCGCTCGGACGCCAACAGGCGCTCGCGTTCCTGGAGTCGACGCTCGCGGTCCATGCCGGTGGAAATCTCGCTTGAAACCAGGCGCAAGCTGTCGAGTGCGTCCGCGGTCAGCGGCTGGGCAGCATATACGGCCAGCACGCCCAGCAGTCGGTCTTCGCTCGCCAGTGGGTAGCCGGCAAAGGCAACCAATCCCTCTCGGTACGCCCACTCCCAGTCTGCGGTGCGCAAATAATCTGGGAGCGAATCCCACGCGAGCGGCTTTCGCTGCTGCGCGATCAGGGCGATCTGGGAATCTGGTCGCTCGGGAAGACTGTCGCAGGCGATGCCTGCGCTCGCAACCAACTCCAGGCCTTCGTCCCCAGAACAGGCGATCCAGATCACGGCGCAGGCGATGTCCAGATGCGCGATCACCTCCTCGGCGCAACGCCGCAGCCTTTCGGCGACCGACTCGGTTTCACCGATCGCAGCGGACACCTCGGCCAGCAGCGCCGTCTGGCGGATGCGCTGCCTGAGGGAAAGCTCGTTGAGGATGAATTCCCTCTGGATTCGACGCAGCTCGTGCAGCTGTGCGAGCAGCCGCTTGGGGACTTCCGTTGCCACCACCTCGCGAATGAGCTCGGGCGCGACCGGCGGCGATTGCGCCGGCAGGCTATTGCGCAGCACCACCGTGGTCCCGAGCGAGGGGGACGACTCGATTTGAAGCTCATCCACCAGGCTGCGCGCCATCCGGATCCCAAATCCCTCCTCCGAAGCCGCTGCTTGATCTCCCATCCCCGGCCCCTGGTCCTGAATTCGGATCGCGAGCATCCGCGAAGCTTGGCCCTCGAGGAAAAACTCCAGCTTCCCTCCGCCGGCGTGCTGCAGCGCATTGAGGGCGATTTCAGACGCCGCGGTCCCAAGCTGCGTGCTCTGCGCGGAGTTGAACCCGACCAGGCCGGCAATTTGGCAGGTTCGCCGTTGGGCCAGAGTGAGATCCTCGTCGCTTTGAAGGTGGAGCGTGAGCAACGGCTCCAGGGATGGGACACTGCCTGCAGAATTGTCTTCGCTGGCAGCCATCGGACCCATCCCGCAAAAACCGCGCCCGGCGACGCGTGTTGCAGCGGCAGACTCTCCGACGCTGCCAAGGCAAAGTCAACGTCGCCCGGGCGGGCGAGGAAGTTTGGACCTAAAGACGGGTGATTGTTCAGCAAGGCGGCTATTGCCGGGCTCGGCTCCGTTCCCCAGAGGGTCTGGCGCGATTGCCTCAAAGCGTGAAGCTTGACACCTTCCGCACGGAGTGCGTAAGGGATTTCACGAGGTTCCATGAGCTCTTCCGATCACGAGCCAACAACCCAAGACGGCGATGGCGCGGGCGGACGGCAGGAAAGCGTCGCTGTGTCGCAGGCCACCGCGACGCCGGCGCAGGCCCTCGAGCCATCGGCTGGCCTCGATTTCCCGGTCGTAGGCGTGGGCGCTTCCGCGGGTGGATTGGAGGCGCTCGAAGCCCTCTTCAAGCGCGTCTCGCTCGACCATATGGCCTTCGTCGTGGTGCAGCATCTTTCGCCTGATCACGAAAGCAATCTCACCGGTCTGCTGGCGCGAGCGACCAACATGAGCGTGGTCACCGCTACAGACGGAATGCGCGTCATCAAGAACCGCGTCTACGTTCTGCCGCCCAACGCCGAGATGGAGATGGAAGACAGCGTCCTTCGCTTGCGCCCCTTGCCAACCAACCCAGAGCCGCGCCGCCACGTAATCGACCAGTTCCTGCGCTCGCTGGCGGCAGATCAGGGATCCGGCGCGATCGGCGTCGTCCTCTCGGGCGGAGGGAGCGACGGCACGTTGGGCCTCAAGGCGATCAAGGCCGAGGGAGGAATCACCTTCGTTCAAGATCCCGGAACGGCCATCCAGCCCGGGATGCCGCAGAGCGCTCTGGATTCCGGAAGCGCTGACTTCTGCATGCCCGCTGGAGAGATCGCCGACGAGCTGATGCGGATCAGCTCGCACCCGTACCTGGCCAAGATCAGGCCACCGCGCAAAACGAGCGCGGAAACCCTGCAGAAGCTGCTGGGGCTCCTGCGCAAGGTATCCGGGGTGGATTTCCTGCAGTACAAGCACAGCACCATCGAGCGGCGAATCGAGCGTCGGATGGCGCTGCATCGGCTGGACAGAATCGAAGACTACCTGCGGTACGTGGACGCGAACCCGACCGAGCTGGAGGTTCTCTATCGGGACATCCTGATCGGGGTCACCAACTTCTTCCGCGATCGGGAGATGTTCAACGAGCTGCGGAACACGGTGTTCCCCCGAATTTTCGAGCACCGCTCCCACGATCAGCCGGTCCGAATCTGGTCCGCCGGATGCTCTTCCGGGGAAGAATCTTATTCGCTGGCGATTTGCCTGTTGGAATACCTGGGAGACCGGGCCGCCGATTACAAGATTCAAATCTTCGGCACCGACGTCGACGACGACGCGATTCGCACCGCGCGACACGGAAGCTATCCGAAGAGCATCGAGCTGGACGTCTCGCCGGAGCGGCTGCAGCGGTTCTTCTCCCGCAGCGACAAGGAGTATCAGATCAGCCGAAACATTCGGGACATGGTGATCTTCGCCACGCACAACTTGGGCAAGGACCCGCCCTTTTCCCGGGTAGAGCTGGTCTGCTGCCGCAACGTGCTCATCTACATGCAGCCGGCGCTGCAGAAGAAAGTGGTGCGAATCTTCCACTACGCCTTGAACCCGGATGGATTCCTGGTTCTCGGCACGTCGGAAAGCGTAGGGGACGCCGCCGATTTGTTTTCGCTGATCGACCGCAAGCTGAAGATCTACTGCAAAAAGAACGCTCCGCCTGCGGCGGTATTCGACATGGTATTCGGTCAGCTCGCCGGCCACGTCGGACCGGAGCAGCGTCGGACAGAGCTGACGAAGCCGATGCTGCCGATGATGTCGGTGCAGCAGCTGGCGGATCGAAAGGTGATCGAAAGGTACGCGCCGCCCGGCGTGGTGATCAACGAGTCGCTCGACGTTTTGCAGTTCCGCGGACGACTGGGCGCTTACCTGGATCCGACGCCCGGCGCGGCAACCTTGAACCTGCTCAAGCTGGCGCGGCCGGAGCTGTTGGTGGAGCTGCGCAGTAGCATCCATCGCGCGCTGACCGAGAACTTGCCGATCAGCTCGGCGAAGATCCCCCTGAAGCAGGGCAAAGAGATGACGATGGTGGTGATTGATGCCCTGCCGCTGCAGGAGCCGGGAAGCCGGAGCAAGACGGTATTGATTCTGTTCCGCGATGTGATGCCGGCCCTTTCCGAGCCGGAACGCTCCGAGGAGCAGTCGGCAGATCCTCGCTACATGCAGATGGAGCGCGAGCTGTTCACCACCAAGGAGTACCTGCAGTCGGTGATCGAGGAGCTGGAGACCGCCAACGAGGAGCTGAAGAGCTCCAATGAGGAGCTGCAGTCTTCCAACGAAGAGCTGCAGAGCACCAACGAGGAGCTGGAGACGTCGAAGGAAGAGCTGCAATCCACCAACGAGGAGCTGGGCACGGTCAACGAGGAGCTTCAGAACCGGATGACCGACCTCGGCCGCAGCACTGACGACCTGCAGAACGTCCTGACCTCGAGCCAGATGCCGGTGCTGATCGTCGGCATGGACCTGCGCCTTCGCCGCTTCTCGCGAGCCGCGGAGGACCTTCTGGGCTTGATCCCAGGCGACGTCGGTCGGCCGATCGCACATCTGAAAGTGCTGACCAGCTCGCAAAAACTGGAGCAGCTGGTGTCGGAAGTGATCAATTCCATGGCGCCGAAGGAGCTGGAGGTGAAAGCCGGCGACGAAGCTTCGTACGCAATGCGCATCATGCCGTACAAGACGGCCGAGCATGCCATCCGCGGGGCGGTGATCGAGCTCATTTCTCAGGAGCCCGCCAAGCGCGAAAAGCGCTGAGGGGGTTCCAGGGTGGCGAGCTACAGCAACAAGTCCACGGACGAGCTTGCCGCGATGTTGGAAGACTTGCGCGAGCAGAAGCCGCCTCACGCTGCCGGCGGGGTTTCTCCTGACACTGGGAGGCTGATCCACGAGCTGCAGGTGCACCAGCTCGAGCTGGAGATGCAGAATCGCGAGCTGCGTGAGACGCAATCCTCCCTGGAGGAGTCTCGCACCCGGTACGCCGACCTGTATGACTTCGCGCCGGTTGCCTACCTGACCCTGGATTTGGATGGCCGGATCATCGAGCTCAATTTGACCGCCTGCACCATGCTCGGTCGAGAGAGGGAGAAGCTGATCGGCCTTTCTCTCCCTCAGGTGGCACCGATGCGGGAGCCCCACGTTTTCTGGTCTCACTTGAGCAGCTGCGTCGAAACCGGGGGCCGCACCGTCAGCGAGCTGTCGCTCAATACGCAAGGCAGCGGCCCGATCACCGTGGAGATGGTCAGCACGCCGGCGACAAGTCGGCAGCAACGTCTGGTCACCTTCCGCACTGCCTTCACCGACGTGACGCTCAGGAAGCGAGCCGAGAAGGCGCTGCAATTCTTGGTGGACACCGGAATTGCGCTCAGCGAAACGCTGGACCCGCAGCGATCGCTCGATCTGGTGGCCCATTTGGCCGTCCCGAAGTTCGGGACCGTTTGCGTCGCGCAGATCACCGAAGAGGGTGAGAACGCGAGCTTGACGGGCGCTGCCCATGCCGACGCCCACCAGGTCCGCCTTCTCACGGAGCTCAAGCAGGCGTTCACCCTTTTCCCTGGAATCGCGGAGCGGGTCTCCAGCGTCGTCAAGTCCGGTGAGGCGATTACCGTCCCCGTATTCCAGGCGACCAACCCGTTTTCTGCAGCTCCGGACCTGTTGCGGTCGTGGCAAATCCGGGAGCTCGGGATCGGATCGTTGGCCGTCCTGCCACTCCAGGCGCGTGGGCGAACGTTCGGGGTCCTCATCCTCGGTCGTAGCCCGAAGCAGAACCCTCTGACTCCCGACGAGCTGAATCTGGCCGAGGTCTTTGTCCGGCGCGGCGCGCTGGCGATCGACAACGCTCAACTGTACGAGCAGGCGCGGCGCGCGACGCACACGCGAGACGAAGCGCTGGCCTTGATCTCGCACGATCTGCGGGGTGGGATCGCCAGCATCGCCTGGAACGCGCAGCTGTTGCTCTCGCAGATGGGGGTCGAGGAACAGGCCGGCCGGCGACAGCTCGAGCTCATCGAGCAGGCTGCGGTGTGGATGAAGCGCCTGATCGGCGATCTGCTCAACGCGTCGCAGATCGAGAGCGGAACGTTGAAGGTCGATTTGGAGCCGCTCCGCGCGCACCAACAAGTGAAGGAGGCGGTTGCCCTGATGGGTTCCGAGGCAGCCGAAGGCTCGGTCCGCCTGGAGATGGATGTGCCCGAGGACATGTTGATCCTCGGCGACTCGGAGCGCTTGCATCAAATCCTGCTCAACCTGCTCAGCAACGGCGTCAGGTTCAGCCCCCAGGGCGGGCGCGTCCTGGTGCGAGCGCGAGCCCAGGATGGCGAGGCGCGCTTCGAGGTGGTCGACGAGGGCCCCGGGATCGCCGAAGCGGATCTCCCGCACATTTTCGAGCGCTACTGGCGCAAGCTGAAGGGTGGCAAAGGCGGCATTGGGCTGGGGTTGTTCATCGTCAAGGGAATCGTCGAGGCCCACGGCGGGAACATCTCGGTGGAGACCCGGCCGGGGCAAGGGGCCAAATTCTCATTCACGCTTCCGTTGGCCGAGATTTCCGGGCGCCAGGTACCTGGTCTCGCCCGCTCGCCCCGAGCGTAGTGAAGCGGAGTCGAGGGGTCGCCCCAATCCGCTCGCCCCGAGCGTAGCGAAGCGGAGTCGAGGGGTCGCCCCGGCCGCTCGCCCCGAGCGTAGCGACGTCAGTCGCGGAGTCGAGAGGCCGCCCGGGTCTGCCTTGACACAAATCGCAACACGCCGCCGATCTGCAGGACCCACCGCTGCTGCTTTGCTTGACGGCTGACGGCCGATCGCACAGAAAGTAGTCCTCACAGCTTGAAAGGAGCCATCAAGGTGAAGCACTTCCTGGCGATCACTGTGTTCCTCTGCAGCGCCTCGCTCGCGATCGCGGACGAGGGAATGTGGACGTTCAACAACTTTCCCTCCCAGAAGGTGAAGCAGAAGTACGGGTTCGAGCCCAGCAAGGAATGGCTGGACCACGTGCGGCTCTCCTCCGTTCGATTGGCGCAAGGCTGCTCGGCGAGCATCGTTTCGCCCAATGGATTGGTGATGACCAATCACCACTGCGCTCACCAGTGCATCGAGCAGCTTTCCACCGCGCAGAAGGACTACGTGGCCAGCGGCTTTTACGCCAAGACTGACAAGGACGAGATCAAGTGCCCGGTGCTGGAGGCAAACCAGCTGGTCCAGATCACCGACGTAACCGACCGGGTCAATGCCGCGACGAAGGGCCTGACCGACAAGGCGTACAACGACGCGCTCAAGGCAGCCTCGGCGAAGATCGAAAAGGAATGCACCACCGGGACGGACGTGCGCTGCGACGTGGTCGAGCTGTACCACGGCGGTCAATACAACCTTTACAAATACCACCGATACCAGGACGTCCGGCTGGCCTTCGCGCCCGAGTTCGCCATCGCCTTCTTCGGAGGCGACCCGGACAATTTCATGTTCCCCCGCTACGACCTCGACGTGGCCTTCGTGCGCATCTACGAGAACGACCGGCCGGCGCGAACCGAGTATCTCAAGTGGTCCCCCGAAGGCGCGAAGGAAGGAGACCTCGCGTTCGTCTCCGGGAATCCGGGAGGAACCAGCCGCCTGTTGACCATCGCCCAGCTCGAGTACCAGCGGGACATCGCGCTGCCCTCCGCGCTGCTGCGTTTGGCCGAGTTGCGCGGGCTCTTAACCGAGTTTGCAGATCGCGGGCCGGAGCAAAAGCGGATTTCCAATGGAATGCTCTTCGGCGTCGAAAACTCGCTCAAGGGACTGAAAGGGCGCTACGAAGCCCTGCTGGACAAGAACTTTTTCGCCTCCAAGGTCGCCGCCGAGCAGGCCTTCCGATCGAAGATCAATCTCGATCCCGCCAAGAAGCGTACGTACGGGAGCGCCTGGGACACGGTGGCCAAGGCCACGAGCGAGCTGAAGCAGATCCGAAACCCGCTCGGGCTCCTCGAGCAGGGGTCCGGGCTGAGCGGATTCCCGTCCCAGGGCTCGGGATTCATCTCCCAGTTGTACGGCATCGCCAAGGTGCTGGTCAGATCGAGCGAGGAGTTGCCCAAGCCGAACGAGCAGCGCCTGAAGGAGTACGTCGACTCGCGGATGCCGGTGCTCAAGCAGCGGCTGTTCTCCACCGCGCCCATCTACGACGAGTTCGAGATCACCACCCTGACCTTCTCGCTGACGAAGTTGCGGGAGGTGCTGGGCCCGGACGATCCGACGGTGAAGAAGATCTTGGGCAAACAGTCCCCGCGCGAGGTGGCCACCGCGCTGATCCACGGGACCAAGCTCAGGGACCTCAAGGTCCGCCAGGCGCTCTTCGACGGCGGCAAGAAGGCAGTCGACGCGTCCGACGATCCGATGATCGCCTTTGCGCGGAAGGTCAATCCCGATGCGCGGGCCATCCGCAAGAAGTACGAGGACGAGATCGAATCGGTTGAAAAGAAAAATAACGAGCTGATCGCCAAGGCCAGCTTCGACATCTACGGAACCAGCACCTATCCCGACGCGACCTTCACCGCGCGCCTGTCCTACGGACAGGTCAAGGGCTGGGACGAGAACGGCAAGTACGTAAAGCCGATCACCAACATGGCCGGGGCATTCGAGCGGAATACCGACCGCGAGCCGTTTGCGTTGCCGAAAAGCTGGCTCACCGCGAAGAGCAACTTGAACCTCGGCACGCCGATGGACTTCTGCACCACCAACGACATCATCGGGGGAAATTCAGGCTCGCCGGTGGTGAGCAAGAATGGGGAGGTCATCGGGCTGGTGTTCGATGGGAACATCCATTCGCTCGGCGGCGAGTACGGTTTCGACGAGGCCCTCAACCGGACGGTGGCGGTTCACAGCTCGGCGATCCTCGAATCGCTGGGGAAGATCTACGGGGCCAACCGGATCCTCGACGAGCTGCGGCCGCAGCAGGGATCCGGCGGGAAGTAGTCCGTTCAGGTCGAGCGTCAGTTCAGGGCGCCTCCGTTCAGGTCGCCTCCGTTCAGGTCGAGCGTAGCGCCGATAGGCGCGGAGTCGAGACCTCCAATTGGGTTGCCGCGGATGTCTCGACTCTGGTTTGCGAAGCGTGTTTCAAGTTTGTCGTGCGGCTTGGGCGACCCCTCGACTCCGCTTCGCTACGCTCGGGGCGAGCGGATTGGGCGACCCCTCGACTCCGCTTCGCTACGCTCGGGGCGAGCGGATTGGGCGACCCCTCGACTCCGCTTCGCTACGCTCGGGGTGAGCGGTTACTCCCACTCGATGGTGGCGGGCGGCTTCGACGAGATGTCGTAGACCATCCGGTTGATCCCTCGAACCTCATTGGTGACCCGGGTGGAGATGCGCCCCAGCACGTCATACGGAAGGCGCGCCCAATCCGCGGTCATTCCATCCACGCTGGTGACGGCCCGCAGCACGGCCGTGTGCTCGTAGGTCCGGTCGTCGCCCATCACCCCCACGCTCTGGACCGGCAGCAGCACGGCGAATGCTTGCCACAGCTCCTTGTACAGCTTGGCGGCGCGGATCTCCTCCTGGATGATCGCGTCCGCCCGTCTGAGCATCTCCAGCCTCGGCTCGGTCACCTCCCCCACCACCCGGATGGCCAGCCCCGGACCTGGGAACGGTTGGCGCGAGACCACCTCGTCGGGGAGCCCCAGCTCCCGCCCGAGCACGCGGACCTCGTCCTTGAACAGCTCCCGCAGCGGCTCCACCAGTTTCAGGTTCATCACCTCGGGCAGGCCGCCGACGTTGTGATGGCTCTTGATCGTCGCCGAAGGCCCCTTGAAGGAGACGGACTCGATCACGTCCGGGTACAGCGTTCCCTGCGTCAGGAAGCGGGCGTCCTGAACTTCGCGCGCCGCCTCCTCGAACACCGCGATGAATTCGCGCCCGATGATCTTCCGCTTCTGCTCCGGATCGGTGACGCCCTTGAGCTTGGAAATGAACCGTTCCCTGGCATCCACCGTCCTCAGCGGCAGGTGGAAACGCTGGCCAAAGACGGACTCCACCTGCTCGCGCTCTCCGGAGCGCAAGAGCCCGTTGTCGACGAAGATGCATTGCAGCCGATCCCCGATCGCGCGGTGCACCAGCATCGCCGCCACCGAGCTGTCCACGCCGCCGGAGAGCGCGCAAATCACCCGCCCGTCCTCTACCCGCGCGCGGATGCGCTCCTCCGCCTCGCGGATGAATCCCCTCATCGACCAGCTTCCGCTCACCTTGCAGTCGGTGAACAGGAAGGACTTGAGCATCTCCCGCCCTTGCGGCGTGTGAATCACCTCGGGGTGGAACTGCACCCCGTAGATGGGTTTGAACTCGTGGGCCGCGGCGGCAAAGGGAGAGTTGGCGCTGCGCCCGATAGGCAGGAACGCCACCGGCAACTCCTCCACGCGATCGCCGTGGTTCATCCACACTTTCAGCTTCTCTCCCTTCCGGAAAGACGCGAACACGCCGCGCGGCCGCAAAACCTCCACTTCCGCGGGCCCGAATTCTCGGTGCGCAGAGCGATCGATGCGCCCACCCAACAGCTTGGTCAGCAGCTGCAGCCCGTAACAGATGCCGAGCACCGGCACGCCCAACTCGAAGACCAACGGATCGCAGCGCGGCGAACCCGGATCCTCGACTGAGGCCGGGCCCCCCGAGAGGATGATCCCCCTCGGCGCGAAGGCCCGGATCTCCTGGGCGCTCAAATCGGGGCGGTGGATCTCGCAGTACACGCCGAGCTCGCGCACCCGGCGAGCGATCAGCTGGGTATACTGCCCTCCAAAATCAAGGATCAAAATCTTTTCAGCGTGGATGTCCATCATCGCTCCGGTCTCAGGGAATTACTGAGACGGCTCTATCGATAAAGAATTCGCCAAGGAGTTGCAAACCGCGCTGGCGAAGACTGCCGGATCGGGCTGACATCGCGCGGTCGCAAGCGCGGGCTCGACTGCGTCTCGCTGCCGAGCTACTCGACGCGGTAGTTCGGCGCCTCTTCGGTGATGATCACGTCGTGGACGTGGCTTTCACGCAGGCCGGCCGCGGTGATGCGCACGAACTTCGCCTTGCGGCGCAGCTCTTCGATGGTGGCGGCACCGACGTACCCCATCCCGCTGCGGATCCCGCCGAGCATCTGGAAGATGTTCATCGCCAGCGTTCCCTTGTAGGGCACTCGCCCTTCGATGCCCTCGGGCACCAGCTTTTCGTCGGCGACGTCGGCCTGAAAGTACCGGTCCTTCGCTCCGCTTTTCATCGCGGTGATCGACCCCATGCCCCTGTAGCTCTTGTACGAGCGGCCCTGATAGAAGATCACGTCGCCCGGCGCTTCCTCCGCGCCGGCGAAAAGCGATCCGATCATCACCGAGCCGGCTCCCGCGGCGAGGGCCTTGACGATATCGCCGGAGTACTTGATCCCGCCGTCGGAGATGATCGGGATCCCGTGCCGGTCCGCCTCTTGGGCGCACTCGTCCACCGCGGAGAGCTGCGGAACCCCCACGCCGGCGATCACCCGGGTGGTGCAGATGGACCCCGGTCCGATGCCGACCTTCACCGCATCTGCGCCGGCGTCGATCAACGCGCGCGTCCCCTCGGCGGTGGCCACGTTTCCGGCGACCAACTGCACGTTCGGAAAGCTCTTGCGAGTATTCCGGACCGCCTCGATCACGTTCTTCGAGTGCCCGTGCGCGGTGTCGATGAAGATCACGTCGCATCCCGCCTTGATCAGCGCGTCCAGCCGCTGCTCGCGATCTGCAGAGACGCCCACCGCCGCCCCGCACAGCAAGCGGCCCTTTTGATCCTTGGCCGCGTCGGGATGGGCTCTGGTCTTTTCGATGTCCTTGATCGTGATCAGGCCGCGAAGCATGAACTGATCGTCCACCACCAGCAGCTTTTCGATCCGGTTTCGATGAAGCAGCTCCACCGCCTCGGACTGCGAGAGGCCCTCCCGACCGGTGACCAACTTGCGGGTCATCACCTCTTCCACCTTCTGATCGAGGTTGCGCTCGAAGCGGACGTCGCGGCTGGTGATGATTCCCAAGAGCTTGCCGGAGCGGGTCACCGGGATTCCCGAGATGCCGTGCTGCCGCATCAGCTCCACCGCCTGGTGAACGGGCACTCCCGGCTCGATGGTGACCGGATCGTGCACCATCCCACTCTCGTACTTCTTCACCTTCAACACCTCGAGCGCTTGCCGGTCCGGGGGCAGGTTCTTGTGGATCACCCCCATGCCGCCCTCCTGGGCCATGGCGATTGCGGTTCGGGCCTCGGTGACGGTGTCCATGGCTGCGGAGATCACCGGGATGCGCAGCCGAAGCTCTCGCGTGAGCCGCGTGGACAGATCCGCCTGGCGCGGGTGGACATCGCTCTCGCCGGGAACCAGCAGGACGTCGTCGAAGGTGAGCGCCAGCCGAATGTCAGGGGTCACCATGTTCGAGACCTCAGCTCCTTGGCGCCGTCCTCGGCGGGCTCCAGCGTGGATCCGATCGCCGGCTGCATCCTGCCCTCGGATTCGCGCTGACCACGCGCCGCCGAGTCGCTTGGCGAGCTCAGCTCTGGACGGATGCTCGGCTTGTGCATCGCCCGATGGCGCCGGACAAGGAAATAGCCAACTGCTGCCGCCAGCACGCAGACGATGGCTGCCGTCTCGCCGTGTCTGATCGCCTGTACCAGACTCTCCAATTGGTGGCCGAACCGAAACCCCAAGTACACAAAGATGGGCGCCGATCCAAGCGCCGCGATTCCGTCGAACAAGATGAAGCGCCCGTAGTTCATGTGGGCCGAGCCCGCGGTGAAGTAGGTCACCGCGCGGACGCCGGGCAGGAAGCGCGCGACCATCACGATCTTCTCGCCGTGGCGAGCGAAGAGCTTGTGAACTTTGGCGCGCTTCTCGGGAGTGATCACGCGGGCGAGCAAGCCGGGTGCGCGGCTCACCTGCGTACCGACGTGCCGACCGGCGAAAAAGATCAGCGTGTCCCCGCACAAAATTCCTACGAACCCAACCGCCATCATTACCGGCAGCTCGGCCGCGCCGACGTAAGCGAGGAATCCGCCGAGGACCAGCGAGATGTCCTCCGGCAGCGGAATTCCCAACCCGCAAGCCACCAGTACTCCGAAAATCAGCGCGTAGGCACCCAACCCCTGGGAGTTGGCCAACAACTCTGTGATGAAATGCTCCAACGCGCTCCTAAACGCTCAGCCGCTCCCGCCTATTCGGAGCCCGCAGATGGTAGCAGCCCACACCTCGCCGTGAATATAGGTAATCCATCTCCATTCCTCCAGAATGTCCAAAGGTCTGAATTCGCTGCCTTGGTGAATTTGGTGCGGCCGTCCGCTCCCTCAGCTCTTGGTGAGTAGAGATTTGAAGGCCTCGCGGCTGTCGCTCACCTTCTTACCAAAGAGAGCGACGATTCCCATCAACAGCTTCACGCAGGCCTGCGGCTTCTGGGCCAGAAGCTTCTGAAAATCCGCGCGGCGGATCTCCACCGCGGTCACCTCCAGCATCGCCGTGGCGGTGCACATCCGCTGTCCCTCCGCGATCAGCGACAGCTCGCCCAGGCAATCGCCGGGGCCCAGCTCGCCCACCGCTACTTCCTGGCCGCTTCGATTCTTCGCGGTCAAGCGCACTTTTCCGCGGGAGACGATCAGCAGCGAGTCCCCCACCATGTTTTCGACGAACAGCGGCACGCCCTTGGGGAAGACGCGGTCGCTGGCGATTCCCGCGATGATCTGCAATCCGGTCTGGGTGAAGCCGTTGAACAGGGGGCATCCCTTCAGCGCGGCGACCGAGGCCATGCGCGATTTCTACCATACTCCCGCGCTTGCCCCACTTTGTCGCAAGCCCGCGCGCGAGCTACGCCATTGCCGCGCGCCGTCTTCCGGCATCTGGAACGGCCAGCGCTCCGCCCAGCGCATTGGGGCTGCTGCGATCGATTCTGACCTGCACCAGCGCGCCCGAGGGGCATTCGCCCTCGAAGTTCACCGTGCGATTCTCCGCGCTGCGCCCGAAGCGCTTGGCGGGGTCGAACTTGGAGGCGCCCTCGACCAGCACCTCCACCTCACGGCCCAGCTGCGTGGCCATGATCTCGCCGGTGATCTTGCGCTGGAGCTTCTGCAGCCGCTCCAACCGTTCGATCTTCACCTCGTGCGACACGGCGCCCCACGCCTGCTCGTGAATTCCAGCCGCCGTCTTCGGCCTCGGTGAAAAGACGAACGAGAATTGGTTTTCGAAGCGAACATTCTCGGTGAGCGCCAGCGTCCGCTCGAAGTCCTCCTCGGTCTCCCCCGGAAACCCGACGATGATGTCGGTGGTGACGGCGATCCCCGGGCGCGCCGACCGCAACCTATTCAACCGGTCCACGTACTGCGCCACGGTGTAGTCCCGCCGCATCTTGGCGAGAATTCGATCCGAGCCCGATTGAACCGGGAGGTGAAAATGCGGCGCCACGCGGCGCTCGGTTCGGAAGGCGTCGATCAGCTCATCGGAGAGATCGTGCGGGTGGCTGGTGGTGAACCGCACGCGATCGATTCCGGGAACCTGCGCCACGCGCAGCAACAGATCGGCGAAGCTGATTCCCCCGCGGTAGGAGTTGACGTTCTGGCCGATCAGCGTCACCTCGCGCACGCCCACCCCGGACAGATCCGCCACCTCGGCCAGGACCTCGCCGAAGTGCCGGCTCACCTCGCGGCCGCGCGTATGCGGCACCACGCAGAAGGAGCAGACGTTGTCGCATCCCTTCATCACCGTGACGAACTCGGTGACCTTGCCCCGCGCTGTCTCTGCCTCCGCTCGCGGGAACAGGTACTGCTCGGAATCGACCCAGGCCGTCTCCACCACGCGCTCGCGATCTCTCTCCACGCGGCCGAGGATCTCCGGCAGCTTGGAGATGGCGTCCGGCCCGAACACGAAGTCCACGAAGGGCGCCCTCTTGAGCAGCCGTGCCTTCTCCTGCTGCGCCACGCAGCCCGCGACGCCGATCAGCGCTCGCCGCATCATCTTCACCGCGCGGTAGCGCCCCAGCGCGGAGACCATCTTCTCCTCGGCTTTTTCCCGGATCGCGCAGGTGTTCAAGATGATCAGATCCGCATCTTGAAACGCGGCGGTCGGCTGATAGCTGAGCTTTCCCAGCACCTCGCCCATTCGCAGCGAGTCGTTCACGTTCATCTGACAGCCGAAGGTGTGGATGAAGTACCGCTTCATGAGGGATCGCCCGCCGATGTTTATCGGTGCAGCTGCTCCCAACGCAAGGTCTGGCGCTCCGGCAGCAGGGATGAAGCCGTCAGGGCCGCGTGGGCCCCGGCGTGCCGCGTTCGAGCATTCCGTCCAGCGCGAATACCTGAACCTGAACGAACAGCGCCGCGCGGCGAATCAAGGTGCCGGCGTTTTCCAAAATCGCCTCGGCGGACCGGCGCTCCTCTTCCGACGCCGCCTCGCGTGCGGTGACGGTGGCATTTCGCGCCAGCAACAACTGCTGCTTCACCGTTCGCTCCGCCTGCTCGATCAGCTCGAAGCTGTAGTCCTCTCGCCTCAACTGGTTCACCCGGACCAACCGCTCGACCTCCTGGATCAGCTCGCGCGCACGCTCGGCTTCGCGCTCCAGCTCGGCCAGGAGAGCGCCTGCCTGCGTGGCCGCACCCGATTCGCCGGGCGGAGCCTCGGAGGAACGTGTCGTCATCGGCAACTGAAGGATCTTGATCTGGAACGGCGAAACGGCAAGTTCCGACCGCGCCCGTCCGCTTGGACGGGGCTTGGACGCCCGCTCGCCCACATGGGGAACGCTCCTCGCAGATGAGCTGACGGCGTCGGCTCAGGTGGGGACGAGCCGCTCCGCCACCCGCGCCAGATCGTTGAGCGTCTGCACCACCACCACCTGGTGACAGGCCTTCGCGTAGGTGAGCATCTCGCTGTCGCCAAAGCCCCAGCTCCGGCGGTCCTCCGGGCAAATCCACAACAAGCGTTTGCACTTGCGCTTCAGCTCCTTGAGAGCCCAGGAGTTGCTGGCGTTGTAGTTGTTGCGCCCGTCTCCGATGATCATCACCGTGGTTCGCCGGGTGATGCTGGGGAGCTGATCGCGAATGAAGTTGACCAGCGCCCGCCCGTAGTTCGAGTTGGCGTAGAGAGAGACCGCCCGCCCCGCTGTCGCGAGGTCGATCGCCTCCTCGACCTCTAGCTCCTTGAAGTAGCTCGTCACCTCCCCCACGTCCGAGACGAACACGAATGAGCGAACGCGCACGAAGAGGGACTGCAGCGTGTGCGTGAAGAGCAGCATCATCCGGGAGGCGTTTCGCACCGAGTCGGAAACGTCGCACAGCACGATCACCTCCGGCCGCTCCGGGCGCCGCGTCCTGAACACCGGCACCATGGGCACCGCGCCCCAGCTCAAGTTCTTCCGCAAGGTGCGCCGGACGTTCAGCGCTCCCCGGCGAGGCGACCGCTGCCGGCGAACCAGCCGGCTCTTCAGCTTTTCGGCCAGCTTTCGCACCGCGCTCTGGGTCAGATCGATCTCCGCGCGGGACAGCGCATGGAAGGAGCGCTCGCCGAGGGTTCCGCCGCTCTTGCGCGACCGCGCCCGCGCCTGCCGATCGATCTCGCGCCGGGCTGCCTCTTCCACCCGGCGCATTGCGCTGGCCAAATGCTTGGAGACCAGCTGCATCCCTTCGGTCGAGATCCCGCGAGCCGACAGCTCGGCTTCCAGATCGCGCAGCTCCGACCTCGCTTTCTCCGCGCCGGCTGCGGCGAGCAAGCGCCTGGAGAAAAAGCCAACCTGAAGCGTGCTTTCCAATCGCGACAGGTCCAGCTGCAGCATGCTGGCCCGGAATAGCTGCGCCAGGCGCGCACGGTCTGCCGAAAGCGCCGCCTGGGCCAACGGCGAAAGTTGGTTGAAGAGCCGGTTCACGCTCGCGACCACCATCGCCAGCTCGTCTCCCTCCAGCAATCCCTCCCGCTCCAGATCGGCCAGGAGCGCCGCGTCGAGCGACTCCAGCGTCTTGGCCGCGCCGCTGAAAAAGAGCTCGAAGGCGCGGTCGAATGCCTCCAGGTCCATCGCTCGCTTGACCAGCGTCGTCTGCAGCGCGGACTTGAGCAGCTCGCGCCGGTGCAGCCCGATTTCCGAGGTTGCCAGCACCGCATCGTTGACTTCGGCGGTGCTGACCCGAATTCCGTTCTGGCGGAGCACCTCGGCGAACTCGACGATGCGCGCGTCCATGGCCTACCTGCTCACTTCCCGTGCGCGCCGAAGGCGACCACCGCCTCGACGTGCCGGGTCTGTGGAAACATATCCACCAGCTGCAGGCTCTTCGCTGCGAAGCCGCTCTTTGACAGCTCCAGGCAATCCCGGGCCAGCGCCGCAGGGTCGCACGCGACGTAGACCACCCGGCTGACTGTCAGACCGCTGGCCCACGCGGCAATCCGCGGCGCGCCCGTCCGCGGGGGATCCGCCACCAGCGCATCGAACCGCTCGCCTTCGGCGATCAGGGCTTGGCAGATCTTCGATGCGTCTCCCTGGATGAAGCGCACGCGCGTCGCGGTGGCCTCGCGCGCGCTGCGCCGAGCCAGCTCCAGCGCGGCGACGGAGCTCTCCACGGCCACGACCTCCTGCGCGCGCAAGGCGATCCGGAAGGTGAGATTGCCATTGCCGCAGAACAGCTCCAGCACGCGCCCGGGGTCTTCCGGCCCCAGGCGATCTACGACGGCGCGCGCGAGCATCGCGTTCACCTCGGGGTTCACCTGTGCGAATGCGTCGGGCCGCAGATACAGCGGAGTACCTTTGCCGTCGCTCTCCCGAAGGATGGGCTTCCCCACCAGCCGCGGCGATCCCGATGGCGGAATGAGCGCCGCCCCGGCCAGGCGCAGCTGCCGCATCGCGCCCTCGCAAGCCTCCTGGTGCGCGGACCGAAGGGGCGCCTTCAGCTCGATGGCGAGCGAGCGTTGCTCCCCCGCGGCGACCAGGTGCACTGCGGCCACGTCGCGCGCGATGCGCGCGAGCATCGGCGAGAGCGCGCCCGGCAAATCCTCCAGCGACGGAACCAGCGCCGGGCAGCGCGGCACCACAACCGATCGATGGCTTCGCCGCCCATAGAAACAGAGCTGGCCGCCGGAGAAGTGAAGCGTCGCCCGGCGCCGATATCCCATCTGCTTGGACGAGACCAGCGGCGGGAGGATCTCCAGGCGGTCGCGTTGCATCCCCCCGATGTGCTCCAGCGCCGAGAGCAGGATCTCCTGCTTGGCCTCCCGCTGTGCCGCCTCGTCCAGGTGAAGCCAATCGCAGCCGCCGCACCTGTCGGAAAGAGCGCACGACGACGCGCGCCGGGCAGGGCTGGCGGACAGGACCTCCAGCAATTCCCCGCGCTGGACCCTTCCGCCCTCGCGGATCTCCGCCCGCACGCGCTCGCCAGGAAGCGCTCCCTCGACGAAGATCGCGCGGCCGCCGTGGGTCGCGACGCCCTCGCCGGACTTGGACAGCCGGTCGATCAACAGCTCCGCACAGGTGGATGTCATGGGGGCGAAGGCGGCCCTCCGCGACGCGCTACGGCTTCTTTTGCCGCGCGGACTGCACCTCGGGCAGCTCCTTGCGCAGCCGCTCCACGAAGCGCTCGATGCGCGCCCGCTTGTCCTCGTCGACGTCGATGAACTCGATGCCCATCCCCGGCACCTGATTGGAGGGATTGTCGAACTCGGAGACGCGGGTGACGCGGCCGGTGAGGTCGAAGGGGAAAGCGGTATCCGGCAGCGAGATGATCAGCCGGACCGTGGTGCCCACCGCCAGCGGATTGCGGGTGTTGATGAAGATGCCGCCCCGCGAGATGTTCACCGCCCAATCGGTGATGAACCCGTCCACCGTTCGATAGGCGACCAGCAGCTCGTGCTGAAGCCGGTTCGAGCGTCGAGCTTTGTTGGACTTCTCCACCTTCTCCGGCATCGCACCTCCGCGGCTGGCGCGAAGTATACCACCGATCAAACCCTCATCTCATGAAGCTCCGGCGGGACCTTCAACTTCGGCTCGGTGAGCTTCTGCACCTGCTCCCGCGTCACCCCCGGCGCCACCTCGCGGAGGATCAGCCCGTCCTTCGATACCTCGATGAACGCGTAGTCGGTGACGATGTAGTGAACGCATTGCTTTCCGGTGAGCGGCAGCGAGCACTTCTTGAGGATCTTCGGGGCGCCTTCCTTGGTGGCGTGCTCCATCATCACGAAGACCTTCTTGGCGCCCACCGCCAGGTCCATCGCCCCACCCATCCCCTTCACCATCTTTCCGGGGATCATCCAGTTGGCCAGATCCCCTTTTTCGCTGACCTCCATCGCCCCCAGGACGGCCAGGTCGATGTGCCCGCCCCGGATCATCCCGAAGGACGCCGCTGAGTCGAAGTACGCCGCACCTGGGATGGCGGTCACCGTCTCCTTCCCCGCGTTGATCAGGTCCGGATCCTCCTCGCCTTCGAAGGGCCAGGGGCCGATGCCCAAGAGGCCGTTTTCCGAATGGAGCAGGATGTCCATTCCGGCCGGAATGTAGTTGGCCACCAGGGTGGGCATCCCGATTCCCAGGTTCACGTAGTAGCCGTCCCGAAGCTCGCGGGCGATTCGCTGCGCAATCTGTTCCCTCGTCAATGGCATCGCAAACCTCGACCCTTCACGCGACCTTCTTGCGCACGGTCCGTTTTTCGATCCACTTCTGGTAGTTGCGGCCCTGCACCACGCGCTTAACGAAAATGGACGGCGTGTGGATTTGGTCCGGATCCAGGTGGCCGACCTCCACCAGGTGCTCCACCTCGGCGATGGTGACCCGCGCGGCCATGCACATCAGGGGAGAGAAGTTCCGGGCCGTCTTGCGGAAGATGAGATTTCCCCACTTGTCTCCCTTCCAGGCGCGGACGATGGCGAAATCGGCCACCAGCGGGGACTCCAGCACGTACTCGCGGCCGTCGATCTTCCGCACCTCTTTGCCCTCCGCCACTTTGGTCCCCACCGCGGTCGGCGTATAGAAACCGCCGAAGCCGCACCCGCCGGCGCGGATGCGCTCGGCGAGCGTGCCCTGCGGATTGAGCTCCACCTCCAGCTCACCGGAGAGGTACTGGCGCTCGAACTCCTTGTTCTCGCCGACGTAGCTGGCAACCATCTTCTTGACCTGCTTGGCCTTGAGCAAGATGCCCAGGCCGAGGTCGGTCGTACCGCAGTTGTTGGAGATGATCGTCAGCCCCTTGACTCCCTTTTTGTGGAGCGCGGCGATCAGGTTCTCCGGATTGCCGCACAGCCCGAAGCCGCCGCTCATCACCACCGCGCCGTCAGGGATGTCGCGGACTGCTTCGTCCGCGCTGGAGACCACTTTGTTCATCGATCGCTCCGATCAGCGGTCAGCGCTCTATCATCATCGCGATGGCCTCGCCGCCGCCGATGCACAGCGACGCCACGCCACGCTTCTTGCCCAGGTCCTTCATCGCGTGCAGCAGCGTCACCAACAGCCTGGTCCCCGACGCGCCGATCGGATGGCCGAGCACCACCGCGCCGCCGCGGACGTTCACCTTGGAGGGGTCCAGCTTGAGCAGCTGATTGTTGGCCAACGAGACCGCCGCGAAGGCCTCGTTGATTTCCCACAGGTCGACATCGCCCGCGGACATCTTGCTCTTCTCCAGCAGCCGCTTGATCGCGTCGGCCGGAGCGATGGTGAACTCCGCCGGCTTGCGGGCCGCCATGGTGTAACCGGTGATCCGTCCGAGGATCGATCGGCCCTCCGCGCGGGCCCGGTCTGCGCTCATCAAAACCACCGCGGCAGCCCCGTCGTTGATGGAAGAAGCGTTCGCCGCCGTGACGGTGCCGTCCTTCCGGAAGGCCGGCTTCAGCGTGGGGATCTTCTCGGGCTTGGCATTCTTCGGCCCCTCGTCCTCGGAGACAGTGATCGGGTCGCCCTTCTTCTGCGGCACGGGGACCGGGACGATCTCCGCCTTGAATGCGCCCTCGCGCTGAGCCCGGATGGCCCGCTGCGTGGACTCGAGCGCGTACTCGTCCTGCGCGGCGCGGCTGAGCTTGAACATGTCCGCAGTGGCCTCGGCGCAGCTTCCCATGTGCACCTGCCCGTAGACGTCCCACAGACCGTCGAGGATCATCGCGTCCTTGAATTCCACGTTCCCCATCCGGGCTCCGGTGCGAAGGGCGTGGCTCACGTACGGCGCGTTGCTCATCGACTCCATGCCTCCAGCCACCACCACTTCCGCATCGCCGAGCGCGATTGCCTGGGCGCCGGACATCACCGACTTGAGACCCGAGCCACACACCTTGTTCACGGTGGTGCACGGAACCGTGTCCGGCAGACCGGCGAAAAGGGCGGCCTGTCGCGCAGGCGCCTGTCCGACGCCCGCCTGCAGCACGCAGCCCATCAGCACTTCCTCGACCTTGTCCGGCGCGACTCCCGCCCGCTCAAGCGCCGCCTTGATTGCCACGGCGCCGAGCTGAGGCGCCGTCAAGCTGGAAAGGGAACCTAGGAAAGCACCCACCGGGGTGCGTGCCGCTCCAACAATCACCACCTCGCGAGCCATCGTTCTTACCTCCTGACCCCAAGCTATAACCGCGTCGCCTTATCCATCCTACTCCGCGCGCACGTCAAGAGGAGGGAGAGTTCCGCCGCCAGCGAGCGCGCAATGCCGCCCAAGCGCCCTCGCCTCTGGCCCTGGTGCAGTTGTACTCACGAGGACCCAATCGTCTTCAAACCGCTGGCGCGAGCTGCCAGCGCCAGGGCAGTGTCGTGCGTGGCCAGCGTCAGCTGGACCCGGTTCTGATCGCGCCAAGTGAGCGCGCTCGCCAAGTGCAAGGCGTCGACCGTACCGAGCGGAGTAGGAAACGGTTCCGATGCCCGAGAAAGAATGGGACGCTCGATCTCGAGCACATCAATGCTTTCGAGCAGCTCGAACAAAGAGGCGCGTCGACGAGTTGCTTCTTCGAAGCTCGCCGCATGCCGCAATCGAAATCGGTCCAGGGTCCTGAGGCATTCCACCTCCGTGATGGCGCTGGTGATGCCGACCTTGACCTCGTCCCACTCCGGAAGCTCACCGGGTTCGCGGAGAATCACTCTCAGAATGACCGACGAATCCAGATAGGCGATCACCGGTCTCGGTTCCGCTCTTCCATCAGCAAGGCGAGGCTATCGACCCTTCCTTTCACTCCCCTCAAAGGCGGGGGCCGGTCATGTTGTCCAAGGACCCATGGCCCCCCTCGACTCCAGGCTCGCTGGCGCTCGCCTTACGCTCGGGGTGAGCGGGCGCGACTCGCTGGCGCTCGCCCTACGCTCGGGGTGAGCGGGCGCGACTCGCTGGCGCTCGCCTTACGCTCGGGGTGAGCGGGCGCGACTCGCTGGTGCTCGCCTAACGCTCGCGGTGAGCGGGCGGCGCTGAGTTACTTCCTCAGCTTGTTGGCCATCACGTCGCCGAGGCGCGCCTTGCTGCCCTCGGCTTGCCGGCGCAGGTACTCGCGGTAGTCATCCTCGCCCTCGTGCAGCAGCGCCTTCATCGAGAGGGCCACCTTGCGGTCCTGGGTGTTGATGTCGATCACCTTGACCTCGACCTCCTGGCCCTCCTGGACGACGTCGCGCGGATTCTCCACGCGTTCGTCCTTCAGCTCGGAGACGTGCACCAGCCCTTCGATGCCCGGCTCGATCTCCACGAAAGCTCCGAAGTCGGTGACCTTGGTCACCTTGCCCTTGACCCGGCTTCCCACGGGGATCCGCTCGGAGAGGGTCTCCCAGGGGTCCTGGTGCAGCTGCTTGATGCCCAGGCTGAAGCGCTCGTTCTCCACGTCGATGTTCAGCACCACCGCCTCGACCTCGTCGCCCTTCTTGTAGATCTCGCCGGGGTGCTTGATCCGCTGCGTCCAGGAGATATCCGAGACGTGGACCAGACCATCCACTCCTTCCTCCACGCCCACGAAGACTCCGAAGTCGGTGACGTTGCGCACCTGGCCCTTGATCACCGAGCCGATCGGGTACTTGTCCTCCAGCAGCGTCCACGGGTTGGCCTCGATCTGCTTCATGCCCAGCGCGATGCGCTTGGCCTTGGGATCGATGTCCAACACCACCGCCTCCACCTCCTTGCCCACCTCCAGCATCTTCGAGGGATGCTTCACCCGCTTGGTCCAGGACATCTCCGAGACGTGGACCAGTCCCTCCACGCCCTGCTCGATCTCGATGAACGCCCCGTAATCGGTGAGACTGACCACCTTGCCCTTGACCCGCGTGCCGACCGGATACTTCTCGTCGGCCCGGTGCCACGGGTCCTCCTGGATCTGCTTGAGCCCGAGCGAGACGCGCTCCGCGCTGGGGTCGAACTTGAGCACCACCACGCGGACCTCGTCGCCCACGTTGAACATCTCCGACGGGTGGCCGATCCGGCCCCAGGACATGTCGGTGATGTGGAGCAGGCCGTCGATGCCGCCGAGATCGATGAAGGCGCCGTAGTCGGTGAGGTTCTTCACCACGCCCTTGAGGATGGTCCCTTCGGTCAGGTTCTTCAGCGTCTCCTTCTTCAGCTCCTCGCGTTGTTTCTCCAGCAGGACGCGGCGGGAGAGCACGATGTTGCCGCGCTTCTTGTTGAACTTGATCACGCGGAACTCGAACTCCTTGCCGATGTATTGATCGAGATTTCGCACCGGCCGGATGTCCACTTGAGAGCCGGGCAGGAACGCCTTGACGCCGATGTCCACCGAAAGCCCGCCCTTGACGCGGCCGACGATCGTCCCCTTGACGATCTCATCGCGCTCGCAGGCAGCGCTGATCTCGTCCCAGATTCGCATCTTGTCGGCCTTCTCTTTCGAGAGGACGACCATGCCGGTGTCGTTCTCACGGCTTTCGATCAGCACCTCGACCGAGTCGCCGGGCTTGACGGCCACCTCCCCTCGAGCGTTGGTGAACTCGGAGATGGGAATCTGGCCTTCCGATTTGTAGCCGATATCGACGACTGCGTAGTCTTTGGTCACCTGGACGATGGTCCCCTTGACGATGTCGCCTTCCTTGAGAAGGCCTTCGCCGCCGCGCTCCTTGATTGAGGCCTCGAAGAGCGAAGCGAAGTCCTCATCGCCTCCGTCGATTCCAGGTTGCTGATTCACGTTCTGCTGCATTGGGTTGGGTTTTCCTTGGGACAACACGACTGCCCCGGGTGCGTGGGTCGAGGTCTCCCCGCGGGGCGCGACGTGGATCCCTTGCCGCTTCCCCACCTTGGGGAAACGAAGGAAGTCAACGTAATGAGATGGAGAGGACCCGTCAAGTCGCTCGCCGGAGTGATGGCCCGAGCGATGCAGACATTGAAGGCGGCGCGCGATCAGCTATGACCAACGCGTGAGTCCGCTGGCAGTGATCTTGACGCACGAGGAAGCGGAGGGACCGGGGGGTCTCGAGCCGGCCCTTCGCCGCGTCGGCTTCGAGCTGGTCAGCCGATTCCGGGGCGTCCGTCGGGGCGACGAGGCCAGCGAGCTGTTGGTGGTGATGGGTGGTGGAATGGCGGCCTACGAGGGCGATCGTCACCCGTTCCTGTTGGCGGAGCTGGAGCTGCTGCGGCGTCGCCTCAGCGAAGGTCGGCCCAGCCTGGGAATTTGCCTCGGCGCTCAACTGCTCGCTGCTGCCGCCGGCGCCCGGGTCTATCCCGGCGCCAAGGGCCTAGAGCTGGGCGCGGCTCCCATTTCGATCACCGCCGAGGGCGCGGCGGATCCGATCTTCCAGTCGCTCCCAGCGCGCACCGTCTTCGCGCACTGGCACCAGGACATCTTCGACTCAGTGCCCGGCGGAATCCGCCTCGCGTCGTCCGAGCAATATACAGAGCAGGCGTTCAAGCTCGGCCACTCCTATGGCATCCAGTTCCATCCGGAGGTCGATCCCGAGCAGTTCCATCGATGGATCCAGCTCGCGCCGGAGGAGCTTCGCCGAGCGGGACGAAGCGAGCAGGAGGTGATCCAGCGCGACCTGCCGCAGCTTCGCGCGTCGCGCCTTGCAGCCCAGGGCCTGCTGGATAGGCTGGCGGCGCACTTCGCGCGCGTCTGCGCAGGGCATACAAAGCACTGAGGGACTTCAGGAGAGGGTCATGGAATCGAACGCCTCTATGTCGAGCTCGGCGGATCCCGGTCGCGCTCCGACGAGCAAGGTGCTGGGACGAACGGGGGCGATCGTGTTGCCCGTCTCGCTCGGCGGCGAAGGAATCCTCCGGACCACCGGCCACAGCAGCGAGGCAGTGCCGGTGATCCTGGAAGCCCTGCGGCTCGGGGTTCGATATTGCGATACCGCGCCGGCGTACCAGCAAAGCCAGGACTACTATGGCGCAGCCTTTCGGGAGGCGGGCCCGGAGGCACGGGCGCGGATCTTTCTGGCCTCCAAGACGCACCAGCGGACGCGCGATGGATCGCTTCGACTTCTCGAGGACAGCTTGCGGCGGATCGGCACCGATTATCTGGATCTGTGGCAGCTGCACGATCTGCGCGAGATGGAAGAGCTGGACGAGATCTTCGGCAAGCGCGGTGCGCTGGAGGCGGTGAACGCCGCCAAAGCGGATGGGCGCGTGCGCTTCGCCGGAATCACCGGACACCACGATCCCGAGGTCCTGGTCGAGGCGATGCGCCGCTACCCGTTCGACAGCGTGCTGTGCGCGATCAATCCCGCCGATCCGCTGCGCCTGCCGTTTCTGCAGACGGTTGTTCCTTTCGCGCGTCAGCTGGGGATCGGCGTGGTGGGCATGAAGGTGCTGGGGGCCGGCAGGATCGTCGCCGAAGGCACGGCGAGCGCGCAGGAGCTGATTCGCTACGGGGCGAGCCACGCGGACACGGTGATCATCGGCTGCTCGAGCGCGGCAGAGGTGCGCGCGAATTTCGAGGTCGCGCACAATTTTCAGCCGATGACAGCGCGAGAGATGGTCCGCCTGGAAGAGCGGCTGGCGCCGGTCGCGCACCGGTACGATTATTACAAGGCCGGCGCGGCATCCTGGTGATGCTGCGCGGCCGTCTGAACCCGGTTCACCATGGCCTGGGGCCTCCTTCCCTTGAGGTCGACCTCGAGCGCCAGGCGGAGATCAGCAGAGGCTCCATGATCTTGGAGACGCGACAGATCCTCGCGAAGCGGTGGAGCTCGCGTCTCCCGCAGCGGTGATCACGAACTGCGCGCGTCAGCGCATCGATGCCCACGCGTATGTCGATCTTGTGGCGATATTTGAAGCAGTCGGCGATCGTTTTTGCGACGCTGTACACGCGAACCCGAATGCCTTCCATGTAGCTTTGCTCCACGCCTTCCGTGAGCGCCGCACGCGAGAATCGAACGAAGCGCATGTTGGCGTGCCGCGGCCGCCGATCCTTGGGCCCAATCGCCATCCAGACGCGCTCGGGCGGCTTGTCCAGCAGCTTGTGAACGTAAAGTGCAGAGTAAAGGCAAAGGACTCCTCTCGGGACCAGCTTCGAGGCGATCGCGGTCGCGCCGTAGTTGCTGCCTGGAAGGCCATCGAAGATCGAACGGTCCGATGAGGCCGTGCCAGGCCGCAATTTTCGGAAGGGTAACTGAAGGATGAGCAGTTCTGCGCTCACGATCACTCTGCCTGTGGTGGAGATGCATAGTGGCCGGTGCTAACGCGTTGGATAATTGCCCGCTGTAGTGGATAACCCGAGCACGCGCTCCACGTGGCCGGGGCTCCACAGCGAAGGGGCGGCATGTCATCTGGCGAGCCCATTCGCCGCGTTTGATCATCCTCGAAAGACCTCAAGGCCTGCGGGCGGAAGGGGTTCGGGGACGTGCGCGAGAATGTCGGAAGATGCTTGCAATGTTCCGACAGCTCCGCGTGTTTTCGATGCCGTCAAAGGGCGCGTACTTGCCCTCAGCCGAGCGATCTCGGGCCGTGTTGGATGTCCGCGCGCAAAGCAGTTTGCGAGTGCCTGCGAGGCGCGGCAGCGACTCTGCAAGTAGATCATCGCCACGCGCCCCTGCCGGCCCAGTCGCGGAACTCAGCTCCGCGCCACTCGCAACCTCGCTGACGCGAGAATGCCGACTTTGCACCCCAGAGATAGACGAGCGGGATTTCTCCCAGCGGAGATCGGATCGTCCGATGATGCCGTGCCAAGGCCCAATCTTCGGAAGCCCAAACGAACGTTGAGCCGTTCTGCGGCCGCGATCACTCTGACTACGATCGGGATTGGCGGTGCTGGTGCGTTCGTTGATTGCCTCTGTGGTGGATAACGCGAGCGCTGCATGCGATCTGAAGCGTGAAGCGAGTCCATCCGCAGTGTCCGACACCCTCGAAAAACCTTACGGCCTGCGAGCGGAAGGGGTTCAGGGACGTGCGCGAGAATGTCGGAAGATGTTCGCAATGTTTCGACAGCTCCGCATGTTTCCGATGCCATCAAAGGGCGCGTACTTGCCCTCAGCCGAGCGATCTCGGGGCAATGCTGGATGTCCGCGCGCGAAGCAGTTTGCGTGTGCCTACGAGGCCCCGGCGCGTTCTAGGAACGATTTCGAGTTGTCGGAACAACAGCACGACCTTCCGACGGTTACGCGTTCAGCTCAGAACCCCCGGCCCCGGCTCTAGTTGCTGCGCTCGTCGATTAACAAAGTGGCGCCGAGCGAAGGCCATCCTCGTCCACTCGTCTGCCGCGATTCGCTCCGCCACTTCTTTCGATCGTGGACCGTCCAGGATCTTCTCCCCGCAGCTCGACGGCCCAATCGCTTTTCGCGCCATCAAGAGCTGCGTGCGCTGATACATCGCTCCAGTCGATCCACGCGCGCTGGACGTACGAGCACCGCTCGATCGTATGGGTCGACGCGCCGCTGCCGGTCCGCCCGCGGCACTCAGCTATGCAGGACTCGCAATCTGGCTCACGCTGAAAGCGCGCGGATCACTTCGCGGGCGATCACCACCCGCTGAATTTCGCTGGTCCCCTCGTAGATCGTCTGCACGCGCGCATCGCGGAAGTAGCGCTCCACCGGGAACTCATCGATGTATCCGTAGCCGCCGTGAATCTGGATCGCCTTGTCACAGGTCCGATAAGCCATTTCGCTTGCGAAGAGCTTGGCCATCGACGCCTCGCGGGTGAACGGCTGCCCTGATTCCTTCAGGGCTGCGGCGCGCAGCGTGAGCAGCTCTGAGGCCGAGAGCTCCGTCGCCATGTTCGCCAAGAACCACTGGATCGCCTGGAACCCGGAGAGCGGCTGATCGAATGCGCGGCGCTCCTGCGAATACCGCTTCGAAGCTTCCAGGGCTGCCCGCGCGACGCCGCATGCCTGGCTAGCGATTCCGATCCGGCCTCCGTCGAGGGCGATCATCGCCAGCTTGAATCCGTCTCCCTCCTTGCCAAGGAGGTTCTCCGCCGGAACCTGACAATCCTCGAAGGTCAAGCTAACGGTGTTCGAGCCGCGCAAGCCAAGCTTCTCTTCGGGGCGGCCCACGTGCAGGCCCGGCGTCTTTCCCTCGACGATGAACGTAGAGATGCCGCCGGTCCGGTCCTCCGAGGTGCGCGCCCAAACCAACATCACGCCGGCGTAGGCGCCGGAGGTGATCCACTGCTTCGAGCCGTTGACCACGAAGTTGCCGCCTCTCCTGCGAGCCGTCGTCTTCAGGGCCGCCGCATCGGAGCCGCAGTGCGGCTCGGACAATGCGAACGCGCCGGCCACCGCCTCGCCCGAAACCAGCAGCGGCACGTACTTTCGCCGCTGCGCCTCCGTGCCGAACCGGCTCACCATCTCGGCGCACATGTTGGTCACCGCCATCGCCACCGACGTGGATGCGCAGGCCGCGGAGACTTCCATCATCGCCAGCGCATACGCCACCACTCCGGCCCCTGCCCCGCCCAGCTCCGGGGGCACGTTGATTCCCATCAGCCCGAGCTGTGCCATCTCCTGAAGGAGATCGCCGGGAAATTGCTCCTCGCGATCGTGCGCCTTCGCCCGCGGAGCAATCCGCTCTCGCGCGAATTTTCGGGCGAGCTCGCGGATGGACTGCTGCGCTTCCGACAGTTCGAAGTCCAAGCTACCGGATCGCCTTCAGGTTGAACGGGTACTCCACCGGGTGTTCGCGCCGGTCGTGCGGCTTGGGGAAGGTAAAGGTCGAGAGCGCGTCGACCACGCACGCGTGAAGCCTCGGATCCTTCAGAGTGGTCCCCTTGGTGATCACCTTCGGCTTCTTGACCAGGCCTTCGGCGGTGATGACGAAGGAGGTCTTGATCCGGCCCTCCACCGGCTTCTCCTTGTTGGCCAAGGTCTCCTCGTAACACGCCTGGATCTCGTCCTGATGATAAGCGACCACCTTCTTGATCGACTCCGGCGTGAACGGCATCAGCGCCAGATTCAAGGGAGGCTTGCCCTCCTGCGTCTTGGCACCGCTCACCCCGGCGTCCGGCGACGCCGGTTTCGCCTCGGCGGGGCTCGCCGTGCTCGGAGGGGTAGTCTGCGCCCACGACGCCGTCGCCGCGAAAAGCATGGAAAGCAAATGGGCCCTGTTCATCGTCAGTCCTTGAGCAGGCTTCCGGAAATGACCATCCGCTGAATCTCGCTCGTCCCCTCGTAGATCTCGGTGATCCGAGCGTCCCTCACGTGGCGCTCGGCGTCGAATTCTTTGCTGTATCCCTGGCCGCCGTGGATCTGCAGCCCCTTGTTCGCCACCCGGCTGGCCATCTCCGAAGCGTACAGCTTGGCCATCGAGCTCTCCAGCGAGTGGCGCACCCCGCGGTCCTTGAGCAGCGCCGCCTGGAGCATCAGCAGCCGCGCGGCGTCGATCTCGGTGGCCATGTCCGCGATCATGAACTGGATCGCCTGGTGCTCGCGGATCGGCTTTCCGAACGTGTGCCGCACCCCGGCGTACTCCACCGCCTCCTCGAACGCGGCGCGCGCGATTCCGATCGCCTGGGCGGCAATTCCAATCCGCCCGCCATCGAGCGTGCTCATGGCGATCTTGAACCCGTCCCCCTCGCGGCCGAGCAGATTGCGCGCCGGCACGCGGCAATCCTCGAAGAAGATGGAGCAGGACAGCGCAGCGCTGATGCCCATCTTGCGGTCCGGCGGATTGCGATTGAAGCCCGGCGAATCGGTGGGGACGACAAACGCGGAGATGCCTTTGTGGCCCGCCGATCGGTCGGTCATCGCGAAGAGGACGATCGCGTCCGCCTTGGGGCCGTTGGTGATCCAGTTCTTGGAACCGTTGATCACATATTCGTTCCCCTTACGCACGGCAGTGGTCTTCTGCGCGGCGGCGTCCGATCCCGCCTCCGGCTCGGTGAGCCCGAAGCAGCCCAGCTTTTCGCCTCGAGCAAATGGAACCAGAAACTCGCGCTTCTGCTCCTCGCTGCCGTACTTGAGCAGCGGATCGCAATAGAGCGAGTTGTTCACGCTCATGATCACGCCGGTGGAGGCGCATCCGCGGCTGATCTCCTCCACCGCCAGCGCATAGGAAACGCTGTCCAGCCCCGCGCCGCCGTACTGCTCCGGGACGGCCACCGCCAGCAGCGACAGCTCGGCCAGCTTGCGCACCGCCTCCGCGGGCCACTGATGGTTCTCGTCCCAGCGGCGCGCGTTGGGAAGAAGCTCGCGGGCCGCGAACTCGCGGCAGGTGGCGCGGGTCTCGCGCTGAATATCGGTGAGCTCGAAATTCATCGCCTATCCATTGAAGAGGACAGTCTATCTGTCTTTGAAGATGGGCGCCCGCTTCTCCAAGAATGCCCGCATGCCCTCGCGCTGGTCGTCGGAGCCAAACAGCATGGCGAAGGCTTGCCGCTCCAGCTCGTTTGCGCTTCGAAGATCGCCGTCGGCGCCAAATTCGATCGCCCGCTTGGCTTGCGCGATGGCCAGCGGACCTTTGGAGTGGATTTTGCGCGCCACCGCGCGGCAATGGTCGAGCAGCTTCTCGGGCGGCAGGACGTCCAGCGCCAGGCCGATCTCCTTGGCTTTCGCGGCATCGACGGCCTCCCCCGTGAAGATCATCTCCTTGGCGCGCATCCGGCCCACCAGGCGCGTCAGGCGCTGCGTGCCGCCGAATCCGGGAATCACGCCCAACCCCACCTCCGGCTGCCCGAACTTCGCGCGCTCGGAGGCGTAGACCAGATCGCAAGCCAGCGCCAGCTCGCAGCCGCCGCCAAGCGCGAACCCGTTCACCGCTGCGATGGTGGGAATGTAGAGCGACTCCAGCATGTGCAGCAGCCGGTGCCCCTGGCCGGCGAACTCGCGCGCTTGCTTGGTGCTGAAGCCGGCCATCTCGGAGATGTCCGCCCCGGCGACGAAGGCGCGATCTCCCGCGCCGGTGATGATCAGCGTTCGCACCGGCGAGCCGGCCAGCGAGTGGACCGCGGCCTCGAGCTCCTGGAGCGTCTTGGTGTTCAGCGCGTTGAGGGCCTTGGGGCGATCGATCGTCAGGATCGCCAGAGCGTCCTCGAACTCCAGCCGGATGTTCTCGTAGGCCATGGTCGCAACCTTAATACCGGTAGAAACCCCGTCCGGTCTTCTTGCCCAGCCAGCCGGCGTCGACGTACTGCCGAAGCAGCGGGCACGGTCGATACTTGTCGTCCCCCAGACCCTCGTGCAGCACCTCGGCGATGTACAGGCAGGTGTCGAGCCCGATGAAATCCGCGAGCTGCAGCGGCCCCATCGGCACGTTGGTGCCGAGCCTCATCGCGGTGTCGATGTCCTCCGCCGTTCCCAGGCCCTCCATCAGCGCGAACGCGGCTTCGTTGAGCATCGGAATCAAGATTCGGTTCACGATGAAGCCCGGAAAGTCGCGCGAGACCACCGTCTTCTTCCCCATCCGTTCCGCCAGCGCCTTGGTGGCGGCGTAGGTCTCGTCCGACGTCGCCGCGCCGCGGATGATCTCCACCAGGCTCATCAGCGGAACGGGGTTCATGAAGTGCATCCCGATCACCGCTTCAGGCCTGCGCGTCGCGGCGCCGATCCGGGTGATCGGGATGGAGGAGGTATTGGTCGCCAGCACGCCGCCGGGCCGCACCGTTGCGTCGAGCTCGCGGAAGATCTGCTTCTTCAGCTGCTCGTTCTCGGTCACCGCCTCGATGGCGAAGTCCACCTCGCGCGCCTCGGCGATCGAGCCCGCCAACCGCAGCCGCTCCAGCGCCGACTTCTTCTTGGCCTCGTCGATCTTTCCCTTCTCCAGCAGCTTCTGCAGGCCGGATCGGATCCGCTCCATGCCCCTGTCCAGCAGCGGGCGCGCGACATCCACCAGGGTGACATCCAGGTCCGATTGCAACAAGACCTGAGCGATGCCCGCTCCCATTTGCCCCGCTCCGACGACGACGACGTGCTGGGTGCCCATGCCCGTGGACCGCTCCTTCGAGGAGGGACCTCATACGCCGCGACCCTGCGGCGGGTCAACGCCGTCGCCTGCGTTCTGCATTGCGCTTTTCCAAGGGGTCCCGGCGGACTCTCCTACACTGGGCGACCCACCCCGCTCGCTGCAAGTCGCTGCCAGATCTGGCCTCGAAGGAGGTACGCGGCCTGCAGCGGAAAGCCGGCGTGGATTCGCTCGTCCATCTCCTGCGCTCGTTGTCACCCTGTCAGGTGTGGACCCGCTTGCGCGGCCTGATCCGGTTGGGCGATGCAAGGGAATTGCTCGCGCAAAAGGAAGCTTTGGAACGGGCCCACCGCGAGCTGTTGGCGACGCAGCGCCAGCTGCTGGAAGCGGAGAAGCTGGCCACGCTGGGAACGCTCGCCGGGGGCGTTGCGCACGAGATCAACAACCCGCTCGCCTTCGCCATCGGAGGGGTGGAACAGCTGCAGCGATCCATCCGCGAGCTCACCGGCGAGATCGCTGGAGAGACAGCGCGGGATCGCGGCTCCGTCCTCGCGGAGGTGTCCGAGATCCATCAAGAGGTCCGCTCGGGCCTGGAGCGAATTCGGGGCGTGGTCCAGAACCTGGCGCTGCTCGCCGCTTCACGAGAGTCTCCGTCGCCGGTGGACGTGCACGCCGAGATCGAGCGCGCGATCGCCATCGCTCACTCGCGGCTGCACGGGATTCAGCTTCAGCGCTCCTTCGAAGGAGCGCCGCCCATCCGGGCGATGCCGGGCTACATCACCCAGATCGTCGTCCAGTTGCTGACCAACGCGGCGGACGCGGTGGCCGCCACCCCCGCGCCGCGGATCGAGATCGGCGCGCGATGGGTGGACGAAGGTGCGGAGATCATCGTTTCGGACAACGGCGGGGGAATCTCGTCGAGCGTCCTGCCGCACGTATTCGACCCGTTCTTCACCACCAAGGCCGCGGGGCAAGGCGCGGGATTGGGGCTGTGCGTGTGCCAGGCGATGGTCCGCAGGCTGGGCGGAAGCACGAGCGTGTCCAGCGAGCCCAACTCGGGGGCCCGGATCCGGATCTGGCTGCCCCAGGATGCGCGCGGCGCCGACGCGCTGCACGACTCCGCTCGCCAAGCTGCCCTCTCCTGAGCGCGCTCACCGCCGGGGGTCCGAGCCGCGGAGCGACAGGACCAGGGTCGCTTCGCTGCCGACGCGCACCGTCTGCGCGTACTGCTCCTCGGCGCTGCCAGCCGTGCGCCGGATGAATACGCGCGCCCGGTAGGGGCCTTCGCCCAGCTGAATCTTCTGCACCAGCTCCGCCGGGGCCCCGTCCGCGAACGCAAACACCTCGCGCTTGACCAGCTCGCCGGTTTCATTCCAGAGCTGGATTTCCACCGAGGAGATCGCCCGATCGTCGCCCACCTGCCAGGTGAGCTCGCGCGACTGGACGAAGAGGTTGCTCTTCCACAGCCAGACGCCCAGGCCAACGAACAACAGCAATCCCAGGCGCCGCGCGAAGTCCAGCGGCCGAACGCTGCGGCTGCCATTCTCAGCCGGTCCGCGGATCGTCCGCTACTCCTTCTTGTGGCGTTTCTTCGCGCGCGCGCTGACTTCGCTCACCGTGATCTTGGGATGGTGCTCGCCCGGTTTGCGCTCGGAGGGCACCAGCCGGACCTGCGCGTTGATCTCCACCGTCGTGCCGGCGAGCAGCTTCACGAACTCCTCGCGGAGCTTTTCCGATTGCAGGAAGCGGCGAAGCTCGTCGGAGACGATCCGGGCCAGGTCGTCCTTCGTCTTCTCCGCCTGCGAGAGGATGAAGGTGAGCACCTCTTTGGGCAGCTTGAGCTGTCCGGCGAGATTGCGGATGCCTTCCTCGGTCATGAAGATCGCGCCCAGGCCCGCGACCGCCATCCGTTTCACCAGCTCGGGGACGAAGCCGGGCTTGGCTTCCCGTTCCTCCGGCGCGTCGTCCGGGGTGAAGAAGAGCGGATCGGGAGCGGGTTCCTCAGTAGGCATCGAGCGTCACCAGCGGAAAAAGTAGTTCACCCACCGCGCTTATTCCAGTGCCATCACCCGAAAGACGCCGTCCTCGCGAACCAGGCGCACCGCTTTGCCGTCTCCGATCGGAAAATCGACCGAGCCACCGTGCACGGACGGCGTTGCCTTCAGCGCGGCGCGGGCGCGGGCCAGCTTCTCCTTGGCGAGCGGCTCGCGACCGAAATCCTGCTTCAGGCGCTCCGGCGTGTACCGCGCCCGTAAGCCGCCGGCCATCATCCGGTAGGCGGTATCGAAATCTTCCGCTTCCGCGGCGTCGAGGAACCGGCTCAAGACTTCAGAGGGTGCGCCGCTCGCGGAATTGGGAGAGCCGCCAACGGCCTCTGGCGCGGTCCGGCAGGCGGCGGCGAGCAGGCAGCAGAGCACAATCCGCTCGCCCCGAGCGTAGCGAAGCGAAGTCGAGGGGTCGCGGCGAATCCCTCTATCGGCTCGGGGCGGCCCCTCGACTCCAGGCTCGCGTGCGCTCGCCTTACGCTCGGGGTGAGCGGGGATGGTTATCACGCGAAGTCCTCCGCGCCGCCGAGGCCGGCAATCTCAATCCAGGGGAACCAGAGCGCGAACAGGCGCGTGGCGGATGCCAGCCGGAACAGCCGGAGCATGGGAACGCGCCGAGGAGCGGTGCGGTAGAGAGCGACCTCGAATGGCTCGCCCGGCGCCTTCGCCAGATTCAGCGCTCGCCGGCACGCGTCGTCGAAGCTGCCGACCGCGTCGATCAGCCCCGCCTTCAGCGCCGCGTGGCCCGAGTACACGCGTCCCTCGGCGCGGGATCGCACCTCCTCCTTGGACTGGTGGCGCGCCTCGGCCACCAGCTCCAGAAAAGACTGATAGGTATCCTCCACCTCCGCTTCCAGGGCGCGGCGCTCGTGCTCGGTGAACGGACGCGAGAGCGAGAACAGGCCGGAATTTTCCCCGCGCGTGATCAGCGTTCGATGAATCCCGAGGCGCTCGAACAGCTCGGAGAAATCGAACTTGCCGCCGAACACGCCGATCGACCCCGCGATCGCCTGCGGGCCCGCCCAGATCTCCATGGCGCCCAGCGCGGCCATGTACCCGCCGCTGGCGGCAACGCGATCGAAGTAGGCCACCACCGGCTTCTTCTTCGCGGCGCGCCTCACCTCTTCCAGCATGATTTCCGAGGCAACCGAAGAGCCGCCCGGGCTGCTCACGTAGAGGAGGATGGCCGCCGATCGAGGGTCTCGCGACGCGGCCTTCAGTGCCGAAGCGACGCTGTCCGAGCCGGCGAACTCGGGGCCTACCGGGACCTTTCCACCCTGGCCCTCGGCGATGATCCCCGTTAACGGCACCAGCGCGAGCCGCGGCCGTCGTCCCAGCCTCCGCCAGAGGATGGAGGGCCAGGGCCGCGATGCCTGGTAGGAAGCGAAGCCGGCGATCCCCTTCCCCTCCGCCCGATCGCCGGCGCCGGCGCGGACCTGGAGCAACTCGGCCAGCTCCGCCTCGCTGCACAGCGCATCGCACAGGCCCAAGGGCAGCGCGCGACGAGCGCTGTAGGGTCCCTCGTCCACCAGCCGCTTCGCATCCTGCAGGCTCAGGCGCCTGCCCGCCGCGATCTGCTCGATCAGCGCCTGGTAGCGCTCGTCCAGGAACTGCTCGATCGTGCGGCGGTGGATCTCGCTGACGGTGGATTCGGTGAACAGTTCGGGTGCCGTCTTGTACTCGCCGCGTCGAACGAAGTGGGCCGCCACGCCAAAGCGCCGAAGGCCGGCACCGAGCGCCGTCGCCTCCGCCGCGAAGCCGGTGAGCTCGAGCCGCCCCCCGGGCGAGAACACGATCCGGTCGGCGGCGCACAACAATTGGTACTCGCTGTTTCCCGGCTGAACCGCGTACCCGACGACCTGCTTGCCCGCTTTCTTGAGCTCGGCCCACAGCGCCGCAATGGCCTGAATCTTGGCGGGCGGGATCTCCAGCCGCTCGAGGACAAATACCGCGCCCCGCACTCGCGGGTCGCCGGCGATCACCTGGATTTGTCGCCGCAGCTCTTCCAAAGACCGCACCTCGCACGGGTCCCGGCGGTCGAACCAGCGCCAGCGGCGTCGCCCAGCGGCGCGGTAAGGCGGATCGTTTCGCAGCAGGTAGCGGATGAACTCCGGACCGCGGCGGGCCCGCAGGAGCCGGAAGGGCAACCCCAGCGCGAGCTTGAGCAACAGAAACAGGTTTGCAACGAGCGCTAGCAGCAATCGCATCGGCGCTCCCATGCGCCACCGCGCGTCAGCTCTTCTGGGTGACCAGCCAAGACGTCGGCATTCCGCCGACTGGATGAATGCTCGGCGCCTTCAGTCCGGCTGCGGCAAACCACCGGGCGTAGTCCGCCGCGGCGTACGCCTCCCCTTTCCGGGTCCAGGCCAGCATGATGACGGAGAACATCGTCGCGGCGGGGTTGGACAGATCCGGCGATGAGACGAACTCTTGCACCGCGACCCGGCCGCCACGGCCGAGCGCGCCGGCCACCTTGCGCGTCAGCGCCAGGCACGTCTCGGCGTCGAAATGGTGATAGACGTGGCTCAAGAGAATGACGTCATACGGTCCGCCGTAGTCGAGGTCGAAGAGATTCCCCTCGAGGAATTTGACCCGCCGCATGTCGGCACCCAGGCGTTGTCCCCATTCGCGGGTTCGCGCGAGGACGTTCGGCCAGTCCAGCAGCGTGAGCTCGACGTTGTCGCGCCGGGCCAGCGTGTACCCGTAGATGCCGCTGCCGGCTGCGATGTCCAGGACGCGCGCCTTGGGCCTGGAGGCGAGGTAGTCGCCGAGGATCGCGTCCAGCGCCATCGCGGCGGGGAAGGCCATCGACGCGCTGCTCTGCGCGAAGGTCTCCCAGAACGGGTTCTTCGGCGTCTCTGCGTGCTCCGCCAGCACCGTGCCGCCGCTCTTGACCGCCTCGGCGAGCCGGCTCATCGCGCTCCACACCATCGGGCTGCCGAAGATGCCCGCCGCATCGCCAGCGTACATCGGCTTGCCCGGCACGAGATGCTCCTCGGCGAGCGGCGTGAGCCGATACGCGTCGGCTTCCTTCGTCACCAGCCCGGCGATCGCGAGCGCATCGAGGAGGATGCGAGTCGACCGCGCCGGGCAATGCACGCGTTCGCCTACTTCCGCCGCCGAGCGTCCTGCGCCACCGGCGAGCGCCGCGAACGCGCCGAGCTGGATACCCGCGTTGAGGATCGCCGTCACCTGCGCGGCCTGCAACATCTGGATGATCGCCGCAGGACCTTCCGGCGGACTCGTCGGGTGGCTCATGGATGTCCTCGTCGCTTATCGGGTCGCGCGACGATACGATTGCGCCCTCGCCACGCGCAAGCGGCCGGTTGCGACGGTGACTAGCTGCTGGCCTCGGGTGCCGGAGCGCCCGCGTCCGTTGCGCTCGCCGCGGACGCTTCGGAGCCGCTGACCGTGACCCGACCCTCCGGCTGGATTTCCACGCGCACCGGAAGGAACTTCTCCACCACCCGGCCGTTGGTGGTCAGGTGCGGGGTGACGGCCGCGGTGCTGAAGAGGGTGGGCGCGGCTGGCGAGGGAAGCAGGCCAGCGGCGAGCAAACCGGCGGGAAGGAGGATTTGATCCGCCAGGTGCAGGTCCAGCGCACCAGCGCTCTCCATGAATACCGCCAGCTGTTCCGCAGCCTCCTTGCCCACCGCCTCGGCGGGGCGTCCCCGCTCGCCGAGCGAAGTGAACCCGGCCACGGTGTGCTCGAACTGCGCGCGAATGAAAACCATGGTGCCCGCCGAGCGCGTGGTGGGCAGCGGCAGATTCTCCGCGCTGCAAGCGATCCCGTTTTCGCGCAGCGCGGCCACGGCGGCCCGGGCTTGTCGCTCCGCGACCTCGAAGGGCAGGCCTCCCACGAAGGAGGTGACGTCCACGTCGTGCAGCGTGCCGCGCGCCGGGAACTGGAGCTGCTGGCTCGCCGAGCTGACCGCGGGGATGGTGGCGCGAAATTCTCCCGCTCCCTCCGGATAGAACCCGGCATGCCGCAGCTGCAGCTGTCCGCCGAACCCAAATTGAGCGAGCGCCGGCAGCCATACCCAGGCGAGGTAGTGGTAGCTCGGGCTGCGCGGGACATGGGTGCCGCCGCGCAGCGTGAGCTGGCTCTCTCCGGCGAGCGCCAGCGGATAGTAGAGGCACTGAAACAGCAGCGGCGCGCTGCCCGCCGTCCCCACCTCGAGCACGTACTGCCCCGCTCTCACCAGCCCGGGTCTGAACTCCAGCTCCGAGGAGCCCACGGTCGCCCCTTCGCAGCTCGCGCCGCTGATCGCCACCGCTCCGCGCACGCAGGCCAGGTGTTGGGGGCGCAGGCCGGGCGGCTTGCGCTGGGCGCGGATCTGCTCGATGCGGAAGGGCCGAGCGGTGATCAGCGCCAGCGACAGCGCTGTGCGCAGGATCTGACCGCCGCCTTCCCCTTCGCTTCCGTCGAGGACCAGCAGCTCGGAGGTGGGGGTGGTACCGGGCAAGGAATCCTCGCGGGCGCCTAAGAACGCGGCGGGACAGTATCAGCTCTCGCCGCTGGCCGGTGCGGTTTCATGCCGAGGCGGGTGCGCCCGTCAGCCGCGAAAGGCGCCTAGCGCTTGGGACCGAGCAGATCGTCGGGGATCAGCTCTTTTCCCGGCTCCTCGCGCTGCTCTTTGCGAATCGGGTTCTTCGCCGGGTCGAGCCCGCTCGAAGACGAAGGTCTTTCTTCGCCAGCCGTTGACCTCTCCACGCCGGACGACTTTTCAACCGCGCTTCTCGTTTCCACCGCGGGTGTCTTCTCGCTGGCGGATGCCTTCTCCACTGCAGCTGCCTTCTCCACTGCGGATGCCCTCTCCACCTCGGGTGCACCGTCGGGCGCCGAGGCTTTCTCCGCGGCGCGCGGCTTCTCGGAGATGGACGACTTTTCGCTGCGCGGCGCTGCCGCGTAGCCTTGGCGGCGATCGGGCGGGCTCAGCTCGGCGCCGAACTGCACGCCCACCTTATCCAGCAGGCTGGCGATTGCGCCGCGGAACAGCTCCGGCTCCTGCGCCACCTTGAATGGATCGAGGTCCCCTCGACCGAGATCGATCTGATCGGCCCGAAACCTCTGGCGCCAGATCTCCGCGCCGCCGAGGAAGAACATCCTGCCGTAGCCTGCGATGAACGCTCCGGTGCGGCCGCCGGAGCTGCGCAAGCCGTACTCTTCGATCACGAACTCCACCACCGCGTCCGTCCCCAACGGCCGCAGCAGGTCATAGTCCGGCGGGTTGGCAGGAACCTCCTCCACCAGGAAGCTCTCCAGCGCGCTGGCCACCGCTGCTGGATCGACCGCGTTGGTCCAGGGGCGTTCCTTGGTCACGTGGGCGAGCGCGCTGGCGCGCAGTCGGTCGGAGGTCTCGAAGCGGGTGATCGCCTTGGCCAGCTTGAGCTGCAGCCGGCGATCCGCCTCCCTGGGATCGAGCTTCTTCAGCTTGCCCTGAAAGACCGCGTCCTCGCGGAACACAGCCGATTGGGGGCCAGCTCCTTCGTCGATGCGGGAGATGAACGCGGGACGACGGACGCGATCGAGATCCGAGCCCGACAGCGGCTGGTGCGCGCAACCCCAGCAGAACATTGCCAATGCGATCGGAAATGTCTTTCTCATGGAGCCTAAGTCATACCTCAAAACGGGCCGTCGGCTGGACCCTACACGGCAAAGTTCGAGATGATGCTGTGGTCGCCGTGAACCCAGGGGAGCCCAACATGGAACCGTTGCAACCCGCTCACCCCGAGCCCCTCGACTACGCTCGGGACAGGCGTAGCGAACAACCCGCTCGCCCCGAGCGTAGCGAAGCGGAGTCGAGGGGTCGCCCGAAACCAGCTCGGGCTGAACGGCACCGCACGCTGTGCTCGATCCTGGCGAGCGCAGCGTGCCTGCTGATGCTCACCTCGTGCGCGCACGAGAGCGCGCCCTCCCAGCCGGAGGTGAAGCCCGCCGCAGCAGAAGCTCCGAAAGTCCCACCCGCGCCCCCCGAGCCGCGGACAAGCAAAGAATGCGCGGCGCCGCTCGAGGCCCAACCGGTGAGCGAGGTGAAGATCGGCGACAAGCCGGCAACCTCCACGGGCTACAAGGTTTCGCTCAAGGACCGCGCCCCGCGCGGGCAACTGAAGCTGGGCGTCTTGGGACCGATCAACGAGGACTCCGGCCGCAACCTGCTGGTGATGAAGAAGTACCTAAAATTTTTCGCCGACGAGAAAGTGGATGCGATCGCGGTCACCGGCGACGTGGGAGAGATCGCCGACGGGATTTCGCGGGTGCTCAAGGTCCTCGGCGGCGCCGGCGTTCCGGTCCTGGTGATCGCGGGCAATCGCGAGTGCCAGTCCGAGTTCAGCGACGGCGTGGCCGCCGCGCAAAAGGAGTTCAGCAACGTGGTGAACATGAACCGGATCCGCGCGGTGGAGTTCCCGGAGGCGACCGTGGTCTCGCTCCCCGGCTACCACGATCCCAACTACACCCATTGCGCCACCGGCTGCCGCTACTACCAGAGCACGGTGGACGAGGTGGTGGAGCTGGCTAAGGAAGCGAAGAAGCCGGTGATCCTGATCGCGCACGGACCGCCCAAGGGCGAGGGAAGCCAGGCGCTGGACTACGCCATCGCCGGCGGCAATGTCGGCGACGCGCAGCTCAGTCGCGCCCTGCTCGAGGGGAACATCGCATTCGGCGCCTTCTCACACATCAAGGAGGCGGGAGCCCGCGCCACCGACCTGCCCGGGACGACGCTGATCAAGCCCAGCACGCCGATGCGATCCTTCTATCTGAATCCCGGGCCGGCAGACACGATCACCTGGGATATGAACGACGGCACCAAGAGCCACGGAATGGCGGCGGTGATCACCGTTCACGGGATGGAGGCGTCCTGGAAGGGTTTCCGCGCCAAGCCGATCACGTCGGCGGAGAAGGCTCAGGCGAAGCTGCTCGAACGGTCGTCGGGATCCGAGCAACAGGACGCGCGCAGGCCGCCCTTGCAGGCCCCCAAGGGTGCAAAAAGACCCTGAGCGAACAGGCTCGTTGAGGCCGGACAGCGTCTGATGGGTCGCCACCGCGGTGGGCGGGGACTATCTACGCCAGCCCACCGGTTCAGAGCGACTTGTAGTAAGACGAACGACTGCTCTTGAACAGTGCTTGCAAGTCCGCGCTCGCTGCGGCTAATTAGCTAGCGCTGGAGGTAATCGTCCATCGCATGGGAAAGTCTATTCGCTTAGGTGTCGGTGTTGTCCTTTTGGCCAGTAGCTTCGGCTGCGCATCGCTTCGCGCGCGCCTGATTGCGCAGCAGGCGGTGGACCTCTACCACAAGCAGGATTTCGCCGGCGCCGCAGCGAAATTCGCCGAGGCGGAGAAGTTTGACCCCAACATTCCGGCCATCGAGCTGAACCTGGGGTACGCCAACCTCTCCTTGTACCGGGCTTCTCCCAACAGCACCGAGGGCAAGGAGGCGGCCACCCGAGCCATCGCCGCGTTCGAGCGCTATTTGACGCTTCGGCCCAACGAGGAGAAGGCCAGGCTGTATCTGGTGCAGACCTTCGTGGACACCGGCCACTACGACGACGCGGTGACGTTCTTCAAGCCGGCCGTGGAGAAAACGCCTGCCGATCCGGAAGCGCTGAACACGCTGGGCATCATCGCCTCCAAGACCGGCCGCTTCGAGGACGCCCAGAGCTGGTACGAGAAGCGGATCCAGGTCCAGCCGGACAGCGTGGACGCGCATCTGGCGCTGGGCGTGCTGATCTGGACCTGGCTTCACGATCACCAGGAGGAGACCGGTCCCAAGCGGATGGAGCTGGCCGCGTCGGCGATCCAGACGCTCGGCGAGGCGATCAAGCTCGCCCCCAACGCCCCCAATGCTTACGTCTTCACCAATCTGGTGTACCGCGAAAAGGCGGTCGGCGAGACCAACGACGACGAGAAGCGCGTGGACTTCGAGGAGGCGAACAAGTTCTACAAGCTCGGGCTGGAGCGGACCAAGACCACGGGTACGAAATAGATGTTCGAGCACTACATCGCGGGCACGCGGCCCAGTTGGAAACGGCGCGCCCTGATCATCGTGTCCTTCGCGCTCCACGGCATGGCGGCGATCGGATTGATCGTCTGGTCGGTCTTTCATGTGGAGGAGCTCACCCCTCCGGCCATCTCCTTGACGTTCGTGAGCGCGCCGCCGCCACCGCCTCCGCCGCCGCCACCCGCGGGCCGCAAGCCGGTGGAGCACAAGCCCAAGCCGGTGACCAAGGTGCAGCAACCGACGGAGATTCCCAAGCTGATTCAACCGGCGGAGCCCGAGAAGCCCGAGGAGAAGGAAGGCGAAGAGGGCGGCGTCGAGGGAGGCGTGGAAGGCGGGGTGAAGGGCGGCACGGTCGGCGGAGTGTTGGGAGGCGTCTTGGGCGGAGCGCCGCAGGCACCGCCTCCGCCCAAGGTGGTCGCCAGCTTTGTCCTCGATGCGCAGCGCATCTCCTCTCCGGACCCGCACTTGCCCGAGGAGTTCGTGCGCAAATACAACCACGGCGATCGCATTCGCGCGACGTACCGGATCTGCGTCCGCCAGGATGGGCGGGTGGGCGAGGTCAGCGTGGTGCTGCCCATCCACGGCGTGGACCAGATGATCATGGATCAGCTCAAACAAAACTGGGTGTACAAACCGCAGGCGCTGCCGGTGTGCACGGTGCGAAACTTCATTTTCACAATCAACTAGAGGAAGACGAATGCAGACATTCAATCTTGTCGAGATGTGGCACAGCATGGCGATCCTGGCGAAGACGGTGGTGGTCATTCTGGCCATCATGTCCATCTACTCGCTGTGGGTGATGATCGATCGGTTCGCGGTCTTCACCCGCGCCAAGCGATACTCGCTCGCCTTCGTGTTGGCGCTGCGCGAGCAGCTGCGGACCCGCGACCTGGACGGCGCGCTTCGGCTGTCGCAAAAAAAACCCCAGAGCCCGATCGCCCGCGTGGTGGCGGAGGCGTTGGCCGAATACCGCGACGGCGTCTACGCGCTCACCCATACCGGGCCCGATGAGTTGGGCGACTTCGACGTGGTGGACGCGGTCAACCGGGTGATCGACCGCGCCAAGGAGCGCGAGGTGGCGAACATGAAGAAGGGCCTGGGAGGATTGGCATCCATCTCCTCGGCGGCGCCCTTCATCGGTCTGTTCGGCACCGTGGTGGGCATCATCAACGCCTTCCGAGCCATGGCAGCGACCGGTCAGGGCGGTCTGGGCGCGGTCTCCGCCGGAATCTCCGAGGCGCTCTTCACCACCGCCGTCGGCCTTCTGGTGGCCATCCCCGCGGTGATGTCCTTCAACTATTTCACCAACACCATCGAGACCTTCGTGGTGGACATGAACGAGGTCAGCTCCGAGGTTCTGTCCTACGTGCTTCGCGAGGGACGGGAGCGCAAGTAATGGCCGCGCCAGGTCCGCAGGTCCCCGGCACCAGGGGCAACGGGCGAAACGGCCAGAACGGCCGCAAGCACCACAAGATTCATGAGCGCCACAGCGGGATGATCAAACCGCCGGCTACGAAATCTGAGATCAACGTCACGCCGCTGGTGGACGTGGTGCTGGTGCTGCTGATCATCTTCATGGTGGTGACGCCCCTGCTCCATCGAGGCGTTCACCTGGATCTCCCGGAGACCAAGAACCACTTGAAGAAGCAGGACACCGGCGAGCAGGTGGTGGTCAGCGTGCGCAAGGACGGGACGTACGTCGAGGCGGATCGCGTCGAGCCGAACGCGCTGGTCAGCCGCCTTCAGCTGGAGCTCAAGAACGCCAACAAACCGATCAACGTTCGAGCGGACCGCGCGCTGCGGTACGGAGACGTTCGCAAGGTGCTGGAGCAGGTGCACCAGGCCGGCGCTTCGACCGTGAACATGGAGACCGAGGAGCACAAGGAGTAAGCCATGGCGTTTGGAAGTGCCAGCAGCGTAGGAGTTCGCTCGGACATCAACATCACCCCGCTGGTGGACGTGGTGCTGGTGCTGCTGATCATCTTCATGGTGATGACCCCGATGCTGCTCAAGGAGATCAACCTCACCGTGCCGGAGAAGTCGGAGACCACTATCGTGGCGCCGACCGCCGCCAGCCAGGTGGTGGTCTCTTTGTCCCGCGAGGGGACGATCCAGATCAATCACGAGCCGATCGCCGAATCGCTTTTGACGGAGAAGATCCACGAGATCATGGCCGCGCGCGCGGACAAACTGGTGTTCTTCGACATCGACGACGAAGCGCCGTACGGCGACGCCATGCACGTGATGGACGTCTGCCGCGGCGCCGGGGTGAAGACGCTGGGAATCATGACCAAGTAGCCGCCGCGGTCAGGTGCCGCCAACACGCAAGCCCTTTGAGCGGCCTGCCGCCTCAGTCGTTTTGCTTTAGAGCTGTGATACGACCGGCTTGCTTCCGTGAGTCGAAAGCTCAAAGCGCAGCGCGGCGCGCCTGATTTTCGGTCTACCGTGGCGCCTTCGACCGACGCAGCCATTGCGGGCCGGTCGCATCTTCTGCCCATCTGCATTGCGTTGCTCGGGACTCTCGTCTTCATCGGCAGTCTCAACAACGGCTTCGTGGAGTGGGACGATGATTACAATTTCATCCTCAATCCGGCCTATCGGGGCTTCGGCTGGCCGCAGCTCAAATGGGCGTGGACGACCTTCCACATGGGGGTTTACCAGCCGATTGGCTGGATGTGTTTCATCCTCGAGCATCGGCTCTGGGGCCTCAATCCGTTCGGATATCACCTCTCCAGTCTCTTGCTCTTCGGGGGAGCGCTGCTGAGCTTCTATTTCCTCGCCGTGGCGTTGGTGCGGCGAGCGGCTCCGGAGGCGTTCAGCGCGCGGAGTTTGCTGATCATCGCCGGCGCCGTGAGCTTGTTTGCCGTGCACCCCTTGCGAACGGAAGTAGTGGCTTGGATTTCGTGCCAACCGTACTTGCTTTGCGCGATCTTCTACGCTGGCTCACTGACCGCGTACCTGCAGGCTGACTCGCAGCCCGGCGGGCGGCTGCGCGGATTGCTGATCTCGTTCTTTCTCTTCCTGGCGGCACTTCTTTCCAAGCCGGTGGCGATCAGCCTGCCGCTGGTGTTGCTCGCTTTGGATTTCTATCCGCTTCGACGTTTGGGAATGGGGGTGGGCTTTCGTCAGACGAAGGTTGTGCTTCTGGAGAAACTGCCTTTCATCCTCCTCGCCGCCTTGTTCGCAGTGGTCGCTCTGTTCGCCAAGACGCAGGCCCGAGCGCTCGGCGGAGCAGCAGCCACTGCGGCCGGTGCGAGGTTGGCCCAGACCGCGTATTCCATCTGGTTTTATCTCGCCAAGACGCTCTGGCCGTCGAATCTGCACCACTACTACGCCCTTCCGCAAGATCTGGCGCTGACAAATCCCAAATATACAGTAGCTGTTTTGTCGGCCGTCGGAGTGACTGGATTGTTGTTCTCACTTCGACGCCGCTGGCCCGCGCTGTGGGTCGCCTGGCTCGCTTATGTATTTATTCTCTTTCCCACCGCCGGCGCCGTTGCCTTTGGCCCCCAGATCGCGGCGGACCGCTACGCGCTGCTGGCGACGTTTTGCATCCCGGTCTTGCTTGCCGGCGCCTGGGTGAAACACAGCCGGTCGGTGCAGCGCGGGCGTCGCCTTGCGCTCGGCCTGGGATGGCTCGGCGCTTTGGTGGTGCTCGCTGTGGCAAGCGTGCAGCAATGCAGAATCTGGAAGGATGGCGTCGCCTTGTGGTCGCACGCTCTCGCCAAAGGAGCAGGTCAGTCCGCATTCGCCCACAACGGGCTCGGCGTGGCCCTGAAGAATCAAGGCAAGCTTGAAGAAGCAGAGGCGCAATACCGGCAGGCTCTCGCGCTCAATCCCGGCTTTGCCGACGCGCACAACAACCTGGCGGTGGCGCTCGAAGCCAGAGGCCAGGCGGATCAAGCTTTGCAGCATTTCCGAGAAGCTGCCGCGCTCGATCCCGAGAGAGCCTCGACCCTTCGAAACCTCGCTCGCGCGCTGTTCAAGCGGGGCTTGCTGGCGGAGGCCGCGCAGCACTATCGCGATTCGCTGCGACTGGACCCAAACAATGCCGCGGCTCATTTCAATCTGGCTCTTTTATTCATCAGCGAGGGAAAGCTCGACGAGGCGAAGCGCTATCTGCTGCAGGCGACACAGCTCGATCGTCGCGATTCTTCCGCGCCGCTGTACCTCGGGATCATCGCCTCGGAGGCCGGGAACGTCTCCGAAGCAAAGCAATACCTCGGCGAGGCGCTGCGCCTGAGCCCAACCGACTCTCCAGCCCATGCATACCTGGGTGCCCTTCTCGTCGATCAAGGCGCCATTCTGGAGGGAACAGCTCACCTTCGCGCGGCGCTTCAAACTGATCCTCGCAATGCGCTGGCCAATTTTCGAATGGCAAAGTTGATGCAGCAGAACGGGCGCTTGGAAGATGCACGCCGGCATTACGCATTGGCACTGGAAGGAGATCCGAGCCCGGAGGCAAGGGCTCGAATCACCCGAGAGTTGTCGAATCTGCCGCCATCCCCCTCCAATTAAGAACGGGCCAGGGGCCGCCTTTTTTCAAAAAGCTGTGAGCACCTCCAGCTCAGCCTACGCAAGACCGGCTTAGACTCTGGAGAATCTAGAGTATGCCACCGCACGCCCCGCAGGACGTACAAATTGAACCGGCGCATTTGCGAGAAAACCAGATCTTTCAGTATTGATACCGCAGGCCCAGTTGTAGACGGAACGGCGGGGCTTGACGAGCAGCTGACAAGCCAAATCGCGATGGCGGTGCCGATTCAGCAAGCACGAGAGTAGTCGTGGCAAAGCTGTCGAAGAGGTTTTCGATGCCCGCATTGAGGATCAGATGCTGCTTGGTAAGCTCGTAAAAATCGTAGCCCACCAGCAGATTGACCGTGAATAAATCAGGGGTGCGGAACTCAGCCCAATTCTGGATACTGTTGCGGTCGGGCTGAGTGGGCGCGCCAGGCAACGGTCCGCCTGGGTCGGTGCCGGTTGGCGAGCGATACCGTGCCGGCAAAGACTGGTCAGCCAAGGTGAAGCTCTTCCGCTGAGCAATTCCGGATCTCCAATTCACCACCAGCCCAGAGATCAGCCCGTGCCAGGTGAACGTACCTTGAGTCTTGATGATGTGACGGGTATCAGTGGCGGGTGAGAAACCGGTGTAAAGTTGGCTTTGCCGCGGGTTACCGAATTGGTCGCCGGCGACGATTTCACCGAAACCAGGGCCGTACGTCCAGCTCAAAGTGTAAACGCCGAAGAAATCGAAATTCGGCGTTGGCCGCGACTCGAAGATGAAGTCGAAGCCCGAGAAATTATTGTAATTGCGAGGGTCGAAGCTGTAGACAAGAATCGAGTTTGGATGACTTGGATCGTTGAATCCAACAACCCGAGTCCCGGCGGGATCGTAGATAAGATTCGTCTCGACAGTCTCCAAAATATTGGAAATACGCTTGTAGGTGTAATCGATCTCGCCCAGCGTGTTGCGGAAGAGCTCCCGCCGAAGACTGAACGTCACTTCGTCAGCGTGCGGCGGGGTGCGTCCTGAACTGTCCGCCAACACGTCCGTCGGAGCTCCACCCGGAGAAACGACGAAGGCGCCATTCGGAGGGGGCAGGCCGTTCCAGATTAGCGTGGTGAGTTGCGACTTTCGTCCGGCATCCACTTGGTTCAAGGCTGTCAAGTAAATGTTCTCCGAGGCACGCCCATAACTTGCCTGAAAGATCGTCTTTTGATCTCGAGTTAGATCTACGATGGCCGATAAGCGCGGGTTCACTGCGACATTCATGATGTAGTCATCTGTTTGCACGACGCGATCGGCAATAGTAATTGAGCGTTTCAGGTCGGGGGGAAGTCCGCCCACCACCGAAGCGCGCGCCCAATCCAAGCGAACTCCCGGAATCACGGTCAGCCATCCGTAGGGCTTCCAGCGGTCCTGAATGTAGGCGCCGAGAGTGTATCCTCTTTGTTTGGTTACCACATCGTTTCGGTCGATGCGAGCGAAGCACCCAGCACCTGTGCGCAAGCTCGGATCCGGCTGGATGAATGGATCCTGATCACAGAGAGCGCCGGGCTGATTGAGGGCAATATTCGCGGGAGCGCTATTGTCGACGTAGACACTGCCTCCGCCCGTGAAGGTATTGCTGAAGTCGTGGAAGGTGAAGCTGGATTGCAGGCCAAGCTCAGCGTCGTGTGTTCCGAACCATCGCCCCCGCCAGGCTACTGAGCCATCGAGTTGTACCCGGTGTCGCTTGGTAACCTGCTCGACCGTGTCGTTGTCCCAAAAGGTGTTATCGGTCTGATTCTGGTGCCGCGAGCGGCCGAAGTCGTAGGTCGTACCAGCTGGGTGAAACTGATCGATGTACTTTTGATCGATGCTACGGACCTTCCCCTGCGGTCCGACATCAAGTGAGTTGTAGGAGTAACCAGCCAACACTTTGGTGTCGACATTCTGAGAAATGAAGTAATCCCACTCTGCAATGCTCTTCCAGCCGCCTTGGAATCGCCCGGTGGAGGCCAACGGTTCCGTGGTGTTTGCGGTTGAGGTGGCGTTGTTCTCGTAATCGATGTACGTCGGATCGCCTATGCCCTCGATCATGAATTTATGCTGCGTGGTAGGAGCCCAGGTGAGCTTCAGACGCGGGTAGGCGTCCTGGAAGACCCGGTTCGGCGCCTGGACGCCAATGGGTAGGCCCGACGGCTGCACCGTCGAGCTCCAATCGAGCTCCACGCCAGCAGCATACCAGAGCTGGTGTTTGATGATCGGCCCGCTGACGTGAAAGTTACCTTGGTAAGTTTTCGAAGGAGGCTGCGCGGTAGGATCGTACAGTTTGAAGCCTTCGTAGATGTATTGACTCTGACTCCCATGAAACGTTTGCAATTGCTTGAGCCGCGTGTAGAACGAGATGTCGAAGTGCAGGTCGTCCGATCCCGAGGTGGTGATCAGGTTCTGAATCGAGCCGATCGCGTTGTACTTGGCCTCCATCGCGCCGGTGATCACCTGTATCGCAGCCAATGAGTCCTGATCGACGTTGGCCGAGAAGGTATTTGTCACAGGGTCCGTGGTATCAAGCCCGTCGATCAGGACCCGATTGTTGCGAATATTTCCGCCCTTGACTTGCGGATTGCCGGTGCCGTTCTCAATCACGCCCGGAGCCTGCGTCACGACGCTTTGATATTGGCGCGGCACAGCCAACATATTCTGTTTCTCCATAGAGAAGGTCGCACCGGTGGTAGGCGTGTCCGGACGGGTCAGGTGCCGCTCTTCCACAACCACCGTGGTCTCCGCTTGGGCCAGCTCGGCAGACCACTCGATTTCGAGCGGCGCGGCCTCGCCTGCTCGGACGAGGATCCGTCGATGAATGGGCTTTACGCCCGAGTAGCTCACTTCGACGTCATAGGTCCCTGGCGGGAGATTGGGGAATTCGTACCTTCCTTCTTCGTCCGTGGTCGTTTGCCGCGGGCCGCCGATCAGGATGTCGCTGGTGGTAGTGATGGTAGCGCCCGGAACGGGCGCCCCCGTTTGCTGTTCCACTACCCGTCCTACGATTCTTCCAGTCTGCTCGCCGATGGCGAATGCCGCTCGAGGAAAAGCGACGAGGAGGCCGAGGCTCAATGCAATCTTGATTTCGGTTCGGAAAGTTTTCATGAGCAATTCCCTTTCCTCGCGCTACGAAATCTGAAGACAAAAGATGAAGGTCGGGGTGACGCAACCGGGGTTTGCGCTGGTGGGCAGGCCGTTTGCCCCGCACGATCCGGCCGGTGGCGCCGGCGGCGGCTGAAAGGTGGCACCGTAGAGCGCCTGAATGGTGGCTGCATCGCGTGGAGGCTGAGTGGCCGCGGGAAGCGCGTACGTGATCACTTGACACACAGGCGAGTAGCCAGTCTGCTCACGCGTAAATTCCAGGACGTCGTTGGATTGGTAAGGGGTGACACCTCCTCCCAGCAAGCAACCGTTGGCAGCGCAGGCGGTACCGCTCGCCGTTCCAATACTTCGTGGATAGAACAGCCGCTGCGTCACCATCCGACTCGTCGGCTGGCCGGTAACAACTGGACCCGCGGTCGTTGGAATGGCTCCTCCGTCGAGATAAGCAACGAGGAATTGCTGAAACCAACCGAACCTCTGAGCTCCGAGGCCAAAGCTCAGATCGTTCGGGTTTTCACCCACCCGATAGACTGCCGTGCCAGGCTCGATCATTGCCCAAGCCAAATACCGACCGTCTGGAACAGCGATCGGAGTGCCGTCAGGATTTGTTCCACTGGTCGGGACCGTTACTTGGTCCGGCCGTTTCAGCAATGTGGCTTCGCTCTTGATGTCCTGACAGATCTCGCCTCCGGAGGTAACAGCCACCTCGCGAACGACGGGTACATACGTCCAGTTCGGCAGCGCGCCGAGCGGAAAGTTTGCGGTTGGTTCTAGTGTGAAGATGTTGCCTTGCTCGTCATAGCGAACATCGTCTCGGAACGGGTCATACGAATACCCGGCTCGGGTCCGGCATTGTTTGGAGTTGGAAATCGGCGGAATCGGACCTGTGCCTTGGGGAGGATCGAAAACGTAGACGAGCGGAGGGCCGGCAGAACTGGGAACGGAGCCAGGCCCCGAAACTCGCAATGACGTGAACGTGGCCGGGTCGAGGAAGTTCGGATTCGGCGGAGGCGGCGGTGTCGAGTACGAGGCGGGTGGTGTCGTCACCGGATTGTAAAAAGTGGTGGTGATTTGAGACGGCGAGAAGGGGAATCGGTAATACCCTGTTTGGGTTCCGCCCACGAATGCCCGCGTCTCGTGAATGCGATTCCCGCCTGTAATCTGACGCGCCCCTGGATTGCCGAGGGTGGCTTGGTTCGTCGCGGCACTGAATGTGGAGGCAGTGCCTCGATATGGAGGCGCGTAGTCAAACGGATCCGCTGACCCCGCGTTGAACTCCCCGTTAAGTCGATCGGTGTAGGGATTGCAACCAAAGATCCATGACGAAACCGTTACACAAAAAACGAATAACCACTGCTGTCGCCTCATCGAGGAATACCTCCCCACCCCGTAAGTGTTTTCCACACCTTTGGGCTGCGCAAGATACAGAAGCCCAAAGTCGTGTCAATCTCTTTTGCGGCGGCAATCCGGGGGCAAACCGCGCTCGCGTCTGTAGCGCGCGCTACAGCTGTTGCGCTTTCGCGCATCGCGATCCGTCGCCCAGCTTAATCAGCAAACCTGAAAGATTAGCTAGACAAGAATTAGCCCGCGTTCCCCCACTCGGGCCGAACCTTGAATCACCGCCTCGGTGAGTCGCCGCCGATCGTCGCTCAACTCGGAGACCAACACCAAGATCTGCGGGTGGCTCATGATCAGCTCCTCGAAGTCTTCGCGGGGCAGGCGCAGCAGGGAGGTTCGCCGCGTGGCGGTGACCGTCGCTGTCGCGGGCGTCTTGGTGAGCAGCGACATCTCGCCGAAGATTTCTCCCTCGCGAAGCAGCGCCAGCGGCCGGTCCGCCTTGGAGACGCTCACCTCGCCGGAAAGGACCACGAACAGGCCATCGCTTCGCTCTCCTTCGCGGACGATCGCCGCTCCTTTGGTCACCTCGCGCGCGCGGAACCGTTCGATCAGCGCGCGCCGCTCCTTGGAATCGAAAGGTTGAAACAGCGCGGAGGTGCTCATCACGTTTGCCAATAGCCGCTGGCGACAGAATTTCTTGAGCGCCTGGGCCACCGGCGGGTAACGCTCGGAGAGTTGTGATAATAAATTGGCGGAAATTTCCAACAGCTCGGTCTCCTCGGATGCGCTCTCCACGGATGCGGTCCGGGGGCTTCCGGACAGGATTGCCATCTCGCCGAAGAAGGAGCCCTCGTCGAGAGCGGCGATTTCCTTGAGCGCGCCATCTTCATCGCGCACGACGCGCACCTTGCCGCCACAGATCACGTAGAACGAGTCGCCCACGCTTCCCTGCTCGAAGATGCGCTCGCCTTTCTTGAATCGGCGCATCGGACCCCGCTCAAACAACTCGATGAACGCATCCGGGGAAAGATCGGAGAAGAGCGGAACCTTGGGAAGCTTTCGCAAAGGAGCCGCTTCGGCCGGTGTTTCGACTCTTGTCGCAGTCGCCGCGATCGGTTCGGACTGAGGCGCGCGCGCACGCTGCGCCAGTCCCAGCTGGGCGGCCCTCTCCACCGCGTGGAGCAGCGAATCGCCCTCCAGCTCGAGCTCGGTGAACGGCTCGCCGCTCGGCGAAGACGTATCTACCTCCATGTCCAAACCGTCGAAATCGGGAAGCGCGCCGGCTTGCGCGTCCGCGGATTGCGGCTGGGCAATGTCTTCGGGCGGCGTGGGGACCGGTGGCGAAGGGACCGTCGTGGGTCCAGGAGCTTGCGGGCGCGCCGGTTGCGCGGGGGCCGTGCGCTGCTGAGGCACGCTCCGCTGCTCGGGCGGCGCCGGCTGCGGTGACGCGGACCGATGCGCGATGCGGTTGGGCGGGTCCACGATCTCCTCTGCGGAAAGCAACACGTGCTCGGCCGCCGGCGGCTGTGGAGGCATTTTCGTGGCTACCGGCGTCTGTGTTTCACTTGTCGGCCGCCCTGGAGCACTCGGCTGGAGCGGAGGTTTCGCAGGCTCTGCGGCGGGCGTCGGCGGTGCGCGCTTTCCCTGCGCGGTGGACGGCTCGGCGGATATCTTCGGCGCGGCGGCTTCGCGCGCGCTTGCGCGCGCGGCCGGGGGAACCGCGGTCAACGCTCGCGTTTCCTCGCGACGCCGCTCTGAGCCACCTTTGAAACGGTGACCCGTGGAAAGCATCTCCGGCGGAACCTCTCTGGAGATGTCCAGGCCGGCGACCGCGACCTCCTCCACTTCCATTCCGGGATCGCCACTCGAGGAGTGCAGCGTGTCCGCAGCCGTTCGCTGGATCTGGAACGATTCCTCCTCGGCGGGCTCCGCCGGCGCAGGCTCCGCACCGGCGCTTTGGGCGCTCGCCGGCGCCCGGGCGCCGCGGTCAACGCTCGGTTCCACCGCATGCCGCGCCGCCCCGGGAGCGGCAGCAAGGCCGGAATGCGATTCCGGCAGCGGAATGTTTCGCTGCGCATATAGATCCGCGAGCATTTGCTGCACCGCCTTGTGGCTGGGATCCAGCTCGAGGATCAGCTTGCTGGCCGCGATCGCCCGCGGCAGAAATCCCTCTTTGGCAAACCCCTCCGCCGCCAGTTGGTACGCGCCAATCGCCTTCTCCGTCTTTCCGCCGCGCGCCCAGGCGTCGCCCATGCGGACGCGGGCCTGCAGGTCGCGCGGATCCTTCTGGCAATATTCCGAGTACAGCTCCGCCGCCTTGGTGAACTTTCCCTTGGCAAACGCCGCCGCTGCTTTCTCTTTCAGCTCGTGCAACTCCATCAGCGGTGCACCTCCGAAGCTGCCGCGTTGATCTTGGCGATCGCCAATTCTGCGCGCTCCCGCACCCGCCGGTAGTAATCCGCCTTGAGTGCTTCCAGCGCTTCCAGCTGCGCGGCGCCGCCGGTGCTGGCCAGCGCCTCGGCAGCCGCGGCGCGCACCTCCGAGCTGTCGTGCCACAGATCGCGCGCGATCGCGGTGGACGCCTGCGGGTCTCCGATTTTTCCGAGCGCCGCGATCACATCGCGCCGCGCCACGCCGCTCGGTTCGTCGAGATATTTCACCAGCGCAGGAACGGCCTCTTTGGATCGAAGCTCTCCCAGGAGCTGCGCCGCGATCGCTGCTTGAGCGCCGCCCGCGCGGACGCGCTGAACCAGCGGGCCCGCTGCCGCGTCACTCAACTTCTGGTGTTGCAGCGACTCGAGCAGCTTTGTTGTATCCGCTCTTTGATCGCCCAGCGCCTCAAGCACCAGCTGATGTCCAGGCTCTCCTTGCTCGACGAGGGCGGCTGCTGTGTTGGCCTGCACCGCACCATCCGAATCCACCAGCCCGCGCCGGGCGAGCGCCAAACCTTCCCTGCCCAGGAACGCCAATCCCTCGAACGCCGCCGAGCGCACGGATGGGCTCTGATCAGCCACGTGCTGCTGGAGCAGCTGCAGGGCACCCGAGGCGCCGGTCATCCCCAGCGCCCTGAGCGCGGCGGCGAGCAGGCGCAGTTGATCTTCCGGCACGTCGTCCGCCAGCTCGGCGGGCCGGCTCGGCTCTTTGGCAACGGAGTTGGAGCGGGCGTTGGCACCCGGCAGATCCACCGGGATCCACCGCGTTCGCAGGGCGCGCAGGCGGCCTGCTTCCTGGTCGTACGCCTTGTTGACCTCCGCGGCCGCAGACGGATCGCGCAGCTGTGCAGCCGCCTCCAGCGCCAGGCGGTTTACCTCGCGGTTGCGATCTCCGATCAGCGGAAGCACGGCCGCGATGGCCGCTTTGGCGGAGCTGCCCAAAGCGGCGATCGCTCGCAGAGCCGCGGGCACCGTGGGCGGGCTAGCCGCGTCCGCGCCCAAGGTGTTCTTCGGGGCGATCGCTTTGCCGCGCTGACCGGCGGGCGCGGCAAACGCGCGCATCAAGCGGTCCATCGGGCAACCGCCTCGCCTTCGCATCTCGCGCCCCGCGGCCATCGATTCAGCCGGGGCGCCAAAGAGCACCACCTCGCACAGCGCGCCGTCCGTTTCGGGCATCCGCGGCAGCGCGAGTATCGCAGCAGTCGCCAGCGGGCTGATCGCGCTCTTCTCGATCGCGACCTCCTTCAGCTTGGGCAGCGCTTGCAGATCCTGCAGCTCCAGCAGCGACTCGCAGACGGCTTCGCGCAGGTCCGGAAAATTCTCTTCCAGGAGCCTGGAGATCGGTCCGGCGACGCGCGGATCATGCGTCTGGCCCAGCCCGCGGACTGCCGCCGCGACCAATACGACTTGCGGCGCTTGCATCATCTCCGCCAGCCGGTTCACCGCCTCCGGGCGACCGCTCTTGCCCAGCTCTTCCGCCGCCGAAACGCGCTCGGCCAGCGATCCCTGCGACAGCGCGCGCAGATTGCGCTCCCAGATGGCCTTGGCCTCTGCAGCCACGGCTGCCGCCATCGCACCGGGCACGTTGGCCGCTTTGAGCGCCGCGACGATCGCCTCGCGCGTGGAACGACTGCGCCGGGCGTACTGGTTGATCAAGTAAGCTTTGGCTTTGTCGCTCCGAATCGCCGCGAGCACCATCGCCGCCCTTCCCTGCACCATCTCGTCCGGATCGCCCAGCATCTCGCCCAGCAGGTCCACTTGCCTGGGATCCTGGCTCTGTCCGAGCGCCTCGGCCGCCTCGGCCCGGACGATCGCCGCGGCGTCCTTGGCGCCGTGGGCAAAGATCACCGCGTCTTCGGGCTTCGCCTGCCTGGCCAGGATGCGGATGGCGGCCGCGCGCTCTTCGGGGCGGGCACTCTGAATGCCAGCCAGAACCCGATCCCGGCCGCGGTCGCAGCCGGCGAGCAGGCACACCAGCACGGCAGCGCGAAGCGTATGGCGGCCAGTTCGCACGGTTCGAATGGAAGTCTAGCCGAGCGGGCGGGTCAATGGGACCTGCGCTTACCTCCTCCGCGCCTTGCGCCCGTTTCCGAGCGCGATCGCACACCGGCATCCGGCGCGCGGGCGCGGTGCCGCCTCGCGGGCAGCCGCAGCGGCGCTCGATCCGGCGGCGCGGCGCTCGCCGCTTGCAGCGAGCCCACTTCGCCCGCGCGCAGGGCTCGCATCTCGCCCGGCCGGAGGCCTTCCACATCCACCCCCGCATAGCTTGGCCGGAACAGTCGCACCACCGGGTGACCCACCGCCGCGCAGAGCCGCTTGATCAAATGAGGCCGGCCTTCGCTGACCACGATGGCCAGCCAGGTGTTCTTCTCGGCCAGAGAGTGGACGCGAACTGAGAGCGGCTTGGCCAACCCCTCGTCGAGCCGCACGCCCCGCCGCAACCGCTCCAGCGCGGCGGGCTCCGGGCGACCCTTCACCTTGGCCAAATACGTGCGCGGCACAGCAAAGCGCGGATGTGCCAGCCGGTGGGCCAGCTCGCCGTCGTCGGTGACCAGCAGCGCTCCTTCCGCGTCGTAGTCCAATCTTCCCACCGGAAAAAGGCGGCGCCCGAGCTTCTTGAAATAGTCGGCCACCGAAGGCCGGCCCAGCGGATCGTCCATCGTCGTCACCACTCCGGGCGGCTTGTAGAAGATGAAATAAGACGGAGCTTCGCGCGGCTGGATCAACTTGCCGTCGACCGTCACCAGATCCTTGTCCGGATCGACCTTCGTTCCCTGCTCGGTCACCACCCGGTTGTTCACCGCCACCCGTCGCTCGTCGATCAGCCGCTCGGCGCTCCTGCGCGAGGCAACGCCGGCCCGGGCCAGGAACTTGTGCAGTCGCTCGTCCATCCGCCGAGGGACTTAGGGCGGCTTGGGCGTTTCGTCTACCTCCTCCTGCCGCGGCAATGCAGCGGACAACAGCGCCGCCGCACACTTGGACCGCTCGTCCGCGGTGGCGATGGCCGCTTCCAGTTCCGCCAACGCGGTATCGGACTGCGCGCTCGGGCGCTCGGCGCCGCGCGGGCTCGCATCGAGCAGCTCCGGCGGAGGCGGGGGAAGCTCCTTTTCCACCAGCTCCTGATGCTCCTGGGAAAGCTCCTGAAACTCGCGCAGCGTGGGCAGCGAAGCCAAATCTTTGAGACCGAAGAACTCCAGGAACTCGCGCGTCGTCCCGTAGAGGATGGGCCGACCCACTTCCTCCTTGCGCCCGAGGATCTTGACCAGCTTCCGGTCCAGCAGCGCTTTCACCACCGCGCCGGAATCGACGCCCCGGACGTCCTCGAGCTCCGGGCGCGTGATCGGTTGACGGTAGGCGATGATCGCCAGCGTTTCCACCGCCGCGCGGGTGAGGCGCTGCGGTTTGACGCGCAGCAGCCGCCGAACGTACTCGGCCGAGGAGGGATCTGTTCGCAGCTGCCAGCCCCCCGCGACCTCCGCGAGCACGATGCCGCCGGCGCCTTCCCGGTGAGTCGCCGCCAACTCCTCGAGCGCTTGTTGGATCGCCTTGCGATCCAACCCGGTGCACTCCTGCAGCTGCTGGACGCTCAGCGGTTTATCGGCGACGAAGAGCAGACTCTGCAGAATGGAGCGGACCCGATCGGCGGGGAGCCGCCGCGCTCGGTGGACCAGCTTCTCGAACGGCAGCTCGGGCTCGGCGGAACGATCCTCGATATCCGCCGCCTCGATCTCCTCGAGCTCCGGCTCGCCCGCCGGCGCGGCCGCGGCGGCCAGCTCGGACTCGGAGAAGGGGCTCGGCGCAGCGGGAGCTGCCCCCGCGTCCTGGTCCGGCCCTTTTTCCTTCCCCGCCATCTCGCGTCTACCGGTATTCACTCTCGTCCACCTCCCGAGCGCGCAGCGGCGACAGCGCGTCGCCCAGCGGTGTAAGAACGATGTCGCCTTGATCGCCTTCCTGCGCGATTCGGATCAGGCGCAGCTTGCACATCTCCAGGATGGCGAGGAACGTCACCACGATCTGCCGCCTCTGCTTCCCCGCCAAGAGCGCGGCGAAAGAGACCAGACTCTCGCTGCGCAGTTGCTCGATCAGCGCGTGAATAGCATCGCTGATGCTCACCCGCTCGCGGACGATCTCGTGGCGCAACTCGGGGCCCACTCTCTTCAACGCCGCGTCGAGCGCCTGGATCAGCTTGTAGATGTCGATCTCCACCAGGCCCGGCTCGTCGTCCGGCAAAGCCGCGCGGGGCGGCAGCGCGTTTCGGGCGAAGACGTGCCGGTGCAAGAGGTCCCTTCGGGCGAGCAGCTCTCCGGCTTCTTTGTATTTCTGGTACTCGAGCAGCCGGCGCACCAGCTCTGCCCGCGGGTCGCCCTGCTCCTCCGGCTCCTCCTGACCTTGCGCCTGTTGAGCAGGCAGCAACAGCCGGCTCTTGATGTGCGCCAGCGTGGACGCCATCACCAGGAACTCGCCCGCGATCTCCAGGTTGATCTCCCGCATCCGCTCCAGGTGCTCGAGGTACTTCTCGGTCACCAGCGCGATCGGGATGTCGAAAATGTCGAGCTCGTGCTCCTTGATCAAGTGCAGCAACAGGTCGAGGGGCCCCTCGAAGTTGGGTAGGGCGATTCGAAAAGCGTGCCCAGGCGCGGCCAGCAACGGGCCCAGCACCTCTTCCGGCTCGCCGGTTCGCCACTCGTCCACTCGGGGTCGCAGGCCTCCAAGTCCAGCACGGCCTTCGTACAGTGTCCCGCCGGGACGGTCAAACTTCGCATCGGGGACGAGGGGCAAGGGTCCTTCCAAAACCCAGCGCCCGGGCGCGAGGCCGCTTCCCCTGTCGCGAGCGCCCCGAGCTTTCTGACGAGGGCTTTCCGCTCCACAAACGCGTGCACAAATTACTCGCATGGAGACACCTCGCGGAAACGAATCGAATCTCGGCACCGACCGTGGGTTGGCGGGTGAGCACCCGCCGTCTGCTTCGGGGCAGAGTCCGGCCGCACGGCGGCGCTGGAAGCGCTGGGGCATTCTCGCCCGGACCGACAAGGCCTCTGCGATCCTGAGTGCGCTCGCCATCCTTCTGACGTCGGGCTCGCTCTTTGCCGGCCCGCCCGGCGAGGGAAACCCCGCCGGCTTCATCCTGATCGCCCCGCTGGTGGGCGTGGTTTTCTTCATCGCACTGGTGGCGATGTTCCTCGAGCTCGAGCGAAACGGACTGGTGCGCGCGCTGCTGGCGATCGGCGCCGGCGTGCTCGCGGTGACGGCGATCGCCTACTCCGGCAAGGTCGCCGCCGGAAGGTTGCTCGTCGCCTACTGGGTTCCCGCCATCCTCGCGCTCGTCTCGGCCATCGTGCTCCTGCGCGGCAAGCGCGCCGCAGACGAAGTGGGCGGAGCGAACGCCTCCGGTCAACGGCGGCCGTAGTCAGGCGAGGCCTACCCCCCGTCGCACCGCGGCGATCACCGGGCCGGCCATTTCCCTGGCGCGCCGCGCGCCGTCGGTGAGCACGCGCTCCACCTCGGCAGGGTCGCGCAGCAGCTCCTCGCGCCTGGCCCGCGCCGGATCGAACACGGCGTGAAACCGATCCAGCAGCATCTTCTTGTAATCCCCGTAGCCTTTGCCTCCGGCCGACCAGCTGCGCTCGATTTCCTCGAGCTCGTCGGGCGGCGTCATCACCTTGAGCAGTTGAAACAAAACGT
>Ga0207684_10000061_pt1 | contig 203286 bp, 178 predicted proteins | sample KBSK5501metaG_FD_184342 | JGI IMG/M metagenome (GOLD analysis project Ga0207684, IMG submission 184342) | Corn, switchgrass and miscanthus rhizosphere microbial communities from Kellogg Biological Station, Michigan, USA - KBS K5-50-1 metaG... | ecosystem: Host-associated > Plants > Roots >... | reverse complement strand
CGAAAGTGTCGCGGCAATTTCTTCGTAAGACATTTCTTCGATCTCGCGTAGCACCAGCGCAATCCGGTACTCCTGTTTTATTTCGCCCAGCGCCTGCATCACGTGCTCTTCGCGCTCGCTCGAAATCGCAAGCGCCTCCGGTGATCTGGACGGCGCGGGCAACAGATTCCCGATCGTAGTACCCGACTCGCCTCGAGTCAGATCGAGAGATATAGTTTCGTCGCGATGCCGTCTTCGCCACCATCGCCGCTGATTCATCGCCTGGTTGATCGCGATGCGATAGATCCAGGTTTTCAATCCTGCTTCACCGCGAAAGCTCCCCAGGCCACGATAGACTTTCAAAAACGTCTCCTGCGTCGCATCGCGCGCTTCCTCCGCGTCCTGCAGAAATCGGAAGCAAAGCGAATAGACGGGCCGCTCGAAGTGAGTCACAAGCTCTTCGAATGCCGAAAGCTCCTTCGCGCGCAACCTGGAGATCAGGTCTTCCTCGGGTAGGCGCTCCATTGCTCTGGCATCGAGCTCGAGCCCGGTGAGGGTGGATTGGTCCAATGCGGCCATGTCTCGGGCTGACATCAGGTGGCGCTCCTTGGGTGAACTGCTGACCGGAGTGGGCCACCGCCCGGCCTCTGAAGCCGAGCGCCGTATAGCTCCAAGTGGAACGGGCAGTGGCCCTCACCTCACTTGTCGCTAGCTTAGACACCCTGTCCGATCAGAATGTTCCGACCTGTTGAACTTTAGCACAAAGGCCGATGCGTCGGCACAGTTTATCCCGCCGCATCGAGATCATTGCGCGCTCCCCGTTTCTTGACAGTCCGCGATGCTGGCCGCTATGTTCTTTTTTACTTTTAGCGGCGATGCAGGCATCCTTCCCGCTCTCGTCCAGTAATCAATCAAGGAGGCTCAGTTTGGCGACAAGAAGCAAAAGGAAAAAAGTCTCGGTTAAAGAAATGAGGTTCAGCCATGACCCGATGATCCGATTCTACGACAAGACACAGGAATGGCTTCAGGAGAAGGGCCGCCCGTTCGTGATCGGGCTCGCCATCGTCGCGGGATTGATTCTGATCTACATCGTCGGCAGCTATTTCCTCGACTCCCGAAAATCAAACGCCGCGAGCGCCTTTGCCGCAGCAGTCGAGAAGTTCAACGCCCCGGTTCAAGACGCAAGTACACCTCCGACAACCACGCCGACGGTCGTCTCCTACAATGACGAAGAAACGAAGTGGCGCGAATCCGCCGAAGCGTTCGAACATCTCGCGAACGACTATTCGGGCTACTACGGTAACATTGGCCGCTATTACGCCGGCGTCAGTTACCTGCACATCGACAGGACGAAAGGTATCGCGATGCTCGAGCAGGTTGCCGGCAAGAACGATCAGCCGACTTCGAATCTGTCACGGCTCGCGCTTGCGGAGAACTATGCCGCGAACGGTGAAAATGAAAAGGCCATAGAAATTTATCAGCAATTGTTATCTTCCGCTTCGAACCTGAAGCCTGCGCTCGAAGTCGCGCTGGGTCACGCTTACGAAAACGCCGGCGACACCGGAAAGGCCGTGGAAGCCTATTTGGAGGCAGCCAAGCCTGATCGCTCCTCTGAAGCGGGGGCCGAGGCCGAAAAACGCCTGAAGGCGCTTGCGCCCGACAGGCTCAAAGATCTGCCTCTTCCATCCACAAAGGTCGAACCGTAGGCGGCGGTCGATAGCAGTCGTTGTCGCGGCGAGTGTCTATACTCGAAGCTCCGCAGTGCCTGCCACTCGATGGATAACCTGACCCATACACTCCTGGGGCTTTCGATTGCCAAAGCGGGACTCGAACGAGCGACGCCGCTTGCCACTACGACCCTCGTAATCTCTTCGAATCTTCCGGATATTGACGTGCTCGGCCGATTGAGAGGCGGCACGCTTGGATACCTGGAATACCATCGCGGCTTCACGCATGGCTTTGTCGGACTTGCCGTGCTGGCGGCGGCGCTGACTCTTGTGCTGATGTTCGTCGATCGCAAGTTTCGGCTGAGGCGCGATCTCTTTGGAAGACCGCTCAGACCGGCAAGGGTGTTCTTGATCGCGTATCTGGGCGGCGCCGGGCATTCGTTCATGGACTTCACAAATTCATACGGCATCCGCCCGCTGCTGCCGTTCAGCAATCGTTGGTTCTATGGCGACATTGCATTTGTCATGGACCCGTGGATATGGCTGATCCTCGGATCTGCCTTAGTCTGGCTCACGACGACCGGCGCGGCGCGCATTGCCGTGTGGGTCCTGGTGGGAATCACCCTCTCATTAATTGTTGGGCTCGCGCTTCGGCATCCGTACGATTGGCAACCCACGCCGCTGTCCGGAACCGCGCGCTTGATTTGGTTCACCGGCCTGGCACTGGTAATAGCCGGCGCTTTTTTTCGCTGGCGAAAACGGGGCGCGCGGCTCGCCGGGTATTCGCTCGTTGTGCTGGGCCTCTATTACTGCGGGATGTGGATGGCGCATCAAACGGCGCTGAAGGCAGCTCAAGCCTCTTTGAATGACGAATCAGTCACTGCCTTCGCTGCCTGGCCGCAACCCGCAAATCCGTTGATGTGGCAGGCGGCCGCCCGTTCGAACGAGCACGTCTACCTCCGAAGCGTGCGTCTTAACGGAAACCAGGACGACTGGCGTGAGATGCCAGCGCTCGATCCCGCGCTTGCCGAGGCGCTGCGCCAATCAACCGACGTGCGAACATTTCTCGATTTCATGCGCTACGGAACGGCGAATGTCGAGCTGGGAGCGGATGGAGTAACAATCATTTCACTTCGTGATTTGCGATTCGATCTGCGAATGCGCGTAGAACTCGACCGTGATATGACGGTGAGGGTGACAGAGGTGCGGTGGTTTTAGGAAGTCCGTAGTCAGTAGTCAGTAGTCCGTAGCCCGTAGCCCGTAATCACTTGTCTAGAAACTACGGACTACTGACTACGGACTACTGCCTCCTGACTAACTACTGACAACCGGCCGCTAACCATCTAGAATGGAACCATCCGATGGAGACAATAAGAATTCGCCCCGGTCTTGTTCCATACACACTGTCAGCCGCGGTGTTGATGACTGCTGGTTCGGCATTGCTCAAAGAGGGTTGGCTGATTCCCGCGTTCGCCTGCTGGGCATCGCTCATACCCATAGCCGTAGCGGCTCTCTTCGACCGCATCGAGTTTGGCGGCGAGGTCATCCGGCATCGCGGCCCGCTCGCTTTTCTGCTCACACATTTGTTTCGCGTTCATCAGCAACTCTCGGTATCGGACATTGAGTCGATCACCACTGAAACGCTGCGTCTGAGCTTCGCGACTGGCGATGCGCGAATCAGTTATCACACTCGAATAAGCGGGGCCGGCACCGAGATAGTAGTGCGCTCGCATCGCTCGACATACGCGGCGTTCATGAAAGCCCTTGTGCGCGCGGTTGGTCCTCACAAGCTCGACCCGCGCTCGTCGGAGATCTACGAATACTTCGAAACGGGCAAGACGTTGAAAGGCTCGCCCGTCCTCAAGAGCGACATAGCGGCGATGCCCGCGCCGTTGCTTCGCCGCCTTGGTAACTCGCTCAGGTTGGCGGGGAAGCTCGCGCAGGCGTCGAGTTATTTTCGGGTCGCTTACGAAAAGGAGCCGCGCAATCCGCAACTCCTTTACGAGATGTCGCGGTTGTTCCACTCCACGGCGCAGACCGAAGACACTCGATTGCTTCAGCGCTCGGACGCGTGTTTGAGATTGGCTTCGCGGCTTGCGGGCGACGAACCGGCGCTGCTCGAGCGAATCGGCGAAGCGTTTTTTGAGCGAACTGATTTCAAGCGCGCGAGCGAATGTTTCAGGCGCGCGCTGGCGCTCGACCCGGCCCGGTTTCGCGCGAACATCGGGCTTGCGGAGATCGCGCTTCGTGACGGCAAGCTCGCTCACGTCGCGCACTTTTATCACGCCGCCGCTTCAAGCGAAGATGTCGCCTTGTCTCGAATGGCTGTTCGCGAAGCTCGCTACTACGAGCGCTTGATGGACGACGATGATTTTCTCGAGGCCGAGCTTCGCCGGATAAAGATATCGAATCAGGTCCGCTGGGCGCGCCGGCTTGCGGCGATGACATTCTTCAGCGCGTGGCTGGTCGGCGGCATCGCCGGTCGATTCTCTTCGATGGTCGAGCAATTCGGTTGGGCGATCATGGCGATGACTGGGTTTGTCTGGTGCGCCTTGATGATCACGACTCGGTTCGTCCGCCGCCGCGTGGCGTGATGCCGTCACGGTCTCATAGCCGGCGCAACCATAGTTGGTCCCTCTATTGCTCAACCCCGACCGTTGGCACAACAACTCGAAACCGCGTACCGCCACCATTTCTGACCGGGCTCACCAGTTCTACTGCTCCTCCAAGCTCCAGAACGCGACGTTGAACTATCGCAAGACCCAGCCCTGTTCCGCGTGACTTCGTCGAGTAAAATGGCTCAAACACCCTCTGTTGTGATTCCATAGAAATGCCGGGGCCGGTGTCGGTAACGGTGAGAATTAAGGTCGTGTTTGCCGCGCCGCTGCGTGGTTCACGCAAATCAGCAACGTCGCGCTCGACGTCAGCTTGAATCTTCACCTTACCCCCGGGGTCGGTCGCTTGAATCGCGTTCAACACGAGATTGCTCAAAGCTTCCCTTAAGGCGCCAGCCTGAACGCCCGTCAACGTCAAATCGCATTCCGAATCCACGATCAAATCAACATCGCGCTCCTTTGCTTCGCCACTCGCAAACGTCATCGTTGAGCTTATCAACTCCTTAAGCTCGACCGGGCGCGAGTCGGCATGGCTCGGCCTCGAGAACGCCAGCAACTGCGACACCGTTCTATTCAGCCGATCAATCTCGTTGACGATCAAGCTCAGATCCTGATCGTAGCCTTTCAGCGATTCCTCTTCGCGCATCACTTGTGCGATCGACTTGATCGAAGAGAGCGGGTTCTTCACTTCGTGCGCCACCTGCGCCGCCATCTGTCCAAGCGTCGCCAACCGCTCGCGACTCGCGAGCTCGCGTTCCAATCGCACCTTCTCTTCGATCAAGCGGCAAGTCTCGACTTCAACCGCAACCTGCGAAGCAAGCACGTCGAGTATCGCGCGCTTCTCCGAAGTCAGGGTGTGCTGCATAGCGGTGATCAAAAGCATTCCGACCAGTTCACTCTCGCGCCGCAACGCATACGCGATCGTTGCGCCGGCGGCTTCCAGATCGTTGTCGGTTTCGATCACGTCGGCACTCCGCGCGATCATCTTTTGCGATAGCCGGCGTTCGGGGCCCTCTGCGATGCCGGCGGAAGGAAGTATTCGAACGTTCGTTACTTCGAGTCCGCGTTTGATCGTTTCCTCCGTGTAGCGGATCAATGACGCCAGTTCGCCGAAGCCTTCAGCGCCCGTCGATACCTGGCGCACAACATCGCGATACAATCCGATCTCGCTCGCGAACAGGCGAGCCACCATTCGATCGATGACTCGCACTAACGGGCCGGCAAGCGCGACCATCCCCAGTATCAGGATCACCTCGACTACGCCGGGCGTGATCTCGAATCGGTCAACAAGAAACTGATCCACGCGCCTGACGCCGTAGGTGTACACCGCGATGAACACCACCGCGAACATCGCGTACACCAGGCTTCCTTTGACGGCGACGTCGATCAGCTTGTAGCGATAGACGTGGTACGCGACAAAGAAAATCGGAAACAGCGACGAGAGGATGAATAGAATCCACGGTAGATCGTCGGGCCCGGATCGCAGAATGGCGACGACGATGAATTCAAAAGCACCGTTCAGAATCAACAGCACAGCAAGCCGTTTGAAGAATGCTCGTTCGCGCACCGCGCTTTCGTCGAGCCGATCCTTCATCGACCAGTCGAGCGCCGCCGAGGCAATCATCACAAGCACGTACCAGACAGAATAAGGAATGAGCAGCACGCGAAGATCAATCAGGTAAGGGCGATATTCGCCGGTTGTGATCTTATAAACCGCGTACGGCAGGAACAGCATCGGCAGGTAGAGCGCCGCGCCGATCCATCTCACGTGATGCGGCTTGAGGCGCTGGTACTTATCAAGTGACGCCCAGAATCCGGCGTGCGCGTGAAGCAAAGCGGCGGGGAGCAACGCAACTCCGATCATCGCCAATGTGTCCCAGGCCCGCAACAACGCCGTGAGCCGCTCTTGTCTTAAGAGCAATAGGTGAAAAGTGATGAACAGGTTTCCGAGAAACCAGACGCCGAGACAAAGATTGACGACCGTGATCAATCGCACAGGCTGAGTGAGCCGGTCGCTCGACCCGAGCCGCCGCTTCCAGATGAGCCACGCGATATAAAGATGCAGCGCCGCTCCTGTGGCGAACCCGACGAGCTTGAGGATTTGAACTGGATGCATACTGAGGATCGGAGAGAGAGCGGGAGTCGTTAGTGGCCGAACGCGCAAAGACTCAAGAGACTACAATCTGCCTTCGTACAGATCGGCGATTGGGAAGTTCAAGCCATAGTCGTCCCAAACTAAATCGCCGTGCTCCAATCGAAACTCACCGAACCTTTTCGGATTGAGATACTCACGTATCATGGGATTCGGCGAGGCACTCAAGAATGGTTCGAAATCAACAATGCGCTTGGCGCCGTCACTGAAATCCAGTTTTAGCCTGTACCCGGAGAGGCGCTCGACACTCACTATTTCAACAATCGCATCTTCAGAGAGCGTCATTTGATTCGCCGCTTGATCGTCCGCGGGTCGATCGCTTTGTGGAGTATGAAGTAGTCTATCCATTTCTGAACAATGTCGTCCGCATAGTGTTCGGTAACGACTTGAAAGTCCTTCAGCTCTGTTTTGCTGAGAGGTCTTTTCCCTCTAACCGAAGAATATGTGACGTCGGTGACTCTTCCTTTCTCGATAACAAGCTCGGCTTTACTCTCTCTCTCCGCTGGCATCGGCCATGAACGTGCACCGGATCGTGCTCATTCGAAAGAAGAAGATGATTATTCCGAAGTATTCGAAGAGCTTCGGCATTCCAGTCTATTCTGCCAGCGTGAGCGGCTTCACTCAACGCTACCATGCGATAGCATATCGACCTCGGCGCGGGTCTGCTCCAGCTTCAACCACGCCCGAATCGCTGTAAAACCTGATCACCGTCGGCGCGGAAGGATTGCCCCACGCCGTTTGCACTTCAACTTTGTGTCCGCGCGCGGCGAGATCATCCACGATCGATTTCAAAATCCTATCCTCGAGATTCAACACGCCCGGGTTGAAGCGGTGATCGTCAAACGAACTGACCAGATGAAGCGTTTGAAATCGCGGCGCTTCGACTGCTTCCTGCACGTTCATTCCGAATTCGATTATGTTGAACAACACTTGAATGAGCGATTGGTCCTGATTGTCACCGCCCGGTGTTGAGAGAACCAAAAACGGCTTGCCGTCTTTCAGAACAACCGTCGGCGTGAGCGTTACCCTCGGACGCTTGTGCGGCTCGAGCACGTTCGGATGACCCGCTTCGAGCAGGAACGATTGCATGCGCTGACCGAGAAGCACTCCCGTGTCACCTGCCGCTACCGCGGGCAGCCACGCACCTGAAGGAGTCGCGCTGAAGAGGTTGCCGTCCTTGTCGATGACGTTGACGCAAGTCGTGTCGTTGGCGCGTTCGCTTTCAGGAACGCTTGACGCTCCGGTGAGCGCGGGACTGGGAGCGGCATTCATCAGCGGCTTTCCGTTTATCGGATCGCCTGGACGTTGTTCCATCGAAGCGTGAGCCTCATCGATCAATGATCTCCTCACGGCAGCGTAGTCTTTCGAGAGAAGCTCGCTTGCGGGCACGCGGACAAAATCGGGATCGCCGTAGTAGCGATCGCGATCCGCAAACGCGAGCTTCATTGCTTCGGTCAGCGTGTGAATGTAAGCGGCCGAGTTGTGTTTCATCGCACTCAGATCGTAGCCCTCGAGCATGTTCAGTGCTTCAAGCATCGCCGGTCCCTGCGCGAAGAAGCCGGTCTTGTAGACTTCGTAGCCGTGATAGGAACTCTTCGCGGGCTCTTCGACGCGCGCGTGGAACGCCGCGAAGTCGCCCGCGCGCAGCAAGCCGCCGTTCGCTTCGCAGAAGTTAGAGATTCGCTTCGCGATCGGGCCCTTGTAGAAATAATCGCGCGCGGCCATCAAAGCTGCGTGGCGGCCACGCGATGCCGCGCGGCGCTCGGCTCTTACGATCTCGCGAAAGGTGCGAGCGAGGTCCGGCTGAAAAAACATCTCGCCGGGTTTTGGCTCTCGGCCGCCGGGCAAAAACAACTTTGCGCTTGTCGGCCACGGCTCATAGATCTTTCGCGTTCGTTGAATATAGGCAGCACGCAGTTCATCAAGCGGAAATCCGTCTGCAAGTTCAATCGCAGGCTGAATGACTTCGGCAAGCGACTTTGTTCCGAAGCGGTCGAGCGCCGTCACGACCGCATCGAGCACTCCAGGCACCGTTGCCGGAAGGATTCCCGATGATGGAATAAAGGGCGGTACTTTTTCTTTCTGATTCTTCTTTGCCTCATCGAGAAAAAACTGGCGAGTAGCAAGTTGCGGCGCGATGCCCTGGCCGTTGATCACAGCCACCGGGCCGTTCGAGCGTTTGATTATGATCGGGACCTCGCCGCCAAACGAAAAGTGTGAGAACTCAATCACCGAACCCGCGAGGATCGCCGCGCACCCGGCATCAACCGCGTTGCCGCCTTGCTGGAGTAATCGAATTCCAGCCTCCGCGGCCAGGGGATGACCGGCGGTGACTGCGCCGCGTTTACCTCGCACAACCGGGCGAAACGTGTCTGCGTGCGGACGGGCCACGGGCAGTACAAAAACAGCGACGACGGCAAGGCAAGTCAAGCGCGTCAAGATTCTCATATGAGCCTCCGGAGATTTGGGTTCTTATTTACTCCGAAGTTTCCGGCTTTGACTGCTGGTTGTCAACGAATTGCGAACTGGCGGATGAAGTGGCGATGAAGAGTTGAATGCGACGTTGAGATGATGCTCTGCTAGCGCCGGCGAGCGATCTCAAGTCTCTGGAAAGAAATCGTCGGCGAGAATGCGTCTTGCGATCTCTTCCCGATCCTGGCGCCGTCGAACCTTGCGGCGCCGATCGGTGCCCTCATTATCGATCCAGGTTATCCCGCCGATCACCACCAGAGTTTCGGCGGTGTATCGCACGGAGCGCCGTCGTTCCTGCTTTCGGCGTTCCTGGTTGGTGCGTTTATTGACGGCGCCCAGATAAGACATCGGTTCCTCGTTTGCAAAGCAGTTGGCAGTTGGCAGTGTGCAGTTGGCAGTTGGCAGTGTGCAGTTGGCAGTCGGCAGGGAGGTCGGCGTCACTGCCTGCTGCCCACTGCATACTGCCCACTGCCTACTGCCTACTGCCCACTGCCTACTGCCTACTGCACACTGCCCTACTGCCTACTGCACACTGCCTACTGCTGTTTCTTTCAATGTCGCGCGCCGGAAATACATCGCGCCCGCGTCAGTGTCATGATCGAGACTTGGCGCTCCGATTTCCGAAGCATAGTTATTGAGTGATTCGTCACGTAAGGCCTGCGCTTCTTCGGTGATCATCTCGATTCTTTGAATAAGCCGATCGCGTTCAGATCTCAGCCCGTCAAGTTTGAGCTGCAATCGGTTAATCTCGGTTTGCCGATCGTCTATTTCCTTATTCAGCAGAAATTCATCTTCCTCAAAAGCGGCCGCGCGGCGGTAGAGCCCGACCGCTTCATCTTCAAGAGCCTCGGCCATCTGTTCCAACAACATCGTTCGCATTTGAGATGACGAGTTTTCTGTGCTTCGTGATTCGTTCACTTGTGTTGTCAGCATTAATCAACTCCTATCTAAACTGCGGCGGATCGAACGGGAAAGGTCGCGACTCGCAAGGCAGGAACATTGCGGCGTCTCGCGATTTTGTCCTGGTACATGCGCTGATCGGCGACTTCCATCAACTCATCGATGGCAGTGCCGTCCTGTGCGTAGGTGGCGTGCCCTATGGATATGCCGACTCGCGCGACGCGGCCCGGTCTTACTTCATAAGCAAAATTGTCGACCGCCGATTGAAGCCGCGCTTTCATTTCCAAAACCATCTCGGGGGTCACGCGATGCAGCACGGCGACGAATTCATCTCCCGCGTATCGAATCAGAGTATCTCCGGAACGCACCTGCCCGCGCGCAACTTGCGCCACGCGCCGCAGGATCTCGTCGCCGACGTGATGGCCGTACGTATCGTTGATCTTCTTGAAGCCATCCAGATCCATCATCATCAACACCAGCGGATAGCCGTGGCGCTCGGACCTGCTGCGCTCCTGATCGAAAAAGCTGTACATATAACGGGAGTTAGGAAGCCCCGTCAGGTTATCGGTAAGCGCCGATTCCTGAGTTCGTTCAAAGACCAGCGCGTTGTGAACGGCGGATGCTGTGTGGTGCGAGATCGTCTCGAGCAGCCGAACTTCATCGGTGGAATAGCCTCGATCCTCTTCACAGTAAAGAGCGAGTGTCCCGATGAGCGATTCATCGTGGACGAGCGGGAAGATTGCCGTTGAGCGATATGCCGCGGCGCCAAGGCCGAGTGGGCGCTGCAAGTCGGCAAGCGGGCTTCCGCCGATCAACACCTGCCGGCGCTCGGCCACCCATCCGGCGCCTCCTTCGCCCACCAGCATTTCAATACCCTTGAGCGACTCCGCATTCTTGCCGACGGCGTAGGCGGCACGGAGCCGGCTGCCTTCAGCCAGATAGATGACCAGCGTTGTGAAATTGGCGATGCTCTCGAGTTTGGCGGCTACGATTGGAAGAACCTCTGACAACTTGAGAGTTGAACCCAATGTCTGTGAGATCTCATACAGCGAGAGCACTTCACGTTGGGCGGCCGCAATATCCCGGAGCGCTCTTTCGGTTGGCGTCCTTGGCGCAAGCTTCAGTCTGCGTTCAACGAGGCGGTCGGTCCCAACGTGCTCGACGCCCAGGAGTGAGACCGGCCGAGTGCTGAGCGCGGGCAGCGTATCCTCCAGCGAATCGACTATCTCGAGGAATTGGGCCAGCATAACCGGATCAAAAGTGCGGCTGCTCTCGCTGCGCATTAAATCGAGCGCGTGGTCGCGGGTGTAGCGGGGGCGATGCGGGCGATCGGTCGTCAGAGCTTCGTAACAATCGACTATCGTCAGAATCCGTGCGCCAAATGGAATCTCTTCGCCTTTCAACCCGCCCGGATATCCGGTGCCGTCGTACTTTTCGTGATGGTGTTTCACGATGGGCACAACTTCGTATGGGAACTCGACATTGCTCAGGATGTCCGCTCCGACCACCGGATGGATCATTACTTTTGAATACTCGGCGGCGCTGAGTTTTCCGGGCTTGCTTAGAATGTATTCCGGGACTGCAAGCTTGCCGATATCGTGAAGCAGCGCCGCAGCCTTCAAGCCTTCCATCTGATCCTCGGGATATCCAACGGCGCGCCCGAGTCCTTCCGCCAGTACGCGGACTCGTTGGATGTGACCGCGCGACAATTCATCCTTCGCATCAATTGCCATCGTAAGCGACTCGACGGTTGCCAGGTGCAACTTGGTCAGACCTTCGATGTGCAAATTGGATGTTTCGACTCGGCCCAGATATTTTCTGTAAGCGATATAGGTCAAAACGAGGATCGGAACCGGCATAACGAAGGAATAGAACCCAAAGACGGTGATGGCTTTGCACACGAATCCGGCGGCCACCGCGCCGATGAAGAAGGCCGGCGACGTCCACAAGTAGTCTTCAAGCCACGTCTTCAGAACGTTGCGCCCGCGAGAGATCGCAACCGCGCTTGCCGCTATGCTGCTATTGACCGCGTAGCTGACCAGCGCAATGACTCCCATTGCCAAAGCCAGTTCATCCAGTTGATCTCGCCCGTACAGCAATCCATCAAGTCTTCCAAACAAGGTCGTCGCCAGCAGTGACGCGCTCAACACCGCGATATTCATGGAGCCCATATTGATGAGGGCGGTTGCGGCAAGATTCTTTGTTCTTCCGCGCGACGATCTCGCCAGCCCATCAATCGAGGCGAGCGCAGCGGCAGCCCACGGGCCGAGCATCAGGATGGCAATATATACAAACGTGTCCGTTAGAGTGATCTTGCTGCGGACGCCGGGAATCCATATTTCGGCTCGCCAGCTCGCCAATACCATGAAAGCGAGCGCGAGCAGCCAATCGAGTCTCAGCGGCTCTTGTCCCAGACGATAGATTGAATATCCGAGTACCCCACAACCTGCCGTCGACACGATCAACGTGAATATCTTCGATCTCAAATCAATCGTTTCGTTCACGTGTTTACCTCGAAGCTACGTTCTCGCTCGGATTCGCGACGCCGGGGAAATCCGCTGCTCGGTTTGGCAGTCGTGACACGCGGAACGCAGAACTCAGTCTGCTGGTTTCGTTGATGCTGCACAGAGCAACAACTCCGAGAGCGCATGGTGCATCGCTTGATTGCACGCGGTGAGCTATCAATCAACGCTCGTGCCGCTTGAGCAATGCCGGCGGGATAATTTGCAAGAACCCTGATTGTCGGAATTAGCCTCACGGATCAGCCGGATCTGCGGCGGCAAGCACAGTCAAACTGGCAATCCGCGTCTGAGGCGTTCATTCACAATGACTGTGAATAATTTGTGGCCGGAAGCAACACACATGCTTCTGCGGTATCCCGCCCGCCGGCTGTGATTTGTTGCTGCCTCGGACTCAGTGGTAATCGCTGTAGCGCTGAATAATCTTCTGAACGTACGAGCGTGTTGCGGGATAGTCTATGCGGGCGATGAACTCCTGACGCGAGATCTTGTTGCGCTCCGAACTGGGCGCCCAGCGGTCAACATTAGTGGGACCCGCGTTGTAGGCGGCCAGCGCGAAGGCGAGCGGATCAGGCTGGTCTTTGTACCTGTTGAGCAACGACTGAAGATACCAGCAGCCTACGTGCAAGTTGATAACCGGATCGGTGAAGGATTCGTCAAAGCTCGGTTCAGCGCGACGCACGGGCTGGTTCGGAATCGACGCAATCGCATCTGCAAGCGAACGCGCGTGCGTGGCTTCGACCCAGTGCTGAGCGACAACCGAAGTCACCTGCATCAACCCCACGGCGTTTTGTGAGCTGCGCGCGCCGGGGCTGAAGAATGACTCTTCGTACACAATGGCCCGCACAAGCGCCGGATCCAGATTGTGTTGTTGCGCGGCCGCGGCAATAAGCCCGTCATACCGGTGCGTCCAATATAACCACGCGGCAAGCAACGCCGCGGCGGCAGCTAACACCAACACCGGGAGTGTGATTAGCCTCTTGCGCAACCGGCCCGAAGTATTATTGAGAGGCAAATTCAATCTCGCGAGTCTCTAGTCCTTGGGTTCAGGGAGTGTCACAGAGGAGGTCAGTGCCGGCATGTTCTGGGTGGATTTCATGGAGTTAGTTTGTGCCGCCGAACCGAGTCAGTTATCCATTCGCAGACTCGACCAGAAGTCCGCCATCTCGAACTGTCTATCCACACCTTCGTACCGCGCGGTAATCTCACCTTCTTCGAGCACGTGACCCTGGAGCCATATGTTGGCGCTAATGTCGGCGCCGATGGCGAGCTGTCCGCGCAGGCTTCTCCGGTTTGCCAGAATCTCGAGGCGAATGTTTACAGCATCGACATAAATCCAAACCAGATCGGCGGCGGTTTCGGCATTTCGTATGTTCCGCCACGCCAGGACCCTGCCGCTGACGACGTAGTCGTTCTCACAAGCCTTGTCGGCAAATCCTTCGAGCCGCGATGCCAACTCAAAACGCCGCTCCTCCGGGCGCGTGGAGTTTGTGCGAGGCCGAACGCGCGCCGCGTACGCTATTCCCGCCAGCGCTACTTGCAAGTGCGGCCGCCGGAAAATCTGATCGCCAAGCTCGGTCAGGTTTTGGAGCTCGAAGACAACCTCGTGCGCGCCGCCCAGGCTTCCGCAGACTATTGCTTCGCCGTCTTCCTCGTATTCAATCAACTCCCACGGCACGATTGTGCGAACGTAGCGGCTGCGAAATGCTGGACGGCAGTCCGCGTAGTACAGATCCGGCCCGCGCTCGTAGAGGATCGACCAGACTTCCAGGCCGTCACCCAGCTTCCAGCATCTGCCGTGAATCGCGGCGTCTCCTCGCCTTACTTCGCTTCGCTCGGCGTTCGCCTCGACCTGTTCGACGAGAAGATTGTATGAACGATCGTTCCCTATTTCGAACCCGATGGCGCCAAACAATTCCGCCATAACCGCCGCGGCTGTCGATTCCTGTTCTTGTGACTCCTGATTGACTGAATTACTCATGACTCTAAGGTTCGTGGCCGTCACTTACTCCTGGACTCTCGGTGGATCTCGGCGTTCAACGTGTACTCACGGCCGTCGCGAATGATTTTAAGCACAATCTTAGCGGCGGGGGGTTTAGCGGCGACCACGCGATTGAACTGCACAGACGACGTAACCGGTTGACCGTCGATTGCCGTGATCACGTCATCCTTGCGAAGACCGGCGCGAGCGGCAGGCGTCGCTCGCTCAGCGCGAATCACAAGCACTCCGCGCGAGTCGGGCGCGAGCTTCAACAGCCCGCGAATGTCAGGATCGATGTCGCGGGTCTGGACCCCAAGATAACCGCGAGTCACCCGGCCTCGCTCGACGAGCTGGGGCAGAATCGATTTCAGCGTGTTGATGGGAATTGCGAAGCTCAAACCCTGCGTGCGTTCGAGCACCAGCGTATTTATCCCGATGATCTTGCCCTGGATGTTCAGAAGCGGCCCTCCTGAGTTTCCCGGATTGATCGCGGCATCTGTCTGCAGGAAGTCGTCGAACTGCCCGCCGAACCCAGTGCGCCCCTTCGCGCTTACGATCCCCAGGGTCACCGTGTGATCGAGCCCAAGCGGATTCCCGATTGCGATGACCCATTCACCGACTCGAAGAGTGTCGCTGTCGCCCAGGTCCGCGACGGGAAGCTGCGGCCCTGATGGAACGATCTCGAGCAGCGCGATGTCGGTGACCTCATCATAACCTTTTATGGAGGCCGGAAACTGCCGCCCATCGTGCAGCGTGACAGTGACGCTTGTAACAAGTTTCGCGGGCTCCTTTGTTTCGGACCCGCGTTGGCCGGCGCCGCGACGCACTTCGGCGCTCGAGATCAGGTGAAAGTTGGTTGCAATGAATCCGCGTTGATCGATGATGAAACCGCTTCCGAGACTCTCGCCGGCCTCGGATGTGGAGCGTATGTTCACGACTACTTCGTTGACGCGCTCGGCGATCGACGGAACATCGAGCAAAACCGTCTTAGCCTGAGGCGCGGGATTCTGTCCCTGTGAACCCTCTCGCACTTCGAGCGCGCGTGCCGATGTAATCAACGCAAGAACCGATGCGAACGCGGCGGCGAGTGAAAGCTTATTCATTGGTTTGTCCTGAGCGAGTCCTTTCCTTTCGATCCCCATCATCAGCCGGCGCGTGCGAACGTACGCCTCGAATATTGCGCGCGGGTCCGATACTGGGACGCTGCCCGGAGCGTACCATTTCGGCCAACAGGTCCGCATCATAATCACATTCGCGGGACATCTCTTCGCGTATGGCGTGCAGCTCTTCAAGAAATCTTGGCTTTCGATACATAGAAGTGATGCGTGATGCGTGATGCGTGATGCGTGATCTTTTCCATTCACGCATCACGTTTCACGCATCACTTGTCAGAACTCCGCATTAATCAAAAACTCCGGCGTTACAATCATAGGCACAAAGAAACCCGCTATCGTGTTGAACAATTGAACTCGCGATTGCCGGTGCACGTTCGCGATGTAGCCAAAGTCCCATGTCACCAGCAAGTCGGCCTTGGCAACCGAGGCCAACGCTACGTGCAGCGCATCCGCCAAATACTTGCGATGAAAGATACCCTTCTCGACATAGCCGTCCGCCAGAATCGCCGCTTCCTCGGTGACCTCGACCATCGGCAGGCCGCGCACGAGATTCAAATACGCAGAGCGCCGCGGCTCTTCAGTGCGTTCCAGCTCGCGGATCACCAGCGGCGAAATCAACGGCGAATAATCCGCAAGCTCGTGCTCCCACCATCGAATCGTCAGGTCGCGGCGAAAGGGCTCCCCGTTGTCCAGGTACGCTCCGACCACCGACGTTTCGAGATAAAGGCTCTTCTTCATGCGAAATGCAATTCTACCACACGGGTTGGGAGTAAGAAGGCAAAAGAAAAATGGACGAACCGCAGTAACTCAATCTGCGTCTCGTCCACCATATCTGGCTTGCGGCTGTGATTACTGATTGGTCGCGGCCGGGGTGTGAGGTTGAAGCGCAAGCTGCGCCCGGCTGAAATCTATCGTGAGTCGGTAGTGACGCAGGAAGTCACCGCCGAGAATGCCGCCCTGCTCGAAGCCCGAAGTCTCGTTGATCGCTCCAAAGTCCAACACCAGCGCGCGCAGATTATTCTGCAGGGCGTCGGCCACGCGGCACTTGCGCACGAACAGCATTTGAACATTCTCGGTAATGCCCGCCGCGCCGATCACGTTGGTGGTCTGCCCTTTGATTATTTGATCGGTCAGCTTGAGCCGTTCGACGGCTGCCTGGGAAATCACCGTTGAGCTCGCACCTGAGTCCACAATGGCGTTTACAAAATGATTGCCCTCGAACTCGGTTTCAACACTGATTAGCCCATTCTGAGTTGTTCGAAACGGTATGATCGTGCCGCTTGATATCGCGATGGGCGAGCGATTGTCGCTGCGATCCAATCGCATTCGCGATTCTTTATAATCGAGTTCGGTCAGAAAGTGTGACAGTATCGACAGGCCTATGAACCCTTCGGCCCTTTCATCTTTTGGCCGATCGGCGGCTCCGTGAAACGGGCGAATGAAGCACGGAACCATCCGCACTCTGACTCCGCCGATCTGCAACGACTTGATCAGCCCGTATACGATCTGAAACTTGCCGCTGCCGCCGACGCCCTGCGATTTACCGCCGCGCGCGAGTTCGGAAACACCAAAGTGCTTGGCCGCCTCCTTAGAGATCACAGTGAACCCGGACCCGGTATCAACGACGAAAGTCGCGTCGCGGCCGTTGAGCTTGACCTGGACATAAGGCCGCCGGTCGGTTCCCAATCGAAAGGGCGCGTCCGCAACCATGTCGCCGCTTACCTGATGGATCTGCAACCCAGCCAACTGCCGGTAAAACTGGATGAGGCCCTTGATTCGATCGCGGCGCTCGCTGTCGGTGAGCGGAGCGATTGCGAGAAAGGCTTCGTAGGCATCGGCGGCTTCCTTGAAGTCCTCCATACGCGACGAAGCCCGTGCGTAGGTAACCAGATAATCCGGTTCATCGGGATCCAGATTGTGTGCGTAGAACGATCGTTCGCGTGATTCTTTTGGCCGGCCTTCGTAGTAGTCGATCTCCGCCGCTCCGCCGAAGGCGAGCGCTTCCTTTGGATCGAGATTCAAGGACCGCTGAAGCTCCCCGATCGCGGCTCGGACAAATCCTGACCTGAGCAGTGAGACCCCCGCGAGCGCATGCGCGCGTGCATTGTCCGGGTCGAGCTTGAGAGCCTCCATCGCCTGCTCGAAGCTATGGAGGTAATCCAGCATCTTCAGATTTGCGAAACTCGCCCCGAGTATTGCATGCAGATCGTGCTGATCCGCACTGATCGCTTCACTATAAATCTTGAGCGCATCGGCATACTTGCCAGCGCGCATCGATTTCTTTGCGCTACGAAACAGTTTCTCTTTGGTGTCGTTACGTTTTTCCTCAGATGTGGCGCGGACGAGCGGAACAAAGGCGGAGGTCCAGTTGAGCGCGAGGATTATCAGAAGGAATGCGCCGAGTCGAACCAGACGGCTCAACATTCGAGCGCCGTTACCACTGTTGCGGTTCATTTCAAAATCTCCCCGGTCTTTGAGTACCACAGGAGCAAATCGAGTTCGTCGAAATCTATGCCGACCGAGTCGGCGAAGAGCTTCAGTTTCTCTTCGATCGCCAGGTACCTCGCTTTTGTCGAAGGCGGCTTCGGGGTTTCGATTACGCCGAACTCCGCAAGCCGCGAGAGCAGATGCTTATCGAGTATCGCATATCCACGAAATCCCACGTTGCGCAAAAAGTGACTCGCTTCCTTGTAACCAATCCCCCGAACGCTTCGGTTCGCCGCGAGAAAGTCACGGCGCTCATCACTGCTCTCGAAACTCCCAAGCGCATGGCGCAACTTGAGACCGCACGCTTCACGCAAATACTCGCGTGTCTCGTATACGTAGGCTCCCCGGCTGTTTGGAAATCTATGCCTGCCAGCGAGCGCGCGCTTTATCTGTCGGGAGGAGCCCTTCATCAAAAGCGACCGGATGCCTTCAACTGAACGAAGCCCCATACGCGCGCTTGCGCCGGCGGTAAAGATACAAAACGTTAGTTCTTCAAAGAGCCGTTGATGGGAACCTGTCCGTCCCACCCTTGCGAACTCATCCAATCTGTCCCTGATTTCTTGGCGCTTCTCGAAATGAATCTGTTTTAGTTCTTCTACGGTCAAGCGGGTTGCCGCCCCGGGCACACGAAGGATTCTAGGCCCGCCGGTTTTCAAAGTCAACGAACCAGCCAGCCGAATATGACGCAAATTTCATCGAGCGGAAACTCTTCCACAGATGACGCAGATTCCGCAGACAAGGAAGGGCCGTCAGTCCTTCTCTTTCCTTTCTGCGTAATCTGCGTCATCTGCGGACAATTATTCTTCCCCTTAAAAGTGCTAGGCTCGAACGGTGTCCCTGGCCGTTCGAGCCTTCCGAAACCATCCCGGGCGGGATGGTATTACCGCATCCATAGGGTAGGATTGGGTGTCACGCGGATAATACTCTTGATGCGTAAGGTTTTCAACATCCAATAGGAATTTTTTTTGCTGCCTTTTGGCGGCAACCGAGAGTCTTCGTTCGGCTCATCTGGTTTCCTGGCTGTGCTAGAATTCGCTTCACAATGCAGCCAGTCCGGGGTCAACTGTGCAACGCGAAGGAACACGGGATCAGGCTGCTTCTATTCTCGATTGCTTTCGCCGCACTCCTCGATTCTTCGGCTCTTGCTCAAACATCGAAAAAGGCAAGAAGTCATTCGCCGAACCAAAAAGGCTCGACACAAATCAGCAGGACCATTGACGCCGCCCCCCCTTCGCTCGATCGAATCAGTTCGCGATCCGATTTTGATCTATTGGCTCGAATCCATTACCAGGGCCGTTTTCAAGCGCTCCCCCACGTTATGTTCGCCATCGATCGCCGCGCGCGCGATCGCGTCTATTACATCAACTCTCGCGCGTTTCAGTTTCACAAGGACTTCGTCAACGCGACTTATCTTTCGATCGAGCGCGGGCGAATCTTCTATGACAACAACTATTTGAAATCGGGCCGGCGATTCATTCTCGGCACGATCGCGTATCACACCGGTGTCGGCAAATTCGCATTCGAGTTTTGGGAGGGCGATCAAATAACCCCGGACCTGCTCGCTGAGTGCTACAGCGCGCTCAAGCAGAGTTTTTATTCGCAGCTCTTTTTCAAACCTACTTCAGCTTCACACGAAGAGATTGCCGGTCGATTGAATGCAAATCCATCGCGCTCGATCGGGATGCCCGTCCTCGCCGCGAGCGAGGTTGGCGACATGATCGGCTATCAGGCGCTCAATCCTGGCTCGGCAATTGGGCAGCTTCGAATCATCGATCGTTTGACGCCCGACATTGTGATCGACCGGAATCAGATTGTGATCTTCAAGGAGGTGCCAGTTCATCTCACGCCGCTTTCGGGGATCATCACAACCGAACGCGCGTCGCCGCTCTCACACGTCAATATGCTCGCCAAGTCGTGGGCGATTCCCAACGCAACGATCAAGGACTCGGACAAACTCTTCAAACAACTCGAAGGCAAATACGTTCGACTCGAAGTTCGCGAGGACAGTTACTCGCTCGCGCCGGCGGACGCAAGCGCGGTTGCCCGGCGCAATCGCGAATGGGTCAAGCGCGGCGATCTGATCACGCCCCGCGCGGATCTTGGTTATGAGCGGCTCACGGACTTGAATCTTCAACGGGCGCGCGATGCGGTTCGCTTTGGGGCAAAGTCGGCGAACCTCGGCGAGATTATTCACGCGCGATTGCCGGGCATTGTCGTTCCGACCGCGGCCGCGATTCCGTTTCGCTTCTATCAGGAGTTCGTCCAACGAAATCATATCGAGGAACGAATCGCGGCCGCGGTCGAAGAAGATCGCTTTGTTCATGATCCGAGATATCGCAAGACACGACTCGAAGAGATACGCGGCTGGATTCAGCGCGGCGAGCACGACCCCAGGTTTCAGAAACAGATCTTGAGCAAGGCTCATCGAGAATACGCGGGGCTTGGGTTGTTCGTACGAAGCTCAACCAACGCTGAAGACCTCGCGAACTTCAGCGGCGCGGGTCTCTATTCGACCGTGCCAAATGTTCGCAGCGACGAAGAACTGATGGAAGCGATCAAGACGGTTTGGGCATCAGTGTGGAACTACGAAGCATATGAAGCGCGTGAGAGTTTCGGGATGAACCACTTCGGAGTTTATCCGGCTGTGCTGATTCAGGAAGGCATCGACGCCGAAAGCGCGGGCGTCGCGATAACTACCGACCCGTTCAATCGAGCTGATCGCGGCGCGGTTTATGTGAACGCCAAACGCGGGCTGGGCATCAAGGTTGTCGAGGGGCGTCGCGTCGCCGAGCAGGCAATCTATCATCCGTCCAGCCGGTCGATTCAGGTGCTGACGCGTTCCGATGAAGATACAATGCTCGCGTTTGACGATCGCGGCGGAGTGAAGGAAGTGACGATCGACCAGCACCGTCGAGTGCTGACTGATGAGATGGTGAGAAGGCTCGCGCACGCGGCGCGTCAGATCAAGCGTGTGTTCGAAGGCCGAGATCAGGATATCGAGTGGGTGTATCGAGGTGGGAAGCTCTTCATCGTGCAGTCGCGGCCATACATTCAGGGTGATTAACTTGTCCGCGCCGGGAACTGACCTTTAGTATTACCTCGCGTCACGCAATTCTTCGAGGTGGAACGGTGAGACAATACCTGGACTTGATGCAGCACGTTCTCGATAAAGGTACGAGGAAAGAAGATCGCACCGGAACCGGAACACTCTCAGCGTTCGGCTATCAAATGAGGTTTGTTCTCAGCGAAGGATTTCCGCTCGTCACCACCAAAAGACTCCACCTCAAATCGATCATCTACGAACTGCTCTGGTTCCTGCGAGGCGACACCAACGTCAAGTATCTCCAGGACCATGGCGTTAACATCTGGAACGAATGGGCAGACGCCGAGGGCGAGTTGGGGCCGGTCTACGGCGCGCAATGGCGATCATGGAAGACAGCGGACGGCTGTTCAATCGATCAGATCAGTCAGGTGATCGAGCAGATCAAAACGAATCCCGACTCTCGCCGCTTGATCGTCAGCGCGTGGAACGTGGGTGAGCTGTCAAAGATGGCGTTGCCGCCCTGTCATCTGCTCTTTCAGTTTTATGTAGCCGAAGGAAAACTTTCATGCCAGCTCTATCAGCGATCGGCCGATATTTTTCTGGGATTGCCTTTCAACATCGCGTCGTATGCGCTGCTGACCATGATGATGGCTCAAGTATGTGATCTGAAGCCTGGCGACTTTGTTCTCACGCTTGGCGACGCACACCTGTACTCGAATCATCTGGAGCAAGCACGACTTCAACTGACGCGCGAGCCGCTCGCGCTTCCTCGAATGAAGATCAATCCCGGCATACGATCGATTTTCGACTTCGACTTCGGAGACTTCGAATTAATTGGCTACGACGCTCATCCGCACATCAAAGCCGAGGTGGCGGTGTGATCATTTCCCTGCTTGTGGCTATGGATGAAGCGCGCGGCATCGGGAAGGCGGGCAAGCTTCCGTGGCGCCTGTCTGCGGACATGAAACGGTTTCGCGAGCTGACAATGGGCCATCATATAATCGTCGGCCGCAAGACCTTTGAATCTATCGGCAAGGCGCTTCCCGGCAGAGACATGATCGTTGTCACACGCGATGAAAGCCTCAAACCCGACGGTTGTTTGACTGCGAGTTGTGTTGAAGCCGCGATCGCGCTTGCGCGTGATCGAGGCGAAACCGAAGTGTTCGTGTGCGGCGGCGCAGAGATCTATGCCCAGGCTCTCAGCGCTGCTCATCGGATCTACCTGACTCAAGTTCATGCCAACATGGACGCGGACACTTTCTTTCCGGAATTCGACGCGAGCGCCTGGCGGGAAGCTGAGAAAACCTTTCAACAAGCCGACGAAAAGAATCAATTTGCATTCACCTTCAAGGTGCTCGAGAGAAAGAATCACTGAACGAGTAATTCTCACGTTATGATCGGAACACGAACTGGATGATAGAACTTCAAATCAAACTTCTCGACCCTGATCAGCCGACGCCGCGTTATCAGCACGAAGGCGACGCGGGTCTCGACCTGACAAGCCGCGTTGATTTCGTGCTCGAACCCGGCCAGCGCGCGATGATTCCTACCGGCATCGCCGTCGCGATACCATTCGGTTACGCCGGATTCGTGTTACCCAGAAGCGGGCTGGCTGCGCGTCACGGCATCGCGCTTGTGAACTCACCCGGGCTTGTTGACTCGGGTTATCGAGGCGAGATGTCGATCATCATGATCAACACGGATCAGCGCGAACCCTTTCACATCAAGCGTGGTGATCGGATTGCCCAGCTCGTGATTCAGAGAGTGGAAGAAGTGACGCTTGTGCGTGTCGACGAGCTGAATGAAACATCACGCGGCGCGGGCGGCTTTGGCAGCACCGGCACGGGTCACGCTTCAGAAGCGTGATTCTGCCAGACCTTTTCCCAACCCTCACTCTGCTCGACAAGCTTCAACCCTACGCTTCGCTCGCCGCCATCGCGCCAAACCGATTCTACGATGGCCGTGGTCTCAAAGTCATAGGAAGGCAATGAAACCTTGAGCAGCGCGCCCGGCTCGAGCTCGCGAGCCGTGTGCAGCCGTAATCCCGACGGGCTGATCTCTTCAATGTTTATCTCGTCCGAGAAGGCATCAAGATGCGAGGTGTTTCCCTCCACATGCGCCTTCAGCGAAACCTTGACCCGTGGTTCCGCGCGCCGGTCCTCGTCGCGCTTCTCATCGGATTCCGTAGCCTCGGCCACAAGGTCGTCATAACAGGCGGCGCACACCAGGCGATATCCCAGGTGCGCCACCGAGGCGACCTCTGGAAGATTGGCGATGTTAACTATTTGACTCGCGCGTTCGTTGCATCGGTCGCATATGCCCGACATTACTGAAAGCTCCTTAGGTTCGGAGAGAGAGAAAGGGCACAGGAGAGCATTTTGCGTCTTGCTGCGTTCATTGAATCAAACCCGATTTGATTGGCCCAGTATATGCAGATTCGCTTTTTGACTCAACAGGTTTTTTCTTACCGCGGGCAGCGCCCTCGGGAAACGCCCGTTATTGATCCCGCACGCGCGGGACTAATCAATCTCAATCGCAATCACAGTGCGTTCGCGATTCATTAGCTTGCTGAAGACATTTCCGATTCGCTTCATTAACCCATACTTCTTGTTTAGTAATCGGTGTCCTCGGTCGGCCTCCGCGGAATCGAGGATTTGCGCGCGCGCAGCGACCCATTCGCCTTTCGGTCCGCCTCGAATGTCGCACGGCATCATTCGCACGCGAGGGTTGTTGCGTATTCGTTTGACCTTCCCCGCATCAGCCAGCGAGTAGATGTAAAAGCGCCCGGCCTCTTCCGCGAACCATACGGGAGTCACGACCCCCGCGCCGTTCTTGCGGTAGGTTTCGACGTTCACATACTTCTGACCGGCGAACTGACTGAGATTTTGGGCGCTCATCTGTTATTACTCGTCTCAGCGGATTCGACCCCGATTCGCTTGCCGGTTTCGCGATCGAATACTGCGTTACGCAGAAATGCATCGGTGCTCCACGGAGGCGCACCGCCGCCGAGGTATTTGTGAAACCACTCGAGGTGAGCCGTATAGTACAACGCCATCTCGTACCAGCTTGGCCAGTGACCCGCGTTCGAGTAGATGAGCAGCTTCGACGGCACGTTCATCTTCTGGAGCGCAGTGAAGAATTGAAGCGACTGCGTATAAGGCACTCGATAATCGCGCTCGCCGCTGATGACAAGCGTAGGCGTTTTGAAGTTCTTGACGCCGTTTGAAGGCGACCACTTCTCATAAAGCTCGGAATTCCACGGCTGGCCTTTCAAATCCCATTCTGGAAACCATGATTCTTCGGTCGCGCCAAAAAACGATCGCAGGTCGTAAAGCCCCATCATCGAAGCTATCGCCTTGAAGCGATCGGTGTGACCTTCGAACCACATCATCATGTATCCGCCGTACGACCACCCCATTGCGCCCATTCGATTGCGATCCACGTATGGAAGTTTCTCGACGGCGTCGGTGACTTTCATCAGATCTTCGAATACCGCGCCCGCCCAGTCGCCCGAAATCTGCGCGGTGTAGTCCTGACCTCGCCCGACAGAGCCGTGAGGATTTGCAAATGCGACCACGTATCCGGAGCCAGGGTAAACTTGCCAGTCGCCGCGAAACGCATCGGCCCATTGCGACTGCGGGCCGCCGTGCACGTTCAATATCAACGGATACTTCTTATTCGGATCGAAGCCGTGAGGCTTGACGATGAACACCTGAACTCTCTCTCCGCCGGCGCCGTCGACCCACATCATTTCGGCGGGCCGAATATCGACTTCACTCGCAACGGCGTCGTTGACGTGAGACAGCCGAACCGGAGTCGCTGCTCTTCCGTTGTTGAGATCCGCGCTAAAAATCTCGACGGGCTCCCCAACCGAGCTGCGCGTGTACAGCATGCGCTTGCCTCCGGCGATGATCATCCACTCGAAGATATCCTTATCGGCAAGCACCTGGGTAATCGACCTTGATGCGATATCGACGCGATGTACGGGCACCTGACCTTCGAGCGGGCCGGAGAAAAGAACCGACTTCGAATCGTCCAACCACTGAAAATCTTCGATCCAGTTTCGGAATGATTCGGTCAACACCGTTGACGCGCCAGTGCCGCGATCGTACAACGCCAATCGGAACAGATCAGATTCGTAGGATGGCTGCTTTTGCATGCGATATGCGATGTACTTGCCGTCAGGGGAATACTTCGGACTCCCGTCGTACGCCGGATTCGCCGCGGTGATGTTGCGCGGTTGAGCCTTGGGATCGCTCAACGAGATCAGCCAAAGATCGTTGTTCGTCGAAGAGGCTGGCTGCCGATCGTGATTCGATACGAACACCATTTCTTTTCCGTCAGGAGAGAACGCGTACTGCAGCGGGCCTCCGAGCTGAAACGGAGGCGCGTCGAAATCGCCCGGCGTCACGTCGCGAGCTTCGCCGGTCGCCGCGCTCGCAAGGAAAACGTGAGTGCGAGTTCCGTCCTTCCATTCGGTCCAGTGGCGATACAAAAGCGACTCGGCGGTGTGCGCTTTTATCGGTCCCTTCGACCAGGTTTCGGCGGTCTTCTTGTTGCAGGCGTCGTCGGCGCATTCGGGATAGACGTCGGATGCGAACGCGATCCATTTGCCGTCAGGCGACCACAACGGATCTGAAACACCCGTGGAGATGTTTGTGAGTTTGATCGCTTCACCGCCCGCGCTTGGAAGCAGGTAGATGTTTGGGCTTCCATCTTTCGAGCTGATGAACGATATCCACTTGCCGTCGGGCGAGAACGCAGGCGAGCTTTCGCTCTTATCGCCGCTGGTGAGCTGCCGCGCGTTCCTGCCGTCGATGTCCATCATCCAGATATGCGTGATGCGTTTCGCGCGCGGCAGGTCAAAAGTCGCCAGCGCATAAATCACCGATTTGCCGCCGGGTGAGACGTGTACGTCGGAGATTGATTTGACTCGATAGAGATCTTCGATGGTGAACGCGCGCTTCTGCGCTTGCCCCGCTATGGGAATTAACAAAAAGATGACGACAAATAGAACGTTCTTCCTCATTCCTGGTGACCTCCTGATCTCACGCGACGGCCGCAGGCTTCCAGATCCTGCGGCTCTCTCGAACAACGGATTCAAGCTTTGATTCCCGTGAGTTCCTCACTGACCTCCCACAAGCGTCGCGCGGCCTCCAAATCGTAAGATGCCTCGGATGATTTCTCCGGTCGCCTGCGAGCGAAGTACTTTCCGCTGATGCTTTGAACGTCGGGCGAACTCGCCAGATAAGTCGATGTGCGAGCGCCGCGCTCCGGGCTAATCGTTACCAGCTTTATCAGAGCTTCGAGGAACCCCGGCAGCCCGCGAAAGAGATTAGAAGCGACCGCGCCCGGATGCAAACAATTCGCGGTCACGCCCGTGCCTTCGAGCCGCCGGGCAAGCTCGTAGGTGAACAGCACGTTGGCCAGTTTGGAATTCGCGTAAGCTGCGAACGCGCTGTACTCTCTCGCGCCCACCCACGCGTTCACATCCAGTTTGCCGTATCGGTGCGCGGTAGAAGCGACGTTGACGATTCGCGAAGGCGCGCTCTTCCTCATCAGATCAAGCAGTAGTTTCGTGACCAGGAAGTACGCGAGATGATTGATTGCGAAAGTGCTTTCGATGCCGTCTTCGGTGAGCGAACGCTGACGTAGAAAGACTCCGGCGTTGTTCACGAGAACATCGAGCCGATCGTGTTGCTGTTTGAATTCATCGGCGAACCGGCGAATGGATTTCTGCGAAGCGAGATCGCAAATCATCAACTCAATGCGATCGCTGCTGCTCTTGCGTTTGATCTCGCAAAGAGCTTTCTCGGCGCGGCCCGCGTCTCTACAAACCATGACGACCGCCGCGCCGAGCTTCGCAAGCCCGATCGTAGTCTCTTTACCGATACCCGCATTCGCGCCGGTGACAACGCAGACTTTCCCGGTCATGTTCGACATGTGAACTACAGCGTGTTTGTAGTCCGGCCTTCAGTCAGGCGGAAGTTTGTATCGCTGTCGCTGGTCGAACATTCGAACAAATACAAACTTCCGCCTGACTGAAGGCCGGACTACGAACCTCGCAAAGCGTGATCGAAGTCCTCAATGAGATCTTCCGTTGCCTCGATCCCAACCGACACGCGGATCAAGCTGTCGGTTATCCCGAGCCGCTTCCGGTCTTCGGATGACATCCCGGAATGCGAAGTCTTTGACGGCCGAGTCATAAGAGTCTCGACTCCGCCCAGGCTCGGCGCGTTGATGGGCAGCCGCGCTTTCTGCATGAACCGCTCCGTCGCTTCGACGCCGCCCTTTATTTCAAAGCTCAACATTCCACTGAAGCCATCAAACAACTCGCGCGCACGTTGATGTCTTGAATAACTCTCGAGCCCCGGATAGTTCACTTTCTCAATCGCCGAATGCGATTCCAGGAAACCCGCAATCTTCAACGCGCTTTCGTTTTGATATTTCACTCGCAACGCGAGCGTCTTCATCCCGCGATGCAGCAGAAACGCCGCGTGCGGATCCATCGTTCCGCCGAGGTGGTTGAGCTTGTGCCGGATTCGCTCGATCAAATCGGCGCCGCCGATGCACGCGCCGCCGACGATGTCCGAGTGCCCGTTCAGGTACTTTGTGCAACTGTGAAGCGAAACGTCAAAGCCCCACTCGGCCGGTCTGAAGTTGATCGGGCTCGCGAATGTGTTGTCTATCAGCGAGACTAACCCGTGTTCTTTCGCGAACGCCGCGGCGGCCTTGAGATCGCTCACTTGAAGCGTAGGGTTGGACATTGCTTCGACATAGATGGCTTTGGTGCTAGGCCTGAGTTTGCTGGTCCACGAATCGCGATCGTCTCCGTCGATGAAATCGAACTCGATCCCGAAATCCGCGAAGTCCTTTGTAAGAAAATCGTGAGTGCCGCCGTACAAACTGCCCTGGGCCAGCAGATGATCTCCGGTCGAAAGGACGGTCAGCAGCGTCGTCGTGATCGCGGCCATACCGCTCGCGGTGACCAGTGCGGCTTCGGCGTTTTCGAGCGCGGCGAGTTTCTGATGAAGCGCAAGATGATTCGGGCAGTTATTCGAGCGAATGTACCGGATATCGTGATAGCTCTCTTCGCCGGCGTATTCGAACATCGCCGTTTGGAAGATCGGCATGCTCACGGCGCCCATTACTCGCGGCTCAGGTTCGCCTGAATGAATCAATTTTGTTTCGATACGTTTGAATGTCTTCATAGTTGAGCATTCTCGCCGATGAAGGGACGACGCGCAAACATTGCCGCGGGTAAGAAGCCTCTGCGTCCTCGGCGCACCCCGCGGTTATTCCGAATCTTAACCGCAGAGGGCGCCGAGGAACGCAGAGGATGAGGATTACCAACGTCTAAGATTGGCGATCTTCACCGGCTCGACGGGCTCCGCCAATTCAAACCCGAATACCTTCGAGTAGAAGTAAAGCTCTCCATCCAGCGAGCGCTTCTGGTTCTCGGCTTTGCGAAACCCGTGCTGCTCGCCTTCGAATGCAACATAAGCCACCGGCAAGCCTTTCTTCCGCGCCGCGTCGTACATCATCTCCGCCTGGTTCGGAGGAACCACCTTGTCTTCGAGTCCCTGAAACAAAATGATCGGACAGGACAATCGCTCGGTGAAGTGAATCGGCGAGCGATCCCAGTAAAGGTCTTTTCGTTCGGGATACGGGCCAATGAGGCTGACGTTGTAGCGCGATTCGAACTTATGACAATCCTGTTCCAGCACTTCGATGTCGCTGACGCCGTAGTAGCTCGCGCCCGCTTTGAACACATCGCGAAACGTCAACGCCGCAAGCGTCGTGTAGCCGCCCGCGCTCCCGCCGCGAATGATCAACCGATCGCCGTCTGCCTCACCGCGTTCGACAAGATAACGCGCGCCGTTCACACAATCATCGACGTCAACGACTCCCCACTGGCCGTTGAGCCTGCGGCGATACTCGGTGCCGTAGCCGTTGCTGCCGCCGTAATTCACATCCAGAACCCCAAAGCCCCGGCTCGTCCAATACTGAATCGTCAGCTTGAGCGTAGTCGTGCTCGCCGACGTAGGTCCGCCGTGGCTGATGACGATCAACGGCGGCCGTTCACCCGCGGGCGCTTCGTAATCGCGATTCGTTGGCGGATAGAAGAACGCATACGCGGTCAGGTCGTTCTCAGTTGGAAACTCGATCGATCGTGGGATCGAGAGATAAGCTTGATCGACCGTGACGGAGCTGGATGCGCGAAGCACTCGTGTGTTGTTCGTTGCAAGATCACATTCGACGATCGACATCGACTCGCTTGGCGATCCACCGCTGAATACTGCGCGGCCGTTTGACGCTCGAAGACTGACAATCTCAGTGTACGGAACATTGATGGTTTGCAGCGTTCGCGTCGCGGTGTCGAGGCTCGCCAGCCGCCACGTGCCTCGTTCACAGTACGCGCACACGATTCGCTCGCCGGACTCGAACCCATAGCTCGACATTCTGAAGGCCCATTGCGGGCTTCCGAACTCGGCTTCCATCTCGCACAACGGTTCGATTCCGCCGGCGGTTACGCGGTAGATATTCCACCAGCCCGTTTGATCCGAGACAAAATGCAAAATACCGGCGGGCGACCACTCCGGCTGGAATATCGACTCAGTCTCGCCGCCCGCGATCATCTCGCTGCTGCTGATTCGTCCGGCTTCGTCCAGCTCGCCAACCCATAACTCGCATCCATCCCAAGGCATGTTTGGATGACTCCAGGTGAGCCACGCGAGTTGCTTTCCGTCCGGGCTCAGCCGCGGTGATGAGTAGAAATCATTTGCCGAGGCGATCACCGTTCCGAACGTGTCACCGTCAAGATCGATCTTCGCGAGCGTGTTGGTCGCATCGCGGCCACCCCCGCTGTGATCCTCGCGCACGCAGTAGATAAGATTGCGCCGGCGATCGACTACGCTATCCGCGTAACGCATCTTCCCGGGTTCGGTGATCGGCTGCGGAGCTTCACCGGAGCGCTTGCGATACACACGCTGATCCATGAAGTTTGAAAAGTAGACCGTTCCGCGATCGACGATGTAAGCGCCGCCGCCGTATTCGTGAACCGTTGTTCGCGAGTTGAATCCCGGTGGAGTCACGTCACTCAGGCTGCCGTCGCTGGTTCGGTGAACGATGGCGCTGCGCCCGCCTTCCGATGGCCGGCTCTCGATCCAGTAGGTATCATCGCCATCCAACGCGATGTCACCGAGCGAGATTGTTTTGGCAACAATCAAATCAGAAGTGATGGGCGATTTCCATGAACCGTATGGTTTGATCTGTTTCATCTATCCCCCGGAACAGACCACCGATCACGCGGATCGAACGGATCAACACGAATCAGAACCGTGACAATCCGCCGGACCCGCATCATCCGCGGTCTATTGCTTCAAAACGCCCGGCATAAAGGACCCTTCCCATCTTATTTATCGGCGGTCCGCTTGCGCTGCAAGTCCCGAAGCGCGCGATAGCCGATTCGCTTCACGCCCTGCGCGTCGAGTATTCGCCGTATCTCAGGGTCCTTCGTGAACAACTCGTATTCGGCGGCTCGATCTTCCCACGAGTTGGTGATGTGCTTGATCTCATCACCGGCAACCGACGCGTGGATGTACAGCTCAGTCACTCCAGGCTTCAACGCGCTTATTGAGCGCTTCCAGTAATCGCGAATCGGCTCCTTCGGTTTGCGATCGCCGTGAATCAAGTAGTCCGGATAGATGGTCCCATCCGCGTCCAACTGCCCGCGTTGATGTCCGCCGCCCTGCGCCGCTAACAGTTCCTGAGAACCCATCCTCAACGGCAGATTGAACTCCTTCGCGAGCCGCCGATAAATTTGAAAGTAGGCTTCGTTGTATTGAAGCGTGCCCATGTGCGAGTCGATGTGAGTTACATCGACGCCGGCGTCAAGCGCTTTCCTGATCTGCGCGCGAGCTTCGATATAAGCCTGCTCGGGCGTCGAGTTTTTGTAGACGGCCATGATGTCAGGCCAGAGGTAACCTTGAGGATCGGCCAATCCCGGCACCTCGCTCTTGCTGGCAACCGGTCCCCACTTCAGCGTCTTCCACTCGCTTGTGTGCGCGAGATGCACTCCGAAGTCGGAGTTTGGATGAGACTTCGCATAAGCGGCGATCTCAGGAAACCACGGACCGGGAACGATTATCGTCGATGAGGTTGCGAGGCCGTTCTCCATCGCGTCGATAACGGCGGCGTTCGCCGCGTGGCTGTTGCCCACATCGTCAACATTGATGATAAGAATCTTGTCGGTTGATTTGAATCCCAATCGCTCCGCGAGCGGAGCAGCATTTCGAATCGGCTCTGCCTGCGCGATAAAAACGGCAACTGCTCCTATCAACACCAATGAAAACTTTTTCATTCGGGAACTCCCTCCGTCCGGAATCAGAACCCGCGTTTGTCTACTGCGAGCTGAAGTCGCGTATTCGCGCTACTGCGTTCGCATCGAGTTTCTGCAACAGCGCCACCATCAACTCAACCATCTGATCGAAGTCGCGGCGATTGATCACGCCGTTGTGAGCGTGCGTGTATCGCGCAGGCACGACCAGGTTCACCGTTGGCACGCCGCCATTGCTCTTTTGAATCTCGGATGAATCATCGCCGTACCCCTGCACCAAATCAAACTGAAGGGGGATCGACTTGTTGGCCGCGACCTGTTTCACAAACGCAACCAGCTTTCGATTCGGCAGCGCGCTGCTGTCATAAAGAAAAAGCCCCGGACCGTTGCCCAGTATCACCTGCGACTCTTCGGGATGAGTGCCGGGCGCGTCTTTCACCACGCCGCCTTCAATCGCAATGCCGAGCTCCGGCTTGATCAGCTCGCTCGAGGTGTGCGCGCCACGGACACCAAGTTCTTCCTGTACAGTCGCGGCGTAGAAGATTTGATTCGGATGGGGCGCGCCGGCAAGTCTTCGCATTGTTTCGATTATCACGGCGCAACCGACTCGGTCATCCCAGCCCTTGCCGACATAGTTATTAGTGCCATTCATCACAAAGAACGGCGCGTCGGGAACTACGGGATCGCCGGGTTCGACGCCGAGAGCGCGCACTTCGGCCTCGGTCTTCGCGCCGACATCCAGAAAAAGCGAATCGCGCGGATAAACGCGGTTTCGCTCTTCCTGTGGAGCAAGGTGAATATCGCGAATCCCAGTGACGGCTCGCACGGGGCCTTTCGAACCGATGATGATCCAGCGCTGATCGACAAGGGCTTGATCGAGCCAACCTCCCAACATCTGCATCGTGAGGAAGCCGTTAGGCGTGATCCGTCTTATCATCCCGCCCAACTCGTCCATGTGGGCGTCAACCATCACACGCGGTCCGGTGCTGCCCTGGACCGCAATCACCGAACCGAGCCCGTCATAGCTGATCTTGTCGGCGAACGGTTTCATGCGCTCGACCATTATTTTGCGAATGGGTTCTTCGAAGCCCGGCGGTCCCGGCGCGTCGGCGAGCGTTTGAAGGAGCTGAATGACCGGATCCTGTTGCGCGCGGCTAGGAATGACGGACGCGAACAGAATCGCGGCCGTCGTTAGAATCACGGATGCTCGTCTCATTCATTCCTCCAAGGTCAGTCTCTTAGTTTGCGCTGTCGATATCCGCCTGGCGCCGCCGGCTGCCGAGCAAACAATGATCTGAGGCGAAATACCTGTGGCCTGCTGATAGCCTCGCGTGATTGATTCCTCAAACTGCGCGTCCCTGTCCGCATTCACCAGGTTGATCGTACAACCGCCGAAGCCCCCGCCGGTCATTCGCGATCCGTAGACGCCTTCAACCTGACCTGCAAGTTCTATCATAACGTCCAACTCTTCGCAGCTTACCGGATAGTCATCGCGGAGGCTGCGATGTGATTCAGCCATCAACCTGCCGAGTACTTCGAGGTCTCCCACTTCAAAAGCGTTTGCCGCTTCGGCTACGCGGGCGTTCTCACTGATGACGTGCCGGCATCGCCTCATTAACGCATCGGACAGTTCGCCATCGAGTCTAGCAAGATCATCGAGCGTCACATCGCGAAGCGCTCGCACTACAGGCAAGCGTTCAGCGAAATACCGGACCGCTGCTTCGCATTCAACTCGCCGGGTGTTGTACTCGCTCGCGGCAAGTTCGCGTTTCACCATCGTGTTGTGGCCCGCGCCTTCAAGAATGACGGCTACGCCGCAAACGTAATCACTCCAGTGGCCTCTGGCGATCGGAGCCGGTTCATCCAGATCGAACTCCCAGCTTTCGGAATAGTTTTCGGAATGAATGCGCAATGTGCGGTCGTCGCGAGGCCTGATCGCCACGCGTGTGTAGAGATCGATCGCCGCGGGCATCACGAATCTGTCATTGTAGTCTGTGTGTTCTCCGATCAGGTTGACGCGGCAGGGAGCCCGATAGATTCGAGCGCCGCCGCTTCGAAGGGATTCGAACGTGCTCATCGACTCAATGTCCGCGATTGCTATCGTGTTCAGACTCGTCAGCCTTGGCAGCCGACGCCGACCGGCGCGCCAACAACAACATCACAACCCCAAAGATCAGAAGCGCCGCGCCCCACTCGAGATTGACGTTCATTCCAAGCGAGCGCTGATAGATCGACTTGTCGCTGACGGCTCCGTATATGACCAACAGCAATCCAAACACTGTGAACATCGCTCCGATCGGCAATCTTATGTCGAGTCCCATTTTTGCTCCTACGTCACCAGAAGATAATGTTCAGCGCCAGAGTCATCAACAACACGATTGCCCCCAGAATAGCAGGGCGTTGATACCACGACAGGTGCTCTTCCGTCGGCCGCTCGGTCAACGAGTACACCAGGCCGGCGAGTTCCTTCTCCTCGCGAGGCCTGGTTGCGAGACTGACGAGGATCGTAACCACAAAACAAGTGGTCCACGCGAAGATCGCCATCCAGAAGTTCTGAGCCATCTCGCTACGATAGGTATGCAGCGCACCGAACCATCCGCCCTTCACTCCAGCCACCGCGCCGGCGGGCAAGGTCGTGGCGTGATGGATCGCGGCCGCAAGCATGCCCGATAGCAATCCGAGAAACGCTCCGTGGCCGGTTGCTCGCTTCCAGAACATGCCCAGCAGAAACGTCGCGAACAGCGGAGCGTTGACGAACGCGAACACCAACTGAAGCATATCCATGATGTTGTTGAATCGAGTCGCCACATACGCGGCCGCTACCGAGACCGCGATGCCGAACACGGTCGCCATTCTTCCCATCATCAGATAGTGCCGGTCGCTTGCGCCGGGTTTGATGTATGACTGATAGATGTCGTAGGTCCACACGGTGTTGAAAGCCGTAACGTTGCCCGCCATCCCGGACATGAAGCTTGCCATCAATGCCGTGAGTCCGACGCCCAACAGCCCCGATGGAAAGTAATGCCCGAGCATCAGAGGTATCACCATGTCATAGTTCAGTGAGCCGTCCGGTTTTGCGGGCAGGGCAAATCCGCTGCCGCCTGCTTGATACGTCAATGCAATCGCGATCATCCCGGGAAGGATCACCAGGAACGGAAAGAACATCTTTGGAACGGCGGCGATCAACGGGGTGCGCCGAGCCGCTGACATAGAATTGGCTGCCATGGCCCGTTGTACGACAAGGAAGTCCGTGCACCAATAACCGAACGACAGCACGAATCCAAGCCCCATCACCATTCCAAACCATTCGACTCCCATCGGATTCGATGCCGCGCTGCCCATGTATTTCCACGAGTTGCTCCAGGCGCCGGTGCCGAATCCGTGCTGGGTCGCGACGACGCCGAGCCTCGTTTGAAGACCCGCCCAGCCTCCCGCGTCTTTCAATCCAAGGAAAACCAGCGGTAGAAATCCGAGAACGATCAAGAAAAACTGAAGAACTTCGTTGTAGATTGCCGAGGTCAGTCCTCCGAGAAAAATGTAGATCAGCACGATCACCGCCGAAACCAGCACGCTGAAGTTGAAATCCCATCCGAGCAGCGTCTGAAGCAGAAGACCCATCGCGTACATCGAGATGCCCGACGAAAAGATCGTCATCGTCGCGAATGAGATCGCGTTCAACCCGCGAGTCTTCTCATCGAAGCGCAGCTTCAGGTATTCGGGGACCGATCGCGCTCGCGAGCCGTAGTAAAACGGCATCATAAAAACGCCGACGAATACCATCGCGGGAATTGCACCGACCCAATAGAAGTGACTGGTCGCGATGCCGTACTTGGCGCCCGATGCTGCCATGCCGATCACTTCCTGGGCTCCGAGGTTGGCAGACAGAAACGCGAGCCCGGTAATCCAAGCCGGAATCGAACGCCCGGAAAGGAAGAAGTCAGTGCTGGTCTTCATGTAGCGCCGGAGCATGAAGCCAATGCCCAGCACGAACACAAAGTAGACCAGCATGATGATCCAGTCGATGGCGGAAAGGGTCATGTCATGAGCCTCTTGTAAATCGCTGAGTGCTTTTAGATGGAAAACTGCTCGATGCGACGAGGGCGCAGAATATCACTTATGCCTTTCCCACTCCAGCCACCACTCTGATTTCAGTTGTGGCTTCAACTGGATATGGAAGACACGTCGCGACTAGTACAAGAACATCGGCTTGCCTAGCACGCGGCGGACCTTCGGCAGATACTGCTCTGAATCATACAACTCGTCAACGTCGACTCGTTTGACGCTACTGGTAATAGTGCTGATTGGAACGTGCGTGTAATTTCCATCCCGCAACGCACACATTCGGCCACGCGCCCCGTCGAGAATCAAATCCATCGCCATGTGCGCATAGTTGACCGACACCATCAGGTCGACCGCGTCCGGCGCGCCCGAGCGCATCAAGTACGCGATCTGCTGATAAACGATGTCCTCGCCGGTCAGCTTCTTCAGCTTCTCGCCGACCACCAACCCAATGCCGCCGAGCTTACGATGCCCGTACGCATCGGCCTCTCCGGATTCGACAATCTCTCCGCCGATCATCTGCGCGCCTTCGCTGATGGTCACCATCGCGTAGTTGCTCGGGTTGGCGCGTTTGTCCTGCATCACAAGTTTTGCGAGGCGTTCGGGGTCAAAGGGCACTTCGGAAATCAACGCGCGATCGACGCCGGCCAGATACGAGCTGATCAAGCTTGTTTCGCCGCTGTTGCGTCCGAACAACTCGACGACGGCGATGCGTTCGTGCGAGCCGGAGCTTGTGCGAAGCTGATGAATGAACTGCACGCTTCTACTGACTGCTGTGCTGAAGCCTAAGCAGTAGTCGGTGCCGAACACATCGTTGTCCATCGTTTTGGGAATGGCGATGACTTCGAAGCCTTCGCGATGCAGGCGCTCGCCGTAGCTGAGCGTATCGTCGCCGCCGATGGGCACCAGCACCTCAACTCCGAGGCTCTCGAGATTCTTGAGTACGTGCGGAGTGAAATCTCGCGGGCTAAGGTCGCCGCCGGCTCCGGAATTGGCAGGGTCCCGCAGAAACTCGGGTACGTCTTTTGGTTTCACTTTGGAAGGATTGGTGCGGCTGGTGTGCAGCATCGTTCCGCCGGTGCGATCGATCGTCCGAACTACCTGCTTGTCGAGCGGCAGGAAGTGATGGGCGAAGCTGCCGGGCTCATCGGGATTGAACTGCAGCAGTCCGCCCCAGCCTCGCCGAATGCCGAGCACTTCGTACCCTTCGTCGATTGCGCGATAGACCAGCGCTTTGATGCAGGGATTCAACCCCGGCACATCACCGCCTCCGGTCAGAACTCCAATTGTCTTACGCATGACTGGCCACCTCCAACAGGTGCTTCTTACAACAGATTACAGCACAGTGCCGGCGCGTGCGAAACCGAGCATCCCGGCTTTCACTTCACATTCGCAAGAATCATCTGGTTGGTGCTGGGTGTCACTTGTATGCTCGACACAAAAATATTTTGTCGCGCCGTATGTGTCGTGATACATTGAGCCCGCAATCAGGTTGTACTTTGGAACGACCTCTTCCATATCTAAGAAGGACAACAACAATGCCGGGCGTTTGAAACGCAGGGGCCGAAATCCGGAACATTCAACTTTATTTTGAGAAGACTGGGATGGCTGCCAGATGGCAAAGCAGTGGGAAATTAGTCAGGAAGCCTTTGACAGATTCCTTGACTGGCTGGATCCGAATCGCGAACAAGCCGGGATCAGGTACGAAGAGATTCGGTGCAGGCTCATAAAGATTTTCACGTGCCGGGGATCAATCGCGGGTGAGGAACTTGCCGACGAAACGATAAACCGCGTGATGAGAAGAATGCAGGAACTTGCATCTTCTTATAAGGGTGATCCGGCGCTCTACTTCTACGGCGTAGCTCGCCACGTTCTTCGCGAACACGTCAAGAAAACTCCTGTAATACCTCCGCCTCCGGCCCCCGATCCACCTGAACAAAAAGAGCTCGAGTATCGCTGCCTTGAGGCGTGCATGGCCGCGCTCGCGCCTGAGAATCGCCAGTTGATGTTGGAATACTATAAGGAGGAGAGACACGCAAAAATAGTCCACCGTAAAGAACTAGCCGCGCGGATGGGCATAGCTCCCAACGCCCTTCGAATCAGGGCTTACCGGACAAGAGCCGCGTTGCAGGTTTGTGTTGAAAAGTGTATCCAAAAGGGATTGAGGTGAAATATATCGCCGGGCCGGTTCATAAATAAGTGAGCGGTTCCCGCGGACTCAGAGAGCGGGCAGAATATGGGCCAAGATGTAAACGATGAAGCACATCTGAGGAAGTACCTGCTTGGTGTGTTGAATGAGGCGGAGCAGCAGGCGATTGAGGAGCGGTTGATGGCTGACGGCGCCTCTTTCGATCTGCTCCATATTGCCGAGGACGAACTGATAGACGACTATCTGGAGTCCGGCGCACTTTCAACTGACGAGCGCGGCAGGTTTGAGAACTTCTTCATAGCGACACCAGACCGGCGCCGCAAATTGAACTTCGCGATGGCATTGAGGGGTTATCTGACAGCGGAAGCTGCGGCTTCCGAAGCGTCAACGCCAATAGTCACCGGCGGACCATCACCGGTCCCCGGTTTTCATTCATCGTTGTGGAAACGTGCTTACTCGTCGCCCTATCTCAGGATGGCGGGGGCTGCACTTATCTGTCTGGGTCTAGCCACTGGATTCTGGTGCTTGTTTGTTTATCAGTCCGAGGTTGACAAGGGCATAAGCGCGCTGGTCAAAGCTTTTGGCAAAGAACGGCCGCTCGAGTCGCAGATCACCGGCCTCGGTTACGCGCCTCTGCCAAACACGCGTGGCGGCGAACCGCCCAAAGCTGATCTGACCTCATTGAGACGAGGGGAGTTGATTCTGCTGGAGGAAACAGAAAGGCACCCGACGGCGGCCGCGCACCACGCGCTCGGCCGGCTGCTGATTGCCGAAAAGAATTTCGGCGATGGGATCGCGCATCTCGAGGAAGCTGTGAAAGCAGATCCCAATAACGCGCGGATCAACAGCGATCTTGGCGCGGCGACGCTCGAGTACGGCCGCACGTTGCCGGTTGCCGACCCAGGCGGACGCGCGGTTGAGGCGTATGCCCGGAGTCTCAAGTATCTGAATCGCGCCCTCACGTTGGATCCACAACTCCGTGAAGCATTGTTTAATCGGGCTCTATTACACGAACAGATGACGTTGGTCGATCGCGCGATCGTGGACTGGCGCGCGTATCTGGAAAAAGACACAGCCAGCCCCTGGGCGGACGAGGCACGCCACAATCTGAGCCGGCTCGAAGAAAAACAGCGCCGGGCTGGGGAGAGCCGGCAGAATACAGTCGCGGATTTCCTGAGTGCCTTCCGGGCAAGCGATAGTGAGCGCGCCTGGGCGCTATTTGGCCCCAATCGCGAGAAGATCACTAATGAATTGCTGGCAGCGTATCTCAATGGCCTCGGCGAGCGGCCGGAGAACTCGGTTGACGACGCGCTCCAGGCGATGACGTATGCGGGCGAGTTGGAGGCGGCGCGTGCCGGGGATCACTACACCACTGATTTGACCGGGTTTTACGGCGCCGCCTCAGCGCAGCAATTGGCGATTGCCGGCGACGCGCAGAGATTGACCAGCGAGGCTCAGCAGGCGTACAGCAAGGCAAACGTCGAGCGCGCCGCGGATTTGCGGGCGCGCTCGCGCCACCTTTTTTCAAACATCGGTGAGCGCTCGAGCGCACAACTGGCGACCTATTGGCTGGCGCTGCACGATTGGGAGCTGGGCCGTACGGATCAAAGCTTATCGCTGTCTGAAGCCTTGTTGCGAGATTGCGTTGCCGACGGACATCACTGGATGCGCGCCCGCGCGCTTCATTTGCGCGGCGGGATTGCCTTCAAGTTTGGTGAGTACTCGAATGCAATCGGCTACGAGGACGAAGCAAGACAGATGGCCCTGCAAATCAATGATCCCGGTCTTGCCTCCAACGCTCGCAGTGCGGTGATCGAACATTACCGGGCACTCGGGAACCAGAGCGCCTGCTTTCGAGAAATAGCCGGAGGCCGTCCGTCGCTTGGCGAGCAAACGCTCCCCTTGCTGTGTCTGTGGCGGCAATACGACACTCTGGCGACAGCCTTCTACACGTTTGATTATTACGATGCCGCCATCGATTACGAGCGCGAAGCGCTGAAGTTTGCCGAAGCCGTCGGCGACTTCGTTACCATCGCATCCTGCAAAGCGCATCTGGGATTGTCTTTGGGAAAGTCGGGACGATCCGATGAAGCCCTGGATATGGTTCAACAGGCTTACGAACTCGGATTCTCGCACGCCGAGCAGAATCTCGGTCCGGCGGTCATGGCATATGCGACCCTTCAAAAGGGCCAGTTGTATCGTAGCCACGGCGATGCCCGCGAGGCGCGCGACTTCTACGACCAAACCGTTAACCTGCACAGACAATATGATCTCAAATTTCCCGCGCGTCTCTATCAGGCGTACAAGGGCCGGCTTGCCTGTTATCTGAAGCTGAACGACACCGGCGCGGCCGAGGAGCAACTCGCAATGCTCCTCGACCTTATGAATCAGCATCGGGCTAAGATCCTCGAAGAAGAGAATCGCGACTGCTTCTTTGATTCCGAACAGAGTGTCTATGACATGGGGATCGATCTGGCGTACTCGAAGTTACATGATCTGGGGAGAGCATTCGAATACGCGGAGGTCTCGCGCGCTCGCTCGTTGCTGGATTCGTTGAACGGAACCGCCAGAGTGATCGACCTCCCCGACAAGCTCGATGTGTTGCTCGAAGCCACGGCACAACCCCTTCCGCTGGCTCAGATTCAATCGCGTATTCCCTCCGGCGCGCGGTTGCTCGAATACGCCATTCTCGACGATAAGCTTGTGGTGTGGGTCGTCACCAGGACCGATTCGACGGCGGTGTCCGTGGCTGTTGAAAGCGCTCAGTTGACTTCGGCAATCAAGAGGTTTGTTGATTTAGTCCAGAACTCGGATTCGGACCGCGAGGAGACCGGGCGCGACGGGCGCGCGCTCTTTGACTATCTGATCACGCCAGTCGAGACGCTCATCCGGGGCTGCCACACTCTCATCATCATCCCAGACAAAACACTCAACAAATTACCCTGGGATGCGCTGACGTCGCCTGAAAGCGGGCGGTTCCTGCTCGAAGATTATCTTGTCACCCTCGCGCCCAGCGCTACGCTGTATGCGCTTTGCACCGATGTCGCCGCGGCAAAAGCCGCAAGACGCAGCGAACGCATCCTAAGCGTCGGCGATCCGCTCATTGATCAGGGAGAGTTCCCCCAATTGCGAAAACTGGATTCGGCTGCGCGCGAGGCAGAATCCATTTCACAGTTTTATTCAGCCCCGGCGCTGCTGCTTGGACCGAACGCGCAAGAGTCGGCGATTCGCGCCGAAATGGTCAAGTGTGACGTCGCGCACTTCGCGGTGCATTGCATAGTTGACGACGCTTCGCCGATGCGCTCAAGCCTTATCCTCGCGCAAGAGTCCGCGGGCAGCCTGGCCGCAAAAAATCTTGATGGAAGGCTACAGGTACACGAGATCTACGGATCAAAGCTTAAGCGCATGCGATTGACCGTGTTGTCAGCCTGCCAGACGGGCGTCGGGCGCTACTATCGCGGCGAGGGCATGATCGGAATGGCGCGAGCTTTTCTGGTAGCGCGCGTGCCCGTCGTTGTGGCAAGCCTCTGGTCAGTGGACTCCGATGCGACGGCGGAGTTGATGATTCGTTTCCATCGCTATCGCAAAAGCGACGCATCATCAACATCCGAGGAAGCATTGTGGAAAGCAAAACGCAGCCTGCTGCTGGATCAGGATGGCCGTTACCACAATCCCTCCTATTGGGCGGCCTTTGAGATCATCGGAGGCCACGCGTCGTTTTGAGATCTGACGGCGATACGTAATTCGGAACGCGAGACTCGTCGTCATGAATCAGAATCGCGCTTCGAGAGGAGCCGAGATAATGACACGAGTACCTGGCAGAGGACTTGGGCAAATCAAGTTCGATGGGCTGATGATCGGCCGGTATGATCGCGATCGACGCATCTACCAACTGGGCGTTCTTCCCGCCGAAGGACACAAGTTCACAATCTGCTACCAAATCGACGGACCACGCCGAGTGAGTGCGACCTCCCTGACTCTGCCCGAAGAACGAGGGATCTGGCGTCTTGGGATAGCAAACCGGGAGCCTGACACGGAACTCTACTACAGCGAAACTGAACCCGACCGCCACAATCCGCCAAACGACCCGACCTCGCGCGAAGCTATGGACTTCGGTTGGGTGCTTGATCTTGAAAGCGATGAGTTCCCCGGCCATCCAAAACCGATGCCGCTGATACGCGGCAAACTAAAGCCCATTCTGCACGTCAGGAACGGCGTCGTTTACAATACCAGCCTCACCGAACCCTTGAAGCGAACGCTGGATGGCAAAGGCGAAGAAGTGTTCGGGAGAGTCAGCAATTCCGTTGGCGTGGATCTCGACGTTAAACCGGGTGAAGTGATCTTCTTGAAAAACCTGCTCACAGGCGAGGACCTCTTTCGCATCATGGTGGAACCTGACGAACTTGTTCGCGTCTTTATCAACAACATTCCGCCGGTGGACGAACCTCACATTCAAGGATTGAGTGATAATACATTCCACTTTCGAATGTACTATGACACATTCAACGTGACGGATCAGAATCGATATGATTTTACGGTGCCCTCGGCCAGCGCGCCTGAGATTCACCATGATGCTCCGCCCAGCCCTCCCGCTGACGGTGGGCATCATCACGAGGAGGCGAAGGTGCAACCGCCCGCCGGGTTCCAGCCGAACGACGACCCAAGGCCCAGTTGCGCCGGCGGCAGGGGTATTCCCGGGATGATCTGCGGACTTGCGCATATGAGCAAGTTCTCCACATCGCTGAGCTAGATCAGCAAACAGTGTTGGCCCGCACTGGCTCTTTCACCGATCAACCCCGCTAAGTTCTCAGGAGGGAAATGGCTGTACGAGCAACCCCGGAACCGATCACCGTCGGCGCCGCTCCGCCTCCAGCGAATCGAGGCGGCCCCACTTTGGATCTTGAACAACAGGATAAGAACACATGGTGTTGGGCTGCTTGCGTCGAGATGGTTTTGAAGCGATTCTCTCTTTCGCCTGGTGAGAACGAACAGTGTCAAATCGCCGAAAAGGGATTGAAGCTTGCCGGCATAATCGCTGATACCGCGAGTTGCTGCCCCGCTTCGAACAATTCTGTTTGCAACCGTTTGCTTCCTGACAAATTCGTTACGGATCTGTGGGAGACTTATGGAGTGCCGGTTCGGCCGGATTTCGGACCTTTTATCTTCGACGAACAAGCCGCGGTTGAAAAGCTGCTGGCATCATTGAACCAGAACCATCCGGTCGAGCTTGGCTTCGCCGATGAATTCAGTCATGTTGTGATGCTGTTCCGGTGGGAGCGTGACTCCGATGGGACGCTAAGATTCCTCTACCACAATCCAGGCCCGGGCAGCGGTTCGACAGAGTCAGTTAATTCAGACAGAATTGTCCGAAGCGGGTCGCGGATATTGAACGCCACATGGGAAATTCTAATGGCTGGTTAGCCAGGGAGATCAGCGCATGCTGGTGAATGAAGCGAATTGCGATGGGTTTATTCACGACATAACCGAGCAATTAGGCAGGATACTTCCCGGACTCTACCTGGAGTTGAAAGAAACCCCGGAGAAGACCGAGTTGGGCGAGTCGTTTGATGTCTGGGAAATTGACATTCGCGAGCTTCGACAGTCGCTTCACAACGGTAACTTCCCGGCCTTGCCGACTCAATACCAACATCATCAGATACTATTTGACGGACAAGCGCGAGCGAGTGCCCTGTCTGAGAAATTGCCGTCCGGCTCACAGAGGGTTTTCAAAGTGGGCTTTTCAGACGTCGCTATGAGGATCGATCAAGCCATCGAGCGGCTCGATTCGGATGTTGGAGATGATTCGAGAGTGGTGCTGTTGAAAGCGCGAGCCTGCTGGGTTTATGCGTTCTGGTTGTTGGATCGCCGTCAGGTCTTTCTGGTGAGCGTACCTTCTCGATTCACACAGCTTTCCGAACAACTTCAAGCGGGGAACTACTTGCACGAGATGGATTTTATCGGCGCGCTCTATGATGAGATCGAGCGCGTGATGGTGCAACAAGAAGACAGTCTCGATACTGAACGTCTGTAGCGCCGGGCGCTGGCTGTAGCCAAACTGGTTCGCGTTGCTGCAATATGTTTCCTCCCCAATCGGCTTTTTCAGATTCGGAATGTTTTCGCGGATTTCGTCATACGTGAGTGGAGTGCGTTGACGGTCTGGACCGCAACCGCCGCTAATGCTCGAACAATATCGAAGCGTGCTTAATCCAAAGAAGGAGAACTACGATGCCAATCGAGATTCAAAACAGTGTCGGATCGCAAGGCGCCAACAACTCTGATGATGTACGCGCCGTGAAGACAAGACTCATCGAACTGGGGTTCGACTGGCTCAATTCCGAGGGCGTGATCGATAAGGTCGACCAGTTGACGATCGCCACCATCAAGCTCTTCCAGACAATCAAGTCGGGACTCAACGTAATCACCGGCGACGGCAGAGTTGACGTGAACGGCGATACGCTCAAGTGGCTTCAAGCTTCCAACGCTCCACGCTGGCAAGAGATGCCGGCTGGTTCACCGGAGGAGGGATTCGTCAACGACGAATTGAAGGATCACAACGACCATCATGACTTCGGGACGAACTGGCTCGCCGATACGCTGCGGGGCGCGGGTGCAAAATACAAAGCCGACTTCCTGAGTGTGCATCCTGGCGCCGCCGTCCTCTCAATCAATGACACCAGCCTTCCGCGCGGAGGAAACACGCCCGCGCACGCCACTCACGAAAGCGGTCTCGCGTCAGACATCCGGCTTCCTCACAGGGATGGGACGGTGGGCGGCGGCATCACCGTCGCACAAACGGCTTATGACAGGAGCGCAATGCGGGCGATGCTTATCGCGTTTTTGGCGCAACCGCTTGGCAAACGCGTGCTGCTCAATGACTCGGTGCTCAGGGCGGAAGGCCTTTGCAGCTTCGCCGATGGCCACGAAAATCACGCCCACTTTGAGATCAAACCGCCGGCGCGGGCGTGATGGGCAGTCCAATGTCAGCACCGTGAGACGCATGGCCGCCATGTTGGATAGGACGTCCGCCGATGCATAACGGATTGAGGGCGAGTAATCTCACGATTAGCTGTCGCCAGCCGAAGCTGAAACTTCAGCAAGGGCTCTCTTGGGTTTCACAACTCTTGTGAAACTCTGATAGGGCTCGGTCAAGCCCGCTATCAGACGGACCCAGTCACACGTTAGAACCGAGAGTCAGGCAGGCAATGGATATGATTGAGAGCATCGCGATTGATTTCCAGCCCGCATGCAATTCACTGGGGCGGCGTCGAAGCTCGGCGCGGCCTTTCGCGCCGGATATCTGTAGGCCGGCCGCAAACTGAGAAAGGAGCAGCAATGGCAAACCGAAAACACTCTGCATCGAAAGGAAACTCTGCGCCGCCCGACGCAATCGTCTGCTTACCGAAACGGCTACCCCGCAATCTCTGGGTGGCTGCGGCGCGCACAGCAAGCGAGATCAATCCGGTGAACCATCCGCATCTCAACCGGCTTGCAATGGTTATGCCCGGCTTTCGACCTACGCCGCAACGCATAGCCGTGGTTACGACGAAATACTGGGGCAGCGAAGGTGTCCGCCTTACCGTAGGGTTCCTCGACAACCCACCAGCCAATCTACGCAGACGGATTCTGGCGCACATGAACGCCTGGAGCGCGACCGCCAACGTCAAGTTCGTCGAGGCCAGGACCGATCCCGAGGTTCGCATCGCGCGAACGCCGGGTGACGGTCACTGGTCTTACCTCGGCACCGATATCAAGCACATTGCCCCCAACGAGCCAACCATGAACCTCGATTCGTTCTCGATGCAGACGCCCGAGTCAGAGTATCGCAGGGTTGTTCGCCACGAGACGGGGCACACAATGGGTTGTCCTCACGAGCACATGCGGCGCGAGCTTGTGAACTTGATTGATCCAAAAAAGGCCATCGCATTTTTCGGGCGAACGCAGGGCTGGGATCCGCAAGAAGTGCGCCAGCAGGTGCTGACCCCAATCGAAGAATCTTCGCTGATACACACAGCGCATTCCGACCCAAATTCGATAATGTGCTACCAAATCCCCGGCATCATCACAAAGAACGGCAGACCAATAGTCGGGGGGTTGGATATCGACAAATCAGACTCTGCATTCATGGCTTCGATTTACCCAAAGCGTAATTCAACCGGCCGCATCGGCAAGAGCCGAGCAGCCAGACGGCGGACGCAGTAAAGCGCCTCAATCGAGGGGACGGAACAGACATTGATCGAAGGAAAGACCATCTATCGGGAAGCAGCTTTTGGCGGCCTATCCTCCCAGGGTTATCATCTCGATCTTGTGATGGGTCTTCGGTTGATAGCCCTCGGGAGAGTTCATGGCCGCAAGACGTTCGTCGGAGTAGCGGTCGGTCCTGGCTTGCCACACTGAGGCGATAACCTCGGTAAGCTGTTCGTCGCTGGCGCCGCTTCGGATCAGCGATTTCAGATCGTGACCGTGATCCGAGAATAGACACGTCACCAGTTTTCCATCGGCGGTCAATCGCGCGCGAGTACAGCTTGCGCAGAAGGGCTCGGTTACCGAAGCAATGACTCCCAGTGATCCCACGCCGTCGATGAACTCGTAATCCACCGACGGAGCCGTCCCGTTGTCGCGGCCGACTCTTCGAAGCGGATAACGAGCATCTATCCGTTCAAGAATTTCCTTCTTTGAAACGATCTTTTCGGATATCCAGTTATTGGCGTTGCCCACGTCCATGTACTCGATGAAGCGCATCGCGAAGCCATTTTCTCGCGAGAACTCAACCAGAGGAATGATGTCGTCCTCGTTCGTGCCTCGCTCGATTACCGCGTTGATCTTGATCAGATGAAGACCAAGCTTCTTTGCGGCGAAGATGCCGTCGAGGACTTTGGACAAATCGCCGCGCTTGGTTATCCGTTTGAATTTTTCCGGATCGAGAGTATCAATGCTCACGTTGATCCGCTTAAGCCCGGCCGCCGCAAGATCATCAATCTGTTCCGTCAACAGGGAGGCATTCGTCGTCAGGCACAGATCATCAACGCCTTCCAGGCTCGATAGCATCCGGATCAGGCTGTGAAGGTCCTTACGAACGAGCGGCTCGCCGCCGGTGATTCGAATCTTCTCAACCCCCAGACCTGTGAACAAGCGCGCGATGCGCGAGATTTCCTCGAAGGTGAGGATTTCGCGGCGGTCGATCCACACGTACTCATCAAGCGGCATGCAGTACGTGCACCTGAAATTGCACCTGTCGGTGACGGAAATTCTCAAATCCTTAACAGGCCGGTTGTAAGCGTCTGTCAACATCTATGTTTTCTACTCCGAGCTTTTCTCTGATGTATTGAATGACTTCGCCGTTGATGAATCTCTGCTGTTCTCTCACGCTGAAGCAGGGTTTGTTCTTCGCGATTTCACGAGCAAGCAGTGCTGCGCTCATCGAAGGCGCGCTGATCCTATCTTTTCTTTCGACAAGAACAAAGGCGTCGCTGAGATCGAAAAACTGCTGCGCCGAAACTTTGAAGTCCGGATTCGCGGTATCGAGCACCTGCAGGTAGATCGACGGAGTCATGAACCTGCGCAGGCTGTTGCTCTCGACAATAACAAACTCATCTTCTTCAATTCGCTTCTTGAAGGCAGGCAGCGCTGTTATTAACTCGCCCTGTTTCGTGCGCACCCACAGTGAGCGTCTCGCACCCGCGGCAAGAAACCGCGCACTGTCGGTACGCTGATTGGGCTCCCGCTCTTCGCTGATCGAAAACTGGTGTTCGTTGACAGCGCAGCCGCAAGCTTCGCCGTTTACCGAACAGACCCCGTGACCAAACTGAGTTATTTTCGCCGCGGTCCAGTTCAACTCCGGCATTGCGCGAATGATTCCTTCCACAACCGAAGTCTTCCCAATATTCCGCGTATGCCCGCCGACCATCACGAGTCTCATCGTTTCACCAGTGTTTGTATTCTAGCGCAGCGGTCAGGAACTCGACAGGCCGGCTATTCGTCAAAGCGATACAAGACCCGGTCTCCGGTATCGGCCGTCGGCCCGTACACTGAAGGCACTCGCTCGTCGAGCATTCGAAGATAAACAACCAGTTGTCCGCGATGATGCGCCGAATGAGTTATTCGGCGAGTTAAGATCCACGCTCGCGATCGTACCACGTCGAAGAAGGCGGCTGATTCGCGCCACCAGCCGTCAGGCATCGCTCGAAGGATAACAAGTCTGCGCTCGGCGTCGGCTTTGTACTTGTCGATGAAACCCGTTGCGGTACGTTCGGAAGGATTTGGATCACCGGTGTCAATCCCGAGCATCGTCTTCATCCATCGTCCCTCGGACTGAACCTGATGCTCCATTTGCTCGATGACGCTGCGCGACTTCGCATGAGGACGGTAATCCATTGCCGCGACGGGAAACGCCGCCCAGGTTCCGCCGATCTTCAATAGCTCGGTCTCGTACGTATCAAGCAGGAATTCATACGCGCTTCCAGTGCTTTCCGGCATAGGACCTCGCTTGCGCGGCTATTTCTCCTTCGGTCCGCCCGACAGATAATAAAACCGCACGATGATCAGACCGCAAAGGGCAGCGGCGCCTGACAGCAGATCGAACGCTGAAACGCCCGGTGTAACCATCTTTCGAGCGATGATAAAAATGACCACCTCAACCGCTGCTGCGGCGCGGTGAAAGAGAAGCAGGAGTCCGAGCTCCGCGGCGATCGCTATCAGCAAAATGTTTTCGACGATCTTCTGCAGCGAATCATATTCGCTGGTCTGTTGCCACAACCTGGGGAAGTCGCGGACAACCGTGTCGAATGTCGCAAGAGCCGCGGCGACGATAATCAGAAGCGCGAGAACCGACAGGAACAGATGAATGCCGTTCCCCAAATAGAAGTCGATAGCGTGCTCGAAACCGGTTTCGCCGCCTGTGCTGGCCTTGTTTGATTTGCTTTCCTCGCCCAAGCCTTTCTCCTTTAGAACGAATACAGGAAAGACATCCCCGCCCAATTCAATCTTTGGTTCGACTGCGGCTCTCGAAACCAATCCGTGAGCACGCGCCGATACTCAAGGGCGAAGGTGAAATTTGGAGAGAACTTGTATTGGCCATTAACGAGAAAGGTTTGATTGCGCTCGCGTGCGCCCACAATCAGGTCCTGCTCGCGGTTGTCTTCGACGCCGTAGCCGGTGTTCACGCTGAAATTCTTCAGGGTGCCCTGATATCCGGCCGGAGCTTCCCCATGCAACTCGATCCAGCCGCCCGTCGAGTTTATGCCTCGCGCGCGGCCCCCGATAACAATGGTGCTTTGAGCAATGTTGCCGGAGAAAATTCCCAATGCTCGGCCGTGAAACACTTCTCCGGTGAAACGAAGGCCCGATGTGATCCAAAGATTCGCGTCACCGCTGACGCCGTATGAATCGATCGGGCTTCGAACCGTCGTCCCTGCGGGATTGCCCGGCTCTCCAAGCAGTCGCGAATAATGCCCGCTCACTCCCGCGGAAGTTTCCTTACCGTGGGCCGGAGTAGTGAAACCAATCCTTGCTTCGAAGGCCGGGAGCGAACCGCGCTCGCCCAAACCGATAACTCGCGCAGCGGGATTTCCAACGCTGTCGCCGGCATTAGGATCGAGCAGAGCGGTGGTGAAGATGAATTTTGATGTGCCGCCTTCGCGATGTTCGAAACGAATCTGCGGGATTCGGTTCCACAAATTTCCTGATGTAGAAAAAGCGGGAATCCCATAGCCTGACAGCGATGTTGGGTTGAGCGGTGAGAAGACTGCCCAGTCCTGCCCCGCCTCGAGCGAATTCTTCTTCCAGTCGATTCGCCCGTAAGCAAGCCGCAAGCGGAAGATGTCAGAATCGATGCCATTCGCAAACGCCGGCTTGCCGCCGAACAGGTCGAACTCGAATACGCCGGTCAGCTTCGCGTCGTCGAAAATCTTGCCTTCGTAGCGCAATCCGAACCGGCTCGCGCGAAGAGTCGCGGTGAAGTTCTGATGATTCTGGTCCGCTGACACCGTACGTTTCTGCGCGAACAGCGGAATGTCGATGGTGTTGGAGCCGTGACTTCCGTAGGTCGTGTTGAGCAAAATGTTTCCGTAGATCTTGACCGGGAGTTTCGACTGCGTAGTTACGTCGCCTTGCGGCTGCGCTTGCGCGGCACTTGAAGGTTTCGTGGCCGCCTCAGCCGCCGGGCGCACAGGTTCGGCGGGCGCTGGGATGACGCGGGCCGCAGTACTGATCACCGGCGCCGCCGGCTGACCAGAAGCCGTGGAACTGGCTCCCAAAGCCACAAGCGTCTGAGCGTACTCCTCGCGGGTTATCACGCCTTTTGATAGAAGCAATTCAGCTAATTGCCGATCAGCTTGCGACGCCGATGAAGCATCGCTGATCCTCGCGGCTTCCTGGTCAGTGATAATTCCCTTTGACTGAAGCAGCCTGACAAGTGGGCTGACCGAAGTTCCATTCTCTCGCTGCTGAGCGGGCGTGTGGTTGGCGAACGCGATGACAATTAACGCAACGATAATCAGGTGAGAAAACTTTGACATGTCTTCGAACCTCCTTTTTGGAACCTGACGGGACGGTTAATGAGCCTGAATGAGCATAGGCTGTCTAGCGAGAGGAGTCTGTCGGAAAAATTGTTTTTCTCTGCGTGATCTCAGCGCACTCTGCGTCTTTGCGGTGAACTTGCCCGAAAAAACAGCTCACCGCAGAGGCACCGAGAACGCAGAGAACGCGCAGAGTTCTTTTTTCCGACAGGCTGCTACAGCGGGGAGATGCGATGTTCATTCCAGGCGTAGCAATCAAGTGTTATCGGTTTCCTTTCGGTCGCGAGTCCTGCGAGCTCGCTCCGTCTGGCGGCGGCGGGCCTCGTCGTAGTCGTCACGAGGATCGCGGCCAGTCACTTCGCGATACCAGGCAGGGTGATTCGTCCACGCCCATGCGCGGCTGACCACTCCGCGAGTCATTGCGTGAAACGTCCCCGGCTGTCCGAAGGTGCTGAGATAGATGTGAATGAAGATTCCGGCCAGCATGATCAACGCGAATATGTCGTGGAATACATAGCTGATGGCTACAGCAAAACGGCCCGTTATCTCAGGAAACCACATCAGCAACCCGGTGATCAAAAGCACCAGCCCGCCGATTACGATTTCCCAGAACTGAAGCTTCTGCCCGCCGTTGTAAAATCCCACATACTCGGGCTCGACCTTCTCTTCGTTCCTGACGTACCTCTTGATCTCGCGAAGCCACTTGCTGTCCGCATCGGTCCAGGTCATCACGCCTCGCCAGTTTAGAAACTGGAAAAACCAGGCGACGACGAAACCGAGTCCAAACCACGGGTGGAGGAATCGTGTCATTGGTCCTCCTCCAAACAACGGCGCGAGCCAGCGATACGTCCACGGCGAGTACACCGCCAAACCCGAGAGCAAAGCCGCGAAGAAAAAAATCGCCACAGACCAATGAAGAAAGCGAGTGTAAGTTGGATGCCGCAACAACTCGCCTTCGTGAACGACGGTCCGGCCAAGCCCGCCGAAATCGCGCTCTACCACGTCGTCGTACGGTTCAGCGGATGTCGTCATAGTTCCTCCTCTCTCGCTTCAGGCTGCGGCCGCTTCGGTCCGGTGAAGATGTAATGGAAGATGACCGCCAGCAATCCCAACAGTGCGATTAACAAGCCGATCGGCTTTGCCAGCCACTTCCAGTACGTATAGCTGAAGGGTATCCGCGGATCGGCAGGCAGACCGCCGTACAACTCGGGGTGTTTGGCATCGTGAAGAACGTAAATGACATGCGTTCCGCCGATTGAGCTTGGGTCGTACACACCCGCGTCCGCGAAGCCTGATTGCTCTCGAAGCTGAGTCGCGCGCGCCTCGGCCAATTCCTTCATCTCCGATTTCGTGCCGAAATGCAGACAGCCTGTCGGACACGCCTTTATGCAAGCCGGCTCGAGCCCTGCTCCGACTCGATCCGAGCACAGCGTACACTTGAAAACCGTCTTGGTTGACGAATTGAATTTCGGGATGTTGAACGGACATCCGGAAACGCAATATTGGCAGCCGATGCAATTCTCCTGGTTGAAGTCGACGATGCCGTTCGCGTACTGAACGATCGCGCCATCAGCCGGACACGCGCGCAGGCATCCCGGATCGGCGCAGTGCATGCACTGATCTTTTCGCATCAGCCACATCTGCGTTCCATCTTCGCGCTGATGCTCGTTGAACTTGATCAGGTTCCAGTAATTCCACTCCGTCGAGGGCATCGTCTGGTAAGTGTTATCGAAGGTCGTTGCACGAAAGGGATATTTGTTCCATTCGACGCAAGCGACTTCGCAAGCTTTGCAGCCGATGCAGGTGGTGACGTCCACCAACTTGCAGATTTCGAGCTCGCGCTGGACGCCGCCGCCGGGAACGTTCCCGACGTGGCCCGAGATCTGCACAATCTGAAGCGTTCTTTCCGTACCCATGTCGGCAACCCCCTTCTAAATCTTCTCCAGCTTCACGAGGAAGCCCTTGAACTCAGGCGTGTAGGCGTTTGGATCGAAGACCGTGGGCGAAAGCTGGTTGGTGAGGTCTTTCGCCGTCTTGCCCTCATCCTCGGAGATGCCGCGATAACCCCAATGAATGGGGATGCCGATTTGATAAGTCTTCTTTCCATCAATCAACATCGGCTTGATGCGATTTGTAACCATCGCCTTCGCAACGTAGTCCGACCGCGCGCTCGACACCCTCACTTTCTCGCCGCCTGCTATGCCCATCTCGCTTGCCAATTCGGTTGGGATTTCGACAAAGGGCTCGGGAACCAACTGCACTATCATCGGATTGTTTTTGGTCCAGTAGTGATAGTGCTCGGTCAGCCGATACGTCGTGCAAACGATATTGAAGCCCTGCTCGGGCGTGCCAAGCTTGTCGTGCTCCGACTTCATCTGTTTTACAACCGGATTCGTGGACTGATTCGGATGAAGCGGATTGGCGATTGGGCTTTCGAAGGGCTCGTAGTATTCGGGAAACGGTCCCTCCGCGAATGCGCCGAGCGGCGCGAACAAGCGCCCCACGCCCTCGGGATTCATAATGAATGGTCCCATGTGATCCTTCGGGTTCGAGTCCGCTTTGAAATCGGGAATGTCATTGCCCATCCAGCGGCCCGCGGCTTCGTTCCACCAGACTTGTTTGCGCGATGAATCCCACGGCTTGCCGGATAAATCGCAGGACGCGCGGTTGTACATGACCCGGCGATTCGCGGGCCAGGACCACGCCCAATTCTGATAAATGCCAAGGCCCGACGGATCATCCGTGCCTCGGCGTTGCATCTGAGCTCCTGCTTCGGTCCACGAACCGCTGTAAAGCCAGTTGCCGCAAGCCGTCGTGCCATCATCTTTCAACCATGCGAACCCGGGCAATTGCTGGCCGGCCTTGATCGTCACTCCCGGTTGAGCCGGATCGGTGAGGTCGGCGAGAGCGCGGCCGTTGATTTCTTTGGCTACTTCGGAAAGCGATGGGTTGAGAGGATTCGTGTAAGGCCAGGTCAAGCTCAGCATCGCATCGGGAAACTTGCCGCCTTCACTTTGATAAAGCTCTCGTACCTTAAGGAAGATTCGCGCGAGTATTTCCTGATCCACTTTTGCCTTGCCTGGCGCCGGCACCGCGGCGTACTTCCATTGAAGCCAGCGAGCCGAGTTTACGAACGTGCCATCCTTTTCTGCGAATCCCGCGCCCGGCAATCGATAGACGGTCGTGTTGATGTTCTTCATCTCGTCTTTCGTTATACCGGGAGCGCTCCAGAATTCGCTGGTCTCATCCGGGAAGATTTCGCACACAACCAGCCAATCCGCTTTCTTGAGCGCGTTGATGTTCTTTTCGGAGCTCGGACCAATCGCTACGCCGTTCATGCCGAACGCGAACAAGCCTTTGACCTGGCCGTTGTACATTCGATCCCACATCTCGACCCAGGAATATCGGCGGTCTATTTTTGGCAAGTAGTGGAACCCGAAATCGTTTTCCTTCCGGGCGGCATCGCCGAACATCGACTTGAGAAACGAAACCATGAACTTCGGAGTGTTCGACCAGTAGTTGAATGAATCCCATTCCGAAGGCTTGGACACCGTGGGCGTTGTTCGCTTGAGGAACGTCGCCAGATCGGTGTCCGTGGGATTCAACATCTTCAGATAACCCGGGTAAATGTCGAACACGCCGCCCATATCGGTCGCTCCCTGAATGTTCGAGTGACCGCGAAGCGCATTCATCCCGCCGCCCGCTCGTCCGATATTTCCAAGCAACAACTGAAGCATCGCCGCCGTGCGAATCATTTGCGTTCCGAACGTGTGCTGAGTCCAGCCAACCGCGTAAATGATCGTCGCGACTTTTTTCATATCACCGTTCTTGCGAACCGAGGTGAACATATCCGCAATCTCGAGGAACTTGTCTTCGGGAATCCCGGTTATCCTTGCAACCATCTCCGGCGTGTAGCGGGAGTACTGTTTCTTTAGCAACTGAAATACGCATCGGGGATGCTGCAGCGCCGGATCATACGCGGTATTGGGAGGAAGCATCGGAGGAGGCTTAGGTGAGCTTTGTGCCATTGCGCCCACACCGCTGGCCGCTTGATGTCCACCGCCAACAGGGCCCTGTCCCCCGCCCTCGTGACTCTGCTGGGAGCTAGCGGCGGCGGGTCTCGCTTGCGGCTTGGCGGATGCTTCGCCGCTGCTCGCCACGGAACCGGCTCCAGAAGCCGTTTGCGTCCCGCCAATCAGGCCGCCTTCCTGATAATTCCACGTCGATTTGTCATAGACCTGCGTCGCCGAATCAAAGCCCGAATACAAGCCGTCTTCAGGCAGCTTGAATCCCTCTTTGACGATAAACGCCGCGTTGGTGTAGTTGACGACATAGTCTTTGGCGATGCGATTGTTGTCGATCGCGTACTTGATCAGCCCGCCAAGAAGCGCTATGTCGGTGCCGGCTCGTATCTGGAGGAACTTGTCGGCGACAGCCGCCGTGCGAGTGAAGCGAGGATCGATTACGATCAGTTTCGCGTTACGCGTTTTCTTCGCCTCGATGACCCATTTGAAACCACAAGGATGGTTCTCAGCGGGGTTACCACCCATCACCAGCATCATGTCGGTGTTCTTGATGTCGATCCAACCGTTGGTCATTGCGCCGCGCCCGAATGTTGGTCCCAAACTTGAGACCGTCGGGCCATGTCAAACACGGGCCTGGGTTTCGAAGTAGCAGACCCCCATGCTGCGCATCGCTTTGACCGCCAGGAAATTCAGCTCGTTGGTATCGGTGCATCCGCCGGTCCAGCCAATGCCTTCGCAGCGATTAACCAGCCGTCCCTGATCGTCTTTTTCGATGAATGTCTCATCGCGGGTCTTCTTGACCAATCGCGCAATCTCATTGATCGCGTCGTCCCATGAGATATCCTCCCAGTGATCGGAGCCCGGCCGCCGCACTTGAGGTTTCGTCAACCGCCGATCATTGAGGATGTCCTGTTCGAGCGACGCGCCCTTCGGACAAAGGGTGCCGCGATTGATCGGGTGATCTGGATCGCCCTCCACGTGCACCACCTGCGCCGTTGTGTTTTTCGCCTTGTCGCCGAGGGTGTGGATGATTACGCCGCAACTCACCGAACAGTAAGGACAGGTGCTGCGAGTCTCGGTCGTGCGCGAGATTCTAAGCGCCTGTGTTTGCGCATAGACCGGTGCCAGGTTGAAACCAAAGGCTGACCCTCCGATTCCTCCGGCAATGCCTACCTTGATGAAGGTTCTCCTCGAAACTTCCATAATTAACCTCCGTTAAACGAATCGCGAGGCCGGTGAAAGTCCAGCACTGGTGATTCGCGGAGTTGGTTGGTCGAAAGTGGCATCCTGCGCGGCGGAGTCTGTATCTTGCCAGTAGCCGCGAGAGATCGAGATCCTGGACGGAAGCTGATCGCTTCACTACTTCTTCCCTTTCGCATCAGGGTAAGCGTCCATAATTCCAAACGTTAGCTCACGTATACACCTACAGGTTATCAATGTCAATCGCGAATAGTGGCGAACTGGCTTCCCGTGCCCGTTGAAAGCGCAGCGGAATATGCGCCCAGCACGGTATCGCTCCTAAGCTTTGGTACTTGCTGGATCTGTCGCGCATCATTGCAGGCCAAGCTCAGTCTTTGACGCCAGGAACGGTACGCGACAGTGGTGAAGGCATCAGCCGCGAGTTCCTTCACTATGTTTTCGATCGCTTTCAACAAGCCGATGGGGCGAAGTCTATTCAGTTACAGGCTCGCAGCAGGCTCAGTCCGGCTCATTCGGAGAATCGGAACTAGAAGAGCGTTCAACGACTGCTCAATCAGGCGCGGCCACGCGCCATGACTAAGACTCACCCCAAACTTGGACTCCCTCGTATTGATCGCTCGCGTTCGAATACGTAACGCGCCAATTCGACTCGGTTGGAAAAAGACTTTTTCGCGAAAATGTGGCTAATGTGATTCTCAACGGTCCGTGCACTGACGCCAAGCTCTCGAGCTTCACGGCAAAGGCAGGTTCTTTGATCCTCGATTGAACGACGCAACCCAGTTCCCAATTGCCGAGGCGCACAACCTGGGAGACTTGCCGCATATTGATCCGGATGAGGACCTGATCACCAGGAAACTCCCGGCACTCCAGTTCTATCAACTTGCTATTCCGGCTCCGGCTCCACAAGCGGGGCAAGACTTCGATCCGGCCGCCGCCAAGCGTGGGGACGAACTCTTCAGCGGAAAAGCCAAATGCAACAATTGCCATGTCGAACCGCTCTGGACGGAGCCGGGATGGAATCTGCACAAACCTGCCGACGTCGGTGTAGACAGTTTCCAGGCGGATCGGGCGCCTGATCATGCCTACAAGACTTCTAATCTCGCCGGAATATTCATCCGCGAAAACGGTGTGTTTATGCGTCCTGAGAACAAGGGCCGCTTTTTTCATGACGGCCGCTTCAAAACACTTCTCGATGTTATCAATCACTACAACGTCCTGTTTAACCTCGGCCTGACTGATCAGGAAAAACGAGACGTGGTTGAATACCTGAAGTCTTTGCCGGAAGACTAATTTTCATCAGTCGGGCGCGAGTATTTCGAATCTCGCGCCCGACTTAAACCGCTCGATCTAGTATGACTGCGTCGACGTAACCGGAAAACAAACATTGGGAGGAATGAGAGATGGATCATCGTCATCTCGCCTATTCACTGCTGCGAGTTGCCTTCGGAGTGGTCTTCCTGTTTTTTGGCGTGGGCAAGTTTATTGGCGGGTTAGGAAATTTCGTTGCGGGGATGAATGAACGTTTCGCTGGAAAGCTGCCGTCTCAGCTTGTCATCCCTTTTGCGAACGTGCTGCCGTTTGCCGAGGTCATTCTTGGCTCGATGATCCTCATTGGCTTGTTCACCAGACTCTCTCTCACTCTTTCAGGGCTGCTTCTTATCGGGTTGACCTTCGGCACCGTAATGTTAGGTGACGCACCAACCGTGGCACACAACCTTCAATATGCTCTCCTGAATTTTGTGTTGCTGTGGTTGTCAGACTCGAATGCCTTCTCAGTCGATCGACTGCTTAGGCCGCAGCCTCCGCCTTGATAATTGAAAAGTGTGCGATGCGCCCCACTCGCAGCGGGATTCAACGAAAGGAGCTGATGATGATGAAAAGGTCCTTTGCCGCCGTTCTGTTTGCTGTCATTGTTATGTGTGCGCGCGAGCCCGCGCGAGGCGGTCTATGCCGGTTCGAGCAATCTCAACCTGCTCGCTACAGGCTCGACCCGACACAGAGCAGATTCCTAGCGCATGCCTTTGCCGGAGGTTTGCTTTGGTTCATGGGGCACGATCACCTTGTGGCGGCTCGTGAGTTCGCGGGCGAAGCGCAGCTCACTTCCGGCTCGATCAATCCTGCTTCGCTGGAATTGACTGTCAAAGCAGCATCGATGAGCGAGACCAATCCCGTCTTTACCGAACAGCAAAAGCAGATCATCAATAAGGAGCTGCGTGAGATCGTACTTGAGCCGGCGAAATATCCTGAAATTGCTTTCAAGAGTACCGATGTGACGGGCAAATCGCTTGGAAGCGGCCGATACGATCTTAAGATTGGTGGCGATCTCATGTTGCATAGCGTGACGCGTCACATCGTAATCCCTGCTCAGATCACTGTCACAGGAAATGATCTCCGAGCGCGGGGCGAGTTTTCGATCAATCGTGGCGACTATAACGTCAAAGCAACCTCCGCTGTTCACGGGCTGGTGCGTGTGCGTAAAAAGATTAAGTTCACGTTCGATATATTGGGTCATCGGCTCTGAGAAGGCCGGGCACTCTGGAGACTCCGCCCGAGCGCGCCCGGTACTGGCAAGAAAACGTCATCCTGCTCACTACCGTCAGCGCCGCAATGTTTCTAAGTAACGGCCTGTTCTTCATTGTTTGTTTCTTGCTATGACCGCTCGATTGTCCCGGCCACCTGAATAAACCACAATTCTCACAGCGCCGCCCGTCGACATTTGTTGGCTCTCGCCAACACCCAGAGTCTTGATACGCGAGTCGTCCGTTTTGAATTTCCGCGCAAGATATTGGCGCACTATCATTGCCCGCGCCTGGGCAAGCTTCAGGTTATTTTCCTTGTCCCCTGTCGAGCCGGTTTCAGCGACAACAACCGCAAGCCCAAACGGATTGCTCTCGAGATCGCGAAGTATCCGCGGATTGTTTTCAACAGCACGAAATTATCGTCGAAGAAAACGGGAGATGGACAGTATGAGGTTCAAATTGATGGCGAACTGACGCTGCACGGCGTCACTCGACCGATCACATTACCAGCGCAAGTCTCGTTTGACGGTCATGGTCTAACTGCGCGCGGACAGTTCACGGTGCGGCATAGCGATTTCCAAATGAAGCGTATTTCGGCTGGAGGTGGAACGGTCACGGCTAAAGATGAGATAGCGCTCTCATTCAATGTCATAGGTGTAAAGTCTTAGTCCCTCGCTTTGTTTCGGACGAAGCTGCACTAAGTTGCGCTTCGCGTCGATGTGCGAACGTTCTCATCTTTGCCGAAGAGATTCATCGCAATCGGGATAGTGGTAACCACTCCAACCAACACAAGCGTCAACCCGACGGCTCGACGCTGGTCCTTGCTTAGCTTGCTTGATAGCAACAAGCCTATTCCCGCTCCCAACATTCCTCGGGTGCTGGCGATCAGGGCTAGTTCAGGCACTTTCAGCTTATGCTCTTTCACGCGATTATCTCCTTCATGCATGCGTGTCCGTTCGAGCGCCCACCGAAACTGTATTTCTTGCGGACACCGATGGATTGCTCCCGGTCACTGACCAGCGAGCGCCAGTGCCAATCGCTCCGCGGCGCGCTATTCTGGCTTGCGCGCGAGCTCAAATACAGTGCTTCTCAGGTTGTGCAAGGCCCGTGCCCGGACGCAGGCCAAATCTGGTTAGGCGAGTTACGCGACGTTGGATATTTTCTCAAGGCGCGAAGATGAGCGGTGAGTCGCGGGTGGAGAGTCACCGCTCGATCAATGCCGGTGATATCCAAGGTGTTATTTCTTACGCGTAGCCGCGGCCTTCTTTGCAGAACGCGAGCGCGAGGCCGCCGAACGCCGCGCGGCGGCGCTGCGAGCGTGTCGAGATAACGCCGTTTTGGATGCGGCGCTGTGGCCTTCGCGTTTGAGAACATCCAATGTCGCGCGCGAGCGTTTTGCTGACTTCTTTCCCTTGCCGGCGCTCTTTCCTTTGCGGGCATCTCGCGCCGCCTGCTCTCGGGTCTTCGTTGATGCTTTCCCTTTTTTTGGAGGCGTGAGCTTTACCCCTGCCCGGCGCGCTTTCGATAGTCCTATCGCTATTGCCTGCTTTGCCGAGCGTGCGCCGTGCTTGCCCTCGCGAACGTGCTCGATCTCTTCTCGCACGAACTCTCCAGCTTGTGTGCTCGCCGCCTTTCCTTCGCGTTTGTCTTCCGCTGCGCGTTTTAATGTTTCCTTTTCAGGCATGTGAGCTCCTTTCATTCTTCTACTTTGGGCACAACTTTCCTCCAGCCAGCGGCGTTCCACATCGGAGTGAGTTAATTGATTATTCCATCAACGGCGTACAGATTGACTTGAAAGGGGGACGAAGGAAGTGCGTGATTTGTTCTAGGCGCCAGCGTGCCGCATGATTTGTGACAGGAGAAAAATCGTCAGCGTCGCTTCAAGACCGGCAGATCCCAACAGGATTCTTCAACGGCTCATAAGCCGACGAGGTTGATTTCAATCTTGGTGAAGCCATGCTCGCGAGCCCATAGGTCCAGTGGAGCCGCGGCCACTTCATCCACTAACGGAACCGCGAGCCCATATTTCGTGAGGTCCACGGCTTTGATGTAATACTTGCACGCATCGCATGTTTCAATGCGAATGTGATCGTATTCGGGGGAGTGATAGTAGCCAATCTTCGCGGGGTCTTCTTCACCGCATCTCACGCACACGACTCGCCTGAATGGCCATGCCGTCAGACACATCGAGCAGATCAAGTCACGGCCGCCGCTCTCTGACGAGGCCTCTCTGATTTGAAGCACGCTGACCTGAGGTTTGCTTCCGCAGAAGGGACATTGGTTCGCGCCGGCGCCGAACACTCCGTCAATTGGTTTAGCGCGCGACTCCGAAAGCCACCGAGCATACGGCTGAAGGAATGCCTTGGCGAAGAACTCGGTGTCAGACGGCGCTCGCCAAAAGTCGATCAGCATCTGATCTTTTTCATCCTCACTCGCCACGAGTAAATTGCGCGCCTGGCTTGCGAGCGTCTCGGGTCCATTTGATTCGACCGTCTGCAGGAGCAGTGGAAATTTCTCTTTTAAGACGGGCAAGTCGATTTCGAGCGCGCCGCTGGGAAGCCAACGTTTGCGCGTGCGAAGGTATTCATAAATATCCCGCTGCGAGCGCAGCACCACCGCGTAGAAGACAAGCAACTCTCTTGACTCGGGCCTTTCAACAGCAAGCCGTTCCGCGCGCCCTATGAGACTGTCCCACGTTTCCTTCATATCGACTCCGGGATCAGCGCAACACACAGCATACATCAAAGATCAGCACCAGGTTTGAAACTTTTCGCCGCGCGCTTTATCGTGTTTGCCATGCCAACACGCAATGATGCCTGGGAGTTGCTCTGTGAGTACACCAAGGGAGACTCGCTTCGCAAACACGCGCTTGCGGTCGAGGCGGTGATGGCAGCATACGCGAGAAGGCTTGGTGAAGATGAGCAGAAGTGGGCACTCGCCGGGTTGCTCCACGATTTTGATTACGAGATGTACCCGAACCCTCCGGATCATCCGCTGAAGGGCTCCGAGATTCTCCGTGAGCGCGGCTACAGCGAAGAGATCAGACGAGCGATTCTCGGTCACGCAAACTACACCGGCGTCCCGCGCGACACATTGCTCGCGCGGGGACTCTATGCGTGCGACGAGCTGACTGGATTCGTTGTAGCTTGCGCGCTTGTTCGTCCAAACGGGATCTGGGATCTGGAATCGAAGTCAGTGAAGAAGAAATTGAAAGACAAGGCGTTTGCGCGCACGGTGAATCGCGATGAGGTGTATGAAGGCGCGGCCGAGTTGAATGTGGATCTCGGCGAACACATTGACTTCATCATCGCCGCACTGCGCGCCGTAGCCTCGGACGTCGGACTGAAATCACGATCGGATCAATCCGCCGAGCCAGGTGACTGATCTCACGCTCGAATGAACATCGACAAATTGCGAAACATCATTCTTCTGGTTTTATTCGCGGTGCTGGCGGCCCCAGGTATCTCGCGCACCCGCGCACTCGCATTCGAAGGACCGCGAGCAAAGCTTGCGGCGGACGCGTTGCGGCGCGGAGAGGAGCTTCGCCGTCAGTGGGAGCTCGTCGCCGCGGAAGCCGCGTTCCACGAAGCCTCAGCCTACGACTCAACAAGTGTTGAAGCTAACATCGGGCTGGCTCGAATTGCCCGGACTCGACTTGATTACTCGCAAGCCCTGGGTTTCCTCGGTCAGATCCCCGACGCACATAGCAACTCTTCCCAGGTGCTTGCCGAATATGGAATGGTCTACGTCGCGGCGGAAGACCCGAAGCGAGCGCGTCAGTACTTCGAGCAGGCGCTTCAAGTTTCGGCTAACGACGCCGCGGCAACGATCGGGTTTGCGTGTGTAGAGTTGTTGGAAGGTGATTGTGATCGCGCCGAGGCCAGGCTTCACGGACTGCTTGCGCGCGATGCGACAAACAGCGCCGCTCGATCGATGCTTGCGCGAGTTCTGCTCGAAACCAATCGTGGCGCAGAAGCCACGGCCGAAGCGCGGCAAGCACTCTCGTTGGACGCCTTCAATCTCGACGCCCTCTATGCGCTCGCATACGCGAAGTCGATTGAGCATAACGCGTCCGAAGCGCGGTCGTTCGCGCGGAGAGCCGTTTCACTCGATCCATTTCACATTGCGGCGCGCCGAATGCTGTCGCAATACGTCGATGGTCAAGCGGGCTACAATCAATCAGTGCCGGCGCAGGCCCGCGCGTGCTACGATCGCGGACGCAGGTTGAAGGACGCCGGCGAGCGAACGCAGGCAGTCGCGGAACTCGAAGCCTCGCTGCGGATCGAGCCCCGCTACTATCGCGCGCTGATCGCGCTTGGCGACGTTTGGCTGCGCGATGGTGATTACGATCGAGCGGCCGGGATCGCGCGGCTTGCGATTTCGTGCGATCCGGATGGCACGCTCGGTCATCTGGAGTTGTGCTGGGCCTATCGCGGAATTCACGAACGCGCGCGGCGCGAGATAGGAGCCGCGGACTTTTCAGACTCGCTCGACAATCGGCCCGCGCCTTCTGCTTATGCCGCAACTCGCGAAATCTTCCCCGAATATCCCAGGCTCAACAAACGGCAGCAGTCGGTGATCGACGCGGCGGTGGGGCCGCTCGTGTCTTTCCTTCCAATGCTGGCGCGCAAGAAGGCACGGCATTATTTGCTGGCGTATGATCAGCGGCCGGGTGATATTCGCGGATTCGCGGACGTTGGCGGCGACAAGACCTTCGATGGCCGGTTCTACGACAGTCTTCGCGGTGTCGGCGGCCGCGTGGCGGTATCGGGCATCGAGTACCTGGAACAGGCGGCGCGCGGCGGATTCAACACGATTGCGCACGAGTTCGCGCATCAGGTTCACATCGCGGCGATGGCGAGGCGCGACGTCGCCGCGATTCATCAATTGTACGAAGAAGCGTGCCGGGAAAAACGAACACTGGATCACTACGCTGCCGCGAACGAGTACGAATATTTCGCGCAGGGTTATGAGGCGTTCATATCTGAGCGAAAGCGCCCGGGTTTCGGCATAACGGGACGTCACACGCGAAATGAGCTTGCCATGCGCGACCCGCGGTTGTACAAATTCCTGCTCGTGCTAACCGGCAACTCGGCGCCTCAGAGAGCGGCCGGATATTGAGGTTGGTTCAGAATCACGTTTGCTTGACAAGAATTCTGGCTGCGTGCGAGTATGCTGCGCGGAGCTTTCCCGTGAGTAGTAGTCAGCAACTTCGACTGCTTCGCAGGCATCCCAGAGTTGAACCAATTTCAGTACAACTAAAACGGATAGGGCGCACATTTCGAGTTTGCTCGGATGAGATCAGTTCAGGAGGAGTATCATCTGATGAAAAGATTACTAACAGTGGTGGTGGCGGCGCTCGCGTTGGGGCTGGCGCTGTTTGTACCGCTCGCCTCAGCAAGTACGACCGCATCGGTTGCGGCCGCCCAGGATCAGGCGGAAGCAGATGCGTACAAGGCGTGGTACGATGCGAACAACCTTAAGGATTACGCCAAAGCGATGCCGCTGGCAAAAGCGTATATCGAAAAATTCCCGACCGGCAAATACGCTGATTATCTGAAGAAGACCTGGATTCCTTCGATTCGCGGATACTTTTACAAGCAGGCCGCCGATGCCAAGAACGTAGCTGAAGTGATTCGAATCGGCAAAGAAGTACTCGCCGAGGATCCCGATAATCTTGACTATCTGTTAGCGCTGGTTGTGCAGATCCGCGCGAATGAACTGTTCGCGAATCCACCGAACTACGCGCACGCAAGTGAGGCGGCGGATTTCAGCGGGCACGCGATTCGACTGATTGAGGCGGGGAAGGCTCCGGCAGCCGCCGATCCGAAGACGCCTTTCAATAAGGGCGCGACTCTGGCATATCTGCACGAGACCATGGCCAAAGTGAATGAAGGCCATGCCAAGAGTCCCGACAAAGCGCTCGCCTCATATGAGAAAGCCGCGGAGCTTGATCCCGCGAATGCCGCGTACTTCTTCCATTGTGGCCGAATTCACAATGACAAGTACGCCGCAGCCGCCCAGGCTTACGACGCAGCGCAGAAGAAGGCTGACGCAATACCAGACGCGGAGAAAACCGCCGCCGAACCCAAGCCCGAGGTGAAAGCAGCAGTGGACGGGGCGAAAGCTGCTCTGGCGGAAGTCAACGGTCAGGCTGATGCAGTCATCAAGTGCTGGGCCCGATTTCTCGGCTTAACAGCGGAGAAGAACACGTGGGGTGAAACGCGCGCGAGGATCCTGCAGGCGTTCACGGAACTGTACAAGTACCGGCACAACGGCTCGACCGATGGCATGGACAAGCTCATCGATCAGAATAAGCAGGCTTCTCCCGCGAATTCCGGCGCGACCAATGCCGCAGTCAAGCAATAGTCGTTTTTGATGGAAGATGGATCGCTGAAAGGGCCAGCTCCGGTGTGGAGCTGGCTTTTTTGCTTGATCGATCGCGAGGGCGTCCAGGGTCACGTTAAATATAACGGCCCAGCGGTGGGTGTGTTATATTCAAAAAGCGCATCGCATGCGCGCGGCGTATGATTTTATTCGAACGCGAAAAGCTGTTGTCTCAACTCGAACAGAAGATCGGCTACTCGTTCCGATCTCGCGCGCTGCTTGATCGCGCGCTCACGCATCGCTCATTCGCGAACGAACGTGTAGGCGAAAACTGCCTGCACAATGAATCGATGGAGTTTCTTGGCGATTCGGTTCTCGGCTTCGTCGTAAGCGCCTGGCTGCTGGAACGCTTCCCCGACCTCTCCGAAGGAAAGCTCTCAAAGATGAAGGCCTTTCTCGTGAGCGAGTCCAGTCTTGTCGAGCTTGCGGGGGCACTGGACCTGGGCAGCTACATTCTTTTGAATCGCGGTGAAGAAAAAACGGGCGGCCGCCGCAAGCACGCTCTGCTCGCCGATGCGTACGAGGCACTGATCGGAGTCATCTACATCGACGGCGGCATCGCGGTCGCTGAAAAATTCCTGCGTCGCGAGCTTCGCCAGAAGCTGCAAGGCATCGATCCCACTTCGATGATTGGCGCCGATTACAAGTCCGCGCTCCAGGAAAGGCTTCAGGGAGCGGGAGTACCGGCACCTGAATACGCGGTCGTCGAAGTTACCGGACCAGATCACCGGCGAAGCTTTCGAGTCGAGCTTCGAGTTGGCGGCCGCGCGATTGCGACTGGCGAGGGAAATACGATCAAGCTCGCTCAACAGGAAGCCGCTCGAAATGCGATCGAGTCAGGCGATCTGATCAACTCAGCCATTGAGCAAAGACGCGCAGCGCGGCCGGCAGATCAGACCGCTAATTCCGGCGCACCGAGCGCAAACAGAGTCGACCCGGAACTGATCGAGGAACAATTCAGCGCTCCGTCAAAAGATGACGAGGTTGAACACGATTCGATTCCACTGGCGCGCGCCGTTCAGGCCACGAGCGCGTCAGAATCCGCGGACGAATTGCGCGCTGAATCTCCGGACGAAGCGTTTGCACGCGAAGCGAGCCTGGCACTCGGCGCCGAAAGCGATTGATGTTGAGCTTTCGATTGTGAAGTGGGAGTGCCCTTTGGGATAATCAAGTCTATGAGCGATCAAGTCGAAGCAACCGAAACTGCTCCGAGTGTCGAGGAAGGCCCTCTCGCCGGAAGCAGCAAACTGCCGATGCCGGAAGTACGAAGTGTGGACATGGCGGACGCGAAGCCCACCGGCGTCGTATTCAAGAAAAGCCTGCCTCGCGAGTATTTCGAATCAGCCGTCGTTACACTGATCATGGCATTGTTTGGGATGACCTTCATTGTTCAAGCGGTCAAAGTTCCGACCGGCTCGATGAAGAACACGATCTGGATTCAGGATCACCTGCTGGTCAATAAGTTTATCTTCGGCCCAGATCGCTGGAACATTCCGATCCTTCCTGGACGCGAGATCAGACGCGGTGACATCGTCGTGTTCAAGTTCCCGAAGACGCCTGAGACTAACTTCGTTAAACGCGTGATAGGGCTTCCGGGCGACACGGTCGAATACGACTTCAGCACGAATTCGGTTTACATAAACGGACAACCGCTGCCCGAGCGCCGGGTGTTTGTTGAATCTCAATACAATGACGACCCCTCACCTTTGGTTGAGCAGCAAAGCGATCCCGATGGGCAGGGCGCGCAGTGGACCGCCTACTATTATCAGAACGATCACGAGAGCGTCGCATCAAACTACAGCGAAGACGGCGCGAAGTATGCCACCAGGCAACCATTCAAGGTTCCCGTCAAAGGCGACCCGGTCACGGACGAAATCCGAAGCGATCCACAAATGCAGCGAATCTACGACGCGAATAACGACGGGTTATACGACACCGATCAATACTTCTGCATGGGAGACAATCGCGACAACAGCCTCGACAGCCGATTCTGGGGCACGGTTCCTCGCAGCAGCATAGTCGGGCGCGCGATGTTTGTTTACTGGTCGATCGATCGGGGCGTAGACGAGAAGGGTGGATCATCCAATCCGCTGCTCGACTTCTTCACCAGGAGCCGGTGGTCGCGAACCGGCAAGTTCATCAAGTAAGCGAACTGATTCGCACCTCCTTGTTATGAGAACTGGCGAACCCGGCCCGCCCACCGACGCCGAGCTTCAGAGTCTGCGCTCGCAGATCAGCGACCTTGGCTATCAGATTGATTCTTACAAAACAAAGAAGGCGGCGGCGTTTGGACTGGGTGTCTTCCTGCTGTTGTTGGCAATCGGCGCGGTCTATGATCTTGTCACCGGCAATAGCGGAGTGTGGATGATGGTTGGTGTCACGCGCGATAGTCTGAATTGGATCGCAGGCGGACTCGGAGTGGTATCGCTGATGTTACTGGGTATTGGAGTCAGCATGATTCTGCGGACCGACAAAACTCTGGCAGCGAAACTGGACGAGGCGGAACGAGAATACGCCGAGTTGATCGAGTGCACGACACGCAAACGATAGCCGCATGATTTGAAAGGCATTCTCAATCTTCGTGAGATATAATCCGCCCGACAAGGAAATCTTAAGAAGGAGTATTCCGTGAGCACATACGCAGTAGATTACATCGAAGCCATTGAACATCTTCCAGATGGCGCTATGCTCCGGGTTGAGGGAGTCAGTTGGAATGAGTATGAGCGCCTGGTCGGCGAACTGCAGGGGACATGGCCCGGAGTGCGAGTAACCTACAACCACGGGAGACTCGAGATTATGAGCCCCACATATGAGCACGAGGATTACAAAGGTTTCATCTCCAGCCTCGCACGGATAGTGTCGGAGGAGATGGGTGTGACTTTGCAGGCTGCCGGCGCCACAACGTATAAGCAGGAGTTGCTGCTTCAAGGTTCGGAACCAGATGAGAGCTTCTACGTGCAGAACGCGGATGCGATCATCGGTAAGCTACGCATTGATCTCAGTATTGATCCGCCGCCCGACATCGTTGTAGAAGGGGACATCACCAACGAGTCGCTCAGCAAGTTTCCAATATACTCCGCGTTCGGCGTGCCTGAGATCTGGCGCTATGACGGCAAGCAGGCGCTCATCTATCATCTTGTCGATCAGAGCTACGCCGCGTCTGATGTGAGCTTGTCGTTTCCATTGCTGACGGCCCAGGCAATGACTGACTTCCTCGAACAAAGCAAGACCCAGGGGCAATCCGCCGCTCTCGCAGCATTCCGCAAATGGTTTCGAGCATCGTTGGAAGCTTAAGCTAAATGAAAGCGGACCCGGTCAAGCTCGAAATATTCAAATCCCTCTACTCATCGGTAGCCGAAGAAATGGGCGTGAGCCTTCGCCGCTCGGCCTTCTCGCCAAACATCAAAGAGCGCCGCGATTACTCGTGCGCAGTGTTTGATCGTGACGGTGTATTGATAGCCCAGGGCGATCACATGCCTGTGCATCTTGGTTCGATGCCTATGTCTGTTCGCGCCGCGCTCGACATCGTGAAGCTCGATCCCGGAGACATTGTTGTGCTCAACGATCCATATGCCGGCGGCACTCATTTACCTGACGTGACGATGGTGGCGGCCGTGTTCGGCGAGGGGGCGAGAGGGCGATGGGGCGAGGGGGAGACCGCAAAGGCCCGCCACGAATCGCCGCGTCGCCGTGTCTCCCCGTCGCCTCGTCCGCTCTTCTACGTTGCAAATCGCGCGCATCACGCCGATATCGGCGGCGCGACGCCTGGGTCGATGGGACGCGCTGAGGAAATCTATCAGGAAGGACTAAGGATTCCTCCGGTCAAGCTGATGATCGGGGGACGCGTCAACGATGACGTGATGAGATTGATCTCGGCGAACGTTCGAGTACCGGAAGAGCGAGAGGGCGACTTGACCGCGCAGCTCGGCGCGATCGCTACCGGGCGCGAGCGGCTTCTTGAGATAGTCGAACGATATGGATTCAAAGAAGCCGATCTTTACGCGGCTCATCTGATCAATTACACCGGCGAAATGATGCGCCGCGTGATTAGAGAACTGCCCGACGGCTTTTATGAAGCCGAAGACTTTCTCGACGACGACGGCTATTCTGACGATCGAGTGCGCATTGCGGTTCGAATTGAAATACGCGGCGACCACGCCGACGTTGATTTCACCGGCAGCTCGCCTCAGGTTCGCGGACCGATCAACGCAGTCGAAGCGATCACCGTCTCGGCGGTCTATTATGTCTTTCGCTGTTTGATCCCCATGAACGTTCCCGCGAGTTGGGGAATCATGCAGCCGATCAACGTCACCGCTCCGGAAGGCACTGTTGTTAACGCGCGGCCGCCAGCGGCGGTCGCGGGCGGTAACGTCGAAACTTCGCAGCGAATCGCCGACACAGTTTTACTCGCCTTGTCTAAGTCGGGTGCCGAGGTTCCCGCAGCGAGCCAGGGCACGATGAACAACCTGACGATAGGCGGAACAGACTCGCGCACCGGCAAGCAATTCGCTTATTACGAAACCGTCGCGGGCGGAATGGGCGCGCGGCCGGGGCTTGATGGCATCGACGGGATTCACACTCACATGACCAATTCGCTGAACACGCCCGCGGAAGCTCTCGAGTACGCTTATCCGTTGCGCGTGCATCGATACGCCATAAGACACGGAAGCGGCGGTGGCGGCCAGTTTCGAGGCGGCGACGGCATCGTTCGCGAGGTGGAATTGTTGAGCGACGCGCAAGTGACGATCCTTTCCGATCGGCGAAAGACTCGGCCGTATGGTTTGAACGGCGGCGAGCCTGGAACAGCGGGGCGCGCGGTTCTGATAACTCAGGACGGCGAGCGACAGTTGAACGGCAAAGACTCGACGCATGCAAGCGCCGGTGACCGGATTCGAATTGAGTCGCCCGGCGGCGGCGGCTACGGTTCGAAAACGAAATGACCCTTCCCCGCGAAGTCCGTTTCATGACAGCGCGCATGGGCCTTTGATAAGATTGCTCCCGAATGAGTGAAGCGATACGAGATCGGCTCTTGCGTGTTCGCGAACGAATCGCGCGAGCTGCCGAACGCTCCGGAAGAACCGCCGAAGACATCACACTCATCGCCGTCTCAAAAACATTCGATCCACAAACAGTGCAGCAGGCAGTCGACGCCGGCGCCCGAGACCTCGGGGAGAATCGTATTCAGGAAGCGCTGAGCAAAGCCGGGCAGATCAATGGCGGCCCGCGCTGGCATTTAATCGGTCATCTTCAATCGAATAAGGCTCGGCAAGCGCTCGAGACGTTTGATGTTATTCATACCATCGACAGCGTTCAGTTGGCTGAACGGCTCAATCGAATAGCCGGTGAGTTGAATCGTCGGCCCAACGTGCTGATTCAAGTCGATCTCGCGCACGAACCGACAAAGTCGGGCGCCGATGAGCTAGAACTTCCTGGAATCATAGAAGCTCTCGACGCCGCCGGTCACCTGAACTTCCGCGGGCTGATGACCCTGCCTCCGTTCTTCGAAACATCCGAACAGACGCGGCCATTTTTTCGCAGGCTTCGCGAGTTGATTGAGGGCTTGAATCGAAACCGTGAGAGCGACCGCCAACTGACGGAGTTATCGATGGGAATGAGTCACGACTTTGAAGTAGCCATCGAAGAAGGCGCGACGATGGTGCGAGTGGGCACCGCGATTTTTGGAAGCAGAGAGGTTAACGATTGACTTTACTGGCGCTGGTTCTTTACTGGCTTTCACTGGTGGTGCGGTGGGGGACGATAGCCGTCTCGTCTCTCTTCTTCTTGCGAGTCGTGCTGTCATGGTTGGGCGCGAATCCATTCGGCAGAATCCCTTATCACCTGACTCGGATCACCGAGCCGATGGTGCGACCCGTACGTTCTCAGTTCGGCGGCATGCGTTTGCGCTATGACCTGATCCCTCTGTTAGTGGGAGTGTTAATCCTTGTTACCGGATTGTTTATCTCGAGCATGCTCGGCCAACTTTCGCTGATACTCCTGGCGATTGGCAAGAACGTGATGGAAGGAGCGTTCGCCTCCGGCGCGATGGCCGCTGAAGTAATCAAACTGCTGGGTCTGCTCTACGTTGTAGCGATCTTCCTGAGATTTTTCCTGCCGTTTTTTGGTGTCGGCTACAGACACAAATTCTTTCACTTCCTGTTCGTGATCACCGAGCCGTTGCTCAAGCCGCTTCGCAAAATTTTCATCGCGGGCATGTTCGACTTCTCGCCGATCGTTGCGATGTTCATCGTTCAGATCCTGACAAACGTGTTGGCTGAGATCATCAGCAAATAAGCCTGGAGGCCGGGTGCTCGATCTCAAAGAGAAGGACGGCGCGGTCACTTTGAGAATCCGGGTTCAGCCGCGCGCTAGACATACTGAAATCGTTGGCGAGCATGCCGGGGCGCTCAAGCTTAAGATCGCCGCGCCCCCGGTGGACGGAAAGGCGAATGAGGAGTGCCGGCGCTTCCTTTCGAAGCTGTTCGGTGTCAGCATCGGCGCGGTTGAAATAGTCTCGGGTGAATCATCGCGCGAGAAGGTCGTTCGGATCCACAAGACGAGCGCGGCGCGGGTCAACGCCGTGCTTCTGCCCCTGCTCAGTCAGGAAGCATTTTGTGCGACGAAGCGATGAAACGCCATTCGGCCCGAGCAGAAAGACAACGGTGGCAGCCGCCAGAAAAAAGAGCCCGCTCACAGTCAAAGTGAGCGGGCTCTTTGCCTGACCGGTATCGCTTTATTTGAACTTGAAGTTCGTTCGATGAATGGTCCCGTCATTCAACTTCACGACCAGTTGACGACACGTGTTTACCCAGGCCTTCTCTGTCTTCCAGACATAGGTGTACACGTTAGTAGTCGGATCGAAGGAGAGGCTGCTCGATCCAGCCGTTCCTGTCTCCTCGATGCCCTCAACCTGGGCAGTCGAGTCACAGACGATTTGCTCTGACTTAGGATAACCGAGTTCGAAGATGTTCAGTCCTTTGTTTCCGCCCAGACTGAACTTGACCGGCACGCTCGCCCCAGCCTTCACCAGGTTTACTGTAGGGAGGTTATCAACGGGTTGGAAGAAACCTGTGAAGTTAAAGATCACAAATACGGTCGCCTCGTCTGTCGCGGTGAGCCCGCCCGCATCGGTGACTCGCACCTTGATCGTATGCGTGCCCGGTGCAGTCAAAGCAGCCGCCGAGAAAGTCACGGTTTGACCCGGCGTCTCGAAGCTGCCGTTGTTGTCCAGGTCCCAATCATAAGTGAGTGTCCCGCCGTTCGGGTCGCTGCCCGTTGCGCTGACGAGAACGGACTGACCCTCAATCACCGAGTACGGTCCGCCCGCGTCGACTGTTGGCGGCGCGTTGAGAATCAGGCCGACCACAACCGGGTCGTGATCGGACGCGCGGAATGCGCCCGGATCATAGAACGTGATGAACTGATTCGCCGTCTTGAAGTTGAAATTGTAGTCGAGGACAACCGGCTCATCGGCGTTGACATGGAACTCGGTTGCGCCGGTCACTTGCGAGGACAGGCTTGAACTGGCAAGCGCGTGATCAAGATAACCTGACTGCCCGTCGAATTGATACGAATATGCTTCGGGTCCCACGAAAGCATTTATCAGGTCCGTGTAGCCTGCGAGCTTGATATTGCTGATCGGATCTTCCTTCGCGTAGGAATTGTAATCGCCAATCAGCAAGAAGTCCGGATCGCCGCTTCCGGTGGGATCCGTCCCAAGCCAGTTGACTAATGCCGTCGCAGCCTTGGCGCGCGTCAGGTTACAGTTGCCCTGACCATCACCCGTATCCGGGTCGCCTACATCATTGCAGTCTGAGCCCTTCGACTTCAGGTGATTGACCACGACTGTGAACTTAGCGCCGGTGGAAGTCTGACTAAACGTCTGGGCCAGCGCCGGACGATTTTTCGTGTCAATGAACTGGGGATCAACGGTCGAATTGAGAACGGCGTATGCCCCGACAGGCGAGACAGTCGCGGGCTTGTAGATGATCGCGACGCGAATCTCATCCGTCCCTACCACTCCCGTATTGATGAACGTGTAAGTCCCGGGCGCCGTCGCGGCGTTCAGGCCCGCTACAAGGTCTTCAATTGCACTGTTGGGAGTCGCGTCATTTTCTATCTCACTCATCCCGGCAATATCCGGATTGATCGTGGTGATCACGCTTATGATCTTGTCCCTCTGGCGAGTGAACTCAGCGGGGGATTCCGCGCCGCGCGAAGTCGGGAACCCGCCGCCCAGCCCGTTGCCGTTGAAATAATTCAAGACGTTGAGACCGGCGACTTTCAGCGTGCCGCCGACAGAATCGGGCGCAGCCGGCCGCGGGTTATCCGCGGTGAAGCTGATCGGACCAACTGGTTGCACGCGGTAAACCCCAAACCTCTGATCCAGCACCCCTGACAGCCCGCCGCTTACCTTATAACCGACCCGCAGAGTGTTGAATGCGCTCAGCCCTCCAGTCGGATAAAGCGTCGGGTCGATGTTTTGATTGTTGTTTGCGTCATCCAGCAAGATACGTCTGCGGTCGTTTAGATCTTGTTGCGCGATTGCGGCGGCACCGGGCGTCGTGATGTTGGTCGGATTCAAACATCGCCCGTCTACAGAAAGACCTACTTCGCCGAAACGGCCAAGGGTGAAGTTATCGGTGACGGTAAGATCCTGCGTGATGTTGATCAGCATCCCCTCGTAGCGTTCCCAATCAGTGAGGCTTGCGACTGGAAGCGAAACGGTCGTGGATGTGGGCAAACTGTTGCCGGAACTACAGACCGTGACAGTAGAGACGCTTGTCAGTTCTGTCAGAGTAAAACCGGCAGTCCCAAACTCGAAGACTGTTCCCTTCGCCCGGACCTTATCTCCGGCGCTGACCGGAGTACTCGCGTGGAAAACAAAGATTCCTTCTGACGTGGCTGGATCAGCATCAGCATCGGAATCTTCCTCTTGAACGAAGAAGCCACTAAACTGGCCGGCGGCCTGATAATCGCCGACGACGATGCCTTCGATCTCCACAATCGATCCCGCCATCGGGCTGGTCGCGCCGCTACCCTGGATGTTGTGAATAAGAGTAGCTGGGTTGCCGCAGATCAATACAACCGGCGTCGAAAAACTGAAAACAAAGTCTGCTGCCATCAAGTCTGGTGGATCATTCGTATCCTGGTCCATCACCTGGCTCGCCACGATTGTCACGGTGACTGTTTCGTTATTAACAAAATCGCTGGTGGGATCGAGAGTGAAGGACGTCGGACCGCCGCTCACCGCAGCAGTGTGGGAGCCACTTAAGCTCCCGGCGATTGTGAACCACGTGCCGCTCACGTTTACGGGCTCGCTGAAGTTGATTGTGATATTAGAGTTCACGGCGACGTTGGTAGCGCCGTTGCTCGGAGATGTGGTCGATACGATTGGCGCCGCATCGCCGATGTTGGGTGTGATCGAAAAATTGTCTACAGCCAAACCATCATCGGAGCCTGAGGGATCATCATCTATCCAGCGAATGAAAAATGAAGCGCCGTTGGGGATGGTTAATCCGGCAATATTAAAACTGATACCAGTCCGATTTGCCGCCGCATTGCCGTCCTTGGCCCCGACCGTCACCGTATTCGGCGTTGTAAAATCGAGCGCGTTTACATCAATGTAGGTTCCGGTCGTCAAATCTGTTGCATTCAAGCTGTACTGAAAATCGATGCGGTCGGTTCGCGCCGCGGCTCCGAGACGCCACTCCTCGCCAGTGTACGAGACAGCAAGCGTGCTAACGGTAGTGCCTGTGTTGTTGGTGAACTTTGCCCCGAAGAATGGTATCAAAGTGCCGCTGCGAAGCGCGCCGAGGGCGCGGTCGGTGGCGCTAGTGGTTCCGTAGCTGTAGATGTCGCCGGTAGCACTTCCGCCGTTATCAGCGCCGTACTGCTCGTTATCGCGAGCTCCTCCGCCGCCTTCGGTGATATACCAACCCGTGGGCAGTGTCGCGTTCGTTGTGCCGGCGATTGCCAGCGTATCGAAGTTTTCCGTGCTCGGCGATCCCAACGTTGTCAGGCTGATGGAACCCGAGCCCGTGTCAGCCGAGATCCTTGCGGTGTGAGGCAACACCACCATTACGACCGGTAACGCAATCGCAGCGAAGGCGAGCAAGAAAATCAACCAGGAGCGATTGAGTGACTGCCTGAGTCGTAAACCGATTGTGTGAGTTTTATTAATAGAACGCCTCGCGGTGCGGGCGGATGGGGAAGTGGGTGGTGTTTTCATGATTGATCCTCCGGTTCGGTTCTGGGTGCCTGGAGACACACGACTGTGCAGCCCAGGGGAACTTCCTTTCAATTTGTCTAATTGGCCTTTTCTGGAACTTACCTGACAAAACCTTACTGTCAGGTAGTGCGAGATTCTAACGGGGAATCTGTACCAGTGCAAGCGGACATTGAACTCAGTTGAGTCTACTGCCTTCGCGCGAACATCGGCCGGAACCTTGTTGCCGGACGACTCCGCTTCAATCAGGCTTTTAAACTCGCCCAACCCATCGCGTTGCTCACACGCGCGGCATTACCTTATACTCCCAAGTCTCGGGAATTGGTTCATTTCGCGGCAATCAAATCGCAAACATCCGACCTCAAGCTCGAGCCGGCGCGGTCGATTTTCGATGGGCATCGATTGATAATCAACACACGCTCTTAACCGACGGAGGCAGGTACACCATGTCAGGACATTCAAAGTGGCATTCAATCAAACATAAGAAAGGCGCCATAGACGCCAAGCGCGGCAAGATGTTCTCGAAGCTCATCAAGGAACTCACCGTAGCTGCGCGAGGTGGCGGCGACCCCGCGGGAAACGCTCGCTTGCGCAAAGCGATGGATGACGCCAAAGCACTCAACATGCCCAAGGACACTATGATGAACGCGATCAAACGCGGTACCGGCGAGATCGCGGGCGCGGCCATCGAAGATATCACCTATGAAGGCTACGGCCCGGGCGGCGTCGCGATTCTCGCCGAATGCCAGACCGACAATCGCGTTCGCACCGTGGCCGAAATTCGGCACATCTTTTCTAAGAACGGCGGTAATCTCGGTGAGACTGGCTCGGTCGGCTGGATGTTTCAAAAGAAGGGCAGCATCATCATCGACAAAAGCGCGGCATCCGAAGAGAAAATCATGGAACTGGCTCTGGAAGCCGGCGCTGAGGATGTGAGCGACGATGAAGTATCCTGGGATGTGGTGACCTCGCCCGAAGATTTCAACGCGGTCCTCGATGCAATCAAGGCCGCCGCCATTGAACCGCTATCCGCCGACGTTCTCATGCGACCCACGAACTCGGTTCAGGTGACCGGAGCGACGGCTCAGCAAGTTCTCCGGCTCATGGAGGCACTCGAAGATTCCGACGATGTTGCCAACGTAGCAGCTAACTTTGATATTCCCGCCGAGGAAATGGAGGCGGCCGGTTGACGCTCGGTCCTACACGCGAGCCCGCGCCGCATCGCACTAAAAGAGCGAGTGCGCGTTCGGTGCGAGTGATGGGTGTTGATCCGGGGAGCAGCACGACCGGATACGGCGTAATCCAAAGCGACGGACGGCGGTATGAATTGATCGAATGCGCGGGCGTCCGCGTTCCCTCGAAGTTGTCCTTTCCCGAACGACTCCTGTTGATAAGCAAGAAACTCGAAGAAGTAATGGAGCGGCTCGCGCCCGACGCTTGCGCCGTCGAAGAAACGTTCTATGCCGTGAACGTCAAAAGCGCGCTCACGCTTGGGCACGTGCGAGGCGTCGTGCTGCTTGCGGCCGCGCGCGCGGGCATCGAGATATTCGAGTACTCGCCGCTCGAGATCAAATCGGCCCTCGTGGGCTACGGGCGGGCGGAGAAAAAACAGGTCCAGGAAATGGTGCGCCTGCTTTTGAAGTTAGAGGAACCGCCGGCGCCGCTGGACGCCTCCGATGCGTTGGCCGTCGCGATTTGTCATGCGAACACCGCTTCGACCAAAGCGTTGTTGCCTGCTATTGAGCGACGGACGCGGCGGTAGTAATATACCAACTGTCAACGGGCCGTTGGCGTAACGATCGTTCGGAATAGACTCTCAGGTTTTCTGCTGGTCTTCCCCAACGCCCCGAGGTAGAGCGCCCACTTTATGGATCGGTCTAAAAGCCATGACGGACCTCTACGGAATTCTTGGGCTTACTCCTCGCGCGACTTCTAATCAGATCAAGTCGGCCTATCGGCGGCTTGCGCGCAAGTATCACCCCGATGTTTCAGCCTCGCCGGATGCGAGCGCGCGGTTTGTATTGATCAACCGCGCATATCAAATCTTGAGCGATCCCCACCGCCGTGCCGCGTATGACAACGGGCAGTACAACGATTCGCAGAGAACGTTCTATGCTTCGCGGCAGGCTGAAGTCGTTGCGATGCAGCGTCACTTCGATCGCATCGTTGACGAGTGGCTGGCCCGCGACAAGCAAGAGGCGGCAGCGCGCTCGCATGCAGTTCTGATCGTAGTGCCGCTGTTTCTCTCGGCTTTCTATGTAATGGTCTCGAAGCCTACGATGATCGAAGAGTCGCGCCTGATCGGGCGAGTGTTGATCCTCGCGCTGGCGCTCTACGGGTTAATCTACCTGGTGAAGAATCTTTCGATCGTGTTGTCGCGCTACACGTATCACATCCCTGAGCACCTGACGTCCGTGTTTCGCGAGCAGCAAACGCCCGAGGACAAATCGATCAGCCGAAAGGCGGGGCTTTTTTTTCTGGTCTGCGGTTACCTGGTGTCGATAGGCTTGGGTTACGTTGTAAGTAAATTCGTGCCCGGACGTTACGGAGCGGCGATAAGCATCAGCACATTGTTTGGGGCGCTGATTTACCCTCCAATCGCAGTGCTGATAATTGGAAGCATCCGGCGAATCGGCGCCCTGCTGGACCGCTGGTAAGATTAATCGGCGACCAAACGATTCGAAGCGGCTCAGGCCTTTCCCACGGCTCTACTTATTTCCGAAGAATTTCTTTGCGATCGTCCCAACATCTGACTTCCAGATGCTTGTGCCATCCGCCTTGGCCTTGGCTAAAGCACCACTTAGTTCGCGTTTTGCGGCTCGATTGTCGGGGTCGATCTGCAAAGCCTCGCGAAAGAAATTATCAGCCTTCTTTGAAAGGCCCGCTTCCTTGTAGAGAATGCCGAGCTTGACTCGAATCTGCGCGTTGTAAGGTTCAAGCTCCGCGGCTTTGGATAGATGCATCTCAGCGTCACGGCGCGTTCGCGGATTGCGGATCAAGGCGATGCCAAGATGATAGTGATAAGGCGCGCGGCTCGGATCCAGCTTGATGGCTTCGCGAAGCAGGTGAACGGCCGCGTGATATTCCTTCCTCTCAAAACGCGCCCGGCCTTGCTGATAGTAATGCTCTGCCATTTGCGCAGGTGGAAGTTGGACGCCGGACCGGGTCTGGGGCGCGAGATCCCCGCTTGATCCTTCAGCGGTGCGTTGCGGAGCTGAATTGCCGTTGCCAGCCAGCAACGGGGCGCTGGGCGGAGTGAGATCGGCGGTTCCGCTTCGGCCTTCGATAGACGCCGGTTCGGCTGGCGCCCGCTCGAAGACCGGCGCCGTGAGCGGTGGAGTCTTCGGAAGCGTGCCTGAGGATCTTCTGATCTTTTCGTCGTAACCGGCGCGCTGTGCGGGTTGGCTCAACGTTTCATAAGCCTGAGTAATCATGCCGAACAATGCCTCGAGCTTGTTTCGCATCTCGCCGCTATCGCGGTGATGATATCTGTCCGGGTGGAACTTTTTCGCGAGCTGGTAATAAGCGGCTTTGATTTCGGCGCTCGTCGCCTGCCGTGTAACACCGAGTACATCGTAGTAATCGGACCCGGCCGAGAAATGGAGCTTTCGATTCACTTCTTCCTGCAAGTGTTCCAGTTGGTTATCGAGCTCTGATTCGGGTTCATCGTCATCCCGGTCCGCGAGCTTCAGGAAGCCGGCGGCAATCAGTGCACAGACGGCGCGATGCGCGTCGGCGTCTCCCAACCCGCTGAGTCCGCCCACTTCGCTGACGTTTATTGGGGATTCGATTCGCGAAAGAATGTAGCTCTCGACCGGAACGAGCCGTCCCGTGTCCGCGCCGCGAAGGGCGGCCGTCTTGGACCGCAATACTACGCTGTCCGGAGGAGCCATCCTGTCAGCGACCTCCTGAATATCGGCGCCCCGGCGCGCGCCTTCAAGAAGCACGTCCGCTACTGTTAGCCCCAGAGCTACCGCGTGATCCGCCCGAATGCGCTCGTCAAATGAATAGTCGCCTTGGGTCCATTCAAACAGCGACAACACAATTCCCATGACCTGCTCTTTGACCAGCAATCGCATCTGGGAATCTTCAAGGATACCCATCTCGACCAACTCCGGACCAAGACGGTGGGGTTTGCCGGCTTTCTGCTTAGCGCCTTCGATCTGTTCAAACGCGGCGAGCCCCTCCTTCATGAGCTTGTGATCGAGCTGCTCGGTTGTGAGATTGCTGATCGCGAACGTAGGAGTGCCTGCTTCGAAGAATATGGCCTTGATGGCCTTCCCGCGCGACACTCGAAGCAACCCACTTGACTTCTTTTGAGCTATCTCGCGGATAAGATCCGGTATGAGTTTTTCGCCTAGTTGTCCCTGCAACTGAACTTCCTGTGAGGTGATGGACTACGGGAACGTAGCCGCCGGAATCAGCATAAGGGCAATGGGGGTCGGTACTGCGACATTGTAAGTTGAAAGCATGTGACGCGCAATAGTAGTCTTCCGCGTCTCGAACGCGAAAAACTCACGGCGCCGCTTGATGCCGCGCCGCGAGCTGCCCACACGCCGCGGATATATCCTGACCTCGCGGCCGGCGGATAAATGAAGGCAGTCCAGCGGCCGTCAGTATCGACTGAAAACCGGTTATGCGATCCATCGGCGACGATCCGTAAGGAAGCTCCGGCGCCGGATTGTGCGGAATCAGATTCACTTTCGCTCGAACGCTCGACAGCAACCGCACGAGCTCGCGAGCCTGGCGATCGCTGTCGTTGACGCCGTCGAGCATCACGTATTCAAAGGTCAAACGTTCGCGGTCGCCGAGCGGATATTTTCGGCAAGCTTCGATCAACTCTGAAAGCGGATACTTTCGGTTGATTGGAAACAGCTTGTTTCGAAGCTCATCGTTTGAAGCGGTAAGCGAAATCGCCAAACGAGGTCTGACTTCTTCCTTCGCAAGATCGTAGATTCGAGGAACGATTCCGGCGGTCGAAAGCGTAACTCGCCGCGGTGCAATCGCGAGCCCTTCAGGTTCGGCCATCACCCGCACAGCTTTCATCACTTCATCGTAGTTCAACAGTGGTTCGCCCATTCCCATCATCACGATGTTCGTGCGTTTGGGAAGCTCTATCACTTCGCCGTAAACCTGATTCAGCACGATGACCACCTGCGAAACCATTTCGCCCGCGGTCATGTTGCGCTTCAAGCCGATGACGCCGGTCATGCAGAAATCACACGCGAGCGGACATCCGACCTGGCTCGATATACAAATCGTGTCGCGGCGTTGTTCGGGCATGAAAACCGATTCGACTTCGGAGCCGTCGCCCAGCTTCAACAGAAATCGCCGTGTTCCGTCTGATGATAGAAAGACATTTTCGATCTCGGTGAAGGTAATCACAGCGTGCTGATCCAGAATTCGGCGAAGCGTCTTCGGCAAATCGGTGATCCTGTCGAAGCTTGCGATTCGCCGGCGATGAATTGCCTGGAATAGTTGCCTCGCGCGATAAGGCTTCTCGCCAAGCTCGCCCATGAACTCGCGCAATTCATCCTGCGTCAGCCCGAGCAGTTCTCTTCTCGTCTCTGTTGTGTCCGTCATCTGAAGAAGGATTATGGAACGAGGCTTCAACTACGGCAAGAAACCGTGCGGCTCAGAGGAAGGCACAGGGTATAATCCCGATCTGGAATTGATCCAGGAATCGGAGTTCGCGAAATGCTCCACATACACAACGGAGAGTCCACTGCGGGTACTCTAAGACTTCGGATTCCCCGGAACCCACTTCGCCATTAGTGAGGTGCTGATGTGCGGGCCAACACCCGCGGTTGCCCCAATGCAAACCCCAGGTCAGCTTGTGTTAGAATTGGGGCCAATAAGGAAGCAAGCTTATGGAAAACAGATCCGAATATGAAGGAAAGGTAGTGAATGGGGTCGTCGTCCTGGAGAACGGTGATTCTTTGCCAGAGGGCACCCGAGTTCGGGTTTCGACTGTGGAGCCGGCATCTACGGGCGAGACGCTAGGTCAGCGGCTGCTTAAGTTCGCCGGGACCGCGAAAGGACTACCGAGCGACATGGCAGAGAATCACGATCACTACATTCACGGGCGCCCTAAGAAATGAGAACGCTGTTCGCCGATACCTTCTATTACATCGCTCTGCTTAGTCCAATTCAACGGCCCGATAGATCAACTACCGCCTTGGACCGCGAGGTGGGCGCCGGTCGCGGTTGAAACCACCGCCACCAGGGCGCGGCGGGCGAGGTCCCCGATCCTCTCGAGGTGGACGATCATCACCGCCTTCTCGATTGAAGTCCGGTTGACGTTCCTCGCCACCACCATCTCCTTCTTCACCGGACTCTCCGCGCTCATCTTTGAGCACAGCCTTTCGCGACAGGCGAATCTTGCCCGACGGATCGACGTTGATAACCTTAACCAACAACTGCTGGCCTTCGGTCAATTCGTCGCGAACGTCGCGCACTCGATAGTCCGCGATCTCTGAAACGTGAAGCAACCCGTCAGTGCCGGGCATGATCTCGACGAAAGCCCCGAAGTCGGCGATGCGCTGAACCGTGCCCAGGTAAGTCTTGTTCACCTCGGGGACGGCGGTAATCTCCTCGATCGCGCGCTTGCAAGCTTCGGCCTTTTCGAGATTCGAAGAAGCAATGTTGATCCGACCCGTGTCTTCAACATCGATCTTACAGCCGGTCTTCTCAACCAGCCCGCGAATCACCTTGCCGCCCGGCCCGATGACTTCGCGAATCTTATCCACCGGAATCTGAATCGTGAGAATGCGTGGAGCGTATTTGTTGATCTCCTCGCGCGGAGCCGAAATGACGGCCTCCATCTTCTCCAGAATGTAGAGCCGGCCGTCCTTCGCCTGCTGCAAAGCATCGGCGAGAATCTGAGCGTTGATCCCCGTGACCTTGATGTCCATCTGAAGCGCGGTAATCCCGGTTCGAGTCCCGGTGACTTTGAAATCCATGTCGCCGTAATGATCTTCGGCGCCGGCGATGTCAGTGAGGATCGCGTACTTGTTGCCTTCCATCACCAGTCCCATCGCAACGCCGGCAACGGGAGCCTTCATCGGGACTCCTGCGTCCATCAACGCGAGCGAGCCTCCGCACACCGATGCCATCGAACTGGACCCGTTCGATTCGGTAATATCAGACACAACGCGCATGATGTACGGCCATTCGGCTTCGGCGGGAAGCAACGGTTCAAGCGCCCTGCGAGCAAGCGCTCCGTGGCCGTACTCGCGGCGGCTTGTCCCGCCCGAGCGGCCGGTTTCGCCAACCGAGAAATGCGGAAAGTTATAGGCGAGCAGGAACCGGCGTTTGATCTCGCCTTTTTCCAGATCGTCCATGTACTGGATGTCTTCGCTGGTGCCGAGCGTGGCGGTGACGATTGCCTGAGTCTCGCCGCGAGTGAACAGCGCCGAGCCGTGCGCCCGCGGAAGCCAGCCGACCTCGATCGAGATCGGGCGAATCTGGTTGAACCGGCGGCCATCGGGCCGATGACGGCGATTCAGAATATCCTCGCGGAAAATCTTCTCTTTCAAGTGATTGAAGATCTTTCCGGCCATCGTTCGCTGCGTCGGATCATCCTCGGGATACGCCGCAACGGTTTCTTCTTTCAGCTTGTCTACAAGCGCATAGCTTTCGAGCTTGCCGTGTTTTGTGGTGTCGAGCGAATCGCGCAAGGCGTCCGTGATTTTTGATTCGATCTCCGCAAGCATCGGCTCATCGAGTTCCGGTTTAGTAACTTCGCGCTTCGAAATGCCCAGCTTTTGATACATCTCTTTTTGAAGCCGGCACAGTTTCTTGATCTCGTTGTGGCCGAACATGAGCGCTTCGACCATCACGTCTTCGGCGACTTCGCTCGCGCCCGCTTCCACCATCACGATTGCTTCGTCGGATCCCGCGACGATCAGATTCAACGCCGAAGCGCGCGTTTGATCGTAGGTGGGATTGACGACGAACCGATCTTCGATCAGTCCAACGCGAACGCCCGCGATCGGTGTCTCTAGTGGGATGTCCGAAAGATACAATGCTGCCGAAGCTCCGGTTAACGCGAGAACGTCTGAGTCATAATTCTCATCGGCTGAAAGCACAAATGCTATGACCTGTGTTTCGCTGTTGTATCCCTTTGTGAACAATGGCCGAATGGGCCGGTCGATCAATCTCGAAGTGAGTGTTTCTTTTTCTGAAGGTCGTCCTTCACGCCGAAAGTAGTTGCCGGGGATGCGCCCGGCGGCGTACCCGTACTCGCGGTATTCAACCGTGAGCGGAAAAAAATCTATTCCCTCGCGTGGCTTCGATCCGACCGCGGCCACGAGAACCATTGTGTCTCCGTAACGAACTATCACCGCGCCGTCTGCCTGCTTGGCGACTTTGCCCGTCTCTATCGAAAATTCTATTCCCCCTAGCTGAACTGATTGCCTCAACTCCATATCTATCTCCTTCTCTCCGCTCGGCGCCTCTCCGCTTTTGTCTGAGAGCCGCAGTCTTTGTGCGTACCGCCCGCAGCTCAAATCGTGGCGCGCTGTTGCGGTAACTGAAATGCTGAGCTGGCAGTCTACGTTCTGCCAGCGATGTGCGTGTTGCGTCGATCGTCATAAAACGACGAGGCCACGGTGAGCGGCAAAGCCTGCCGGCTCGCTCCCGTGGCCATCGGTAAACTGATTTTGTCTGAACTGTACGTTGCGCGCAGAGTGCGTCCTATCGAACATTCGCGATTGCGCGCCAGAGAACCGACAACTGACCGGACCGCACTAAGCGGCTGCCCCTGGCTCCGGCCTTTCGCTGAGGTGATCTCTATTTTCTTATACCCAGACGGTTGATGACTTCTCGGTAACGGTCGGAGTTCTTCCGCCTCAAATAATCCAACAGGCGGCGACGCTGACTTACCATCTTCAACAGACCTCGCCGCGAATGGTTGTCCTTGACGTGGGTTTTGAAGTGATCCATCAGGCCGTTGATCCGCTGCGTGAGCAGCGCGACCTGAACTTCAGGCGAGCCGGTGTCAGTCGCGTGCGTTTTGTATTGACCGATCGTTTCGGTCTTTGCTTCCTTTGCCAATGCCACTGTTACTCTTCTCCTCCGCTAGCTGTGACTTCTTCGTTCTCATTGAACTGAAAAAAGTTATCACACGCCGCGAGAGAGTGTAAAGGCCGGACCGGATGATCCGCCGAACGGATTGAGGTTAGCCAACGTCTGTGCTAGCGCTGGTTCATGCCGCTGGGTGTTTCGGCGAGGCGAATTTTCTCTCTTGACCTCAGCACCCGATTTGATCCAGAGGTCAGGATGATACCGGCGTTGGGTCGCCGCTAAGAACAGTCGATATGTTTCTGCTTCTGCTCTTCAATTCTCACTCAGCTTCCGCAGCTTGATTTGGGGTTTTGTTAATTCGGCTCGCACATGGTCTAAGACAGTCTGGTGTCCCTTTTTCTCTGTCATTAACAGGAGGAGAGTTGCATACCTCTTCTGCTGCATCCACTTTCCAAAGGAGTATTGAGGGTCCTCCCCGGAAGGGATTTTCACTTCGCTCGACTGGGTATTCGAAATCTTTCTCAAATGATTATTAATCCTTTCAGGCGTTGCTCCATCGCTTACAAGTCGGTCGATCTCATTCTCCAGCACTCTATTCGCATCGATTTGACCTCTAAATAATTCAAAATAGTTATTGGTGTCGGGTCCTACGTAGGTGCCGTCGACGAATAGAACCCCATCAATAGAGACTGTTACTTTAACGCAGTCGGACAATTGTCTAACTACATCATAGCTTCCACCGCTAGTTCTAAACGCTGTACTAGTCTGATCATCGGGAGTAGATGAATGCGTTAGCGAAAAAAGCAGATTCCCTCTCGCTGGTATCCCCTCCGAGAGATGGGCTACTCCGCCTTCAGAAACGACCTCTAGGGTGCCTGTTTTTGTCTGGAAGTGAGTCGCGATTTGACCATTGGACTGGAGTATCTCCCACTTCAAGCTACAGGAAGCTATGGCTCGGTCGTTCTTATTGTCTACAAAGACTGAAAATGGAGTTTCTTTATCCGGCTTATTTTTCGCCATTAGCTTGCTGAACGCAGGATGTTTTGGAACAATGATTTCAACCGCATAGTTGGCGAGAACAAGTGCTTCTACCTTCGAGTTGACGGTTTCCGTGTTTTTCCCTTGGCTGCGCGGGAGAAAAGCAATTCCCACAACCGTAATAGCTGCCACTGCCAATGCCCCGAGAAACTTGATTCTAGTCATTTGTTCAATCCTTTCCTAGGCTACACCGGTTCTTCCATTGCAGTCTAGTTAGCTTTTACCAGAAACACGTCCCATGCCCATCGGCCAAGGTGTGCGCCGTGTGCGTCAAACACCTTCGCTCGATAGCGAAACCGGTTGCCGTACTGATCACTTCGCTTCGACTCTCTGTAGATCAGACCAATTGCATAGAGGCCGAGGTCCGGCAAGGCATAAAGCTCATTTGCCTCGGAGACGCCATTATGATTTGTATCTTGCCACAGTCGCAGGTAGATAGAAATCGCGTCGTGACTGTCAATCACCTTGTCGCCATTACCGCCATTCGACGGTTTATCGAATTCGGCTAGGGCAATGAAACCGTTGGGTCGAGCTCCCTGAGTGCGTCGCTGCGGAGTTGAACTGCCGAATAACTCAGTGCCGTCATCTATGATTCCATTTCCATTCCGATCAAGAGCAAGCCAGGCGTCATCTGATCCTGCAGCCGTCCATGACAGTGTGTCTCTGTTGCCGCGTCCGCGAAAATCAAATGCGACCCCACCCGCTGTGCCGGTCATTTGGTATCCGTCGCCATTCACATCAACGAGGATAGGTGTGTAGCCAAAGCATTCTTGCAAACCATAGTCGCAGTATGCGTTAGCATCGCACCAGGCGCAGTCCTCGTCATGGCGGCACGGTTCGCACGCGCTGGCGATGGGTACACATGTGCAGGTTGAGTAGTCGAAGACCGTTCCTGGGTCGCAGTGAACGGGATGTATCTGGCATTCACACACAGACGGACAATTATTTACAGGTTCAAAGGATTGCGTATCTGTCGTGCCGCAAGTATATACGTTTAAATGGTGGAAGCATTCGCTGAAATTATCAGAGTTTATAGCCTCAACATCTGAATATGCTTGGGAAGTTGACCCGAGCATTTTCCCTATGCTCGCGAACAGCAGCACGCAGGGTTTATTGCTCCAAATTTCCGCAAAGAGTGCGCGTTGCCCACCGTCGCAAGTCACAGTATTTTCACAATACCAACTACCGAAAACCCCCGCGTAAAATTGATTCCAGCCGTCTGATCCCTCGTCACACCATTCAACGTCGCAAGCTTTTGCAGTATCCAATATGCCAAATGTGCTGATGATCAAGAGTGCGATTAGGACGATGGATACCCTTTGATTTATGTGAGGTCGGAGATCGGGGTTTGGCACAGCATATTCCTCCTGACTATTAAGAGTAAAATTGGTACACGAACGCAACACCGCGTGAAGGCATTTACCGCGGCATGGCCATCGCGGTCGCAATGTTTGGTATACCAAACCACTGCGGAGTATCGTTCAGCGCGTGATTCAAGTCAATCGCAAAGTAGTGTCTATGACTCCGATCTAGTGACTGATATTCCGATTATTTCTTTTCGTCTTTCAATGTCCAGCTGCCCCCAAATGTGACGTGACCTATATTGAGACGGGGTGAGGCCAAAGCGAGCCTTAAAGTCTCGAAAGATTGCCGACGATCGTATCCGAGTTCGACAATAATTGCCTCTACTTTATCAAGCGTGTTTCTTAGACGGCCGCTGGCTTTTTCCAGTCTTAGCATCCTATGGTATCGCAACGGAGCCATGCTGAATTCGAATTGAAACAGCTCAAACAAACGCGAATGCTTTAGTCCCGCCACCCCACTTATCTCATCAACCGTTAGCTCGCGGTGCAGATTTGCTTTGATGAAACGCACGGCCAGTCGCACCCTCGGATTCATAGTCGTCCTCTTATTCCACGTGTTTATCTACAGCGCAGGTAAGCTCCTCGTTATTAACCGGCTTGAGCAAAACATCGTCGGCGCCGCTGGCCCTGGCTTCTCTGGTAATCTTGCGGCTGTCAGTTCGCCGTTCATACCGCCGACGCCTAGCGGTAAGGGTGATTTGTGTCGCTAGCGGAACGGCGGCATTGTACTACACAATTTCTTCGATTGCCCCAAGAAAGTGAGTTACAAAACAACGCGGAGTAATTGAAGGCGCAGATCACACCAGCGAAATTGTGGCGAGGCTTAGCTCTGCGGCATTCAGTCGGTCACTCGGATAAATGGGTAAGTTAAGGTGAACTATCGCTGGTTCATTCCGCCGGGCGCTTCCGCGAAGAAGAGGCGGATTTCCTCTCTCGACGTCAGCACACGATTCGATCCGGCGGTTAGGACGATACCCGCTTCAGGACGCTGCGACTTCAAGCGACGTTCACGCTCGAGCGCTATCGCGTGAGCTCCCGGCCGCGTGCCCTGCAAAAGATAATCAAGTCCGTGTTCCACTTTGGCATAGGCTTCGGCAAGTTCGTGGAATGCGATTTCACCTGACGGGACCCAATCCTTCGTAGTCAGGTTGTACCAGCGAGCCACAGGATTCAACCCAACAAGCGAATCAAATCCTTCCGGCGGGCGCTCAACATCGAGCTTTTTGCCGTCGCGCCTGTAGGGATTTATTCGGCTGTCAAAATTGTTATCCAGATTCACGCTGCCACCGACGGTCAACGTCTTCCCCAACGTGGGGACTTGTGCGCCAATGTGTAAGCGATAATGGTGTGATCCCTGGGATAGCTGAGCTATCAGCAGCAGTCCCTCGTTTGAGGAGATAAACCTGGCGGCGCCGAGCGCATCGTCTACTCGATGACCATCAAGCCCCGCTACCGTTGCCAGACTCTTCTTATCGATCCATACACGTCCTCCGGGATCGAGGCGTATCAACTGCTCGTTGTCATCTCCTACCATCCATCGCAACCGAGCCATTCCCTCGGCTGTGTCCCCCGTCAGCCACAGCCCGCCCTGGGACCGATTTGCCAGCGAGTTTCCTCCAGTCACCAGCGCTATCGCCAGGGTCACCGGATCGGGCATCGGTACTCGCTTGATATCGGGCGCCGGCGCGAACTCGAATCCTTTGCTCGTCAAGACCGGCAGAGGCGTTTCAGAACATTGGGCCTGATCCTCGCGGGTAGAATCGCCACTAACGCAGCTCGCGGCGCTCGTTGGCTGCGCGATGACTTTCGCGTTTGAAGGCGGGATACTTTCTATGCTAGTTTTCGAATCAACGGGCGCGGCGTTGTTTGAAGACTGCGTATCGACTTGAACGACACGGCGTGGCCGCGTGGCTTGTTGACTGAGTTCAGCTCTTGTCACCAGAAACTCGGTAACTCGCCCGGCTGCGATCAACCGCTGGCCATATCGGCGAGCCGATTCGGCTGTCGTGAACAATCCAACAAACACTCTGGTCCAATCACCGCGGCCTTGCAGCTCCACAGTCGAGCAGATTGGATGCTCGCCCGCTTCCACGAGATGAACCACGAATTGATCCGCCAGTTGTTTAGTAGGAAACGACGCGACTTGAAGCGTGAAAGAGCCGTTTGAATTGCTGGTTTGTGAAAGTGCGTTTGATGATCCGGCTGTTATAACGAACAGTGCGATCAATAAGAATAACAAGAGCCTGGCGTGCATGGCCCCTCCATCGAAGGTTACTCAGGGCGTCCGGTCTGCGGTGGCAAGAGTGCCTGACTCGTGGGGCAGGATTGCCGGGGAACTACTGAGAGAGCTCGGGGTAATTAACCACGATATGGAGGGCGTCCGCTCATATTCCCCATCGTAGGTTGCGGCCTGGTGCCTGTCAATAATTAGTTCCAGCACCGATGCGCGCTTAACATCGGCGTTCCATACAGCAAATGCCGGACCGCCGCGATCCCATCCTCCGTTGCGTTAAACGCCTGTAGCCAACTTGCCTTCGCGCACTCAAGTAACTAGCATGCTCATTTCGCGTGCGTGGTCGAAAGTGAAGTAGAGCAAGTCCTTAATGCCTGTTCAGGAAAAAACAATCGAAACGCTGATACAAGCTGTGCGAAAAGTGAGCAGTTCACTCGATCTCGACGAGGTGCTCGACACAATCTTCGACTCGGTGAAAGAGCTGATCGATTATTCGGCCGCGGTTATCTACGTGATGGACCCGCGAAGCGGCGAAATCCACGAGTTCAAGACACGCGGTTATGCTCCGCAAGCAATACCGGAGGGTTTTCTGGCAACGGGAAGCGGAATCATCGGCTGGGTGATTGGGAATCGTACGGGCGAAATCGTCAATGACGTAAAGCGAGACGCTCGATATGTGAAGGTACGAGCCGAAACACATTCTGAAGTCGCGGCGCCGATCATCCGCGCGGATGGGCGAGTAATCGGTGTCATCAATCTCGAGGCCGATTGGGTTAACGGCTACGCCGAGCGCGACCTCGAGTTGTTGACGATGTTTGCTTCGCTTGCGGCTTCGGCCATCGATCACACCCTGCTCTATCGCCAGGTCATGCGCCAGCGGCGAGTCGAGAGCGAACTCGAACTCGCGCGCAAAGTTGTAGAAGGCCTGATGCCGCGCTCGTTCCCGTTGATCGAAGGCTTCGATATCTACGGCACTACGATTCCTTTTCGCGAAGTCGGCGGCGACTATCTGGATTTCATCGACTCGATCTCCGAACGGCTCCCCGTGCTGGTTGCCGACGTCTCAGGCAAAGGGCTCGCGGCCGCATTGATAATGGTTACGTTTCGCGCTTACTTTCGCGCAACGGTCATCAATGAACTCGCGATGCGAGTGGTAATGGGCCGGGTGAATCGCCTGGTGCACGATACGACGGACGGCGAGAGATTCATCACGGCTTTTTATGGGTTGCTCGATCCTGAGCACAAACGTCTGTTGTACATCAACGCCGGACACAACCCGCCGTTCTTACTTCATCGTGATGGAACGAGCAAGCTTCTGGATCAGGGCGGCTTGCCGTTGGGCGTGTTCGATACTTCACGCTATTCGGAATCCGTGGTCGATCTTTCCGGCGGCGATGTTTTAGTTATGTACACGGACGGAGTTGTCGAGGCCAGGAACGAACGCGATGAAGAATTTGGTCTCGAACGTCTGAAAGAGATTGTGAGCGCTTCAGCGGAACGGCGGGCTCACGAAATCGTCCACGCGATCACAACCGCCGTAGACGAGTACTCATCCGAGGTAGGCGGCCCCGAAGATGATTTGACTGTGTCGGTGATCAAGGTGAAGTGAGTGGTTGGCGGAAGAACGGCTTCGATTACATTACCCGGTACTGTCCCAGATCATTGGTAAACAAGCTGTGTGAACGCGCGAACAAAGCTTTTCGCCGAGCCTTGTCCGTGTACATCGCTCGATCCGCCGCCAGCAATAACTCATCAAGCGTTTCGCCGTCCGCGCTGAAGCTTGCGCAGCCGACGCTCAAACCTACGAATAACTTCGAGCCCGAACAACCGAAATCGTGACGGTCGATAGTTCGCTGGATTCGCTGCGATACCTCCAATGCTTCATCCTGTCCGACTTGCAGCACGGCAACGAATTCGTCGCCGGCATATCTACTGACAAAGTCGGTCGAACGAAGCTGGCCTTGCAACAACACTCCGAGCTCTCGCAACAACTGATCTCCCGCCTGGTGCCCGAGCTTGTCGTTTACCGACTTAAACCCGTCAAGGTCCATCATCACGACGGAAAAAGAATCGCGATGCCTGTTCGCGCGGTCGGCTTCATCTTCGAATCGATATCGCAACGCTCGAGCGTTCGGAAGTCCAGTCAACGAATCTGTAACCGCGCTTGCTTCAGCCCTCTCGTGATGCGCGGCATTGGCGATCGCATCCGAAACGAGTTTCCCCACGGCTTCCAGGAGTCTCAAATGATCGTGCGTGTACGAAGCGAGGTCCGCCGAATAAAGCGCCATCGCTCCGAGCACGGCGTCGTTTCTCAGAAGCGGAACCACGGTCGCCGTTCGATACGGTTCCGGCAAGTCAAGTTTCAACGCGTCAAGATCGAGCCGGGGATCGCAGTTGTGCATCGCGTGGCGATTGGCGACGACCCAGCCGGCGATGCCTGCGCCCGACGGAATACTGCTGCCGCGAATGACGTCAGCGTAACGGCCCGCGACGTGAGCCGCTTCCACATCGGTCGAGTCGGGCCGCACCAGGTACAACACGCACGTCGTGTAGCTCACGATGTCTTCGAGCCTCGCGGAGAACACCGCGAATGTGTCTCGCAGATCCAGGCTTGTTCCTATTGTCTGTGCGATGTCGTACAGAGTGATCACTTCGCGATGGGCGCTGCTGATACGCTCGTAAGCCAGCGGCGAGCTGTTTGTGTTTGCCGCCTTCACGGTGTTGGGCTCGTTCGTCATCCGTGAACGCTGAGGCTCTGCGCGCTCGGCGCGGATCTCTTCTTCAAATTCGTCAAGATGATCCAGAAACGTTCTCACAACATTGGGATCGAATACGACACCGCTGCCCTCGTCGAGCAACCCGACAGCTTGTTCGCGACTCATTGCCTTGCGATAGTTTCGGTCCTCACGCATCGCGTCGAAAGAGTCCGCCAGCGTAAGTATCCGCGCGGTGATCGGTATCTCGTCGCCCCGCAAACCGTCAGGATATCCGCGGCCATCCCAGCGTTCGTGATGATGTCGAACGACGGGCACGACGGGATAAGGAAAACCAACTCGCTCGAGTATCTCAGCGCCGACGATCGTATGGATTTTCATCTTCTCGAATTCGGCAGGCGTAAGCTGTCCGGGCTTGTTGAGAATGTAATCGGGCACTGCAAGTTTGCCGATGTCATGCAACAACGCGCCGGCCTTCAAGGCTTCTATCTCCGGTTCGGATAAGCCAAAGATCTTCGCGAGTCCTGTCGCGTAAATCTGCACTCGGTGAACGTGATCGGGAGTGACTTCGTCCTTGGCATCGATCGCGATAGCCAGCGCCTCGATGGTCTTCAAGTGCAACTCGGCCATCTGCTCGGCGTGACGGTTCGTGGTTTCAATGCGGTCGATGTACACCTTGTAGGTAACGTATGCCGCACCGAGGATCGGTACTGATACGATAAAAGCGTAAAACGAAATTGCTCCGATCAATTGAACAAGGAGACAAGCCGTCGCGGCGCCGGCGAGCGTCGAGATCCCAGTCATCAACGAGGATTCTTTCCAGGTTTCAAGAACCGGCTTGCCGCTTTCCAGTGCCGACCCGGCGTTCATCAACACTGAGTTCAATCCGAAATGAATGAGCGCGAGCAGCGCGGCGGCAATCGCCAATCTAAGCGGACTTGTGGCCAGAGATTCCGGCCCGCCAACCGCCGCCGTTGTGACAAGACTTGCGGCGAAGATCGATAAGCTCATCACCGCGGCGTTGAGCAACACTCGCGAGCGGCGCTTATCGACTTGAATCGTGCACGCCGCGGCCTCGACCCCCGCGAGAACCACCGCCGCGCAGGTCCCGAACAACAGAGCTGAAATGAAAATGAATGTGTCGGAAAGGTTGACCGCGGTTTGTTTTTTCGCGAACCCAATATCGATTCGCGAGACCATCAGCACCGTCACCAGCGCAAACAGGATCCACTCAAAGTTGATTGGGCGAAAGCCAAGCACGGAGGCAGAGTACACAAACGCAGCCAGCCCAACTACGGACACACATCTCGCCCATAGGCTGGCCACGGCTTCGCGCTGCTCGCGTTGCTTCATTTGGCTCCCTCTCTCGTCGGTCCCAAACACAAATCGGGTTTTCTTAGCGACGCGCGTTCCACGGATGTGGCTCGCGGCTAACTTCTTGCAAGAATGTAGTTTGCTTGAGCTAATCGAATGAGCTTGAGCACGACGCTGACGAAAGATTCGGCGACTTGATTGAATGGTTTCGGTCAGATTCACCGCATAGTAGGAGGCTGCGAATGGCCCAACTTGGCACAAAACCATCGGTGCAATCTTTGCGTATAACAGGACGCACGGGTTATAAATGATCAAGCGTGTTAGCCCCAATTCAAAAAAAGGTGTTCGGTAAGTGCGTAACAAGAAGTTTCTGGTAACTGCATTCGTCATAGCGGCCGCAGCGGCGATCGCGATCTCAACCATAGCATTCGGAAATCGCATGGAAGCCGAGTCCAAACGGGCCGAGGCTGCCACTCGCCTGGACGAGACCAGCGGCGAAGTGCTTGCCACGCTACCGCTGTTTCATCGGGTCGATGAAAACTATTTCCGAGGGTCACAGCCCGCTCGCGGGGGCATGTCCACACTCGCTCGGCTCGGCGCGAAGACCATCGTTGACCTCCGCTCGATCTACGACCACACCGACGATGTGCGCGAAGCCGCGCAGGCGTCCGGTCTGGCTTACGAATGGATACCGATGAGCGTTTGGAATCCGCCCACCGACGATGAAGCCAGCCGCTTTGTTGCTTTCGTCACCGACACGTCTAAAGGTCCGTTCTTCGTTTTCTGCGCCGACGGCTTGAATCGCACCGGCGAGATGACCGCAATCTACCGAATCGCTCGCAGCAAGTGGACCGTCGAACAGGCGCTCGAGGAAGCCGATCGTCTCGGATTCAATCCTTACTATTACACGCTTCGAAGCTACGTCTGGGATTACGCGCGCAAGTTCAATCCCTCCGCTGTGCCGCCAACCGGGCGCCGGTTGGGATTGAGCGGATCCTGAGTAACACGCGACCGTCAAAACGCGACTTCAACCAGCCTTGATAAGCGCTCTACCGTTACCTCATACTTCGCCCGAACGCGTGACGGTATGGCGAAATCCAAGTCCCTCAAGCTCGTCTTCGTTTGCCAACAATGCGGCGCCCAACAGCCGCGATGGATGGGCAAGTGTCCCGATTGCGGCGAGTGGAATTCGCTGATCGAAGAGAGACCCGCTACCGCAACACCTGAATCTTCGCCGCGCGGCGGTCTGTTTCGAATGCGAGAGACCGCGACCATCGCTTATCAGGACATCGAAAGCCAGGATGATGCACGGCAGTCTTCGGGCATAGAAGAATTCGACCGCGTGCTTGGCGGCGGGATTGTCCCGGGTTCACTGGTATTGATCGGCGGCGATCCGGGCATCGGCAAGTCAACGCTGCTGCTTGAAGTTTCCGATAAGCTCGCGAACAACTACGGCAAGGTGCTCTACGTTTCGGGCGAAGAAAGTGAGCGGCAGATCAAGCTGCGAGGCGAACGGCTTGGGATCAATCCAGCGGGGTTGTATCTGTTGCCTGAAACTTGTCTCGAAAGAATCTTCCAGGAAATCGATCGCCTCGACCCACAGGCTATCGTCGTCGATTCCGTGCAAACCGTTTTTTCGATGAAGCTCGAATCCGCGCCCGGCTCTGTCTCGCAAGTTCGCGAAGTCGCCGGCCAGTTTTTGATGCTCGCGAAGAATCGCGCGGTGCCGGTTTTTCTGATCGGACACGTGACGAAAGACGGCTCCATCGCCGGGCCGAAAACGCTCGAACACATCGTCGATACCGTTCTCTACTTTGAAGGCGAGCGTCATCACAATCATCGAATCATTCGCGCGGTGAAGAATCGTTTCGGCGCGGCCAACGAAGTCGGCGTATTCGAGATGACGGCTCGCGGACTCGTACCGGTGCTCAATCCGTCGGGGCTCTTCCTGAACGAGCGCCCGGTTGGTGTATCCGGTTCGGTCGTGACCGCGTGCATCGAGGGCACGCGGCCGATGCTGGTCGAACTCCAGGCGCTGGTGACTTCGACAAAATATCCGACGGCTCGGAGGATGACTCAGGGCGTCGATCAGAATCGAGTGTCTTTATTGATGGCGATGCTCGAAAAGCGGCTTGGCATGCAAGTGCTCGGCGACGATGTATTCGTAAACGTGGCCGGAGGAATGACCATCGACGAGCCCGCGGCGGACCTGGGCATAGTCGCGGCCATCGCGTCGAGCTTTCGCAATTTGCCCGTCGATGAACGCACGGCGGTGTTTGGCGAAGTGGGGCTCGCGGGCGAGGTTCGAGCTACGAGTCAGGCTTCCGTGCGAGTGCGCGAGGCGTACGCGATGGGCTTCAAGCGTTGCGTGATGCCTCACGGAAATATTACGGGATTGGATTATGACGACGGGATTGAAGTGATCGGCGTTCGCAATGTTGGTGATGGGCTCGAGGCGCTGTTTTGATTTGTGCGCTGTTACGATCAATCGTGAAACCGATAAGGCGCCACTCAGTATCGTTAGCGAGTGGGTATGGACGGCTTGAAGATAGCTTCGAGTTGGCGCTCAATGCGATCTAAGCGCTGCTCAATTGCCACAAACCGAGTATCCTGAGCCGCAAACCGGGCGTCGAGATAACCACGCAGATCATCAATCCGCTTATTCATCGCCTGCTGATTCAGCCAGCTTGCGCCAAAAATGCTGATGATGAAGGTCGCGAGCGCAATGATGATCGTGACGATCAGAGGATTCATCGGCGTCATTATACTGAGTTCACCGAGCGAAAACTAGGTCTTCGTCAAAATCGCGGACGCTGTTCGACTCCTCGTTCTGATCACGTCGCCGCGTCGCTGGTTCCCTTCCAGTAGTCCGGCTTCTCCTCCGTATTCGGGTCGTGTCTCTCCATCCATCGCTCCGGAAGCTTCAATTCGCTGAATCCAAACTTCCGATACAACTCGTGAGCGTCCTTCGTCGCAAGCACCCATCGCCTGAAACCCTGGAGCTCCGGATGCGAGATGATCACTTCCATCAGCCAGTTCCCCAGACCCTGCCCCTGAAAAGCATCGAGGATGAACACATCGGCGATCCACGCGAACGTCGCGTAATCGGTTATCACTCGCGCAAATCCAGTCTGCTGATCGGCTTTGTACACTCCAAACGGCAGCGAGTTCTCGATCGACCTTTGAATCGTCTCCACTGATCGGCCCGCCGCCCAATAAGAAGTGTTCAAGTAACCGTGAATGACATCGACATCAAGCCGCGACTTGTCCGTGCTGATTGTGTATTCACCTCGCTGCCATTGATTGGTCATCATCGATTCCCGAATCTTTTTCGGCTGCGTACTAATTTCAGTTCGTCGCTGAGACGTCCTTTGCTCCGTTCCGCAATCGGTGTTCGGCCATGCGATCAGCAGCCTGATAGGTCGCTATGTTCTCCCGCTCGGCGATCACAAAAACTGAAAGCACCGTTTCGTAAATCCCTAACACCGCCCCGCGAACCCTTTCTTCGCTCCATCCAAACAGATCAGCTCCGCCGCTCAGCACTCCGCCCGAGTTCGCGACGTAATCAGGTGCGTAAACAATATCGCGCTCCTCGAGTGCGTGGCCGTGCCGTTGTTCAAGAAGTTGATTGTTCGCCGCGCCGCACACTATCGATGCCTTGAGCCGCGGAATCGTCCGATCGTTGATGATTCCTCCCAGTGCACACGGGGCAAACACGTCCGCGTCCACCGAGTAGATTTCTTCGGGCGAGACCGCTTCCGCATCAAACGCCGCGGCGGTGCTCTTCACTTTTTGCGGATCGACGTCCGAGACGATCAGCCGCGCGCCGACAGTGTGCAACTCCTTTGCAAGGTTGTAGCCCACGTTGCCGCATCCCTGGATCGCGACGCGTTTGCCGCCAAGGTCGTCGCTTCCCCAACGATACTTTGCCGCTGCCTGCATCGCGCGAAATACGCCGAGCCCCGTCCACGGCGACGGATCTCCGCCCTTGCCTGCGAGTCCTCCGACGTGACTAGTCTCCAGCGCGATCAGCTCCATATCCGCGGGACTCGTGCCGACGTCCTCCGCTGTAACATATTTTCCGCCGAGTCGCTCGACGAAACGGCCGTGCGCGCGAAACACCTTCTCTCGATCGATCGACTTGTTGTCGGCGATGATAATCGATTTGCCTCCGCCCCACGGAAGCCCCGCAACCGCGCACTTGTAAGTCATCCCGCGTGAGAGCCGAAGCGCGTCGACCAGTGCTTCATCCGTGCTTGCGTAATTCCACACGCGAGTGCCGCCGACCGCCGGACCCAGCACTGTGCTATGAATCGCGATGATGCCGCGATACCCCGACGAAGGGTCGCTCGAGAACAGGACCTGCTCGTGTCCCATCTTGGTCATCATCTCAAACAAACTCGATTGTGTATCAGTGCTCATGATTCAACACCTCATGCTTCAACTTCTGGATCTTGAGTAATTTCGCGCATATTCGGGCACATTGATGCCGGAGCGCAGCCGGTCATCGTCGATCGGATCTCCCGCAATCAGTTTCAAGGGAACCACACCGGCCCACACCTCGAGGTCATAGTCTTCTTCATCGTCTATCGGCGGGCCGGTTCGCACTTTCGCCGACACTTCGTCGAGCGGCACCTTCAGCACGAGCGTAGCCCGCAATTCGCTTTCGCTGGGCCAACGAACTTCTTCCCAACGATGTGGCACGACGTGATCGGTGAAAGCATGCAGTGCGTTCACTTTTTCTTGAGGATCTTCGACGACTGATGCCCGGCCAAAGACCACGACGGATCGATAGTTCATCGAATGATGAAAGGCGGATCGCGCCAGAACCAATCCGTCCAACAAGGTGACGGTTACGCAAACATCGATGCCGGTCTCAAGCGAGCGAAGCATCCGGCTGGCAGCCGAGCCGTGAATGTATATGTCATCACCGATTCGGCCGTACGAAGTTGGAATCACGATTGGCTTTTCATCGGAGATGAATCCGACGTGACAAATAAAAGCCTCATCGAGAATCGCATACACCGGCTCTCGATCGAACTCGCCGCGCTTGGGCAGACGTTTCAAGGTCGTTCGCTCAGTTTGTGTAAACGCACTCATCGAATAACCACTCCCTCGCCTCGATCGCTGAATCTATTGAGATGACAGCCTGCCCGCTGCTGCCCGCGTGCTCTTGTCTTTGAACGTCTTGAGCACAAGCGTAGTTCGCGTCGAGCATACGCACTTGATGCGTTCGATCTTTTCTCTCACCAATGCGCCGAGTTGCTCGACTCCTGAAACGCGGACGCGGACGACATAGCAGTCTTCGCCGGCGATCCGGTGTACTTCTTCCACCTCGGGAATCTGCGACAGCGTGCCGGCAATATTGCCCTCGCGATCTGTTGTCTGCAAAAAAATGAACGCTACAAGTTTGTCTCTCATGATTCTCCTGCCACATTCGAGATCATACTAATGCTCTTAATCCATCGGCCGGTCTGACGGCCCGTTCCTTTTTGTTCTTGAGCAGTTTTGCTTTGACCAGCGAGCCCAGCGTCTTTACTGCTTGCTCGATCGCGTGAGGCGCCGCCATCGTAAAGCTCAACCGCATCATGCATTGAGGTGGTGCGCTGGAATAAAAGTGATCGCCGCTGACGAACGTCACGCCATTCTCGACTGCTTGAACAAGTAGCTGCGAAGTGTTTATGGAGTCGGGCAATCGCACCCAGATCGACATGCCCCCCTCGGGGCGGCTCCATCTCGCCTCGGCGGGAAAATATCGTTCGATCGCTTCGAGCATCGCATCACGGCGTTCGGCATAGGCTTTCTTTACGCGCTTGATATGTTTTGAGATCAGGCCGCGCTTTGCGAATTCGAAGATAGCAGCTTGCGAGAGAAGGCTCGCGTGCAGATCACTTCTCTGCTTGGCTTGATTAAGATGGTCAACAACGACGCGAGGCGCCGCGATCCATCCAATGCGCAAACCCGGAAATCCAACCTTCGAAAAACTGCTGATGTAGATCACCATGCCGCGTTCATCCAGCGCCTTCAGCGGCGGAAGCATCTGTCCTTCATAGCGGAGTTCTCGATAGATGTCGTCTTCAATGATCGGGACACGATAGTTCGCGGCAATCTCGATCAGCCGGCGGCGCGCCTGCATATCCATGGTCGCTCCCGTCGGATTCTGAAAACTAGGCACAACGTAGATTAGCTTCGCGCGTCGCTGCGAAAGCACGTCTTCCAGTACATTCAGATCGATGCCCTTCTCCGTGACCGGAATGCTGATGTATTTCGAACCGGGTCCGCAGAACATGCTTAGGGCACCGGGATAAGTTGGGTTCTCGAGTGCGACTTCTTCGCCGGGGCCGACCAGTATCCGGCTTATCAAATCGAGAGATTGCTGGCAGCCATTCGTTATGAGCACTTCATCCGACGAGACCTGCACGCCGGTGAGCGCAAGCTGAGCGGCAATATATTCCTGCAGCGGATGGTATCCGCTGGTTGTTCCGAGTTGAAGAAGGGTTCGCCCCTGTTTTCTGAGAACGTGATCCACCGCGCGCCGAAACTCATCGAGCGGAAACAGTTCCGCGGACGGCAGCGCCAGCCCGAGCGAAGTGACGTCACTCCGCGCAGCGTAATCACTCATTTCATGAAGCCAATTGTCTCTTGTTCTAACCGCCAGGAGTGACTCCCAGGGCATCGCCGAAGGTAACGGCTGCTCCGCGGCGCGATGCGCGGCTAGAGCAGGCACGCGGCTGATGTAAGTGCCGCTTCCGACGCGCGATGTTATCAGCCCGTCCGCCGCCAACTCGGCATAAGCCGTCGTGATCGTATTGCGATTGACTCCCAGCGTTTTGGCAAGTTCGCGATTGGCGGGCAGGCGGTCGCCAACCTTGAGCACCCCGGCGCCGATCATCCGGCGGACCTCGCTCACGATCTGCGCGTAAAGCGGTGTGTGACTATCGCGTTTCAGGTCCAATAGCACGATGAGAGAGCCTCTCAAGATTGGATCATAACACCGAGCCATTTTAGCGCCGATCTCCGCGATGTAAAGAACCAATCTCCGCCAATTAGAGCAGGCCAATTTCGCAATCCATCGACGAGACATTGATATTCAAGAGATTGAGCGTGGGCTGACCTATTGAACTTCGTCACGAGACTACAATGTGGAGATTAACCCTGAGACTGGGTGGTCGCGAAGGTAGGAAGGTGATACGGGAGGTGGTTCAGAATTCGGGCACGCTAGAAATAACTAAAGGGGATGACGCCGCCCCCGTGGCCTCATCCCCTTCAGCTTATTGTTGCTTTGTCTGTCGCTTCTCTCAGTCTTGCGATTGCTGGCGGAGCCCCCGTTCCCCCAACTACCGCGTAACTTCTTCAAAGCTACGCTGGTAACATGCGCAATGCTTGTGCCATCGTTTCTGGCCCGCGCAGGTAGCCGTAACTCTTGTCATTGAATGAAACCGCGACGCGGGTGTATTTCCTTCTGCCAAAACTTGTCAATCGGCGAGTGACGAATCGCGTAATGATGCCTCAAGCTCTGCTGCGTTCCATCGGACACGCCTTGGCTTGCCCTCTTCATAGACTGTCGACATCGCCGCGGAGATCTTGAGCTCAAACAATACATACCTGTTATCGGGTTTGTAGCCGGCAACGACGGCTCCCTCAAAAGCCAGCCGCCGCGCCCCCTGATCAATAACCTTTCCCCCGCAGCCCGTGATTAGGAACTCGCCTTCGCCGCCGCTGTTGTCTTCGACCGCGCAATGCAAGGTGAACCGTTCATCGCGAAGAAGGTCGTGTGCTTTTGGAGAGGCCGGCTCCATGTAAACGAACAGGCGGCCGTTGGCGATAAAAGGAGACACCGGATGAACGCGCGGTGAGCCATCAGATCGAATGGTCGCAAGGTACGCTATTCGGCCCTCAAGTCTGCGGCTGCCGAACGCTGCAAGATCGGGCGAGGCTGCGGCAAATTCTGACCAGGCAATCATGGGAGGACTCCTTTCAAGTGCACTATCGTTTCGAGAAGTCTAACATCCGCTCACACTGGCGCCATCAAGCTCACAATGTTGAAGCAAAGTCCGCTAGAAAATCTCTCGAGTTCAGCTATAATGACCTCGGTTGGCGATCAATCGCCGACACGACTGGCAGCTTGTTGGAATCGTGATCGTAATCAGGTCCGCTTCCGAGTTTTGAAACGGACCGCGCTAAGCCCGGACCCGCTTAATACTCTTTAGGGTTCGGCGAGTCCTTCAGATAACGTTGGACACGACAAACCGGATTTTGTTTCGAGTTTCCGGTTCGTCGATCGAAGTGCTGCACAGTTGTACTTGCGGCCCAGGGCCGCGAATTGATCTTTCTCAACTCAGCTTAACTAATCGCAGCGTCGTAACGCAGGAACGGCTCGAGCGATAGATAAGACGTACGGAGGTCATATGCAAGCAGATGTTACTTTGATTCGTACAGTCTTTGTCGCGGCGCTCGTGAGTGCAGGGTACTTCCTGAAGCCTTTCCCGGCCCTTGGTACGAGAAATCCGCTTATCTCGGCGATCATCGGGGGAGTACTTGCAGTCTCGATAATTTTCTTCGAGACCCGAATCCGCAAAGCCACACTTAAGACTCTTATCGGCGGAGCGGTCGGGTCAATACTAGGCATCGCAGGCGCTACCTTAATCTGTTGGATCATAGCCGCGCAGCATGCGATACCCGAAGAGTTCAAATCTTTCCTAACGCTTACTCTGACACTGTTCATGGGGTATGTAGGATTGATAGTCGGCGCAGTCAAAGGTGATTATCTCGATTTAACCGCGCTGGGTGGAATATTCGTAGAAAAGGGAGCAGCAAGATCCCACTCGCTGATACTGGACACCTCGGTCATCATTGACGGCCGGGTGGCTGATATTGCCGAGACTGGATTTCTTTCGGGCATGCTGGTGATTCCCCAGTTTGTCCTGCGCGAGCTTCAACAAATCGCCGACAGCGCGGATTCGATCAAACGCAATCGCGGGCGGCGGGGCCTCGATATCCTTCAACGGATTCAAAAGAAAAAAGGAAGCTACGAGATCGTCATCAGCGAAGCTGACTTCCCCGATGTCCGCGAAGTGGATCACAAGCTGATCGAGCTGGCCAAACAGATTGAAGCCAAGATCGTCACCAACGATTTCAATCTCAACAAGGTCGCGCAGCTTCGCGGCGTTTCTGTCCTCAACATCAATGAACTCGCGAACGCACTGAAGCCCGTCGTGCTTCCGGGCGAAATCATGCGAGTGTTCGTGCTCAAGGAAGGTAAGGAATACAACCAGGGTGTTGCGTACCTTGATGACGGCACCATGGTCGTGGTCGACAATGCGCGGCGGATGATCGGTAAGAACGTCGATGTATCGGTGACCAGCGTCCTGCAAACAACCGCGGGCAAGATGATCTTCGGGCGCTTCAATGAGGATGGACGAGCGGCCTCCGGGCCACGGCACAACAACGCAGCCTCTCAGTGACGGAACGCAAGCTAAATACGGCGATCATTCCGGCGGCCGGCATCGGCGTCAGGATGCACGCCGACCGGGCCAAGCAGATGCTGGAGCTGGGCGGCGTGCCTGTGCTCGTTCATACACTCATGCGTTTCCAGCATTGTGATGCGATCGATCAGATCATCCTCGTGCTCCAGCCTAATCTCACCACCGAAGTCCTCGCTATGATTTCCCGGCACCACCTGACGAAGGTTGCGCGCGTTGTTGCGGGAGGCGCCGAGCGGCAGGATTCAGTCTATCGTGGACTCCAGGTTGTGAAAGAAGAAACCGCCGGGATCATTGCGGTTCATGACGCAGTGCGGCCTTTTATCAAACCCGAAGAGATTCGTTCAGTAATCGAACGTGCCGAGACGACGGGGGCCGCGTTGATGGCGCTCGCCGCAACGGACACGATCAAGCAGGTGAAGTCGGGCCGTGTCCAGCGCACGCTCGACCGAAGGCGAATCTACTACGCGCAGACTCCGCAGGCGTTTCGATATTCGATCATTCGAGAGGCATTCGAACGAGCCTATGCTGACGGATTCATGGGCACGGATGAATCCCAGCTCGTAGAACGCGTCGGTCATCGCGTATCAATCGTCGAGGGCTCTCCGATCAACATCAAGATCACGCGGCCTTTTGATCTGAGATTCGCCGAGGCGATTCAAAAGGAGTTCTTCGATTGAGTGAATTGAGTCGCATCGGGATCGGATACGACATACACCGACTGGTCGAAGGGCGGAAGCTCATACTGGGCGGCGTTGAGATTCCGTTCGAGAAGGGCTTGCTTGGACACTCGGATTCGGATGTGCTTACACATGCGATCTGCGATGCTCTATTGGGGGCAGCCGCCTTGGGAGACATCGGAACACACTTCCCGGACACTGATCCTCGATGGGCCGGAGCATCGAGTTTAGATCTGCTCGCGCAAGTAGTTGACCTCTTGACTGAACAAGGCTTTGGAGTCACGAACGTCGATGCGACAGTGATGGCTGAGCAACCGACGCTAAAGCCCCACGTTGATTCAATACGCGAGCGGTTGGCCTCGGTGTTGGGTGTTGACGCTGATCGGGTCAGCGTTAAGGCGAAGACAAGCGAGGGGCTCGAATCAGTCGGGCGCAACGAAGCCATGGCTGCTCAGGCCGTTGTGCTCATTCACCGCAGAGACGCCGAGCACGCAGAGGAAACGCAGAGATGAATGTCCATCCGAATCAGTTCACCAAAGAGGTGATAGGTGCGGCGATAGAAGTTCATCGAGCGCTAGGACCCGGTCTCCTCGAATCGGCTTATCAACACTGCCTCCGCGCGAGCTTAATGTCCGCGGCATTCCATTTCAGCGAGAAGTGTGGATCGGAATCGATTACAAGGGCACTGTCATTGAGAGAGCCTATCGGCTGGATTTCCTGGTGGGTGGATTAGTTGTTGTGGAGCTTAAGGCGGTCGATTGCTTAACGCCAATAGATGACGCCCAGCTTCTGACATATTTGAGGCTCGGAGGTTGGCCCGTCGGATTGCTGATAAACTTCAACGTGCCGATATTGAAGGAAGGGATTCGTAGACGAGTCCTTAACCAGGCGGAGTGAACTCTGCGTAATCTCTGCGTTCTCTGCGTCTCTGCGGTGAATTCGCGGGGCTCAAACTCTTTGTATGATGACGAGGCCGATAACAACTGCTGCGATTCTGTTGAGCTTATTGAGCCCGACTGGTTCTTCGAGCTTCAACTCGCCGCAGTCTCACCACAAGCCTTCCCGTGATGAATCCACTAAAGCCATCCGAGCAACTGCTTACTCGATGATGAAGGCGTTTCTCACGCAAGACGTCTCGACTTTCAAACGTCTTTCGGCCAAAAGAACACTGCAACTCGTCAGCCTGACCTTCGAAGCCGCGCGCGAGGATTCGCAGTACAAACAGGAACTCGAAAACGCTCATATCACCAATGCCGATCAGTTTCTGGGTTACTTCCTGCAGGGCATGGCAAATCAGTATCTGCAAGCGGTTCCGCTCTCTCCCGAAGCCGCCGCACGGCGCGCAGCTAACGACTCGACCGTGACTTTCATCAGCGACTCCGAAGCAAGGATCGCGGCGGGGAATTCCGAAGTGGCTCGCGCGCGGCTTGTCGGAAAAGAATGGAAGATCGATCTCACTGATTGGCTCAAGAGAGGCGTGCTGGCGGAGATAAAGGATCCGCAAATGCGAGCACGAATAAAGAGTTTGTGAAAATGCGAACCGTTGACATCATAGCCCGCAAGCGCGACGGACACGCGCTCAGCCGGGAAGAGATCGGCTTCATCATTCGCGGCTACACCGCGGGTGACGTCGCCGACTATCAGATGGCCGCGCTCACGATGGCGATCTACCTGCGCGGGATGACCAATGAAGAGACCATCGCGTTAACCGAGGCGATGCTTCGCTCGGGAGAGGTGCTGGACCTTTCAGATCTTGGCCGCCCGCGCGTTGATAAGCACTCGACCGGCGGAGTCGGCGACAAGACATCCCTTGTGATTGCCCCAGTCGTAGCCGCCGCCGGCGTGCTGGTGCCGATGATTTCCGGCCGCGCGCTTGCGCACTCGGGAGGCACGCTCGACAAGCTCGAATCGATTCCCGGATTCAGAACTGATCTCTCGCTTGTGGAGTTTCGAGCAACTCTCAAAAAAGTTGGCGCGGCGCTGATCGGGCAGACAGCCGAGATCGCGCCGGCCGACAAAAAGCTCTACGCTTTGCGCGATGTGACCGCGACCGTTGCATGCCGCCCGCTGATGGCCGCCTCGATCATGAGCAAGAAGATGGCCGAGGGCGCGAGCGGCCTGGTGCTTGATGTGAAGACCGGGAGCGGCGCTTTCTTGAAGAAGGAAGAGGATGCCCGCGAGCTGGCAACGATTATGATCTCGATAGCTAGCGGGATGAGCAAAGAGTGCGTCGTGCTGATCACTGATATGAATCAGCCGTTAGGCCGCGCGGTCGGCAACTCGCTCGAGCTCATAGAAGCGTTTGAGACTTTGAAGGGTCGCGGCCCCGAGGATTTCAACTCGCTTTGCCGTGAGCTAGCCGCGGAGATGTTTGTTCTTGGCCGCGCGGCAATTGACCCCGACGGAGGACGCGAGCTCTATGACAAGATGATTCAATCCGGCGCGGCCCTTGAAAAGATTCGGCAGATCATTGCTGCTCAGGAAGGCGACCCGCGAGTACTGGATGACTACGATTTGCTGCCGCGCGCCTCACACACTTACACGGTCAGCGCATCGGAAGCCGGCTACATTCAAGCGATCGACACCGAAGCGATCGGGCACGCATCGATGTTATTGGGAGCGGGCCGCGCGAGGCTCGACACCGCAATCGATCTCGGTGTGGGCCTGATCGTCGAGGCTAAGATTGGCGATAAGATTGAACAAGGCCAACCACTGGTCACTCTCCACTTCAACGAAGAAGCTCGAGTTGAAGATGCGGCTAGCGATATTCACAACGCCTACACGGTCGGCGAGCACAAAGTCGCGCCACCTCAATTGATCAAAGCGGTGATGCGCTGATTTACAATCCTCAGGTGAGTCGTTAGAATCGAGCCCGCTTTGACCATCACCGGAGTTTGGAGTCCAGCCTTTAGGCTGCCTTGCTGCTTCAAGAACAACTAAGAGCAATCTAAAGCGTGTACTCTGAACCATCACACGAGGAGGCCAAACAATGAAGGCCAAGGTAACCCGTCGTGACTTTTTTCGCACAAGCGCCGGCGCTGGATTAGGCGCAAAGCTCTTCGGAGAATTGTCTGGGGTCACGTTTGCGCAATCCAAAGGATCGCGGCCGATTGTGATATCGAGCGCGAACGGCTTGCGCGCCACCGCGAAGGCGATGGAGATGATTCGCGCGGGCAAGGACACTCTCGAAGCCGTCGTCGCGGGAGTCGCCATCGTCGAGGACGATCCCAAAGACATGAGCGTCGGCTTCGGCGGCTTGCCCAATGAAGACGGCGTGGTCGAGCTCGACGCGAGCGTTATGCACGGCCCAACCAAACGCGCGGGCGCGGTCGCTTCGATTCAAAGGATCAAGAACCCAGCTCAAGTTGCGAAGCTTGTGATGGAGCGAACGGATCACGTTCTCCTGGTGGGACCCGGCGCGTTGAGATTCGCGCGCGCGCAAGGCTTCAAAGAGATGGACCTGTTGACCGACGAGGCTCGAATCGTGTGGCTAAGATGGAAGGAACGGATGAGCGACGATGACTCGTGGGGGCCGGGCCTCGCCGCGCCTCCCGACGCAACGCAGAGCAAACTTTACGACGGAACATCAGTACGAGCGGAGTTGCTTGCGCTTGCCGATGAATACATCGCTCATCCGCCGACGGGAACGATCAATTGCATCGCCGTGAACGAGCGGGGCGACATTTCGGGAACAACGACCACGAGCGGTCTCTTCCACAAGCTTGCGGGCCGCGTTGGAGATTCGCCCTTGATTGGCTGCGGGCTGTTCGTCGACAACGAAGTCGGCGCCGCGGGGTCAACGGGCCGCGGCGAAGAGTGCATCAAGATCAACGGCGCGCACACGGTCGTCGAGATGATGCGCAAAGGAATGTCGCCAACCGATGCCGCGCTCGAAGCGTGCAAGCGAGTCGCCGCGAATTACAATAACGACAAAGCAAAGCTCAAGAAGTTCGGGATAGAGTTTTACGCGGTGAATAAGAACGGCGAACACGGCGCGGCTGGTCTGTGGGGTTATTCGCTGAATGCCAAGGGTGATCGCAAGCGCAGTCAATATGCGGTTCACGACGGCAAGGAGAATAAACTGCACGACGTTGCGTATTTGTACGAATCGCCCGACAAGTAGGCGGCGTTGAGCCCAAATTGTTTACTACGAATTAACCGCTGATCTTCGCTGGCTTCGTTGCGCTGATCTTCGCTGATCAGCGAGAATCTGCGAACCGGCAGGCAGTGCAGATCAGCGGTTAATATTTTGGCCCACACGCGGAGTGCAACCATGACCAAGTATCACCTTGTGTCCGTCACCTCATTGACTATCATTCTCGCAATGGCTCAACTCGCTTCATCGCAAACCAAGCCACGAGCGCGAGACCTCGGAGTTCCCTTCGACGGAACGCCCGGGCCGCTCAACGCCATCACCGATGTCAAAGGCATCGAAGTCGGGCACACGACTCTCATCTCAGGCGAAGGCAAGCTCAACGTGGGTGTTGGTCCCGTTCGAACCGGAGTCACCGCCATCATTCCGCGCGGTAAGCAATCGGCAAACGACCCGGTGTTCGCAGGTTGGTTCTCACTCAACGGCAACGGCGAGATGACCGGCACTACGTGGGTCGAAGAATCGGGCTTTCTCGAAGGCCCGATCATGATCACCAACACGCACAGCGTCGGAGTCGTGCGCGACGCAGTGATCGCGTGGCGAGTGAAGCGCGGTGCTCCCGACGCTTCGGGTTACTGGTGGTCGCTGCCGATCGTCGCTGAGACTTATGACGGCTACTTGAACGACATAAACGGATTTCACGTGAAGCCCAATCACGTGTTCGAAGCGTTGGACAGCGCGAAGTCAGGACCGGTTGTTGAAGGAAACGTCGGCGGCGGCACCGGTATGATCTGCTACGGCTTCAAGGGCGGAATCGGAACGGCTTCGAGAAAGCTGGATGCGAATGCGGGTGCATATACCGTGGGAGTACTGGTGCAAGCGAACTTCGGGCGCCGCAATCAGCTTCGCATCGCGGGCGTTCCGGTTGGGACTGAAATCACCGAAGGGACTCTCTCATCCTACGACGGCGGGCCTCGCGATGATGTGGGTTCGATCATCATCGTAGTGGCAACGGATGCGCCGCTGCTTGCTCATCAACTGAAGAGACTGGCTCGCCGCGCGGCGCTGGGAGTCGCTCGCACCGGGAGCAGTTCAGGCAACGGATCGGGTGACATATTCGTGGCTTTCTCTACGGCGAACGCGGGAGCCTCAAAACAGGAAGGAACGATTCAGCTCACGATGCTTCCGAATGATCGGATGAATCCGCTTTTCGAAGCGACGGTCCAGGCTACCGAAGAAGCAATCGTCAACGCGCTGAGCGCCGCTGAGACGATGACCGGAATTGACAATCACAAGGTGATCGCGCTTCCGCATGATCGGCTGAAACAAGTTTTGAAGAAGTACAATCGATTGGCTGAGTCGAAGTGAAAGGTAGAGCGCCTTGAGTTCCACGAGAGCGAAGGTCTACATAGAAACAACAATCGTCAGCTACCTCAGGGCTCGGCCTGGTAGTGACTTGATAATCGCCGCCCACCAGCAACTCACGCGGGACTGGTGGCGGAATCGTCGCGCTGACTTCGACCTATTCATTTCTCAAGCTGTTATTGAGGAGGCGAGTGCGGGCGACCCGCAAGCCGCAGCGGACCGCCTTCAGGTGCTCGCGCAGATTCGGGTTCTAGGGTTGAATGAATCGGCTCTTCAGTTGGCGCGCGCGTTGGTTTCCAAGGGACCGCTTCCAGAAAAGGCTGCCGTTGATGCCTTGCACATTGCTCTCGCCACAGTCCACGGTATGGACTACTTGCTGACCTGGAACTGCAAGCACATTGCAAATGCAGAGACCCATAGCTGCGCTTTGCCTTTTGCGAGGATACGAACCGCCGGTCATTTGCACGCCAGAGGAACTTATGGGAGATTAGCCTTATGTGGAGAGATACCATCGTTGATGAAACAAGGAAGGCACGGGACGAATACGCCGCCAGGTTCAACTATGATCTGGAGGCGATTTACCGTGATTTGAAATAAAGAGAAGAGCAAAGCGAACGAGAAGTCGTGAGTCTTCCGCCCAGAGAGCCCGTTTCCCTCACGACCACTTAAGGATCGACGATGAGAAGACTCTTTTTGATTCTAATGTTGATCGCAGCACTCGCGCTGCCGGCGTGCACAAGCGTCCTCGGCAAGCGCGACGAATCCGGCGGCAAGCTTCGCGTCGGCATCGTCTTCGACATCGGCGGCAAAGACGACAAGTCCTTCAACGCCGCCGCGTGGGAAGGCGTCAAACGCGCCAAAGACGAACTCGGCATCTTTCTTCGCGACGTCGAGCCCGGCGATCCAACCTCGATCGAACCTTCCATGCGGGCCTTCGCCGAACGCGGCTACGATCTGATCGTCGGAGTCGGCTTCGCTCAAGCGCCGATCATGAACGATGTCGCCCGCGACTATCCCAACCTGAGATTCGCAATCATCGACGGCGTGATCGATCTTCCAAACGTCGCGTCGCTGATCTTCAAAGAACACGAAGGATCTTTTCTCGTCGGGATGATCGCGGCGCGCACTTCGAAGACCGGCAAGATCGGATTCGTGGGCGGCATGGACATTCCGTTGATTCACAAGTTCGAGAAGGGCTACGAAGAGGGCGCGCGTTACGCGAATCCGAAAATCCAGGTGTTTGAAAACTACGTCGGCGTGACCGATGCTGCGTGGAACAACCCCGGCAAAGGCAAAGAACTTTCGAAGGCGCAAATCGAACGCGGCGCCGATGTGGTTTTTCAGGCAGCCGGCAACTCGGGACTTGGAGTGTTCGACGCCGCCGAAGAAGTAACCAAGTATCGCCGCCAAAATGGCATTGATCCACCGAATGTGTTCGCGATCGGCGTCGATTCAAATCAGAACTGGGTCAAACCCGGATTCATTCTGACCAGTATGATCAAACGCGTCGACGTGGCGGTATTCAACACCGTGAAGGACCTGCTCGAATCGCGCTTCAAAGGCGGCATCCACGAGTTCGGCATGGATAATGACGGAATCGGTTATGCGCTCGACGACTACAATCGCGAGATGATTCCGCAGTCCGTGCTCGATGAAGTAGACCAGGCCAAAAAAGACATCATCGCCGGGCGCATCAAAGTGACCGACGCGATGGCAGACAAATAACCAAACGCCTTTTGATAACCACATGGAAAATCTCTGGAGAGACCTCACGTTTGCCCGCCGAACTCTTCTAAGAAATCCGGGCTTCACCATTGTTGCGGTCTTATCGCTTGCGATCGGCATTGGAGCCAACAGCGCGATCTTCAGTGTCATCAACGGGCTCCTGCTCCGGCCGTTGCCTTTCAAGGACGCCGAGCGTCTTGTGATTCTGTGGAGCCGCTCTCCCGGATTGAATGTTCCGCAGGATTGGTTTTCACCCGGGCAGTACCTCGACGTCAAAGCCGACAATCAAGTCTTCGAAGAGACCGCGATCACCATCGGAGGGAGTTTCAACCTCACGGGCCAGGGCGCTCCCGAACATATCGACGGCGCGAGAGTTTCTTCTTCTCTTTTTTCACTCCTCGGTGCAAGCCCAATGCTCGGCCGCGCATTTTCTTCCGAGGACGACCAACCCGGAAAACAAGCAAGCGTGATTTTGTGTTACGGCTTCTGGAAGCGCGCCTTTGGCGGCGATCCTAACGTGACCGGAAAAACGCTGACGATGAACGGCAACTCGTTCACCATAGCCGGAGTGATGCCCGCTTCGTTCGTTCTGAACAAAGAAATAATGCCCGCAGTCAACGGCATTCAAAACGCCGAACTGCTTGTGCCTTTGCCGCTCGCCGAAAGCGCTCGCGCCAATCGCGGTAACGAAGACTTCAACATCTTCGCAAAGCTGAAGCCGGGCGTCACCGTTGCTCGAGCGCAGTCGGATATGGACGTGATCGCGGGCCGGATGAAAGAGCAATACCCGGCGAATTATCCGCCAACGGGCGGGCTAACTATCAGTGTCGTGCCGCTGCTCGGCCAGGTAGTCGGCGATATTCATCTCGCGCTTTTCATTTTGTTTGGCGCGGTTGGCTTTGTGCTTCTGATCGCCTGCGCCAACGTAGCCAATCTGCTGCTCGCACGCGCGGGAGTCCGCCAAAAAGAAATCGCGGTTCGCGCGGCGGTCGGCGCAAGCCGCGCTCGACTTATGCGGCAACTGATCACCGAAAGCGTGCTGCTTGCGGTTGCGGGCGGCGCCGTTGGACTCGCCATCGCGGTTTGGGCCGTGGATGCTTTGAGCGTAGCCGGCTCTGAAAACATTCCGCGGCTGGGCGAGGCCGGCATCGACATTCGAGTCCTTGTTTTCACTGCGGGCGTCGCGCTTTTGACCGGCATAGTATTCGGGCTCGTTCCCGCCATGCGGGCGTCTCGCGTTGATCTGAATGAAGCGTTGAAGGATGGCGGGCGTGCGTCGGGCGGCGTTTCAAGTCGCGGCCAACATCGCATGCGCGGGCTATTGGTAGTCGCCGAAATCGCGCTTTCGCTGGTGCTGTTGGTCGGCGCGGGTTTGCTGATTCGCAGTTACGCGCGCGTCACATCCGCTTATCCGGGATTCGATCCGCACAATGTTCTTTCGCTTCGGCTGGCATTGCCAAACGTGAAATACAAATCCCAGGACGAGATTGCCGCGTTCTTCAAACGAGCGAGCGAGCACTTGAAGACTCTGCCTGAGATTTCAGCCGTTGGCACCAGTTATTCGCTGCCGATGAGCACGGTCGCGCTTGCGTGGGAGCCCATCAAGGTCGAAGGCTACGCACCGAAGACGGCGCAGGAGAGGATCATCTCGAATACTCGCATAGTGAACCCTGAGTACTTTCGCGCAATGGGAATCCGGATTGTTCAGGGCCGTCTTTTCGACGAGCACGACACCAAAGGCCAACCGCAGGCTGTCATCGTCAATGAAGCATTCGCCGAACGCTTTTGGCCGAATCAAGATCCGATTGGCAAGCGGCTTCAGCAGGCGGACGCCGACGGCTGGCGAACGGTCGTAGGAATAATCGGCGACGCTAGAGAGTACAGCGCCGAGAAAGAACCGCCGATCGCGGTCTACTATCCGTTCGAACAATACGTGGCGAGAAACATGTTTCTGCTCGTGCGAACGACGTCTGATCCGAGCGCGATGGCCGCGTCGATAACAAGAGAAATTCAGTCGCTTGATCCGGATCTGCCGGTCTTTGACGTAGCTTCGATGGAGCAGCGCTTGCACGATTCTCTGGCGCGGCGGCGCTTTGCGATGCTGTTGCTTACCGTGTTCGCTGCGCTCGCATTGATCCTCGGAGCCATCGGCATCTATGGCGTGATGGCCTGCTCGGTGAACCAGCGAACTCATGAAATCGGTATTCGCATGGCGCTCGGAGCCGAGCCCCGAAACATTTTGAAGATCGTGATCCGCCAGGCCGCGACGCTGACGCTAACCGGCATTGCCTTTGGGCTGGGTAGCGCGTTTGCCTTGACTCGGCTTCTTTCCAGTCTGCTTTACGGAGTCGGCGCGACCGATTGGGTAACTTTTTTCTTGACTCCGTTTCTTCTCGGCGCAGTGGCGCTGTTTGCTGCTTATGTTCCGGCTCGCCGTGCCGCGAAGGTTGATCCGATGGTCGCGTTGAGAAACGAGTAATGCACTCGTCTCGCACTCTGCTTGCTCATTTTCGATTGATGCTGAGGTGAACATGCCAGCACGATTTGGACTCACACTTGGTTGTCTGGCCGCGATGATTCTCCAGTACGCACCCGCGGTCGTTGCCAACGATTCAGCCGCCGCATACGGGGCTGGTGGAATCACGTTCAAAAAGATTGATGGGATCGTGATGGAGAGCGAGAACCTGATCATCTCGCCCTTCGAGGTGACGGTCTCCTACGTATTCCGCAACATCACCGCGTCAGACATAAAGACCATGGTCGCATTCCCCTTGCCGATGATCACGAAGCACGATGAGGACGAAGACATCAACATCGATATGGATTCGCGCAATCCGGTACACTTCGAGTTAACGGTCAACGGACAGGCTCGGCGGTTCCAGACGGAAATCAAAAAAACGAAAAGAACCTTTCGCGTCACCTATCATTGGATTCAGACGTTTCCCGCGGGTAAACAGGTTTTCGTTTCGCACAAATACAAACCGATTCACGGTTCGTTCTTCACATCCGAATATGAAGGGACTCGTAAGCCATTCACCCGGCTGTTCACTTCCACCTACTGCACCGAGCCCAATCTCCTTGATTGGTTATTGAAGACGCAGCGCACTGTGTTCGAGGTTCATTACATTCTGCGGACCGGCGCCAACTGGCAAGGCCCCATCGGGAAATTCTCTCTGACAATCAAGAAAGATGATCCGGAGCAAAAAGTGTCATTGTGCGGCTACCCGGTTCGACAAGTTGATCCAACGACCTTCGTTTGGGAGAAGAGGAACTTCACGCCGGCGAAAGATCTTAAAATAGTTTTTGCCCAGGCTCTCAAAAAAGCCGCCGGCTAGCCGGCGCGAATTGGAAGCCGATCGGCGTTGTGCGTGCCAACTATTATCGAATGAAACCACTCGTTGTACTGTTGTTGATTTCAATCGCGCTGACGGCGTCTGGCCCAACCCTCGCTCAAGACTCCGCCGCGGAGAATGCCCGCCAGCTTTACAGGCAGGCGATGGAACTGTACAACGCAGGCCGCTACAACGAAGCCGCGCCGCTTTGTGAACGTGCAATCGCGATGAGCACCAGCGCGCTCGGCCCGGAGCATTCCGATGTCGCGCTCTCGCTCAACGGTCTGGGCTTGATATACGCGGGAAAAGGCGACTACGCGCGGGCCGAGCCGTTGTACGAACGCGCGTTAGGGATTTATTCGAAGCTGTCCAACACCGCGCAATCGCAAGAGAACAGAAACGCCGCCGCCGGGAATGTGGCCGCCACACTCAATAACCTTGCCGAGCTCTACAAGTACAGAGGCGAGTACTCGCGCGCCGAGCCGCTTTATCAGAGCGCTCTCACGATTTGTATAAAGTTGCGGGGTGAGCAGAACTCTTCGGTCGCCAACACGCTTAACAACCTGGCGGACTTGTATCGAATGAAGGGCGACTATGCGCGAGCCGAACCTCTGTTCCGCCGCGCGTTGGCGATTTATGTAAAGATTAATCCAGAAGATCCCGATGTCGCGCTCGCCATGAGCAATCTGGCCGCGGTCTACGCCTCAAAGGGAGACAACGCGCGGGCCGAGCCGCTCTACTTGCGTGCGCTTGCAATAAGAGAAAAAGTACTTGGTCCGCAGCACCGCGATGTCGCGATCACGCTAAACAACCTCGCCGAACTCTACAGCGACAATGGGAATTTAGCGCGCGCCGCTTTGTTGCTCGAACGCGCGCTTTCGATTCACCTAAAACTTGACCCCCAGAATCCCGACGTCGCGATCGTGCTCAACAATCTCGCTGGCTTATATTTGTTGAGAGGCGACTTCGCGCGGGCCGAGCCGCTCTATTCGCGAGCGCTGGAGATCAACGTAAAGGCGCTCGGCCCCGAACATCTCGAGGTTGCGCGCTCTCTCAACAATCTCGCGGCGGTCTTTCACACCAGGGGAGATGAAGCGCGCGCCGAGACGCTTTACCTGCGCTCGTTGGCGATTCGAGAGAAAACGTTGGGACCTGATAATTCACTGGTTGCGACTACGCTCATGAATCTCGGCGATCTTTATCGGGCAAAGGGCGACTTTGCGCGAGCCGTTCAATTCTGCAGCCGCAGTCAGGAAATCCGCGAGCGGAATTTCAATCTCATCTTGGCTTCGGGTTCTGAGGATCAAAAGCAACTCTTCCTCGACACACTCTCGGGCGAGACTCATGCGACCGTGTCTTTGCACGTCCGCTCAGCGCCCGCGAGTGAACAAGCCGCGCAGTTGTCGCTCACAACAATCCTGCGGCGCAAAGGGCGAGCGCTCGATGCGATGACCGACCAGATCGCAATGCTGCGGCAGCGAGCGACACCCGCCGACGCACAGTTACTCGATCAATTGGCCGGCGCGCGTTCGCAGCTTGCGACGCTGCAACTTTCGAGCTCGAATCGAATAACGCCCGCGGAACGACAGGCGGGGATCAAACGTCTCACGGCTTCTGTCGCCGGGCTCGAAGATCAGGTGAGCCGCCGGAGCGCCCAGTTTCGCGCGCTATCGCAACCCGTCGCGCTTGATGCAGTTCGCCAGGCTGTGCCCGAGGGCGCGGCGCTGATCGAGATCTTCGCGTTCAAGCCATTCAATGGGAAAGCCATAAAAGCATCGGAGAGATTCGGCCCGCCTCAATACGTCGCGTACGTGCTCGAACGCGAATGGGCAACTCCGCAATTTGTAGAGTTGGGCGCCGCGGATTCAATCGATGCCGACATCGCCAAGGTGCGAGATGCGCTGCACGATCCGGATCGCGCTGATGTAAAAAATCTCTCGCGCGCGCTCGACGAGCGAGTGATGAGACCAGTGCGGCGATTGCTCGGCCCGGCTCGTCAACTATTGATCTCACCCGACGGCGCATTGAACCTCCTCCCGTTCGCAGCTCTCGTCGACGAGCGCGGGCAGTATTTGGTCGAGAACTACGCGATCAGCTATCTATCAAGCGGACGCGACTTGTTGCGTTTGCAAGTTGCGCGTGAGAGCCGCACCTTGCCGGTGGTGATTGGAGACCCGCTCTACGACATCTCCACAACGCGCGCACAGCAGACGCCCGCGCAAACCAATCAACCTGCCACCAACCGTCGTTCAGTTGACTTCACAGCGTTGAAATATGCTGCACTGCCGGGCACAGCCCAGGAGGCTCGCGCACTTCAAGCACTCCTTCCTGGCGCGCAACTTCTCTTACAACAACAAGCCACCGAAGCCGCGATCAAACAAGTGCGCGCCCCGCGAGTTCTGCACATCGCCACGCACGGTTTCTTCCTCGCAGATCAGCCGAGCGATGACAACGCCGCCGAAGCGCGAGCCTTGCTTCACGGAAGCGAAGAGAAACGAGTCGCGCCGCAAAAAGAGAATCCGCTGCTGCGTTCCGGAATAATTCTGGCGGGCGTCAACCAACAGCAAAGCGGTGCGGGCGAAGACGGAGTGCTCACCGCACTCGAAGCGGCGGGCCTGGATTTGTGGGGCACTCAGTTGGTGGTGCTGTCGGCTTGCGAGACCGGCCTTGGCGAGGTGCATAACGGAGCCGGCGTGTACGGACTGAGGCGCGCGCTGGTGCTTGCGGGCAGCGAGACTCAGGTGATGAGTTTGTGGTCAGTGAACGACGTAGCGACGCGCGACTTGATGATGGGTTTCTATAAACGGCTGCAGGCGGGCGAAGGCCGCGCTGAAGCTTTGCGTCAGACTCAACTGGCAATGCTCGGCAGTAAGGCGCCGGTTCAAGCGGCGGACCCGCGCGGCGTGAAGATTGTGAAGCCCGGCGCCGCCTCGCAGAATTTTAGTCATCCGTTCTACTGGGCGCCGTTCATCGAGTCCGGCAAGCCATAGAAACATTCAAGCCGTCGAAAAGATAACAGACGCAATGGGCCAGATCGAAGCGTCCATTTCTGGGGCTGTGCAAGTGATTAGCGAGCGCACCAACGTCGCCTGATGGCCAACGTTAAATCGCCGCTGCGTGAGCTGAAAAGAAACAGTGGGTTGGGGGCTAGATTGCCGAAGTATGTTGCTTTCCTCCGAGCGATAAACGTCGGCGGCCACGTCGTGAAGATGGACCATCTTCGCGGGTTGTTTGAATCTCTCGGGTTCATTGAGGTCGCCACCGTTATCGCCAGCGGCAATGTGATATTCACTTCAACATCCAGGAGTGCGCCGGCCCTCGAAAAGAAGATCGAAGATCATCTGCGACAGTCGCTCGGTTACGAAGTGATCACATTTGTCAGAGCAACAAGTGAGTTGAAGGCAATCGCCGCGTGCCGGCCCCTTGATGCCTCTGAGATCGACGCCGCCGGCAATGCGTTGTATATCGGATTCCTCAAGGGCAGTCCGAGCGATGAAGCGAAACAGAAGCTCGCGTCACTCGCAACGGAGGATGATAAATTTCATTTCTCGGGCCACGAGCTCTACTGGTTGCGCCGGAAAAAGTTCAGCGATTCAAAGTTATCGGGACCGTTGCTGGAGAAGACGCTCGGGATGCGGACGACCCTGCGAAATTCCACGACGGTGAAAAGAATCGCATCGCTATGCTCGTGAGGTGCGATGCTCGTTAGTCCTTTGGAATCGGAGGCGGGCCGTCTGGAACATACGGCTTGTATACCTCGCCTTTGGTTTTCTCTTTGAACTCAGCGCGAATCGTGTCGCGTGTCTTCTCATCCTCAAACAAATCGACCATCGTTGCCGCAAGCGCCTTCGCCGCATAGACCAAACCCTTATGGCCGATCGACATTCCGCCGCAAGCCACCACCGGCCACGCGTGCCAGGGAGCATTCTCCGGCGCGGTCGTGACTGACAGATGCAGCGTCGGCACGATCCAGCTCACGTCTCCGGCATCGGTCGAGCCGCCTTCTGGGTCGGGCTTCGGCGGATTCAACGGCTGAATCGCGCCGTTCAATCCCTTGGGTTCCACGCCGGTTGCTCGTTGAATGGCCTTCGCGAATTCCTGCTCTTCATTGGTGTACTGAAGCGGGCCGAGCCATTCCATATTTGCGTGAATGATCTTCGCTCCCGCCAGATTCGCCAGCATCTCGTAGTCGCCGCCCTGAATCGTGAGTTTGGATTCGACGCCGGCCATGAGCGCCGCGCCTTCCGCGATCTTTCGCGCGCGAGCCAGCAGGTCTTCGACGCCAGCCCGCTTCGAATCGCGAAGCCAGCACCAGACGCGCGCGTACTCGGGAACCACGTTCGGAACATCGCCGCCTTTTTGAATCGTGTAGTGCATGCGCACGGTGGGCTTCACGAACTCGCGCATCCGATTGAGTCCGGTTGTGAAGAATTCAAGAGCCGCGACCGCGCTTCGTCCGTTCCACGGATCGGCGGCGGCATGCGCGGCCTTGCCTTTGAACTCGACGATGAAATCGACAATCGCCTGTGAGCTGTCGACGTCCGCTGTCGTTTTGTCTTCGGGGTGCCAGGCAAGACACACGTCGACATCGTTGAACAATCCCTCGCGAGCCATGTAGATCTTTCCACCGACCGACTCTTCAGCGGGAGTGCCGTAAAAGCGAATGGTTCCCTTGAGCTTCCCGGCGGCGATCATCTCTTTGATCGCAAGAGCCGCGCCCAGACTTGCTGCACCAAACAGATTATGTCCGCAGCCGTGCCCCGCGGAACCGGCTTCCAGAGCCTCTTTCACTGGTTGAGCTTTCTGTGAGATGCCCGGCAGCGCGTCGTATTCCCCAAGGATACCGATGATCGGCCGGCCTTGCCCGTAGCTGGCCGTGAACGCGGTCGGCATCCCGGCGACTCCGCGTTTCACATCGAAGCCCTGCTTCTCGGCATAATCCGCAAGCAGCTTCGATGAGCGAGTCTCTCGCAACGCAGTTTCAGCAAACCGCCATATCTGATCGCTTAGCCCGATGAGCTCGGGTTTGTGTTTTTCGATCGACGCAACTACTTCGTCCTTGTTCTTGCCGTCAGCCGCGACCGCCGTCGCGGCGTTTGTGAGCATCATGATAATTGAGATCGTAGCGCTAATAGTGCGTAGCTTCATTGTCTTCCTTTCGCCGAGAAGTCCTGGGTTCGGCGAGTTCCTTACGCGGGATTGGCCTTCGCTCGGTTGCACTCTTCGCAGCGGCAAAGCTCGCGCAATCGTTCCCACGTGTATATTCCGTCGTCATGACGATCGCTGAACATGAATTTCACCCCGTAGCGCCCGACATGCTCGGCGTTCAGCACCGTCAGGTCGTCGGCTACTGTTCGCGGATCGAGTATCCGCAGGCCCGTGACTTCGCTCACGCAGTTCGCGCACATGCATTCGGACCTCAGATACTTGATCGCATAGACGCTCGCGTGACCATCGTCCCATCGGACGGTGATTTCGTTTCCGGTCTTTTTTATCTCGAGCGGTGTAGGCATATGAATCGGGGGTTGGGGGATAGGGGTCGGGGGTTGGACCAACCCCCATTCCCCAACCCCCATCCCCTACTTGTGTTTCCATCGAGGTGGCCGTTTTGCGATGAACGCTTCGACGCCTTCCTGTGGATCTCTGTGAGCCATCAGTTCGTTGAGGTAGATGTCTTCGGCGCGCTTCAAAGCATCGTCGAATCCAAGCCCCCATGTTTGCACCATCGCGCGGCGCGCCATCTCGAGTCCGGGCACACTCATTTGACGGAACGTCGCAAGAATCTCATCGGCCTTGACCTCGAGAGAGCCTTCCTCGACTACGTGATTAACCAGCCCGATTGACTGCGCGACATCGGCCGTCAACAACTCTCCGGTCAGTATCATCTCGCGAGCGCGCTTGTCGCCTATCACCCGTGGAAGAACGAACGCGGCAACAGGCGGAAAGACCCCGAGCTTTATCTCCGGCTGTCCGAACCGCGCCGACGGACTCGCGATCACGATATCGGCAAACGCGGCCAGTTCACAGCCTCCGCCAAGCGCCGCGCCTCCAACCAGTGCGATCACCGGTTTTGAGACGGTATTCAATGATCGAAAAATCGCATGAAACCCGTCGAGCATTTGAAACACAGTTTCGGGTTTGTGCTCTTCGATTGAAACGCCGGCGCAAAACGCCCGGCTCGCCGATGAACCGGCAAATACAATCGCACAAGTGTCCTGGGCACTGGCCGCCTGGCCGATCGCATCGACGATCTCTTTCATCATTGCGATGGTCAATATGTTCAGCGGCGGGTGCGCGAGGGTTATTCTCGCCACCCGATCCGTGATCGCAAACTGAATGTCCTTGTAGCGAGTCATAAACGCGAATAGTGAACCGTGATGCGTGATTACGGAAACCGAATAACGACGGGCCCAAAACTACGTCTTCAGTTTTCGTGAAACTTCACTTGCGATCGTTGAGCCTTGAAGAACTATCGCGTCGATCTCCGAGCGCGTCTTCTCAGCTACGTCACGATCAGAGAGCGATCCGAGATTGACATTAACATTATAAGAAGCCCCTCGAATCGCCACGTTGGCAAGCTGCGCCCCGACTGCGGCGTCTGACAGCGCACTTGGCGTTCCGATGTCGGCCAACTCGCCGAGCAGCTTTAGCACATCGAAGCTTCGCCGGGCGGTTTCAAATGGAACATCGACGGCGCCCTGCATCGCGATTTGAATCTGCTCGCCGCGTTTCGCTTTCTCATCGTCCGTCTCTTTTGGCAAGCGATAAGCGCCGAGCACAGCTTCAAAACTGGCCGCATCGTTGGCGATCAATTCACGCAGCCGCCCGCTCAGTTGTTCGAGTTGGTCAGTTATCTCCTTCAACCGCGATTCCGACGCTGCGTATTTTGGCTTGCCGATCGTGATGTTGCACATCATCTGGCCTAGCGACGCCGCAAGCACTCCGCAATAAGCCGCGACGCTGCCGCCGCCCGGCGTCGGCGTACCCGCGGCGACAAGCTCGGCGAAGCTGCCGATGGTATCCGACAAATTCGGAGTTTCAGCAATCGATTCGCTCATGCGTTAGCTTCCTCAGCCGCCGCAACCAATCGATGCTCGAGTATCTGATCCTCGCTGAACTTCTCGAGCTGAAGATAGAAATCCGCAACGGCGTTCAACGCGCTTTGCGGCACCAGTCCGACTATTTCAGAACCGACCACCGCCACCCCGTATCGCTCGGCTTCGCGTTTGATCATTTCAAACACACGAAACAGCGGCGTTCCTTCGTGATTGACCATGTTCATCGAGACCTGAACAATTCCGCGATCCTTCAACTCGAACCCGAGGGCCTTCACGTAACGCAGGCCACCAGTCTGATGACGCACCGCGCGCGCGATCCTGTTGGCGATCTCGACATCGGCGGTCGCGAGGTTCACGTTATAAGCGATCAACGCCGGACGCGCGCCGACCGCCGTGATTCCGGCGTTTGGATGAACACGCCGTTCGCCAAAGTCTGGCGTGCGAGCGTCGATTGTCGCGATCTCGTCGCGTATGCCTTCGAACTGACCTTTGCGGCACGCGGCGAGGTTTTCACGTTCGGGCCGCGTCGCCGCTTTTTCGTAGAGATAAACTGGGATTCCAAGCTCACTCCACATCCGTTCGCCGCAAACGCGAGCGAGCGCGACGCAATCATCCATCGTCACTCCCGAAATGGGAACGAACGGAATCACATCGGTGGCGCCCATTCGCGGATGCTCGCCGGTGTGCTTGTTCAGATCGATCAACTCAGCGGCTTTCCGGGCGCCCGCTATCGCTGCGTCGACAACACGTTCACGAGGCGCAACGAAGGTGACAACTGAGCGGTTGTGATTGGGATCGGATTCGCGATCGAGCAACACCGCTTCAGAAATTGATTGAATCGCGGCGGCTATTTGATCGATGACTTCCGAGCGGCGGCCTTCGCTGAAGTTTGGGATGCACTCGACAATGCTTCGCACGGTGTGAATCCTACCCGATTCGATAATCGCTTGCAAAGAATGGGTCGTCGGCCACGCGGCACTCACTATATAATCTCGCGGTCTTGATTGGAGGTCACATGCCTGACCATCTCACTATGCTATGCCTGGCCAGCTACTTCAAAGGTGAGGCCTTTCTTCGTCAGTGCCGCCGCGACGGGTGCCGCGTTCTGCTCGTGACGGTTGAAAAGCTTCGCGATGAAGCATGGCCTCGCGAAGCGATCGACGAAGTTTTCTACATGCCCGGCGGCTATTCGCGAGACGACATAATCAAAGGCATCAGTTATGTCGCGCGTACGCAAAGCATTGATCGTATCGTCCCGCTCGATGAATACGATCAGGAAACGGCCGCGCTTCTTCGCGAGCACCTTCGCATCCCCGGCATGGGAGACACGACCGCACGCTACTTTCGCGACAAGCTGGCGATGCGGGTCAAGGCTCGCAGCGAAAACATCCTGGTTCCGGATTTTGTTCACGTGTTGAACTACGACAGCTTGCGCGAGTTCATGTCGCGCGTTCCGCCGCCATGGGTCCTGAAGCCCCGCTCGGAAGCGGCTTCGATGGGAATCAAGAAACTCAATCACTCGGATGAACTCTGGCCGTTGCTTGATGCGCTCGGCGACCGGCAGTCGTTCTATGTACTGGAGCAGTATAAACCTGGTGACATCTATCACGTTGATTCCATCGTCTCGGATCGGCAAGCGGTTTTTGCGGTGCACCATAAGTATGGGCATCCGCCGATGGATGTCTCGCATGGCGGGATCTTCACGACACGGAGAATCCCTCGCGAGTCCGCGGATGCGCAGGCGCTCGATGCAATCAACCGCGAAGTGATCGACAAGCTCGGCCTTCTGCGCGGAGTCACACACGCCGAGTTTATCAAGGGACGCGATGACGGCCGCTTTTATTTTTTGGAGATTGCCGCGCGTGTTGGCGGCGCCAACATAGCAGAGACCGTTGAAGCCGCGACGGGACTGAATCTCTGGGCCGAGTGGGCCAGGGTCGAGATCGCCGGCGAGGATAACGCTTATGAACTACCGCCGCATCGCGACGATTACGCGGGCGTGATCATTTCGCTTGCGCGGCAGAAGCTCCCCGATACTTCGGCGTATGATGATCCGGAGATAGTCTATCGTTTGAACAAGTCTCATCACGCTGGATTGGTCGTTGCGTCGTCAAATCCCGAACGAGTAGGCCAGTTGCTCGAAGCCTATACGACTCGATTCTATGAAGACTTCTATGCGACGCAGCCACCGCTTGATAAACCCACCTTTTGAAGCGGGCGTTTAGAGTACCGACTTTAGTCGGGCCTTAACGCCAATCAAGAACACTACCCGACTAAAGTCGGTACTCTGAACACCCGCTTATGCTGAACGCCAGCTAGTCAGTGTATGCCGCGGCCGGACTTCCCGACGGATGAAACACGCCAAGCACCCGAATGTTGGTCGAGCCCGTATTCTCAACTGAGTGGCGAACCCCGCGAGGCAGATAAATACTCGACCCGGCCTTGAACTTGGCATCGCCATCTTCGGTGTGAACGCAACCCTCGCCTTCGATAACGTAGATGGCCTCTTCGTAGGTGTGATGATGCATAGGCGCGCGGCCCGTCGGAATTACTCCGATGAATTGCGTCACTCGCGCGGCGCCCAGATCTTGATTGACGAGATACTTGAACGTGCGGTCACCTGCGGGAATCGGTTCCTGGCTTTCTTCGCGCACGGTTCGAAAAGGCTTGGTGTCCTGTTGCGCGCGGACTACTGTAGCGATGCCAACCTCCGCATCGTCTTCGGGGCACCGCACGCTGATGATTGCAAGGTCCTCGACTCCACGCCCGCGCTCATCCAGGTTCTCGAACTGATAAGCGCTACCCGGCGGAATGTACACCGCCGTTCCGGGTTCGAGCGCATAGCTGTACCCGTCGATGTAACAAACGCCCGAACCGCTCACGACGTAGACAACTTCTTCGGCGGCCGGATTGCGGCGCGACAGAGAGAGACCTTCGCCATAGCTGCTGACGTACTGCGCGATATCTCGCGCGCCCATTGTTTTGGAGATGGGCACGCGAAATCGGCGAGTGCCCTCGACTACTGTTAGTTCGCCGCGCTCGATAACCGCCGCGCCTCCGGCCAGTATTTTCATTTGCTCACCTCGTCCGCCTTGTCGAATCGAGACAGGCGAAAGCGATCAATCTCATAACCACAGCGGCCGGTATGTAGCAGCTCGGCGCATATGCGTCCGATCGCCGGACCAAACTTGAATCCGTGCCCTGAGAAACCGGTCACCACTAATACACCCTCAAGCACCGGATGCCAATCGATGATGAAGTCGTCATCCGGCGTGTTGTTGTAAATGCACACTCGCGTTTCTCGAACCGTCGCGTCCGCAAGCGCCGGAATGAATTCGCCGAAGAAAGTTCGACAACTATCGACGAACGACGGATCGACTTCATCGGGCAACGCATCCGGATCGACCGCCGCGCCTTTCAGGTGATTGGCGATCTTCATCGCGCCATTGTGATGGATCGGAAATCCGTAGAACCCGCTTTCAAGCTCCAGGAAAATCGGGAACGCCGCCGGTTCAAAGCTACGCGAGGTCTCCGCCGCTGGTTCAAAGTAGACCAGTTCCTGCCGCGTGGTCGTGAGCTTGTCCGCGAGAAACGGCAGAAACTTTCTCGACCACGGACCCGACGCGATAATCGCGCGCTCGCAATCGATGTCACCAGCAGAATCGCAGGCCACGACTACTCGCGACGCTGTGTTGCGGACATCAATTACTCGCGTGTTCTCCAGGATGGTCACACCGCGGCGTCTTGCGAGATCGAGCAACGCGCGCAAAGCGATTTCTGCGTGGATGATCGCGCCGCTCGGGTCGAATACAGCGTACTCTAAAGCTCGAATATTGAATTGAGGAAACCTCGCGGCGAGTTGCTCGCGGTCAAGCATTTCGGCTTCGCAACCCGAGTTGAGCATCGCCTCGTAGCACTCAGTCTCAAACGAAGGCCGGCGTTTGCCGATCAACAACGCTCCTGTTTGAGTGAGCAGGCGCGTGCCTGTTTCTTCTTCAAGCGCGCGCCATCGCTTGAGCGAATCCATCGCAAGTCTAACGTAGAACGCATCGGGATATGCGAACCGAAACACTTTCGAATGATCAACCGAAGCAGCTCGCGGATTGGGCAGCGCGGATTGATCGATCAGCGCGACGGACATACCTTCGCGGGCAAGTTCACACGCCGCCGCCGCGCCCATGATTCCCGCCCCGACAATCGCTACATCGAAATTCCGCATCGCCGCGATTCTAACATGTGCGCGGGATTCACTGCCGCCCTTAGGATCGGACAGAAACCTTGCCGTGAGCCCGATAGACTTTGTTCGCGCGTACAACTTAGAATCAATAGAGCGAGTTCACCGGGAACCTGCTCGTATAGATGAAAACAAAAGCCCACAGACGCCGAATCGTTACACGCAGTTTCATGTCCTTCATGGATAACGATCTGACTACCGCTGCGGGTGCCGTGTCTTACTTCTCGATGCTCGTCTTGTTTCCGACGCTGGTGCTTGTGTTCGCGGTCGGCAATCGGCTGCTTGGCCCAGACACTGTTGAGAAATATGTCATCGGGCAGGTGCTCGCCTTCCTGCCTGGTGCGCAAACATTCGTCAGGAAAAATCTGGAATCAGTATCGACGATTTCGACCGGCGTCATCGTGAGTTGTTTGTTCGTGATGCTGTGGGCCGCGTCGTGGATGTTCACCGTGATCGAGAAAGCGCTCAATCGAGTTTGGGGAACGTATCCGAGATCGTTCCTGCATGGCCGCGCGGTCAACATCGCGGTGATGACCATGATATGGGGGCTGCTGGTCGCGCTGGCGTTGTTCACGGCGTTCGTGACCGGCGTTCGAGCCGCGGCCGAGCGAATCCCGTTGAGGCTCGGGCCGTGGCTTGCGGGCTTATCTGGATTGGCGTGGCAAACCATATTCGTTATGGCCAGCGTGGTCGTGACAATCATTCTTTTCACAGTACTGTACAAGCTGCTGCCCAACACTCACGTGCCTTTTACGGAGGCTCTGCCGGGGGCGGTTCTTGCTGGAGTGTTGTGGGAAGGCGCGAAGTTTGGATTCTCGTTTCTGCTTCCTTACTTTCACTATGACTTGCTGTATGGATCGATTGGCGCGGCAGTCGCGTTGCTGACATGGGTGTATCTGTCGAGCGTGATCATGCTGTTCGGCGCGCAGTTTACTGCGTTGCTGCATCGCGAGCATCTATACAACGCTTCCAGTCAACGTGTATTCGCGACCGGCGAACATCCGGTTGCTCAAAGGTAGATTTCGAATTTCAGATTGTGATCGGAATCGAAAGAGCCGTGTCATTCCGCAATCGCAAATCCGCAATCGGCAATCGGCAATTTCATCATGCTCGTTTCCGAATTCGATTACGATCTTCCCGAGCGCTTGATTGCGCAGGAACCCGCCGAGAAACGCGATCAGTCCCGGTTGCTCGTCGTCAATCGCGCGACAGGCGAACTCATCGATTCGGTCTTCCGAGATCTCCCGAAGTATTTGCGAAGCGGAGATCTGCTGGTGCTCAACAACACGCGAGTGTTTCCGGCGAGACTCATCGGCAGACGTGTGCGAATTACTCCACGAGGCGACACGGTGCTGGGCGGGCGAGTCGAAGTCTTTCTCGTCAATCGAATTGCGCCGTTAGTATGGGAGACGCTGGTCAAACCGGGACGCGCATTGACGCCGGGGACGCGAGTGGAGTTCGCGCGTGGCAAGCTTACCGCTGAAGTAATCGAATGGCGCGAGCGAGGCCGCCGCGTTGTTCGCTTCGAAGCGGACGGGGACTTTGATGAGATCGTCGATCGAATCGGCCGCACGCCGCTCCCGCCGTACATCAAGCGAGACGAAGAAGATCGGCTCGACGCCGAGCGCTATCAAACGGTTTTTGCACGCGAGCGCGGCGCGGTCGCGGCGCCCACAGCCGGGTTGCATTTCACTCCGGAGCTGCTTGATGCGTTGCGCGAGGCTGGGATTGAAACTGCGGAGATCACGCTGCACGTTGGCTACGGGACATTTCAACCAGTGCGAGTTGATCGTGTCGAAGATCATCGCGTCGAGCCTGAGTCTTACTCGATCAGCGAAGAAGCGGCAGCTTCAATCAACCGAGCTATGACTGAAGGCCGTCGAGTAATCGCGGTTGGAACGACAACTACTCGCGCGCTCGAATCAGATAAACCCCAACCCCCAACCCCTAACCCCCAACCCCTGCTTACTGATCTCTTCATCTATCCGGGATTTGAATTCAAAGTGCTCGGAGGATTGATTACGAACTTTCACTTGCCCGGCTCATCACTGTTGATGTTGGTGAGTGCCTTCGCGGGCCGTGACTTAGTCCTGAAGGCTTACAAGCACGCGATCGCCAATGAATATCGCTTCTACAGCTACGGCGACGCGATGTTGATTCTGTGATTCTCACATCTGGACGGCGCGATCACGTGGCACGAGCCTCTTCAACAACCACAACATCAAACATCCCGTAGCCGTGCCCAACAACATGCCTGCCCCTACTCCAAAGGTCAGTTGTCCCAGCATGTGCCTCACGTGAGATGGATCGTTAGGTGTTGAATACTCGATCTTGGTGAAAATGTTTTCGGTCTTTGTGACAACAGAGAACGCTATGGCGGCAATTATCAGCGCCTGCGCGAAGGCAACCAGAAGCAGGCTGGCTATGACTACGTTTGGATAGCTCCCGAACCCCCGCGTGTGAATCAGCCACACCGCGATCAATATCGCGAGCGATGTCGCGCCGGTCACGCTGATAGCGCGCACGACGCCGGGCGGCGCCGCGGCCGCGTCGAGCGCCCATCTCAACGCCCACACAAATGCTATGAGCCCGAACAGCGGCATCAACAGCCGAACATGATCTCGCAATCCGTGTCCGCAAACTTTCATCACGCCTCCCCGGCTTTTTGAGCCCTCACCATCAATAGCGTCATATCGTCATCGGGTTCATTGCCCGACCAGTTGCGCACAGCTTCCAACACGTTAGCCTGAATCTCCGAAAGCGCCTTGTCCGAATGCTGCTCGATTACGGCCTTCAGCCGGTCCTCGCTGAACTCCTCACCGCGTTTCGACATCGCTTCGGTTATGCCGTCCGAATACAGCACCAGCAGATCATCGCATTCGAGCGGGACTTCACCGGTTTGGAATTCGGCGCCTTCGAACATTCCAAGCGGAAACCCGCCCGCATCCAGCCGCCGCCCACCGCACGAACCAATCAGGATCGGTTCGTTGTGTCCCGCGTTGACGTAGCTCAACGCGCGTGTCACCGAATTCCATTCTCCGTAAAAGAACGTCGCGAACTTCGAAGCGTCGGTGACCTGATGGAGATGGCGATTCAATTTGCTGCAAACTTCCGAAGGCGGGTTGCCTGTTTCGGCTAGCGTTCGCAGCAGCGCCTGGAGGTTGGCCATCAGAATCGCCGCGGAGATTCCCTTGCCGCTGATGTCGGCGATCGCGAACACCAATCGCCCATCCGGGAATTGAATCACATCATAGTAATCGCCGCTAATGCCGCGCGCGGGAATGCACACGGCCGCGAACTCTAATCCATCACTCTCAGGCAACTGGCGAGGAAAGAGCGCGCGTTGAACTTCGAGCGCGAAGCTCAACTCGGCTTCCTTGCGGGTAAGTTGCCGGCGGCTCGATTGCAGCTCGATCTGAACTCGATAGAGCGAAACCAGAAGCACGGCGGCGGCGGTCGTGGCGCCGAAGGTCAGACCCCACGTTACCAGCGCCGATCCCTGAACGAGACCGCGGCCCAGGAACAGCAATACTCCGGCGCCTGCGAGGAAGCCGATCAAATAAATCTTGTCGCGGCGTTCCATCGTGAAGCCGGTCTTTTGTTGTTGAATTGTGTTTCCAGTTTCCAATTGAGTCTCGCCTGACGACCTCGACATTATAGTAGGGTTTGGCGGATACCCAAGGCCGAAACAGACGGCAGTGAGAATGGTGAGGAGTTTGTAGTTCGGTCTTCAGGCGGAAGTTGGTATGTCAGGTTATCGTGCGACACGTTACCAACTTCCGCCTGAAGGCCGAACTACAAACTCCGGCGCAAACTGACGCTAGACCATTTCACTCAGGTAGTGATGCCACAAGATCCGCGCGGCGACGGCTCTCCACGGGCTCCAGGCTAATGCGAGCCTGTCCAGTTGATCGGGCGTCGGGCGAGTCTTCAGTCGCTTGACGTGCTGAGCAGCGACCGCCAAAGCAAGATCTCCCGCGGGCCATATGTCGGGACGGCGCAAGACCATCAGTAAGTAAATGTCGGCGGTCCATCGGCCAATGCCTTTTATCTTGATCAGCTCGGATCTGACATCGGTGTCATTCATAGACGTCAAACCTTCAAGGTCCAACTCGCGTTCAAGAATCGAACGCGCCAGGATCCGGCCATACGATGTCTTCTGCCGGCTGAATCCGACTGCCTTTAGCGTGGTATCGTCGAGTTTCAAAAAGCGATGAGGCGTGAGCGGCGACGCGACTTCGAGCAGTTTTGTGTGCGCGGCTCTTGCAGACGCCAGCGAGACTTGTTGCTCGAGGATGATATGAAGCAAAGTTGAGAAGCCCGCTTCACGCGCCCACATCGGTGGCGGGCCGTGCTTCTTCACGACTCGCGCGAGGTCGGGATCACGGCGGGATAACAAACGCACGGCTCGCGCGAGTGATTCATCGGCGAGCGAGAGCGGACTGGTTGATGTTTTCGATTGCCGGGGCATGAATCAATCAATAAGGCAGCATCTATTCGCTTGCGCCTTTTTCTGCATTCGATTTCGCTCGTTGCTGCATAACGTTCTCGAGCGTCTCGCGAAGCTGTGGCACATAAGCCGCCAGCATGCTGAATTCGCGCTTTGGCAGACTCAACGTGTTCATCGGAGCGCAGCAACGAACTGTCGCGCCGCGCGTGCTCTGCTTCAACAGAGCCATCTCGCCAAAGTACTCGCCCGCTCCCAAACGCGCGAGCACGGTTTGCCCATTGTCTCCTTCGTGAACTACTTCGGCCTGCCCGCTGACAATTATGTAGATGCGATCGCCGATGTCACCCTGATGAAACACCTCTTCGCCTGGCTCGAAGTGTTCTTGAGTCATTCCCATAGAACCGGTGAGCTTCAACTCAACAAGCTCAGCGGGCAACAACAGGTCCAGCGTCCACGACGAAGCGACCTTGAGCCGTCGTCCCCAACCCGGCAGCTTCATCAGGTAGATCGTTCTCCAAATCCACCACGCCGCAAATCCGCTGATGTTCACGCCCATTATCTCCGCGACCGCCGAGTGATGACCCAGCGCGCCCATCATTCCCAGTCCCTCGAACGAAAACGCGCTGCGCTCACCTCCTCGAATCGCCGCTACTATGTTCGTAGCAGCCGAGCGCGCCTGACGAATCGCGTGCTGAGCAGTGGGCGGCGCGAATCCTTCGTCATGAGCCGGGACCTGTGCGCAGTCGCCCAGGGCCCAAATGTTGTCGGTGCCCTGGACTTGAAGAAAGCGATCGGTGATCAACCGGCCGTTCTTGCCTTTCGGCAAATCGAGCCCGTCGATAATGGGATGTGGCGAACTGGGAACGGTCGAGACAAGTGTTCGAGTCGGGATCTTCTCGCCGCCCTGTAATATCGCTTCCTCGCCCGTAGCCGCTTCGAGCCTCGTGTTCAGCCGGACCTCGACTCCCCGCTTCATCAGGATGTTTTGCGCGAACAGCGCGAGCTTCTCCGATACTTCAGGAAGAATCCTGCTCTGCGAATGCACCAGGACTACCCGCAGTTCGCGCATGTCGATTCCCTGATAGTTGCGCGAGACTTCGCGCACGAAATCGTTTATCTCCGCAACAACCTCAACTCCCGAGAAGCCGCCGCCGGCAACGACAAACGTGAGCAACTGCCTGCGCAACTCGGGATCGTGATCCTCGATTGCCGCTTCTTCCAGCGCGCGGATGATGTGATTGCGAAGATGCACGGCATCGGCCAGATTCTTGAAAGGTATCGCGTGCTCGGGAAGCCCGCGCATTCCGCGAAAGTCGGTTACATTGCCGAGCGCCAGAACCAGATAATCGTACGGAATGACGTGCGGGTGAGGCCGAAATCCCGGACTGGTCGTGACGGTCCGGTTCGCAAGATCGATAGACTCGACGTCTCGAACGTGAAGATGCGTGCGTGGCAGCATCCGGCGAAGAGGACTGACCGTATCGAGTAAGCCGATGCTGCCGGAGATGACTTCGGGCAACATCGGTTGAAAGACGAAGTAGTTTTCCTTGTTGACGAGAAGGAGTTCGAAATCGCCGCGCCGGCCCAACGCTTTTTCGAGATACCTTGCGGTGTAGACGCCGCCAAACCCGCCGCCCAGTATCACGATTCGCTTTCGCGCCGGTTGTACCATCGATATGCGCTAATTAATTCGAGCTCAGGCTATACCCGCATCGCGAGGATCACAACATAGCTGCATCGTGCGGAGAGGGAGAGGAATCTGAGTTCGAGCTTCAGCTTACACAGAAAACCGAAGCCCGAACTCTTAAGCCAGAGGGCGTTAGAAATTAAATCCGTCCGGTTTCTTTGCCGGCGGTGTCTGGGGTCTCGCCTCGCGTTTCGGAAAAGGCAATACCGCGAGCGGACGCGAGTGGCCCTGATGACAATCATTGCAGGTCACGGCGCTTCCGTCCTTCTTCACGAGTCCGCGAGAGTAGTCGGTCATCATGTAGCGAGCGATCTGCTTGCGAGGCGTCTCGTCGTCGAAGTCGTCAGTGTGGCAATAATTGCACTCGACGCCCAACGCCTTTGCGATGCCGGTCATCGCCTGTGTCACTTGAGCCTCGGACATTCCTTTTAGTACCTGGAGCCCCGCTGACTTCTTTCCAAGCGCGCCGTCGAACGGGCGAGTCCGCAGCGGATTCGGCTGGCCCTTGTGACAGTCGTTGCACGTGAGGGCGCTCTTGTCTTTGTGATCCATCGCCATCGTGTAATCGCGCATCATGAGCCGCGCGACGGCCTTGCGCGGCGTCTCGGCTTGAAACGGATTGATGTGGCAAAAGTTGCATTCGACTCCGAGGCCCGCGGCGATCTTGCGCATCTCCTGGAGAATCTGCTGGCGCGGCATGCCCTTCAGTACCTGCAGTGTCTCGGCTTGCGGTTGCTGCTGGGCCGGCTGGGCCGCGGGCGCCTGGCCGGCGGGAGGCTTCTCGGTTTGCGATTGCTGTTGACTCGCGTGAATGGTTGACGCGACCGCTAACGCAATCGAGAACATCAACACTGAAAGCTTAACCCTTACGCGGTTGTTCATTCATACCTCCTCGAGGAGCTTCTTATCGTTTTTAGTCCACTGATTTGTTGTTTGAACGGATGAGATCTACGCGGGTGCGAGACTCACTTTTGCTTCTTTGGTGATTGCGCCGAGAGCGCTGCTGCAAGCGATCGGGCTTCGGCCGGCATCGGCACCGTACCTTCGAGCAGGATCTTGCGCGCGTCGAGGTCCTTGCCATAGAAGTCACGGATGTTGTCTTTGTCCTGCCTAAGCGTTGCGCCGTCGAGCACCAGTCCCGCGAACGCGCCCTTCGCCCGAGAGTAGGTCAAGATCTCCGCGTCCAATCTGATGTTCGTCTGCGCCGAGGTCGAGCGGCCAACCGGACCCGCCGCCGCGGTTGCGTCGGCGCCGATCGTGAATTTGTCGCCGATCAATCTGTCGACGCCGTTGCGATTCATGATGAGCATCACCACATCGATCTGCGTAAAGCCGATTTGCAATCCAATCGTTCCGCCTTCGATGGTGAGGAATGAAGGCGCGGTCCAGGTCTTGTTGGGCTTGCGGCACATCACGATGCCTTTGCCGTACTTGCCGCCGAGTCCGAGCCCGCCCTTCTTGAGCCCGGGAACTATGGCGATGCATTCGCACTTATCGAGAAGGTCTCCTGGGATACCTTTATCCGGCGTTTTCATGATTTCGCTGAAAACTTCGCCGGCTCGTTGGAGTCTTTTTACTTCGTCGCCGCGATCCGCGCCCACGCTGCAGATCGACACGAGCAGCAAGAAAACTAGAGCGTAAACTGATTTCATCTGAGTACACCTCGCTGGGTTATTGGGGAGAAACGAAGCATCCACACGCAGTGATCATTTACTTAGCTGCCTCAACATCATACCTAACTTATCGCGTTGGCGTCAGTCCATCAGAAACAAGATGGCTTCCTGATGTTGCATTGCTGGATTGCGCTCGCGTCACGTTCGTAGTTCGGCCTTTCTTTAGGAGCTGTCGGGAAAGAACTCTGCGCATTCTCTGCGTTCTCGGCGCCTCTGCGGTGAGCTGTGTTCTTAGGCAAATTCACCGCAGAGACGCAGAGTTCGCTGAGATTACGCAGAGAAAAACCTATTTCCCGACAGGCTCCTATACGCCGAACTACGAACGCGACAAATCCAAGTTTATCTCAACTCCGAATTCGAAGACTCGAGTAATCAACGACCGTCGCGCCGTATGATAGCGAAAGCCCTTCGACCTCCGGCCGTGTGAAACGATAAGTCTGTTCGTGGAAGAGAGGAAGCAGCAAGGCGTCGCGCGCCACAATCTCCTCGATCTGTCGGTAGATAGAATGACGAACAGTGGGAGACGATTCCGCCCTGCCGCGCTCGATCAACGAATCGAGCTCGGCCGTCCCACAGAGTCGTCCGCTGATTCCCTGCTCTGAATGTAGTATGTGAACGAAAGTGTTTGCATCCGGATAATCTGCCAGCCACCGCCCTACAACCACATCAACGGTCGCGTTCTTCTGGGCATCCATCAACTCATCCATCGTCTGATTCACAATCCTGATCCTCACCCCAATGGATCGGAAGGCGCGCTCAAGCGCGCGAATCAGAGCCGAGTACTCGCCCCAATAAACGGGATTGAGGGCCGCGGTTAGTTCGATCTCGACGGACCTTTCTTCCGAAACAGGCGCGGGTAGCTTACGAGAGGTGACGGACCGATCATATCCGATCAAACCGGGCGGTATGATCCCGTGCGCCGGGACGGCGAGGCGTCCAAGAGTCTGGCGAACGATCGTATCGACATCCACCGAACGCGCCAACCTCTGCCGCAGAAGAGTGTCGCTGAGCGGTCCCTTCCGCGTGTTGAACGCGGCGTAGTAGGTTATCAATCGCGGAGTCTCGCGATAACCGGAGGCGAAGTCGGGTTCGCGGCGCAAGGTTTCCACATCCGCCGGCAACAAATCCGAAGCCACTGAATATTCCCCGCTGCGAAAACCCGCGAGAATGTCCGGCGGGGAAACTCCAAAGTTAAACACCAATCCGTCGCTGCGAGGAAATCCTGTTCGCCAGTAGGCCTTATTGCGTTCGAGTTCGATTCGGCGGCCGCGCTCGAATTTGACGACTCTGAAAGGACCGGTGCCGACGCAGCCCTCTTGCCAACTTGCGCCAACCGGATCGCTTCCCTCCGGGATAATTGCCGCACCCGTGTAAGAGATGAGCGCCGGGAAAAACGAAACCGGCTCTTCGAGCTCAATAGTGAATTCGTTTGCCGAGTGGATTCGAAAACCCGCGAGGTCTCCTGCTTCACCGGCCAACAAGGCTTTCGCTCCGCGTATTGGAGAGTAGAACCACCGGCATTGGCTGTCGCGGTTCTGCAGGAGCCGTTCGAATGAATAGCGTACATCGCGCGCGGTCAGCCGGCGCCCATCGTGAAAGCGAACATCGTCACGCAAGCGAAAGCGATACCTTCTGCCGCCTTCTTCCAAACTAAAATCGGCGGCGAGCCAGGGAACGATCCGGCCGCCGGCGTCATAGGTCAACATCTCGAACACGCTCGGCATGACTTCGGCCTGTTCGAGAGTGCTCGACAACGCCGGATCGAGAGTCGGCACTACACCGGCGATCGGCACCTGGATGATGCCACCTTCAGCCCGCCGGCTCTCGGCCGCCGCCCCCGACACTTCGACCTTGCGGATCTCGGAATAGTTTACGTAGGGAGCGCTGCCGCGGAGCTTGAACCCTCGGACCTTCGGGCTTGCGAGACGGTGATCGATGTCATGAAAAAGAGGAAGCAGAAATCCGGATTCGAGAAGCAGGTTCTCGTATTTTCGATAGAGCGCAGCTCTGACGCCGGGGCGGGCTTCAGCTCGAGCCTCCTCGAGAATCTGATCGCCTTCGGTTGAGGAAATGTAATTCCGGTAGAGGCCAACGCGAGAGTGAAAAAGACTGTGCGTGAAGTTGTCCGGATCGTCGTAATCAGCGTTCCATCGCCCGATGCGCAGGTCGAGCCCCTCGTTATGCTGGTCGGCTTCAAGGTACTCGGCCATCGAAGATGTCACAACTTCGACTTCGACTCCGAGTTCCGACCACGTGGAAAACAGAGTTCGCAACAGTGATCCGTAACGGTCCTGGAGCAGCGGATGAACCGAAGCTCTGAGGCGAATCGGCGATTCGACCCCAGACTCGCGCAACTTCTCGGTGGCCTCCTCGCGCGTGATGATGTGCCGTCTTCTGCCGGGGTCGTGACCGAGCATACCGGGTGGAATCAGGCACACCGCGGGTTGCGAGAAACGTCCCAGCGTTTGCCAGACCAGATCGTGAGTTCGCACCACGCCGCACAGCGCCTGGCGAACCAGGAGATTGCGGCCGACCGGGCCGTCGGCGGAGTTGAACATTACAAAGTAGGTGTTCTTTCTCGGCGCTTCAGTGAGCCCGCCGCGGAAGCGCGGATCGCGCAAAAACTCCTCAAGATCCTGCGGAGATAAGTCGCGAACTACATCGAGCTCACCGGAGCGGAACCCGGATGCGATTGCCGAAGCGCTCAGCCCATGCCGGAATTCGATCTTATCCAATCCCGCCGGCGTGCCCCTCCAATAATCCTGGTTGCATTCGAGGACGATGCGGTCGCCATCATGCGATGTTAATCGAAAGGGTCCCGTGCCCGTCGGAAGCGCGTTGGCCTCGCCGCCGCCGGCCTCGCGAGTGATACCGGTTTTATAATCCGCAAGCAACGCGGGATAGATCGAAAGCGGCTCGTCAAGTTGTATTTCGAGTTTGTTGGCGGACTGGATCACGACTCCGGAAAGATCGTCGCTTTCGCGCGTGGCGAATTGCCGGACTTCGCGTATTGCCGCCAGGGCCGCGGGCAGTTCCTGAGCCGCGTGGTGAATCGCCCGTTCGAAAGATTGCTTCACAGCCTCCGCCGTCAACGGATGTCCATCCTGAAAGCGGACGTTGTCACGAAGAGTGAGCACGACCGACTTTCCGTCGCCCGCTACTTCCCACTTCTCGCAGAGTGCGGGAACCAGATTGCCCTCCTGATCCGTAGCCAGCAGAGTCTCAAAAACATTCATGAGAATCTCTGCCTCTTCAACCAACTCCATGTTGACGGGCTCGAGCACCTTCACCGGATTTGCAATTGCGGTCACGAGAGTTCCGCCTCGCGGCGCTTCCTCCTGCGCATCGGACTCTTTTGTTGCGGGCGCTAACCTGGCCGCCTCTTCGAGAAGCTCATTCGCCTTTTCGTATTCGCCGCCGAGATTCGCGAGCAGCGCCGCCAGTGACAGCAAGTGCCGAAGGCTTTCACTCTCACCGGCCGCGCGCGCGGCGTCCATGCCGCGTTGAGACAGACGCGTGGCGTCTTCAACCCGTCTCGCTTGCCAAGCGGTTTCGGCGCCGAGTTCAAGGGCACGCACGGCCCGCGACGGTAGCTTTTCGCGATCGAATACTTTGATCGAGGCTTCCACCTCGCGCAACGCGCCTTCGATGTCACCGGCCATCCTGCCGGCTTCGGCCAACAACAATCGCGCCTCGCCTTCGAGTGATCGCTCTCCTTCCCATTCTTCATCGAGAAATTCGAGAGCGGTCTTCGTCGAGCGAGCCGCTTCCTCGGCGCTGAATGCATCCATCGCGGCTCTTGCCAAACGCAGGCCGTATTCGACGGTCTTGTCCGGGACGTCGCCTTGCGAGAAGTGATAGACGAGTTGCGGATAAACGCGCTCCAACCGGCCCGCGTGACGCTTCTCAATTTGTTCGGCGTGCTTGCGATGAATCGATCGTCGCTTTCGGCGAGTGATTCCCGCGTATAAGACATCTCGAACAACTCCGCTCGAGAATGTCAGCCGGTCGCCGCGCGATTCGCGTTCCTCCTCGATGAGCCCGTCCTCGACGAGCTTGTCGATCGCCCCTTCGACATCAGCTTTGTCACCCGCAAGCACTTCCAGATCACGAAAGTCAAAAGTCTTGCCGATCACCGAAGCGATCGAAAGAATCTCTCTCAACTCCTCAGGCAATCGCTCGATACGTTTTTCGACCGCTTGCTGAATGGTCGCGGGCATCGCATCCGTGGAGAGACCGGCTTCGGCCGGAAGACTCCAAGCGCCGGTGTTGTCCTGCGCTATGCCACCCGAATCGAGCAACGAACGAACGAGTTCCTTTGTGAAAAAAGGATTGCCTTCTGTCCCGTCGTACAGCCGCTCAACCAGGCTCTCAGTGAGTTCAGGACCGCCGATGAGTGTTTCCAAAAAGTGCCGGTGCTCGGAAGAGGACAGAGGCCCGAGCGTGATCGCCGCGTAGCGCCGGTCGCCGCGAAAGCTGTCCAACATTTTGGCGAGCGGGTGCCGATTATCTACTTCGGACGAGCGATACGTCCCAATGATCAGAGTAGGCGTGGGTCCCAGGCGGCGTACAATGTACTGGAGCGCTTCGATTGAAACTTCCGCCGCATGGAGGTCTTCCAGGAAAAGCACCAGGGGTTTTCCGGCGGCGATGCGGATCAGGGTTCGCGCGAGCAACTCAAAAATCTGAGTGCGGTTTTCCGGCGCCTGTTGCTCGCTCGTTCGCGCGATCTTGGATTCACCGGTTGCGGCTGATCGAATATCACTGATCTCTGACAACATGGGAAACAGCGAAACCAGATCACCCGCGAGGTCCGAAAAATCAGGTACCGGTCCGGTTGCTGAGCTTCCCTTCACAAAGTGTTCCTGGATAGCTTCGCAAAAACCCTGGTAGGGGAATGACCCGTCCTGTTCCGCCGAGCGTCCGTGAAGGACCGGAATCTTGCGGGCCTTCGCAAGGTTCTCGAGTTCATCCAACAGCCGGGACTTGCCGATTCCCGGTTCGCCGCCGACAGCGACGAATTGGCATTCACCCGCGACTGCGGCATTGAGTCTTTGCTGCAGCTCAGCAAGCTCTCTCGTTCGTCCAACGAACGGAGAAAGCGCGGGTCGCGGAATCATCAACATGCGGGTCATCGCGACCGACTTTGCGAAATCGCTATCACGAAGCCGAGATCGAAACCGGCGGAGTGCTTCCGCAATCTCGGCGCCTTTTTGCGGACGTTTCCCCGGGTCCTTATCAATGCAACCGAGAATGATCTTCTCGAGTTCCGGATCAACCTCAGCGCCGAGCAAACGCGGCTGCTGTGGAATCTCGTGAACGATTCGATAGAGAATCGATTGTATCTCACCTGAGAAAGGCGGCTCACCTACGAGACATTCGTAGAGCACGGTACCCAACGAATAAATGTCTGAGCGTCCATCGATAACGCCGGCGGTTACCTGCTCGGGACTCAGGTATGCCATCGTGCCGATCAGAGTTCCGGTCTTCGTGATGCGGCTTTCGGTGGCCCCGCGAGCCAGGCCGAAATCCATAATGCGAATCCTGATTTTGCCGCCGTCCTCGCGCGTAACCATGATGTTTTCGGGTTTTATGTCGCGGTGGACCACGCCTCGCGAGTGACTGTATTCGAGCGCGTCGGCCACCTGGACACCGAGGTCGAGCACGTCGCCCAGCAGCAGCGAGCGGTCTCGAATAAAGCCGCGCAGGTTGGTCCCTTGCACGACCGGCATCACAAAGAAGAGCGCGCCTTCGTGCTGGCCGAAATCGTAGATCGAGACGATCGCCGGATGATCCATCTGCGCGACCAACTGAGCTTCTCGCTGGAAGCGCTGCTCGGTCTCGGGACTCAAGAGCGTCGGAGGAATGAGCTTGATCGCGACGTCGCGGTTGAGAAGCGGATCGTGAGCGCGATAAACAACGCCCATGCCGCCGCGGCCCAACTCGGCTGCAATTTCATATCTGTTAGATAATTTGTTTCCGATCATAGAAGTGCGTTCCGGACTAAAAACGTCTCGCGATGATTTGCTATGGAAGCGGGGTCCTTATTAAAGCGACCAAAGTAACGGCGGCGAGATTGCTGGCGGGTGAGCGAGCATTTTGCGAATCAGATGCTGCTCAGCGTCCTCACCGATTGGGCCCTAACCGAACATCACGGTCAATTCGCGGCCGAAGCTGAACTGCGGGCGGCGGCGCTGCTTCAGCGCTTTTGTTCCCGTCTGAGAAAGTGAGGTCACCAGTATCGGCATCGCGATCGTCGGGTCGCATAACACCGAGACGTGTTTTGCATCCTTCGCGACCCGGCCCCATGTTTGAGCTTCTTCGAAACTCCGTCCCGACGTGGCGCTGCTTTCAGGAAGATCGAGACCGATCTGCAGGGCATACTTGTGCCCGCGCATGGTCTGCTTGATGATCGACGCGGTCACCTCAGTCTGCTGCACAAAGCTCTTGGGCGGACCTCCGCCGAAGAGCACGACCGAGGTATTCACCGATCTGGCCATGATTTGAGCAGCTTCGACGACGTCCTGAATGATATCGAATTGAAACGGATTCTTTCGATTGACGCGCGATGTTGCGATACCGACGGCGATGGCTGAATCGGCCACGCCCGGACAGAAAATCGGCACTTTCGCTTTGTAGGCCGAAGTCAGGATTCCGTCCTCGGTGGCTATCTCAGCCAGCTCACGGCCAAGCAGATGAAGGAACTCGCGAGTCGAGTAAGGCCGGGAATGATCGACGGTATTCGCGAAGTTGCCAACCCACTCGTCGGCTTCTCGATACTCGTGCTCGCTTGCAAGCGTGTCGTAGAAGCGCCCGACCTGAGCTTCCTGAAGCTCCTCGTCTGTCGCGTCTGACGGCGCCTGATAGTGATAACGGCCGAGCGTCTCGTGCAAATCGTGAAAAAGATTTGCGCCGGTTGAAACGACCACGTCGACGAAGTGGTTCTTGATGAGATAAGAAATGAGCCGCCGCATTCCGGCCGCTACGAGCGCGCCGCTCAATCCCATCAAAACGGTCGAGTTATCCTCGAGCATCTCGAGCCACAGATTGTGCGCATCGGCCAACGCTCGCGCCTGAAACCCGGCGCCCTCCATTTTTTGGAGGATGCCGGCAACGGAGCGGTCGCGGTCGATTTGAATCGGGCGAGTCGGAGCTGTCAGGTACTTTGTGCTTTTTTGCTTTCTTATCATTGTCGCTTAGTCCTCAGAGACTCGGGATGTGGGGCTCGGGGTTTAACCAACCCCTGGTCCCCGCCCCCTAACCCCTATTCCAGATATGTATACCGGTTAATGTCTGATTCGTAATCCTTCAACAGCGCGGCGCCGTCATCTTCGCTCAGGAGTCCGCCGGCAACGCGAGCCTTGATCATTCGCCGCATGCTGTCCCACGCCTGGCCCTTGTCATAACGCGCAGCGGTAAGCATATCGCCGATGCGGCTTCCCTGAACGATTTTCTTGATGTGATAACGGCCGTCGGTGTCGATGATGACGTGAGCTTCATGCGGGCGGCCGAACAGATTATGATTGCTGCCCATCACTTCCTGATATGCGCCTACCAGGAATATCGCGATGTAGTACGGATCGCCGGTGAACGGGTGAAGCTCGAGAACTTCCTTGACGTCTTTCAGGTCCACGAACTTGTCGATGTGGCCGTCGGAATCGCACGTTATGTCCACGAAGGTCGCGTAGTCCGTCGGCTGTTCGTTTAGCCGGTGAATCGGCATTATCGGAAACAACTGATCGATGGCCCAGTGATCGGGCACCGATCGAAACACCGAGAAGTTGCAAAGGTACTTCGAGGCGAGAATTTTCTTCAGGCCGTCGAATTCCTCTTCCTGGGTTTTGGATGTCTGCGCGAACCTCGACGCGCGCGCGCACACCTCCCAGAACAGGACCTCGCCCTTTGCGCGGTCTTCGAGGCTGATCAATCCAAGATTGAACTGGGTGTGAAGCTCGTCTTTGTGATCGAGCGCGTCGTGATAGTACTCGCGGTAGTTTTTCGCGTTGATGTCGTCGTAAAGCGCCTTCAACTCGACAATCACTTGCGGGTCGTCTTCATCGACGTTGACCTCAGGCTGATCGTCGGCGAATGTTTCAATCTCGTCGCGAATCGAAGTCACGAACACCGCATGATAGGCGGACATCACCCGTCCGCTCTCGGTAACAAGATTAGGCTCGGGAACGTTCTCGTCATCGCAAACCGATTTGATCGTGTACACGACGTCGTTTGCGAATTCCTGGATCGTGTAGTTCACCGACGACTCGAATGTCGTTTTCGATCCGTCATAATCGACTCCCATTCCGCCGCCGATATCCAGGAACTCAACGTCGATGTGCATCTGGCGAATCTTAGAATAGACGCGCGCGGCTTCCTTCATCGCGGCTTTCACGCGCTTGATGTCGGTGATCTGCGAGCCTATGTGAAAGTGAAGCAGCTTAAGCAGGTCGGTCATTTCAAATTCGCGGAGCAGACGAATGCATTCGAGCATCTCCGACGGCGTGAGTCCGAACTTCGCGGATTCGCCGCCCGAAGACGCCCACTTGCCCGAGCCTCGCGAGTATAGTTTCGCGCGAATGCCGATCCCCGGACGAATGCCGGTTTCCTGCGAGCGCTTGATGATCGATTTCAGCTCGTTCAGCTTTTCGACGACGATGATCACTCGCTTGCCGGTTTGAACACCCATCAGCGCGAGGTTGATGAACGCCTCGTCCTTGAAGCCGTTGCAGATCAGAAGGGAATCCGGGGTTTGATCCAATGACAGAGCCGCGTATAACTCGGCTTTTGAGCCGCACTCGACGCCGAAGTTGTACTTGCTGCCTTCACGCAGAAACTCTTCGACCACCTCGCGCCGAGGATTGACCTTCATCGGGAACACACCGAAGTGGCCGCCCGTGAAGGTGAATTCACGTGACGCGTCCTGAAACGCGCGCTGAACCTTCTTGAGTTGATTCGTCAGAATCTGTGGGAATCGCAACAGAATCGGAAGCTGCAGGTGACGGGCGTCAATCAAATCGTCGATGAGTTCTTTTACGTCGACGGAGCGCGGGTCGCCTTCCGCAGGACGCACCGCAAGATGTCCTTTTCGGTTTACCTCAAAGTATCCTGCTCCCCAATTTTCCACACCATAGGTCTGCACGACCTCTTCCAGTGTGATGTTCCTCATCTAGCGCCTTCCCTGCAGGATTTCATGCATATGTCTTGAATACAGATGGGTTTATAAGCCCTAAAATCTAGCAGATTCATCGAGACAGTGTCAAAAACTTTTTTTTGGAGGCCCTGTTTTCAAGGCGTTTTGACCGGCCAATGATTCCCTGTTCAAGCCGATCGTTATCAGCCCTGCCACAATGTCACCGGGTCACGAAGCCGCACGAAGAAATGCTTTGTGAACCTTCGTGACTTGGTGCTCTAGTGGCGAGATCTTCCTCAACACACTATTGCCTCTAGCCGAGTTCCACATCAATTGACAACCAGCGAGCCGCAAACTACAGTCGCAGTCCACTGGCCGAATCAACAAGCCTGGTAGACCAGAAGAAGAGCCAAATGGCAACGACTTCGGGAAGCTCGACAGGTTCTCCAACCCTCAAGCACGCGTTAAGAGCGCGAGAATACTTCACGCTCGCATTCGGCACGATGGTCGGTGTCGGATGGATGCTGGTCATCGATGATTGGCTCACCCGAGGAGGAGCCGTCGGCGCGATGCTCGGGTTTCTCATCGGCGGATGCGCTCTGATTCCCATAGCATTCGTTTACGGACGGCTGACTGAGCGGATGCCGGACGCCGGCAGCGAGATCGCTTACACGGCGGCGGTTTTTCCCAAGGGCGTGAGCTTCGCGACTGGATGGATGATGACCCTTGCGTACCTGATCGTTTGTCCCTACGAAGCTGTCGCGATCGGACGCGTAGGCTCTTATGTGTTTCCCCAGATGAATTCGATGGAGTTGTACAGTGTGGGAGGTTATCCGGTTTATCTGCCGCACCTGTTGGCCGGCGTTGCACTGACAATCGTGATCGTGTGGGTCAACTATCAGGGCATTCAGCTAAGCGCGCGTTTTCAGAATGTGACGACGTTCGGACTGCTGGTGATCTTCGGGATATTCGCGGTGCTCGGTTTCGTAAAAGGAGACCCGTCGAATTGGCGGCCGGGATTTGCGGACGAGCGAGGTGCTTTGGGCGCGATGTTCTCGACGTTGATGGTCCTGCAAATCGTGCCCTACTTCCTGACTGGATTTGAAGCCGCGCCGAAGTGCTCCGAAGAAGCTTCTCGGGATTTCGAACCGCGCCAGTTCAGCCGAGTGATTTTCATGGCTCTCGGCGCGGGCATCTTTTTCTATGTGACGGTGATTGGAGTCGTGACGCTTATCCAGCCGTGGCAATCGCTGACGAAGGAGCGATTCGCGACCGCGGTCGCATTCGAGCGCGCGTTTGGTTCTCGCGCGCTGGTTCAGTTGATTATGTTCGCGGTGCTGCTGTCGCTGCTCAAGATTTTCAACGGCAATTTCCTGACTTCTACAAGGCTGCTGTTTGCGATGGGGCGGCGCGGACTATTGGACACGCGGCTTGCGACCGTAGATCCGCGGCTACAAACGCCAAAGGTGGCGGTTATCTTCGCTGGTTGCATAACCGTTGTCTTGTCGTTTCTTGGGCAGGCCGTGTTGGTTCCGATCTCAGAGGTTGGCTCGCTGGCCGCGGCGGCAGGTTGGCTGGCAACGTCTGCCGCGTTTTGCGCAGGCGCGGGCAATGTTGCTACGACTCCGAGACTGAAGCTGATTGGTTATCTGGGTGTAGTGATCGCGCTGCTGATGATTCTTATGAAGGTTGTGCCCGCGATTCCCGGAAGCTTTGGCAAGTACGAGTATCTCGCGCTGGCCTGTTGGATCGCAGTCGGATTTCTTCTTTGGCTGAAACGCAAGAAGCATTGATCGCGCTTTGGGAGGGATCCGCCGATCGTCTACCCACGTGATCTTTTCGCGATGCGATGCCGATCAAGAGATCATTGCAAAACTATCAAACATTTTCATTGCGCTCGACGCGGCTTGAATACATAATGCGTGACATTGTTCGATCATTCGATATCAATTGGTACTACAACATCAGCGGTCGAGCCTCTCTTGCTTCATCAATTCTTTGAGAGGTCCGCGCGAGAACATCCCGACCGCATTGCAATCGATGTCCCGCCTGGATTCAAGCGCCCCGAACGGAAACAGCTCACGTATTCACAAGTCGAGCGTCAGGCAAATGCGCTCGCGTCTTTTCTTCGTGAGTTCGTACACCGCGAGAGTGTCGCCGCGATTCTGCTTCCTCGAAGCGAGTGGCTATACATCACTCAGTTGGGCGTTCTGAAATCCGGCGGCGCTTACACGTGCATTGATCCCGCGTTCCCAGACGAACAGAGCCGCGCAATTCTCGAAGACTCCGAAGCCATGGTATTGCTGACTGACGAAAACGGTCTCGATCGGGTTGGCGGCCTCGGCTTCGATCGCGAGCGTTGTTTCGATGTGGCCAGTCTGATTGAGAGCCTCGGCGATTCTGACAACGCAATCGAACCGCCCGCCTGGCTGACACCGGCCAACCTCGCCTATCTCATCTACACTTCCGGCACAACCGGACGCCCGAAGGGCGTGATGATCGAGCATCGCAGCATCGTGAATCTCATCAGCTCTGATGTCGACGAGTTCGGGTTATCGCCGGAGGATCGGGTAAGTCAGAATTCGTCCGCGGCCTATGACTCGTCGGTCGAAGAAATGTGGTTGGCCTTCGGAAACGCCGCAACATTGGTGGTGATGGACGAGGAGGCCGCGCGGCTTGGACCTGATTTGATTGGGTGGCTGCAACGGGAACGCATCACCGTCTTATGTCCGCCTCCAACGCTGCTTCGCACAACCGGATGCGATGATCCGCAACACGAGTTGCCGGATCTGGAGTTTCTTTACCTTGGCGGCGAAGCGTTGCCGCGCGACGTCGCCGATCGCTGGGCGCCAGGCCGTCGATTGATAAACGGCTATGGTCCGACAGAGTGCGCGGTGACCGCAGTGCGAGAGCGAATCATCGAGGGAGATCCGATCACGATCGGCACGCCTATCCGAGGCCTCAAGGCGTGGGTGTTGGATAGTTCGCTGGAAGAGGTGGACGCAGGCGAAAGAGGCGAGCTATGCATCGGTGGAATCGGCCTTGCGCGCGGCTATCACAAGCGGCCCGAATTGACTGCGCAGAAGTTCCCCGAACATCCGCGGCTGGGGCGAATCTACCGAACCGGCGATCTGGTCCATCGTGACAAGGACGGCCGCTTCTTTTATCACGGCCGAATCGACTCGCAAGTAAAGCTGCGCGGTTATCGCGTCGAGCTCGAAGCCATCGAAGCACGGCTCGCTGAATATCCCGGCGTGCGAGAAGCCGCGTGCCGCGTCCAGGGCGTCGGCTCGCGTCAAACGCTCGTCGCGTTCGTCGTTGCCGACAATTGCCACGCACCTTCATTCGCCAACTTGAAAGAGTCCTTGCTCAAGACTCTGCCCTCCTACATGGTTCCAAGCCGCTTCGCTACGATTGCCAGTTTGCCCACGACGGTCGGTGGGAAGTTGAATCGAAGCGCGTTGCCTGTACTTGCGACAGATGAGCGCAGCCAGAGCGGCGTGCGTGTGCCGCCTCGCAATGAAATTGAAGCGAGGCTCGAGCGAGCCTTCGGCGAAGTCCTCAACAGTACTGTCCCGATCTCGATTTACGACGATTTCTTTAATGACCTCGCAGGCGACTCACTGAGCGCCGCCGAATTAATTTCGCTGCTGCGCGCAGAACCGTCTACCGCGCAAATCACGGTTCGCGATTTGTACGAGTCGCGCACGATAGCGGAACTCGCCGAGCGCGCGGATCTCGACGCGATTGAAACAACAATTGAGGGAAATACTACTGAGCGGGCGGGGTCCCCACTTCTAGCGACAGGCATTCAGATCGCCTGGCTACTCGGCGGTCTCATGATTGGTTCCTCACTCGCATATCTGCTGGCCTTCGACCTTCTCCCGTTGATGATCAGCAAGCTTGACTTGGTGCCGTTGCTGCTGCTGTCGCCGTTCCTGACGTTCGCAACATTGCTGCTGTACACGCCGCTCGCGGTGCTGCTTTCCGTTTTGGTGAAGAAGGTTCTCATCGGCCGTTATCGTCCATTGCGGGCGCCGGTGTGGGGAAGCTTCTATGTTCGGAACTGGATGGTTCAGCAAACGGTTCGCATCGTCCCGTGGGCGCTCGTGCAAGGAACTGAGTTTCAAGTGATGGCGCTGCGCGCACTCGGAGCGCGGATAGGAAAGCGAGTTCACATTCATCGCGGAGTTGGCCTCGTCGAGGGCGGCTGGGATCTGCTCGAAATCGGGGACGACGTAACGATCAGCCAGGACGCATCGATTAGGCTCGTCGATTTCGACAATGGTGACATAGTTGTCGATTCGATCGTTCTCGGCGACGGCTGCACGCTCGATGTGCGGTCCGGAGTAAGCGGAGACACCGTCCTCGAGAATGACTCCTATCTGACAGCGCTCTCAGCACTGCCCGGCGGAAGTCGAATCCCACGAGGCGAGCGTTGGGACGGAATCCCGGCTGAGCCGTCGGGCCGATCACCGGCACGCGCTGCTCCGTCGACGGCCGGAAAAAACTTGTCACCGATCGCGCTCGGAATTCTGGTCGTGCTGGCGAAATTCGGTCTCGCGCTTATCGTTACGCTTCCACTGGAGCTCCTCGCCGTCGCGTTTGTGTTCGCCTACGGATTCGACTCCGCGAGCGCGGTAGCCTGGATCGAGAACCCTTCGCTCGATGCTGCGTTCCTGCTCCCGGCGATTTTGATAGCAACCGTGCCCGGGCCATTCGCGCTGGCGTTCGAAGCGTTGGCGATCAGGGCGCTGGGCGAGATTCGCGAGGAAGTCATCAGCCGTTGGAGCATTGCCTACATAAGAGTCCTGCTGAAGACGCGAATGGTGGCGTCAGCCAGCGATTGGCTCAGCGGAACTTTGTTCTGGCCGATGTGGCTGCGTCTTGCCGGAATGAAGATCGGCCGCGATTGCGAGATCAGCACGATCATCGATGTTGTTCCCGAGTTGATTGAGATCGGAGCTGAGAGCTTTCTCGCCGATGGAATCTATCTGGGCGGCCCTCGCGGGCATCGAGGCACGGTCACGCTTGCGCGAACCACGCTCGGCCCAAAAACATTCATCGGGAACCACGCCGTGATCCGCGCGGGTCAGCGCTTACCGGAGGATATTCTTATCGGGGTGTCCACGGCCGTCGATGAAGAATCAGTGCGAACCGGCACTTCGTGGTTTGGACATCCTGCGTTCGAGCTTCCGAGGCGAGAAGCGGTCGAAGTGGATCGAAGCCTGACTCACAACCCGTCCTTTGTTCGTTATGCTAATCGTGTCTTCTGGGAGGTATTGCGCTCTGCGCTGCCGGTATTTCCATTCCTCGTTTTTCCACTGTGGTTTGATCTCCTGTCGCGGGCGGACGCCGCTTTTTCGCGGCCCGTTTTCCTGTTTACGATTTTGCCTCTCGCGAGTCTGGCCATCGGAGCGTTCTTCTGCGTGTTGGTACTGGTTCTGAAATGGGTGCTGCTCGGCCGAGTGCGGCCGGACACTCATCCGCTGTGGTCTTGCTGGTGCAGCCGCTGGGATTTTCTTTACGTCGCGTGGGCGGTGTATGCGTCGCGAGTGCTCGCTGCTCTCGAAGGAACATTGCTGCTCTCGTGGTATCTGCGCGCGATGGGGATGCGCATCGGCCATCACGTTGTGCTGGGACGCGGATTCAGTCAGGTCGTTGATCCGGACATGCTCGAGTTCGAGGACGGCGCGACGGTGAGTTGTCAGTTTCAGGCGCACACGTTTGAAGATCGCGTGCTGAAAATCGGCTACGTTCGAATTCGCAATCGCGCAACAGTAGGCGGCGGCGCGGTGTTGCTTTACGGCGCTGACATCGGCGCACGCACTCACGTAGCTCCGCACAGCGTTGTTATGAAGCTCGAGACATTGCTTGCCGACCGTTCGTATGCGGGTTGCCCGACGCGCCCGGTGAAGCGATGTTAGTATTCGATAGCTTGAATGCGGGAAGGAAGATTTGAGAGAAGGCGCGATCGAACCTGATTGTTTTTTGCGATGAAGAAGGGAGAGCCATGAAAAGATTACTGGGCGCGACACTAGCGACCGTTATCGTGATGGCGGGTGGAGTAGGTTCAAGAGGGCAGAACCTTTCGCAGCCCGACCTGGAACGTGGGCTTCAATATCTGGAGACCACCAAAAAGAACATAGTAGACGCGACGCGCGGTCTGTCTGAGGCACAGTGGAATTTCAAGCCCTCGGTCTTCAAATGGTCGGCCGCCCAGGTGATTGAGCACATCGCCGCAAGCGAAGACCTGTTGCGGCAGATGGCGGAAAACCAGATCAAGCAGGCTCCACCTGGTCCGGATCGCGACTTGAAGAAAACAGACGATCGAGTACTGGAGGTGATCCCCGATCGCTCGAGGAAGTTTCAGGCGCCTGAACAGTTGCGGCCGCGGAATCAATTCGGTTCGCCGGAGGCCGCGCTGAAGCATTTTCTCGAGAGCCGAGCAAGGACAGTCGAGTTGCTTAAGACCACTCCGGACTTGAGATCTCACGTGGTCGACAGCGGGCTGTTAGGGAAGGTTGACGCTTTCGAGCGAATACTCTTCGTCGCTGCCCACAGCGAGCGTCATACGAAGCAGCTTCTCGAGGTCAAGGCTGATCCAAAGTTTCCGAAGCAGTAGTGGATTTGCGATAGATTCTTTTGCTCGTAGTCGTCTCTCGCTCGTTGAACCAGCTCCTTGTGAGCGCGGCACCGTATCAGGATTTCATAGCTCATCGCGCTGGCTCTCGATCTCCGCGATCGCCAGCTCGAACTTTATGAGCTCACCGGGGTCGGCTTTGGCTTCGTCGTAAGCGCTTATCGCTTCGAGTTCTTCCAGCGCGTCCAGGACCTTCCGGAACTTGCTTGCCGTTTCAATATTTATCTCTTTGACGAAGGGCCTTTTATTCATTGTTTTCGCAGCTAACTTTGTTGGCGACCCTGTTCAGGCCGGCGGTCTATATCCTAATCCTGCATTCAGTTGCCTGCCAATACCCGGCGGACTTATAGTCTGGCGAGAGGTGCTGCGATGAGACTCGCCGAAATAAAAGAACAATATCCTAACGAATGGGTGTTGATCGAGTTCACAGAGCTCGACGATGAACTAAAGGTTATCGACGGTAAGGTCATAGCTCACTCACGGAGCCGCGATGAAATCGAGAAAGAGCTAATGGCTCTAAAAAACGGGAAAATCGCTGTCGAGTACACAGGTGAATGGGAACCAGACGAGGCGTACTTGCTATGAAGCGGTACCAGCTCGAGGTTCGCGGCGGCCTGTTCTTTACGCAGGCAGCGCTAAAGCAACAGGAGAGCGTTAGGGTTATTAGTTTGCTGATCGATACCGGAGCGACTTTCACTATTGTGTCTTGGGCGACTCTGGTTTCGCTGAACCTTGATCCAGCCGGTTCAACTGTCCGAAGGCCGATTACGACTGCCAACGGACTCGTGCTGATGCCGGAAGTCTTGTCCCAGTCCGAACTTCCTCATCCGCACTTTTCACTCTCCCAATAGTGCCGCTCCTCTTCCTCTATTTCCGCTAAGATCTCCTCGATGTCGTCAGCTTTTGAAGCTGTCTCTATTTGCGGCACCAATATCATAACCTCGGCCGGGATTCGAGCATTGAATCGATTAAACAGCGTATCGTACGGAAGGAGCTGTAGGTTTCGAGGAAGCTGGTCTTCGATCTGTTCTCTGTAAAGTTTTTCGCCAAGCTTCTGGCTGAGCTCTTCGGCCAACCCCATGATTACAAAAATAAAAGACTGATTGCCCAAACACAGTGTGGATCTGTTTGCATTTTGAATTTGGGCGCCAAGATCCCTTACGTACACCTTGCTCTGCTCAATCGCAGTTTGTGCGTCACGCGTAAGAATCGCCACGTTTGAGCGGGTTACCGTCAATATCGGAGAGTCTGGGCGTTTCAGTTCAATTACGCCATAGTATGGTATCGGGTCAATATCCCATGGATAGAAGACAAAATCTGGATCTGATTTGCCTGTTCGGGCCATGGGGATTATGTGATCAGACCGTAACGCGAATGGTAGCGAGGTGGAGAGTACAAATGGATACTTGGCGAAGAACTGCTGCCAATGAGATTCTTTGGTCTTCCGCGACAACAGATCGCCAAATATGTCGCGGGCAAACAAAAGTTGCCGCTTAGTGATCTGCTCATAGCTCTTCATTTCTCGATGTCGTTCTTTTTCTCAAAGCGCAGCTTCTTTGCGTTATGCGTGAAGGGCTCGCCGAAAGTCTTCTCATACAACTGACAGGTCATTAAGAATGCTTTGTCTTTGAGTTTCTTGCTTTCTTCGCTACCAAATCCCAAGAATGGAAAGTGGTGTAAATACTCTCCAAATAGCTCCTTCATATCTGAATGGTAAGCGCGGGTGTCGAGTATATGTTTATGCCAGATCTCATCAGCTAGCCTAGTCGGTACAATAGGGTGCGGCAAATCTCTATTCCAGAGAATTAATGTCAATAGACGCTTGTATTCAAGCTCAGCGATTCCACACCGCAACTTCGACCATTTGCTCGTGACTTCGAGGTCAAGCTTTATTAGTTCCAGATCTACTCTCGCAACACTGGGGTCAACGCCTTCACGAATCAGCCTTGAAACTGTTCTGTTGTCAATACGAACCATAGGCCGACGATAGTATAGTTCCTCTCTTTCAGTTTGTCGTCGACTTCGTGAACGTGTCTTATTACTAGCGGATTTGGCCGTATCGCGATCTTCATTCAATACGCGTTTGTCCACCGGTCCTCCTGCATTCCTGGAAGCGCCGTCAGCGCATAGCGATTATTCAGCGTCCAACGACGAATTACGCATTCTGGCTAGAACTTCGGAGGTTTGCTGTTGAACTTAATATATGTTCCATCTGCTTCGACGTTGAATCCAAACCCGCAACTGTACCCTTGCTGAGTGACCATCACTTTGTTGGCTTTGAACTCGAGCGTGATTGCGCACTCTCCATTTCCGTACTTCGGCTTCACAACCGCAGTGCGCCCTTTTAGCGGAACGGTCTCGTCGAAAGTTCCAACGTTGCGAGTCTCCGCGCGTCTCCGGCTGTTTGGCCAGACGCCCGCGAAGCTGATGCGAACCTTATGATCGGGCAGCTCGAGGACTTCAAGCGTGTTGAGGATGTACTTATAGGATCCGGTGACGCTTGTGGTCTGAACGGGCTTCCTGGCCTTTTGATAAGCGAAGCTGTCCGCGTGTGAAGAACCAATGAACAGTAGGGTCAAAGCTAGAGCTGTCTGAAGCGATCTTTTCATATCAACCTTCTCTCGTAGGGTCTTCGTCATTTTATTCCGGCGCGCCGTCAAAGGTGAAGCTGGGATTGACTCGCAGAATCATTGAGAGTAGTTATTCCGCAGACTCGATTCGAAAGGATGAACGATGAACCTCATCCGCTTAATCAGAGAAGCACAACCCGAAGTCGATCTCAAGAAAACCTACGACGCGATCGTAGTCGGCTCCGGGGCGGCGGGAGGCATGGCCGCGCACGTTCTAACTTCGCACGGGATGAAAGTGCTGATGCTCGAAGCCGGCAAGAAGCTCGACATCGATAAGGAACTCAAGTCAACCGAGTGGCCTTACGATCACAAACGCCGGGGAGAGATGCCTCCCGATTCTCACGCGCTGTCATTGAACGAATACAACATTCGCCAGCCGCCGTATGCCACGGATAGCAAGGCCAAACACGTCTACTCGTATGTGCAGGGCTGGGGTGGCTCGGACTACAGCAAGAACATCGTCGTCGATGAGAAAGATCATCCATACACCGGCACGAACTACGCCTGGGTTCGCGCGAGGCTTCTGGGCGGCAAGACAAACATCTGGGGACGGCTCGCGCTGAGACTTTCGGATCTGGATTTCCAGGCGAAGAGCCACGACGGCTACGGCGAGGACTGGCCAATTTCTTACAAAGACATCGCGCCTTACTACGATAAGGTCGATTTGTATCTGGGCATCTCGGGAGTCAAAGAGAATCTCCCGCATCTGCCGGATAGCATTTTTCAGCGCCCGATCAAGCTCGCCGCTGCCGAGTACAAACTGCGTCAGAGCTTGAAGAAGATGAATCGCGTGCTGACTCCGTATCGTGCGGGCGTGACAACCGACGGCCTCAAGCACAACAAATATCGGAGCCGATGTTTCGGACGCGGGGCGTGTAATCGCCGAGCCGGCGGATGTGATATTCACGCGGCGTTTGATTCGCCTACCGGCTTAATCCTGCCCGCGATGGACACCGGCAACCTGTCCCTCAGAACCAACGCTATCGCCCGCGAAGTGACGGTCGATAGGAAGACCGGCAAAGCAAGCGGCGTCTCGTTCATTGACGCCGAGACCGGAACGACCTACGAAGCGAAGGCGAAGGTTGTCGTGATCGCGGCTTCGACTTTGGAATCGGCGCGGCTGATGTTGTTGTCAAAGTCGAACGCTCATCCGAATGGCATCGGGAATTCGAGCAATCACGTTGGTCACAACTTCTGCGAGCACGTGATGGGACCACACATCAACGCGCTGGTCAAAGCTCAAGTCGGCAAGCCGCGCACGCTCGACGACGGCAAGCCGGGCTCGTTTTATCTCGCGCGCTTCCGCAATCTCACCGAACGGCATCCGAACTTCATTCGCGGTTACGGATTCGAAGGCAGCTCCGGCAATTCGATCTATCCCGGCAATGCGAGTTCGACGCCCGGTTTTGGCGCAAGCTACAAAAAGATTGTCCGCGATTACGCCGGCGCGTTCATTTCGATGGGCGGCTTCGGCGAAGTGCTCGCGCGATACGAGAACTACGTCGATCTCGATCCGAGTGTGAAAGACAAGTGGGGCATTCCTTCGCTTCGATTCCATTACAAGTTCGGCGACAACGAAAAGAAGATGGTCGAAGACATGGCCGACACCGCGCGTGAGATGTTCGACGAAGCGGGCTTTGAGATTCTGGATGTCAGCCGAAGGATGCTGACTGAAGGCTGGTCGATTCACGAGCTGGGAACCTCGCGCATGGGAACTGATCCAAAGACGTCAGTGCTCAATCAGTTTCAGCAATCGCACGATGTGAAGAACCTGTTCGTCGTCGATGGCAGCAGTCACGTGAGCGCGTCGTGTCAGAACCCTACGTGGACGATCATGGCTTTGGCGTGGAGGTCGTCCGATCACCTGGCGGACGAACTCAAGAAAGGGAATCTCTGATGGCGAATGAAACGAGTGACGACCTGACTCGGCGCGACATGATCAAGCTCGGAGCAAGCGCCGCGATTGCGGTGGGCGTGGGCGGATGGGACGCAAGCTTGTTTGCGCAGGACAAGTCGCCGCTGTTCTTCACCAAAGAAGAGTTCGCGCTCGTAGACGAACTGACGGATCTGATCATTCCAACGGACGATCACTCGCCCGGTGCGAAAGCGGCTCTGGTGGCCAGTTACATCGACTTCAGATTGTCGGAGTCGTTTGAGGATCAGCCCAAAACTCTCTGGCGTGAGGGCTTGAAACTGATCGAGCAGCTATCGCGCGAGATGCACGGCAAGGCGTTTCTCGAGTCATCGACTGAGCAACGAGTCGCGCTGCTGACTCGCATCTCGGCGAACGAACTGCATCCTTCGGCGCCCGAGGAATTGTTCTTCAAAGAACTAAAGTCGCGTACAGCGCGAGCGTACTACACATCGAAGATCGGGATTCACAGCGAGATGGAATACAAAGGAAACGTCTCGTTGAAGGAGTTCGTGGGCTTCGATGCAACGTAGTCAATGCTCGTGACCTTCGCTGGAAAGATAGAGTAAGCTAGCGTTCATGAAATCGAGCTCCTGCCTCCTGCTGCTCCTGTTGCTGTTCAGCGCGTTTTCCACTTTTTCTCAACAAGCACCGCCGCTGCTTCCACCCGACGAACGCTACAAGGCAGACATTCTTCTAATCGTCGCTCATCCCGACGACGAGACTGCGATCTCGAGCTATCTTGCGCGGGCCATCTTCGATCAACATAAACGTGTCGCTGTAATCTACGGCACTCGCGGAGACGGAGGCGGCAATAACGTTGGAAACGAGCAGGCGGCATCGCTTGGTGTGGTTCGCGAGATCGAAGCTCGGCGAGCCCTGGCTTCATACGGAATCGTGAATGTCTGGTTCATCGGAGCGCCCGACACTCCCGGTCAGGACGTGCTCAGGTCGCTCGAGACATGGCGTCACGGTAACGTTCTGGAACAAGTTGTTCGACTTGTTCGGCTCACCAGGCCCGAGGTGATCATCACGTGGCTGCCGTGTTACGTCGCCGGCGAGAACCACGACGATCATCAAGCGGCCGCGGTCATCGCAACCGAAGCGTTTGGCATGTCCGGTGACCCGACTGTCTTTCCTTCGCAAGTGGCCGCGCCTCGGCTGCGTCTTCGAATAAACAACTACGGCGAAGGCCTGTTGGCGTGGCAAGCGAAGAAGCTCTATTACTTCTCCGACGCCGACCACACAGATTTCCTTGAAGGGAAGGGCCCTCAGTACAAATCCACCGACCTCTCAGCGACGCGCAAAGTGCCTTACTATCGCTTGTCGGCCGATGAGTGGAGTTTTCACGAGACACAGCGCGGTGTCGGCGACGTCGCAAGATCGGCGATCGAGAAGAACGATTTCACCGCGCTCAAAGAGCCCGAGCGGCTTGTTATGGGCAAGTCGCTGGTGAAATCAACGACGACCGGCGACGTCTTCGAAGGCGTGACGCCGGGACGAATCGCATATTCTCCGAAGATCAGCTACAGCCCGTTAACGCACGGCGGAGTCTCCTTGCAGTTGGGCGGACCGTGGGAGTTCTATCGGGAGTTCTGGCGCGCACAGAACATCGCGCATCTTGGTGAGTTGGTCACGCCTGAAGTCGGAGTCGCGGGAGGACAGCCGTTGAATGTCCCGCTGTTGATCGCAAACGAAACTGATCAAGCGAAGCTGATCAAACTGACGACCGACCTTCCCGAAGGATGGAATGAGCAAGCGCGATTCGCGGAGTACCCCGTCGCGGCGCACGAAACTTATCCGGTTCAACTCGTCCTGACTGCGCCAACCGGACACGCGAATGAATGGCACAAGATCACGTGGAAGATCGAAACGGATGGCAAACCGGCAGCTTCAGTAGAGCTGCGCGTGCACCTGAAGAGCGGGGGCCTGCCTCAATGACGCCGCAATGTTACGGGTGGGCAGCTTGTGTGTCGCTCTTCGGCGCGTAATAACTTCTCCTGGCTGACAACGCAACCTTGCCCTCTCGCTTTTCAACGTCCGGCGAAAGCTGAACGCCGATGCGACGCCGTTTTCCGTCCCGCGCGGTGTTCGTCGATACGTACGCCAATGAATATGTCGCCGCGATGTTCTCGACCACGCGGTTCAACGTTGCGTCGATCTGATCGGGTGGAGCGCCAACAAGCTCGCCTCCGGTTTCTTCCACAAACATCTTGAGGCTGCCCGCTCGCAAACCAAGATGACGCAAAAGACTTGTCGGCTTGCCTCGAATTCCCTGCTCGAACCGCCCACCAAGACTCTGAATCAGAATGCCCGAGACTACCGCCCCGGATTCCAATACCGAAAGAAGCGCCTCTTTCTCCGAGATCTTCGAAAAATCGATGCTCGCTTCGAGACTCGTCAGCGCAATGATGGCGCGCCGTCCCGCGGGATTCGCGGCTTTCCGCATGTACTCGGAAGCTTCGTAGACCGCGGCATTGAAGTAATGCTGTTCGCTGCGATGCTGGCGCTCGACTCCGATGATTCGATCAGCAATGACCTTGCGATCGCGAGTGAACGGCTGCACAAGCTCGACTTTGTTTGAGAAAGTCATGATCGCGATTTCATCTTCCGGTTTCAGGTGTCCGATGGCTCTTATCGTAGCCTCGCGAATCTGCTGGTTGAATGGATTGACGCAGCCTGCGCGATCGACGAGCAACACTATAGAAACGGGAAGCTTGTCTTTGCTGAAGTATTCGACCTTTTGCTGGACGCCGTCTTCAATTATCGAGAAGTCTTCGCGTTTGAGATCGCCGATGATGCGTCCGGTCTTTTTCTGAACCGGCAAGACGTCAACCAGAACAAGATCGGCGCGCAAACGCAGGGATTCGTTATCAGCAGGTGCTTGTGATGAGGGCAGGCTCGATGAATTGAGTGCGAGAGCAACGATCAGAAGCCAGGTGTGATTCATGGTTGATACCACCAACATACTCGCTGGTATCGCCCGGCGGATATGATACACGGTTGGTGAAAGATCGAGAAGGGTGGTCAGGCATAAGCTTGGGCGGGCCTCCGTGCCCGTCCCTCGTCGCAAGTTCGCAGTTCGCGTTTACGAGTGAGGGGCGGGCACGGAGGCCCGCCCGTACAAGTCGCATACCCTGTTACTGTGATTGCATCGAGTCGAGGAAGTCCGAATTCGCCTTCGTCTTGCTGAGCTTATCGAGCAGCAGTTCCATTGCTTCCGTCGGAGAGAGCTGCGAAAGCACGCGCCGCAGCACGATGATGCGATTGAAATCCGCCTGCGCCAGCAGAAGTTCTTCTTTGCGAGTCCCCGACTTGTTGATGTCGATCGACGGGAATATGCGCTTCTCGGTCAACTTGCGATCGAGGTTGATCTCGAGGTTACCGGTGCCCTTGAACTCCTCGAAGATCACGTCGTCCATACGCGAACCGGTGTCTATCAGCGCCGTCGCAATGATCGTCAGCGAGCCGCCCTCTTCGATGTTCCGCGCGGAGCCAAAGAACCGCTTCGGCTTTTGAAGCGCATTCGAATCGATACCGCCCGACAGGATTTTGCCGGACGGAGGAACGACAGAGTTATGCGCGCGAGCGAGTCTGGTTACCGAGTCGAGAAGGATGACCACGTCGCGCCGGTATTCAACCAGGCGCTTTGCTTTTTCGATCACCATGTCGGCAACCTGAACGTGCCGGGTTGGCGGTTCATCAAAAGTTGAGCTGATCACCTCGCCGTGCACCGAGCGCTGCATATCGGTTACTTCTTCCGGGCGCTCGTCGATCAGCAATACGATCAGCGTTACTTCCGGATGATTGCGCGTTATCGAGTTCGCGATATTCTGCAGCAGCATCGTCTTGCCCGTGCGCGGCGGAGCAACGATCAACGCGCGCTGGCCCTTTCCGATCGGCGTCATGATATCGAGCACCCGCGCCGCAAGGTTTTCGGGATCGGTTTCGAGCCTGAGTTTCTCGTCGGGATAAAGCGGCGTCAGGTTGTCGAAGAAGACCCGATCGCGAGCCATCTCAGGCGGCTCGAAGTTTATCGCTTCGACTTTTATCAGCGCGAAGTAGCGCTCGCCTTCCTTCGGCGGACGAATCTGCCCGGATATCGTATCGCCGGTCCGCAGATCGAACTTGCGAATCTGTGAAGGGCTGACGTAGATATCGTCGGGACCCGGAAGGTAGTTGTAATCCGGGGCGCGAAGGAATCCGAATCCGTCGGGCAACGTTTCGAGCACGCCTTCCGAAAAGATCAAGCCGGACTTTTCAGTCTGCGCCTGCAGGATCTTGAAGATCAGCTCCTGCTTTCGCATTCCGGTCGCGCCGGGGATGTCGAGTTCCTTTGCGATCTGGGTGAGCTTCGAGATGGACATCTCTTTAAGCTCGCCAATGTCCATTAGTTCAGTTACGTCTTCAGCCATGACTGTTCTGATTGCCTCTCTGGTTTTGGCGCCCGCCGCAAAGCGGAAGCCATAGTTTGCGCGGGCTTAGTTGTAAAACGGGGATTGCCAATTGGGGATTTCGCTTTGCGGATTCAAGATTTGGATTTCAGAAAGTGTCGATTATCAATCCGCCACTTGCGCTCCGCGATGCGCGACTCTTGAGGTGATTTCCTTCCAGAGGCGGTCCGCTCCACTGCGGGTGACCGCCGAATACGCCACAATTGCTTTTGTATCCAGGACCGCCGACGTGCGACTTAAATTTGCCCTCAACTGATTGCTGCTGAGCTTGTCAGCCTTGGTTGCAACGATGATGAACGGCTTCCCCCTCGCCTCAAGCCACTCTTTCATCAGCAGGTCTAACTCGGTGGGCTCGTGCCGCAAGTCGGTGATGACAATAGATAGCACAAGGTCTTGGCGCGTTGCAAGGTATTTCTCCGCCATCGGCCCCCAGTGCTTCTTCACTTCCACCGGCGCGCGCGCATAACCATAACCGGGTAAATCCACGAAGTAAAACTTGTCGTTCACAAGAAAGAAATTGATTAGCTGCGTTCGTCCCGGTGTCGAACTGGTGCGCGCAAGGCCTCGCACTCCCAACAGACTGTTCAGCAAGCTCGATTTGCCGACGTTGGATCTTCCAATAAAAGCTATTTCGGGCCGGCCATCGCGAGGATAATGCTCGGGACTGGTCGCGCTCTTAATGAAGTTGGCGCTTTTGATCTTCATACGTGATGCGTGACTCGCGGTGGTAGGTTACGAATCACGCGTCACTTCTTATTCGATCGCCTGATTTGACGCCGGGGAGTCGGTCGCCGGCGATTGTCCCCAAATCGGAACTTCTGTTGTCGGAACGTCCACCTTTGAGAGCGGCTCTTCCAGCGCAAGCCGCCAAACCTCATCCACGTATTCGACGGTATGGATGGTCAGCGCTTCCTTTACGTCGTCGGGCAATTCCACAAGGTCCTTGGCGTTGTCTTTGGGCACAAGTACGGTCGTGATCCCGGCGCGATGCGCCGCAAGCAGCTTCTCTTTGATCCCGCCCACCGGCAGCACTTTGCCTCGCAAAGTGATTTCGCCGGTCATCGCGACATCCCTGCGCACTGCGGCTTCGGTGAGTACGGAAACGATCGCCGTCGCGATAGCGATTCCGGCGGAGGGCCCGTCTTTCGGAATTGCTCCCTCGGGCACGTGGAGATGTAAATCAAACTTCTTGTGAAAGTCCGGAGAAATACCGAGCCGTTTCGCTCGCGCGCGAACGCACGACAGCGCCGCGCGTGCCGACTCCTGCATCACCTCCCCGAGTTTTCCGGTTAGCGTTATGTTGCCGCGGCCCTGCATCAGCGTAGCCTCAATGTGAAGCACTTCACCGCCGACTTCGGTCCACGCCAGACCGGTCGAGAGTCCGATCTCGCTGTGTTCCTCCAGCGCTTGCGGACGGAAGCGGATCGGGCCAAGCAGTTCTTTCACCAGCTCGCCCTCTACGACTTCCTGGTAGTTCTCGGGCTTATCGGATGTGAGCATGCGCCGGGCCAGTTTCCTCAGCACCGAAGCTATCTCGCGTTCGAGGTTCCGCACACCAGCCTCGCGCGTGTAGTACTGCGTGATCGTGCGAATGGCGTCTTCGGTGAATTCAATCTGTTCGAGTTTGACACCGTTCGCTTCAAGCTGCTTGACCAGTAAATGCCGTTTGGCGATCTCGAGCTTCTCGCGCTCGGTGTAGCCCGGCAGCCGGATTATCTCGAGCCTGTCCTGAAGCGCAGGCGGAATCGTGTGAAGCACGTTCGCCGTTGCTATGAACATCACATTCGACAAGTCATACTCGACGTCCAGATAGTGATCGTGAAAAGCAAAGTTTTGTTCGGGATCCAGAACTTCGAGAAGCGCCGCGGACGGGTCACCTCGAAAGTCCATGCCGAGCTTATCGACTTCGTCCAGCATGATGAGAGGGTTGGTCATACCCGCTTTCTTCATCATCTGAATGATCTGTCCCGGTAACGCGCCAATATATGTGCGGCGATGACCGCGAATCTCAGCTTCGTCGCGCACACCGCCCAGGCTCAAGCGAACGAATATGCGGCCGGTGGCTTTCGCGATCGATCGGCCGAGGCTGGTTTTCCCCACGCCTGGCGGACCGACGAAACAGAGGATCGAGCCCTTCGGTCTCTCGACCAGTTGTCGCACAGCGAGAAATTCGAGTATGCGCTCTTTGACTTTTTCGAGCCCGTAGTGATCGGATTCCAGCACCTCGTGCGCAGCCTTGATGTCGCGGACCTCTTCGGACTTTTCGGTCCACGGCACGGCGAGCAGCCAATCGAGGTAGTTGCGCGACACGGTGCTTTCGGCGGACATCGGCGGCATCTGCTCGAGGCGGCGCAATTCGGTCATCGCCTTTTCATAAGCGTCCTTTGACATTCCAGCCGCTTCGATCTTCTGCTTCAGCTCTTCGAGTTCCGCCTTCTCATCCTTGCGTCCAAGCTCTTTGTGAATGGCTTTGATCTTTTCGTTGAGGTAGTACTCTTTTTGCGCGCGTTCCATCTGGCGTTTGACTCGGCCGTGAATCGCGCGGTCGACCTGGATCTTCTCGAGCTCGATCTCGAGCACTTCGACCAGGCGGGCAAGCCTGTCGGATAGCGAGAATATTTCGAGCAGTCCCTGTTTGTCTTCGACGGAAATCTTGAGGTTCGAGGCAATCGTATCGCACAGCCTTGCGGCATCGTCGTTTCTCAACGCTGAGGTCAGGGTCTCAGGATTACTCAATTCGGTTGACTGGCGAACGTACTGGTCGACAAGCGAACCGACACGGCCGATCAGCGAATTCAATCGCGAGCGCGGCTCGGCAAGTTGCGGAGCTTTCCTCAATGTCGCAAGCCAGTACTCGCCCTCATCTTCGACTCGAACGGATCGCGCGCGCTCGATGCCCTCGACCATGACCTTGATGTTGCCGTCGGGCAAGCGCAGGTTGTGAGTGATTCGCGCGATCGTGCCTACGGAATAAACCTGATCGATGCTCGGCTCATCAACTGTCGCGTCGTGTTGGGTCGCAAGAAATATGGTCTTGTCTCCGCGCAGCGCGGCTTCAAGCGCGCGGACACTGGCCGGGCGGCCAATCACGAATGCGACCATTGTATAAGGAAACACCACGACGTCCCGGATCGGAACCATCGGGCATCTGACCACGTCAACGGGTGTGCTGTCGTTGAATTCGTTCATCACTGCCTTGAATCAACCTGCTTTCTCGAGCACCGGGAAGGTGGCGCGTCTGCTTTCAACCATCTCGCCGGTCACGACAAACTCTTTCACTTTTCTGTGCGAAGGAAGCATATACATCACGTCGAGCATCAGTTCTTCGAGTATCATTCGCAGCCCGCGCGCGCCCACTTTGCGCTCGCACGCAAGCCGGGCGATCGCGGTAAGCGCGTCGTCGGTGAACCGAAGCTTAACGCTTTCGTACTCGAACAGTTTCTCATACTGCTTAACCAGTGCGTTCTTGGGCGCCGTCAGAATTTCGACCATCGCCGCTTCATCAAGCTCGTGCAGCGTCCCGCATACGGGAAGCCGTCCCACAAACTCGGGGATCAAACCAAACTTGATCAAGTCTTCCGGTTCCACGAGCGCCAGCGTCTCGCTCAGTCTCTGTTTGCGCGCGCTTCTTACGTTGGCATTGAATCCGAGCGCTTTCTTCCCGGTCCGCTTCTCAATAACCTTTTCGAGTCCGACAAACGCGCCCCCGCAGACAAACAGTATGTTGGTTGTGTCGACCGGGAAGAATTCCTGATGGGGATGCTTACGCCCGCCCTGCGGAGGAACATTCGCAACGGTGCCTTCCAAAATCTTGAGCAGCGCCTGCTGAACGCCTTCGCCAGACACGTCGCGGGTAATCGAAGGGTTCTCGTCCTTGCGGCAAATCTTATCGATCTCGTCGATATAGATGATGCCGTTCTGCGCGCGCTCGATGTCGCCGTTTGACGCCTGAAGCAGTTTCAAAATGATGTTCTCGACATCTTCGCCGACGTAACCGGCCTCAGTGAGCGTCGTCGCGTCAACAATCGTGAACGGCACATTGAGCATCCGAGCCAGCGTCTGAGCAAGAAGAGTCTTGCCGGTTCCAGTCGGCCCAATCAACAGGATGTTGGATTTCTGAATCTCGACGTCGGTCGTGCGCCGTTTGATCATGTCCACGCGCTTGTAGTGCTGGTAGACGGCAACCGCGAGACGTTTCTTGGTTTCCTCTTGACCGATCACGTAGTCGTCGAGGAATTCCTTGATCTCGATTGGCTTTGGCAGTGGCGGGCGCCGAGCGGCGGTTTCCTGCTGCTGATCATCGGTGATGATCTCGTTGCAGATATCGATGCACTCGTTGCAGATATAAACGGTAGGGCCGGCAATCAGCTTCTTGACTTCGTTTTGGGACTTTCCGCAAAACGAGCAGCGCAGTGTGTCGTCGCTACGTCTCATCCAATCTCCGATCTCGCAAAACTTTTTCGCACGCTTTCGGGAGGCGTTAGGAAACGATGAACGCGGATTGATGAACGATGAATTGCCCGCCTATTCATCATTCATCATTCATCATTTCACTCACGGTGCGTAATTACCTGGTCTATCAACCCGTACTCTTTTGCCTGCTCCGAGCTCATGATCCGGTCGCGCTCAACGTCGCGCTCAATCACTTCAATGGGCTGTCCGCTATGTTTGGCCAGTATCTCGCTAGTCAACTGGCGCATCCGCATAATCTCTTCGGCGTGAATTCTGATGTCGGTTGCCTGACCTGATATACCACCGATCGAAGGCTGGTGAATCAGTATCCGCGAATTGGGAAGCGCAAACCGCTTGCCGTGCGTGCCCGCCGTGAGCAGCAACGCACCCATCGAGGCGCATTGCCCGACGCAGATCGTAGTCAGGTCGGGACGGATGAACTGCATTGTGTCGTAGATTGCCATTCCCGCCGTTATCGATCCGCCCGGGCTGTTGATGTATAGCGAAATGTCGCGATCGGGATCCTCGGCCTCGAGGAAAAGCAACTGCGCCACCACGAGATTCGCTATCGTGTCATCGATCGGAGTACCTATGAAGATAATGTTGTCTTTGAGCAGCCGGGAGTAAATGTCAAAGGCCCTTTCGCCGCGCGCCGTCTGCTCAACCACCATCGGAACCAAAGCCATTCGCGGATCACCCATCTTGCTAGTCATATCAGCCTCGAATTCATTATACGTTGCTTGACGCTTAGCCGGAAGTTTCTTTTTTGCGAAGCCTGGGGAACTCGCCTTGGTTTGATCCGGTCGTGTTAGTGAGCAAGTGATGAGGACCTGCGAATAAGTTACGGCCGATCTTTATTCGCCGTCCTCGCCCTCCGCATTCTTCGCCCCTGAATCTTCAATTTCCTCGGTTCGAATTTCAGCGGAATTGATAACAAGATCAAGGGCTTTGCGGTGTCTGACCTGCTCGGCGATACTATCCAGCCTCCCATCCTTTGTCAAGCGAGCCCTCAGCGCCTCTTCGGTCTGTCCAACACTCTCGGCGAACTGTTGTATCTCGCGCGAAAGGTCTTCGTCGCCCACCTCTATTTTTTCCGTTTCCGCGATGCGATCGAGGATGAATGATGCGCGCACTTCGCGCTCGGCCCTCTCTCGCTGACTATCGCGAACACCTTCCCAGTCGATCTTCAGCAGTCGAGGATCCATGCCCTGGCTGGACATCTCTCTAAACATCGATTTCATTCGGGCATCTATTTGTTTTTCGACTACATATTCCGGCACGTCAAAGCGATTCCTGTCGACGAGCGCTTCGACAGCGCGGTTGCGCAGCTCACCTTCGGACTTCTGAGCGGTATCGCGTTCGAGCCGTGTTCGAATGTCCGCTCGCAGCTCGTCCACTGTATTGAACTCTTCGCTCACGGTGCGAGCGAAGTCGTCATCCAGTTCCGGAAGCTCTTTGGCTCTGACGGCGGACACTTCAGCGGTGTAGTTGACAGTTCGGCCGGCGAATTTTTCAGGCGTGTAGTCCGCCGGGTACGTGACTGAGAACGTTCGCTGGTCTCCTGCCTGAACGCCGGTAAGGGCTTCGGTAAATTCCTTGAGTACGCCGTCGGCTCCAAGCTCGATGTTCAGGTCATCCTGCTTTATTTCGTCATCAGGTGATTCAGCCGCTTCGGCGTCCGCGCTCTCAACTCGCCCCGTTAGATTCACGGTCACTATTTCGCCGACTTCGGACGGCCGATCTTCCACCGGCACCATTTGAGCCTGACCCTGCCGCAGATGCTCGATGGCTTTGTCGACGTCTTCATCGCCAATCTTATGCTCGTGCCTGGCGAGCGCAATGCCTTTGTAGTTTGACAGCGTAAACTCAGGAGCGACTTCAAGGTTGAAAGTGACATCAATCGATTCGTCATCCCCGAACTTCAAGTCTTCAACCGCCGGCTCGCCGATGACTTTCAATTCCTTTTCGCGAATCGCATCGCCAAGCGACACCGGAAGTAGTTGAGAGAGCATTTCATCGCGAAGCTCTTTTCGAAATCGAGTCTTCACGACTGATTTGGGAACGTGGCCTCGGCGAAACCCGGGGACGTTGACCTGCCGCGCAAACTCTCCCGCGATCTGATCGGTTTTATCTCGTACTGTCTGGCTTGGAATCTCGAGCCGCAATTGTTTGCGGCACTGTTCCTGATCGGTGACTGTTATGTTCAAACTGAGATTTATCCTTTCGAACTTGTAACACCCAATTTTACTTTTCGGGAGTCGCAGCCTCTCGCTTTGATGCGAAAGGGGGGACTCGAACCCCCACACCTTACGGTACCAGATCCTAAGTCTGGCGCGTCTGCCAATTCCGCCACTTTCGCATTGTGGAACATGAAAGATAGTAGATGGCGCTCGGCGATTGCAACCAGCTCACCAATTTCATTCGGCGGCGTGAATGCCGTCAAGACCGCGATGCGCGAATCGCCGCCAACTCATTGCTGATTTGATCCAGTCGTGCCAGCACCGCATCATGGCGTACGGATTCGGCCGAAGGCTCTTTGCCGGTAAATGAAAATGTGCCGCCCGGTTCGAGCGTCGCCCGATCGACTTCTTTTAGAGAACCGAAGCCTTGTTTGTGTGCCGCGGTTTCAAGCTCGGCCATTGTTATCAATTCCTTTTTGAGCCGATCGTGTTTGATTTTTCCCCCTTCGATCAACACATCGGCGTCGCCCTCGACCAGCCGATCGATGCGCTCGTGCTTGAACAGGAATCGCACGACCACATAATTCACGAACAGCAGGGTGACGGCCCCGATTATTCCGCCGCTCACAGAATTGTCGTTTCCGATGATCGCGTTCTGAACTGTGTTTGACAGTGTCAGCAGCACGACGAGGTCAAACGGGTTGAGTTGGGCCAACTCGCGTTTACCCGCAAGCCTCAGGCCGATCACCAGAAAAAAGTAAACAATCACCGGACGCAGGATCTTCTCGATTATCGAAACATCGAGGTGAACAATGTTATTCCAGATATTCGAGTCCATTCTTTTGGTCTCCTCTCGAATTGGAGGCACGGGCCGGATCAGATCATACCTGACAAACGGAACAGAAATGAGCCGTGCGCCCACCGATTGTTTTCTTTTCAATCGGGTTGCCGCATACCTTGCACATCGCTCCGCGTGCATCTCGCGAAACAAGGAAGTCCGAGGGAAACTCGGGCTCGCTCGCGGTTCGGATCGCGCGCCTGAGAATACGTCGAGTCTCGCGATGGATTCGCCTGGTTTCTTCGCCAGTCAGACTCGATGCAATGCGATCGGGCCGCACCTTTGCTTCAAACAGAATCTCGTCCGCGTAGATGTTGCCGACGCCGGCGATCATTCGCTGATCCATCAGCAACGGTTTGATCCTCCGCCGAGGCCGCTCTTCAATCAAGCGTTCAAGAAAACCTAACGTGAAGCCTCCGCCCAGCGGCTCGGGTCCCATGTCTCGCAACGCCGGAACGTGTGACGGATCATCAACCAGCATCACTCGGCAGATTTTTCTCGGACAGGTGAACGCCAATCGCCAACCGCTGGTCAATATGAACTCGATACGGGTGTATTCCGGACGCTGGCGAGGTCTTTTGTAGTGGCCGAGGTCGCCACCCATGCCGAAATGCAGAATGAGCGAGCGACCATCATCAAGCGAGACAATCAGATACTTGCCGCGCCGATGTGCGTCGACGAACGAGCGCCCTCGCAGCCCGTTTGCGAATGCCCGAGCCGTCGGCCTCCTGATGATGTTTGGAGCGGTAATGATTACTCGCTCGACGCATTGTCCGAGAGCGGTTCGCCGGAAGTATTGGAGTTGGGTTTCTACTTCTGGAAGCTCAGGCATATAAGTGATCCGTGAATCGTGACGCGTAAATTGCAATAGGAAACGCTTCACTGAAGGTGACGTAAACTTGCGCACGTTACGATCGCGAGTAGAGCTTGTCCCGCTGAATATTAAAGGTCAGACCTAGCGGGACCAATCCAGGAGAACCTAATTCATCTAATGCTCAACGGAATTCCTGCGGTTTGCTGTGCGCTGCCTTTAGGGATGTGTCTTTAGCAAAAGTAGATCAACCTGTTCCACCCATGAATCCCGGGATCATAAGAAGCCGTCCGATTCTTTCTTTCTCTTTCGTAGTCTGATCTCTACAAACATAGGGGAATAGAATTATCAATAGCTCCTTCATCTTTTCTAGCGCCTGATCCCGAAATCTGATGCCTCTATGTTGTTGATTCATCAACGCTGCGATCCATCTTAAGTATAAGGTTGGTATACATAGATCAGGAATATCTTCCCACCCATCCAAATAATCTGGTTGACGTTGATTGGCCGCTAGGATTTTGTCGCATTCACCTTTGCAGCACCAGTATACGTCAGTTATTTCTTTTTCAATCAGATTCTCGCTTTCATCACGGTCAAATCTTCTCCAAACAACGACTATGCCGCTCTTGGGATCTAACAGGTCCTTTTCACAATATTTGCAGAACAAACTGTTCTGATCCGCAAACAGGACCGCGGGTTCAGGGTTTTCCCGGCTCCAGGTGCTGAACGAGGTTTTGAAGTATCGCTTTGCTAGCTTGAAGCCATCGGTTCTCGTAAGCAGGTCTAACTCGATCCGTTCTCTATCAAAAACTTGGAACTCAATACCAGATTGGGCTTTCAAGCCCTCCAGCTTTCTGGTGAGAGACGAAGAAGGCAATGTAGAGTAAAATCCTATAAAACCCTGGCATTGATTTGCCGTCACCCTATCTAATATGTCCCTCTCATCATCAAGTGTGACAGAGTTTCCCGAGTACGCTTTGTGCTTGCAACTTACTAACCACCGGATCATAGTCTCGCCGGCGACGCCCGATCTCGTTTCCAAGGCAATGATATCTCTTCCTCCATCGGCGCCCCTATCAGGCCCCGACACGATTGTGTAGCCCAAGACTGAAAGGAAATCTCTAGCAAATAATTCAAAGCAGTCTTGCTCACCACTTGCGACGTCAGCCCTCGGAATCTCCAGGAAATCGAGTATAGGCATCTATCCCTCGTTGACACAAAAGACATCTAAACGCCGCCATCCCCCGGAAGCGGCGTTCATTGCTCGCAGAAGGTGGCCTTCTTCGCGGGCTCTGTTCTCGTCTCACTCACGCCAAGTGTTCTCGAATCTTGTGAATTCCTTAAGAAACACTAAGTCCACCTTGCCTGTGGGACCGTTGCGCTGCTTCCTAAGAAACAGATCGGCCTTCCCCTCATTCTCCGGTGTTTCATCGTATACCTCTGCTCGGTAGATAAAACACACCACGTCGCTATCCTGCTCAATCGCGCCGCTCTCTCGCAAATCGCTTAACTGAGGCTCATGATCACTGCGCTGCTCCGGCGCGCGAGAGAGCTGCGACAGCGCGACCACCGGCACGTCGAGTTCTTTCGCCAGGCCTTTCAAGTCGCGTGAGATTTGTGACACTTCCTGTTGCCGCGATTCTATTCGGCCGCGTCCCGCCATAAGCTGCAGGTAATCGACGATGACCATATCCAGCCCATGCTCGGCCTTCAGGCGCCGGCACTTCGCTCGCATCTCGAGGACCCCCGTTCCGGCTGTGTCATCGATAAAGATTTTTGTTTCGCACAAACGCCGTAGCGCGTCGGCGAGCCTCGCCCATTCTTCACGGTTGAGATAACCGGTCCGCAAGCGGTGAGCGTCCACTCGCGCTTCGGAACACAGCAGCCGCGAGACCAACTGTTCGGCGGACATCTCGAGACTAAAGATGCCAACGACGTTCGCATTCTTGGCCGCGTACTGAGCCATATTGAGGGCCAAAGCGGTCTTACCCATACTTGGTCTTGCGGCGATCACGATCAGCTCCTGCCGCTGAAGCCCCGACGTCATTCGATCGAAATCCGTGAACCCCGTGGGCACGCCGGTGATCATCTCGGGACGCCCGGCCATCTGCTCGATTTGTTCGAGCCTGCGATGCGCGACGTCGCCGACGTATTGAAAACCCTGACGCACCTTGTCTTCCGCGATCTGAAAAATCATCTGCTCGGCTTTGTCGATGATTATGTCGGCGTCGTCTTCTTCTTCAAACGCAAGCGCCGTGATTTGATTGGAAGCGGTGATGAGCTTGCGAAGCATCGACTTCGACTTTACGAGTTTCGCGTATGGCTCAATCGTATCGGTGCGCGGGACGCCGTCGATCAGCGACGCGATATACGTAGCGCCGCCGATTTGCTCGAACTCACCCGCGCGGCGCAGCTCATCGCTGAGCGTGATCAAGTCGATGGGCATCAATCGCTCGATCAGCGCGATCATCTTTTCGAATATTCTTCGATGAGAATCGAGAAAGAAGTCTTCGCGGCGAAGAAGTTCGATAGCTTGATTGCATACGAGATTGTCGAGGAGGATCGCTCCGAGTATTGAACGCTCGGCTTCGACGTTTGAAGGGAGACCCTTGTCAAAAAAGGGATCACTCATTGCTGCTCGCGACATATTTTAGTTTCCATTCTTTGATAAATATTTGGCCGTATTCGCACACGAGCACTTCGCGAAGAACTCTTGGATGAAGCCGAAAAACAATTACTTGCTCGTGGTTTCTCCGGAGTGACGCGCGATCTTAGCAAAGGTTTCAGTCGAGGTCTATGACGCGAAGTACGTGCCAAGCAAAAAACTTTTTAAAGACAGTACCACAAGTTGAAAGGCCCGATCTTCACGAACCCGCAAGCGCTTCGTTTACCGCTTCATCGAGCAGTTTTCCGTGCGACGGAGTGTATCCAATCAGGTGCTTGATCAGTTTTCCATCGCGGCCAAACACCAGGGTTTGAGGGATGCTATCGTCTTTGACGACCTTCTCGTGAGTCCCGGGATCGTCGGTGCCCAGGTAAGCGATGAACATGTCATCGGTCGCAAGCGCCACCGTATAAGTGATTCCATAATGATCGATGAACTTGCGAATCTCGTCACGCGAGGACCTGCCTCGATCATCGATGTGCATGCCGATGACCTCGAGCCCACGCTCTCGATTCTCCTTTGCGATACGCGCAAGCTGTGGCGTCTCTTGCCTGCACGGAGGACACCAGGTGGCCCAGAAATCCATCACCAGCACCTTCCCGCGATAATCGGAAAGTTTGATCGTGCGGCCGTCTATCGTGGGAATGTTGAAATCGGTTGGCACGCTTGCGGAAGGAGCGCTGGAAACCGGCGTCCCCGGCAGAGCTATCTTTGCGTCGGGGCTGGCGTCAGGATGAGCGGAGAGCAACGTGTAGCCGAGCGTTGCGATCAAGGCGGCGACCACAGCGGTCGCAATGATGCGTCCCGGCGTCCAGAATGATTCACTTGATTCCATGCTAATCCTGTTTCTCTTGTTCAGCGGTTTCCGACACGTCCTTGAGAGGGATAGAAACGCTGTACTCTTCGGCTGACCACCGGCCCAGATCGACGATGCGGCACCGCTCAGAGCAAAACGGCCGAGTCGGATTCCCTTTCCATTCGGTTGGCTTTTCGCAGATTGGGCACCTAATCATCTTCTCTCTCGAATAGAGAATGATACTACCACGCGGGAAGTTGCCACAAAGATTATCGGCTAGCAGCGCTGACCTGAGGCCGCTCGCTCATCACCAGGTTCTCGATGAAAAACTCCATCATGCGATCCGTCTTGAGAGCCGAGTGACCCTGGTCGGGCCCGACCTGCACCTCGAAGCTCTTGCCTGCCTTTTGCAAGGCCTGAATCAACTGCATTGAATTATTCGGATGCACGTTGTTATCAGCAGTGCCGTAGTAAATCATCAGCCGGCCCTTCAACTTATCAGCGAAGTTCATCGCGTTGCCCGCTTCGTACCCTTCTTTGTTTTCCTGAGGAATCCACATGTACCGCTCGGTGTAGATCGTGTCGTAGTGATACCACGCGGTGACGGGCGATGATGCGGATGCAGCTTGAAACACATCGGGATGACGCAGGATCGCAAGTGCCGAAGCGTAGCCGCCATATGACGTCCCGAAAATTCCGACTCGGGTCTTGTCAACATAAGCTCTCTCGCTTAGCGCTTTCACACCGGCGGCCTGGTCGTCGATTTCGGGCACGCCGAGCTTCAAGTAGATTGCGTCGAGGAACCGCTTGCCGCGCCCTCCGGCGCTACGCGAATCAAGCGTTGCATAAAGGAAGCCGTATTCTGTTAGTGTGCTGGGGAGAGTGAATGTTTCGCGCGCGCCGTTCGTTGCCGGACCGGCGTAGACGGACACAAGAAGCGGATATTTCTTGTTTGGATCGAAGTTCGACGGGAAGTGCAACAAGCCGTGAAGCTCGGTCACACCGTCCGCTGCTTTGTATTTGATTAACTCGATGCGCTTCAATCCGAGTTGATCGAACTTGCTCGTATCGCTCTTCGCAAGCTCGGCAATCATCTTTCCATCGGCGTCCATCAGGCGCGTTGCCGGCGGAGTGTCGTGCGTTTGAGCTACGTCGATGAAGTGCTGATTGTCGGGCGCGACATCAACCGAATGGTTGAACGCGGGATCAGTCAATCGCCGATCACCTTTGCCATCCAATCCGACACGACGAAGCTGGAGCTTCATATGATTGTCGCCGTCGCGCGCCAGGTAATAGAGCACGCCCGCATCTTCATCGAGCTTCTCGATCGCGCCAACTTCAAACTGGTGGTTGGTCAGAGTCGTGAGCAGCTTGCCGCTCAGTTCGTAAAGGTAAAAGTTCTTCCAACCGGTTCGTTCTGATTCCCAGATGAACCGCTTGCCGTCCTTCAAAAACTTCATCGGCGGATGATTCTCGGTCCAACTCGCGGGCCATTCTTCGCGAACGATGACCCGGCACTTGCCGGTCTCGGGACTGGCAGCAGTGAGTTCCATGATGTTCTGACGGCGATTGGTTCGATTGAACAAAAGCTCGGTGCCGTCCGGCGACCACTGAACGTTGTAGGCGTAATGTCCGACGACTGAATTATCAAACGGCTTGCCGTCTCGAACGTCGAGCTTCGTGGTCTTCTTTGTGTCAACGTCGTAGATCAGTAGATCCGCAATCGGATTGTTAACGCCTGCTTTCGGATAAGCCTCGATGTCCATTTTGCTCTGAAGCTTGGTCTGATCGAGTTCGAGAAAATAGTCCGGCACCGGGCTCTCATCGAATCGATAGAACGCGATTTTCTTGCTGTTTGGAGACCACCACATTGCGCTGGACTGATCGAGTTCTTCGCCGTACACCCAGCTCGCACTCCCGTACTTGATGCGAGTCTTCGCATCGCCATCGGTGGTAATTGCGATTTCGCCCGCGCCGTTAGCATCACTAAGCCAGAGATTTCGATCGCGATAGAACGCTCTAAGTTTCTTGTCTGGCGATTCAGCGGATGAGTACTGCCGCCCGCGTTCGGGTCCGCCTCGGCGGCGGCCGCCCATTCCGGTTTCGGCGCCTGCGGGCGCAGAACCGGCTTCGGTAGCCGTTTTCGCGGCGATGTCATAGTGAAATGTCTTGCCGTCTTTGTAATAGTCAAACGACTTTCCGCCGTCCTGCCACTTGACGTTCAAGGCTCCGAGCTTGACCGACCCGGGAATTTCCTTGGACATCTTCTCGTAGCGATCGTACCCGGGCATGGTCGTGAGGCGATCCTGCGCGTTTGAAATTATCGGACGGATGCCGAGCGCCATGGTCAGCGCAACGACGACGCCAAGGTTTAGATTGAGTGCGGTTCGATTCTTCATTCGGCGAGGTCTCCTGAGCGGGATGTAAAATGTCCACTATGATCGATTATCACGCGCGCCGGGGCGCGGGTCCTTTGCGAGCGGCAGGAATGCGTGCACGGCCGCGGCTCGACGCACGAACGGGCGGCGGATTCACAGCAGGGTTCGCCATCCGTATGAACTTCTCGGGCTGCAGCAGGCTGGCCACGGAAATATCCTCATCAATAGCCTCCCAGTGAACGCCGATTCCGCCACCGATCAGTTCCCAGCCCTTTCTCTGTTTCGCAGATGCCTGCAAGAGACGCGGAAACCATGCAAGAGGAACTGATACTGTTCGACCATCATCCAGCACTACTGTTAGTTCATCGTTGGTGCACGATACTTCTAGGGCCAGCGCCTCATTAGTTTGTAACGAAGTAAGCATTCCATTTCTCCAGGAAATGAACTCGGTTCTCGACAACAAGCTCCCCAATAACAGTCAACTCATGACTTCGGAACCCGCGATTTGATGCCAGCGAAACGGGCTCCAACCAATACTTGGCATATCGGCCTGCATGAGCAACGTGAATATGCGGCGGTTCATTCTCTTCCCTACTGAAAAAGAAGAACCGGTATCCACGGATGCGCAGCAGGACTGGCACAAACCAAGTCTACTGCTTCGTCGTCAATTCTCGAAAGCCGCGGTTGGTAGGGTCGCATCTTATTGAGGTAATCGCCGAGTCGCCGCTCTAACCTCTCCATTAACTTTGGAGAGCGGGTGGTCCTTACCATCGCCAAGATATTGATCGAAGAAGTTCCAGCATGTCAGGCCGTCATCGCTCTCAGGTTCGAGCAAGTACGCCGCGAGTGTCCCCAGCGGTTGAGCTGCGCGTACGACGATTGATCCAACAGGAAACTCAATCGTCTCTTTCTTGTAGTGACCGGTGAGCGTGACGGCTTGATGTCCCTGAAACGCTCGCCCCGCTTTCTTCACGCTGTCGATCACAAAGCTTTCGACTTCAGTAGTCGAAGGCTCGATAAGCTCCTCGACCGCGATTCCGTGTTGAAGCAGCTTCTCGACCACCGCGCGAGTTCCTTCTTCACGGCGGAAGATGTAAGCGCGTGCGGTAGTAACGCTGCGCTTCGCGGCGAACAAGCCGAAGTCCTGCATTGCGACCTTGGTGAATTTGTCTTCGGCCATCACCGTCATATCGCGGCCCGAACGCGGGTTCTTAACTTTGGTTACTTCTCCTACCAGAATCTCGACAGGCTTTGGAAGAGCTTTCAATTCGTACTCGACGCCCATCTGCAACGGCGGGCCGCTCACACCTCGACGTATCGTGTCGAGATCGACTTGATTCGCAAGCTGCGACATCTCCGCGCCGTGCGCGGCTGAGTATTTGAGGATCTCTTCGACGAACGCTTCGGTCACTTCTACGCGGCGGCGAAAGTCGAGATAACTGTAAGCCTCAGACAAGATCGTCAATCGATTGCGAAACCCGACATAGTTCTGCCCGATGCGCGGCTGATGAGTGAACGCTTCCCAACGTTTTTCACTGGGCTTATCCGGCGCGCCGGGTTTGGCAGCTTCGCCCTCGAAATTGCCGTAGTAATAAGTTCGAAACTTGTGCTGCGCGAGCATGGCCTTCGCGATCGCGGGCATCATCTTCTCTCGATGATAGGCGATGATTCGCGGATCAATCGTTGGGTTGAGCGGTATCGAATAAGTCAGATGATAGCCGTGATACGAGCCGTTGGTGGTGTGCAGATCGACTGTCAGATGCGGGTCCCATCGATTGAACAGGCGAACCATCGATTGAGCCTCGGGCGATTCGAGCTTCATGTAATCGCGGTTGAGGTCCAGTCCCTTTGAGTTTTCGCGCACTCCTACTCCGCCTAGCGGGCCGTTCTGCGCAGTGCGATTCATCACGTTAATCTTCTCATTGCCGTCAGCGTTATAGATCGGTGCGATGAGGATGATCAGCTTGTCCAGAAGCGGGCGCAGGTCGCCGAGCACAATGCGCTGAGCCAGGTGTTGCACGGCTTCTTTGCCTTCGACTTCGCCGGCGTGGATGTTGGCGAAAACAAAGACGACGGGTTTTCCCAACGCTCTTGCATCGCGAGGCTCGGAGATCGGCGGATCGCTGAGAATCACCAGCGGCAGCGCGCGGCCCTCGACTGAATGACCGAAGGTTTCGACGCGCACGAGCGGACTTCGCTTTTGAAGTTCCCCGAAGAAGCGCAGCACGTCGTCGTAGCGGCTGGTCTCTTCATAGTTGGTCAGTTCGGCGTGGGACTTCAATTGATTCTCCTGAGCAAGAACAGGCAACCGGTCCGACATAGTCAGCAGCGACAGGCAGGACAAGGCAAGTGCGATCTTCATAATGACATCTACTGCCGCGATCGGAGCCGTCGTAGGTACTCGACCGCGTAGCGGTCTTCGACCGCGTAGCGGTCTCCTATCGATAGCAACACAAACGGCATGACAATCTTGGCCGCGTAGCGGCTACCTGTCGCTTCCTCATGAGAACGATTTAGGTGACCGCTACGCGGTCCAGGCCGCCACGTATCGCCCGTGTCTATCGACAGGAGGCCGCTATGCGGCTGCCCTCCGACGTTAGATGGAGGGTTTACTACTACTTTCGCGCGGCCGCCTTAGACTCCGTTTGTAAGTTCTCCTGAAACAACTTGAATATCCTCTTGTACTCATCCGCCCAGCTTGCCGGCTCAACGAACCCGTGATCCTCGACCGGAAACACTGCCAGCTCCCAATTCGTCTTGCGTAGCTCGATCAGCTTCTGCACAAGCCTCACTGTATCCTGAAAGTGCACGTTCGTATCGACCATCCCGTGGCAAATCAACAACGCGCCCTTCAAGCCCTGGGCGAAATAAATCGGCGATGACTGCTTGTAGGCTTCGGCATCCTTCTGCGGCACATTGAGGATGTTCGATGTGTAGCCGTGATTGTAATGAGCCCAGTCGGTAACTGGTCTCAATGCCGCGCCGGCAGCAAACACATCGGGCTGAGTGAACAGCGCCATCAACGTTATGAATCCGCCGTAGCTCCCGCCATACAAGCCAATCTTCTTCGCATCCACGCCTTGCTCGCTCACCATCCAGCGAGCCGCATCCACCTGATCGTCCAGGTCCTTGCCACCCATGTGACGATAGATCGCCGTCCGCCAGTCACGCCCGTATCCCGACGACGCGCGATAATCAACATCCATAACAAGGAAGCCGTTCTCCATTAAAAAATGATGGAACATATATTCCCGAAAATAGCTCGCCCAGTAGCGGTGAACGTTCTGCGCGTAACCCGCTCCGTGTACGAAGATCACGCCCGGCCCGCCTTTCTTGAAGTTTTTCGGCCGGTACATTCGCGCGTAGACTTCGGCGCCGTCGCGAGCCTTGAACGTGACGATAGGCGGATCGATCCAGGCATAATTCCAGAACTCAGGCGCGGGCGACGAGGTGATCTTCTTTGCTTCAGCACCAGGTCGATTCTCGGTGACGAAAAGCTCGGGCGGCTTGTTGCTGTAGGAATAAATCAGCGCGAGCATCTTCTCATCGGGCGATACGAACGCCTGATTGCCGCCGGGCATTGATGTGATCTTAGTCCGCTCGCCGCCGTCGGCGGGCATCGAGTAGAAGTGACGTTCTCCCGGATGCACCTCACTGGTCGTCAGAAAGAATTTGCTCTTGTCATCGGACAACTGAACTCCGGTGACTTCCCATTTGCCCGACGTGAGCTGTTTCGGCTCGCCCCCTTCATAAGCGACTGTGTAGAGATGCGCGTAGCCCGTTCGTTCGGATTGAAAGTAGATGTGCTGGTTATCCTTCATCCATCCGAGCGTGAACGCGCCCGGCCCGTCTATCCACGCGTCATCGTGCTCGGTGACGATCGCGCGAGTCTTGCCCGTCGCAGGATCAAGCGCGAGCACCCAGCGGTCTTTGTTGTCCGCGGCGCGCGCGGCGACGATTGCCTTCGTTCCGTCTTCGGACCAGACGGGTTGAAACACTTGCACATCTCTGTCTTTTGCCTCGCGCTCTCGCGCCTCTGCCGCTCGCTTGTCACCTTGAGCGCCTCGTGCTCCGGTCTGCTGGGCATTACCGTCGCGTTGCTCAGTTCCAACTTTCTCTGTTTGAGTTTCGGTTGCGGTTAACGTTTGTCTTTGCCCGTGATCGACCCACTTCACCTCGCCGTTATCGACGCTTACTATCGCGAGTCGCGAACGATTCTGCGTATCGCCCACCTTCGAGCGGCTGCCGATGTCTTCGGTATAAGAAGTCTCGGTGACGAAGTTAGGAACGATTGTGTTCTTGGAGCCGTCGCCCTGCTCATTGACTGTCACGATCACCGATTTCTCATCAGGCGAGAGTTGCAGATTGACGGCGGTCTGTCGCGCGCCCAACGCGAACGGTTTTCGCGGATGCTCGCGTTTGCGCTTCTCGTCGTCTTGTTCGCGTTTCTCGGCGCGCCGCTTGATCACATCGAGCAGCTCGCGCTCCTCTTTCTTCAGGTATTCCTGACTGTCCGTCCCCTTTTGCTGCGTGGAATCCGTTTGGGCTCGTTGGCCCGCGCCTTGTCCCTGGCCTCGCCCTCCGCCGGCAACGGGAGTGGGAGTGGGCGCGGCTCCGCCGGTGGTGATCTCGGTCATCTGCACGAGCGAGCCTGTTTCGAGCGACATCACGTAGAGATTGTTCGCTCGCGTGAAGTAGATGTGCTTTTGATCGCGAGTGAAGTGCGCATTGGTTTCGGCTTCAGTGGTTGCAGTAATCTGGCGCCGCTGATTGGCGACGTTGTCATATAAAAACAAATCACCGTTGTCGGCGAACAGCGTGAGCTTCTTGTCTTTCGAGACTTCGCCTCCGAGCGGCGGCGCGTTCTTCGCCTCTTCTTCGGTGAGTTTCTTCAAGCCCGAGCCGTCGCGATTGACAACGTAGGTATCGAAGTCTTTCTCGCGAGGCTCGCTCGCCTGTTTCCATTGAAAATAGATGCGCTGGCTATCAGGCGACCAGTGAACGGCGCGCGGTTCGTTACCGACGAGTCCCGGTCCTCGCATGATGTTGTCGATGGTGAGTTCGAACTTGCCGTTGGCACCGTTGCTAGCGCCGGGAGAAGAACTCGCACCTTTTTGCTGAGCAATTGCCGGCGCGATCTGTGCTGCGATGAGGAATGGAACTACGAAAATCCGATATCGCTTCCAGGTTGCTTTAGAAGAAGTATCCACGAGGCCCTCCAAGGTCCCAGGCGCTTTGATATTTGAATCACTGAGTGCGAAGCCGCTATTGCCAGTGCCGGCGCGCCGCGATCAAACTCCGGGCATGGCCTTCTTGAGCGGTTTCAGAAGAAGCGTCAAGACAACTGCCATCACGAGAGCCGCGCAGCCGAGGATTATGAAGAACGACGATTGCTTCCAGATGGACCAATACACGCCGATTGCCGTCAGCTTGTTGCCAATTGCAGTAGCCACAAACCATCCGCCCATCATCAAGCCACGCACGCGGAGAGGCGCGACCTTGGATACCAGAGACAATCCCATCGGTGAGAGCATCAACTCACCGAGCGAAATCACCGCGTAAGCGAGAATCAGCCAGAACGGAGACATCACAAACAGAAAACCGTAGTTCAGGAACGCAGTCCTGTGTTGCGCGACGACATCAGCCGCCAAGACTTGTTCAAGCGCCGCCACCAGATTCTGTTCTCCCGTGCCTTTCTCGTTCTTCGCGAACTTCTTATCAAGCACGATGAACTTGCCATCCGCGTTCTTCGCGTCCTTGATCTTGTCCAAAACATCCTGCGGCACACCGCTGGCGCGCAACGAATCCAGCGAGCGCTCGCTGATGCGGAATGAACCCGTCGGGATCATGTCCGGCCGGACTTCTTTCGCTTCTCCCAGCTTCGCCGCGGAGAAGAGGATTAGGAATGACAGTCCCGTCAGTGTCATGCCGATAGCCATTTTTGTCGGCGTAGACGGCTCTTTGCCTTTGTTGTCGAGCCACTTCCAAAACCACACCAGCGGGAAGGTCAGAGTCACGATCCAGAATGGATTGATGGCGTTCGAAATCGTGCCCGTTACATTCCAATCCGTGTTGTCATCCGCCCAGTAAGTCAGCGTTGAGCCGTTCTGGTGAAAGACCATCCAGAAGACAATGACGATCAGAAAAATGACGATCAATGCGCCGATGCGCCGCGCGTCCGAGACTGTCTCCATCTCTCCGCCGCGCCCGACCGTGGGCAGTGACTTGCCGGTCTTCCTGGCGTCGATGACCGCGGGGTCTTCGACTTTGTTCTTGAATATCCAGAGAATCGACACCGAGATGACCATCCCGAATGCGGCGATCGCGAACGCAGGATGAAAGCCCCATCGCGCCTTCACGACTTCCATCACGACCGGAGCCAGGAACGCGCCGATGTTGATGCCCATATAAAAGATGTTGTAGGCGCGATCCTTCAGGTGGCTGCCTTCGGGATAGAGGTTGCCGACCATCGTCGAGACATTCGGCTTGAAGAACCCGTTGCCGATGACCAGACAGGTCAGTGCCGCATAGACCGCCCAGAGTGCGGGAACCGAGAGCAGCCCGTGTCCTGCCATGAAAAAGAAGCCGCCAATCATAACGGCCTTTCGATAACCTAAGACCTTGTCCGCAAGCCAGCCGCCTATCAGCGGGCTGGCGTAGACGAACATCAGATAGTTTGAATACAGACTGGTCGCTTGCGCGGGAGTCCAGCTAAAGCCGTCTTTGGAGTCCTGCATGTAAAGCGTGAACAACGCGAGCATCGAGTAGAAACTAAACCGCTCCCACATCTCGGTCGCGAACAGCGCATAAAGACCTGGTGGGTGTTTGTCCAAATCGCGTTTGGTCTCGATGTCGGTATCAAGTGTTCTGATGGCCATGGATTTTGATCTCCCGCAAAGAAAGAAGCTGGATTCTAAAACGCTGGAAACTCGCTTGTCGCGAGGGCGTCGAAGTGATGAATCGATAGCCGCGCTTCGACGCAGTGCAAGCCGACCAGATTCTAGCTGACACCGAATAGCAGCGGCAAATGGATTGGTGTGAAATGCGCAACACGCGGCATGAGCGCCGCTGGCTGAGCACGGGCTGCATTGCCTTGACTCGCGCCCGGCTGCTTGGAAATTCTCGTCAACCCGGTCTAGACTGCCGCATCGGTGATCGGCTCATGGATTGGGGCATCGACAACAGACACTTCTACATTCGCGACGTCGACAGCGAAGCCGAGTTTCACGCCATCGAAGACCTCCAGAAAGAGGCGTGGGGTTTTAGCGATCTCGACATCGTGCCCGCCGCCACGCTGATCGCAACCGGGCACGCAGGCGGCTCGCTGCTCGGAGCCTTCGAACGCAATTGCATGATAGGATTCGCGTATGCGTTTCCCGCATTCGAAGAAGGCCGCGTCTCAATGCATTCGCATATGCTCGCGGTGAAACCCGAGTATCAAAACTATCAGGCCGGCTATCATCTCAAGCTCGCGCAGCGCGAACTCGCGCTCGAAAAAGGAATCGACGAAATCACCTGGACGTTTGATCCGCTTCAGAGCTTGAACGCGCATTTGAATTTTACAAAGCTCGGCGTGATTTCGAATCGCTATATCGTGAACTTCTACGGCGAAGAGACGTCGAGCCCGCTGCATCAGGGCTTCGGGACCGATCGGCTTTGGGTCAGATGGTTGCTGAACAGCGGCCGGGTGAAGCAGTGCGTCTCGCGTCCACCTGGCGTTCGCGCGCAACGAATTGCCGACGGCTCGCGCGAAGCCGCCGAAGTCATTCAGTCGGCGCTGATCTACGGTGAGGACTCGCGCCCGATGCTCGGACCTTTCACGAGCAACCTCGCAACTGGCCGTTGCGCGATTGAGATCCCGCGCGACATCAACTCGCTCAAGGAACGGGACCCGAGTCTCGGAGTCGAGTGGCGAGAAGCAACTCGCGCGGCGTTTCTGAGCGCGATCGAAGAAGGCCTGGTAGTCAGCGACTTCGTTCGAATCGACAGCAATGGAATTCCTCGATGGTTCTATGCCCTGAGAAGAAGCATAGCGTAGGCTAGTCTTTTGGACACGCCGCCGAGGCCACGATCCAGCTTTCTGTTTTTCGATTCGCAGCTCAAGCGCCCGCATGATGTTTGGGAAGATAGTTCTCATTTTCAATTGCCAGTCTTATTTGCAGTTCCCTCGATATCGTTCCTGCGATCTCTTCCTGCACATCGAAGGTGCTGCAATGCCGGCGCTTGTACTCTTTGCCAAATAATTGCGATCCATCGACCACGTCAACCAACTCCACCCTGAAGATCAGGTCGTCGTCGAGTTTGATCATCCTTCCTGTTACTATTGCGCGCACGTGGAGTTTGCGCCCAATCTTTTGTGGATCAACCGCTCTGCCCTTGTATCGGAAGACAGTGCTCGAGGCCATGACGCGCAATCGGGGCAATTGGGCAAGATTGCTGATAATGCTCTCAGTGATCCCATCGCCGAGGCATTCCATGTCAGGATCTTTACTCGCATTGGCCAAGGGCAAAACGGCTATCGAGTCGATCGTCTTGTCTGGAGGTGTGTCATTTCTGTTGACCGGCGACTGGACCTCGCTGCCCGCCGCGATGTTGCCGGCTTCATCCATCACCTCACGTACGGGTACTGCGAAGCGATAGCCGAGCTTTGGAACAGTTTCTATAAATTGACGCCCATCTTGATCGGTACCCAGAACCCGTCGCAAGATGAAGACTTGCTGCGTAAGGTTAGCTTCCTCGACAAACGAATTCGGCCAGACCTCATCCAGTAGCTTGCTCCTCCCAACGACGTGGCCGCTGTTTTCAACAAGAACCAGTAGTGTCTTGAAGGATTTTGGTGTCAGCGGCAGCGACTTACCGTTGCACAGAAGGGTGTGCTCTTTTGTATCGAAGCGAAATGAGCCGAACTCATAAACGGTCGAGGTTGTCTTACTCATTTCAGACCTGATGATTATTTGATAAGAATTTGAGACATTTTTAAGGACTTTCTTCAGACTCCCGCTGTATTGTTTGTCACTGTGAGGTGGGCCAATCGTTTCGATCTTGAAAGAGACATTTTCTTGAAGGCCCATCTATGAAGACGAAAACCAGGCGGATTCTTATGCAGTTTCTTACATCAATCCATCGTCCATCAGAGCAATCATCCAGACAAGTGCAAGTTGTTGCTTCGTAACCGAGCAAGTGAGCGCATTCGCTACAGAGGAAGTCACTCTGAGACCTAATTAGGAAAGAGGTGAGAAGATGAATTCGAACCCACGGAATACATGTAAGAAGAATTGTTTGGCAGCAGCCATTGGACTCGCGCTGATGATTTCGGCTGCCATCCCTTCGACAGTCTTGGCGCAGCAATGGACCACCAACGGGAACAACATTTCCAATACCAATAGTGGCAACGTCGGCATCGGCACAACGATTCCCGCCACACCGTTGCACGTTGTTTCTACAGCGGATTATGGGTTAAGAATCGAGGCTTCGGGTACATCGGGCGCGACACGTTTAGATTTCTACACAAATTACGGTTACGTCGCTCCAGACACAAGAAATTGGGCGTTACGCGCGGATTGGGCCGTGTTTGGCGATTTTGGCATCTACCAATCGAATACCAGACTGGGCGACGCCATGGCCATTAGCAGGTTTTATATCAAAAACAACGGCAACATAGGGATCGGTACGATGAGTCCTGGATACAAACTCGATGTGCAGGGCGGATCAATCAATACCTCAGGAGGGTTTTGCATTGCGGGAGATTGTAAGACTGCGTGGTCACAAGTCGGCGGCTCGCAATGGACGACCGCCAGTCCTAACATTTACTACAACACGGGAAACGTCGGCATCGGCACGACAACGCCCGGTTACAAGCTTGACGTAGCGGGAAGCATTAACTCGACCGGCGTGAACGTCAACGGTTCTCCTATCACCAGCAGCCAGTGGACTACGACTGGAACGACGATCAATTACAGCGCGGGCAACGTCGGCGTTGGCACCGCCACACCTGGTTACAAACTAGACGTCGCCGGCACAGTCAATGCCACCGGCGTCTCGATCAACGGTTCTCCGATTTCAGCCAGCCAGTGGACCACAAACGGAACCAATATCAATTACGCATCGGGAAACGTCGGCATCGGAACCAGCACGCCCGCGACCAAGCTGCATGTCGTGGGAGACGGTAAGATCAGCGGCAACCTTACTGTCGATGGAAATATTGCAGCGAAATATCAAGACGTTGCCGAGTGGGTCCCTGCTTCACAGCGCATTCCCGCAGGCACGGTGGTCGTGCTCGATCCAGACAAGTCGAATCAGGTAATGCAATCCGCGCAGGCCTACGACACTCGCGTCGCGGGCGTGATTTCGGAACAGCCAGGCATCGCTCTAGGCGAAAGCGGCGACCACAAAGTCCTGGTCGCCACCACCGGCAGAGTCAGAATCAAAGTGGACGCTACGCGCGGCCCGATTCATATCGGCGATTTGCTCGTTACGAGTGACATAACCGGCATGGCAATGAAGTCGGAGCCGGTCAACATCGGCGGCGTGAAGATTCATCGTCTCGGCACACTGATCGGCAAAGCGCTCGAACCGCTCGCGAAGGGTAAAGGCGAGATCCTGGTTCTTCTAAGCTTGCAGTAGCCGACAAGTCGAAAGTGCTTAGTGACTCCCTGTCAAGTCATGGCTTTTCTATTCAGCAGTGCTCTGGCGAAGTCGTGTCGCCGCGTCGGCACGCACCAGGACCATAACTAGTTGAGGGCGCAACTCCAGGAGCATTCCATGCACTTCACCAATCTGGTTTCTCAATCTCGTCGCCGATTTCCGGGCCGCCTTAGAGAGTTCCTGTTTAGGAATTGCTCGAGCCCTCCCCGACACACTATCGCCCGTGCTATTAGCATTGCCTTGATCCTTTCGCTTATGGCCACCTCAACGCCTGCGTCGGCGCCCTCGACGATTGTGGCTTTCGCAAAGGAATACCGTGTTGGGTTGGCATTCTGGTTCCACACCAGCGGACTCGCCAAATTAATTCAGGGTCAAGGCGCGGGCAAGGCCAATCCACAGGAGAAGCAAAAGGATCGCGACGCAAAGGTCCATCGTATTCAGATTTTTCCTGGTGACGTGACCGTTGATCTCAGTGACCACGTGTCCTTCTCAGCGGTGGCTTATGATCGAGACGACGGGCCCGTTGGTGGCGTCAAATTCAAATGGAGCGGGAAGAGTTCCGTCCCCGGCCGCGGTGTCCGCTTGTCGCAGCATGGCGAGTTTGAGGCGACGACCGAGGGCTCATTCAGCATAGTGGCGGAAGGCGCCGGAAGGTCCGCCCAGGTGTCGGTTGTGGTGCGTAACTCTGTCAGACGTAACCCGAACCTCACCCCTATAAGCACTCGCGAGGTTTCGACGCGCGACCTTCCGTCTCGAAAAGTTGGATCAACCAAAGAGCCATCGAAGTCGGAGGGCGCCGGCCCAGTTGCGTCCAAGGCGGAAGATATCAAAACAAGACGCATCGCAGCGCCGGGTAAGGCGACCTTCGCGGCGATGGTGTCCTATGTCGCTGGACGGCGCGGCGGTGATTCCAAATCAGCTCCGGGCAGGCAAGTTGAAAACAAAAACGTCTCGCCAATGGTTCAAGCGGAGCCCGGCTGGGACGACGGCAACTACACGACAGCGGACGATCCGGGAAACGGCGTGGGTAATCCGCCCGGCGCTCCTTTGGACGGAGGCGCAGGCAGCGGCAACTTTCAATTCGCGGCGCCGATCTTAGGCCTGCCCGGGCGAGGAATCAATATTGCCCTCGGACTCGCGTACAACTCTCGTCTGTGGAACAAGGCGGGTACGCAAATCAACTTTGACAATGATCGCGGATGGCCAGCGCCGGGGTTCTCGCTGGGGTTCGGAAAGCTGCTCGGCATGGGCGTTTTCAACGGCGGAATGCTTGTCGATGCGGACGGCACCCGCCACAGCTACAGCGGTACAGTAACCGGCTTTACCTGGGGAACCAACTTTGTCGGCCATACGACTGACGGGTCATTCATTGATTATTCATACACGAGCGGCACAGGCGGCGGTATAGTTTATGCCCAAGCACGGCTCGCTAACGGAACGGTCATAAGTTATGGAGCCCCCGGGCCGGGCGCCGTGTACCCCACGTTCATCGAAGATGCAAACGGCAATTACATAACCATCACCTACGTAGACAATAGCGGGCCGCGCATAAAGACCGTGAGCGACACCCTCGGCCGCGTCATCAGTTTCTACTACGACTCGAACAATCTGTTAACCGCTATAACCGCTCCCGGGCTTAACGGCGGCGCAGCGCGTACGCTGGCCCGGTTACATTATCACCAGCTCTCGCTCAGCTACTCATTCAGCGGTCTGACTCCCGTCGTGCGCGACCCGTCACCGTGGGTGATCGATGCCATCTATTATCCGAGTACAGGTACGGGCTACTGGTTTGGAGACTCCGATTCTTACTCCAGCTATGGGATGCTGAAGAAGGTGAGCGAACGGCGCGGTATGACCTTCTCGGGGTCAGACCCAGTTCCGCCGGCGCAAGGCCCGACAGAACAGGGTACCATCACGTTCGCCGGCCAGGTAACGCAAGAAGAGGTTTACAACTACCCACTGTACGTCGGTGATACTAGCGGCACGGCCAGCAGCAATCTCACCGATGCGCCGACTTATACCTCACTGACCGAAAGCTGGACGCGCGATGGAGTCAATTTCGATTCGGCCACTACCGGCTATGACATTCATGAGAACTCCACGCCACGCACGGTGACCGTCACGCTGCCGAATGGCACGACAAGCAAACAGTACTCCTTCAACGCGCCGGGACAATTCAATGACGGGTTGGTCTTTTTGGATGAAACTCGCGACGCGCCGGGCACGCTGCTTCAGAGCAGTTCGTCTGTCTGGTCCCAAGGGGCGTATGAGTCGCCGCGTCCCGTGCGGGTTGAAAAAACTGATGAACGCTCACAGACGACGGCCGCCGAGTTCAGTTATGGCAGTGTCTACAACCAGGTGACCGAAGTGCGCGACTTTGATTACGGCGGCACTTCGCTTTTGCGCGCCACCCGCACGACCTATCAGAATAATGTCAACTATACCGGCACAGCTCATAGCACCGGTTACTTGGGCCGCCACATCTTCAACCTGCCGATGAGTGTCGAAGTTTATGCGGCGGATGACTCGACTCGGGTGTCGCGGACCGAATATCAGTATGACGGTCAGAACCTCAGCGCCGCTCCTAACGTCGTCCAACACGCTCAGTCATTCAATCCGCACGCGGAGGATGAGGGTTATTGTTACTATGACAATGACTGGAGCGATGGAGACTGCCGGGGCAGTTGCCTGCCTAACTGCCCGGACTGCATTCAGGATCCGTCTTGCGACGGCTATTGCCCGCAGATTTATTACTGCCCTTATGACTCTTCTACGGATTATCGAGGCAACGTTACGCAGGTAACGAGTTACGCCGACGCGATCAATCTAACGGGCGCGTTAACGGAGACTCGGCGCTATGACATCACCGGCAACCTGGTGACTGCAAGCACTTCATGCTGCCAGCAGACCAGCTTCAACTACACAGTTGACACGCAATATGCTTATCCGCTCTCTAAGACGCGTGGTTCAGCGACGGATGCTTTCGCGCAAGTGACTACCAGCGGCACGTACGACTTCGATACCGGGCTTGTGCTTTCGGCTACGGACACAAATGGACGGCAATCACAAACAAGTTACGACTCAGCCACTCTCCGCCCCACGAGCGCGACCTCACCCACTGGCGCCCACACCGACTTTGCTTATGACGACACCGCCATGAGCGTCACCCAGACGACTCGTTTGGCCGCGGGCGAAGGCGGCGGCATCGCCGACCAAGGTGTCAAGCTACTAAACGGAAAGGGCCAGGTGCGGCGGGAAGAAGCCCTCGCCTCGGCCGGCGTAATCGACGTGGTCGAGTCTGTGTACGACAACATGGGCCGCGTCTCGCAGCAATCCCGTCCTTTTCGCAACGGCGTTGACCAACCGCAGTGGAGCACGACCGTTTACGACGCGCTCAGCCGCCCGATCAGCGTGAGTGCGCCAGACGGCAGTACAACGCAGACCTTCTACAACGAAGCCGCGAGGCCGGACGCAGCGAGCGGCGCCGCTGGTGAAACGACACGTGTCAGCGACGCCTGGGGTCGCGAGCGTTGGGGCCGCGCGGATTCGAGCGGCCGACTTGTTGAAGTCGTTGAGCCTAATCCGTCAGGCAATGGATCAGTGACCACAGGCGGTTTTGTAACGACATACGCCTACAACACGCTCGGAGGCCTGACTCAAGTTACACAAGGCGCGCAGACGCGATCGTTCAATTACGACGCTCTGGGACGTTTGACGGCGCAGAAGCTGGCCGAATCCGGCGCCACGCTCAACGATGCCGGCACGTACGTTGGATCGGGAACATGGAGTGATGTCTTTACCTACGACGATCGTTCGAACCTCATCGGGCGCACGGACGCGCGCGGCGTGAAGACGGTTTACACTTACAACGCCGATCCGCTCAACCGTCTGCAATCGGTGTCGTGGGACACGAGTGGCTTTGGCGATACCGGCAATCCGATTTTCACCGCCGCAACCGTCAGTTATCAGTACCGGCAGAAGGCAAGTACGTCTGAGCTGAAAGACGTCACCCAACTCGACAGCGTCACGGCGACAGGTGTTTCGACGGAGAGCTACGCGTACGATAGCGAAGGCCGCGTGAGTTCAAAGACGCTGACGCTCGCCAGTCGTTCTTCTTATCCGTTTGTGACAGATTACACCTACGACTCGCTCGATCGCGTGGCCGACGTACGCTATCCGGCTGAGTACGGCAACGGCACGCAGCCGCGCAAGGTTGTTCATCACAACTACGATATAGCCAGTCGCTTGAGCAGTCTGACTTTCGATGGTCAATCCTTCGCCTCGGGTATTGTTTACAACGCAGCCAGCCAGACAACCACGCTCAATGTCGGCAGCGGCGCGAATCAGATCGCTGAGAGCTATGCTTACAACGCGCAAACGGGTTTGCTCGATACTCAGACTGTAGCGCGCGGCACGGCCACGCTCCTCAACCTCAGCTACGACTACGCCGGCGCGAACGGGAAGCGCACGGGTCAACTCACAAAGATCACTAACAATCTCGATTCAACCGGCAATCACAATCGCAGCTACAACTACGATGCGCTCGGCCGCCTGGTCCAGGCGGCGGGCGGGCCGTTCAGCGCGCCTCTTTGGAGCCAAACCTACACCTACGACCGTTACGGCAATCGCACCTCCGTCACCGCGAGCGGCAATACGGCTCGGCTGCAAAAACCTGTAGAGCCAAAGCCGCAGTTGCCCGCCAATCTGTTGGCCTCCAATAACAGCGACAGGCATGATCGATCTTCTCTGTTTGGTCCCGACCGGAGCGTCATCTCGGATTCATTCAGCGGTCTTAGTCCGGCGTTCAGACCGGAAGCCACGGCCACGTCGAAGACCAGCGCGACCCTCGCGCCACAGAGCGGGCCGGTCTTCACGGATGATCCGCTGACAGCCGGAGTGACAATCAAGGCGGTGCATGTTACCGAGTTGCGCGATGCGGTTAATCAGGCTCGATCGCTCGGAGGACTTGGGGCAGCCTCGTGGGCAGAGTCGGTGACTTCAGGCGTGACGATCAAAGCCGCGCACATCGTGGAATTGCGGACGCGGCTCGGTGAAGCGCGCGATGCACTGGGGCTATCGGCAGCCAGCTACACCGATCCAAATCTGACCGCGGGCATAACGGTGAAGGCTGCGCACATACAGGAACTGCGTGACCGCGTCAGAGAGGCGCTCGCGGGCGATGGCTCATGTCCGCCGGGCCAGAACCTGTCCACGGATCAGTTTGTTAAGAACTTCTATCAGGGCGCGCTCGTTCGTCAGCCAAACTCAGCCGAGTTGCAATCGTGGGCCGGCCAATTGCGCCAGGCTTACTATCAGGGACAAGCACAGCAACTCGCCACGGCGCAGTACATGGGCCGGCAGATCTTCAAATCTCAGGAGTACACCAACCGCAATCGAGACGATCACTCATATGTTTATGATCTCTACAAAGCCTACTTGCAAAGAGAGCCGGACCAGGCCGGTTGGGATTTCTGGACCGCGAACGTTGTCCAAAATGGACGCGACCAAACTCGTCTTGGGTTTGAATTATCGACGGAGTTCGCCAACAAAGTTGCGAGCCTCTGCCCAGGCTCGGGAGGCTCTGCGCCTGTTCCCCTCGACGGCCTCGCGAATCTCTCCTACGATTCGGCTACGAACCGGATCACGACGAGCGGATTCACCTACGACGCCGCCGGCAATCAAACCCGCATCGTGCGCGCCGATGGCTCGGGGCAGAAGTATCAATACGACGCGGCCAATCGGCTCGTGAAAGTAACGGACGACTATGCCTACACGGTTGCCGTCTATACCTACGGCGACTCGAACGACCGATTGATCGCCGCAGAAGGAGACTTGCGTACTTACTATGCTTGCGACGGCAGCGCTGAGTACATTGAAAGCGGAGGCTCAACCACTCCACTCTGGTCGAAGAGCTACGTTTATCTCGGCGGTCGTTTGCTTTCGGCATTGACTCCGAATGGAAGCGGCGGCGAGACGGTTCAATACCATCACCCGGATCGCTTGGGCACGCGCCTCGTTACCGGAAGTGACAGCAGCGGTAATCCCACGAGCTTCGAGCAACTCACGCTTCCGTTCGGCACTGCGCTGCATGAATCGCCGACCGGCGCAGGAGTAACCAGCGGCGGTATCAATCAAAGGTTCACGTCTTACAATCGCTCGTCGATGACCGGTCTCGACTATGCGATCAACCGACACTACGACTCGCAGCAAGGCCGATTCACGCAGGTCGATCCAGCAGGAATGAGTGCCGCAAGTCGCACAAGCCCGCAAACCTTGAATCTATACGGCTATTGTGGGAACGATCCGGTCAATCACATCGATCCTAGTGGCTTAGGATTTCTAAGTTGGCTCAAGGGCCTGTTCAAGCGCGTAGTCCGTGCCCTTATTCACGCAGTCATAACTGCCGTTTTCACTTTCCTGCAAACTCTTATCACAACGGGAGGGAATTTCCACGCAGCCCTGATGGCAGGACTTGCAGCAGGCATTGTGGATTTTCTGAAACAACTCGGCTGGTCATCAAAAGGCTTCTGGATAACTCCAGGAGGAACACCTCAGTGGAACCCGAACGCTGTTGCGATATTAGGCGGAGGGCCGAGCGGGCTTAGCAGGTATATCATCGTGAACCTCACTGGGCAAAACGGCGGCCGAGTTCCCCTTGAAGGGGATGCGCGTCTGGATTATTTAGCGAGGCGCAACCGTCTCTTAGAACTTCTGAGGAATAAGAAATCAGCGTGTTCTAAATACCTTCGAAACAAGCTGGGAATCAACGGAAGCAGGATAGCGAGGACGGTAGAGGGCCAACGCGCTTTCGACGGGCCGGCGTCAACTATTACAATGGCAAATGCGGGAACAGTCCCGCGCACGGACCCAGGCGCAAACCAAACGGTTAGTGATTTTTTCGCAACAGACTGGCACAAACCTACTGCAGTTACGGCCGTATATGCAAGGGCGAGTACTGGCGCCAATCTAAACGATGTATTTTATAAACCCGAGTACTTCTTCTATGAGAGTCAGATTTTGCATGAAAGCCTGCATACTTTTCTAGGTGCTCAGCCTTCTGATACCGACCTGGAGAGTATAGGCGCGGACCAAACCTCACTTTCAAGAGCAGGATGTAATAGTTCAGGAAAGCCCTGGTAGAAAGTTAGCAGCAGGCAAGCACGGCGCGCGTATGCTACATCCGGGCGTTTGTCATTATGCCGCCATTCCATTGATGACTGTCAATGGAACTGGGACGGGAAAGTGAAGTTCAATCCAGAAGACTTAGTCAGCCAAGCTACAGCCGCTCGAATGCGCGGGGTGTCGAAGCAGGCAATCACAGGCCTGATTCAGCGGGGCAAGCTCACGACCGTCATCATAGACGATCATGTGTTTCTGCTAAGGAAGGAGATCGAGGATTTCAAGCCGGACGTTCCCGGACCGCGAGCGAAACAAACCGCAAAGAAGAGCCGCCCGAGAAAATCAAAATAGGACACTCCGCCATCCCACCACCTTGGCGTTCGGTTCCCGCACCGATAGAATCCTTTCAGATGCGAAGGAAATTCAATGATCGCTCAAAACTGAAAGCCCTCGCGATCATCTTGCTTCTCTCCTTTCTTGCGTCAGCCCAGTCCAATCCAAAATCGGGGAGCGCACCTCAGACCAAGCAAGAACGAAAAGCGCAAGCGAAGCTGGATCGCGCCGGGCGCGATGAACAGCCGGTGGCTGTGGCCGAAGCGGGCGCGACTTCCACCTCGCGGCTCGCACTGCCTTTCAAGCGCGCGTGGCTTTATCTCACCGACGAAGCGAGCACGGTTCCTCCCGCAAGCGATGCCTCGAGAATTTATCTGCCGCTCACCGGCGGGCGCATTGTGTGTTTGGATCGCGAAGCCGGGTCACTGCTGTGGTCGAGCGAGCCGGGAGGAATCATCGTTTCATCAATTGCAGTCGGTACGAACTCGATCTTTCTTGCGACCCGCAAGGTGACTGACGACGGAACGGAAGAGGGAGGCACCCTGCGCGCGCTCGACAAGGCTACCGGGTTGACGCTTTGGCTGAAAGATTATGAGAGACCCTTCACATCACCACTCGATTTAGCAGGCGATCGAATCTACGCCGGAAGCGCCGACGGATCGCTATACGCGCTCGATTCGAATAACGGCGGAGTGATTTGGACGGTCGAGACTCAGGGCGTGGTTGAGGGTCGCGCGCTGGTCACCGATAACGCGATCTATTTCGGAAGCGATGACGGTGCGCTGCGAGCTATCGAGCGCGCAAGCGGCAAAGTGATCTGGAAACATCAGGCGAGCGGAAAGATCGTTGGCCGGCCTGCGAGCGACGAACACGCAGTCTACTTTGGCGGCGGTGACGGCTACGTTTATTCCGTGGACATTGCGACGGGCAAGCTCCGGTGGCGAGCGCGAACCGGCGCCGCGATCGAAGCATCGCCGGTATTGACGGGCGATCGTGTGCTGGTCGCCTCATTCGATAATTTTGTCTATGCGCTGTCACGCGCAACGGGCGGGCGCATCTGGAAGCGGCGGCTCGAAAATCGAATCACCTCAGCTCCGTTGATCGAAGGCGACGCAAGCCTCGTCGCTCCGCTGCGCGGAGATTACGTCGCGGTGTTTTTGAATTCGGATGGACGCCGCGTGAATCTTTATCAGCTTGATAAAGAGTTTGAGATCGTCGCCGATCCCATCTTCTCAAATGAAACGCTGGTGCTTGCGACAAACAAAGGGCTGGTCGTCGCGACGGCCACTCGGCCTGCCACTAACGCTCCGAGCGCGGTCAAAAAATAATCCAAAAACGGTATCGCCGCCGCGACGCTGAACGAGTAAAGCAACTGCCTCGATCAACGGCGTGACGGCGATAAATCGGAACTAGAATGAAGAGGGCTTAGTCCGACGGGGGTTTGAAGGGGCTGAGCGCGACAGAACGAACTCTAATAAGAGTCTTTAATGGCGGGGGCGTACTTGAAGTTATCAATCGCCGTTCCAAAGAAGAGCCAAATCGGCGCGCGGCTCAGTAGTGTTCTGTGAGAAAGAGAAATCAGGAAACGGGATGGCGCAATCGGGTAGGATGCGCATGCCGGTTCGGCCAGATTGAAAGAAGAAACTCGACCGGTGTCCTCGAAATTGACCGAGTGATAAAAGCCACGTTTTTTGCGCGTGACTGATTTGAAAAACGCGATGACGCCAGTTGTCAGTTGTCTGTGACCAGGCGTGTCACTCAGTCACGGCGAGCGTTGCTGAATACCCCACACATCCGCTCGATTCCGTTGCCTATTGCCTCCGGCGATTCCTTAGAGAAGGCCAGTCGCAGCGTTCCCGCGCCGCTATCATCGACAAAGAAGGGCTGACCCGGCACGTACGCAACTCCGCTGTCAATCGCAGCCGGCAACATCTCCGTTGCATCGGCATCACCTTCGAGCTCCATCAACACAAAGAACCCACCCGAAGGCTTTGTCCAACGCGCTCCATCGGGAGCAAATCGCTGCAAAGCCTCGAGCATCGCGCGGCAACGAACTTCGTAGAAGCTTCTGAGCTCGGGCAGCCGCCGCTCGATCAATCCGCGGCGAATTGCTTCGATGACAATCTCCTGGTCGAGCACGCTTGAGGTCAGATCAGCGCCTTCCTTTGCGATCTCGACCTTCGAAGCAATCTCCTCGGGTGCGCGAAGCCACGCCGACCGCAACCCGGGCGCAAGCACTTTTGAAAATGTGCCGAGGTATACAACTCGATCGGGACTGGCGGCCGCAAGCGGCGCGAGTCTCGCGGCTTCTTCGGTGAAAGCGAGATCGAAATACGCGTCGTCTTCGATGATCAGCAGATCGTACTCTTCGGCCACGTCGAGCAGTTCGCGCCGGCGCTCCGCCGTAAGAGTCACACCCGAGGGATTCTGAAAATTCGGAATCGTGTAGATGCACTTCACGCGGCGTTCCTCGGCCAACGCGCGATCGATCTTTTCACGCAAGTCGCTGGTCACGATTCCGTCGTCATCCTGACGCACGCCAATCAACTCAGCGCCCGCGTTTCGCAACGCGATTATTCCGCCGATGTAACTTGGAAGCTCGACCATCGCGACATCGCCGGGGTCCAACAGAACTCGCGCGATCAGATCGAGTCCCTGCTGCGAGCCCGAGGTCATCACAAGCTGAGATGACGTGCAATCCTTTATTCCGCGCGTCCTGAGAATCCCCGCGACGGCTTCGACCAGCGCCCCGTTGCCGCGCGTCGGGCCGTATTGAAGCCCGACCCGGCCGCGCTCTCGAATAACTTGCGCTGCAATATCGGCGAGCTCCTCGAGCGGAAATGTTTCGTGGCTTGGCGCGCCCGCCGCAAGCGAAATTACTTCCTTGTTGCCGAGCAGCTTGCTCAGTTTGCGAATCGCGTTCGGGTGCAGGCGCCGCCCAAGCGCGGAGAACATCAGCTCGTAATCGATTTGTGTCTTGAGCATTGAACTAAGCGCCAGTCATCCCTTTACATCGAACACAAACGAAACAATGCGAGATGGATCGTTGGGATCGTTTGATTTGATTGTGATTGATTTCACGTGCTCGCCGGGCGCTTTGCCGGTCTCGACTCTTACTTTGATCTTGCCGGCCTGACCAGGCCGAAGGACTTTCGGAAAGTCCACCGTGGTGCATCCTCAGCTTGGGACGATCGATTCGATTTTGAGATCAGCCTTCCCGCCGTTGCTGATGACAATCGCGCGCACGAGATTCTTATCCTGCGGCTGCTTGCCGAAATCAATTCGCTTTTCCGGAGCGATGAGCTTTGGCTCACGCCCCGTAGCCGTGTTAGAAGCCACGGTCGCTTTGTCGGGCTTCGAAACGTTCTCCGTTGGCTTGCCTGGCGGCGGAGGAAGCGTCTGCACCGTTAGAGGCGGTGTGTTTGAAGGATTCGGCCGCGCGTCGCTCGGCTGAGGATCGGCCGGCGCCGCGGCGTTGCTGTTCGCTTGCTGGGAGTTACTGTTTGACGGCGCCGCGCTCTCTTCGTGGTTTGCGCACGCCGAAATAAGCGCGATCAACGCGAACAGAATTGCATACGTGATAAACATCGAGCGTTTCATAGCGGATAAATTTAGCACGAAGGTACAGCGCATGCGCAACGAATACGATGGCAAAAATCTCATCCGCTGCCGCGTGTCGGTTCCGTGGAAGCATCGACCCTGAGCGTAACGATCGTAGCTCCCCAGCCGCCAGCCTCGGGTGGCGCGTCGCTGTAATCAATCACGAAGGCGCTGCGCGAGAGGATCGATCGAATCATTTCACGTTGAACTCCGATTCCCTTCCCGTGAATGATGCGAACAAATCGAACACCTCGCGAGTGGGCCTCATCAACGTAGTCTTCGACTACAGCGCGAACCTGACGAGGCGGGATCGAGTGAAGATCAAGAACGTCTCGAAACGGAATGATGACCGGTTCCGGAAAAGGATCTTGTGAATCGGATGATTGATCGTCATCCGCATCCGGACGATGGTCAGTTGAATGCGCTCGATCCTCGGCGTCGCGACGACGTCGAATTCTGTGAAGAAGGTCGAATATCAAATTGCAATGCTCGCTTCAGGGATCTTCGAGACCGAGGCTGATTATAGCAAGGGAGAGCGACGATTCCTCCTGGGTGATCCCACGCGGCATACCGGATTCGACCATGACAACCGTGTAGCGGGCATACACCAGCAGGGTTGGTGGGAATCAGAATGGTCCACGTCACTTGACGTTCACAGCAACTTCACGAAGAATGCTGGCCCATTATGACTCCTCCGGAAAAAGCCGACGGCCCTGGGCGCCTCACTCGAATTCAATGGCTGATTTGCATCATCGCGGTCATTGGCTTCGCCTTCGATACTTACGAACTGTTGATGCTTCCGCTGATACTGCGCCCGGCCCTCGAGCAACTCGGCGGGTTGACGTTCGGCACGCCGGAATTCACCCGATGGCGAGACCTGATGTTCTACGTTCCGGCGGTGTGTGGCGGCGTTTTCGGTTTGCTCGGAGGTTACCTGACGGACCGTTTGGGCCGCCGGAGAGTGTTGACCTGGAGCATTCTGCTTTACGCGTTTTCGGCTCTGGGAGCCGGTTTCGCGACTTCGCTCCCAATGCTGCTCGTGTTGAGGACCACGACGTTCGTGGGAGTGTGCGTCGAGTTCGTAGCCGCGGTCGCGTGGCTCGCTGAACTCTTTCCCGAACCAAAACGCCGCGAAGCCATTCTCGGTTACACTCAGGCGTTTTCGTCGCTCGGCGGATTCATGGTCAGTCTGATGGCGGTACTGATCGCGAAGATTTCGCTTTCACTTCCGGCGATTCACGCAGGTCACGACACCTGGCGCTACCTATTGATCTCGGGTTTGATTCCGGCCATTCCATTGATCGTTATTCGCCCGTTCCTTCCAGAGTCGCCCATATGGAAAGAGAAGAAGCTCGCGGGAACGCTCAAGCGGCCGAGCTTCACAGAGATTTTCAGACCTCAATATCGTCGAACCACTCTAGTCAGCGCGTTGATCTTCGCGTGCAGTCTTGGCGTGGCCTTCGGGGCGATACAACAGCTTCCGCAAATCGTGCCGGCGCTGGTTCAAGTTGATGCCAGCGTGCCGCCGTCTCAACGACAGCAGATCGTCCAGGGCACGGTTGCCGGAGTACAAACTCTCCAGGAGCTTGGGGGATTGTTTGGCCGGTTCCTGCTTGCGTTTCTTGCCATTCGAATCGTATCGCGCCGCAAGCTCCTACGCGTGTTTCAGATTCCGGGACTGATCATCGTTCCGCTGGTGTTTCTCTATCCCGCGGTGCACGATCTCGCTTTGCTGAAGTGGGGAATCTTCTTCGCCGGACTGTTCACGGTCGCGCAGTTGAGCTTCTGGGGAAACTATCTTCCGCGAATGTATCCGACGCACCTTCGTGGAACGGGGGAGAGTTTTGCGGCGAACGTTGGAGGGCGAATGATCGGGACCTCGGCTGCGCTGTTGACGACACAGTTTGCCGCGATGATGCCCGGAGCAACTCCAGCGACTCATCTGGCTTATGGAGCCGCGGCGGTTGCATTTCTGGTTTACGCGATTGGACTGATCGCGAGCTTCTGGTTGCCGGAGCCAGCGAAAGAGGAACTACCAGAATAGCGTCTGCCTCTGCGTCCTCAGCGCCCTCCGCGGTTTAACTGCTTCTTAACCGCAGAGGCCGCCGAGGGACGCAGAGAATCAAACCAATCTGAGGAATAAATCATGATGAAACGCACAGCAGGCTTCTGTTTGCTCTTGAGTGTAATGTTGCCGGCGCTGGCCTCGGGGCAAACTCAGCCGCCGGCGGCTCGAATCACGGCGATCAAAGCCGGGCGCCTGATCGATCCTGAAACCGGGACCGCGGCCGCGAACGTCGTCATCCTCGTCGAAGGCGAGAAGATCAAAAGCGTCGGCCCGAATCTTGCGATCCCCGCCGGCGCGACGGTCATCGATCTCAGCAAGCTCACAGTGCTGCCGGGGCTTGTCGATGCACACACGCACATGGCTCTCACGTACAAGGAGCAGCCTGAGAATAACTACTATTACCTGACCGTTGTGATGGACTCAACCGCGTTGCGCGCGATACAAGCCGCGTCAAACGGCATTCAACTTCTCAACTCCGGGTTCACCGTGATTCGTGATGTGGGAAACAACGGGCTCTACGCTGACACCGCGTTGCGTCAGGCGATCGAGCAAGGCTGGCTGCCGGGACCGACCGTGATCCCATCCGGCATCATCATCGGAAGCACGGGCGGACAGCTTTGGCCGACACCCGAAGCGTACAAGCGCAACAACATCGTGTATCCCGAATATCTCGACGCAAACAGTCCCGACGAAATCGTCCGCGCGATTCGCGAGAACATGCTGTTCGGCGCGCGCACCATCAAGCTGTGCATTGACTGCAAGCCGTGGGGCTACTCGGTTGAAGACATCAAGCTCGCGATCACCGAAGCCGCAAAAGGCGGATGCAAAGTCGAAGGCCACGTGCAGACGCCCGACGGCGCGCAGCGCGCCATCGATGCGGGCATTTACATCATCGCTCACGGTAACGCGCTCACACCCGAGCATCATCGACAGATGGCCGCGAAAGGAATCTTTCTCGCCGGCACCGACACGCCATTCACGAAGTATCGCGGCAGCGAAAACGCTTTCAAACAGACGGTCGCGCTTCTTAGAGATGCGTGGGAGAAGAAAGTCCCTCTGACTTTTTCGACGGACTTCGATTACTGGAACGATCGCATGAAAGACGACAAGACCGGCGAGTGGTTGAGCCGTGGCGATTTGACGATCGCGTTCATCGAAACCTGGAAAGCGGCGGGGATTCCCGCGGCTGACATTCTTCGCGCGATGACGATCACTGGATACAAGGCAGCGGACATCATCAAGGAGCGCGGTCCAATCAAGGCTGGCCTGTTTGCGGATCTGATCGCAGTCGCGGGTGATCCGCTGACTAACATCGATGCGTTGCGAGATGTTCAGTTCGTGATGAAGAATGGAATGGTGTTCAAGAAGGACGGGGTGATGTCACCAGAGAAGTTTTTCCATCCGGGTCCGGTGAGGATGCCTAATGGAAGGTGGACCAGGTAGGTTGATTACGAAGAGCCGACAAAAGTCGGTACTCTGAACGCCTGCTGCCGTGCTCGTACTGCTACGAAGAGCCGACTAAAGTCGGTACTCTGAACGCCTGCGTGTAATCAGATTGCGAACTCGACTTCCATGTCGAGCTGAGCTTTTCGCAACTCGAATCGCGCGCGGCCGATGTTCCCGCCGGTGTTGAGCGCAAGAAACAAAAAGTACTCAGGGGTGATTGGCCGAAGCAGCAAGGTCAGCTTGTCAGCCGCAAGCACGATCTCATTCAGGTCACCAAGCTCTGTGTCCGAAGCGGTGCGCATCCCTCTCGAGACAAGGCTCGTGAACTCGGTAGCGACCACGTCAATGTCAAATCTCGGATCGAGATCGTGAACATGGCGCTCGATAGCGATGCCGTCGATTCCAAGAATGACGACGGCGGCGCATCCTTCGATTCGACCGGCGATGGTTGAAAGAGTCTCAGTGAAACCCATATCAGATTGATGATTGCGGATTGCAGATCGCGGAAGGAAATCCGCAATCCCAAATCCGCAATCCGAAATTCCTCTACTGTCCGCCTTTGCCGCCCGCCGGCGCCGTGACCGGCGCGACAGGAACTGGCTTCTGCTCCTGCTTCTTTTCGGCGACGCTGGGCGCGGGCACGACTGCCGCGCGCTGCGGATCGTTCGGGTTAGGAGTTCCCTCGACCGAGCTGCGTTGCGGCACACGCGGACCAAGCGTTCCATCATTGCGCACGATGCGCGGCGTCAGGAAGAACAGAATCTCGCGATCCTCTCGTCTGGTTGATCTGTGTTTGAACAGCTCACCCAGCAGCGGTATTCGCGAAACTCCCGGCGTCCGGTTTATCGTGCTGCCTTCGGAGTCGATGTTGATTCCGCCCATCACCGTCGTTCCACCGTCTCCGACAAGCACGGTTGATTCTGCTGATTGAGTGTCGATACCCGGCGTGCCGTTGTTGAACTGATTGGCAAGCGAGAAATTGACGCTGTTGTTTTCGGCTACGACGTGCATCAAAACCTGGCCGTTCTCTTCGATGATCTGCGGCGTGATTTCGAGCCTCAACGCCGCGGTCACGAAGGTCGTCGTGATCGTATTATTCGAGACTGTTTGAACCGGTATCTGCACGCCGTTGACTATCTCAGCGGTCTTGTTGTCGGTAGTCGTGACTCTCGGACTTGCGATCGTGCGAATCTGGCCCTTTGTTTCGGACGCGGAGAGCGCCGCCGAAAGAATGCCGGTTCCGAGCGCGCCCGTTGTCAGGCTGAGCACGGTGTTGGCAACGCCTGCTCTAAGCGAGGTATCGGCAAACGGTCCCAGAAGGTTCGGGCCCAATCCTTTTGTGGTAGTGCCGCTTGACCCGGTGCTGCCGCTCGAACCGCTCGAACCGCTTGAGCCGCCTGCACCAGCGCCTCCCGGGGACAGCCCGCCGCCGCTGAATTGCGCCGGCGTAGTTTCAAATATTCCGGCGCGTCCATTTCTGCCGAGCACACCGCCCGCCAGTTCGCTTCCGATGTCGCGAAGAAAGTTGCGATTCGCGATGACGATCCGGGCTTCGATCTCGACTTGAGGCTCTGGCCGATCGAGCTTGGAGATCATGTCTTCGACCACCTGGGCATACTCGGGCAGATCGGTGATGATCAGGCTGTTGGTTCGCGTGTCGATCTCGATGCGGCCGCGGGAACTCAATCGGCTGTTGACGATGTTCATCAGCGAGCCCGTGCCGGCCGCGCCGCCGCCACCTGAAGACGAGCCGCCACCTCCACCGCCGCCGCCGGAACTCCGTCCGGACGCGCCGGCTCCGGTGCTTCCGAGTTGTCCGGCAGCACGCGCGTACTTGAGGTGAATGATCTTAGTGACCAACGGGACCTGCTTGGCCTTTTCTTCCAGTATCGCTCGCTGCTGCTCTTCTTCCTCTTTCACTGCTCCGAGCGTGGCGATCCTGATCATGCGGCCGTTGCTTTCGCAGACCGCGCCCAGGCGATTCGCTCGAAGCACCGATTCCATAACCTGGTTCCAGGGAAGATCGGTCACGCGGATATCAACCGGGACCGCGGCGACCGACTTGTCGACGATGAAGTTCACGCCGTATTGCTGCGAGATGAATCGCAGCATATCGCGGAGATCGACGCCCGCGCGCAGATCGAAGCTTATCAATCCGCCGACGTATCCGGCATCACAAAACGCAAGGTCGGATCGCTTCTGCATTGATTGAGAATTCGCCGCGCCTGGCCGTTGAACATCCATCACGCTTCGCGTAGTCGAAGGCTGTGAAGGTTGGGCCACGGACTTCGGAGAACCCGATTGCGGCGCCGGCTGCTGCTGCGTGGGCAGCGGCAGGGAGCGATTGGGTTGCGGAGTGACGCGCTGGCCCGAAGACTGAGAGTTCTGGGCAATCAGATTAGCAGGCAGATTAGAAGGCGTGATTGTATCCTTGGCTTGCTGAGCAACGGGCTTCGAATCGTTGCTCTTGTTCTCGATTCGTTCGCCGGCGACTTTCACTTCGCGCTTATGTATGGGTCTTGCGTTTCTTTCGTCGGAACCGTTTCCGCCAATGGTGATAACCAGTTTCGCTCCTTCACGGACAACGCGATAAGCTACTTTTGATTTAGTGTCGAGGACGATGCGAACCACATTCGAGCTCGGCTGTCCCACTCGTAAGCGCTCGACGGAACCGGTGCCGACCTCGGTAGTCCTGTTGCCGAATGCTGAGCGCACCCCGGTGATATCGACTACGACGCGCCAGGGGCTCGGCAGCACGAAGTCTTTGAACTGCGCCGTGCCGTTGGTGTCCACCACTATCCGCACTCCGCCGTCCATTGCCTCGGAACGCACGGCGTTGATCAGCGTGGCCGGCTTAAGGTCGCGAGGTTGCGGGACAACTTTTTCAGGAGCGGGCGCCGCGTTCTTGACCGCGACTGGCGCCGAATATACCGACACTCCCGACGCGTCGGGTTGGCTCACGCGCTTTACGCTTGCGGGTTCGCTGGAATCGCTGGCAGGTTTGGCGGCCGCTTTGGCATCCGGCGAAATCTCGAGTACCAACGTATTGCCGTCGATGGACGAGCGGTCACGAACATCGGCTCTAACGCTGACTTCGATCCTTGCGACTGCGCGTCCAGTCGAGCCGGCGATCGTACGTGACTGTCGTACCGCGATCGAATCGACTAACGTGTCCTTGACGCTGTATTCGGAGGCAAGGCGCGACGCCTCGCCGCCGGGCAGATCGACAACAATCAATCGATCTGTTGGTCTAAAGACGGTGTAGAGGGGTGGCGCGCTGGACTCGATAAGGATTCGCGTGAGCGATCCTACAGTCTCATGTTTGAGCGACACCAACGCGAACGCCTGCGCTTGGGCGCGAGCACTCGTTCCTGCAAACACGCTCAAGTTGCTGACTAGAGCAACCAGCGCGAGTGTCGTGACAAATCTCCTGGCCATCATAGCGTTATCTCCCCTCTTCATTTACAAGCTGTAACGGACGCGATCCTCTTTTTCTTTTTCGCCGATCGCGTTTGAGTAAATCTTCTGACTCGCAAGTGAGCAGCGCTGCGTTTGTGCTGTGATTATAGTGTGAACCATATTGAACACAAGGCGCGTCACTTCTTGTCAGCGGCCGTCTTGGTGACGACTCTTTCCTGTGGGGACTGCTTTCCGTTGACTTCCATATAAGACACTTCGCGAAACATGACTTTGGCGCTGCCGGGGTCTGATGAATCGCCGCCGATGCGCACGACTTCGCCGTTATAAAGGCGGGCGCCGTTGCGCACAAAAAACATGGTGCCGGTCGGCTGCGCTCGCACGAACGCGCCAGGGCCGCGATCATCGCGAAATACTCCGGTTATGTCGAGCTCGCTGACCAGGTATTGCGAGACCGGGTCGGGCTCGGCGCCGTCGCGGGCGTGTGCGGTTTCGACCTTTTGCCTGAACTCGGCCCGTCGCGTATCGAGCGGCGGGAAACCGAGAAGACGTGCCTGCTGGGACTTGCCGCGCGCGGTTTTGGGCTTGATTGCTTTCTTGAACGGGTCGCGGCCCGACGGCCGGTACGGGCGTATCGAGTCGGCGGTCGGTCCGAGATATTCCTTACCTGTCTTGGCCGGCTGAGCCGTTTCATTCCTGGCTGTCTGATCGGGCTTTTCCTGGGCCGTCACCGCGACGGCTGAGAAGACCATCAGCAACCCGCCTATGATGATTCCTTTTATCGCTTTTGCATTCATGGCTTCCACACTCCGCTACTTTGCCGGAGCCGCTGGCGCGCCTGGTACGGGCGGCGGCGCGGCGGCCTTCTTCATTGTCAGCTTCTCGAGATTTTCAGGGGCGATGTAATAGGCGGTCACCACGAACGCCCCGTTGATTGAGCGTCCCATTTCCTGCGCGTTGTCTTCCGCGGTCTTGATTTCAACGTCGGTTACACTGACGATGCGCGAAAAGAAACCGAGACGCGAGAAGAACTGACCAAGCGCGTCGTATGATCCGGTCACTTCGATCTGGATTGGCTGCGCGGTATAGAAGTCCGAGTTTGCGGCCTTCAAGTGCACGAATCGTTTCAACTCGAGCTTCTGTTCGCGCAGGAAGTCTTTGATGTTGTCGTAGACGCGCGATATCTCGACCTGATCGGGAAGCAGATCGCGAAGCCGGTCGATTTCTTCACGCTTCAATTTCAAGGTTTCTTCCGTAGCCGCAAGATTCTGTCGAATGATGCTGCCCTGCGCGTTCTTGGCCTTGAGCTGTTGAACCTTGTCCTGGATTTTGACCGTGTCCGCCCGGGTGTCGCTATATAAAAGATAGTCGACGGCAAAGATCAGCAGGCCTGAAAGCAGCAGGAGCACGCCCATCTGGTAATACCACGCCAGCCGGCTGAAGAAGTTGCCGCCCTCTTCGGTGCCCTTCACTACGGTGGTCATTGTCGCTGCCATGATTCCTCTCTCCTTCACTTACTTCTGAGGCGCTGGTTTGTCGGCCTCGGCTCGTGGCTTGTTATAGTCGCAGTCGATGGTGAACTGGAACACTCGGGCCACATCATCCACTTCGGGTTTCTTCTCATCCTTCGCCGCGTCCTTCTTAGTGGCGTCCTTCTTTGTGGCGTCCTTCTTTTCCGGTTCTTTGTTCAGGGCTCTGTCGGACAAATCGTCGGCCTTTACCTCTTTGCCTTCGATCGACAGCATCAGCCCGGTGAACAGCCCGTTCGAGAATTCCAACTGGCGAGAGAAATCGGCGATTACCTGCTGGCTGAGCGAGGTGCCGACGATCTGAAGGTGAGTTCCCTTCTGCACGATCGTATCCAGTTTGAAATCAGCCTGGCCGCCCGGCATTCGTTCATTGATGGCCGACAGCATCGCGACCGGACCCTTCTGTTCGGCTCGAAGCTGCTTGATCACCTTGATCCGTTCGTCGAGCTGCTTCAATTCGGCTTCCAGTTCATTCTTGCGTTGGATATCGGCCTCGAGCTTCTTCGCCTCTTCCTCTTCCCGAGTGAGCTCAACCTGGACCGCGGCGTGCGCGCTGTTGGTCCAAAGGTGATCGACGCCGATCGCAATAACAAAAACCGCAAGCGCCGCCGCAAGCATGAAGATCTGCTGTCCCCGCCGCGCGGCTACCTTTGTCTTCTGCACCGAAACGCGATGCTCGGCAGTCCCTCCCAGTAGATTGACTCTGATCATTGCGGCACCTCCGCGACTCGCACGGCCAACCCTACGGCGACGGCCATGTTCGGTGAAAGCTCTCGCAGGTATTCGTCATCGAATTTCTTCGAATCGATCTTAATCGAGCGGAACGAATCGAAGCGCTCGACCGGCATCTGGAATTTGTCTGACAGATACTCGGTCAACTCGTAAACCTTCGATGATCCGCCGGCGATCACCATCCGATCGATCGCGGGCGAGTCAACCGCTGTCGCGCGGAAGAAGTCGAGCGTACGTTGAATCTCGAGCGCCAGCATTTCGGACACGCTTTGAATCGCCGGGCCAACCTGATCCATCGAAGGCTGCTCATCCAGCGTGCCGCCGCGCTTGATGGCTTCGGCTTGCTCGAAAGTAAGGTTCAACTCTTTTTGAAGAAGATCCGTGTATTGATTGCCACCAGCGGAAATATCGCGGGTGAATATCGAGGTCGCGCCGCGAACGATGTTTATCGTCATCACCGACGCGCCGATGTCGAGTAGCGCGACCGTTTGATTCTCCGACGGGTGATAGTTCGCTTCATATGCATTCTGCAGAGCGAACGCGTCGACGTCGACGATCACTGCCTGCTTGCCCGCTTGCGAGATGACCTGTGTGAACTGCGCGATCTTGTCGCGCTTGCAGGCAACCAGCAGGACGTCCATGTTCTGGCCTGACGCATCGTGACCCGTGATCTCGTGATACAGATTCACGTCGTTGATGTCGAACGGAATGTACTGCTCGGCTTCCCAGTGGATCTGTTCGTCGAGTTCCTCTTCGGGCATCGAGGGAAGCAGAATCTTTTTGACGATGACGGCGTGACCCGAAAGAGAAGTTGCGATCTGGTCGGTCTTGATGTTCTGCTCATTCCAGATTCGACTGATCGAATCGCTGACGTGATTGAGGTCGATGATGTGACCGTCTACGATGGTGTCGGATTGAAGATTTTGATGCGCAATGTGGACCAGTTCGAAACCGTTGCGGGTAAGTTTGAGCTCGACGGCTTTCAAAGCGCTGGATCCGATATCGAGTCCGACGACGCTCTTCTTCTTTTTCCCTAGCATCATGTGATTCCCCCGGGAAGGTTCTCGACGCGGGCGACTTCTCGATGACGCTCGCCATCGGAGATCGACTGGAAGGGGCAGTGTCTATTGGGGACGAGAAGCTGCGAGACGTTTCGAGGGGCGGGGCGCCGAGGGGTTACGCAATCCCGAGTTGGGATCAAGTCTCTACATCCTCTCAAATATCAGATGATACTTTCGCGACGGGCCATTTCTAACACCCGTCAATACGCGAGTCAATAATTAAAATTCTCTGCGCGTTTCAAAGCACGAACGCGATGAGGAAGACGCAATACAACGCGTTCGTGGTTGACGGCAAACCCGCGTAGCGGGCGACGGCATGTAGCCCAGGGCGAGTCCGCGAGCTCTGGGTAATCGCCGATGCCACCCAAACCCGCGTAGCGGGCGACAGCGAAACAACCTTGCGATCATTAATGCATTACGAGAGTGCACGGCTGCCGCCTGCTACGCGGGCTCTGAAGCGCAAACAACAATCTACCCAAGGGTGCGCCGACTTGCCTTGGGCTACACGCGTTCGCCCACTGCGTGGGCTCTGGAGTTTGGACATTTCGTTGTCAAGTATCAGCATACAGAACAAGGTTTTTAGCGAAGTTCTGAGGAAGCAAGTGCGAAACAGACGCTTCGTCTATCTCGCTCCGCA